>Ga0255780_10000012_pt1 | contig 198683 bp, 189 predicted proteins | sample 071ome_32_FD_179978 | JGI IMG/M metagenome (GOLD analysis project Ga0255780, IMG submission 179978) | Coastal salt marsh microbial communities from the Groves Creek Marsh, Skidaway Island, Georgia - 071405AT metaG (version 2) | ecosystem: Environmental > Aquatic > Marine > Intertidal zone >... | reverse complement strand
ACTGTTATTGTTTGTGGGCTGTGCCGCCTCCTTCAATCTTGATTATCCTGATCTTGGTGTGCTTTTCTATGTGATGGTTGCCCTTTTTCAGCCTATTCTGGGAGTAATTTTCATTATCTCGTCAATCCGTCTCAGTCGACGGGTGATCATGGAGAGGGAACGGGATTTCAGTGCTTTCTTTGATTCGATCAATGAAGTTTTTTTTCGGGCAGAACCACAAGGCATCATACGGGAAGTGTCACCTTCCATTAGCCAGTTTGGCTATAAGGCCAAGCAGATACAGGGAAGAAATCTCGCCAGTTTCCTTCCCGGTTCAGAAGAATTCATACGAAAGCTAAACCCTATTTCAGGCGGGAAGAAGCCTATTGAATATAAAGGTGCTTTCCTGTCGCCCAAGGGTCCGGTGGATTGTGAAATTGTCTGTTCCTTTGTCAGGGATCCGGAAAAAGACAGCTTTTATGTGGCGGGATCCATTCGTAATACCCAGGAGCGAAACTTGCTGGAACACCAGTTCATTGAGGCCCAGCGACATGAAAGCCTGGGCATGCTGGCTGGAGGTATGGCACATGATTTTAATAATCTGTTACAGGGGATTATCGGCTACACGGAGATTCTGCAGGAGTCTCATGATCTTGATGAGCAAACAAAAAACAAGGGGTTAAATGCCATTATGAAGGCTGCCACGACAGCCGGCGGTCTGTGTAAACAATTGCTTCAATATACCGGTAAGGGCATTCGTCCAAATGATACCTTTGATGTTTCTGGAAAGATCAGTGAAGTACTGGATATTCTGGCTCCCTCCTGTCCGACAGATGTCCACCTCAATGCCCATTTACCGGAACAAGCGGCAATCATCCAGGGGATCAGAACCAGATTGGACAGGTGTTTCTTAACCTGATTAAAAATGCCATGGAGCAGTAGCCCCCTCTGGTGAGGTCAACGTCAGCCTCTACCAGGCTGAATTGGATAAGGAGCATCTTTCAAGGAATCGTTCTCATGTAAGAATGACGCCAGGTAACTACTATGTCCTTGAAGTGAAGGACTCAGGGCAAGGTATTGATCAGGCAAACAGGGAGCGCATTTTTGAGCCATTTTTTACGACCAAGAAGAAAGGGCATGGCCTTGGATTATCCGCAGTGACAGGCATACTCAAGATTCATAATGGTGGAATAACTGTTCAATCAAAGACTGGAAATGGCACTGTTTTCAAGGTGTATCTTCCTGTGCCGGGGCATAAGATTCTTAAGAATGATGATACTGAATTTATTCAACCTGTCCGTAAACTGCATATTCTTCTTGCCGAAGATGATGAGGTTGTAAAGGAAGTGGCCAGCAGAATGCTTGAACAGGCAGGGTATGAGGTGCTGCAGGCGTCTGATGGGATAGAGGCTTTACGGGTTTTTGGGCTGTCTGTAGTACCGATAGATGTCGTAGTAACCGATGTTATAATGCCCCACATGGATGGAATAGACCTGGCTTATAAACTAAAGGAACAGATGCCACAGCTTCCCATTGTATTGATTTCAGGATATGCCGATGTTTCTGATGCCCTGGATAGGGCTCACGCGTTGACATTCTAGTTTGTCAGTAAACCTTTTCGAGGTGTTGAACTGGTCAAGGCTGTGGAGAAAGCCGCAGAGAATCTGCAGTTGATGGAAAAACAGTAGATTGCCTGATGCATTTCTAGTTTTCCGGAGTATTGCTGATTTTCTTGCCAAGCTTTGCCTGGGTCTGAGAAATTTGCTTTATCACATAAGGATGGTATTCAATAGTCTCCTGCAAGCCATTGACGATATGCTTCCTGAAGCCTTCCTGTATTTCTTTCTTCCCTTCAATACTGTCGTGTGCACACCACAGGCGGGTCATAAGATTCACGTAATATACCAGCCTGAGCAGTATTGAATACTGGTTCTCAATAATGTCTGCCAGTTCATATCCTATGATATCGGGGAGATCCCCGCCGGTAGCTGCTGTCTCCCAGGCAATGGCACTTATATAGAAACTCTTGCCAAAAGGCGTATTCTCGTAGGCTGGCCTGGCATCCTCTAGCGCATGAAAGTTATCCTCCAGTTCGCCATATATATTGTGAAGGATTATCAATGCGCGTTTTCGCCTGGTTGATCGCTCTCGCTTCCTTTCTATATAGAGTGCACCCAGACCACCTACCACGACTCCGATGAGGGTAGCGATCATTTCAGGCAATGCCTAATATATCAATTCCATTCAGCTCTCCATAGGGACGGTGGGTGATAGCCCAAAGCCTGTCAGTGAAAGATGTCATATCTTTACAATGGCATGGCATCATATTCTGCCAACAATCCGGCATATACAAGTATGTACTAAATAGTCATTATAGGCTGGGGTTTAAATACCTACCCTGTACCAGTATGCCGAATGGCATGCTTCGCAGGCTTCATCGAGATAGGCACCCCATTCGCTCAATTTTTCAGTATCGCGATTATCAATCGCATCAACTATACCCAGGCCATTGTCCTGAAGATTTTCAGCAAATCCGGTCCAGGATGTAAAATCGGCTTCCAGTCTGGCCTGAACTTCTTCCGGGGTAAATTCGTATTCCGGAAACTCACCCTGTGCACCCGGTGGGGCGACACTTCTGCCTGGCATCATGAGGGCATTGCTTACTTCTATAATGGCGATAGTACTTCGACGGAGTGCTCCCCACTCTTCATCAGTTTCCGGTGTATATTCTGTGATGCCATTGCTGTCTGATATGACACGAACGGAGTTCCAGATCTTATCGGCTTGTGGATCAATCAGTGAGGCCATAATTTCCCGGATCGAAATGTCTGTATTGTAGGAGGCCGCAGGGACAGTTGTTGTTGGCGTCAACGCCGGGGCAGTTACAGCAACCTCAGTATTGGCGGCCTGGTCTGCTGAACAGGAAACAAGTACCACAGCGGCGATGCAACTGGCAGGAAGAAGGAATTGGGGTTAAAGCATACAGTGACTCCAATGGTTTTTGCTTACCTGGTGATTTATACCAGATTTCGAATAATCCTGGTCTGAAACTTCATGCTTTCAAACATTGGTGATTTTGGCTGATTTTGCGAGAATGTTCTCCAATCCATATCAATTAAGTGGCAACGGATAAAACTTGGCTGAAAAACGATTTTTCCCCCTGGCGGCAGCACAACTCAACCTGAAGCGTTTGCTGTTGATCCGCCTGATTGTCCTTGCATGCCAGCTAATCGGCATTCTATACGCATTCTACTTTCTGGATCTCCGCCTTAACTATACGCTGATTACCGGGATTCTGGCGCTGGTGGTTGCGGTCAATATTTTTGTGGCTTTTCGTGTCAAGCAAAAGTCGGTGGTCAGTAACCAGGAGTTGTTGGGGCATCTGCTATTCGATGTACTGTCCCTGTCGGTTCTTATTTATATGAGTGGTGGTGCCAATAATCCCTTTGTTTCCTTTTTTCTTGTACCCATTACAATTTCTGCCGCTATTCTGCCATGGACCTATACATGGCTTGTCGCCGGGATATCCCTGGTCGCCTACACGATACTACTGTTTTATTTTCAGCCTCTTCCAGCATTAATGCCGGCTGACATGCATATGACAGAAACACGGGAAATGCCAAGTCTGCATATTGTAGGAATGTGGTTTAATTTTCTGGCGAGTGCCGTCCTTATTACCTATTTCGTCGTTAAAATGGCCACTGAAATCAGGGCACAGGAACAGACTCTCAATGATTACAGAGAGGAAAATCTACGCAATGAACAGATTCTTGCTGTAGCTACCCAGGCTGCTGGTACGGCCCATGAACTGGGCACGCCCCTTAATACCATGACATTGCTGATCAATGAGATTGCTGATGAAAATCCCGATAACAAGGCGCTACAGGAGGATGTGGCAGTACTTAAGGATCAGCTTGAAGTATGCCGAACATCCCTGAAAGATCTAGTCAGCCGTGCGGATCCAAGACAGGCCGGTAATGCAATTGCAATGCCCCTTTCACATTTCATAGATCAGATTGAAGACCAGTGGCGATTGTTGAGGCCTGAAGTTGATTTGCAGGTCATTGTGGACAAGATCAATTCCCCCCGGATACAGGTAGATGCGCCACTGCAGCAGGCCGTGGTCAATATTCTGAACAATGCGGCTGATGCCAGCCCGGACAGGGTGGAGTTGATGGCCACCTGGGATGAATCCTCATGGACCCTTGCTATCCGGGATTATGGTGAAGGAGTGAATGAAGACATTCTATCAACCCTTGGATCCGAGATTGGCAGCAATAAGGAGCAGGGGATGGGTGTAGGAATGATTTTGACCCAGGCTACTGTAAATCGACTGGGTGGAAAAGTATTGATCAAGCCTCATCCGGAAACAGGTACAGTGACGAGTATTATTCTCCCTATGGCTACAGACGGATAATCACAATGGCAGACAAGGGCAATACATTCCTGCTCCTTGATGATGACAAGACTTTTCTCGATACACTTGGGCGTGCACTGGAGAGAAGGGGGTTTATTGTGATCAAGGCAGGGACCTTGCAGGAAGCCTTGGGGATGGCCAGGGAAAATATTCCTGACTATGCTGTACTTGACCTGAAACTTCATAATGAATCAGGTCTTGAAGGGCTGGAACCTCTCTCCAGAATCAATCCTCATATTCGTATGTTAATACTGACTGGCTATTCCAGTATCGCTACTGCGGTCAGCGCAATCAAAAAAGGCGCTATTAATTACGCCTGCAAACCACTTGCTGTCGAGGAAATTCTGGCGTACCTGGTAGAAGGAAAGGAGCAGGAAGTTATTACGGAAGAAGAGCCTATCTCTGTGGATCGGCTTGAATGGGAACATATACAGCGTGTCCTTGAAGAAAACGATGGCAACATTTCTGCAACGGCCAGGAGTCTGGGCATGCATCGACGTACACTGCAGAGAAAATTAATGAAAAGACCTGTCAGACGCTAGATGAGCTTATCGCGAAGCGCCTCGATTGGAATGGTTCAAGCCAAATTTTAAGTATTCCCCGGCTGATATCGGCAAAGGACTTTAGTTTGATGCGCAGTGACTTTTGCTGGGCAAAGGCCAAGGTCACTTTCGAGCAAGGTATTTTTACCCGCGCCATTTATGCCTAAGAGTCCGATCACACCACCGACCCAAGCGTGTGTATTAGTACCTTTGAGCATAGCATTGACACTAAAGGAATTCTCCAGGTTTTCAAACTCAGTTACTGTGTCAGTGATCAGGTTTCTTAATGGATTCACGAACGAGGTTTAGAGCATCCTCGCACTGCAGTTCCAGTTGATCTGCTGCCATTACCAATTGTTGTACTACCGGTTCAAGACTTTTTAATCTGTCCACATGACTCTTGGCAAGGCATTCTTTACTGAACATGAACATGGCCTTGCCGCGCTTTCTTTCCAGTAATAATTCAGTTTCAAGCAGGCTTTAAGCCTTGAAAGGATTATGGGGTTAACCGTATGGGTAGTGGCAAGATCCCCGACAGACGGCATGATATCAACTGACCTGAGCTGGCCGCTGGATATTATTCAGCGTGCCTGCTCCATGATTTGGCGGTAGATCGGAATGCCTGATTACGGGTTAAGACTGAACAATGCCGTTCTCATAATTGGTGTATTAATACAATAATCACTTGGAGGTAAAAGCGCAGCCAATTTCTTCTTTTTTTATAATGGAGACTACTGTTAAGCTAACCATATGTATAAATTAAGTTTTTTTGTTCCCTCAACCCAATTGGACGTTGTCAAACAGGCCTTGTTTGATACAGGTGCAGGAAAAATCGGTGATTATGATCACTGTTGCTGGCAAACTGCCGGTGTCGGGCAGTTTCGTCCCCTGGATGGCAGTGATCCGTTCCTGGGTGAAGCAGGTAAAATAGAGCAGATCGAGGAATACAAGGTTGAACTGGTCTGTGAGGACAGTCTGATACATGCTGCAGTCGATGCGCTGAAATCAGCGCATCCCTATGAAGAGCCTGCCTATGATGTGGTCAGGCTGGAAGTCATTTGATGTGACCTGTTTGCGATCCACAAACTGCAAATTCACCTGTTTTATGCAAAGGCTGATATTAACAATGAAGTCCCTGTTTCTGACAGTGTTGCTACTCTCCGGGCTTGTCCCCGGCGTTACTGCACAGGTGGATCCGGAACGAATGCCGGAAGCTGAGTTCCATATGGCGAGAATGGTGTATGCCGATGGTGGTGCCGGGGGCAGGGGGCGCTGGGGTTTCAGGCGTGGTTGGTGGGCCATAGATTATCCATCAGCGGAATTTCATTTCACTCGAGGTGTCCGGCGCCTTTCCAATATTAATGTGGCTGAAGATAGCCAGCATGTGCAAATTTCTGATGAGGACCTGTTCGACTACCCCTGGCTTTTTGCCCAGCAGGTGGGGCAGGGTATGTGGTCTCCCTCTGATGAGGAAGCTGCCAGGCTGAGGGAATACCTGCTACGCGGAGGCTTTCTGGTTATTGACGATTTTCATGGCACCTACCAGTGGTCAATCGTAGTAGGAGCCCTGCAAAAAGTACTGCCGGGATATCCCATTGTTGAACTGACCCCGGAAGACCCGATATTCCATGCCCTTTATGATCTCGACCAGGTAACCCAGATCCCCGGTGAGCGACACCTTTATTACTGCGGCGCCACGGAGGCAGGTCTGGAGGGGCCACAAAAGTGGGCGGGTATCTACGACGAAGAGGGGCGCTTGCTTGTAGCCATCAACTTCAATATGGACATGGGTGATGCCTGGGAACATGCCGATGACCCCTGTTATCCGGAACCCATGACGGCCCTGGCTTATCGATTCGGCCTGAATTATCTGGTTTATGCCATGACCCATTAGGGGCTGAATATTCCGGTTAACTTCTCCTTTGGTGCGTATTATGAGGTTATGCTTCTAACTGCTTGTAAACCCAGGGAATGTCCATTAATCTAGGATCGTGAATTTCTCTCCCGCCAAAAAAGTGAGCCTACTGGCAAAGCGACAGCTATTGCGATTTGCCCTGTGTCTGCTCCTGTGTTTTTCCCCGGTACTGTCAGCCGCTACAGCCGATTTTCCTGTTCCGGACAATATTCGCCCGGCCATTGATTTCTGGATAAAGGTTTACACTGAAGCTGATACCAAATCAGGTTTCCTGCATGATGCCCGGGATCTCTCGATTATTTATCGCAAACTGGAGAGAGACAGGAATGTCATCAATAATACCCGCGAAAAAATCCGCGATGACCTGAATGTGCTGGCCAGTGGAAAGCGCACCGGCCTGACAGCCTCCCAGCAGCAGCTCCTTGAACTGTGGGGGCATGACACTCCCAATTCCCGCCTGAAAAGAGCAGCTGGAGATATTCGCTGGCAACTTGGCCAGTCTGACCGCTTTGTGGCTGGACTAAAGCGCTCTGGCGCCTATCGCGGACATATCCAGCGTGTCATTTCTGAAAAGGGGATGCCGGAAAAATTGGCTATTCTGCCCCATGTAGAGTCCTCCTTTCATCCAGGCGCCTACTCGAGCGCCGCAGCAACAGGCATGTGGCAGTTTGTTCGTTCAACAGCACAGCGTTTCATGCAGGTGGATTATGTTGTCGATGAACGGCTGGACCCCTATGCAGCGACTTATGGTGCCATGGAGCTGCTTGAATACAACTACAATGCACTTGGTTCATGGCCACTGGCACTGACTGCCTACAACCATGGTGCAAACGGGATGGCCAGGGCTGTGCGCGATGTGGGCAGTGCAGATATAGGCCTTATTATCAGTGAATACCGTGGTCCGCGTTTTGGTTTTGCTTCCCGTAATTTCTACCCGCAGTTTCTTGCCGCCCTGTATGTAGATCAGCAGGCAGACGACTATTTCGGGCCTGTTTCCAGGGATCGCGAACCTGAATACCTGACATATGAGATGGATGCCTATGTAGATGCCTCAGTTGTGGCATCGGCGCTGGGGGTATCCATGGATGATCTCAAGCGTGATAACCCGGCTCTCCAGCCTTCTGTTTGGTCGGGAACCAAGCGCATTCCGAGGGGATATACACTGAAACTGGACAGGGCGTCCGGTACGAGTAGTCTGGTAGCGGGGTTCAACAATATTGATGCGTCGGCGATGTTCGGTGAACAGATTCCTGATGTCAGTTACACGGTACGTCGGGGAGACAGTCTTTCTGTGATTGCCGACCGTTACAGTACATCGATTTCTGAGCTGGTGGCTATTAACCAGTTGCGCGACAGGAACCGAATCCGGGTTGGACAGACTTTGTTGCTTCCCCAGCCGGATGGATCCATACCTACACTTGTGGTCAATGATGGCCCTCAGGCAATACCGCCCAGTGGAGAATATGAGGTCAGGCGTGGCGATACGCTGTCCCTGATAGCTGAGCGTCATCGCATCCCGCTGGACACCGTGCTGGCTTTAAACAATCTCAACAGTAATGGCACGATATTCCCGGGTCAGAAGCTAATATTGAAAGCCGCGGCATCCCCGATGAACGATGCCGGCGGAGGATCTGTACCGGCGCCTGTTGCTCCTGTCGTTGCAGAGTCAACAGTTAACAATGTGAACAATCAGAACAATGAGGAAGAGGCGATAAATGCGGGAGACCAGGAGCTTGAAGATGGGGGATTGGTCCTGGTAGATACGGAAGCGGCAGCAGTGGAGACTGGTAGCGAGGAAGCTGCCGAGCAACTGATCGAGGATCTTGAATCAGATCCTTCAGACTATACAGTGGCCACTGATGGGTCCATTGAAATTCAGGCTGCTGAAACCCTTGGGCATTATGCCGACTGGCTCGGTATCAGGGCCTGGGACCTGCGCCGACTCAATGATATGGTTTACAAAGAGCCAGTTATTATTGGTAACCGGCTCAAGCTGGATTTCAGCAAGGTTGACCAGGCGAGTTTTGAAAAGAAGCGCCGAGAATATCACCGTGATCTTCAGTCCAATTACTTCAGGAACTGGCGTATCCGGGAAACCGAACAACACAGTATTCGCAGGGGAGAGTTTCTGGCAAACCTGGCCCGAAAGCGCTCTGTACCGATGTGGCTTTTCCGTCAGTATAACCCCGAAATTGATGCTGGCAGGATACAGGTGGGACAGGTTGTCGTATTCCCGGTCGTTGAGAAAGTGGATATCTGATTCTTACCCGTTAACTGAATGGCCCTGTCCAGGGCTGTGATTCTGGTCAAGCCCAATGCCGTTCATCAAGCGTCTCTTCAGCACATCGAGCTTGCATCCCGAACTGACAAGAAATGTCAGCAAGCATAACAATATTGCTGTTTTTGCGACTATCTGCGCATCCATTTTAGTCGTTCGTGACCTCTAGTCCCCGACATCTATCAACACCAAGTTTGCCCTGGTGGGCACGGCAGGTGATGAAATCAACTACACCGTTAAGCTTGCAGGTACGGCTGCTGGTGCAGCTGCAGAGGCTTCTGTAAATTATGATACGGCTTCAGCGCTTTACTCGGGCAACAATGCCAGGGACTGCGCATCTGCTGATAATGCTTCAGTGGATGTAAGCATTGCCGAGTCAGACATCAGGGCTGCATCAACAGATACCTATTCTGATACCCTGGTCCTGATGGTGAGCCCCATCTAATGTAAATTGCAGAGGTAACCAGGAGCGGGGCCGGGGCCTGTCGAAAATTCTGGCAGGCCCTGGGACAGACTGAATACAAAATCAACCGTTTGCTTTCGCCAAGGAACAGTCTTATGAATTCCCAGGAACAGTTAGTCGAAGAAAAGGTTCTGAAGCAACTTGTCCATGATATTGGACTTGAAAACACCAGGAAGTTCATGGAATCCCTGGACGGAGAATTTCAGAAACGGATAGAGAATATCCGCCAGGCTATCGAAGATAAGGCAATCACTGCCCTTGCTGCCCAGGCCCATGCGCTCAAAAGCAGCGCTCAGGTATCCGGTGCCTACAGGCTTGCAGATGTGTTGATCAAGCTAGAAGTTGAAGCCAATAATCAAAATGAGGGAGCCATGGCCCTGGCTCATGAAGCTATTGTGCTTGCTGACCTTACCCGTTTTGCCTTCCTGGATGTCAAACTCGGTAGTTAATCCATAAATCCCTTCCTGGGTGACCCAAGAAGCTGCGCATCATCTCTTTCTCCTATGCTTCTGTAACACGGTCACCCTTTCTTTTTCTGTGAAATCCGGTATCCGGTTTTGGCCGTTTTTCTCCCCTTTGGCCTGACCACCGGAGCTATAAATTCCCGCCTGGCTTCATGCCAGTTTTATCCTTGAAATCGGCTATATTGCTTTGATGACCTAGTACAATTGCAAAAATTCAACTATTTGTAAGATGAAATACATTTAAGCAGGGGTTTGAAGAAAACCAGCCAGCAGGAAAAATAAATACATATAAAACACTTGGTGGTCGACCCCGTACGGAAAGTGCCTTCCTGGTTCGTGTGGATGGCAATGTTGAAGCCGATGCCCAATTCAATGTGCTGGTAAATGGTGCAGTCAGGGGGCAACTCAAAGCCGATGAAACGCTGCTGATACAGGTGGCTCCCTATGATACCTATGATGTCGAATTAAGGGCTGTCGGTGAAACCCTGGTAAACCTGGGCAACAGGATTTTCAGGGAAACCATGTATTCCGTAAATGTGGTTAATTTGAGTTGATCAACCCAGGTGATCAACATCGGCATCGGGAGGCTGGTTGATGAGAGTGGCAAAGCCATTGACAGCGCCGTGATCCAGAATGTCGTCGGTATTGCGATGACAGATGACCATGGTTTTTTCCAGGCGGAAATTAACCAGGAAACCGATAGTCTGATTGTTCAGCGAGGAGGGCAGCGGTGTGAATCGACTTTTGAAAACCCGCGCAGTATAGATACCGTGGTTATGCTGGGTACACCTCTCTGTCAGTAATCCGGTACCGGGCAGTTACACGGAACTGTCCAGTTGCCTTATCCTGCCAATGACTTCATAGCCATCCATTATAGGCATCTGGCAGTCCAGCAGAATCAGGTCAAATGTTACCTGCGAGAGCAGATCCAGAACTTCCTGGCCATTCTCAGCGATCGTGACTTCGAACCCTGAGGATTCAATCATGGCCTTACTGATAATCTGGTTTGCCTTATTGTCCTCTGCCAGGAGAATGGATGGCATCATTTCGTCCTTTTACTTTAATTATGCTGAATGAGTCTTCGCAAGTATGCCTGCAGTCTTGATCATGTCAATTATGCAGCGACTTCTTTCCAGACAAACAGGCGAACAGCAAGGGCCAGGGCAATAACTGCCCAGACTAGCATCCCAAGAATGTCCGGCAGGAGTTCCATGAGCCCGGTGCCATTAATAGCGATTTCCCGAAGGCCATTGGAAATGAAACTTAATGGCAGCAAATGGGCTAGCGGCTGTACCAGGTCCGGCAGGGATTCAATCGGGAAGAAAATACCTGACAGAATCATTTGGGGAAACGTAACGAGGTTGCCGATCGCCATGATGGCCTGCTGCGTTTTCGCAATGCTGCCCAGGCAGAAACCGATGCTAAGGAAGATGACTGTACCAATAAGTATGAACAGATAAAGCGCGGTCAGGTTACCAACGAAAATCACATCAAAAAGGAAGATTGCTGCCAGCAAAAGCCCGGTAATCTGGACCAGGCATATAAGCAGACGTGCCAGTACCAGGCCACTGATGAAATCCCGGGGGAGAATGGGCGTCACAAAGAGTCTCTTCAGAATACCCTTGCGACGGTATTCCACTATATTGAATCCGCTGCCGGCAACAGCGATATTCATGATGCTGAATGCAAGCAGGCCGGGAACGACAAAATCCAGATATCGCTGATTCCGGGATTGCACATCCTCTATGGATAATGAAAACAGGGGCTCGGTATTGCGTAGTCGTCGCTCAACATTAATCAGGGCAGTTTCGACAACCGGCATCACAACGGCTACCTGGCGAACTTCGGCGGCATCAATGAGTACGGTGAGGTCTACTGGTATGCCTGAATCCCGGAATTGGTCAGGCAGGATCAGGACAACGGCCTTGTTGCCATTGATGAGCTCTTCCCTGAGTGATTCCTCATCTCCCTGGGTGACGACAAAAAGACCAGTGCTTTCCAGGGTGGCTATAAATTCAGTGGCCAGTTCATTATTGGCGTTGTTTACAATTCCCATTGCAATAGGATCCTGACCGGAACCGCTGGCGAAGCTTATAACAAACATGAATACCAATGGGAAAAACAGGGAAAAGAAGATGGCCTGCCGATCCCTTGAATGGATTTTCAGCATAACCCTGGCAAATTTGAGCGCTTTTTTCATGCCGTGTTATTCCCTTAGTTCATGCCCGGTGAGGATAAGAAAGACGTCTTCCAGATTGCCATGGAGAGGCGCAGCAGGTGGCTCTGGCGCATGCTTGAGAATCAAATCCCGGGGAGCACCCTCGGCTATGACTGTACCGTGATCCATAATGGCCAGCCGGTCACACAGCGTTTCTGCCTCTTCCATATTATGCGTTGTCAGGACTATGGTCATGCCGCCTTTGTTGAGTTTTCTTACCAGGTCCCAGAGGTTTCGTTTGGCCTGGGGATCAAGTCCGGTTGTAGGTTCATCCAGAAATAATACCTTTGGATCATTGACCAGGGCGCAGGCGATGGAGAAACGCTGTTTTTGTCCACCTGACAAATTGGCGGGTTTGGCGTTGGCCTTCTCTTCCAGGTTCACTTTGGCCAGCAGGGAAGCGGGGTCGTCATCCCGATTATAGAGATTACTGAACAGTGATAGCAGTTCTGCCAGCGACAAATGGTCAAAATATTCATTGGCCTGCAGCTGGACGCCAATGATCTCCTTTACGGCATAGGGGGAGTGGGTGACATCTATACTGTTGACCAGTGCTTGGCCGCCATCGATATCTGTCAGTCCCTCAATCATTTCAAGAGTTGTGGTCTTGCCAGCCCCATTGGGTCCCAGTATGCCGTAAACCTGTCCAGTCTCTATAGTCAGGTCTATGCCGTTTACGGCATAAAAGAATTCCTGCCTGTTATCCGGTTTCGGGTATTTTTTTGTCAGGCCTTTAATCTCAACGATTGGCATCGTCTTCTCCTTGCATCCAGAAGGCTATGATAACCAATCGGTCATTCGAGGAAAGAAGTTTTCCGGTATCAGTTCAATTTGATTTATAGTCGGTGTCTCAATAACACTCTGATTTACAATAATAGTGTGTAAATGATAGAGAAGGATCCTGATGAATCGATTCAGAAAAATTTTGTTCATAGCCGATGGCAGTAGCGGTGAAACCGCTGCGCTTGAAAAAATTCTGGGTCTTGCACGAGACAGCAAGGCATCAGTTTGCCTTGTGGATGTTGTTGAGCCATATCCGGATAAGCGCTTTCTTCGTGCAGGGCTGGCGAGGATGTCATCCCTTCACACGCAGATGGTCAAGGCAAGAAAGGCAGAATTAAAAGATTTGCTGGCCCGTTGCAGGAAGGACAACACCAGGCCGAGAAGCAGAGTGGTTGTTCGTGAAGGCAAAGCGCATGTGGAAATTATCCGGCAAGTCATTGAAGGCGAACATGACCTGGTGGTGAAGGTTTCTTCAGGTAACCCGAGGATCAACGGGATGCGTCTGGGGGCACTGGACATGAGTCTTCTTCGCAAATGTCCCTGCCCGGTTCTTGTGATGAAGCCCGCGCGGCGAATTAATCACTCAAGAATACTGGCAGCAGTAGATCTTACTCACCTGCCTGAGGATGAGGGTAACCTGGACAGGGAAATTATGGATCTGGCCAGTGCGCTGGCCGTTATGGAGGAGAGTAAGCTGCATCTCCTTCATGCCTGGCACATGCCTTATGAAAACATCATTGAAGGAGAGGCCCGGGTAAAGTTTTATAAAACTGTCCCACGAATGCTGCGGGAATTACGTGCTGTTGAAAACAGGCACCTGAAGCAGATTGCGTCACTTTATCCTGAAGCGAATCCGCAGATCCATATGATCAAGGGGGTTCCCGAAAAAGTGATCCCAGCTTTTGCTGAAAAGAAGAAGGTGGACCTGATTGTTATGGGGACCCTGGCCAGGGCGGGGGTTGAAGGGCTCCTCATCGGTAATACAGCTGAAAAAATTCTCAGCAGGATTGATTGCTCCGTTCTTGCCTTGAAGCCTGAAGGTTTCGTGTCGCCAATAACGCCCTAATTTGGTGGGGGATCGTCAACGAATAGTCGAAGGATTATCGAAATCCACCGGGTCGCTGATCCGGCAATTGTCATCTTTCATGCATTCCTGCTGCAGTAATCTTGCTGTATCCAGAATGGGTTCCGGTGGTGGTTGCAGAAAACCTGCGGAATAACGTCCCATAGCCAGGTCAAAGGGCGTCCTGCCGGCATCATCCCTGACTTCTTGTACGGCACCATTATCGATGAGAAAGCGAATAATATCGTTCCAGCCAACCTTCGCGGCGGCGTGCAGGGCAGTCTGGCCATCGACAAAGACCTGGGCTGCACCGGCACGTTGCATGGCCTGTGTACGGTCTTCCGGGGAGTTGTTGTCTGGCCTGAGTACCGGGTCTCCGGTAACTGCATTGATATTCGCACCGGCAGCAAGCAGCAGTTCCATGGTTTTAATGCTATCAGTCTCTGTTTTGAAACGACCGCGGGTAGGGGCGGCACTCCACTGTACTCCGGCAACTACAAGCAACGGGGTATGGCCCTGGGCATTGGGAAGATCCACCAGCGCACCATGTTCCAGCAGGAGAGAAACGGAATCATTGTCCGCTGATCGGGCCGCTCTAATTAGAGGCGTCGCGCCATTGGACAGCGGGTTGTCTGCTCCACGGTCAAACACAGCATTGCGATAAGGTGGACGCTGTTTTAGCTGCATGTTCGGGTTGGCCCCTTTTTGCAGCAGGACCCTGGCAACATCATAGCCTGTGGTGATATCCAGTGAGGGGATATCTGGACGCCCACCAACCGGCATGGTGTTCATGTCAATGGCGTTGTACAAAGGGGCACGGCCAAAGATATCCCAGTGATTTACGTTTGCTCCTGACTCGATAAACGCCATCGCAGTATCGAAGTGCATGTTGATGAGTGCCAGGTTCAGTGGTGAAACGCGATCAGGATCGCCAATATCCAGATTGGCGCCGGCTTTGGCGAGAACCCTGACACATTCAGTACAGTCTTCCCGTGCCGCATAGTGCAGGGCAGTGAAGCCCCCATTATTCATGTCCTTGGGACGGGGCTCATTCATGATGGTCCTGTCCCACAGGCGGGCATAACTTTTCATATCCAGATCGGCACCACGGCTCGCCAAAAGCTCAAGCATGGCTGGCTGTTGCTGGGCAGCTGCCCACATCGTTGCGGTCTGCCCTCCCCATTGTTCACGGGCATTAATATCAGCCCCGTGATCAAGGAGCAGATTGGCTGCATCAAGATTTCCGGCCCTGGCAACCACCATAAGTGGGGTTTCTCCCTCCAGGTTGGTCAGGTCGGCATCAGCGCCATGTTCGAGCAGAATCTGCAGGATTTTTACATTACCCAGCATGGCAGCTTCGCCCAGGGTACTTGCACCATATTCATTGCGGTGATTCACATCTGCTCCAGCTTCAGCCAGGGCAGTGACCAGTACCAGGTCATTCTGGTGGATGGCATAGAGAAGGGCAGATGTGCCATCAGACTGGACTGCATTGACATCGGATCCTTCCCGGATCATCTCCATGGCATGGGCACGATCTCCAGAGGCAACCATATCTGCGAGGTTGCCATGGGCAAAAGCCGGTGGACCGGTAATTACCAGCAGAAGTGATAGAGCAAACAGGCGCGACAGTTTCATGAGATTCAGTATCAGGGCCTCTTGCTGTTGATTTTCAGGGCTGGTGCCGTTTTACACGTCGACCAGTACGCCACTGGCATCACCAAAGCTTTCCTGGTTAACGCCAGCCCTGTTCATCAGGGTGAGCAGCAGGTTCGCATGGGGCGTGTCCTGGGGATAGGCCAGGTGCTGACCTCCACGTATGGTGCCACCACCAAGGCCGAATACCGCATTGGGAAGAGGATCCTGGTTGTGTTTGTCACTATTGCTCATGTTTGAGCCAAACAGAATGATGCTGTTGTCCAGAACCGTACCGTCACCTTCTTCCATGTTATCCAGCTTATCGAGGAACCTGCTGAATACCTGGGTATGGAAAGCCTGTACCCGGGTCAGTCGTTCTTTTTTGTCCGGATCATCACCGTGGTGAGACAGGGGATGGAAGGCTTCTGTCACACCAAGATTGCCATAGGTGCGCATACTGACTTCTTTTTCCATGAGGAAGGTTGCCACATTGGTCAGGTTGATCTGGTAGGCAAGGGCAATGAGGTCGAAAAGAATAGTCAGGTGATCCTCAAAGTTGTTGGGAATACCAATAGGGGCCGGGGGGATTTCCACATTGGAAAGATCCTGGCTTTTCATCATCTGGACCCGTCGCTCAATTTCCCGGACGGACTCAAGATAATTGTCAACACGGGCTATGTCAGCGGCGCCCAGTTTTTTCTGCAGACTGGACGCATCGGCCATGATTGAGTCAAGAATACTGCCGGTTTCATCAACAATGGCTGAACGCTCGGTGGCATTATCACCCTGGCCAAAAAGCTGGAAGAAAAGTTTACGGGGGTTGTTTTCGATTGGCAGACCCATTTCCGGTGTCTGGAATGCCATTGAGCTCCCAAATGAACATGAAAATCCAGGAGCGCAGGGACCTCCCGAAGGAGTCCCCACCTCGATTGAGGGAAAGGTCGTGCCCTGGCCAATTTGCTGGGCCGCAATCTGGTCTGCAGTGATACCCTTGGCTGGGTCGCTGAAATCATTGGGAGCAACACAGCGCAACCACGTGCCTACCACAATGCCGTGTGGATCATTGCTTTCTGCAGGTTTGTTTCGCAGTCCGGAGACAATAGTCATCTTGTTCTTGTGGGCTGCAGCCGGCGCAAGTATCGGTGACACCTCAAAGTCAGTGCCTATTGTCCGGGGGACCCAGTTTTCCATGACAGCACCATGGGGAAAGTAAACAAATCCAAGACGGGGCTGTACAGTTGCTGCAGTCTGCGCAATGGCTGTGGCAGCAGGAACCATGGCATCCAGAAGCGGCAGGGCAACACTGGTACCCAGACCTCTGAGGACCTTGCGGCGGGACAGGTGTTTCTTGCTGATAAACATAATTGTTCTCCTGGAATCGCTCTGTTCCTGGTGGCCTGCTGATCTAGTGCAGGCCAGCCTTAATATAATGTTAGATGTTACCTAAAATTACGTTATCTTTCATCTTCCGGACCATCATTGACCGGGCTTATCCGTGTTTTACCTGAGTGCCCGCCTGAAGCCCTGAAAATTCCCAAATTCCTTGAATTCCATAAGCTTGGCAACCTATAAGGGCAGAAATATTCAAATTCCATGGAATACGGCCACGGTTTCAGGCATCAGGTGTGTAATGAGGCACGAGGCTCTCATGGGACCGGCGTATAAATGCTTCCGGGTTGCCATATTGCTGATTGAATTCTGCCGTTGGTTCCGATGCCAGGGTATCCTCAACGCTGTTTGCTGCACGAAAACCACTGCTGATTCGCTGGAAAATGGTGTCATACATGTCGCGCATGGCCTGCAAGTCAGTTTTGGCCATTACTGGCCCGGTGGCGGTAATGATCACCGTGTCCTCATCAACCAGCTCCAACAGGACCTCGATACTGTTTGCCAGGCCGGCAATCCAGCCACCAGTCCACCAGTCCATTAATGGCCATTTGTCACTCGACAGGGCTCCACCACCATGTAGAACATTTTCTTCAGGGAAATAGACATACATATCACCATCTGTATGTGCCTGGCGTAAATAGCCGTATTGTACAGGGGTGCCACCATGATCCAGATCGCCATAGTGATAAAATGTCCTATCAGGCTGTGCGGGTTCGGGAAGCGGATCAAAGGTCTGGTTGTTCCAGGGATAGGTAATCGAAGTGGTAAGCCACTGGCGCGTATTTTCATGGGCAAAAATGGTGACGCCCTGATTGCCAAGTATGCGGTTCAGGCCAGTCTGTTCGGGATGCCAGTGGGTATTGACAAGCAGTGTTATGTCGCCATTATCTGTGACCTCTGAAATAGTCTCCAGAGTTTCTTCAGCGTGATTTTCCAGTCCACCGTCAACAACCAGTACGTCACCATTATCTGCTTGTTTGACCAGGATATTCGTCCCGGTGCCAGTGATAAGTGTCATGGAATTGCCAAGATCAGTGACGCTCAGTTCCTGAGATTGAGCGGCTGGGGTGCATAACAGCAGTCCGGCCAACAAAGCAGCTATCAGTTGGAAGGGGCGGTATGCAATGGGAGTATTTGAAAAATCAGTCATGGTCAGTGTAAGCAAGTGTGTGGATTCAAGGCCTGTTTGTTACAGACTTCACAGTACGGGTGGTGAGTATAAAGTAGCGTCATGGAACATACCATAAGCCTCCCTCATGGCCCACAATTCCTGCACATTCGAAGGGCTTCTTGTCTTGGCATCAAGGGTGGATTATCCTTCAACAGTTTAACCAAGGCTATTCATTGGAGACCGCTCGGCCGAGAATCGGGCGGTTGTCCTGAAAACAGAAAGTATTTTTAGATAAGGGGAAATCACCAACCATGAGTACTGCTACCGATCCACGCGAGATTATCGACAAGGGTGAGATGACCACAGCCATGATTATTGTGGTTGCCATTACCGTCTTTCTCAATGCCATGGATGGATTTGATGTCCTGGCGATCAGCTTTGCTTCAGTAGGTATTACTGAGGAATGGGGAATCAGCCGGACTGCACTTGGCTTTGTTCTTTCAGCAGAGCTGGTGGGAATGGCCATCGGCTCAATTTTCCTGGGCGGGGTCGCTGACAAGCTTGGCCGTCGTTCCACGCTGCTGGGATGTCTTGTGGTCATGGCTGTTGGCATGTTTCTGGCGACCACCTCCAATTCACCGATTATGCTTTGTATCTGGCGTGTGCTGACAGGTCTGGGTATCGGAGGAATGTTGTCCTGTACCAATGCGACCGTTGCAGAGTTTTCAAATAACAAATGGCGCAGCCTCTGTATTTCCCTGATGGTTATCGGTTATCCGTTGGGTGGTGTTTTCGGGGGTGATATTGCCCAGCGTTGGTTGCTGCCCAATTATGACTGGCGTTCGGTTTTCTATTTTGGTGCTGCAGTGACAGGCTTGCTAATTCCCGTCGTCTATTTCCTGGTACCGGAATCAGTTCACTGGCTTACCCGAAAACAGCCTGAAAATGCATTGGATAAAATTAACAATTCCCTCGCCAAGCTTGGTAAAAGTCCTGTGACTGCGCTTCCGGAAGTAAACGAGGATGACAAGAAGAAATCTGTTGGGGATATTTTCTCCAAGGGACTGGTGATGATTACCATTCTTGTTACTGCAGCCTATTTTCTGCATATCACCACGTTTTACTTTATCCTCAAGTGGACCCCGAAAATTGTCGCCGATATGGGCTTTGAGGCTGCCGCAGCGGGTGGCGTATTGAAATGGGCAAATGTGGGTGGTGCGCTGGGGGGAATCACCTTCGGTATATTGACTGCCCGGTTCAATCTCAAGCCCCTGACGATTGCGATTCTTGTATTGACCATGGTGGGTGTGACTATCTTTGGCAGAACGCCGGCCGATATTGATCGTATGCAGTTACTTGCGGCCTTCGCCGGTTTCTTTGGCAACGCGGGTGTCTCTGGTCTCTATTCCATTGTGGCTTACTCCTTTCCGACCCATGTTCGTGCTACGGGCACCGGGTTTGTCATCGGCGTAGGCAGGGCAGGGGCGGTACTGGCGCCCATCCTTGCCGGTATTCTGTTTGATGCCGACAAGGGCCTGCCAACCGTGGCACTTGTCATGGGCTCAGGTTCATTGCTGGCGGCTATTGCCCTGGTATTCCTGAAGATGAATACTGACCGACCTTCCGAAGCCACTGTGTCAAAAACACAGCCCCAGGCAGAAGGGATGGAACCTTCAGCTGCTTGATCTGCAGTTGCCCTGAAAAGGCAGGTCACTTGACCTGCCTTTTTTATTTCAGGGCACAGTTTTCAATGAATAGTTTGTTTAGACAGGAACACCTGCTTCCTTTTACAATAGGGATATGATGAAACTGGAATTCTCAATTGATATATTTCTGGCCAGGTTGCTGTTGGCAGTTGGACTGGTGCTTGCTGCTCCCGTTGCTGTCGTGGCCGCAGAAGAGGTTAGGCCCGTTTCAGCAATAGATGAAACTGATGTCCAAACGACTGCACAGCAAGCTGGGGCGGGTGAAGCAAAAACAGCAGCCGCTCCCCTGATGTCATCGACGTCAGCGGAAGATTCCGTATTAGTGGAATCGGGTAATAACGGCGCATTCAGCGCGATGGCAGCAGGCAGCTGCCTGGTGGTAGATCAGTTCGTCAGGCAGTACTGCATGTCCAATCCGGACGATATAAGCTGCCAAATCCAGTAAACATCACTTTTCCAATAAACAGTGCGATTACCGGCTCAAGCCGGTACGATCGGCATGGATGTCCTGCACCAGTCTGAATACTGGCAGGCTGTCTCTTGAACTTCGGGCAACACATGAAACCGGTAATTTCGATTAAAAACCTTTCCAAAACCTATGAGTCCGGATTCAAGGCGCTGGATAATGTCTCCCTGGATATTATGGAGGGAGAGATCATTGCCCTTCTGGGGCCAAATGGTGCAGGTAAAACCACGCTCATCAGTACCGTGTGCGGTATTGTCAGTCCCACTGAAGGGACAGTGACGGTCAATGGTCATGACATTCTCAGGGAATACAGGCAGGCAAGGACACACATTGGCCTGGTGCCCCAGGAGCTGACCACAGATTCCTTTGAAACAGTCTTCAATACCCTGGCTTTTTCACGGGGGCTTTTTGGCAAGGCTCCAAATCCGCTGCATCTTGAGAAAGTGCTCAAATCCCTTTCCCTGTGGGAAAAGAAAGATAACCGGATAATGATGCTTTCAGGGGGGATGAAGAGGCGGGTAATGATTGGCAAGGCTCTTTCCCATGAGCCGAAAATTCTGTTTCTTGATGAACCTACTGCTGGTGTCGACGTCGAGCTTCGCAAGGAGATGTGGGACCTGGTGAGGGAATTGAGAGAATCGGGTGTCACAATTATTCTGACTACTCATTACATCGAGGAAGCTGAGGAGATGGCTGACAGAATCGGCGTCATCAACAAGGGTAAGATCATGCTGGTTGAAGAAAAGACAGCGCTTATGGAAAAGCTTGGGGAAAAGCGCCTGACACTGCATTTAAGCCAGCCATTGTCGAGCATACCGGGTAAGCTTTCTTCCTATCAGCTGGAATTGAAAAACGAGGGCTGTGACCTTGTTTATACCTATGATGCGCATCAGGAAAGCTCGGACATAACCGCTTTGCTGGATGCGCTTGAGGCGGCATCCATCGAATTTCATGACCTCGAAACCCGTCAGAACACCCTCGAGGAAATTTTTGTCAACCTGGTGAACAAATGAACTACTACGCTATCAAGGCTATCTACAACTTCGAAATGGCCCGTACCTGGCGGACCATTGCCCAAAGTATCGTTTCCCCGGTTGTGTCCACCTCCCTGTATTTCGTTGTTTTCGGGAGCGCTATAGGGTCCCGGATGAGTGATATTGGTGGTGTCAGTTATGGTGCATTCCTTGTGCCGGGCCTTGTCATGATGACCTTGCTCACACAAAGTATCTCCAATGCTTCTTTTGGTATTTATTTTCCCCGTTTTACAGGCACTATTTATGAAGTGCTATCTGCTCCTGTATCGCCGGTTGAAATAGTATTGGGATATGTTGGGGCAGCAGCAACGAAGGCTGTCATGGTTGGTACCATTATCCTGGTCACATCCTCCATGTTTGTTGATTTGCAGATTCAACACCCGCTGATGATGCTGCTTTTCCTCATATTAACGGCAGCGACATTCAGCATGTTCGGATTTGTTATAGGAATCTGGGCAGACAATTTTGAAAAACTACAGATTATCCCGCTGCTCGTTGTCATGCCCCTGACCTTCCTGGGAGGTAGTTTTTACTCCATCAGTATGCTTCCGGAATTCTGGCAGAAAGTATCAATGTTTAATCCTGTCGTTTATCTTGTCAGTGGTTTTCGCTGGAGTTTCTATGAAATCTCGGATGTGAATGTCACCGTCAGTATCATCATGACACTGGTTTTTCTGGGGGTGTGTATCAGCATCATGAGCTGGATTTTCAAGACTGGTTATCGACTGAAGCAGTAACAGGCTGTCGGTGGTCTTTTTACAGCAGGAAATTTATACTTGGTCGTTTAGCCTATAGATATCAACCGGTCATTTAATTGATCAGCCGAGGAAAAACATGCGAGTAGTAAAAAAAAGCCAGCTGGTCCTTGCTGCCACCGCACTGGTACTGACATCCGGTGGACAGGCCCAGCAGACAGCACAGATTGATTTTGAGAGTGTTGGACGTGGATGGCCATTACTTGAAGACGTAAATGAATATGAGGTTACCGGTGCCACTTTCCGTCGCACGGGTGGCTTCTTTAACCGCAATTCCCCCCGCGTTTTTGTGGGTGGAACACTAGGGGGCGAACCACCGGAAGGGGTAGAGCCACTGGAACGTGACCTCTTCACTACCGATGATTTTTATGCTGATCGTGAGTACTGGATGGATCCACGTTACTACCGTTGCAATTCTTCAGCCGCCATTGAGGATCTTTGGGGCGCCAATGCTACCGGATCCGAAATCCTTGGCTCCAATCCGCCCATAACAGCTCCATGGGGGAATTGTGAAACTGACTATCCCAGAGAATCCATCATCAGCCCCTATCCATTTGAGACAGCGCAGGAACATTATGAAGCGTTGATGGAAGAGACGAAACGCCGGGGCGGGCCCACGGAGCATACCTATGCTACGGTCCCGGGTGAATGGAGCGGTATTTATACTCATCCGGTGAGGACGCCCAACAATGAATACTGGTACAAAATGCGTTACAACCAGGTTCCTACGATTCTTTCCTTGTTGACGGAGGATTACCAGACCCGATTCGTCCAGGAGGCCTACCACCATGGCAATACCAATGCTCCCCAGTGGCAGTCACAGTATTGCTGGCCTGAGGGATTCACCAGACGTTTCCATGAGTTTGCGGTGTGGGAACACTACATTATGGTGACACCAAATATGGTCCAGATTCTTGCTGGTGTGGCGAGGAACTTTATTACCAATATCCATGTGGGACGAGAATTCAATATGGATGGTGCCGTGCCCCGACTGGGCGAGGATGTGCCGCGCTGGTACGGGGAAACCATTGGCTTCTGGGATGGTGATACGTTGATTACCTGGACGTCTAATATCCAGTCCTGGAAAAATCATTCGGCACCGGAGCATTCAAACCAGATGCAGACTGTTGAAATATATACACCGAATTATGATGAAGCGGGTAATTTTGTTGGCTTGAATCATGAAGCCGTCTTCTATGACCCGGAAGTCTGGGTAGAGCCGGTACGTGTGGTCAGGAACTACGTGAAACAGAATGAGTTTGATGATCCTGAAGCCACTCCCTATGTCTATGTGGAGTGTATTCAGTCAATTTTCCCGATTGACGGCTATGCAACCCCCGTTTCCCATGGGGAAGTGATAGAATACAATGTTCCGGATATGTATGGACGTCCATGGGCCCAGATCTGGGAAGAATATTTTGAGCAGGATATGGATAAGCCCGAAGAAGAGGACATATTCAGCTTCGAGTAAGATTACTACGGTATTCTGGTAAACATCTACAATGAAAAACCGGTTAAGGAATCATGGCCGGTGGGGAAGGAGTAATAAAATATGAGAATTATCAATAAATTAGCCAAAGTTGCGGTGCCCGTATTGGCGGTCGCTGCGCTGATTGGGACACCGGCACAGGCCCATCATTCCTTTGCCATGTATGATATGAAGAATGTTCGTGTTTTTACCGGTGTGGTTACGCGTGTTGATCCGGCCCCGAATCATCTGGCGATTTTCTTTGCTCCCATGAACGAAGAGCGTAAAAATGTCCTGCGTGATGAAGATGGAGAGCCTGTTATCTGGTCCGTGGAAATGGGTGGCTCGGCTGCCATGGCCCGTCAGGGTATATCAGTGAATGCTTTTCCGCAGGGGACCGTATTCAGCATGGGCCTGCATCCCCTTCGCAATGGTGAGAATGCCGGCGCCCTGGAAGGCGGTCTGTTTAAATGTCCTGAAAGAACACCACCGGCAGCAGGAATGCACTGTGATTCTGTAGAAGGGGCTACCCATATTTTCAGTGAGCCGTTGGCAGAAGACACACTGAAGTAATTCTGAGCATCAGAGTAATAAAAAAAGCCCGCTTCATAGCGGGCTTTTTTGTACTGATTTATTTCCAGGATGGAAATTTCCTTTAGCCGTGTCATTCCGGTATCGTCAGCCCAGCCCCGCCTGGACCAGTTCTTCACTCAGTTGTCTTAATTCACTTCTGGCATTGGCGTCGTAAGCCTGATCATCAGCGCGTGCTTCGTCAAGGGAATCAAAATAAAGCCCGCTTTGGGATTTCAATGCTTCGCTGGTGATCAGTCTTTCAAGTGCGTCCGCACCATCCTCTACAGTAGTCATGCTATCAGGGAGTACCGTGGAGTCAGATACCATCTTGGTACTCATCAAGGTGGCAGGATGCAGACTGTTGGCAGTGACACCGGTACCTGTCAGGAGATCAGTGAGATCATTCGTATGAAGGATCTGGGCCAGCTTGCTCTGTCTATAGGCAAAGCCATCATCATAATTTTCTTCGAGCATGACATCACCAAACCTGACAGGGGCCTGGGCCAGCGAGGACACGTTGATGATGCGGGAGGGTGCCGATGCCTTCAGTAACGGTAAAAGTTCTCTCGTAAGCAGATACCCGGCCAGATAATTCACCGCAAAAAACAACTCAACACCATCCCTGCTGAGCGTAGGTGTGGAATCGGGAGTACGGGGACCAATACCGGCATTGTTCACCAGAACATCCAGGTGTTTTGTAAAGGAGACAACTGATTCTGAAAGTTGTTTCACTTCAGCCAATGATGCCAGGTCGGCATTGAAGTATGCCAGGTTACTGTTGCCGGTGCCCTCAATCAATTCCGTCAGTACGGCATTGCCTTTGTCAGGATTACGTCCATGCAAGAGCACATGCCAGCCCTGTACGGCGAGCCGACGGGCCACTTCCTTGCCTAGTCCGTCAGTGGAACCGGTAATCAGAATAGTCCTGCCCATAACACACCTTAAGCCTGGATAGCTTTAGTTGGAAAACCCATACAGACGATGTGGGTTGTCCACCAACAGTTTCTGCTGAATATCCCTGTCAAGAGCCATCAGCGGGATAAGATCGACCAGGTCCCCATCGTTTGGCATGTGTTGCTTGATGTTCGGATGTGGCCAATCCGTTCCCCATAGTACCCGGTCAGATGCAATATCGATTATCGCTTTGGCAAACGGCATGGCATCAGTAAAGGGAGGGCCATCCGAAGATATCCGCTCTGCGCCACAAACCTTGATCCAGCAGTTATCACGACGGGCGAATTCCATCAGGATTTTAAATGGTTCCTGGTCCAGGCCGTCTTTGGTCGGAACGCGGCCCATATGGTCAATGATGTAGGGCACGGGCAGGTTGTCCAGAAGATCCTGGAATTCAACCAGATCAATGGCATCGAAATGCAGGACAACATGCCAGCCAAATCCCTTGATCTTGTTGATGATGCTATGGAATTTTTCCATATCGGGAACACCGCCAAGATGTTTGACGAAATTGAAACGGCAGCCCCGACAGCCCCCATCATTCAGTTTTTCAATATCAGCTTCGGTGAAATCATCGTTAATATTTGCAACGCCGCGGTATGCACCACCACTCTGTGCGATAGCATCCAGAATAGGATCATTGTTGACTCCATGGCAGCTGGCATTGACCAGCACGGCACGGGTGAGTCCCAGAATGCTTTGCAGTTTCTTGAAATCATCCAGACCTGCATCCGGTGGTGTATATGTCCGTGTAGGTGAATAGGGGTACTTATCACCGGGGCCAAAAATGTGGCAATGGGCATCGGTGGCGTTAGCTGGCAATTTGAATTCTGGCGTTTTGGTATTGGGATCCGGCGCCATGCAGGTCTTTGTCATTGGTTTGTTTCCCCATGGTCAACTTGATTGATTTGAAGATTTTCAAACAGGCTAATTTATCATAAAACATTGGTCCCAGACCAAAGATATTCCGGAATGGATTGGTATTACTACGGGCAGCAGTCCCTGTTATTCAGCTGTTAAATCAAGTAATCTGATGATTAGTGGTTCATCCTGCAGAAACCGGGGGGTATGTTGTATGTTCAGGATTATCATAAAATACTTCTTCTCTATATATTTTCTGGCCTCGCTGCCTTTTACTGCAGTTGCACAGGACTGTGACCGGGATTGTCTAGAAAGCCTGGTGGACAGCTATCTGAATGCCGTTATTGAGAATAATCCTGATGCAATCAATCTCGCGAGTGATGTCCGTTTTACTGAAAACGGACAACGTCTGAATTTACGGGATGGTCTATGGCAAACCATGCAAGCCAAGGGTGAATACCGGATATTTGTTGCTGATGTGTCAGCGCAGCAAGTAGCCTTTATTGGTGATATCTATGAAGAGCATCGTGACCCGGCGCAATTGACTCCAGCGTTACTCGCTCTGCGATTGCGTCTTGAAGCCGGTGCTATCAGTGAAATAGAACATTTTGTAGTCAGGAGTACTGCAGCGGCTGAGCGAGTCGCGGCAACAAAACCTCGGAGAGCATTTTATACAGCCGTCCCGGAAGACAAGCGAATGTCCAGGCAGGACCTGCTGGAAACGGCCAATATGTATTTTGTTGGTATGCAGCAAAATGACGGGTTGATGGATTATCCCTTTGCTGATGACTGTAACCGTTTCGAAAATGGCATGCAGAGTACGAATGCGCCAACACCTGAAGGACAGGTGCGTCCCTCTCCTTCGGATGCATCAGTGTATTCCGCCCAGTGGAGCTGTCTGGAGCAATTCGAGTCAGGCCTTATTTTTTTCGTTAACCGCATTCGTGATCGTCGTTTTGTTGCTGTTGATGAAGAAAGAGGGCTGGTATATGCCTTTGTCTTTTTCGATCATTCGGGGGGGGAATTCCGCCATGGGGTTACACCTGTTGGTCGTCAGGTAACTGCTGGTCCGGTTCAGCCATGGACATGGGGTATTGCCGAGATTTTCAAGGTCTATGATGGCCAGATTCACGAGATTGAAGCCATACTTGAACGGGTTCCCTACGGGATGAACTCAGGGTGGTCAACCTGGGAGCAGGGAATGTCCGATGAACTGCAGGATGTCACTTTTTCTGAAGATTGACCGTTCCGGTGTGACAGTTTCTGGCTTATACCGATCAGAAATTGTGGCTTATAATGGAAAGAAGCAGTTATCCGTTGAGAAAAGCAGTCTCTGCCTTTCTCTTTCCACATTAATCCTTTATCTTTTCCTGTGTTTACCTGTCGTGGGGTATATAAATGCCAACCACTGCGGGATGTAAACTCCATCAACCTGTTTCAAGAAGTACCTGATGTTCCTGACTCTTAAAACAATCCACATGTGCTGCGCACTGATAAGCTTTACAGGATTTCTTTTTCGTTCCTACCTCATGCTGATTGATTCAAAGTGGTTGAATCACAAGCTAATCCTGGTGACGCCCCATCTTGTTGATACGGTTTTCCTTCTTAGTGGATTCAGTATGGCGTTTGTCCTGAACATCGGACTTTTTGCCCAGGGCTGGCTAACGATGAAAATCTTCCTGCTAATGTTCTATCTGTTGTTTGTTGGTATTGCGTTGAGTCGCGGCAAGACGAAGTCTGTAAGGATCATCGCTTTTCTGCTTGCGGTATTTACCTTTGTGTATATCGTGGGAATCGCGGTCAACAAGACAGCCATTAGCTGGTTTGCCCTTATCTGAACAGTAGGGCAGCAAGAAAGCCTTTACAATTACCGACAACCTATTTGTAACGCAGCCCATTTTTGAACACCATGGCCGGTTCCCGCAATGTGCTGAAATGACGTAAAGGACTGCCTTTCACGGTAATAATATCTGCAATCTTCCCGGGGGTGATCGTGCCAACTTCATCAGCGACCCCCATATAGGCGGCAGAGTCAGCTGAAGCCCATTTGAGGGCAACAAGTGGGTCCATACCGAGTTCGAATACCCACGCTTCCAGTTCGCGCCAGGTTGCCTCGCTGGCGGGGACCCCAAAAGCCCCCTGGTCACTTCCAAAGGTGAAAATAACGCCCCGTTCACTAAGACTCTGGAGTTTTCGCTTGATCGTATCTGAGGCCGTCCCAGGTTGTGGTGTGAACTGCTGGTTGGCAATTGCCCGTCGAATATCCAGTTCAATGTCATCCGGCAGGCCTGCAAAATTCTTAGGATCATCCAGCCATTCCGGATCGGCTGCTAGTTCATCCGCATTAAGTGTCACCCCGACGGTCGGGTTCCAGTAGAGGGGAGTCCCTGCAGAAATGCGTTCCTCAATCATTTCGAGTATATCCACCGGATAGGTCGGGGTGGAAATACCAATGTGCTGTATTTCATCCACACCTGCGATTAGTGCGACACGAATCTCCTCATCAATTCTGCCATGGGCAGTTACGCGTACGCCGGCTGCATGGGCTGTTTCCACAATTGCATTCAGTTCTTCCTGGAAATCCGCATTGGCTTCAAATACCTTGATAAAATCCACACCCGCGTTGATCAGGCGCCGGGTTTTACGAACAGCATCGCGAGGATTCTCAACCGGTGTGACATGGGGCCAGTCAAAAGGAGTACCTGCCGGGAGCAGGGCAGCTCCGGCAGTGTAGATGGTTGGTCCGGGTAGGAGTCCAGACTCAATCTGCTCTTTCACCTGGAAAATATCGTTTGTATTCACTGCCAGATCCCGGACGCTGGTCACGCCAGCCATGAGGAACTGGTTTGCAGATGCCGGGATGGTGTGTTCGGCAAATCGGTCTGCATAGGTATCCAGCCAGTAAGCCATGTCTGGATGATTGCCATAGAGCAGGTGTACATGGGGGTCCCATAGTCCGGGCATGACAGTCATGCCTTCCGTGGAGATGATTTCATAATTATCCGACACAGGAAGTCTGCCAATACTGCCAACAGCTTCGACTCTGCCATTTTTAACCAGCACAATACTGTTTCGCAGTGGATCCCCGCCGCTGCCATCAATCAGTAATCCGCCGACTAGAGCCAATCCGTTGTCCTGTGCCCGGGAGGACCAGGATACCAGCATAAGGATGCATATTAATATTGTGAAATGATGCCGAAATGCCATAGTGTTTTGCCTGCTGGCAGTTAAGGGGAAATCTTTCTGTTGTATACCCTGACCATTTCAACGGGAACGGAAAAGGCCCTTGGATGAATATACAGTGTTACTTGCAAATGACTGCCTTCATCAATCAGTCGGTATGTTTCATTGGCGAAGCCACCATCACGAGGACGTGCCTCCACGAGTAAAGTATTTCCTTCCCAGTGGCCGAAGGAGAAATCTTCTACTTCATCAAGCCCTGTCAGACTGACAGACTGACTTCTGCCATCTGTATATACGAAACGCCGGTAATTATCTTCGTAAATAAACAGGTATTCCGGCTCATCAAGTGTGATGTGTAACTGTTTGTCGTAGGAAATCCGGTCATAGAGCTCCTGTTCCTCAGGACCTCCACGAAAGCGATCTTCCTCACAGCCAAACCAGCAGCGGTCAACTTTTTCTCCCATGGCGCGTAGTGCTTCTTCTACCTGTTTATCGGTATTGTCGCTAAGTTCGGTATTTATGACCCAGTCGCCTTCAAAACCCTGCTTATCCTGGGCAAAACTTGGGGATACATTGAAGGCACCCAGAATCACCAGCAGTATGGCAATGGGGGCAGAAGGCATATCCTTGCAGCGTATTTTTGTAACAAAAGAAATTTCCATAGCCAAAAAGTGTAGACTCTATGAACCCAAAACTCCAGAAAGGGTACCTGAGGCTGATTCTCTCCTTTATACTCGGCCGATATAACAATGCATAGGGTTGTTTCAAGGGCAAATGGAGTAGTACCGTTTTACTGTCAGTAAATGGATCTGCAATTGCCTGAGCGTTTCCCTTAGCACGACAAAAATAAATCATTGGGGATAATTATGTTGCGAACGAGATCACCTGTTTTTGCTTTTTTCCTTGTCACGGCAGGAGGCCTTTTATTGTCTGCCTGCAGCGAGCAAAACGCGGAAAATAATGGACAAGCCATGACTCCGGTAACTGTCGGGAATGAAATTGATGTGGATTCACTTCGCACAAGGTTAAGTGACCTTCAGGAAAGGGCGTCACGAATCCATGACACGAATGATCTCAAGCGGTTGCAACGGGCCTATGGATATTACCTGGATGAAGCCCTGTGGGACGAATTAACGGACCTCTTTACAGAAGATGCTACCGTGGATTATGGCCGGGATGGTCTCTACCGGGGTAAAGACAGAATAAGAGAATACTTCCATTATCTTGGGGGCGGTCAGTCAGGTCTTGGCCATGGGCAACTCAATGAACATTTCCAGCTGATGCCTGTCATCACACTGTCGGATGACGGTATGTCAGCGAAAGGACGCTGGCGGGCAGTGATACTGAGCGGCAATTTCGGGGAATCAGCAGCCTGGGGTGAGGGCCCCTATGAAAACGAATACGTGAAGCAGGATGGTGTCTGGAAAATCAGCAAGGTGCGCTGGTATCAGACCATCCTGGTGCCCTACGAGGGTGCCTGGGGACTGAATGAAGACATCAATAAAGGGATCTACGTATCAGACCAGTTTCCTCCGGATGAACCACAGACAGATGCATTTGGCTCCTGGCCAGAAACCTTTCTACCTCCCTTTCACTTTGATAATCCTGTAGGACGATATGTTCCTGATCAAAACAGCGAAGAAGGAGTCAACCCATGAAAATGTTTTCATATACATTTTGCCTATTGTTCCTACTGCCTGTTGCCAACGCACAGGAGGAAGCATCCCCGGAAGCGGCTCGTCTGGTTGAAGAGATAGCAGCCCTGCAGCTGGAAGTGGAAATGCTGGAAGATGAAAACGAAGTCGAAAATCTGCAGCGAATATTCGGTTTTTATATCGACAAACACCAGTGGACCCAGGCTGCAGATTTATTTGCCGATGAGGCAACCCTGGAAATAGGAGGCTCCGGTGTCTATGTCGGCAAGGAACGTATCTTGGCCTACCTTCGAACTCACGGCGAAGAAGGCCCCCAGGAAGGGCGGCTGAATGATCATATGCAGTTGCAGCCTGTTGTGCATGTTTATGCGAATGGCATGGCAAAAGGACGTTGGCACCATTTTTCCCAGGAAGCAGAGTTCGGGGTAAGTCATCACTGGGGAGCCGGTATTTATGAAAATGAATACATCAAGGAGGATGGGGTGTGGAAAATCAGCAAACTTCATCTGTTTTCCACCATGCGTACTCCCGTTGATGATGGCTGGCATGTGACAGCGCTTCCCCGCAGTGAACCTGATACTGACCTGCCTCCCGATCGTCCCTCTTCAATGGAGTACGAAAATTACCCGGCTGTCTTTGTCGTTCCTTTTCATTATGAAAATCCGGTGACTGGTAATATTGGAGAAGGGACGGACATAAACAGTACCGGGTTAAATGCCCGGATAACTGATACTGACAGTCTGGCATTTGGAATTGATCTGGGGCGAGGTGAACGCGTTTTCAGGACCTCTGAGCTGAATGATGTACTTGCTGATCTTGAGCAGCGCATAGGCCTGCTGGAAGATGCAGACGACATTGAGCGGCTACAGACCATTTATGGGTATTACCTGGCGAGAAACCAGTGGGATGATCTGACCGGTATTTTTGCTGCAGACGGTACTATCGAGATTGCCATGCGTGGCGTATACAGAGGGGCTGAAAGTATTCGGCGTAACCTTAATCTGTATGGTGTACAGGATGAATTGCCAGGGGAGCTGCATAACCACATGCAGTACCAGCCAGTGATTCATGTTGATGATGATGGCCAGACAGCGCGATTACGTTCGAGGGCATTCAGTATGATGGGGACTTTTGGTCGGCAAGGTCGTTTTATGGGAGGCATTTACGAGAATATCTTTGTCAAAAGGGACGGGCAGTGGATGATGTTCAAGGACCAGCAGATCAATACCTATTTTGCGGGCACCGATGACGGATGGATTAATCTGTCCCGTTCAAATCCGCCGGGAATAACAGAAAGTAATCCGCCGGATGAGCCACCGACAATGGATTTCCAGATGTACCCCAAGGCCTTCCTGCCCCCCTATCATTATGATAATCCGGTGACAGGGCGGTCAGAGGTGGTTGAATAAGATAAAAGGGTGCGGTTTGTCCCTGACGAGATGAATAAATCATGCATAAAAAACCCGGGAAAATCCCGGGTTTTTTATTTGAGCTGAATAATAGCATCAATTTGCCGGTTCGATTTTCAGAATCGCGCCATCACGCTGTTCGGTAGCGAGGTAGATAAATTCATCCGGCCCCATTTCCACGTCACGAACCCGTTGGCGAAGATCGGTAATCAGGCTTTCACGCCGCATTTCCTCGTATTCGCGGTTAATAAGGATTCGCTCAAGATGTCCTGTACCCGGTATTTCACCAGTCCGCAAGGCTCCTACCAGAATGTCACCTTTCCAGGCGGGTAGGGCGTCACCGGTATAAAAGAGCATGCCGGAAACGGCAATCGCTGGCATCCAGTAAACGACGGGAGGTTCAAAGATGTCATGGGTAGGACGATCATTGGTTTGCCAAGGCCCGGGATACGTGCGACCCAGGCTTACAATCGGCCAACCATAATTGACACCAGGCTTGATGAGGTTGATCTCATCTCCACCATTGGGACCGTTTTCGTTCTGCCAGACTTCTCCGGTAACCGGATGGACTGCCAGTCCCAGAGCACCACGATGCCCATAGGAATAAATTTCACCGCGGGCGTTGGGGTTATTTACAAAGGGATTGTCTACCGGAATGCTGCCATCATCATTCAGGCGCAACACCTTGCCGCCTATGGATGCCAGTGATTGGGGATCACCGCCATTGGTCGTGACGAAGAGTTTCCCATCATGGCCAAAAGCCAGCCTGCTGGCACCGGCTATGCCAGGATCCGTATCAAAGATATCGGTGAAATTCTCAAGCGAGGAGCCATTCCAGCGTGCATGACCAATGGCCATACTTTTGCCGCCGCCAGCCTTGGGTTTTGTGTAACTGAGATACAGTAGTTGATTATTTTCAAAATCCGGATGTTTGACGAGGTCAATGTAGCCATGTGAAGTTCCACCCTGACCTGACTCACCGGAAAAAACAGAGGGGGGACCACCCATAATTGGTTCAGGTTGAAGTTCTCCATCCCTTATCAGGTATATTTCTCCCCGACGGGTAATGGTCAGCAAGTCGCCATCAGGTAGAAATTCAAGGGCCATTGGGTATTCCAGCCTGGCCACCACCGATACCCTGATATCCATCCCTTCCGCGGTTGGATAAACCCAGGGGCCTTCACCCAAAACCTGTCCTTCAAGCCCAGTGGGGGCAAGGGGATAGGAGCCGCTAAATGGAATATCCTTCTGGGCATAGGTTGAAGCCAATGGTAGAAGACAGCCTGCCAGAAGGAGGCCTTTAAGAATCTGTTTCATGAAATATTTCCCCAAAAAATGTTCAGTTGGTTGTTTATACCAACATTGGACCATGTTTTACACAAAGTGCTTGCTTAAAAAATCGATAATTTTGCGATTATAGGCTTTGGCCAGAGTCAGGGCCTCTTTTTCACTGATGTCACCGCGAGCAGCCATGCTTTTGGCCACGTGTTCCGGTTTGCGAAAAAGACCAACAATCACCGGGTCTTCAAGATGTTCATAGTATTTATCGATAGTGAGTACCGTGCGAGGATCTTTCCAGCCCCAGAGCGGTTTATTGTTTTTCTTTTTTATCAGTGATTCAGTATCGGATTCTGTCAGTGGACGATCAACATCATTCCAGACATTACCATCCAGCAGTTCCACATTTTTTTTTAGAAAATCCATATCTTCAAAATGGCCATCAGGATTGTCCGGCAGTCCTGACAGTAAGTCATCGCCCATATCGACGCCCGCTTCATGAAGCGCCTTGGCAACAAGACTGGAAGCACTGCGATGGCAGGCCAGAATGACAAAGGTTTTATTCATATTGGTGAGATCCTTGGAATGCAGTTTTCAGCCCTGTTTTTCCAGACGCCAGTATTGCAACGGATTACCCGTCGCATCCATCGCTCTCAGTAAATAGGGCCCTGGTCTGAGACGTTTCCATATCGGACTTGAAAAAGTGAATTCAGATTTCCTGATAGTGGTTCTGGCAAACACAATGAAATCCTCCTGAACGCCAAGATCAAGAGCATCAGTGCCAACAGGTAAAGGCAGCACAGGTGAGGATGAGAAGACACCCAGTTCCTCAAATGACGCTGACGGGCCACTACTGGGCATGGGTGGAGCGCCATTGGGATAATACTTTTCCAGAAAGAGTTTTTCGCTATCCCTCATAAGCCTGGTTTTGCTTTCCGGAGGTTCTGATGACTGATTCCAGTAATGAACGGCGTTAGCACCTGCCACGCAGACTGGCATCACACCTTTGCGCATGAGGCGCCCACACAAATCGGTATCTTCGTAATAGAGGAAAAAATCCTCATCGAAAATGGGCATCTTGTTCTGGCGAAACCAGTGATTGTCTACCAGCAAACAGGCACCAGACAGTACCGGTTCACTGAAAGGGGCCCGCTCCTGCCAGAAGCGTTCATGCCGGACAATCGCCATTGCACTGATATTCGGTGTTTTACCGACAGTCATATTCGGGACGTGGTGGTCTGAGAGAAGCCAGAGAGGATGTCCTAGTGCCGGTGGCAGCTGAAATGTACAGGCATCGTCCCAGTAAAATCTCGGACCGCACAGCGGGGCATGCAGGTCTCGGGATGCCTCCACAAGCCTGGACAGGCAATGACGCTTCAGACGCACATCCGGGTTGAGTATCAATAGCCATCGAGACTCGGCCTTGTCGGCGGCCAGATTTACTGCTGCGCCAAATCCCAGGTTTTTACCGGGTTTGATTACGCAGGTATTTCCCACCGAGGAAAAACTGTCATCCAGATCGTTGCTGTTGTCTACCACGAACGTGGCGGCGACTTCACCAGCAAGCCTGTTGACGAGTTCGGTGGCGTCCCCGGGACTGCCATAGTTGATGATGGCGGCAGTGACTTCTGGATGGAAGCAGGAGTTCATCGTCAATTAATGAACGCTGTCAAAACATATCCAGATCATTGGCCAGTACGACTTTGCCGTCGAAGTGTTCCTTGACCTCATTGACGATATCCTCGGCTGAGGCACTGAAAAACAGGATATGGTAAAGCACGACCTGGCCGGGCTGGGCTGCTGCGGCTACCTGTCCCACCTGGGCGGCACTGGTATGGGAGCGGCCATGATACTGCTGCCAGAATTCAGACTGCTGGCTGAGCTGTCTACCGCTATAAACTTCATGGATCAGCAGATCGGCTCCGCGGGCCTTTTCGGCGAGAGTGTCACTGTAGGTAGTATCCCCGGAAATGACAATGGTCCTGTCTTTAGTGGTCACCCGGTAGCCGAAAGCGGGCTTGATATGACCATGTGGCACGGAAAAAGCCTCAACAGTAATATCATCGTTCCTGAATACGATGCCTTCGCTAATTTCTGTGGGCTGCGTGAGATAGCCCTGTCGGTCAGTCACCAGTTGTTCCGGGGTTCCTGCAGCCCTTATATCCGCTTCGATGGCCAGCATCCTGTGCATGTTGTCAGTATAGTCATTGAGCCCTGTGGGTCCGTACACGGACAGGCGCTGCTTGCGTCCCCACCAGCGGTGGCCTGCCAGTTCGGCAATATCATGAATATGATCACTGTGCAGATGGGTTATGAACAGGTACTTGATGTCCTGGGGGTAGAGTTCAGGGAGATCATATTTACCCCAGGCTTTCATGGCGCTTTTAACCATTCCACCGCCGGCATCGAAAACGTAGGCTTCACCATTGGTAATAATGGCTACCCCGGGGCCGGAACGTTCCGGATCGGGTACGGGAGTACCTGTACCAAGTATGATGACGCGTGTTTCATCGCCATCCTCCGCAGCAGGAAAACACAATTGGCTGACCAAGGTTGTCAGGGATAAAAAGAGTATCTGAATCAGGCGTCTGAAGGCGGTGTACATGGGATAATTATAATTGATGGAGGCAGGAGAAGGATAAATAACATCTGCTACAATGGCAAGAAACGCCTGATACCGGATCTGTAGTAATCCATGAATCCCTCATTGAAAACAGTCATTGAAGCCTTTATCGAAAAGGAGCATTTACCGGCAGCATATGCCCATACAGTAGAACACTGGTTTCTGCCCATGGTGGAGGAAGTCCTCCAGCAGATCAGTAGCCATGATGGTCCCTTTGTCATAGGAATCAGTGGTAGCCAGGGTAGTGGTAAATCCACACTGGCCGCCCTGATTGAAACACTGCTCAAGGCCATGCTGGGATTGCGTTGTGTCAGTTTATCCATTGATGACTTTTATCTAACCCATGCTGAGCGTCAGCAACTTGCAGAATCGGTCCACCCTCTCCTTGCAACCCGGGGAGTACCTGGTACCCATGATGTGTCGCTGGCGATGGATACATTGTCAGCATTGAAGAGGTCGGGACAGGTGCAGGTGCCACGCTTTGACAAGGCCGTGGATGACCGCTTTCCAAAAGAGGCCTGGGAATGTGTGAGTGCTCCCGTGGACGTTATCATTCTGGAAGGATGGTGTCTGTCTATTGATGACCAGCCGGATGCCACACTGGTTCAGCCAGTGAACGCCCTGGAAGCTGATGAAGACAGTGATGGGGTATGGAGAACCTTTGTCAACCAGGCCCTACGCAAGAATTACCAGACATTTTACAATCAGGTGGATTTTCTGGTTATGCTGAAGGCCCCCTGTTTTGAAAAGGTTTACGAGTGGCGCCAGAACCAGGAAGATAAGCTGGCGGAAAAAGTGGCACAGGATGAGGGCAGGGAAGCGGAAAACAGGATAATGTCGACACATGAGTTAAAGCGCTTTATTCAGCATTATGAACGCGTCACACGGTATGGCCTGAAAACCCTGCCGGAAAAAGCCGATGTGGTATTTCAACTTACCGACAATCAAACCATTGAAAAGCGCCTCTGACTATTAACGGTGATATCCCCGGGGCCGGCTCGCGCACAGTATAGACAGTAACAGGACAGGAAATTACATGCAGGAACTGATCAATTCCCTTGAAGCCATTCAGGATAACGATGTATTAACCGGTGAGCGGATTTCAGAAAAATACCAGCACGACTGGTCCGCGGACGCGCCCTGTAAACCCGGTGCTGTAGTTCGCCCTGCAACGCCCCAGGCACTGTCTGCCACACTGGCTTTATGCCATGAACATGATCAGCCTGTGGTGGTTCAGGGTGGCCTGACAGGACTTACCGGGGGTGGTATTCCCAAGTCCGGTGAAATTGCCATTAACCTGGAACGCCTGAATGGCATTGAAGAGCTGGACAGGGATGCCATGACCATGACCGTCAAGGCAGGTACGCCACTCCAGGTTATTCAGGAAGCAGCGGAAGAAGCCGGATTTATTTTTCCTCTGGACCTGGGAGCCCGCGGCACCTGCAATATCGGTGGCAATATCTCCACCAATGCCGGAGGTAACCAGGTACTGCGTTTCGGGATGGCACGTGCCCTGGTGATGGGGCTGGAAGCTGTCATGGCCGATGGGACGATTATCTCTTCCATGAACAAGATGCTGAAAAACAATTCCGGTTATGACCTCAAGCACCTGTTTATCGGAACGGAAGGGACGCTTGGTGTGGTATCCAGAGCCGTTCTCAGACTTTTTCCGAAATCTGTCAGTCGCAATACTGCCCTGTTGGCCGTGGAAAACTTTGATAATGTCGTATCCCTATTACATAAGCTCAGCCGTGATTTCAGCGGTCAGTTGAGTGCGTTTGAAGTGATGTGGGACTCCTACTTTGACTTTATTACCGCTAATGTTGAAAGCCTGGAATCACCTTTTGACAGTAAGCACCGTTACTATGTCCTGACGGAGCTTGAAGGCGGTGATACTGAGAAAGATGCGGAGCTTTTCATGAATTCCCTGTCTGAAGCCATGGAATCGGAGCTGGTTGTTGATGCATTGATTGCGAATTCAGAAAAAGACCGGAAGGCGTTCTGGAGTATCCGGGACGGTGTTGGTGAAATAGGCGCCTTTATCAGGGACACTGCCAATTTCGATATCAGTGTACCGATATCTTCAATGACGGCGTTCCTTGAGCAGGTGGAAAAAGAAGTAACGGCTGCACTGCCTGAAGCAAAAATGATGGTGTTCGGCCACATTGCTGACAGCAATCTCCATTTCATGTGTTATACAGGCAGTCATGATGATGTCCCGCAGATGTACGATATCGTTTACCGGGTTACCGGTGATTACAATGGTGCGGTGACAGCAGAGCATGGTATCGGGGCACAGAAAATACAGTACCTGCAGCACTCACGGTCTCAAGAGGAAATCACCCTGATGAAGACCCTGAAACAGGCCATGGATCCCAAAGGCATTCTGAACGCCGGAAGGGTTCTGGCCGGATAACATCATATTGTACGAAAGCACTGATTAAATGAACCCGGACTCGCCCGGAATGGAGAGATATTCGATGAAAAATTTCACTGGTATGACAATCACTGCAATGATACTTGGATCCCTAGCCCTGCCAGTGACTGCACAGGAGTTTGCGGCGGGGGAACCGCTGGGCTCTATCAATGAAGCTGGCGTTCATATGCCGATGTCGGAAAATGTGAAAGTCTTCGGCAGCTTTCATTTTACAGAAAGCTGTACCTTCGATCCGGAAAAGAATCTTATTCTGGCCATGAACGCGGGTAACAGGGGCGAGGGTGCTCAGGCTGATGGCTTTGTTTCCCTTATTAATCCTGACGGCAGTGTGCATACTCCCAAATGGATAGGAGCTACCCGGGATGGGCTTGAACTGATTGACCCTCTGGGAAGTGCGGTTCGCAATGGTGTGCTGTATACCGTGGATAGCGGTTACCTGAGGACGTTTGACCTGGTCACCGGCAGACCTCTGGACAACATTGCTGTCGCAGGCAGCACCATTCTGAATGGTATAGGTGTAGGCGAAGACGGCACGGCCTATATTTCCAATTCCAGGGAACCGGAATTGATTTACAAGGTGACAGCCGATGGACAGAGTTCAGTGTTTGCCGAAGGCGGTCCCATCAATGTGCCTAATGGCGTCGCGGTGGATAATGATGGCAACATTGTTGTGGTCAATATTGGTGATAATGCAGTCATCACCTACAACCCGGCAGGTGATGTCATCAATACGGAATACGCTGCTGAAGGTGGTAATGATGGAGTCGTGGTGACGGAGGATGGCACCAAGTATGTTAGTAGTGTGCGTTTTGGCAGTGTTTCCAGGATTCGTGCAGGACAGCCTGCTGCAGTGATTGCTACAGGGGTCCCCAGTGCTGCGTCCATGTGCTATGACTCGGTGCAGAAGCAACTGGTGATTCCATTGAACCCCAATAATGCCCTGGCGTTTATCAAGCTCTGAGACGTCTTCCTGGTTTATTCCCAGGGCAGCGGTGTGGCCTGGGAAGGATCAGGTTTCATGGGTATTTCACCGGCTTCCAGGTTATTTCTTGAAAATATGAAGGCGATGACACTTGCCACCTGCTCCCTGCTTAGAGATTGAACATTGTCAGGTGGCATTTTTTCCCATGTATGCTGCAGTAGTTCACCAAGAGTTTTTCCTTTCCAGTTGTTCCTGAAAAAACTGCCTCTCAGCGGGGTGCCAAATTGCCCATTACTGAGCCGATTGCCATGACAGATCTGGCAGGTTTCCCGGTAAATCGCCTGCCCGGCTTCCACCTGATCTGTAGAGAAATGGACGGTTTCCTGGGCGGTTACAGAGGAAGCTGCTGCCATGGAAAACAATAATACTAAAATGAACATACAGTGGCTGCGGGAAATCAGGGTAGAGGTCATGATGGTGATTACCGGTGCTTGAAAAATGGCAATGGTAATCAAGCCGGCGGGAAAAGGCTAACCTCAAAAGTCATATTGTTCATGATTGCTGTCCGACAGGGCAGGGCTTTATGGGGATATCCGGGAGAGAGTGCGCGTGTAGCGGTGTATCCACCAGGTGATCAACAGTCCTGCAAGGAGATTACCGATAGCTGCGCCGATAAATAATCCTTTTATACCGCCCAGTTTTACGCCAAGCAGTGCGAGTGGGACGTAAAAAACAAAGAAGCGGAGCAGGCTACAGATCAAGGCATTCCTCGGGGCGTGCAGCGCATTAAAACTGGAGGCGCTTAGAACAACCATTCCCTGGAATGCATAACTTGCAGGAAGAATTCTCAGGATGGTGACAATCACATCAGTCACCCCGGGTTCGTCAGAAAATATACCGGCTATGATTGGTGCCGCCAGAGCAACGATTACATAGAGGATGCACTGCAGGCAGAGTACAAACTTCAGAGACTGTCGCAATCCTGTCCTGACCCGGTCAAAGGCATGAGCGCCAAAATTCTGGCTGATAAAGGGGGGAAGACTCATCGACATCCCCAGCACGACGATCAATACCAGGGCTTCAATGCGCATCACCACGCCGAATCCGGCTACAGCCTGGGCTCCGTAATTGGCCAGAGTCGCTGTAATGATGCCGGTTGCCATCGGGGTAATCATATTGGCGATGGCAGCAGGAATGGTGATTCTCATCAGGATAGCCCAGTCGGCAAGCAGTTTATCCAGTCCGGACCATATAAACCTGAAAAGTGCCTCTTTAATACTCAAGTGATAGAGAATGAAAATATTGGCCAGCACCCAGGTAATCACTGTGGCAATGGCTGCCCCCTGAATGCCAAAGGCCGGTACCGGCCCGGCTCCGAATATAAAGAGTGGATCCAGCACGGCATTAACGGCCGCTCCCAGCATCATGAGCTTTCCCTGCAGCCTTGAATTACCACTGGCACGCATCACAGCGGTACCGGCAAACTGCACCAGGAAGAATGGAATACCAAGGCACCAGACTGATATGAACTCCCTTATCAGTACCAGGGTTTCCTCTGAGGCACCCATCAGGGTGAAAACGGAATCAATTGAGGCAATTGTCGGGAAAACGATCAGTATGCCAAAACCAAATCCCAGAAGAATGGCGGCAAAGGTCATTTCCACCGATTTTGTCTGGTTTTTTTCACCGATGGCCCGTGCCACAGTGGCAGAGGTACCGATGCCCAGGCCAACTCCCAGGTAGGTTATCAGGATAGTGGCAGGGAAAGTAAAGCCCAGGGCGGCCAGTTCACCGGTACCGAGCAGGCTGATAAACCAGGTGTCAGCCAGGTAAAAGAGGATCATGGCAATGGCACCGACGGTGGTCGGTACCGCGGTACGAAAGAGTGTCAGGCCAACCGGATCATTGACCAGGTCAGGTCTGGCAGAAGTAGTGGATGATTTTCCGAAAAAACGACCGGACAAAGTAATCTCTCTGGGCGACAGGAGTACATCAAAATACTAGCAAAGCATACGCACTGCAAACGGCTCAAGAAGACCCAATCATAGAGAGGTACAGTCGACCATTTTCACACAGGTACTTCACCATTGACGATGGTACGAATCATTTCGCGACGGTAGCCGTCATAATCATTGAACGCTTTATGCAGGCACTGGCGATTGTCCCAGATAACCAGCATATTTGGCTCCCAGCGCAGCCGGCAGTTGAACTCTTCACGGGTGATCCAGGCGCCCAGGAAATCCAGTAGGGGTTTGGATTCATCCTGTGTCATGCCTTCGATACCGAGGCTGTAGGAGCAATCACAGTAAAGACTCTTCTTGCCGGTTTCCGGATGAGTACGAACTATGGGATGGAACCAGCCCTCCACCATTTTCTTCTGGTCGAGTGAGAGTTCAATTTCGCCGACACTGAGGTCGTTCATTTTAGGTTTTTCCTTGGTCACATTGGACAGGACCCATGCAGCGGACATGTGAACCCTGAGGTCGGCAATGACTTCTTTCATCTTGTCGCTGAGCAATTCATAGGCGAGCTGGGCATTGGTCCACCAGGTATCTCCACCGTAGGGAGGGATATCAAGTGACTGCAACAGGCTGATTGAAGGGGGCCTTTCCATAAATGGAGAGTCCACATGCCAGCCATCCCCGAAAATCCAGTCCACCACAGTACTTGCTTCCTTGATCAGGCGCTGAACATTCGGATGGCCTTCAATACCGCTTGTATAGGCATCAGTACCAAATTCCCCAAAGCGCAGAGTCAGCGACTCCTGGTCTTCAATGGTCATATTGGTCTGATGACGGAAATAGATCATCTTGTACCGGAAGAGCGCATCCCTGACCTGCTCAAACTGTTCGTCAGTGATGTTGGCAATATCCACCCCCTGGATTTCCGCCCCCATGGCACTGGCCAGGGGAACTGTCTTGATAGCGGTATAACCATTGAGTTCATCGTTGTAGTATTCAGGAGGGTAGAATTGCATGGTAAGAGCCTTGTTATTTTTGATACTTGCCTGTATTTCTGCGCCAATCATACACAACCGTCTTTCAAATTTGTATTATTGGATTACTCGTCCGTTTGCCTGAAATCAAGCGACCCCTGGTTAAGATGAATTCATTCCAGCCCCGGGCCGGGAGAATGGAGGAAAAAATGAAAAAAGTGTTAATTGGCCTGGTTATAGTTGTGGCGTTAATTGGTGGTGGGGTAGTCCTGCTTTTCAGTAATCTTGACAAGATAGTAGAGACGGGTATTGAAACTGCCGGTAGTAATACGCTGGGAACCCAGGTTGACGTAGGGAGTGTGTCACTGGATCTGGTCGGTGGGTCGGCCTCAATTTTTGACTTCAGCGTTTCGAATCCTGTGGGTTACAGTAATGCGGATATGGTCAGCTTTGATGAGCTTACTGTTGCCATTGACCTCCAGAATACGAGCAGTGAGCAGGTACATATCCGCAGTGTGGTTGCACGTAGTCCCCATGTTCTCTATGAGTCAGAGGGTGGAACATCCAATATGGATACAGTGACGGCTCGTCTTGAGAGTGGAGAAACTGCCACTGCGGAAGAAAGCGAGGCTCCCCAGGTCATGCTGATTATCGACAGTATTCTGGTGGAAAATATTCGGGGAACCCTGGTTTCAGATAAGTTGCCTACACCGGCTGAAGTCAGTCTTGGAGATGTGCGTTTGTCCGGACTGCAGGGGTATCCCGATGAACTTGCTGAGCAGATCATGGACCCCATATTGAGCCAGATAGGAGCTGTGGCGGCTCAGGCCATGGTGCAAGCTATCACAGACCAGCTTGGTGCTGCTGCGGATCAGCTTAATGAGCAACTGGAGGGAGCAGGAAGTGATTTGCAGGAATCACTGGATGATGTTTCAAGTAAAGCCAATGAGGCTTTGGAGAGTGTCGGAAATCTTTTCAAAAAAGATTGATTCACTTGTCTCTATGATGGATTTACGGCACAAAAAAGCCCGCTCATAGCGGGCTTTTTTGTGCCTGACTGTCAGAGTGGATCGTTAGCTTCCCTCCGAATTTTTACTGGCATATGGCCTGAAGCTGATCAGGACAGCTTATCCAGATTTTCATCCCTGAAGCGGATAAAATAATCCAGCGACGCCGGATTGGACATGGCGTCGCGATTGGCTGATTTTTCCGGATCCCTTCCCATCAGGATTTTCCTGACCGGAACTTCCATTTTCTTGCCGGTAAGGGTGTAGGGGATTTCATCTACCTGGTAAATTTCATCGGGAATGTGCCGGGGTGTGTAATCAGTGCGTAGCTTGCTGCAGATTTTCTGCTTCAGCTCATCGCCAAGTGTGACGCCTTCGGGCAGTTTGACAAAAAGTGGCATGAAAAACTGTTCTCCTGGCAGGTCCAGATTCACAATGATGGAGTCTTCCACCTCATCAAGCCCGTCAACTGCCCGGTAAATTTCTGCTGTACCGATACGAATACCATAACGGTTCAGGGTGGCGTCTGAACGACCCAGTACAAAGCAGCCATCCTCTTCATTGATCATGAAGTAGTCTCCCTGACGCCAGACGCCGGGATACTCTTCAAAATAGGTTTCCCTGTATCGGACATTATCTTCATCATTCCAGAAGTACAGGGGCATGGAAGGCATTGGCTGACAAACTACAAACTCTCCGACCTCATTGATCAGGGAGTTGCCATCCTCATCAAATGCCTGCAGGTCAACACCCAGATGAGGCATCTGTATAACACCCGCCTTGACTGGAAGTCCCGGCATGGGTCCACAGAAACCGGCGCAGATATCGGTACCACCACTACCCGGTGCAACGTACATATCAGATTTTACATTGTCATAGAACCACTTGGTGCACTCGGCCGACACCACGGAACCAGCCAGCATGATGGACTCAAGTTTCTCTAAAGTGAACTTTTCCTTGGGGACCAGTCCCATATTCTGCTGCATCTGCTGCAGGGTAGGGCTGGCCCCAAAAAGCACAGCTCCGGCATCATCAGTGAGCTTCCACAGCGCATCCGGTTCAGGATAGACCGGGTTGCCGTCATAGAGGATCGGACAGGCATCATACAACAGGGTACTTACCACAAAGTTCCACATCATCCAGCCGGTAGTTGTAAAGAAGAACAGACGATCCTGTGGCTTGAGATTGTAATGGAGCACACCCAGCATGTACTGCTCGATAATGATACCGCCATGGCCATGTACTATGGCCTTGGGCAACCCGGTGGTGCCGGACGAAAACAGAATCCACAAGGGATGGTCAAAGGGCACCTGTTCAAATTCGAAATCCTCGGCAGACACTGCCGGCTGATCCAGCAGGTCTTTCCAGAGTATGGCGTCTTCAACGGGTGGAACCTTGTCTTCCTTATCAAGATAGGGAAGATAGATCACCTTTTCAATGCTGGGGAGTGTTTCGATAATATTTTTCACTTCATTCTTGCGATTGAAGGCTTTGCCTTTATAGGTATAGCCATCCACACAGAAGAGTACTTTGGGCTCAATCTGTGACAGTCTGTCCAGCACACTATGAGTGCCAAAGTCCGGGGAGCAAGAAGACCAGACAGCACCGATACTGCTACAGGCCAGTAATGCTGTGGCAGCTTCAGGGATGTTGGTCATATAGGAGGCAATGCGATCTCCGGGCTTGATACCCATTTTTCTAAGCTCTGTGGCCAGTATGCGGGCATTGTTTCCCAGTTCGGCCCAGTCCAGTTCCTTCAGGACCTGATCTTCATTGGCAAACAGCAGGGCGGTCTGGCCTGGTTTCTCATTGCGCAGGATATGCTGGGCATAATTGAGCCTTGCTCCGGGAAACCACTCGGCGCCAGGCATGGTGCGTTTCCCGAATACAGCAGAAGGGGAAGTGGAGGCTTTAATATTGAAATAGTCCCAGATGGCTTGCCAGAACTCATCCAGCTTATCCAGGGACCAGCGACGCATTTCATGCAGGTCGTTGAATTCAATATTACGGTTTTCCTTCAGCCAGTTACGGAATTGCTGAAGATTGGTGTTATTTATCCACTCTTGGGAAGGCTCCCAGAGAATTTCTCCTACACTAACCATAGAAACATCAGTCCTGTTTGCTATTATTGCCTGACACCGGGCCGGGCGAAGTTTTCAAAGCCGGCAATATTATCATTACCGCCTTATCGGGTCATTACAAGTTAAGGCTTATCATTTCAGCACCTGGCCTTGGACGTTTGCTCGGACAGATACCAGGCATCAGTCGGATAGGGCGCAACAGGCAGTAGCAGACCATGAAAATCAATAAATGGACACATTTCACTGTTGGAACTATTCTGGTATCGATGCTGGTTTTTGGCATGGGCTGGATTATCTACAGTGTAAATTCAGACATGCAGGTGCCTGAACTGGATAATGAGCTTGCCGCAAGGGGGCTGGAAATTGCCCGTGACAATGGTTGTGTGGCGTGCCATTCGCTGGATGGCTCCATTGGTCTTGGGCCTACGTGGCTTGGCATGTACGGCAAGACAGAAACTTTGGTTGATGGCTCAACAGTTGTGGTCGATGACGAGTACATTGTCGAGTCAATTGTCTATCCAGATGAAAAACAGGTGCAGGGTTTTGAGAAGTTGATGGTGAGATACTATCTTCAGGAGGACGATCTCAGGGCGTTGCTCGAGTTCAGCAGACAATTGGCTCTGTAGCGGCATTACGACTCATTAACATCGGCCAAACAATTAACGAAAGGAGTTCAAGGGGCGTGAGAAAGAGTGGGGTACGGGCATGGATACCAGCTCTCTTTATATTCCTGCTTTGTGCCTGTGAGCAGGACGCCAGCCAACAATCCCTGGCACGTGAGGCCTTCCTGCAAAAAAGAGATACTATACTGGCAGAATTTGGTCCCTGCGACAGGGATGCCGGTACCGTACTCGCGACCCTGGTGGCAGAGAGCCTTTGTACCGTATTTTCAGTCCCTGAGAATTACGATGATCCTCAGGGAAGGCAGGTGGATCTCAAGTTGATGGTCATACCTGCCCTCAGTGATTTTCCCGAAAGTGATCCACTCTTTCTCCTTGCTGGCGGGCCCGGACAAGCCGCGACTGATCTTGTACAGGCAGCACAGGTATTTTCCCGCACCCGCACTGAGCGAGATATTGTGCTGCTTGACCAACGGGGAACGGGAGAGCTCAGTCCTTTTGATTGCCAGTTGAGCGAGGAGGAGACAGAGGCGCTGGAAAGGCGTGATCCTCCGTTTGAAGAGGTGCTGACCATACAGCTGGATGTTCTCAGGAAATGCCTGTCTGAAACCCAGGCTGATCCGGCTTACTACACTACGGATATTGCCATGCGTGACCTTGATCAGGTGCGCGATACACTGGGATATTCACAGATTAATCTCTGGGGTGCCTCCTATGGCTCAAGGGCGGCCCTGGCTTATCTGCGGGGCTATCCTGAACACACACGGACGGTCATTATCGATGCCATTGCGCCGACAGCGTTAAAACTGCCGCTATATAACGAAAGGGATGTCAGCGCCTCCCTGGAAGCGGTGATGAATGATTGTGCGCAAAGCAGGGAGTGTCATGCAGCTTTTCCGGCACTTCGTGATCACTACCTGGAACTGCTGGAACATCTGCAAACTCCACAGCCCCTTACCTATGTGGATTACAGCGATTACAGCAGGTTGGATATCAGTCTTGATGCATATGAGTTTCAGGGTTTCCTGCGGCAAGTGCTTTACAGTCGAGAAGCCCAGCGCTTGTTGCCGCTGATTATCGAGCAGGCCTGGGAGGGCAATTATGAACCGGTTTTTGCACTGGCTGGTCAATATGCGCAGGCACAGATAAACCAGGGAATGTTTCTTTCAGTTATCTGTAATGAAGATGTGACCTTCATCAGTAAAGACGAGCTTGAGGCAGAAAACGCCTCCTCCTACCTGATTAAGTCAGACATGTTTAACCGTTTTGTTCTGGAGGCTTGCGCATTTTGGCCTGTGCGGGAGATCCCTGATGATTATTTTGAGCCCGTCATCGAAAACAAACCGGTCCTGATCTTTTCCGGGGCACTGGATCCAGTCACCCCACCGGTCTGGGGTGAACTGGTCCATGATGCCCTGCCCAACTCGGAACACTATGTGCTGGAAGGTTTTGGTCATGGAACACTCTTCACGATCTGTACTTCCGCCATGATGAATACGTTTATCGAAACCGCCAGTTTTGAAGCCCTGGATAGTAACTGTATCGAGACATTTGTGCGCAGACCCTTTTTCGTGACACCGGGTGGGAGCCGCATGCCTGATGATTGAAGTCCAGGGGCTTACAAAAAATTTCAAAAATGTTGTTGCCGTTGAAGGTGCCAGCTTTTCTGCCCGTAATGGTGCCATCACAGGTCTGCTAGGGCATAACGGGGCCGGTAAATCCACTTCCCTGAGAATCCTGTATGGCTTGTTAACGGCGGACAGGGGCAAAGCTCTGATTGATGGAATTGATGTCATGACATCACCGCTTAAGGCCCAGGAGGCCATTGGGGTGATGACCGATGCCCATGGACTCAACCCAAGACTGACTGCAAGAGAGCATGTGGAATATTTTGCCCGACTACGGGGTATGCAGCGGCGACAGATAGTTGAACGTACCCGTGAACTTTTCACTGCCCTGGACATGGGTGAAATTGCCGACAGGCGCGCGGAAGGGTTTTCCCAGGGGGAAAAAATGAAAGTGTGCCTGGCTCGTTCCCTGGTCCATGATCCCCGGAATCTGATTATGGATGAACCCACCAACGGACTTGATGTCATGACGACCCGAAGTGTGCGGGGGATATTGCAGTCACTCAAGCAACAAAACAAATGTATCCTGCTGTCTTCCCATATCATGCAGGAAATCAGTGCGCTGTGTGATGAGGTGATTATCATCTCTGGCGGCAGGGTATTAATGCAGGCTTCCCTGGAAGAATTAAGCAGGCGAACCGGTGAAAGTGATCTTGAAGAGGCTTTCATGAAACTGACGAGGGAATCCTGATGTGGGGAGTAATTGCCCGCAAGGAACTCAAGGATGCTTTCAGGGACAGGCGGGCACTCATGGCTTTACTTTTGTTTCCGGTCATGGGGCCTGTGATGATCTATTTCATGTTCAATATGATCATTGATATGGCGGAAGAAGCGGGTGACATCATCTTGCCAGTAGTCGGACAGGAATATGCCTTGGACCTGGTAGATTACCTCGAACAAAGTGGCATTGCCGTGGAGGATGTGCCGCTGAACTCAGAGGCACGACTGGAAGAATCGTTTTATTCGCCTGACCAGCTGGGCGAGATAGCTAACGCTATCCGTAGTCGTCGTTTCGATTTTATATTGGTCATTCCACCGGATTTTGATCAACGAATTGGTAGATCAGGACAGAGTAACGTTGAGTTACATGTGGAAAGCACCCGCACAACAGCGGGGCCCAAGGTTTCTCGTGTCCAGGAGGTTATACAGGCCTGGAGCAGGGAAATAGCAGCGCTACGCCTTATTGCCCGGGGAGTGAATCCAGGTATTATCATGCCGGTCAATGTGGTCAGGATAGATGTCGCCAGTCGGCAGTCCCGGGTACAGAGTATTCTGGGTATGGTGCCTTTTTTTGTGATTATGGCTGCTTTTGTTTGTGGAATGGGAGTGGCAGTTGATGTCACTGCCGGAGAGCGTGAGAGAAAATCTCTTGAACCCCTGTTGGTAAATCCGCTACCCAGGTATATTATCGTGATAGGTAAATGGGTAGCAGCTGTCACATTTTCGGCTGCAGGGCTTGTGCTGGTAATGACATTAAACCTTTTCAGTCTGAGCCGTGTCCCTCTTGAAGAGGTTGGGATTGTTTTTAATATTGGCAGTCTGGAAATTATCGGCGTTCTTGTCACGACTCTTCCCCTGGCTCTTTTTGCGCCCTCCATACAGATATTCATTTGTATTTTTGCCAAATCCTTCAAGGACGCCCAGGCCTATCTCTCATTTATTATGCTGTTGCCAATGGCGCCATTTTTCTACAATATTTTTAACACGCAGGATCGTGAATTCTGGATGAATTTTGTTCCGATGCTGGGTCAGCATATGCTGCTGACTGATGTTGTTCGGGGTGAAACGCCGTCGCTACCTGATTTTATGGTGGCAGGTATTTCACTGTTTCTATTTTCAATGCTATTTCTATATGGAGCGGCGCAATTATTTAAACGGGAAAGAATAATATTTAATTGATGGTTGAGTTTTGAGGTAACTACCAAGGGAGTTTGAAACAGGCTACATAATAATAATTCCAAATTGGAGGGGAATATGGCTACGTCAACTCGCATTACTTCAACCTTTCTTGAGGTTGAAGGTAGTCTCAAGTCCTACCTGAAACGTTTTCTGGTTCGGCAACAGGATGTCGAAGATGTTGTGCAGGAAACATTTGCCCGTGCTTATCGTGCGGAACAAAAATGCGAAATTCATTCGCCCAAGTCCTTTTTGTTTCGTGTTGCCAGGAATCTGACGTTAAGTGAACTCACCCGAAAATCCACTAAAATGGTTGAATCTATAGGGGATATCGAGGAATTGAATGTCTTTAACGATATATCTTCTGTTTCTCGCTCCCATGAAGTTGATCGATCTGTAGATGATTTACGTGAAGTTGTGGAGTCCTTGCCTCCCCAGTGCCGGAAAGTGTTGTTGATGCGGAAAGGATATGGATTTTCCCATAAGGAAATCTCTAGCAGACTTGGGATAAGTACCAAAACAATAGAGAAGCACCTTTCAAAGGCACTGAAACGATGTCATGAATTAGAGCATGATGCGTCAGCAAGCCATCTGAAGCCTGAAAAAGGTATTCGGGATATTGAAAGGAAAGTTATGACTTGACGGTTTAATACAATATGCCGGTGATACCACTACAAAAAAGTGACTTGTCAGACTACTCCGCTAAGGTAATACGTCAGCAGGCAAGGCAGTGGGTGATTGGGCTAGACAGTGAAGACTTGTCTGATGCGGAAAAAATAGATCTCTCAGAGTGGATATCCCGCAGTGCTTTGCATAGACAAATCTTTTATGAAACTGCCAGGATATGGATCAGTATGGATAAACTAACCCTGATTATCAGCAAGCTGGACTAGTGCACTTACATGAATATTGCTCCCGGGTTGCGGATACTCATCAACGTAGCGTAAATGACTGATGCAGTTCAATGGTGCAAGCATCTCGGCGCCGAGGCCAAAAACTTCTATGCGCAGAGTGATGCCATTGCTATCGACAGTGATAATTTCACGGGCCACAAGCAATACCACCAGGATGGCCAGCATTACCAGTACGCCTGCAGACCACCCAATGCCCCAGAAAATCATAAACAGGGCGCTAGTCAGGTCAAACATATTTTCAGCACCGGCCACATCTATATCCAGCGTCAGAAGAGGCAGGCTGAAGCCAGCTGTTAGCAGGGCAAGGATGGCAATTACTGGCCAGGGTCTTTTGAATGGTATTATTTTTACCAGATTTGCATCGGGATGTGATTATCGTAGACCGAGACTCCAGAGGGGTTGATACTGGCCCAGGCCCTTCATCCGTTTGAAAGAAGACGCTGATTCGTCCATAGTCATGTCTTGTATACAGTTTTGTTGGAGCAGTGTTGAACACACCGCGTAATCATTCAAGACCTGATTCACTTTTTGTGGGCTTGTTAATCACCTGCGGTAGTGGCCTGAAGCCTCTCTCCATGCTTCTGCTATGCCTGTTACTTCCTGTTACTGAGACACTGGGCCAGCGTGAATTCCGCGAATATCCGGGATTTGAATATTATGCTGACCATACGCTTCCCCCGGATTGGGATGAACCCGGTGAATTTGTCAGCGGTCGACTGATGTATCCATCGAATGTCCGCATGGGATGGCGCGGATCAGACTGGGAGCAGGGTGGTACCAGTTGGGGGGTGGATTATCCTGAAGGTGATCGTACTTTCGTTAATCTGCTGCGGCGTTTTTCAACCATTAATGCCCGCTCTGTGGAGCAACCGGTCAATTTGAACGACGGAGATGATGTCTATTACTGGCCATTCCTGATGGTCGGTCTGGCAGGATACTGGGATCTTTCTGAAGCCCAGGTAGCCAAGCTGAGAGATTACCTGCTCAGGGGAGGCTTTTTGTTTTGTGACAGTTTTTTTGATTCAAACTCCTGGGCCGGGTTTGTCAGTGGAATGAACAGGATTTTTCCGGACAGGCCTATTGTTGACCTGGAAGGGGATCATCCTGTATTTCACACGGTTTATGACATTCCCGCATTGGCCGAGACCCAGATTCCGAATATGAATTCACTGATGGGCGGCGGTGGTGGCTGGCTTGGTGATGGTCGAGTGCCGCAATGGCGAGGAATCTTTGACGATTCAGGCCGCTTGATGGTGCTGATTGCCTTCAACAATGATGTGGCGGATTCATGGCAGTGGGCCGATGATCCCCGATATCCACATGAAAAGGTTAACCTGGGATTACGACTGGCAGTGAATATTGCAGTTTATGCCATGTCGCATTGAAGTCTGAAGGAAACAGGATGCAGGATGCAAGAATAAGGAATCAGGAGCGCCGCAGGTCGGCAATGGCCAGCTGAGAGACAAGATACGAGATACAAGGAGAGCGCATTCAGGTATGTGGGTCGGAAGAGGTCCGCAGAACTGTCATCTGACAATAAACACATTCCAGTAGGTCGGCAAAGGCCGGCGGCCGTATGCCGACGCGAATTCTCGATAGAGAAAAAAGATAAAGGTCTTGTACAGGCAGGGCCTGAACTGTGGATAATTCCTTTTATCCTTTTATCCTTTTATCCTTTTATCCTTTTATCCTTTTATCCTTTTATCCTTTTATCCGGTTTTTATACCGGAGCATTGGTAATTATTCCCGCCTCGTCAATTGTGTCAAACACACTGACTTCGACGCCTTCCCGGACATTTTTCAGATGTGCGACCATGTCTCCCGTCGCATAACTTTCCGCTTTTTCCCGCGTGTCGAACAGGTAAATCCCGCCAGCGGTTTTGCTTGCCTCATTGACCAGCCATACTTTCCACTGGAGGCCGTCAACATCGACAAAACGTCCTGCTGCATCCACAGAGTGTTGTTCCAGGTCTGCCTGGCTTTCGGTATAGGGGAAATTGATTTGTACGATAGCGCTCATGGCGGCTTCCTCAGCTATGTAATCCTGTAGACATGCTATGAAAAAGCATGGGATAAAAAAAGGCCGGACTGGGGAGTCCGGCCAAAGAGGATATATCATTAGGGAGGGATATATCCATGGGGATGGGTTGGTACAAGCTGACTGAGGCTTTCGTCTGCTTGAGCACCAAAAATAACTCGCATGTCGTGATTTTCTATATCAGTTGTTTTGCAGATACTCGAGCATTGTATTCACGTCACTACATGTGAATGGATCGTCAGGGCAGTTGTCCATCTTGTCTGGTTCACAAAACAGCTTTTCAATCTTGCCGTCATTGACCAGGATGGAGTAGCGCCATGAGCGGTCACCAAAACCAAGATTTTCCTTCTTCACCAGCATGTCCATTCCTCGGGTAAAGTCTGCATTGCCATCAGGCAGCATTTTCACTTTCTCTACGCCAAGCTGTTTGGCCCACTGGAACATGGAGAAGGCATCGTTTACGCTCAGGCAGTAAACCTCGTCGATACCAAGACCTTTGAGTGTGTCATACTCTTTTTCATAGCCTGGTAGATGCGTGCTGCTGCATGTGGGAGTAAAGGCACCTGGTAGTGCAAAGAGCACCACGCGTTTACCCTTGAAAATTTCTTCAGTGCTCAGGTCCTGCCAGCGAAAGGGATTGTCGCCACCAATACTTTCATCACGGACGCGTGTTTTAAAAGTAACTTCTGGTACTGTTGTAATCATGTCTCTCTCCTTGAATTGGTGAATTTGTTTGGAGTATGGGGCTTAATATATAGTCGCTCCGTAAATAGATAAAATATATTGTATCTATTGTGACTATAGGTAAACCCTATGAATTCGATTCGGCAGGCCTGGTAGCACCTTCATACGCCAGAATCAGTTTTTTCCGGCTTGCTCCCCAGCGGTACTGGCCCGTCTCCCCGATCTTGCGTACTACACGGTGGCAAGGGATAAGCCAGGCTATGGGGTTCTTGGCAATGGCCGACGCACAGGCCCTGGTGGCGGCTGGAGTATTCGTCAGGGAGGCAAGCTGCTCATAGGAAGCTGCGCATCCATAAGGCAGGCGCAGCAATGCCTGCCAGACCTGAATCTGAAAATTTTTGCCTTTCAATTGAAGAGTAATATGGGATTTTGTCTGTTCAGACATGAACAGCATCTTGTGAATTCTGCCAGTCATGCCTTCATTTTGTATCAGCCTGGACAATGGCCATCTTTTTTCCAGGGTAGAAAGTGTGTCAGTCAAATTGCAGTCAAGAAATTCCATGTGACAGATTCCTCTATCTGTTACGCCCAGGAGGTAGGGCCCAAAGGGAGAATTATGGATGCCATGGTAAATGGTGATTGAATCGCCCAGACGGCGGTACTGTGCGGGGGGCATTGCTTCAGTGGCAATAAACAGGTCATGCAGTCTGCCGGGACTGGATAGACCGGCCTGGTAACAGGCCTCTGTGGCAGGCATACCCTGATCCAGCAGGGACTTGATGTAATCGCCGTTGAGGTACTGACTGAATCTTTTGGGACTGATACCAACCCAACGCCTGAACAGTCTCTGGAAATGATGCTGGCTCAAATCACAGGCACTGGCGAGTTCCGGAAGCGAGGGAGGGTTCTCCCTGTTTTCGGCTAGCAAAAGGAGTGCTTTTTCCATTCTTTGGTATGTGGAAGGAGCTTTTTTTAAGGGTTTGTCTGTCATTACTGTAAATTACTGTTTTTTGGAAAAATTTGAAAACCGTTTCTTGCTGTTTTTCCGGTAGCAATGGGACGGTTGCAATAATAGAATCACAATTCATGTTTTCTTCATTTTCCATGCGGCAGATTGTCGGGCTTATCGCCGGACCGTTACTGTTTCTCGTTATTCTTGTCCAGCCTGTGCCTGAGGGGATGAGCGTTGAAGCTTCCCGGGTTGCAGCGGTGGCCTTGCTGATGGCGTGTTTCTGGATGGCAGAAACAGTACCGATACCGGCAACGGCGATGCTGCCGATATTCCTGTTCCCCCTGCTTGGGGTCATGCCTGCATCAGAAGTCACGTTGTCCTATGGCAACCAGATATTGTTTCTCTTCATGGGGGGGTTCCTGATAGCGGTCGCCATGCAGAAATGGAACCTTCATCGGCGCATTGCACTCACGGTAATCGACAAGGTGGGCAGTAGCCCCAATCGTCTTGTCCTGGGATTTATGCTGGCCACCGCATTGCTATCTATGTGGATAAGCAATACTGCCACTTGCGTCATGATGACCCCGGTAGCTATTGCTGTTGTTGAGCAGACCCGCATGGAAAACAACAATACAAGTGGAAACTACAATTTCGGTACTGCTCTTATGCTGGGCATTGCCTATTCTTCTTCCGCCGGAGGAGTATCTACTCTTGTGGGTACACCGCCAAATGCCATCCTGATTGGCATCATAGACACCCTTTATGGTTACCAGATCAGTTTTGTGGACTGGATGAAGCTGGGTATGCCTGTCTCTATCTGCATGCTTACCATCGTCTGGGTGGTTCTGACGAAAATCATGTATCCCATGAATGATGCGGATTCAGACAGTGATCATGCCAGGGACCATATCAGACAGGAGTTGGCTGAAATGGGCCCCATGAGTGGTGAAGAGAAGAAAGTGGCCTCGCTCTTCTTCATGGTTGCCCTGTGCTGGATCCTCAGGGGGTTATTCACACCGGAATGGCTAAGCTTTGTTTCTGACCCGGCAATTGCCATGTGCGGTGCATTTCTGCTCTTTATAATTCCTGCAGATAAAAAACAGGGTGGATTCATTCTGGACTGGGATACAGCCAAGACCATTCCATGGGACATTATAATCCTGATGGGTGGTGGCTTCGCCCTGGCAGCAGGTTTCAGTGGCTCGGGCCTGACTGAATGGCTTGCCAATCAGTTGACCATCCTCCAGGGGGTACACTTCTTTGTCCTCATTATTGTTGTGGTGCTCTTTGTGACTTTCCTGACAGAAATGACCTCCAATGCAGCGACGGCCACATTGTTTATTCCGGTGATGGGCGCACTGGCCATATCCATGGACCTTCATCCTTTTGCCCTGATGGTCCCAGCGGCTTTAGGGGCATCCATGGCTTTCATGCTTCCCGTTGCAACACCACCCAACGCTATCGTCTTTGCCAGCCGCCAGATCACCATCGCACAAATGGCGCGCACCGGTTTTGTTCTCAATTTGTTGGGTGGTCTTGTGATCGCCTCATTGAGCTACATGCTTCTGGATCAGTTACAGTGAAAGCATTAACGGCCTCATAAGAATTAAAGTAGACTGCCAATACTGACGACCCCGGGAAATATCCTTTGGAAAATACCAAGCTGAAGTTGCAGAATTTTGTACTGGCGAGCATTCTCGTTGCGCTGGTTTTCTACCTCCTGGTCGTTGGACAGACCATACTTCTCCCCCTGGTGATTGCCATAGTCTTCTGGTACCTCATTAACCTGTTGTCAGAAGGTTTTGGTAGAATCCAGCCTGGAGGCAAGCCATTACCGGGACTTGTTCGTTATATCCTGTCGTTTCTTACCTTTTTTGCCATCATCTGGGGCATAGTTGAGCTGATTGCCAGCAATATTGCCGGTGTTGTCCGTGTAGCACCGGTGTATCAGGCAAACCTGGGCGAGCGCTGGCAGAGTGTGCTGGCATTGCTGCGTATCGAGCAGGAGCCCACACTTGCTCAGCTTACTGACGTTGTTGACCTTGGGCAGTTCATAACAGGACTTGCCGCTTCCCTCACGAATATTGCCGCCAATATGGGAATCATCCTCATCTATGTAATTTTCCTGTTACTTGAACAGGGAAACTTTGGCGATAAGGTCGCCTCGCTGGCAGGGGAGAAGGAAAAGGAAGCGCGTATCAGGCTCCTGATAGCAAAAATCAACGAGGATGTCCGCAAATATATCAGTATCAAGATGCTGACGAGTTCTCTCACAGGCGTGCTGAGCTATGCATTCATGAAATTTGTCGGCGTCGATTTTGCAGAATTCTGGGCTCTCCTGATCTTTCTGCTTAATTTTATTCCTACCATCGGCTCGATAGTCGCTACCGTGTTCCCGTCCCTCATTACCCTGGTGCAGTTTGATACCTTTACGCCGTTCTTCATGGTCCTTGGCGGGGTTTCAGCGATACAGGTGTGTGTCGGTAATATTCTGGAACCGCGACTCATGGGGAATTCATTAAACCTGAGTCCATTGATAATTTTGCTGAATCTTTCCCTATGGGGGCTTATCTGGGGAATCCCGGGTATGTTCCTTTGTGTGCCGTTGCTGGTAATTTCCATGATTGTTTTTTCCCATGTACCCCAGACCCGTCCTATTGCCATACTGCTGAGTCGTGACGGACAGATACGGGATATCTTCCAGAAATGACAAAATTTTCAATGAATGTATGAAATTACCTCTAAATAGTATTAAAATTGGATTATAATAGACTGAATTTCAATAAAATTTGAATAGTTCCAACTGCATGAGCAGGCTATATAATCGAGTTAATGGGGGTATGTCTTGAACATTTCAGCAAACCAAAGTGAAAAACCTGCAGCTTCATTCGCCAAAAAATGCCGGTTACTTGGCCTGGCAATTGCTGCAGCAACAGTGACCAGCCAACCCGTTGCAGCTCAGGTTCTGGAAGAAATAGTCGTCACCGCCCAGCTCAGGGAAGAGAACATTCAGGACGTACCTGTTGCCGTTTCTGCGGTCAGTGGTGCCTATCTTGAAGATAACTCGATCAAGGATGTCCAGGAACTGATGTGGAGTGTGCCGAGCCTGGTGGTTGGCACCAACCAGAGCTCCGGAACCGGAAATTTCAGTATCAGGGGAGTAGGGACAGGGGCCCAGAACTTTGGCCTTGAATCTTCCGTAGGGTTGTATATTGACGGCGTGTATCGTGCCCGCCAGGCATCATTGTTCAACCAATTGGTGGATCTGGAAGCCGTGGAGGTTCTGCGTGGTCCCCAGGGAACACTTTTTGGCAAAAACTCGGCATCCGGAGCCCTGCTACTCAGGACTGTCGCACCGTCCCATGATGGCGATGCATTTGCGGAAGTCACCGCAGGAAATTTCTCCATGATCAACTTCAACGGCGCGGTCAGTTACAGCCTCAGTGATACCGTTGCTGCCAGAACAACTCTCTTCAGTAGTGAGCGTGACGGCTACATTGACGTTGAAAACCTGGGGGGTGAAATCAACGACCGTTCCAGGTGGGGGTTCAGGCAACAATTCCTTTTTGAGCCTACTGATGATCTTTCTGCCAGAGTGATTATTGACTATTCAGAAATCGATGAAACCTGTTGCGCGGCACTGACGCTCAAGGACAGCCTGGTAGCTTCGGGACGTACAGACAACGGGGCGCCAGTATTTGGTTCCGATGCCATACTTTCAGCCCTGGGAGGAACAGTTTATCCCACGGGATCATTTGACGACTACCGTCTCTCCTTGAATGCCTTGCCATCGTCGGAAAATGAAGACAGTGGAGTTTCCCTGGAGATCAATCGCCGTTTCGATGATTTTGATTTTGTCTCCATTTCCGCCTATCGCACCTTCGACATCAGGGATGCCATTGATGCGGATTTTTCGGATGTTGATCTGGCCAGCCGCCTTCAGGATGCCGAGCAGACCATGTTGTCCCAGGAATTCCGTATCTCCAGTGACCCTTCCAAACGTATGCGCTATGTGGCTGGACTGTATTTTTACAAGCAGGAACTCGAAAGCAGTGACTTTCTTTACCTGGGAAATATGCTCCCCAACTATGCCGTCGCCGCGTCACCTGATGTACTTGGTGCCTTGATGTCTACACCGCCCCAGTTACTCGGTTTTATCAACCAGGCTTACGGAACCAGCCTGGGGACCTCTTTCGCAGCGCCGATTGTGCCCGGTAATACCATTCAGGATTACAGTGATCAGGATCATCGTGCCAATGCCATATTCGGCCGTATAGATTATGACCTGACTGATAATATTGAACTGAATGTTGGTGTTCGCTTTACCGATGAGAAAAAAGATATGAACAGCCGCTTCTCCGAGTCTGTGCCTACGCCCGGCATTGGTGATGTCAATGTGGATGCTATCTCAGCCGCGCTCGGTATAACAGGTGAGCAGGCCAAGGCAGCGGTCGGTGCACCACCGGGGGATGGCAGCGGCAATACGTTTAACCCGGCAATTGCCGGCTTGGATCCGACACCGTATCTGCCGGCCCTGAACGTGCTTTTCCAGCCAGGCTGGGCCAATTGCAGTGTCACGGTACGTTTTTGTCCTCGCTCTGCGATCAATGCAGAGCTTGATGACAGTCGTGTTACCGGGAATGTCGGTCTTTCATGGCGCCCCGATGACTCCAGCCTGCTATATGCCTCTTATGGCACCGGCTACAAATCCGGTGGGACCAATACGGACAGAATTGGCCTGGGCTTTGATACTGTTTTTGATTCTGAAGACACAACCAACTTTGAAATCGGCATCAAGAAAGACTTCATTGACAATAATATCCGCATGAACCTGGCATTCTTTGATATGGAAGTCGAAGACCTGCAGACAAACACCTTTACTGGCACAGCCTTCAATCTCCAGAATGCCGGTCGTGTCGATGTGCAGGGTATTGAAGCCGAGGTCTGGTGGAATCCTACAGACTCACTCAGTTTCTTCCTGACCTATGCCCATACAGATGCCAGCTTTGAGGATTTTGACAAGGGCAACTGCCAGATTTCAAATATCTTCCATACCGGCGACCCGGTAGAGGCAGCACAGTTAAAGGCCCAGGGCTACTGCAACAGAAGTGGTGACAGGGTAGGAGGGGTTGCCGATGATTACTTTACATTGAATGCCTCGAAAACCTTCAATATTGGAAACGGCAATACCTTGCTGGTCGGTGTCGAATATGTCAGTTATACCGATATGCTGATGCATAACAATAACGACCCTTTTGCCGAGCAAGAGGCAAGAGATTTCCTGAACCTGCGAGCGATTGCCAGGTTCAACGCCGGATTTGAAGTGATGTTGTGGGGGCGCAATATCGGAGACCAGGAATGGTTTGGTACAGTTTTCGATACGCCGTTGCAGGATGGCAAGTTGAGTGCCTATCCACGTGAGCCCCGGACTTATGGACTGACACTTAGAAAAGTGTTCTAGTTATTAAAAGCCCGGTTTTTACCGGGCTTTTTTTATCCGCTTACTCTTTTAGCGGCCTCCCTTCAGGAAAAAACTGGCGGTTGAAAAATCCAATCACCCGGTCTGCAAATTTTTCTGGAAAGGCCTGCTCAAAGTCGGCATGATCGACACCATTCTCCAGCCAGATTTCTTTTGGTTCCCGGGCAGCCTCATAAAGCAGCTGACCGCTTCCAGGTGAGATGACAGTGTCATCAAGGCTGTGCAGCAGGAATACCGGCCTGGGGCTGATATCTGCTATCCAGGCCGAGGCATTGATCTCGTTGATGGAGAAACCCAGTTGTATTTCTGCCCAGAATTGAATCAGCGGAGCGAAGGGGAACGGGGGCAGACCGGTGAAATGCCGAATGCTGGTCTCTATGGTGTCGCGCATGGAAGAGAACGCGCTATGGGCCACTATAGCCTTAATAGCATCATGGTTGGCAGCATACTGGATGGTCATTGATGCCCCCAGAGAGTTGCCGATCATTCCAATCCTTTCAGGATCAATGCCAGGTTGTAAAAGGGCAAATGATACCCAGGCATCAATATCCTGCATCTCCCTGAGACCAAAGGTGATTTGGTCACCATCATTAACGTCATGAGCGCGCACAGATGTGACAAGTACACCATAACCGGCCCGACCAAATATAGTGGCTTCCTCAACGAATTCTTCACGGTCAGATTTATACCCATGCTGCATGAGAATGATCGCGCCATTTTCCGACGGAAGATACCAGCCATGAAGTGCCAAACCGTCATTAGCATTGACGAGGACATCCTGGAAGGGTAGTTCTTCTGGCAGTGATTGCATAGTGACAGGCGGGCGTTCATCCATCGGATGGGTAACCAGGTTACTGGCCTGCGACCACGCCAGGAGGTTGAGTAGCAGAAAAATGAGCGCCAGTGTCAGTATGCTTCCGCGGAACAAGTATTTCGATAATGAACGTCTGTTTTCCATGGTTCTTTCTGCGTTCCCGAGTACAGGGCTTTGGTCACCTAGATGCTTGAATTGCCGGGTAAATATTAGCAATTTCTCCAATAGAGAGTATAATTGCCGCCTTTTTTACCAAGGTCCAAGGGAAATCCGGTCATACCCATGAAAAGTGCTGAAATCCGCCAGGCATTCCTCGAATTTTTTCGCGAGCAGGAACATGAAATTGTTTCCAGCAGTTCCCTTGTGCCTGGTAATGACCCGACATTGCTCTTTACCAATGCCGGTATGGTCCAGTTCAAGGATGTGTTCCTGGGGCAGGAAAAACGCGGCTATCATCGTGCCACAACTTCCCAGCGCTGTGTCAGGGCTGGAGGCAAACACAATGACCTTGAAAATGTTGGCTATACGGCACGCCATCATACCTTTTTCGAAATGTTGGGCAACTTCAGTTTCGGGGATTACTTCAAACGTGAAGCCATCCGTTTTGCCTGGGACTTTCTGACCAACAGGCTGGGCCTTCCGGAAGAGAAACTCTGGGTAACCGTATTTGAAGATGATGATGAGGCGGCTGATATCTGGCTCAAGGAAATGGGCGTTAGTGCAGAACGTTTTTCGCGACTGGGCGAGAAGGATAACTTCTGGGCAATGGGTGATACCGGTCCCTGTGGTCCCTGTACGGAAATTTTCTATGATCACGGTGATGAAGTGCCTGGTGGACCTCCGGGATCGCCTGATGAAGACGGTGATCGCTACATTGAAATATGGAACCTCGTTTTCATGCAGTTCAATCGATCTGCTGACGGAACCATGTCACCCCTGCCGAAACCTTCTGTGGATACCGGCATGGGACTGGAGCGCATTGCAGCGGTAATGCAAGGGGTTCACAGCAACTATGAAATTGATCTTTTCCAGCACATTATCCAGGAAACAGCGCGAATTACTGGAGCAGAGGACATGGGCAGTAAATCGCTCAATGTGATTGCAGATCATATCCGTTCTTGTGCTTTTCTGGTTCTGGATGGTGTTATCCCATCCAATGAGGGACGGGGTTATGTTCTGAGACGCATCATACGTCGTGCCATTCGCCACGGCCATAAACTGGGCATGAATGAACCTTTCTTTCACAAACTGGTTGCCCCGCTTGCCGACGTCATGGGTGAAGCCTACCCGGAACTGGTCAATGAAAAGGGTCGTGTCGAGCAGGCGTTGCTGGCGGAAGAAAAACAGTTTTCCAGGACTCTGGATAATGGGATGACGATCCTTGAAAAAGCCATTACAGAACTAACCGGCGAGACGATTCCCGGTGACACTGTTTTCCGTCTCTATGATACCTATGGATTTCCGGTGGACCTGACGGCCGATATTGCCAGGGAGCGGGGACTGAGCCTTGATATGGATGGTTTTGATAGTGAAATGGCCAGGCAAAAGGCCCAGGCTCGCTCCGCCAGTCATTTTGAGTCTGCGGAAGCACTGGATATCGAGCTTGACCATGACACGGGTTTTGTTGGCTATGACAATGACGAGTCAGCTGCAACTATTCTTGGTCTGTTTAAAGACAGCAAACCTGTAGATTTACTGCTGGAAGGTGAAACCGGCATTGTGCTGCTGGACAGTACTCCTTTTTACGGGGAGTCAGGTGGACAGGCTGGAGACACGGGATCACTGCAGGCAGAGAATTCCCTTTTTGTGGTGAGGGATACCCGAAAACAGGGAGGGCAGTTTCTTCATATCGGTTCGGTTGAACAAGGTAAGCTGACCAAAGGTTTGACTGTCAATGGCAAGATCAATAGCGGTCAACGCCGTGCAACCATGCTGAACCATTCCGCGACTCATCTGATGCATGCGGCCCTGCGAAAAGTCCTGGGTGACCATGTCCAGCAGAAAGGGTCGCTGGTTAATGCGAAATACCTGAGATTTGATTTTTCCCATAACCAGCCCCTGACAGACAAGGAGCTTCGCCAGGTTGAAAACCTGGTCAATCGCCAGGTCCTTGAAAATGCCGAAGTCACCAAGGAAGTAATGTCGATGGATGCTGCCAAGGAAAGGGGTGCCATGGCATTGTTTGGTGAAAAATACGGCGATGAAGTCCGTGTTGTCAGTATGGGCGCTTTGACCGAATCAGGATCGGAATTTTCTATTGAGCTGTGTGGTGGAACCCATGTGAACAGAACGGGTGATATTGGCCTGTTCAAGATTTTGCAGGAATCCGGTATTGCGGCAGGTGTCAGGCGAATAGAGGCTGTGACAGGTAATACGGCACTCGCACAGATGCAACAAAATGAAGACAGGCTGAAAGAGATAGCCAATCAGGTAAAGACATCTCCTGAGCTTGTTGTGGACCGGGTGGGACAGTTGAGCGCTGCCAACAAGCAACTTGAAAAGGAACTGGCCCAACTGAAAGCCAGGCTTGCCAGTTCAGCCGGCACTGACCTGGCTTCCCAGGCCGAAGAGATCAATGGTGTCAAGATTCTGGCTGCCGTCGTTGAAGGGGTGGATGCCAAAGCCCTGCGGGATACCACGGACCAGCTGAAGAACAAGCTTGGATCTGCAGTTGTTGTGCTGGGTACAGTCAATGATGACAAGGTGAGCCTGGTTGCAGGTGTCACCAAAGACCTGACAGACCGTATCAAGGCTGGTGATGTTGTCAATGAAGTTGCCCGCAAAGTTGGTGGAAAAGGCGGTGGCAGACCAGATATGGCCATGGCCGGGGGTAATTCCCCAGGAGCGCTTCCGGATGCTATTTCCTCGATAAAACAATACGTTACGGACCTTTTGTAGCCTTTCATTTTCGCAACGGGCAAAACAGGGCTATTTCAGAAATAAATTAACAGTTTTCATCATATAAGTGATGGCTTAATTATCGGATCAAGTGACAGAATCATGTTGATAGTTCAGAAATATGGTGGGACTTCAGTGGGTTCCATCGACAGAATACAGGCTGTGGCTGACAAGGTCGCAGCCAGCCAGGCCCAGGGAAACCAGGTCGTTGTCGTGGTCTCAGCAATGAGTGGCGTGACCAACAATCTCACAGCCATGGCTTATGAACTACAAAAGGAGCCAACTCCTCGAGAGATGGACATGTTGCTTTCCACCGGGGAGCAGACAACGATTGCCCTGTTGAGTATGGCATTACAGGCCAAAGGTTGCCCTGCTCGTTCTTATACTGGAGGACAGGTAAGGATACTCACTGATAATGCACACACCAAGGCCAGGATCCAGGAGATAGACGGTGACAAAATCCGTAGAGACCTGGATCAGGGCAAAGTAGTTGTTGTTGCTGGCTTTCAGGGAGTTGATGAAGATGGAAATATCACTACATTAGGACGAGGAGGTTCGGATACCACAGCAGTAGCACTGGCAGCGGCCCTGAAAGCTGATGAATGCCAGATATATACAGATGTTGATGGTGTTTACACCACTGATCCCCGCATAGTTGAGAATGCGAGACGACTGGACCGAATTACATTCGAGGAAATGCTTGAGATGGCCAGTCTTGGGGCAAAAGTCCTGCAGATTCGCTCTGTGGAATTTGCCGGTAAATACAATGTACCGTTACGGGTACTTTCCTCTTTCGAGGAGGGGCCAGGTACGTTAATTGTTTCAGAGGAAGAATCTATGATGGAAATGCCATTGATTTCCGGTATCGCTTTCACCAGGGACGAGGCCAAGTTAAGCGTGGTGGGCATACCTGATGTGCCCGGTATGGCTTTCAAGGTCTTTGGACCGATCAGTGAGGCGAATATAGAGGTGGATGTCATCGTCCAGAATATTGGTGCTGACAATACCAACGACATTACTTTCACGGTCAACAAAAAAGATGCCGTGGCAGCTTCCAGAATAATGGAAGCTACTGCCCTGGAACTTGGTGCCAGGGGTATCGAGGTGGACAGTGATGTGGCAAAGGTGTCCCTGGTTGGTGTGGGCATGCGATCTCATGCCGGAATTGCCAGTCGTATGTTTGAAGCCCTGTCAAAAGAAAATATTAATATCCAGCTCATTACCACGTCTGAAATCAAGATCTCCGTCGTTATAGAAGAGAAGTACCTTGAATCAGCTGTCAGGGTTTTACATTCTGCATTCGGCCTGGACCAGGAGGCCGAGAAGTAAATACCTTTCATGGTAATCGGGTTTCCTGAATCCAAAAATGAGGAAGGAACGTATAAGACACCAACACTTTCCGCCTAAATACTTAAGAGGTTTAACCATGTTGATTTTAACCCGCCGTGTTGGTGAAACACTCATGATCGGTGACGAAGTGACAGTCACTGTGCTGGGTGTTAAGGGAAATCAGGTACGAATAGGTGTTAATGCACCTAAAGATGTTGCTGTCCACAGGGAAGAGATTTATGACAGAATCCGTAATGAAGGCCAAGGAAATGATACTTCAGATGATGACAATATAGGTAACAGTTAATCCCGTAATGCCTTGTTGACATTCCACATCCCATGGCAGGAAAAGGGGTGAATTTTTTTACAGCTTTTTCCTGTTACGGACTCCACCATTCCCTTTGCCTTGTGCTATTATTGCGCGCTTCCTGAACAGCTCAGGCAATCTGCCTGGCTGAAAGGACTATGGAGAAGACCGGAATCCATTCGAAACTTTCTCTGTAGTATAAAGTAGACAAGGTTTGTGGAGAGGTGGCCGAGTGGCTGAAGGCGCGCCCCTGCTAAGGGCGTATGGGTTAACACTCATCGAGGGTTCGAATCCCTCCCTCTCCGCCATGTATAAAAAACCCCGGTATAGCCGGGGTTTTTTATTACCCGCGGAGCCGGGTTCAGGTGAGAACCCTGGTTCGACCGCGTGAACGTCGCAGACGCGCATTTTTCAGCGCGCCCCCAAAGGGAAATGAATTTGCCCAAGCCAAATTCGTTATCAATCCCTCAGCAGCCATCTTCTAAAATAAAGACTGTGTCCATCTACGGGAATTTTTTCCCTGCGAAGCCGGATTACGTTTGCACGCTTTCCAACGACGCATTCACGCCACAGACACGCGTTTCATTCAAGCCGACTTACCACTGATGTATCTGGCAATACCTGAGTCTTTTGATGCTTAACCGGATATTGCCATGGGATAGCGAATTCTTTGTCATCCGGGGCTTGATTATTCCGATGCGGGACATGGTTCAGGAAGACTGAGTCAGTCAAAAATTTTAATTTCACACTGGATTCTGAGGTCTTGCTTTCTGGCTCTGAACAAGTCATTCATCATATACTTGGGTCTTTGAACACACATAAAGCTTGGTAATCCGAGCTTGGTAAATCAGCCTTTCAGGGGGATAGCTCACATGAAAAACGACGATGCAAAAAATGAACGCCGCGCGGTAGTGACCGGCATGGGGGCGGTAATAGCGGGTCTCACTGTAGCCGCGTCGGGAACTGCCAACGCTCAGGAGCAATCTTCTGGATTTCAGCCGTCGCGTCATGCCGAAGATAGCTGGTTTGATGATTTGTCAGGAAATCATCGCGTCTATATTGATTCTTCTACAGCGATGGGCGGCCAGGATGCCCTGCGATATGCATTCAATATCATGAATGCTCACCTGAATGCCTATAACGGTTCTGATGATGATTACGCCATGATTGTCTGCTACCGGCATGCCTCGACACCATTCGGTTATAACGATGCCATGTGGGAGAAATACGGGGAATTGCTCAATGCCCGTATGGGAATCACGGACCCTGAAACCAATGAAACACCTGTCAGAAATATTGCTAACGTGGGCAATGGGCCTTTTAGTGGAGCAACCATAGATGCCATGGTGGCCAGGGGCGTGCGCTTTGCTATTTGCGCCACGGCGACCCGTGGCATGGCAGGGATGATTGCCGGTCGTACTGGCCAGGAAGCCGAAGACGTTAATGCTGAATTACAGGCCAATGCCATTCCCAATGCCCGTTTTGTCTCCGCGGGAGTCATGGGTGTAACCAGGGCACAGGAATACGGATACAGTCTGCTGTATGCCGGTTAATCCCTCCAGGTGATTCAATCCGTGTCAAACAATGCCCGGGAAATCCGCGACAGGCCAGATGAGCTGATAGATACGCAACTGGTCTTTGCCCATAGCCTTGCTGCGCTGGTCACAGTCCTGATTGCTATTGTTTTCGGTATACTGATATCGATCCAGTTTTTCTGGCCCGATGCGATGGGTTCGTGGATAACGATGGCCTGGGGAAGGTTGCGTTATGCCCATACCCAGGGAATTATGCTGGGCTGGCTGGGCAATGCCTTTCTGGCTTTTTTATATCACGCAGTACCCGTGCTTACGGGCAGGAAAGTCACCAGTTCAGCACTGGGCCGCTGGCTGTTTGGTCTCTGGAATTTTATTGTAGTCCTGCCTGGTTGGGCATTGGTCCTGTCCGGAGTCAGTCAGCCCATAGAGTGGGCTGAATTTCCACTGGTGATTGATATATTCGTTATCGTTGCTCTGCTTATTGCAGGTATCCAGTTTCTGCCGCCTTTTTTCAGGAACGGCCTGGAAGACCTCTATGTTTCCAGCTGGTACATCATTGGCGGGCTTGTATTTACGCTTTTTGCCTATCCCATGGGCAATACCATACCTGAACTGGTTCCCGGTGCAGAAAGCGCCGCCTTTACTGGTCTCTGGATTCATGATGCTGTTGGGCTGTTTGTTACCCCCCTGGCCCTTTCCATTCTTTATTACGTGATTCCTGCAACGACGGGACGGCCGGTGTTCAGTCATTTTCTGTCGATGCTTGGATTCTGGGGCCTTTTCTTTCTCTATCCACTTAATGGAACGCATCATTATGTCTTTTCGGTGATACCCATGGCGGCCCAGTTGGGAGCTATAGCAGCGTCCGCGTTGCTGGGATTCGTGGTTGTGATCGTGGTAACCAACCTGTTGATGTCCCTAAAAGGAGAAGGGTGGCTGCCAAAAGATATCGGGCTGCGTTTCGTCATGATGTCTATCATTTTTTATCTCGTTGTGAGTGTGCAGGGCGCTTCCCAGGCACAGATGTCCATCAACAAGGTGATTCATTTCAGTGACTGGGTAATTGCCCACTCCCATCTCGCGATGCTTGGGTTTGCGACATTTGCAGCAATTGGCGGGATTATTCATGTCTGGGAGCGAATTCCCTGGACCCGATTCAATCCTGCGGCGCTGAACTGGTCATTCTGGCTCCTGGTGACCGGCATCACGGTGATGTTTGTCGATCTCACCATAGCGGGTCTTATACAGGCTGAACTCTGGCAGGAAGGGGCTCCCTGGCTGGAATCTGTCCAACAGTCCAAACCTTACTGGATGATCAGGACTCTCTCCGCCATCCCGATCACGCTTGGATTCATGCTGCTTTTTTATGGATTATGCAGTGGTACCGTTGGTGCTGGAGGGCCCGTAAAGGCAGTTTCAAATCCGGCGTGGAACGCCAGCGATGCCAGCGATGATAGTATCCTGACATCCCACGCCCCCCTGTTAAGAATGTCCTACAGGGTATCCGCTTCTGCGGCTATCGTATTTTTTGCACTTTCGGTATTGCTGCTTGGATTCTGGCCTGGCAGGGTGCTTGACGAGCAGATTGAACTGATGACTCCGGAAGGTGTATTTGCATTGTCTGCGTCGGAACAGCGTGGCAGGGCCATTTATGCAAGGGAAGGTTGTGGCTACTGCCATACTCAACAGATACGTTATACAGAGTCTGATATAGCCCGATTCGGGGCACCGACACTGGCCTGGGAGGGACAGTTTGATTCGCCTCATCTGTGGGGTACCCGGCGTGTGGGACCTGATCTGTCCCGGGCTGCTGGTACTCGGAACGAGGATTGGCACTATGCCCATTTATTTGACCCAAGGAGTGTGGTGCCATGGTCGGTGATGCCGGGATATGGTGCACTGTTTGATGGTAGTGCGGACAAACCGAAGCAGGATGCCCGAGATCTGCTGGCATACCTCGAGACGCTCGGGCGAGCAAGAGAACTGGCCTGGCCCGATGGAGAAGAGAAGGCACGTGAGCTTTTCGGTGATGATAAATGGGTCAAAATGTCGATCAGTGTATCTTCCCTGAACAATCATCCTGCCAGGGCAGATACCGACTATCCTGTTCCTCTCCTGGCTGGCACCGCAGATGCCGATCGCGGTGCCGCGCTCTGGCAAACCCTTTGTGCTGGCTGCCATGGTGAAACAGGTATTGGTGATGGACCCGCTGCACGATGGCTCGCTCCGCCGCCTTTGAACCTGATGCAGCACACCATTACACCAGACAGAATTGTGCAGGTGTTGTGGCAAGGTGTCCCCGGGACCTCCATGCCAGCCTGGAGAGATCTGCCGGAAAGTGATCTGGCTGCACTGGTAACACATGTCCGTTCATTAGCCTTGCCTGACCAGACCGTACCAGTTTCTGCGGCCCAGTTATCAATAGGGGCTGAAATATACGTCAATAATTGCATTCAATGTCATGGCGAGCGGGGAGATGGACGAGGTTTTGCTGCCGATGAATTACCGGTTCCACCGACCAATTTCACAGTTCAGCGTGCCAGTGTGGGAGAGAGCATTCGAATACTTAATAACGGTATTGAAGGCAGTTCCATGGCACCCTGGAATGACAAGTTATCAGAGAATGAAATTCTTGCAGTTACGCATTATCTGAGAGCCTTTTACCAGGAGGCGGAATGATTATCGGTATTGTGGTGATTACAGCCCTTGTGCTCGGCACGGTGTATTTTCTGGCGTGGCTGTTCAGGAAAGATTTCAGGCAACAGGTGGAAAAACCAAAGTATATTTTTCAGCAACAACTCAGCAAGTTTGAAAACAGACAGCGTGAAGAAACAGCAGGGGGCAAACATGATGCCCGATAGGCAACAGGACACCGGCTTTGATTCAGTAATGTTTATCTGTGCCATATTCGGCGCAATTCTGACCTTGATAGTAGTTATCTATGAGAATTCGGGTCAACGTGGCGCCGAATTGACAGCGCGTTCAGCCACACCTGAATATGGCGAACGCCTGTTGCGTGAAACAACCCGCTATATTGGTCCTGAGCAGCCGGATCCTGCAATGCGGTTTTCCGGTAATGGTCTGGATTGTGCCTCCTGCCATCTTGAGACAGGAACCCAACCAGGAACACTGAGCCTGCTGAACGCAGCAAAACGTTACCCACGTTTTTCCGGCAGGGATGGCGGAGAAAGAGACCTGCGTGATCGTATTAATGGCTGCATGCAGCGAAGTATGAACGGGATACCCATGGATCGTGACAGTGTGGAAATGATTGCCATGGAAAGTTATATCCTGTCGCTGGGTCAACAGTCTGACCTGATGAGCGATAGTGACCTGGTGTCATCGGAGCCTCCGGTATTTGTTGAGCCCCAACGCCGTGCTGACCCGATAGCCGGGGAAAAAGTATATGAGGAAAATTGTCAGATTTGTCATGGCGTTAACGGTCTTGGACTTAAAGAGTCTTCAGATGCACTTGATGGCTATATGTTTCCTCCGCTATGGGGGCCGGAAAGTTACAATAACGGTGCAGGGATGAATCGTGTATTAACTGCCGCCCGGTTCATCAAGGCCAGAATGCCCCTTGGTGAACCAATACTGACCGATGCGCAGGCCTATGATGTTTCCGCCTATATAAATTCGCAGCCAAGACCCGAGAAAAGTAATCTTGAGGTGGACTACCCGGAACTGTTTCGCAAGCCTGTAGACAGTCCGTATCCTCCTTATGACGATCCCTTTCCACAGGAACAACATAAGTATGGGCCGTTTAAACCGATAAGGGATTACTATTCCACCAGGGAATCACAATAGGGCGTATCAATATTCATCCTGGCTCCATAAAACCAAATAACAATCCTGCAACACCATAACAACAGAAAGGACAAATCTCATGAACATACAGATCAAGACAATTTTCATGGCGGCTGCATTTTTCCTCACGGCTTGTGCCAGTATGCCGGAAACAGTATGGATAGATGTACGTACTGTTGAGGAGTACAACGAAACCCATATTGAGGGTGATATGAATATTCCAGTGGATTCCATTGATGTGGATGCCTTTGCCCGGATGTATGACAAGGATGATGAGATAAATCTTTACTGCCGTAGTGGTAATCGCGCGGGCAGAGCAAAAACTATGCTCGAAGCTGCAGGATTTACCAACGTCAATAATATGGGCGGGATTGACGATGTAAGTGATCTGCGTGATGTTGCGGTCAGTAGCAGCGTCCGGTAAAGCAGTCTGAAAATGTTTCTTGTTTTTCCCGGACAGCACTGATGCTAAGGAGTATCAGTGTTGCTCCATTTCTTCCATGGTGCAGGTGCATTGAGCGCGTGATGTACTGACCTGTGACAGATAGAGATTTTCCCCGATCGGGTAGTCCCGGATAAAACTCATTTGCGTTTTTCCATCACTTTGCCAGGTTTCTGTAAACCGAACGGTCGATCTGCTGCCATCATCATGGCGAAGGGAAGCGATGACATCAAAGCTTCCATTTGATTGTGCGCATTCCGGATAATTAATCTCTCCCTCGACGTGGGCCAGGGTGTTTTTCTGGTAATAACTCAGAGAGACTCTTGCCGGACAGGACTCAAGGACCATGCCGGGAATTTCCATTTTGATGGTGAGTTCATTTTCCAGGCGTATCGTGTCCTGCCCATTGTTTTTGTGTTTCCTGCTAGATTCCAGCGTACTGTGTATTCGAGTAGGTTCCGGCAACTGCTGTCCCTGCACCACTGTAGAGAGCGCGATGACCATTAGAGCTATAAAAAGATTTTTTACTGGAAGCATTCTGGCCTCGAAATTTTTTCCTTTACTGAATTCTCCATGAATATTGGCAGAACACAAGAGTTAGTCCTGGTACCAGGAGCTTAACTTTTTTTAATTCTTTTTCATTCCATAATCACAATGGTTTGGATATGATGAACTGCCAAGACCAAATCATTTTAAAAAAACATGTCTGACAGTATTCGCTATGGCGCCTTTGTGCGTGAAGTTTCACTCAAGCAGCGGCAGATAGGCTTTAATGATATTGCTCCTCCCGTTCAAAAAGACGAGAACGGAAACGTAATACCCTATCATCCACCAAAACTGAAACTGCGATCGCTTGATATTGCTAGGTTAATCAAGCCCTATGTCAGCGTCCGCCTGAATGAACAGGTCAGGGCGGTTCTTCCACTGGCAATTTATCTGGTTCTTTTCCAGCTGTTTATTTTGAAACAGAACGTGGCCGATAGCTGGGTCATATCAGCAGGGCTGATATCTGTCATCATTGGCCTGATGCTATTCATGGAAGGTTTGAAAGTGGGACTGATGCCTTTCGGTGAGACCATAGGCACAGTATTGCCAAGTAAGTCGTCTTTACCCATTGTCCTGTTGGTCGCTTTTCTGCTGGGCATAGGTATGACGACATTTGCGGAACCGGCAATCGGTGCACTGAAAACGGCCGGTTCCATTGTCAATGTTAACGATGCACCCTATCTCTATGCCTTGCTCAATGACTTTTCAGGATCGCTGGTGTTGATTGTCGGTATGGGCGTTGGGCTTGCAGCGTAATTGGTACCCTGCGTTTTCTTTATAGCTGGAGCATGAAACCGGTAATTTACTCTGCCTTGTTACCTACACTGGCTTTGACAATCTACGTCACGGGCAATCCGATTCTATCCAATGTACTTGGTCTGGCCTGGGACAGCGGTGCAGTTACTACAGGGCCCGTAACCGTTCCTTTGGTGTTGTCCCTGGGGATTGGTATTGCGGCCGCTGCAGGAAAAGGCAGTTCATCATTGTCCGGATTTGGTATTGTCACCCTGGCATAGCTATTCCCGATTATTGGTGTTCTCAGCCTCGCTATCTATGTCTATTTTACTGTGCCGGCAGAGGAAATTATCGCCAATGCCTCCATGGCAGCTTCCAAGGCAGAGTTGGCCTGGTATGAAAGCACACCCTGGCTTGAGATTAAACTGGGTGTCCAGGCCATTGTCCCTCTGGTGATTTTTCTATTGCTGGTATTGCGCGGGCTGCTTGGAGAGAGAGTGAAAAATGCATTGACAACCTATTATGGCATTGCCCTTTGTGTGGCTGGTATGGTGATTTTTAATGTGGGCCTGAGCTATGGGTTGGCCAAACTGGGTGGACAGTCCGGCGGACTCGTACCGGCGGCGTTTACTTATGTGATGATGGTGGAGGATTCCCCGCTATATCCCTACAACTTTGGCATTTTCATTGCTCTGGCCTTTGCCTGGGTTCTCGGGTTTGGTGCTACCCTGGCTGAACCGGCGTTGAATGCCCTTGGTACTACTGTTGAAAACCTGACGAATGGGGCTTTCAAAAAATCCATGCTCATGTATTCCGTTGCTTTCGGGGTCGCCTGTGGAATTTGTCTGGGCATCTTTAAAATGGTCTTGAATATACCGGTAGTATTGTTTCTGCTGCCTTTTTATTTTTTCGCTATCTTTCTTACCTATATTTCATCCGAGGATTTTGTCAATATCGCCTGGGACAGTGCTGGAGTGACTACCGGACCTGTAACGGTCCCTCTAGTGCTCGCTATGGGGCTGGGTTTTGGTAGTGCCATGGGGTCCCTTGATGGTTTTGGAATTTTGTCCCTGGCGTCAATCTGCCCGATTATTGCTGTTCTGAGTACGGGGGTCTGGGTACAGTGGAAAATTCAGCGTCGTCATGAACATGAGGCAGTAAATACTGCCCCGGTGGAAGTGGGGATTACAACAACATGAGTAAGCGTGAAATAACCGTCTTGACCGATGTCAGCCTGATCACCTGTATTGTCCAGCGTGGTATCGCTGACAAGATAGTAACGGCGGCCAAGGAAGCAGGAGCCACCGGGGCGACGATCTACTATGCCCGGGGTTAGGGCGTCAGGGAAAGACTAGGAATCCTGGCCCTGGCTGTCGAGGCCGAGAAAGAGGTCATTATCGTCGCTGTTGCTGATGACCAGGCTGACCATATTTTTGAGCGTATGTATATCGCCGGGGATCTGGATACACCCGGAATGGGATTTATCTATATGACGCGACTGGACAAGGCTGCTAACCACATTCCTCCGAAAGTGCTTGAAAAGATAGACTCCGGACATATCAAGACCATTAATTGACCCTTATGAAACTCGAAAACAGGAAATTGATCACCAGCATCATTCCCAAGGGTACTGGCCGAAAAGTGCTTGTAGGGCTGCGTCAGGAGCATGGCATTAATACGGGCAATATCAATATGGCCAGGGGAGCGGGCACATATAACCCATTGGCAAAACGCGGCATCGGTGAGCAGACAGAGAAAGAACTGTTGACGGTAGTCGTTGCTGAAGATAAGTCCGATGAAATCTTTGAATACATATACCATCTGGCCGACATTGGTAATCCCCACCACGGGATTATTTTCCAGTCTGACCTTGTATGTGCCTCACCCTATAACGTGCCAGATAACATTGAAGAAGAAAAAGAATAGCCCTGTACTGTTCTTACTTATACGTCCAGCCCGCCCAGATCGATATGGTTGCGGAAGAGGGGGAGTCTTTCATCAAGTCGGTGACTGGCCATGATAATTGTACTGCGCTGCTGTGTGCTCAGATGCTCCAGGAAATACATAACCCTGACACGATTGATTTCATCCAGTCCCTGTGTGGGCTCATCAAGCAGCAAAAGGGCTGGCTGTTTAACCAGTGCCCTGGCCACCAGGACAAGTCGCTGTTCGCCATAACTTAGCTGCTTGAACGGCACACCGGATTTTTCTGCCAGTCCTGTCAGGGCAAGCCATTGGCGTGCGTGCTCGATTTTAGTGGCGTCCGGATCATCGTAGAGCCCAATCGTGTCGAAAAAACCACTCAGGACGATATGAAGAGCGCTACCGGGGACCCTGTGATCCCGGTGTAATCCCGGAGACACAATTCCCATCTGTTTTTTGATTTCCCAGATGCTTTCTCCAGTTCCCCGTTGGTGTCCCAGAACTTCGATGTGATTCCCGTAACACTGGGGATTGTCACCCGTTATCAGGTTGAGCAATGTGGATTTGCCGGAACCGTTAGCCCCGGTGAGCAAGGTATGTTCGCCCTGATTAACCACGATATCCAGATTGTCAAAAATGACTGTATCACCGTACCTTACTGTTCCACTGGTTAGTCGGACAAGGGGGGGGCGGGGAGAGTCCTGATGAATATCAGCGGGCCATGCTGGCAAGGTAACGGGATCAAATGAAAGCAGGGCATTTATATCCGGGTTATCAAGAATCGTCTGTCGCTCACCCTGGGCGATCAGGTTTCCGTTTTCCATGATGGCGACATGAGTATGCCAGGATGAAATTTCATCTCGATTATTGAGCAGGAACAGTAAGCGGGTTCCGGTTTTTTCCAGCAGGTGATGGAAGAAGGTCTGGAGTTCCTGTCGGGAAGGAATATCAAGACTGTCGTAAGGCTCATCCAGTATCAACAGATCAGGGGATTTCAGGATGGATTGGGCCAACAGGGTTTTGCGACCTTCGCCGCTGCTGAGCAGGCGGTAACCCCGATCAAGAACTTTTTCCAGCTTGAGAAAGCCCAGTTCTCCAGGAATATGGTCGGTAATACCCAGTAATTGGCGAACAGTGGAACCAGGGTCAAGATGATCCATGAAGTCGGAATCATCCATTTTCAATTCATGCTCATACAACGCCTGTTGTTCTTCAAAGGAAAGAACAGCTATCTGACTGAAATCATGAGATATTTTTCCGCTTTTAATGGGGGTTTCACCATTGATCACGGAAGACAGCAGCTGCTTCCCGGAACCATTTCTACCCAGAATCGCCCAGCATTGGCCAGGAAGCATTTCCCAGTGGTTTATTTCGAGTTGCTCTGTACGGATTTCCTTGAGCTGCATGGTTTCTCTTATATTCGGTTTGAGACAGGAACAAGCTGGGGATTATACCCAGCTGAAAGTACCTGTAGGGTAAAGTGATTGAAATAGCAGGAAAATACCTTTTTCAAATTGACTTGAAAGGGTAAATACCGGAAAATGCACGCCTTCAAAAATTGAGCTTTATTAAACGGTTTTTGAAGCACCTGTAGCTCTATTGGTAAATAAAGAGAAGTACTCGGCCAGAAACAACCAGAATTAATTTATAATCAGCCAAACAAAGCTCTTGTAGCTCTATTGGTAAATAAAGAGAAGTACTCGGCCAGAAACAACCAGAATTAATTTATAATCAGCCAAACAAAGCACCCGTAGCTCAACTGGATAGAGTACTCGGCTACGAACCGAGCGGTTGGAGGTTCGACTCCTCCCGGGTGCGCCACTAACAAAGAAGCCCGCCAAATGCGGGCTTTTTTGTACGTAGCTCTTCAGGACCGGTAATCACTTCAGAAATGATTCCTGCAGAGTCGCCAATTAAAAAGCAGATTACTTTGCCACCATTTTTTCTGTTAGATTTACAGAGATCACTTAATATTGGGGCACATCAAATGTTTCGATCATCCATACGCATCCTTTCTCTGGCAATCATTCTACCCGTAACTTTTCCTGGCTTGGCCCAGACTTGCGCAGGAGATCCAGATCTCCTGTTTACCAATGGCGTCATTCTGACTATGGACGACACCGGTTCAATGGCGCATAACCTGCGTATACGCGGAGATGAGATTATCACCGTTGATGAGAGCCCTGGCTCGACGGAAACATGTACAACAGTGATCGATCTTGGGGGGAGAACTGTCATTCCCGGGTTGATCGATTCTCATACCCATTTCATCCGTACTGCCCAGGCTCCGGGACCCTTCATATTTGGGCAGGAATCAGCTTCCACGATTGCACAGTACCAGGCGGCTCTGGCAGAAGCTGCACAGGATGCGGAACCCGGTGAATGGATTGTCGCCGTGGGAGGGCTGACGCCATTGCAGTTTGAAGAGAAACGCTTGCCTACCAGTGAGGAATTGACTACTGCCGTCCCGGAGAATCCAGTCTGGATTCAGAGGGGATACCTGGCCGATGGCACGGTAAATGACCAAGGTCGGCGAGTTTTGATTGAACGGGGAATTCCGGTTTCCGAAGATGGTATTTCCAGGGCAGAGGATGGCGGGCTTACGTATATCCTTCGTACCCGTAGCGATGAGCGAATGCTGCATCGATTCAGGCAGTACATGGCCTATGCTGTTTCGACAGGCTTGACGACAGTCGTGGATCAGGGATGCTGTGATTTCCTCGGGGCACATCTGGATATAGATGATCGCCCGAATTTTTCTATAGTAAACAGGCTCTGGCGTCAGAACGAGCTGAAGCTGAAAATGCGTCTTCAGTACGATCATCGGGATATTCTTGATCAGGATGACCTGCGTTCAGTCAGTGCCCGTGTGCTTAATGCGACGCTGGGTATGGGAGATGATTTTTACAGAACCGTTGGGGTGGGCGAGCGTGTTATTGCGGATGAAGCCAGTGATGATGAGGTCTTTGAGGCGTACCTGAATGTGGCAAAGGCTGGCTGGCCTTTATCCCAGCATACTATTCGTGAGGACGAAATCGAACGTTATCTTCGCATCATGGAAAGGGTTGCTCAGGTAGAGCCACTTGATGGGTTACGCTGGAGCCTTGAACACATCTTTGAAATTACTCCTGAGCAGATTGAACGCCTGAAGTCCATTGGTATCTCTGTTCGTGTCCAGGACCACGATGTATTGCGTAACGGATCTACAGGCTGGAATCCTGGACCTCCCCTCAAGACCTTACTTGAGAGTGGTATCAGAATGGGAGCAGGAACGGATTCAGGTGTTGTAGGCCCCTTGAATCCCTGGCTTTCCCTGTATTTTATGGTGACTGGAAAGCACATGGGCGGTGAAGTGATTATTCCCGGCGAGCAGATAGGACGCCTGGATGCGCTGCGCCTGTATACGGCCTCCAATGCCTGGTTCCTTGGCGAGGAAGACTCCCTGGGAACACTGGAAGCAGGTAAAAAAGCGGACCTAGTTGTACTGGATAAACCCTTTCTGGATATTGAAGCGGACGCTATTAGCTCAATTCAGCCCTTGATGACCGTAGTAAACGGACGTATCGTTTTCGGCCGGGATGAGTTTTCATCACTGGCTGAATGATGAATGGGATCTATGGCATGAATTGGCCGGGGGGTTTATTATAGTTCCATCATGTTGGATGAAAGATAAAATTCCATGGAAAATCAAGAGCCTGAAAGCAGGTTTTCACAACAGTCTGAGCATTATGACTTGGAATCACAAAAAGAGCTGAGGCATCTGAAAGAAACGATCAGTGCCCTGCGTGAGGAACTGGATCAGGCCCATGACGAGACCGACCAGAAAATTTCCGAAGCTGTGCGCGAAGCAGGGAAGGAAATCGCATAGCTTAAAGAAATTGCCCAGAACCTGAGGACACAGATTGATGCGATGCTTCTGGAAAAGGAGCAGGCTGTTCAGAGGGCTCATCAGGAGTCGGCTGCCGAGATTGGTCTGCTGAAAGACACGATTCAGAAACAAAGACACGAAATGGAAAACCTGCAATTTGAAAGGCAGGAGGAGCTCCAGCAGAACAAGGCCACCTGGAGTGCCGAGGTCAACCAGTTATCCAATACGTCACGAGCACTGAGAACCCAGCTTGAACAGGTAAAACTTGAGGGTGACATGTCGCTGCAAAATGAAAAAGCCGTTGCCCGGAATGAGCACCGGCAACTTGAGAAAACCGTGGCATCTCTCCGTGAAGAACTGGAACTTTTCAAATTCAATCATGAAGAGTCCCTGCGTGAAATGAAACGGCAGAGCCAGGACGAAAATTCAGAATTACATGAGACTGTTGCCCGGTTAAGAGCGCAGCTGGAGGAAAGCCGTGCCTGAACATCCTGTTAAAGACGCCGTGGCATTTGAGGACAAGACTGGAGAGCATGCATCCAATGGAAATACTGTTTCCATGACTGCCATGCAAGGGCAGGATATAGCCCAGCTTGTGCTGGATATCAGCCAGAAAGTGGCCAGGGCTGACAATCTGGATCATCAGTTGCAGGTGATCGTAGAAGAAGTCACACAGGTGACCGGTTCTGAAAGAGGCAGCCTGTTTCTGAAAGATCCACAGACGGATGAACTCTATTCACGCATTGCCCTGGGCGGTGTTGAAAGAGAGATAAGATTCCTGAATAACACGGGCATAGCCGGTTGGGTGTTTACCCATGGCAAGGCACTTATTGTCAAGGATGCCTATGAAGACCCGCGTTTCAACCAGAGCATCGACCAGAAGAGTGGTTTTACGACCCGCAATATCCTGTGTGTACCGGTAAGGGCGGTCCGTGGTGAAATCATTGGAGTTGCCCAAACCCTGAACAAGAAGGAGGGGGCATTCACGGATGAAGATCTTAAACTGGTAGAAGCCATCAATACCCAGGTGGCAATCGTTCTGCAAGGGACCATGTATGTGGAGAGAATGAATGCCCTGCGGCAGCAGGAAGCTGAATTCCTTCGTGTGGTGTCTGATGTATCCTCTGAAATAAACCTGGGTCCTTTGCTACAGATGATTATGTCTGCTGTGACCAAGATGCTCAATGCTGACCGTTCGACATTATTTCTCAATGATGAGCGAACCGATGAACTCTATACCCAGATTGGCCAGGGACTGGGAGCTACTGAACTCCGTTTTCCCAATAACGCCGGAATCGCCGGTAGTGTTTTTCCAGCGGCCAGTCAGTAAATATTCCCTATGCCTATGCTGACCTGCGTTTCAATCCCGCGGTAGACAAGCAGACAGGCTATTTCACCCGATCCATGTTGTGTTCACCAGTCAGGAACAAGGATGGAAAAATTATCGGCGTCACCCAGGTGCTCAATAAACGAGGGGGGGCCTTCACCGAGGAAGATAACCAACGCCTGACAGCCTTCACTTCCCAGATAGCGATCGGTCTAGAAAATGCCAGTCTTTTCCAGCATGTCCAGGAAGTGAAAAATTATAATGAGAGTATGTTGGAAAGTATGTCCAATGGTGTGCTAACTCTGGACAATGACGGCATCATATTTACCTGCAACAAGGCAAGGCAGCGAATACTGCAGATCAGGGAGTCGGAAATTCTCCAGCAGCCCTCGAACGAATTTTTCGGAGAAAATAACCAGTGGATTGTTGAAAAAATCAGTGAAGTGGCAGCGAGTAAGCAAGCGGAAATCATAATGGATGCAACCCTTCATTGCCGGGGCGAGAAAGTCTCGGTCAATGCCACTGTATTGCCGTTGCAGGGTAAGGATGAAGACAAGCTGGGTACCATGATCATGCTAGAGGATATCAGCTCTGAGGTGCGCATGAAGTCGACCATCTCCCGTTACATGGACCCTGGTCTGGCTGACAAACTGATGGGCGACGGTGGCGAACTTCTTGGTGGGCAGGACAGTGAGGCGACCATCCTGTTCTCGGATATTCCAAGTTTTACCACACTGAGTGAAGAGCTGGGGGCACAGGGCATTGTTGAACTGCTTAATGACTATTTCACCCTGATGGTCGATGTTATAACCGACGAAGGGGGAATGCTGGACAAGTTCATTGGCGATGCCATCATGGCAGTGTTCTGAACACCATTCCCTCACGAAGATGACCCGGACCGGGCGGTCAAAGCATCTATTAGAATGATGATGGAGTTGGGACGCTTCAATGAGGAGATGAAACGTCTGGGGAAGAATCCTATTGATATCGGTGTTGGACTTAACACTGGTCATGTTATTTCAGGCAATATCGGTTCCCCGAAACGTATGGACTACACTGTGATCGGAGACGGGGTTAACCTGGCATCACGCCTTGAAGGGGCCAATAAGGAATATGGGTCTCATATCCTGATCTCATAGAGCTGTCTGGATGGCCTAAAAAGCAGTTATCGCCACCGTCTTGTAGATAATGTAGTCGTGAAAGGGAAAACAGAGCCGGTCGGAATCTATGAGTTACTGGATTATCACACGGATGAATCCTTCCCTAATATGATCGAAGCACTAGGCATCTTCAGGGATGGCATGGAGTGTTACCAGGCGGGTGAATGGGAAAAGGGCATGGAACTGTTCAGGAAAGTGCTGACGCTTAACCCGGACGACCGGTGTTCACAGGTCTATGTGGAGCGCTGTGAACACCTGATTGCAGATGGTGACCCGGAAAACTGGGACGGCATCTGGAGACTGACCTCCAAATAGGCTATTCAGGTTTACGGAATTTCAGCACAAAACGGTCAGAGCGTCCGCTGACTTCCGGCTGTCCAACCTCGAGTGAGAGCGTGTCATCTGGCATATAGAGCAGGTCACTGTAATCAACTAATTCAAAGCCTGAATCCTGAACCTCTTTGATTACCAGGACAGGGTCCACTCGACGGCCGTTAAAGCGCGCTCCTGGCTCGTTATGTCTGCGTGTATGGTCCACAACCCCGTAAATGGCGCCGGGTCTCATGGCGTTGTAGACCACCCTGTTCAAGGCCATCCTGTCTTCATAACCCATGTTATGGTAATTCTGGAAAGTCAGGACCATATCCACGGGGGCAACATCCCAGTTATCACCAGGTCCTATCCACATGTCCCTGGCATTGCTTTTTTCCCGTGCCTGGTAATCCAGTTTGACAACTTTATCCATCCCTGGGAGTGCCAGAGTCGGTTCAAGGGCATCACTGTAGGAGCCCAGATCTGGCTGGGTCGTATAAAGCATGCCGTTTTCCCTGAGCACAGGTCCCAGGATTTTCGTATACCAGCCACCAAACGGCCAGATTTCAATCACACGCATATCCGCTTCCAGACCGAAAAAGTCCAGGATTTGCGCCGGTTTGCGGTATTGGTCCCTAACCATATCGGTTTCTGGCCGAATATCACTGTTTATAGCACCCTGGAGTTTTAGCTGGATGGAATCCTGGGCTTGCAGGGAAGAGGAACACAGTAAGGTAAGGATCAAGAACAGGCGGATCATGAGAGGCTCCTGGAGGGTTCGTTGTAGATTGCTGTCACAGAATAGCACAGTGATTACACGGCTCAATATGTGGATGGCAAGCCTATAAAGGCTTTGAACGTTTCTTCATGATCTGCAGAATGTTGCTGCTCAGGACAAACGTGACAATGAGCAGTGCAATGGCCATTGACCACCACTGGAGAGCATAGGAATAGTTTTTCCCGGTATCTACGTACACGGTTGGCCAGTGCCTGATGAACAGTCCCTCCTGCTCTTCATCCATCCTGACTTCATAAGGGAAAATCGTTTCCTCAAAGAGAGGATCCAGTTCCAATACATTCAGCCACCGAATTTCCAGTGGCCACCGTGGATGATTGAATTCAATACCATTGGTTCTTTCAGCCTGTTTGGGGGTCGGCACAAAAATCTGTCCCTCAACGGTCCTTTTACCAAGGATGGGATCCACCTTGCCTGAAATTTCCTCATAAGTACTGGCATAAACCCAACCCCTGCTGACAAAGACTATTTTGTCAGAACTTTCAAGCTTGAATGGAGTGACCACTTCATAGCCCAGGCTGTCCTCATAAGTCTGATAAATCATGAACAGGTTTCTATCATTAAGGAATTCACCTATCATTGTGATATGGAGGTTCTGAATGGTTTTGGCATCATTCTCAAGACCTGACATGCCCACGTCTTCAATTGGAACCGCCGAATCAGATCCCATTTCCTCATAGGTCAGCTGCAGGTCAATTTTTTCCTGGGCACGGCCCATCTGCCAGACTCCAAGCCGGACAAGAGCCACAAAAGTGGCGAGGACGAAAGAAGCGATTATCCAGTTAAACCGGATTTCCAGTTCACCGAAGGTAAATATCTTGGTGTTCATAGAAGTGTAGCAATTGATGAGAAATTAAAATTTCAATTATGCCACAGATAGTGCTTTGAATTAACGCGAAGAGAATAAAGAACCGGTCGGAATCTGCTTGTCTAAGAGCAAATAGCCGGCCGGGAGAGAGTGAGACTGTCTGAAGCTTATACGGCGATTTTATTTGATGCGATGCCGGCCAGTGTAATGACGATGCCGCCAATAGCAATTGCTGCGAGAGCTGTACAAAGAGCGAATACCATGTCCTTTTCCTCGTTTATGTGTAAGTACAGGGAAAAGTATATGAACAACAGTCACCCGTGGCATTGACCTATATCAACACCTGGGTAACTATTTACTTGATTGGTAAGAGCCCGAAAAGGGCAGAGGACGGTATTAACCGTTGAGATAGTGGACCAGAGTCAGTCCGGCAATAATGATGATCATGATGAAGGCAAAAGCGTCTGCATCGCTATCACTGCCTTCTTCGTACTGTTCAAGTTTGTCGTTATCGGTTGTCATAATCTGCCTTGTTCCTTACTTGAGGATGCAGGAGGGCGACATTAGTGCCCTCCCTCCATGGTTTCCTCGGTATGTTCTGCGCCATGGTCGCCACCATGCTCGACATGAATTCGTTCAGCATTTGCTTCATGCCCCATGTATTCAACGCGTGTGTCGAAGACATAAGCGCCTTCTGAGAGACCAATGCCGATAAAGGTAATCAGCAGTAATGGTGGTACAAGAATGGCTGTAATCAGTGCCATGCGCTCCCACATAACATGCATGAATACGGCAATGATGAAGCCGGCTTTAAGCAGCATGAAAATAATGATCAGGCTCCAGCGCAGTAATCCCTGGAAGTCGAAGTAGTCAACCAGGTATGAGAAGAAGCTGAGTACGAACAGTAACGTCCAGACTTTCAGGTAAATGCCGATGCCATGTTCCTGTTCGCCATCACCATGATCCTGTGTGTTTTCGTGTGTCGCAACGTTTTCCATAATTTATAAACCCCTTACTTCTCTTACCAGAGATAGAAAAATGCAAAAATGAATACCCAGACCAGGTCAACAAAGTGCCAATACAAGCCTGAGATTTCCACGATGGAATAATCACCGGATTTGTCGTAATCACCGCGGCGAATCTTGAAGGCCACAATCAACAGGTAAATGACACCACAACTTACATGGAGGCCATGGAAGCCGGTAACCATGAAGAAAATTGAACCAAACTGCATGGCACCCCACGGGTTACCCCAGGGACGTACACCTTCACTGATCAGCTTGCTCCACTCGAATGCCTGCATGCCGACAAAGCACAAACCAAACAGGCCTGTGATTAGCATAAGTTTGAAAACTGTAGCCTTATCCTTGTGTTGAGCGGCTCTTACAGCGAGGGCCATGGTACCGGAGCTGGTAATCAGGATAAACGTCATGATCGCAATCAGTATCAGTGGAACGGGACTTCCAAAGATTTCTAGTGAGAATACTTCGCTGGGGTAGGGCCACGGATCAGTCACGGTCCTGCGCAATTTCATGTAAGCAATGAGGAAGCAGCTGAAGATGAATGTATCGGAAACGAGGAACATCCACATCATTACTTTGCCCCAGGGCACATGGAAAGTTTCTTTATCGCTTGCCCAGTCTTCAACCATGGTCTGGCCGTGCTGGGATAGAGTAAGTGATTCTCCACTCATAAATAATTCCTACAATTTTCAGGTATAAGACAATAGGGCGAAAAGGATAAGCCAGACCAGGAGCAGGAAGTGCCAGTAAACGGCACACAGTTCCACACTCAAGCGGATGGCTTTGACCTCTGTACCGGACAGAATCTTGAACGTAGACCGTGTCCATACCCACAGGCCGCCAAGGATATGTAATCCATGCAAACCGGTGAGGAGGTAAAAAAACGAATTAGCGGGATTGCTGGACATATAGAAACCGGCATTATTGAGCTCTTGCCAGGCCTGCAATTGTCCAAAAATGAAGGCCAGCGAAAAGGCACCGGAAATAATCATTCCCCATTTGACCTTGCCCTGCATGGCGTCGTCCTGGGCAATGTTACGTGTCCATTGCATGACGATACTGCAGAGGAAGAGTAGACCTGTATTTACCCATAACATGCCGGGCTCAGGTAAGGGACGCCAGTCATCCAGTTCCATACGGATAAAATAAGCGGTAATGAAAAGCATGAACAGCACAAAAACCACCGCCAGGAACATACGAAGGGCGATCCTTTTGGGATGCAGACCCTCCGCAATCTCGGTCCCTATCAGGGCGGGGTTTTCACCCTGGGTGTCCCAGGGCTTGTCGAAGATGCTTTTGAAAAAGCTCATTACTCTTCGTGTCCTTTGTATGGAGTCCCGTCGACTGTTTCCACTTCCTCAGCAGGAATATGTTGGGGAACAAAGTCGGACTTGACGCCTGGTACACTGTACTCATAAGCCCAACGATACACAGTCGGCAGTTCCGGACCCCAGTTGCCATGTCCAGGAGGATGCTCGGCGGTATGCCACTCAAGGGTAGTCGCTTCCCATGGATTGGGTTCTGATTTTTTGCCCTTGAATGTACTCCAGATCATGTTGACCAGAAATACCAGCTGGAAGATAGCGACAAAGATAGCTGCCATGGTGATATTTGCGTTCATGGTCTGTACAGAATCCGGCAGGAATTCAGTAGTACCCATGGCGTAATAACGGCGTGGCAGTCCCATCAGGCCAAGATAGTGCATTGGCAGGAATATGGAGTAGGCGCCGATAAAGGTTCCCCAGAAATGAATCTTGCCGAGCGTGACATTAAACATCTTGCCTGACATTTTTGGATACCAGTGATAGATGGCGGCATACAGTGTCAGGATGGGAGACAGACCCATCACCATATGGAAGTGACCGATCACAAAGTAGGTGTCTGACAGGGGCAGGTCGACAGTCACGTTACCGAGGAAAATGCCGGTCAAACCGCCATGGACGAAAGTAAAGATGAAGCCGCAGGCAAACAGCATGGGCACTGTCAGACGGATATTGCCTTCCCAGAGGGTAAGTACCCAGTTGTATACCTTGATCGCTGTCGGAACAGCAATGATCAGGGTGGTGAAGGCGAAGAAAAAGCCGAAGTAGGGATTCATGCCTGATACATACATATGGTGCGCCCATACGATGAAGCTCAATCCGCCAATGGCGATAATCGCCCATACCATCATACGGTAGCCGAAAATATTCTTGCGCGCATGACAGCTAAGTACGTCAGAGACCAGGCCAAATGCTGGCAGGGCGACGATATACACTTCCGGGTGACCAAAGAACCAGAACAGATGCTGGAACAGAATCGGACTACCGCCTTCACGTGGCACAGTTTCACCCAGTGCGGCAATGGCCGGCAGGAAGAAGCTTGTGTTCAACAGCTTGTCGAACAGCATCATCACTGCAGCAACAAACAGAGCAGGAAATGCAAACAGACCCAGTACTGTCGCCACAAAAATTCCCCAAATAGACAGGGGCATGCGCATCAGGGTCATGCCGCGGGTGCGGGCCTGCAGGATGGTCGTGACATAGTTCAGACCACCCATGGTAAAGGCCACGATGAACACGGCCAGTGAGGCAAGCATGGTAAGGATGCCGGCATCGGATCCTGGCGTTCCTTCAGTAATGGCTTGAGGTGGGTAAAGTGTCCAACCGGCACCCGTGGGGCCGCCTGGGACAAAAAAGCTGAACATCAGGATGATGCAGGATACCAGGAAGAACCAGTAACTCAGCATGTTCAGGAATGGAAATACCATGTCCCTGGCACCGATTTGCAAAGGAATCAGGTAGTTACCAAATCCCCCGAGGAAGAGGGCGGTTAACAGGTAAACCACCATGATCATGCCGTGCATGGTGACAAACTGGTAGTAGTCAGCCGGGTCAATAAATGCAAATGTGTCGGGATAACCTAGCTGCAGGCGCATCAGTACAGAAAGCACCATTCCGACCAAGCCCACAGCAATTGCGGTAGATCCGTACTGGATCGCAATTACCTTGTGGTCCTGACTGAATACATACTTGCTGATGAAGCTGTGCGGATGATCATGTAAATCTTCTTTCTGATCCGCTATGGGTATATAAGCCATTACTTTCTCCTCGTTACAACCGGCCTGTAATGCAGTCCGGTTACGTTTTAGCTAAATCTTGTAATCTGTTACTGCAGTGTGTTGATGTACGCAACGACGTCATCGATAGCCTGCTCGTCTTTGAGCGCTGAGACCATGTGCTGCATCTGGTAGCCCTGTTGATCCTGAGGGTGAGAACCGCGGACACCATCTTTATAATTTTGCAGTTGTCTTACCAAATACCAATCTGTCATACCAGCCAGCCTGGGCGCATGGGTATTCCATGAGCCTTCACCATTATCACCATGACAAATGGAACATTTGCCCTGGTAAAGATTGGCACCATTAGCCAGATCACCGGTGACAGTTTCCTCAGCCGGGGTGTCGGGCAGGGTATTGATGTAGGCAATAACATTATTCAGGATCTGGTCATTAGCCATAGTTGCGGCCATAGGTGCCATCTGCATGCCGTAAACATCATCAGCATCACTGCCGCGTACACCATTTTTGAAATAGCCTATCTGTTGGCGCAGGTACCAGTCCTGCTGACCTGTAAGCTTGGGCGCATTCAACGCCACGTTACCTTCGCCGTTAGCCCCATGGCAGGCAGCACAAACAGCATAGGAAGCCTGACCTGCCTGGGCATTCCCTACAGGCATGTTCTGGGTTTCCTCGAAGGTTTTCTGGCTTGCGAGCCAAGCATCATAATCCGCGCGTTCCTCAACAATGACTTTGCCGCGCATGGCAAAGTGCGCAAGACCGCAATGCTCTTCACAGAGAATGTCGAAACGGCCAGTCCTGGTAGGCTGGAGCCACATGTAAGTCTCGGTACCGGGGACCATGTCCATCTTCACGCGGAACTGGGCAACTGTAAAATCATGCAGCACATCCTTGGAACGCAGGAGCAAATGCACATTTTCTCCGACAGGCAAGTGCATTTCCTTGGTTTCCACGATGATGTCATCGCGACCATTGGGGTCGTTCGGATTGACACCCAGAGGGTTGCTTTCGGAAATAAATGAAGTATCCGCAGTACCCAGAACACCATCAGCACCGGGATAGCGGAAACTCCACTGCCACTGCTGGCCAACAATCTCTACCTTGTGGGCGTCCTCGGGCGGCTGAACGAAGCTGGCCCAGACAAACAGTCCCGGGGTCAGCATGGCAGCAACACCAAGGGCGGTGAAACCTGTCAGCCATACTTCAAGCTTCTTGTTTTCTGGTTCATAGTTAGCCCTGCGGTTTTTGTCATAGCGGTATTTGTAAATGGCATAGGCCAGAAACAGGTTAACCGCAAGAAAGACAAACCCGGCTACCCACATGGTGATGTAGATCGTGTTGTCAATTGCTCCCCAGTTAGAGGCAATTTCAGTCAACCACCATGGGCTCCAGAAATGGAAAAAGACAGTGAGTACGATAAGTACGAGAATAGAGACTACGAGTGCCATATATTTCCGGTCCTTTAATTTAACCTGCAGGGGACATTACTGAACCCAGACAGAATTTACAGTTTTATGAAAAGCGTATTCCGACAATGTCCTGGCAACATGTGACTGTTCGGCAACAGGATATACGAAGTCATGGGAATTCTGGTTTTTCAGGGAGGGAGCAGAGCAGTACCCAATTAACGAGTCAATGTCTGGACTTACTGTGATGTTCTTTCGAATAGTGGACATCTTTACCAAGGCATTGCCACCAGGTCCGGTTTACACTTTCCAGTCATACTGCAAGGTATGATGCGGGGTGTTGAAACGTGTAACCTGATGTTTTTAAATAAAAAAGTTTAGAATTTAAACGCTGTTCCCGGATCCCGGGCCGAAAAGCTGCAGCCGGCCCTTTAATCAGGCCGAGATGGTAATGCATCCCCCCATTCAGAGCAAGGAATTTTGGGCGCTTCAGGCCAACTTTTCCATAGAATTCAGCCTGTTTATGAGTTCTTGATTGACCTGCATTAATAAGCTGCTGAATCAGAGAGAGCCGGGTTTTTTACGTCTCGCTGTCAGAAGTAGACGCAGATGTTTCATTTCTGTCCGAATCAGCATCATTTTCTACCGAAAGCCGGGTTTTTGCTGCATCACGAGCAAATTTGGCCATGACCAGCATGGCTATCATAATTACGAAAGTACCGAATGCCGACTCCACCGCCGATAAGGTATCCCGGATAGTGATTGCATAAAGGAAGGAGATGAATGTCACTGCGGTGAGTAAATAAAGCAGGAACGCAAAGGCGTAGAGCAGATAACCGGTAAATTTGTTCATTGTTATGTGATCCTGGTAAGCCAGTGTGATCCGGGGTCAATGATTGAGAGGCGCGATTTTAATGCCCCGGGAAAAATTTTGCATTTCTAATTGTAAAGAGCAATTCTGGTCAGGTTTTTCTGACAGGAATGATCGATACTGTTCACAGATTCATTCAGATTAGGCGTAGTCGCAAGACCATGAAAACAAGGAAACCAGGTTATGGCCGGGAAAAAGCAGATCCCAGAATATCCCGGGCATTGCTGTATATCCGTGAAAATCTCGATGAAGAGTTAAGTCTTGGAAAAATCGGCGATATGAGTGGCATGTCCCGGTTTCATTTTCACCGCCTGTTTCTCAGTTGTACGGGAATTACCCTGAACAGGTTCATCCAGCAGGCGCGCCTGAAAAGGGCATCCCTGCAGCTGGTATTCAACAAACCCAATAGGGTTATTGATATCGCCTTGCAAGTGGGCTTTGAACATCCCGAATCCTTTTCCAGGGCTTTCAAGCAGTTATATGGACAGGCGCCGTCCACATTTCGACGTCAGCCGGACTGGGAAAAATGGTGGCTGGTGCAGTATTCATCAAATCAACAATGCCAAAGGACAAAAAATATGCAGGTAGAGATCATTGATTTTCCTGAAACTACAGTTGCTGCCATTGAACACAAGGGACCTGAGCATCTAACATACAAATCCTCCATGAAATTTATCCAGTGGCGCCAGGAAAATGGTGTGCGTCCGGACAATGGGAAAACATTCGGGATTCATTACACCGACCCCAGGAATACTTTTCCCGAAGATTACCGAATGGATATCTGTGTTTCCGTCAACTCTCCGATCAGGGAAAACCCTCATGGGGTGATAAACAAGGTCATTCCTGCCTGTCGATGCGCAGTTACCCGACATGTCGGGTCAAGAGACAATGTGACGGCTGCGGAATATCTTGTTTATGAGTGGCTGCCTGATAGTGGCGAAATGCTCGGGGATTTTCCGATATTCTTTCATTACGTAAATGTGGGGCCCGATGTCAGGGAGCATGAAATGATCACGGATGTTTACCTGCCCCTGAAATAGTGTCCCTACAAGGAACCACGGAGAAGGTGTACAATACGCGGCTTTTACTCCTAACCCCGTCTTCCATTACATTCCGCTCCCCATGAATCTGTGCCGGTTAATTTCCATAGTATGCCTGCTCTGTGCATTCTCACAGGTTCAGGCTCATGGCAGTGTTACGCCTGATGGTGACCTCTGTATTATCAAGATCGGTTTCTATAGTGCGCACTTCAAGATTTACCAACCAAGGACAAAAGGGCACCAGGATTATTGTGAAGACCTGCCAGATACAGGCGAAACAATTTTTGTCATGGAATATACCTATGGAGATCTTGGTGAGGTGCCGGTGGACTTCCGTATTATTCATGACATCACCGGGTATGGGCGCTTTGCCAAGATTCAGGATGTCGAAGCACTGGGCCAGGATGAGATAGATTCGGCTACCGTGGTTTACCAGCCGCCAATGCGCACGCCGGATATTTTTTCTATCGGCCATGAATTTGAAGAATCCGGCAATTACCTGGGTGTGGTGACTGCCCGGCATCCCGAAACCCATGAACTGTATACCGCAGTATTTCCTTTTGAAGTGGGGTATGTAGGGTACGGATATGTTCCTTTGTTCATCATCCTTGCCATGCTCATCCAGGGTGGTTACTGGTGGATGAATCGGGAAAAGAAAAAACGGCTTGATGCAATCTAAATGGCGTCGCTACCGTATAAATTCTTCATAAATATTGTTGTAAAACCAGGCGTGTAGTGGAATCGGGATAATGCGAATGTTGGAAAACAGGTTATTTAAAGGACTGCTTCTCATGGCTGTCCTGTTTATATCCGTGGCAGTCAATGGTGCTGACCAGAAACAATGGGTTTCTGAAAAAGGTCAGTTTTTTGTCAGTTACCAGAGCGAACTTGATCCGATAGTAATAAACCAGATTCATGAATGGACACTGTTTATTACAGATGCTGATGGCGTCCCGGTCAGCGATGCACAGGTTTCCGTTGAGGGTGGCATGCCTGCCCATAATCATGGTCTTCCCACGGCGCCGGTTATCAAACCCGGTGAAAGAGGGCAATACATGCTTCAAGGGTTAAGATTTCACATGATGGGGTACTGGGAACTTGAACTGAACATCGAAACTGAAGGTGCCAGTGACAATGTAGTGATAACCCTGGATTTATGAAACAAGCTCATCCCCGTGCTTTCAAGACTCTGCTTTCCGGTGTCGTACTTATTCTGATACTGCTTGTAACGTATGCAGGTTTGGCATTCTGGCCGGCATCACCATGGACGGATGCCGAAAAAGTTCTGATACGTTCCCTGTGGCTGGAAACATTGCCACCCCTGCCGGAGGATCCTTCCAATGCCGTGGCTGACAGTCCGTTGGCTGTTGACATGGGACATGCCCTGTTTTTTGACAAACGTCTTAGCGTAAACGGTGCTTTTTCCTGTGCTTCCTGCCACAGGCCTGAGCTGAATTTTACGGATGGACTCGACAAGGCAAGAGCTTTGGGGCATTCCCGACGGAATACACCCAGCATCGCAGGTCTTGCCTATAGTCCCTGGCTCTATTGGGATGGTCGCCGGGACAGTCTTTGGGCTCAGGCTCTCTCTCCCCTGGAAGATCCGGAGGAAATGGGAAACAATCGTTTGAATATAGCCAGGCTGATCATGGAGGATCCCGACTACCGTGAACAGTATGCCGGTCTGTTTGGTGAAGTGCCCGACTTTTCAAACAGGAACCGTTTCCCTGACAATGCCGGTCCTGGCTCCACTGAGACATGGGATCAGGCATGGCGGTTAATGAATGAGGATGACCGGCGACAGGTTAACCGTGTTTTTGCCAATGTGGGTAAGGCGATTGCCTCCTATGAGCGATTAATAGTGCCAGGTGTCTCTCGATTTGATGAATATGCCTCGGCCGTCCTGAATAATGATGCTGATGCCGACAATCTTCTCACCGCCACGGAGAAGAAAGGATTGAGACTTTTCATTGATAAAGGTCGCTGCATGGAGTGTCACAATGGCCCCTTGTTTACCAATAATGAGTTTCACAATACCGGCATTATTTCCTATCCGGGTGATCTGCCGGACCGTGGCAGGGTTGATGGTTTGCGGCAGGTACGCAAAGATCCATTCAATTGTCTGGGGGCATACAGTGATGCTGCTCAAGGCCAGTGCCCTGAGTTGGTTTATGCTCGAGAGGGTATTGAATTGATCGGTGCTTTCAAGACGCCATCGCTAAGAAATCTGGCCAAAACAGCGCCATATATGCATAAGGGTCAGATCGCAACACTGACTGACACCATTCGCCATTATAATGATTCGCCACTGGCCATGATTGGTCATAATGAGGCGGAAGACCCGCTTGGATTATTGCCTTTCGAACGTAAACAGGTGGAAGCTTTCTTGCTTACCCTGCAGGCTCCGATCAATGTTGCTCCGGACCTGCTTGAACCTCCGAAATAAAAAAAACCGCCGGAAGGCGGTTTTTTTAGCAATTTATTTTGCAAGTGGATCCGGTCTCACCTGGAAATGATAGACAATACTCGTTGTACCTTTTCCTGTTTCCATATGGAAGGGGGCTCGCCCTGAGAATGTTGCCCATATACCCCTGCCTTTCCATCCGGCATCCGGGTCATCAATACGGCCATCCATCCACTTGGTATAGAAACCCAGTGGGTAGGGCACCCGCATACGCACCCATTCCCCATCATTCAGTGCCAGCAAGGCGCCACTCTGATTGCCTGTATTGATAGGCGTATTTTTCCCAAGACCAAGGGTGTTGTGCTGATCAACCCAGGTAAAATAGGAACCTTCGGAAGAACCAGGACGATCCAGATTGCTGAACTGTGGCAGGGGTTCTTCATAAAAGGTCCAGCCTTCAGGACAGTGCTGTCCGGTAGCTTCAGGACCATTCAGTGGCCCAGTACATTTGGAACGATCAAAACTGGCCATGTGGCCACTGGCCAGGGCAACCCACATGACCCCGTTACGATCCACATCACCACCGCGAGGGGAAAATCCCTCAATGGCATCGCCATTTTCATCCACTGGTAGTTCGTAGTATTCGGTGATGGCCGTTTCACTGGGATTTTCGCCGGGTACCAGGCGCGCAACAGCGCCCGGATAGCCGAGTATGGTGCCCCAGATGGACCCATCCGGAGCAGGATTGACGGCATAGAAACCAAAACCGGGAAATATCTGCATATCCCTGGAGGCATCCGGAATATCATCAGGCCCAACATAATCATCCCTGACTCCGTTGCCATTGGTATCAAGAATGAAAGGGGTCCACCCCTGGGCGGCCTCATAGTCACCGGTTTCCAGGTATTCCCGGGTATTGAGCCACCCGATGACCTGACCGCCACCACTGGTCCAGAGCGTGTTGTCTTCATCTTCAGCAAACATCAGGTGATGTGTGCCAAAGCATGTGTCGATATGGTGATATTCCCCCGTTGCCGGGTCATACATGCCAAGCTGACGTCCATTGGCCTGGGTGGGATAAGCCATCGCTGAGGGATGGTCAGAACCCTCCTTGCAGAAGTCGGGATTATCTCGATTACGAACGCGGGCAGTAATCCAGACACGACCCTCTTCATCCAGCATCGGATTGTGGACATTGGCTGCTGAATCCCAGGGCTCCTCGTCTCCCCAGTTCGGCGAAGGCTGGACATTACTGCCGGATACGGGCCCGGCTTCCGGGTCCATCATGGTAAGAGGTACCTGGTCAATGGTATGGGTTACCGGGTCAAGTACCGGAAGATAGTCTGCGCTTTCTTCCAGGGCACCATACAATTTTCCATTGGCATTAACCGTGGGACTCCGACGATCCGTAGACACTACATCATGCAGATAGGCCGTCGGATCTGCCCAATCCCATTGAGTGATGACAATATTGCGCTCCACACCCCGGGGACGCTCGGGTATGGGTGGCAATTCACCGCCTGCAATACGGTCAGTCCAGTCACCATACATGGCTGATGTATGTCCAACGCCCATGCCTGTCCAGGTCCGGGTCATGAACCCCCCGGCCTGTCCTGACTGTATACGCCGTGTCCAGGCATCAGCACTTGTGTCGTAACCGTTGAACATGGACGGGATTTCCCGGGTAGCCTTGTTGCCTATCTGGTGGCAGACCACGCAGCCACCATTGGTGACCAGTCGGATGTAGTCTGCCTGATGTTCAATGTTTGGACTGATGCCATTACCAGTGGGTCCTGTGCCCGGGAATGCATTGGCATCAGGGATCTCCAGCAGGGAATACCAGTAACCAGCCGGATAATACTGGGCTGCCGCAGCAGCATCCGGCGCGATTACAGCAGTCAGGTCCAGTTTGGTGCCGGGGGTTGCACTGGTTCTTTCTGAGTCAACCAATCCATAACCTCTAACCCACACATCATAACTGGCGTCAGGCATGTCGGGTAACACATAGCGTCCTTCGTCATCTGTGACGACTATGCGGGCAAAACGGGTGCCCAGATCATGCGTCTCTGCAATCACCCATACGCCGGCTTCAGGGCCGTTCACGCTGGAGACCAATCCCTCTATGACGTTTTGTGCTGTGGTATCCGGAGCAGCCGCTATGTGCCCGGATGAATCCGGGCTGACTGCTTCGTCACCGGAGCAGGCCGCCAGGAAAATAACCGGCAACAACAGGCTGGAAACTTTGATGCGTAACATAGTGATCCCCTCACTTATTTACCTGTGCACTGGCAAAGGTTTTTCAAAAAGACTAGCAAAAGGCCTCAGGACTGGCAATCATTCCTGGCTTGCATGACGCTGTCAGATACCGGAAGATTGAATGTATTAACCGACTAATTAAACCAGGATGAAGCCAATGACCAGAGTAAAAAGTCACCTGACCCTCTTTTTTTTGATGGCCCTGGTCAGTTCCATTGCTCCGGCACAGGGGGCGGGCTTGCCTGGGATGGACGTTGACCAGTCACTGACACCGAATCCGCGAGCACCAATGTATCGCCAAATAGGCGAACAGTATCGAGCCTATGATTTTCCGGGAACCGGTGAGTCGATTCCATATCGCCTGTTTGTACCGGAAAACTGGACACCGGAACAGTCCCTGCCTGTACTGGTGACACTGAGGGCTGGCCCCAGTATCAACAACAACCACAGAAATAATAATGACCTTGTCCTGGAGGCAAGGAAGCGTGGGTATATCGTTATTTCCCCGCTTGGATACCGGGGATATTTTCAACCATACTATGGTAGCCCATACCCGGTTGATCGTCCCGATGGCCCGTCTGTGCCTGCAGCAGGCTGGACGGAAGAGGAGGATCAGCGTGCCCACCAGGACGTGATCAACGTACTGCATCTGGTCGCTACGGAATACAATGCAGATATTTCCCGGATATTTATCCATGGCCAGAATCCTTCAGGCTCCTCAGCCTTTCATTTTGCTGCGGAGTATCCGGATGCTGTCAAAGGAATCATAGTCAGTGCGGGTCCTATTGTGACGGACAATTACCCCTTTGAGAAACTGGTGGGAAAAGTAAGGGTCATGATGATTCATGGTACTGCTGATACGGCAAATACTCCCGATGCTTCAAGGCGGGTGGTACAGCAGTTACAGGAACATGGCGTTGAAGCAGAGTTTCATGACGTGCCAGGTGGAGAGCATTTGACGGCATACCTGGATTTTGCAGAGGAAATTTTTACCTTCATGGATCACCGGTAGACGACAGGGGCGATCAGATAATCAGATAGATAATTATTGATTTTCAAGAGTCGTTTCAATCATGACGGCCAAACTTGTCCGGGTGCTGTCAGCAATCTATTATTTCTACCATCCACCTTGTTGATATGTAACAGGGTCAGAACAACAAATCTTTTTTCAGGGGAAACAAATAATGAATAAAACAATCAGGGTGCTCACCACACTTGTTCCTGCGCTTTTGTCAGGCTGTCTGCTGGCTCAGGATGGTGAGGAACTTTACAGCACCCGTTGTGCGGCCTGTCATGAAAACCCTGATCCGGAAACCAATACTCATGCACCTGCCAGGTCGGATATGGCCCGGTTTACACCGAATTCTATTTATTCAGCGCTCACCGGGGGGCTGATGCGAGTCCAGGCCACCGGTATGAGTGATGCTGACATGCGTGCCGTTGCCCGGTTCCTGACAGGCAAGGAAGTGGAAGAACTCACCCTGGATGTGACCGGCAATATGTGTGAAAGCAATCCACCCATGAGTAATCCTGCACTTGCGCCAGCCTGGAATGGCTGGGGACCAGATGTCCGCAACGCCAGGTATGTTGATGGTGACATCACAGGAGAGAATATTGGCAACCTGCGTCTGAAGTGGGCTTACGGATTACCGGGAGAGAGCCAGGCTCGGGGGCAGCCATCAGTCATAGCGGGCAGGATATTTGTTGGTAACGGGGCAGGAGCACTCTATTCCCTGGATGCAGAAACAGGGTGTACTTACTGGAGTTATCTGCCCAGAAGCGGCGTGCGCAGCGCGGTTTCCATCAGCCCCATTATGTTTGATGACGGTACTGAGGGATATGCTGCCTATTTTGTCGATGCCCAGGCCAATGCCTACGCCGTCAATGCACAGAATGGAGAAGCACTGTGGGTGCGAAAGATTGATGACCATCCCAATATCCGGGGTACTGGGGCTGTGACTATTCACAAGGGCAGGGTCTATGTACCCATGTCGGGTGTTGGGGAAGAATCCACGTCTGCTAATCCTGATTATCCTTGTTGTACATTTCGTGGCAGTGTCAGTTCACTGGATGCCCGGACGGGTGATCTTATCTGGAAATATTACACAGTCCCCGAGCCCCGCCCCCGGGGAATTAGTGCCAATGGTGTACAGCTCTATGGTCCGGCTGGTGTAGGCATTTGGAGTGCTCCTACCATCGATGAAGACAGAAACCTGCTTTACGTGGCTACCGGTAATGCCTATGCGGATCCGGATCCCGGTACATCCGATGCGGTAATTGCCGTAGATCTGGATACCGGTGAAAGCGTCTGGGTGAACCAGTTGATGCCGGATGTATGGATCATGGGATGTGATGGTGACGACAATGCCAACTGCCCGGACGATGTGGGGCCGGATTATGACTTTTCTGCCTCACCCTTGCTCACTACCACCCGTTCCGGGAGGGAATTGATCATCGTTCCTCAAAAATCAGGCATGGCTTATGCCCTTGATCCCAACAACCAGGGTGAACTGGTGTGGCAGTATCGTGCCGGTCCGGGCAGCCCGGTTGGTGGTGTATGGGGAGCATCAGCCGGTGATGGTTTGGCCTATGTCGCTGTAGGAGGCTATATATTTACAGAAGGTGGCGGTATCCATGGTATTGACCTGGACACAGGAGAGCAGGCCTGGTTCACACCGCCACAGGACCTCTTGTGTGCCCAGGGGCCAGGCTGCAGTGCCACTCAATCAGCGGCAGTAACGGCAATTCCGGGGGCTGTATTGTCAGGCTCTGCCGATGGAGGCATGCGTGCCTATGATGCTGACACCGGGGAGGTTATCTGGGTGTTCAATGCTAACCGGAGTTTTGACACAGTCAATGGTGTTCCGGGCACTGGTGCCTCTTTTGATGGACCCGGCCCGGTTATCGCAGGCAATATGATGTACATGCTTTCAGGCAATGCCGGATTTGTGGGCAGACCAGGCAATGTGCTGCTGGCATTTGAAATTGTTGAGTAAGTCATATTTCCCGACGGGGGCGGGAGAATGCCAAGACAGTTTATGGCATCAGTGAAACAGAGAGTGGTAATCCATGGGCTCACTGACTTTGCTGATCATCCTTTGTAAGGCATTTTTCAGTTTCAACTCCGGATCAAAAGGGTGGATGGCAAGGCGAAGCGGGTGGCTTGCCGTTGAGGCAGTGTAGTTAAGGCTGTTCCACAGTGTCAGGCTGCAGGCCCGGAACAGATTGTCGGCTTCAAAGCCTGCCAGGGGAAGAATAATTTTCCTGCCTGTCTTGCTATCAACTATTCCTGACGTCGTTTCAAAATACGTGAATGGCGAATTTTCCAGTGTTATTTCGTTTGCTTTGCCCATAGCCCATGCCGGGGGCACATACAGATCCGGTAGTGACAGTTGTTTTTCGGAAAACCAGGCATGGCAATCCTGCATGAGATTCGCTATTTCTGCTTGAGTGAGCGACAGGTGCTCGGCAGCTGTCCTGGATATGAAGGCGGCGTGCAGGGAATGATGAAGCCCCCTGATCAACCGTACTTTATGGGACCAGCCATGACCAGCGAGAATATAACCTGCCTGTTGCCAACCCCTGAGAGTTTCAATCTGTGAGGATTGCCAGTCAAGTCCCGGAACCACGAGAAGTGTCACCATGGTTGCTGGAATATGCGGCATCGTGTCCAGTATGGACTGGACCCGATCAAGGGTATGGGGCATGACATCATGAATGGATACCAGGGCATGCATGGTTTGTTACTGCCTGCTCACACTATGTTTTTCAGCATAATCGCTGACAGTGTCGCTGATTATGTGTGCCCATTGATCCATCACCTGATTATTCCAGGCAATCGCCCGTTCTCTTCCTGATCGGGCAGTGGCCTGTCGCTCTTCCGGGGACCTGTCGAGTTGATCCTGCAGGGTTTTACTCAGGCCATCTTCACTGATGACAACTAGTCCTGGTGTCAAGCTTTCCCAGTGAGCAATACCGCAGCCCTCAGAAACAAAGACAAGCTTTTCCCGGGCCATGGCTTCAAGGGCGATGGTGCCGAATGTTTCAAAATACGATGGCAACAACACCACATCATGATCATCAACGGTTTTCCGAAGCTGTTTCCGATTCAGCCATCCCAGGTAATCAAGGTTGTCGAGGCGTGCGGTAGCGTCTTCCACCATTTTGCGTAGTGGTCCATCACCGGCAACACTGAAACGGATGCCGGGAAAATCCTCGACAGACTGTAGTAGCGATTCAATATTTTTTTCCTGGGCGAGGCGGCCGGCAAACAGGCAACTCTCCATATGTCCCTGGTAGGGGTGATGTTCAGGTGTAATAAATTCCGAGGAAAGCGGTGTGCCGATAAGCCGGGTCGCAGGTGCTCCCATCGTGGTTGCCTGTTGGAGAATTGGTTCTGCATTGCCAAGTACAGCTTCGGTATGGCGAAACAGGGTTCCGTTGGAGAATCTGAAATAATGCTCAACGATTTTTCCCTGGATTGAATTTGGCCAGTAGAGTTCTGTCAGTTGTTCAAAGGAGGTATGCATGCCAGTGAGGTAGGGAATGCCATTTTTCCTGGCTAGCCATGCACCGACAATGCCATAGACCCCGGGGGTGGCAATGACGACCACATCCGGCTTCATTTCCCTGAAAAGTCTGCCCATTCCAATAACGTTGGGGAAGCATAATTTCTGTGTTTTGTCGCCTGGCAGGGGAAAAATCAGGCCGGCATGCCATTTGCCGTTTTCATCAATGGTAGGTGAATATAACAGGGCCTGTTCGGCCCGGCCCTGCATCTGTTCCATAAGGTCATGGTAATAGGCTCCTGCACCGTTTCGAGAAGGTGCTGCATCGGAGATCGCCAGCAGTCGAACCTGCTTTAATGGAGGAACATTGGAAGAAGTCACGATTCAGTCAGGCCTGTTTTTCAGGGCATCTTGTTTTTGGAGGCCTGTTAGGGGCCAGACCGGCTTGAATCTGTTGTTGATTTCTTGCTCATTGAGACCGAAATCAGCAAGTGAGTAGTGGTGATTACTCCTGTAGGTATTGCGCATGCTGTTCTGCTGTTCTGCAATCAATGGGGAAGCGCTTTGATCGGTAAAGAGAAAGTCCTGAAGTGAGTTCATGGTGTGGCTGCTGCCTTCTCGAAGTGCTGATATGGGGAGAAACAGGAGTCTGGACTCATCATAATAACCGGTAAGAATTTGATAGTAATTGTACAGAACACAGAGCAATTTATCCTGCGTCGAGAGCGAGAGTCTGCCATTGCCAAGAACAGTCATGGCCGGGCGTAGGGAGCTTAGCTGGGATGGAATGACCTCCATGGGGGGTCTTGTGCATGCTATCACCCTGGCATCCGGGAAACACTCAAATAGTGAACCCATCCATGAGGTGAACGAGGGATTCTTGCTCAACAGACGCTTATGGGCTCCATGAAATGCGAGGTGTTTCTGTAGACAGGTTCGGTAATAAGTCATGAGCATTTTCCTGAACCGCTCCGGCACTTTTTCGTCAAAATATCCCAGTTGCCAGAAATGTCTGGAACCTGGACAGGCAAATACCGGTAGCAGACAACCCAGAACAGGCAGCAGGAGTAAAAAGTCTTCTTCCGGTTCCTGTAAGCGTATTTCATGAATGCTATCCATCTGGTGGAAGAATTTTTTTCGGATGCTGATTATTCCCTGCTCGAGGGGCAGCAGGCACTTGCCCAGCAGTGTGAAAAGGTATTTCTCGGTGATCGACGGGGCCAACAGGGCTTCCCAGGTGGTCAGGGTGGTGAATTCGGGGATTCTGGCCAGCCGTCTTTGCAAATAGGTGGTACCGCTTCTCGGGATGCCGAGGATGAATACCGGATTGCTGACAGTGCTTTTGCGGTAACCTGGAAATATCAGCATATCCAGGAGATGTCCGAAAATATGCAATATTGCCAGGCTGGAGAACAGCACCCAGGCGAGAAAAAACAGGGGAAGTCTCTTCCATACATGCTGCCAGCCTTCGGCTGGAAGAGAGATAGTCAGCTGGATCGCGAAACAGGGGATGGCGATTAGGTGAAAAAGCAGGGCAGCAAGCATGTCAGCCTTTTAGCAGGTAATTTTTACCGGCATCCAGTTTGTCTCCGAAACCGCTGAGTACAAGGATGTCACCGGCTTCAAGGACCAGGTTAAAGTGCTGTTCCGCTGTCATAACCATGATGCCCCGGTGGACCTCCAGGATCTGGATATCGTGAGGAAGATGCAACTGGCTTATGGTCCGGCCACAAGCATAGGCATCATCGGGTAATGTGATGGCGTGAATAACTTCTGCAACAGCACTTTTATCGAGAAATCCAGTGCGTTCTCCCTGGTAAAACCCCTTCAGCATCTTGTAGCGGTCACGCCGGGCCTTGTCTATGATGCTGTGGATCATATGGTCAGGATAGTTCACCATCAGCAGGATGTGGGAAATCATAGTGAGACTGGCCTCATGGGTTTCAGGGATGACTTCGGCGGCACCGGCGGCAACCAGCTTGTCCAGACTTGAATCATCCCGGGTTCTGACCAGTACCGGCGTGTTCGGGTTGATGGTGTGGATGTTCTCAAGAATATTGGAAGCCTTTTCAGCATTATCAAAGGTGATTACCGCAAGGCAGGCATGGCCAGCACCGGCTGCCTTAAGAATATCGAGCCTTTCGCTATCACCATAAAAAATCGGTTCCTCTGTGGTGCTGGCCTCGCGAATTCTCCTGTCATCGGTTTCAAGTACCAGATAGTCGATATTCAGCGGCCGAAGAAAGCGGGCAATGGTCTGGCCGACACGACCAAAACCGAGAATGAGAATATGGTTTTTTTTCTGTTGCTGTTCAATAACGGCACTATTCTCTTCTTTCAATTCAAGGGTTTTGCTGCCTATGCGTAACCAGGCGGAGTCTACCAGGGCAGGACCATGCCTGATCAGAAGAGGGGTCAGGACCATGCTGATTATCACGATGGTGATGAGATTTGAGGCGACATCTTCCGTAACGAGCGTATTCCTGACAGACAATGCGAGCAGGGCGAAAAGGAATTCACTGCCCTGGGCGAGTGCGAGGCCAGCCGGGGCAGCAGATCGCCACGTCTCCCCCAGAAGTTTTACAATCCCGGTGATCATCAGCGCCTTGATAATTACCAGCAATAACCCAGCTACGAGCAGGTAGGGCCAGTAAACCGCCAGCAGTCCCAGGTCCACCAGCATACCAATAGTGATAAAAAACAGTCCCAGCAGAAGATCCCTGAATGGTTTGATATCGGCTTCCAGCTGATGCCGGTAACGCGTATCACCAAGCATCATGCCCGCAAGGAAGGCACCCAGCTCCATGCTCAGACCTATGCTGGAAGTCAGCATGGCTGAAAGCAGCACGATTACCAGGGCGGCAAGAACCAGGATCTGGTCTGACTTCTGCTTGGAAATTTCCCGAAGCAGACGGGGTAGCAGGTACCTGCCAGTAAAGAAAAAGGCTGCAAGTAGAATTACCCCTTCACCAATAGTGAATAACAGGGCATTGACTGAAAAGCTTTCCGCCTGGTTGCTCACCAGCGGCACAGCGATCAAAAGGCTTACTGCTACCAGATCCTGAAACAGGAGGATGCCGATGGCAATTTCTCCATGGCGAGTCTTGAGCAATCCCATCTGGCTGAGTTCACCCGATACCACAGCTGTTGACGAGAGGGACAATCCACCGGCGAGTATCAATGCAATCTGCCATTCAATATTGAAAAACCGGAGTATGAAATAAAACAGACTGGCACATAGAATCACCTGCACACTTCCCAGCTTGAACACGGTGTTTCGTAGCAAAATCAGGCGAGGCAATGAGAACTCAAGTCCTAGAATGAAGAGCAGGAAGGTAAGACCCAACTCGGCAATAGCGGCCAGTTCTTCCGGGTCTTCAATCATGCCAAAGCCCGTTGGTCCAAAAAGTGCGCCGGTAATCAGGAAGGCAAGCAGTGAAGTGATACGAAGCCGGTAGAACATGGTGACCAGCAGGGTGGACACACCCAGCAGGAGGAGTATGGAGGTCAGGAGTGTGGAATGATCACCGTGCAAAGTCTGGTACCTGTTTCGACCTGATTGTTAATCCCAGGAGGTATAATTTAGCGTATAACTGATTACGAATCCCATGGAGATGTAACTTTATAGTGAATTGTGAAAGAAAAGTTAAAGTAATCTCATAGTAAACAGTTGAACTTGCTGTTTCCATGGTAAAAATTGGTGAATTCCTGTAGAGTGCTGGCACTGGAATTTCTGCCGGAAATCCCAGTAAATCAAATGAAGTTTTATGCAACTATTTTTTGCAACCAGGGACCCTTTTGAGTGAATTCCGGAGCATTGATATCAGAAGGTATTAATCTGATGTTACTGGGTATGGGCACAGTATTTGTGTTCCTGACCCTGTTGGTGATCGTGACATCAATCATGTCAGCACTGGTACAGAAATATGGAGCTGTTCAACCCGCAGATCTCCATGAGCCCGGAGCTGCAGGTCAGCTTGACGAAGTGACACTGCTTGCCGTCATCAGCGCAGCCATTCACGCGCATCGCTCGAAACACTAATACTAACCAGTCCAGGAATTTGATTTTCACTGTTTGCTTTCACAACGGCAGAAAAATTTTACCCTGTCTGTGCATCAGAAATTTGTCTAGCGCATGGGCAACAGATATCAGGAATGGGTTAATCCAATGATTGAAGACAGATCTCCCGTCGGTATTACCGAACTTGTACTGCGTGATGCGCATCAGTCCCTGCTGGCGACACGCCTTCGCCTTGAAGACATGCTGCCCATAGCCGACAAGATTGACCAGGTCGGTTTCTGGTCGGTGGAAAGCTGGGGTGGGGCCACCTTTGATGCCTGCATCCGTTACCTGGGAGAGGATCCCTGGCATCGCATTCGCGAACTGAAAAAGGCCATCCCCAATACAAGGCACCAGATGCTTTTCAGGGCCCAGAATATACTGGGTTACCGCCATTATGCTGATGATGTCGTTGAAAAGTTCTGTGAGCGTGCCTATGTAAACGGCGTTGATGTTTTCCGTATTTTTGATGCCATGAATGACCCGCGCAATTTTGAGACGGCGATCAGGGGCGTCAAGAAGGTTGGCGGTCATGCCCAGGGTGCCCTTTCCTACACGGTAAGCCCCGTTCATACCATTGATACCTGGTTAACCCTCGCGCACCAGCTCAAGGACATGGGGGCCGATACGATCTGCATCAAGGACATGGCCGGATTGCTGCGTCCTTACGTTTGTTATGAACTCGTCAGTCGCCTGAAGAAAGAAGTGGGCCTACCTGTGCATATGCAAAGCCATGCCACCACAGGCATGGCAACACCGACCCTTGTAAAAGCGATCGAGGCGGGCATAGACAACGTTGACTCTGCTATCTCGTCCATGAGTATGACTTATGGCCATCCTGCCACTGAAACCATCAACGCGATTTTCGAGGACCTTCCCGGAGATCCCGGTCTGAATCTGGAACTGTTGGCTGAGATAGCCGAGTATTTCAGGGGCGTCCGCAAGAAATACGCCAAATTTGAAGGTGCCCTGAAAGGGGTCGATGCCCGAATTCTCCTGGCACAGGTGCCGGGTGGCATGTTGACAAATATGGAAAGTCAGCTCAAGGAACAGAATGCCTCTGACAAGATGGGGGAGGTCCTGAAAGAGATTCCCCGCGTGCGTGAAGATCTTGGCACCATTGCCCTGGTTACGCCCACCTCGCAGATTGTTGGAACCCAGGCCGTGATCAATGTGCTGTCAGGTGAACGTTACAAGAGCATCACCAAGGAATCAGCGGGCATCCTCAAAGGTGAATATGGTGCCACAGCCACACCGGTTAACAAGGAGTTGCAGGAACGGGTGCTTGAGGGCAAAGAGCCGGTCACCTGCAGGCCTGCTGACCTGCTGGATCCGGAACTGGACAGCCTGACTGAGGAATTACGCAAGAAATCCGCTGAAGAGGGCTTTAATCTTGAAAGCGGTGAGGGCGAAATTGACGATGTTCTCACCTATGCCCTGTTCCCTCAGATTGGACTGAAATTTCTCAAGAATCGCGGCAATCCGGATGCCTTTGAGCCCGCGCCGACTGGTGTGGAAGACGCACCTAAAGCTGCTGCCAGTACGCCGGCTTCCAGCGGGACCAGTGTTTACTCGGTTAACGTCAATGGCCAGTCGTACGTTGTGGAAGTTGCTGAAGGTGGCAATATCAGCAAAGTGGAAGCAGGCACCAGGCCGGCTGAAACAACGCAGCCAAAAACAAGTGAATCCACGACATCCGTGGCCGCAGGCGAGCCTCTAGCAGCGCCACTGGCAGGTAATATCTTCAAGGTCAATGTTACTGTTGGCCAGGAAGTGAAAGAAGGGGAAGTCCTGATCATTCTGGAAGCCATGAAAATGGAAACCGAGGTCAAGGCACCCAGAGCAGGAAAAATCCGCAGTATAAAAGTGGCAGAAGGAAATGCTGTTGCTGTGGGTGATGAACTGCTGGCCATCGGTTGAAACTTCCAGAAATTACGCGGACCCTTATCAAATGGACAGCCTGACCCAGCTTTTCCAGGATTCCGGCCTCTATCAGCTTGAGGGTGGCCAGTTCATCATGATTCTGGTGGGCCTGTTACTGGTCTATCTTGCGATATGCAAGGGCTTTGAGCCACTGCTACTGCTTCCCATTGGTATGGGCGCTATTTTGGTGAACATCCCCGGTGCAGGGTTTCTCGCAGCACCTGTCCATGATGCCGCAGGCCATCTGGAGTCACCTGGCGGTATTCTTTACTACATTTATGAAGCAGGTATAGCGACAGGTATTTTTCCCCTGGTGATTTTTATGGGGGTCGGGGCAATGACTGATTTCGGTCCATTGCTGGCCAATCCAAGAACGCTGTTTCTTGGGGCCGCCGCGCAGTTCGGTATTTTCACCACCGTGCTGGGTGCTATAGGACTCAGTGCTGCGGGCTTGATGGACTTCTCCCTGGCGGATGCGGCAGCTATTGGCATCATAGGTGGGGCTGATGGCCCCACAGCCATATTTGTTTCCAGTCGCCTTGCCCCGGAACTGCTGGGAGCAATAGCCGTTGCGGCATATTCCTATATGGCCCTGGTGCCGATGATCCAGCCTCCTATCATGAAAGCACTGACTACCCAGGCCGAGCGTGAAATTCGTATGGAACAGCTGCGTCCTGTTTCCCAGCGTGAAAAAATTATTTTCCCCATAAGCCTGCTTGTTCTTGTGGCCTTGTTTCTGCCCAGTGCGGCACCTCTGCTCGGAATGTTCTGTTTTGGCAACCTGATGAAAGAAAGTGGCGTGGTAGAACGCCTCAGTGATACAGCCCAAAACTCCCTGATCAATATCACCACCATTTTTCTGGGCCTGGGGGTTGGTTCAAAACTCAGTTCTGATTCGTTCCTTAATATTGAGACCCTCGGAATTTTGTTGCTAGGTATCGTGGCTTTTGGTATCGGGACAGCCACAGGAATCATTATGGCCAAGCTGATGAACCGCTTTGGTAATACACCCATCAATCCGCTGATAGGTGCGGCCGGTGTCTCGGCGGTTCCCATGGCGGCTCGTGTGGCCAACAAGGTAGGACTGGAATCGAATCCCCAGAACTTCCTGCTGATGCATGCCATGGGTCCGAATGTTGCTGGCGTTATTGGCTCAGCGGTTGCGGCCGGGGTAATGATCAGCTATCTAGGCTAAGCGCTGAAGGCGAAAGCCAAAGCCTTGAGAAATACAGACAGCGCATCCGTCGTCTCCCTGTTAAGGTGTAATTCATTTGTGGCGATTTACCCTGTTTGACAGGAGGAAGTCACCATGAAGAAAATCAGCCTGTTCCTGACAAACCTTGTTTTTCTGTTTGCCTATCAAGCCGCCCAACCCGCCATGGCCGATACCATGCGCTGTGACAGAACTCTAGTCACACGTGGTGACAGTCAGGGCGAGGTACTGGCAGCCTGTGGCGAACCGATGTTCGCTTCCCAGCGAAAAATATATCGTTCCGGTATTCCCTCAAGGAGACTTATGAATTTTAGTCCCAACCGGCTTTACCGTAACCTGACCAGCAGGGAACTGGTTCATTATGATCGTTCCGTTGTTGAGGTGCCTGTGGATGTATGGACTTATAATTTTGGGCCCCGCCAGTTTATGCGAGAGATTACATTTATGGATGGCAGGGTGTTGGGCATAGAGACATTGGGTTACGGACATCGATAGCCCTCCTGCGCGCATAACTTGTCGCTTCTTTTCTGATTACCCTTCATGCCAGCCATTGTGATACTTTTCAGGGCACGGGACAGGGCTGCCTGGGTAAATATACCGGGCGGGATGTTCATGGAGGAGGGCAGCAGGCTGATCAACTACGGTCAGTTCAGCGATGTTAAAGTGGTTTTTCTTTTCCGGCGAGCTCCGCTGTCTGTTTTCACCCAGGATCATTAAAAGGAGAATACAATTGAAAAATATAAACATGCTCAGGTTAATGGTGACCTGTTTCCTAATCCTTCCGGTGCTTGCGCATGCGCAGGTAAGCTGTACGCGCGGTGGATTGAAAAGGGCAACAGATCTGTATATTGAAGCCCAGACAGAAGGAGATATTTCAAACTTGCCACTTGCTCCGAGTACAGGGTACTGGGAGAACGAAGAATTAATGAACATGGATGATGGTCTGATCAACAAGTCCATGAATATCAATCATCATCGCAGTATTTATGACACAGATTCCTGCCAGTCTTTTACAGAAGTTATCGTCACTGACAAGGATGAACCCTATGTCCTTGGGACACGCATGCGCGTGAACCATGACAAGATTGCCGAAATAGAAATCATATGGACGACTACCGGATACTGGCTTTTTGATGCAGAGGCCTATCTGCGTTATTCCTCTTCGGAAGACTGGGGGGCTATTCCGGCTGAAGAAAGGGATACACGCGGCATCATTGTGGCCGCAGCGAATGCCTACCTGGATGCTTTTCTAGAAGGGCAGATTGACCAGGTTCCCTGGGGCTTTCCCTGTGTAAGGATTGAGGGTGGACTGTATACGGGAAGAGGGCAACCCGATGACAGTTGTGAAGTAGGCGTTCCTGCCGGAGTCAATATCGCGAACAGGCGCTTTGTTGTGGATGAAGTCCTCGGATCGGTGGTGGTGTACTGTACATTTGGCACCGGAACACCTGGTGGTGGAAGCGGTTCGCCGGATACTCATCTGTTCAGGGTGGAGAATGGGAAGCTACGCTATGTTCATACGCTTACCCATCTGCTGCAGAGTGCATTCCAGGGTGGTAATGATTGATTCTTGCTCCGGTTGTCAGATGTCCTTGCCGTAGGTCTGAAAATCGGAATTAAGATCAGTCAGCTCGAGGCCGTCCGTACTCCGGTCGGTTTCGCTGCCTTCCAGGTTCATGCGGATAGTCAGGTTGTTCCTGGAGTCAGCATTTTCCAGTGCTATTTCCCGTGTAATCCTGCCTTGTCGGTAAAGGTCATACAGGGCCTGATCGAAAGTCTGCATGCCCAGTTCCCGGCTTTTTTCAATGGCTTCCTTAAGCAGGTCAATCTCCTGTTTTTCAATCAGGTCCGCGATATAGGACGAACGGGTCATGATTTCCATGGCTGGAACCAGTTCTCCATCAGTTGAAGGCAAAAGCCGCTGTGAGATGACCGATTTGAGATTTAATGACAAATCCAGGAGTAGCTGATGATGTGCGGCCTCCGGAAAAAAATTGATTATTCTATCGATAGCCTGGTTTGCATTGTTTGCATGGAGTGTCGATAAACACAAATGCCCAGTCTCCGCATAGGAAATGGCATGTTGCATGGTATCCCGGTCGCGAATTTCTCCAATTAGAATCACATCTGGCGCCTGGCGCATGGCATTTTTCAGGGCGTTCTCATAGCTCAGGGTATCCAGCCCAACTTCCCGTTGATCCACAACTGCCTTTTTATGTTCATAGACAAACTCCACGGGATCTTCGATGGTAAGAATATGACCTTCCTTGTTTGCATTTCGATAATCAATCATTGAGGCGAGGGTGGTGGATTTGCCCGAACCCGTTGCCCCCACGACCAGTATCAGGCCGCGCGGTTCCATAACAAGCTCCTTGAGTATAGGGGGCAGATGCAGGGATTCCATTGATGGGATGATTGAGCGAATATAGCGAATTACCATGGAAACTTCGCCTTGCTGCCGGTAAAGATTAACGCGGAAACGGCCAATATCGTTCAGGTTCAGGGCAAAGTTCAGTTCCATTTCCCTTTCGAATTCTGCCCGCTGCTGGTCTGAGATAAAGCTGTAGGCCAGTTTTTTTACATCGCCTGGCTTTAGAGGGTCACGGCTGATTGGCAGCGTATGACCCTTGACCTTGACGTTGACAGGGGCGCCCACGGAAAAAAATAGGTCCGATGCCTCCTTGTCTGCCATTGCTTTTAGAAAAGTTGTAATTTCCATGGTCCTACCTCAATGCTCGAGAATCGAATCAATCCTACCCGTCCTTGGGTTATGGCTAATTGATACAACTTAAATGAGTATTGAACAAGCTAAAAGCATTTTTCCACTGATTCTGCCGGGATGTGTCATGTTTGTCTGGTTTCATCAGAACAGCCTGATATCCACATCACCCACTCCCAGGTTTATTTCCATATCATTGCTGCCATGCCCATCTGCCCGGATTGACCTGGATATAAATGCTGACTTGTTAGTGATGATATCTGCACCATCAACGGATGCATCGCCGACTCCCACGTTGAGATTGATTCGTCCTACTGTATTTCCCGGAGCCCTTATTGATACATCACCAACTACCATTTCAACATCCACGTCCGTATTGTTTATTTCCATTGTTATTTCGCCAACTCCCAACTGGACAATGGTGTGTTCAACGTCAGGTATTTCCATAAACCAGCTGGCATTGGTGTTATCTTCCTCGAATGACAGGAAAATAGTGTCTCCCCGTTCCCTGATCTCCATGTCCTCAACATTCACTTTCCGACGGAAAAAGCCTTTCCTTTTGCCTTCCAGTTCAACATCGATATGCAAATCACCATCCCTGGAAGGTAGAACATGAATACTGCCGACACTATTGCTGATTTCGACGACGGCTATACCCTCAAGAGCAATGTCATGATGCACCGAGGACGTATTATCAGCATGGGCGGTGGTGACAATGGCCGTCATCAGGAAGACACCGATTCCCATCAACGTAAGTTTCTTCATAACCAATTCGCTGCGTGACATTTTTATTCTCCTTTGCTTGGTTGGTGAGACAGCCGGTTAGCTAAGCTGTTATTCCGGTGTCTTTCTCATGAACTACAGCATACGTACAGCAAGGGTTATGCCAGTCTGAAAAAAATTTATTAATTACAGTTATTTATGCTCATTTTCTCTATTTCTTCCTGTTAGGATACAGTAGAACTTGCTAAACATCGGTGGAAATCACCAACTGGCAACAGGACCGGCTAACTGGGTATTATTGGAAGGGAGTAAACCTTGAACCGATCATGCCGGTGCTGACACACAGCCAAAGGCGCAGGGCGACAGGTGCCCACAACAATAATAATGAAGGACCCGCTATGAAGATTCTCTCCTCTATCGGATTGCTCGCCGGTGTTTTGTCAGCGACAAACCTGGCTGCACAGGTTGATACAGAAGTCCTTATTGATCCTGTAGCCAGTTTTACGGAAGCACAGGTGGCCGCCGGACTGGCGGCTTATCAGAATAACTGTTCCGAAGGTTGTCACCAGAATGACATGCAGGGGGGAGGGCCAATTGCATCCCTGCGGGGACCAGCCTTTACGAGTGTCTGGAACAACAGGAGGGTGGCTGACCTGATTGACACAATGATGACAGCGATGCCGCCGACTAATGCGGGTGGGCTCCCCCAGCAGACCTATATCGATCTTGCTGCCTTCATTCTTTCTGCCAATGGCGGGGAAGCCGCTGAGACACCTCTTCAACTCGACTCAGCGGCCCTTATTAGCCAGTTCACGGCGGATGGGTCTCCGGATGAATACCAGGCTCCACTGGCTGGGGATATTCAGGAAGGGCCTACAGGGGTCACTATTGAGGGGAATGTACCGGGTTTCAGTGAAGTCTCCGAGGCAATGCTGAGAACGCCGGATCCCTCCGACTGGCTAATTCATCGGGGTAATCAGCAGGCCTGGAGCTACTCCGCGCTTGACCAGGTCAATCGGGACAATGTTGATGAACTCCGCCTGGCATGGGTATGGGCACTGGGTGAGAATGCCAACAGTCAGCAGTCTCCAATCGTACACGATGGCATCATGTACCTCTTTAAACCGGGCAATAAGATACAGGCCCTGGATGCCACTGTTGGTGACCTAATCTGGGAGCATAGCCTGGGCGGGCGCGCTGGAACCATGCGTGGATTGGCCATCTGGCATGACCGGATTATCACCAATACCCCGGATGCCCGTATCGTCGCTTTGGACGCAGAAAATGGAGAGGAGATCTGGAGCACCCTGATTGGAGAAGGCTTTGGCAATTCCAGTGGTCCACTGGTGGCTGATGGAAAAGTGTTTACCGGAATGGGGCAGTGTCTGCGTTTCCGTGAACAGAAATGTTTTGTCAGTGCCTACGATGCCGAAGACGGCAGTCTGCTCTGGAAGTTTGAAACCGTCGCCCGCGAAGGGACAACAGGGGGGGATACCTGGGGCGGAATTGATGACATGTTCAGGGCCGGCAATGATCCCTGGATAACGCCCAGCTATGATGCTGATCTGGATATTGTCTATATTGGTGTTTCCCAACCCAAACCCTGGATGCCTGTCAGCAGGGGAATGACGGTATTTGATGACGCCCTGTATTCCAATTCAACCCTGGCCCTGGATGCTGATACAGGTGAGCTGCGCTGGTATTACCAGCATGTCCCCGGCGAGGTCTTTGATCTGGATGAAACCTTTGAACGGGTTCTGGTGGATATTGATGATGAGAAGGTAGTTTTTTCCGTTGGTAAACACGGCATTCTATGGAAACTGGACAGGGTTTCGGGACAATATCTGGGACACACAGAAACGGTACTTCAGACTACCTTTGACTATTTCGATCCTGACACGGGCAGGCCCCAGTATCGGGAAGATGTCGTTGAATCCGGTCTCGGTGAGTGGCTTGAAGTATGTCCATCTTCAGCCGGCGGCAAGAACTGGCATGCCATGAGCTATCATCCGGGAACCGAGAGCCTGATTATCCCATTGAGCCAGAGTTGCTTGCGACAGCGGGCAACCCAGATCGATTTTGTAGCAGGCGGGGGTGGTGCTGCGGTTGATCGGGACTGGTTTCCAATGCCTGGTACCAATGGAAACGTTGGCAAGCTGGCTGCCTATGATGTGCGTACCCTGGAAGAGTTGTGGTCTTTTGAACAGCCGGCATCATTCCTGACCGGCGTATTAAGCACTGCAGGGAACCTGGCGTTTGCCGGTGACCTGGATCGGTATTTCAGGGCATTTGATGTTGAGACGGGTGAGGTGCTGTGGGAAACCAGGCTGGGCACCTCCGTACAGGGCTTTCCGATAACGTTCAGTATTGATGGAAAACAGTATATTGCGATGTCCACCGGTCTGGGTGGAGGGAGTCCGCGTATTGTGCCTTCCAGGCTAACACCGCAAATTCATTATCCGGATTCGGGGAATGCGCTGTTTGTGTTCGCATTACCCGAATAAATCCGGATAATCGCGGGCTTCACCCTGGGGGCCGACAATCACGGTTTAACATGGCAGGATTCTTGAGACCGATAAAATAATATCGGGCATTGAATGATTAACAAGAGTGCAACAAGCAGACAATAGAATGAAGTTTTCCAGTTTCGGCGATAAATACACAGGCCATTCAGGGATTGTGGACTTGATGGCAGATCTGGGCGAAGCCTTGCATACCCGCCCCGACATGATTTCCATGGGAGGCGGTAACCCGGCGCGCATTGCCCAGGCCGAGGCGGTTTATAAACGGCACCTTATAAGTCTGCTGGAAGAGAATGACGGTGCCTACAATATCCTGGGAAAATATCAGTCTCCCCAGGGAGATGAAACGCTGCTCAGGCAACTGGCGGACCTGCTTCGGTCAGAATATGGCTGGCCTGTCACTGAAAAAAATGTCGCTATCAGCAATGGCGGCCAGTCAGCATTTTATGTGCTCTCCAACCTGCTAGCCGGCAGGTTTGCGGATGGCACAAGCCGGCAAATCCAGTTTCCCCTGGTGCCGGAATATATTGGTTATGCGGACACTGGGCTTGAACAGAATTTTTTTACATCCACCAGACCGGTAATTGATATGCTCGGCGACCAGGTGTTTAAATACCGCGTCAATTTTGATGACCTGAAGGTCTCTGAAAAAACAGCGGCATTCTGTGTGTCCCGCCCCACCAATCCGACAGGCAATGTGCTGACCGACAATGAAATCTCCGAACTGGATAGCATCGCCGCTGCCCATGACATACCGCTGATTATTGATGGAGCTTACGGTACACCTTTTCCGAATATTATTTTTGAAGAAGTCAGTCCGTACTGGAGCGAGAACACGATTATACTGTTGAGTCTATCCAAGCTGGGCCTGCCCGGGGTGAGAACCGGATTCATAGTGGCCACAGAAGAGGTCATACAGGCCTATGCCAATGCAAATACCATCCTTAATCTTGCCTGTGGGAATGTGGGGCCTGCTATTGCCGGACGACTCTTTGAAAAGGGACAGGTACTGGATATTGGCAGGAACCTGATTATGCCTTTTTACCGTGACAAGGCTTTCAGGACCATGGATATGTTTATGGACTCCATGCGTGATTTGCCTATGTATGTCCATAAACCGGAAGGGGCTATTTTTCTGTGGTTATGGTTCAGGAATCTGCCTGTCAGTGCGGCAAAACTGTATGAAATTCTCAAGGATTCCGGGGTACTTGTCATTCCTGGACATGATTCATTCGCCGGATTGGATGCTGACTGGCAACATTCTCACGAGTGTATCCGAATCTCCTATGCACAGGATGATGCGCAGATTCGCAAGGGAGTCGACATTATAAGCAGGGAAGTCCGGAAACTTTATGAACAGGGATAAAACGATAAAAGGATGAAACAGAGTCTTGTCTCCTCCTGGAGATGCCATTACTCTTTCAACAGTTAATACACAATGCAGGAAAGTATTTTATGAACAGATTTTTTCGATCGGTTCTGGGGCTTATCCCCTGTACCTTGCTGGCTTTTTCAGGTGCCGTTTTTGCACAGGAACACAGTTATGCACCCAGTGATATTGAAAATGGCCGTGGGCTTTTCCAGGCCAATTGTCTTGGCTGTCATGGAGATAATGGCGACCAGGTTGAAGGGGCTGACCTGAGCTCTGGCCGGTTCCGTAGAGCCAGTACTGACGAAGAACTGATCCGGCTGATTCGTGAAGGCATACCCAACACCCTGATGATTCCAAAAACCAATCTTTCCTATGGGGATACGCGTGCGATTGTTGCCTTCCTGAGATCCCTGCCGACCGGGGGCGCGCTTGTTGCAGACAATCGCGATGTGCGTATCGGTGACGCATCCCGCGGTGAGTCGCTTTTCTTTTCCGAGCAGACACAATGCAGTGCCTGTCATGGTGTCAATGGAGGAGGTAACCTGTTGAGCCCTGATCTTGCCAATATCGGTGCCACCCGCACACCGGGCTCGCTGGAAGATTCCATGCTAGATCCGGCCAAGGAGGTCAGGGCAGGTCAACGTTTCTATCAGGTCACGGATATGTCCGGTAACCGTACCGAGGGACTGCTTCTGAACCAGGACACGCATTCTTTACAGTTGCTCAATGGAGAAGAAAAACTGGCAGCCTTTCAGAAATCCGAGCTGGACAGTCACGGTTTTATTCCGTCCCCCATGCCGTCCTATCTTGATGTGTTATCCCCGGCTGAGGTGGCTGATCTTGTTGCCTACATGTTGTCGCTTAAAGGAGACCAATAATGAAAGCTGTAAAAATTTTCGCATGTCTCCTGCTGGCATCCATTCAACTTTCCGCTGTTGCACAGGTAACTCCAGAACGACTCCTCAATGCCGAGGATGAGCCTGAGAACTGGCTGCTTTACGGGGGTGATTACGACAGTCATCGTCATAGTGATCTTACCCAGATCAACAAGTCCAATGTTGATCAACTGGAACTGAAATGGGTATGGCAGAACCGGGCCCGCGATGGCGCTTCTGAAAAGTTTGAAGCGACTCCACTGGTGGTGGATGGCGTCATGTACACGGTTGGTGCACCCAATAACGTGGTCGCTATTGATCCGGTTTCGGGCCGTCTGTTCTGGCAGTATTCCTACACACCTTTGCCTGAAGCACGTTTGTGTTGTGGTCGGGTTAACAGAGGACTCGCTATTCATGGCAATGACCTTTTCATGGGGACCATCGATGGCAAGTTACTCAAGCTCGATGCCCGCAATGGAGAACCTGTCTGGCTGGTTGACGTGGCTGACCCGGAACTGGGTTATGCCCTGACACTTGCTCCCCTGATTATAGGGGATAAGGTCATAGTCGGTCCTGCTGGGGGTGAATACGGTATCCGAGGATTCATAGCGGCCTATGATGTGGAAAGCGGAGAGCAGTTGTGGAAGTTCAACACGGTGCCAGGTCCCGGAGAGCCCGGTTTTGAGTCCTGGGAGGATCCTGAGCAGGAAGCCTGGAAGATTGGTGGTGGTTCAATCTGGCAGACCGGTTCCTATGATCCTGAACTCAACCTGACCTACTGGGGGGTGGGAAATCCTGGTCCTGACTGGAATGGTGATTCACGTCCCGGAGACAATCTGTATACGGAGTCTGTGGTTGCCCTTAATCCCGATACCGGTGAGATAGTCTGGCATTACCAGTTCACTCCCCATGATGAAATGGATTATGACGCGACCCAGGCGGCCGTGCTGGTTGACATGGAATGGCAGGGTGAAGAGCGCAAGGTCATCCTGTGGGCCAATCGTAATGGTGTGTTTTATGTCATCGATCGTGAAAGCGGTGAATTTCTTCTCGGTGAACCCTTCGTATCCGTTAACTGGTTAAGTGGTTTTGATGAAAATGGCCGCCCAATCCGTGCGCTGTATCCAACGGAAGAGGGCACGTTTATCATGCCCAATAACCAGGGGGCTACGAACTGGTATCCACCATCCTATTCACCGGTTACAGAACTGTTCTACATGCCGGCCTGGCTGGATACATTCTCTGTCTATACCAAACGTCCTGTGGAATACACGCCAGGCCAACAGTATGTCGGCGCTTTCCCCACTATGGCAATGCCGGCACTTGGCGTAAATCCGGTAAATCAGCGTCTGCCTGAGGAAGGACTTGGAGCCATCCTGGCAATCAATCCACAAACCGGGGAAGTGGTATGGCGCCATATGATGACCAATGTTACTGACAGTGGGGTCCTGAGTACCGGCTCCAACCTGGTGTTTGCCGGTGGCAGGGAAGGTCACTTCTATGGACTGGATGCGGAGACCGGGAAAGAATTGTGGAAAGCCTCACTGGGCGGCCAGATAGCAAATGGCCCGATGAGTTATGCCATTGATGGTAAACAGTATGTGGCTATAGCAGCTGGTGCGGGTCTCTTTGTATTTGGCCTGCCGGAATAAACCAGGTAGCGTTTGATCATGACTAGGCAGGTAATAACATTTCCCGTTGTTACCTGCCTGTTTCTATTTTTCTTTTCCATTTTTCTCATTTCATTTCCGCTGAAAGCCGATCAGAATGACCCCAGGCTGGAGGAACTGTTCAATTTGCTACGGGCAGAGGAAGACAGTTTTCGAGCCAACGATATTGCCAACAGGATCTGGTCAGTCTGGACAGAACACGAAGACTCCCGGGCAAATACCCTGATGATGCAGGGTATTGCCCGCATGAATGCCGGTGACCTTTTCGGTGCGCTTGATACCTATGATGCCCTGATTGCGCTGCAACCGGATTTTGCTGAAGCCTGGAATAAACGGGCGACCCTCTACTGGCAACTGGATCAATTCGATGCTTCCCTGAAAGATATCGAGCAGGTGCTCAGGCTGGAACCTTTTCATTTCGGGGCACTGTCGGGCAGGGGACTTGTTTACATGGAGAGGGGAAACTACCTGCAGGCCCGTGGGGCTTTCCTGACGCTGCTTGAAGTCTATCCAGCCATGCCTGGAGTGAGGGAGACAGTGCAGCAGCTTGAACGTGTGTTGCAAAAGGGTATTCCGCAATAGTTCATGGGGTAAGGCAGGAGATGACCGGTTCCCTGGATTATCTGCGAAAAGGTTTGAGGTACAGTAATAAAAACCCGGCAGTTGCCGGGTTTTTTATTAAAGCTTGAGTATCCTGGATTACATCGGGGGTGTTGCTTCGTCCTTACCCATATGTAGCCCAACTTTACTGGGTGCGGTTTCCTCCATAAACAGCGCAACGATGAAGCCAAGGACCAGACCACAAGCGGCAAAGTATATTGCGGCACGCAATCCGTATGCTTCCGCCAGATTACCGGCAATGATGGGACTCAGACCTCCACCGAGAAACTCGCCTGCAAAAATCACAAAGCCGGCCATGGATGCCAGCATTCCCGGAGGGGCCGCTTCTGCAGCAACAGGACCAGCAAGAATCGCCAGGGCCGCGAAGTTGAAGAGGGAGGAGAAGAATAACAGTATCCACAGCACGGTTGTACTTTCTGGTCCAGTCTGTGAAAAGGTATACAGAAACACGGCAGCCAGAATGTAGGAGGCCAGTGTTGTCATCTTTCGCCCCAGAATATCTGACAGGGCAGGCATGGCAAATTGACCGATGCTGCCACCCACACCCACGGCAGTAAATACACCACCGGCTGTAAGTGGCGCGAGACCGAGTCCGCCCGCTTCCGGTGGCGCAGTTAGATAGGCCATCAAAAGGGCTGCAATAACAAATATTCCACCCATCGCACAGATCAGGGTGAGTGGCGCTACTTTGGCATTACGGTGCCCGAACATGCTAAATACTGAGCTGATGGACAGGGATGAACCTGGGCTGCTGTCACCTGACTCAGCTACCTGTTTCAAAGGTTCCCGAATGACAAACCACATGATGACCGCAATGATGACGCCAGGTGCGCCGACCAGCATGAATACGACAGGCCATTCATATATTTCCAGCAGTTGTGTTGCGATGTAAGGTCCAAGCGCCAGACCAAACAGGGAAATCATGCATTGGAATATGCCATTGTTCAGGCCGCGACGGGAAGGTTTGGATGCTTCAAATGCGACGGCGACACCTGTTGAGGCTACAGGCCCTTCTGCCAGCCCCATAATCACGCGCACCAGTACCAGCATGGCGATAGAGGTAGCCAGACCACTGAAGGCAGACATCAGGGAAAAGATCAGGATGGCTGGAACAAGAACGGCGCGTCGGCCAAGTTTATCGGCAAGGAAGCCCATGACGAAAGCGGATATACCCCAGGCCATGCCCAGATATCCGGCCAGAGCGCCTCCCTGTTCAGGTGACAGCCCAAGATCTGCCCCCATGGAGGAACTTGGTGACTGGAGAATGATAGGTAATATGAAACGGTCTAGTCCGACCAGTCCGAAGGTCAGACTGAGCAGCAGGATGATTTTCCACTCGTAACTGGCATCCCAGTTACTGGTATCTTGTTCAGACATAGGAGAGTCCCCTCTTTAAATGATTTTCTGAATAACGGCTCAGGAATTATTGTTATTTTTCAGGACAAAATCCTGACAAGCCCGCAGAGTAAATCATATATTCCTGAGAATGACACTTATTAATTTGAGCTACAAACCTTAGAATAGATAACTTAATCAATGAATTACCCTATCCGGGTATATAGAGGACTGTCGAATCCTGTAGGCTGTCCGTAATAAACCTGCAGAGACATGCAAGCATGATGACTTTATCCAGAGCACGAACTGTTTTTTTGACAATTGCCAGCCTGTTTTCAGGTTGTTACGGGACAGGCCTGTATGCCCAAAGTATTGCCGGCGGCAGGGCAGAGTTTTTGCTGGACAAGAGCAGGCTATGTTTTCCGGTGGCGCTGGTGGAAGAAGGCAGTTCCTACGATGTGTGTATGCAACTTGACAGTATTGATGAGGGATACAGCTTTACGCTTGCCAGTGCAAGCCAAAGGGATGATGTGCCTGCCGGGGCCGCAACCTACAGTCCTCAGGATGGTCTGATCATTCCTGTTGTACGTTTCAGCAATGGGGCCACCTTTGTGAATGTGACTTTTGTGGCGTCTCTGGACAGCAGTACTTCAACTGTTCGCTTTGTAGTTACCGGTGGTGAGAAAGTGATTGTTAACCCGGATCACTCAATTGCACGGGTATGGAATGAAGAATTGCTGAATGGCATTCGCAACGATTTCGCCAGGCCAACAGTTCATTCGCGTAATCTCTTCCATACCTCTGCTGTGATGTATGACGCCTGGGCCGTATTCGATGAAACAGCAGATACTTATTTTCTGGGAAAGACACTTAATGGTGTTGAATGTCCTTATGAAGAGATATCGGTGTCGGCAGGCGTGGAGTCAGCACGGCGAGAGGCAATCAGTTTTGCTGCCTTTCGCTTGTTAAAGCATCGATTTGCCAATGCTCCGGGGGCTGTCAGTGTGCTGAATGAATTCAATAATGTTTTTGCAGCACTGGGCTATGACGCCAATTACATCAGTACAGATTACAGTAACGGTAGTGCCGCAGCGCTGGGAAACCATCTTGCCGAGTGCATGATTGCCTACGGATTGCAGGACGGGGCCAATGAATCAAATGGTTATGCTCCAGAGAACTATATGCCGGTTAATACAGCGTTGGTACCAACAGAGAAAGGAAATCCAGTTCTGGAAAACCCCGATCGCTGGCAACCACTTTCTTTTGAGGTATTTCGTGATCAGAGTGGAAACCTGTTCCCTGGTGAAACACCGGAATTTGTTGGGCCCGAATGGGGTAGGGTACGGCCTTTCTCATTGCAGGAAGAGGACCTGACCATCTATCAGCGGAACGGGGCACAATGGTGGGTTTATCATGACCCGGGTGATCCTCCTTTCATTGACGATAATGTTCTGGGTTTACCCCGGGGGGATTATTACAAGTGGGGCTTTCAACTGGTAACACAATGGTCCTCCCATCTTGATCCGGACGATGGTGTCTTGTGGGATATCTCCCCTGCCAGCATCGGCAACATCCAGGAATATCCCATCACCGAGTTGCAATATAAGTCCTTCTATCAATTGTCTGGGGGAGACACATCCCAGGGGCATCAGGTCAATCCGTATACGGGACAACCCTATGAACCCCAACTGGTCCCTCGGGGGGACTATGCCAGGGTTCTGGCCGAATTCTGGGCGGACGGTCCGGATTCGGAGACTCCGCCGGGTCACTGGTTCACTATTCTTAATTATGTGTCTGATAATCCACTGACAGAAAAACGGTTTGCTGGAGAGGGGGATGTGCTTGATGATCTGGAATGGGATGTTAAAGCCTACTTCACACTTGGCGGGGCCATGCATGATGCGGCCGTCACTGCCTGGGGCATCAAGGGCTGGTATGACTATATCCGGCCAATCTCGGCACTGCGCTACATGGCTGAAAAAGGGCAGAGCAGTAACCCCGAACAGGCGTCCTATGATCCTCAGGGAATCCAGTTGCTTCCCGGCTTCATAGAGCTGGTGACTGAAAATGACCCGTTGGCCCTGGAGAATCCGGATAATATCGGCAAGATCAAGTTTTTCGCCTGGAAAGGCCCGGACTATGTGGAGGATCCCGAAACAGACTATGCCGGTGTAGACTGGATCCTGGCCGAGGACTGGTGGCCTTACCAGCGACCTTCATTTGTCACCCCGCCTTTTGCCGGTTATGTGTCCGGGCACAGCACCTTTTCCAGGGCGGCTGCACACGTCATGACCCTGCTTACCGGCGATGAGTTCTTCCCTGGCGGCATGGGCGAATTTCATGCCCCAAAAAATGAATTCCTGGTCTTTGAAGAGGGTCCCAGCGTGGATGTCACCTTGCAGTGGGCAACCTACATGGACGCTTCAGACCAGACCAGTCTTTCCCGTATCTGGGGGGGAATCCATCCTCCTGCAGATGATATTCCGGGACGTCACCTGGGAGATATTGTGGGGCCTGAAGCGTTTGAATTTGCCAGGCAGTATTTTGCCGACCAGACGCCTTGATAAACTAACCGGGCGAATACCCGTAATGTCGGGATTTATTCCTGTCCTAATGAAATCAGGCTTTACTTAATATATAACATTAATAAAAATTAATAACCTATTGAAATATAAAAATAAAGTATATTTTTGCTTGATTTTTCTCTTAATCCAATTTATTGACTAAGATAGTGATCTTCTTCACAAATCTGTAATAACTTTCTGTTTTAGTTCACAATTAAGGAATACGCTGTTAAACAGCAATGGACCAAGTCGTTACCATTCGCGTATGCCTTTCAAACTTGCATGTGAGTTGCAATGCTGATTTCTGTAGCGCACGCACAGACAAGGTGTATCGATACAAAACATGCTGTCCAACGTTAAACGACACTGAACCTCTTGCCGATTGGCAGGAGAAAGGACAGAAAATGAACACCTCAAGTCTTTCGAAGCCATTGACAGCACTGTTACTGCTTCTCCTGGTTACGGCCAGTGCAGTAGTTGGCGCACAGGATAATAATGCCATTGGCAAAATTCTTATCAGCAGAGGAGGGGTTGAAGCTGTTTCTCCTGATGGGGAATCGCGCCAGCTCAGACGGCGATCCGATGTGTTTGCCCAAGACACCATCATTACCGATGCCTCCGGTTTTGCACAGATCCGTCTGGTGGATTCAGCCATTATCGCTCTCAAGGAAAATACCGAGTTCGTTTTCAGGGAATACAACTTCGACGGTGAAGGAGCCACAGACAATCGTGCCATTATGGAACTGTTGCAGGGTGGTTTCCGGACTATTGATGGTCTGATTGGCGAGGGAAATGAAGATGAATACCGTGTGGATACCCAGTACGTCTCCATCGTGGTTCGCGGGACCACTCATGAGGCGGTCATAGACAATCTGGAGGATGCCCTCTATACGGCTGTTTTTGATGGGGGTACAACCGTGTCCAATGAGCAGGGTTCCATAGACCTGGGTATTGGTGCCGGGTTTGATTTCAGCCGCACCGGGCGTGGCCAGGCGCCGGAGGGACTTCCCACGATTCCCGCCCAGCTGGGCAATATTGCTGTCAATGGCGGTGTTGAAGAGGATGATTCGGATTCCGGGGAAGAAAGTGAACAGGAGTCTTCAGACAGTAGTGATGGTGATGATTCCTCTGGAACCGCTGCAGATGGGGATGAGCAGGGTGCAGGACAGGCTGATGAGCAGGATGAAACAACAGTTGCCGGTAATGCTCAGAATAATGGCGCAGGCCAGGACAACGGAAACGCCCAGGCTGGTTCCGACAGTGCCAATGCTGACATTGATGTGCAGATCAACCCGGCCAACAATACTGAGGATTTGCGTCAGATTGAAGTCAAGGTCATTGCACCTGAAGAGCCAGAAGATACCGGTGACGCTGAAACAGAACCAGAACCAGAAACGGACGAAGACAACGATACGGGTATCTTCACTTTGATTGAAGAGGAAGAGCCCGAAGAGCCGGTGGTAGAGGAAGAGCCTGAAGAGCCGGTTGGAGAGGAAGAGCCGGATACTGACGACGGTGAAAGCCCAGGCCAGAGCGGTGATGCTCTCGGACAGGGGGGCGATTCGCCCGGAAATAGTGAGGATGCTCCGGGCCAGGGAGGAGATTCTCCCGGGAATAGCGGTGATGCCCCGGGTCAGGGAGGAGATTCCCCCGGGAACAGCGGTGATGCGCCAGGGCAAGGCGGTGACAATCCGGGCAATGGTAACGGCAATAATAACGATGGTGGAGACACCACGACTGATGATACAGACACCAGTGGTGACAGTGCCGGTCCGGGCAACTCAGGCAATGCGGGCAATGGTAACGGCAATAATAACGATGGTGGAGACACCACGACTGATGATACAGACACCAGTGGTGACAGTGCCGGTCCGGGCAACTCAGGCAATGCTGGCAATGGCAACAATAACGGCAACGGAAATAATAATGGCAACGGCAATACGCTTGTCCAGTCTTCAGACACCCTTATTCAGGATCTGGTAAACGGTCTGGATGAACTTCCGGGCAATGCAGATGTCTTTCTCTCCGAGGTCAACGGCAAGACGGTTCTAGTAGCTACCATGGCGGGCATGGATGACAGTGGGCTGCAGTCGTCGGCTTCCCTGGGCGACCTGACAGTCGACTGGGGTTACTGGAGTCTGCCGGGATTACTGTCCAGTAAACAGGAAATCAGCCGGGAAGACTTCCAGCGGGTCTACCTGGCCGTCGTTGAGCCGGCTAATATGGATGACCTGAAGTCCACTTCAGGCAGCTGGAGCTTCAGTTCCGAGCCCAACCAGTTTACCGGGACCGGAACAGGCGGCACACTGACCGGTCTGCAGATGGGATTTGACGTCAACCTGGATTCCGGTGCTGTCAGTAACGGCAGCTTTGTAGCGGATGTTGGTTATGGTCAGCAGAGTTGGTCCATGAATTTCACTGGTAGCGTTGAAGGTGCTATGGCAACCATGGGCAACTTCAGTGATACGTTAGTCATTACACCCGATGGAGTCACAGGAGCCATTCACGGCAGCCTTGATGGTGTCTTTACCGGGGCAGGGGATATCCAGGGTTTTGTCAGTGGCTTCTCCCTGACCAGTGGCAGTGAGGCACTTGGTGGTTTTGGCCTGCTTCGTGGAACTCCCGAATAATGTGAAACCCTTTTAAATCCGCATAAAAATACCCGGCAGTAGCCGGGTATTTTTTTGGAAAAGCAGCGTGAATCAACATACTAGAGTGAGTCCAGTTCCAGCAGGACAGGGCAGTGGTCAGAGCCCATGATGTGGTCGTATATTTCGGCTTTACTGATATGGCCTGCTAGTCTGGCAGAGGCCAGGAAGTAATCCAGCCGCCAACCAATATTCTTCTCCCTTGCGCCTGCACGATAACTCCACCAACTGTATTTGACGGTATCCGGGTGAAGATGCCTGAAGGTGTCGATAAATCCGGCATCCACGATATTGTCCAAACCGTCAATTTCCTGCTGGGTGTAGCCTGCTGTCTTGTTGTAGTTGGGCTTGGGTCTTGCAAGGTCTATATCCCTATGGGCCACATTTAGATCGCCACAGGTAATGACCGATTTATGTTTCTCCAGGCTTTGCAGGTAAGAGAGAAATTCCCTGTCCCATTGTTGGCGATACTCCAGGCGACGCAGACCATTCCCTGAATTAGGGGTATAGACAGTGACCAGGAAAAATTTATCAAATTCGGCGCAGATAACCCGACCTTCCTGGTCGTGCTCCTCAATCCCCAGGCCATTTGTAACAGAGAGTGGCTTGCTAGCCGATAATATTGCGGTACCGGAATACCCTTTGCGTTCAGCAGAGTTGGGAAAGACATGAAATTCTTCAAGTCCAGCCAGGGCAGTTAATACCTGGTCATCCTGGGCCTTGGTTTCCTGTAGACAGACCACATCGCAATGCAGTGCCTGTACAGCCTCGACAAACCCCTTGTTTACAGCAGCCCGAATTCCATTGACGTTCCAGGAGAGTAATCGCATTAATCAGTCCAGCTCAGTTGAGCATATTCAGGGATTGTTGAACAAAAAAGCTGTTGCGATCGATCGTTTCCAGAACAACATCCCTGGTGCTTTCACCATCTTTAAGCGTTAGTGGAATACTGCTGCCCGCGGGGCCGAAGTGCCAGAGTGTTCTGAAAAATCCTGCCATCGATGACACTGGCTGGCCAGCAACTGACAGAATAATGTCACCTGTTCGAATTCCGGCTTTCGCTGCTGGTGCTCCCATGTAAAGACCAACAACACACAATTCTGATTCGTGCTCTTCAACCAGTGTGCCAAGCCAGGGGCGTGACTGAGCCGGTTTCTGGCCATGGACACACATGTGGTCAATATAGGGCATGACGAGATCAGTGGGGATGAAAAGATTACCGGGGACGATATCCCCGGTTGGGCCCTTAAGACCAAGAGCGAGTGAACCGATACCGACAAGCTGTCCAGTGCTGTTTATTAGTCCAGCGCCGGACCAGTGTTCACACAGGGGAATGGTATAAAAGGCTTTTTCCAACAGGTATTCCCAGCGCCCGGCATATTCTTCCTTGCCAAATACGGCTGCATCCATGGCTTTTTTGTTGTCACTGGTCAGGATTTCGATACGGTCACCGACATTGACGCTGTCTGCCGGACCAGTATCCAGATATGTCTTTCCCAGGGATGCCGATGGCTTCAATAAAGCCAGGCCCGAGTCATAATCCTGGGCCAGCACAATGCCTTCACTTGTTTGCCCCTTGCGGTTGGTTATCCATACTTCACCAGCTTCCATGACTGAGTAGCCTACGGTCAACATGAGTCCGTCCGGGCTGACCTGCATGGCATGACTTTCACGCTCTGTACCCAGCATCTCAGCAGTCATTGCCGTGTTAGGCACAATACTGTGCACAGCCATAACGGCTTCATTTCGGGGGAGCTCAAATGGAATAATTGTTGCAGACATTGATTACAGCTTCTTATTACTTCTGATAATGATGATAACGCTTTTGTCGGAAAATGACAGGGGGGTGAATGGCGCAGTTTAACGCTAGCGTTCGCTCTGGGGAGTGTGACCATCTGTCGGTGTATGGTAATATGCCTGCCGTTTTAGACCAGTGCCCGATGTTTCGCCCCGGTGGCACAGCTGGATAGCGCGGCCCCCTCCTAAGGGGCAGGTCAGAGGTTCGAATCCTCTCCGGGGCGCCATAAAAATAGCCCCTCGCAGAGGGGTTTTTTTATGGTGCCTGGGAAAGTCCGATGAGAACCTTCAGGTTCGACAGCGGCGATAGCCGCGCAGACGGCCGTTTTACCGGCCGCCCGCAGGGTGAGGTATTTGGCTTCGCCAAATACCGAATCTATCCTCTCCATTCAATTTCCCAGGTTTCTCTAGGCTTATTACCAGGACCTTCTGATCGCTTCTTACGAGCTACACGACAACATCGAACATCCGGGTTTGGTACGGGCCCATTCCGGTCTCTTTGCTACCAGATGGTCTTTACCTTCCTGGTCCGTGTAAGGAGTCTTAAGCACCTCCATCAGTTCATGAATACCACTGTAGTCACCTTGTTCCGCTTTATCGATGGCAAGCTGGGCAAGGTAGTTGCGCAGCACATAGAGGGGATTAACCATATTCATTGACAAGTGGCGTTCTTCATCTGGTACGGTTTCGGAGTTTAATCGTGCAAGATAGTCTTCGAACCACTGAATGAATCCTGTATGGGCATCTTCAGAAAGCTGTTCAGCGTAAAACGCGGGTGTGATTTTGGCCAGGGCCTGTTCTGCAGAGTCCTGCCTTTCAATGTTTGCAAGGTGCCTGAAAAAGATTGTCATATCTGTTTCAGCAAGCCCAAAGGTGCTGATTAGTGACAGGCAAAGCGATTCATCACCGGATTGCTGTGTACTCAGGCCAAGTTTTTTTTGCATCATCTTCAGCCATTCCTGCTCATAGGTGTTTTTGAATTCCTCGAGAGCATCCTCCAACCCCTGAGCCTCACCAATCAGGGGGTAAATGGCATTGGCCAGTTGCAGTAAATTCCACAAGGCAATTTTGGCCTGGTTACCAAAACGGTAACGTCGTCCCTGGGCATCGGTTGTATTGGGTGTCCACTCAGGGTCGTAATTCTCCAGCCAGCCGTAAGGGCCATAGTCGATAGTCTGGCCGATGATGGACATATTGTCCGTATTCATGACGCCATGGACAAAGCCAACTCTCATCCAGTGGACAATGAGTCCCGCCGTGCTCACGCATACTTCCCTGAACCAGGTCATGTATGTCTCCTTGCCAGGTTCTCCCAGATGGGGAAAATTCTGCCTGAGCGTATAGTCGGCAAGTTTTTTGAGGTTTTCCTGATCTCCCCTGGCTGCGAAAATTTCAAAACTGCCAAAGCGTGTGAATGTCGGTGCCGCCCTGCAGACTACCGCCCCTGGTTCATACCGGGGATGACCATCATAAAACATATCCCGAACGACGGACTCACCGGTCCCGACCAATGAGAGCGCGCGTGTTGTCGGTACACCCAGATGGTACATGGCTTCACTGCAGAGAAACTCCCGAACTGAGGAGCGCAGAACGGCAAGCCCGTCAGCGCTTCTGGAATAGGGCGTCGGGCCCGCCCCCTTGAGCTGGAGTGTCCAGAACTGGCCATCGGGTGCTTTCAGTTCTCCCAGGTTGATCGCCCTGCCATCTCCGAGTTGACCGGCCCAGTTGCCAAACTGATGACCACCGTAGCAGCAGGCATAAGGCACCATGCCTTCAAGCAGACTGGTCCCGCTAAACACACGGGTAAATGCTTCATTGCCGGATTCGGCGGGATTGAGGCCCAGTTCCAGCATCAGGTCTTGTGAGGATGCAATGAGGGAGGCATTGGGGAATGCTTTCGGAGTGACCAGCGAGTAGCAGGCCTGGCTGACCTGGCGTGTATAGTTCTCCCTGACAGGGTCGCCGGGTAATTCTGTGATGAAGGTACTATGTACCTTCAGTCCATCAAGAGACCTCATGTTGAAAGGTTTGTTCATAATCAAGGCTACTGTGTGCAGATAATATCGGGGCTGGCAACCTGTATCCTGTATAGTGAGGCCACAATCCCTTAAAATAGGACATCTGTCCAGTCTGCAATTTATACGTGAAAGACTGGTCTTTAGGTTAATCCTTCTGACGGTTGCCAAACCTACTTGATTTCCAAAACGGACAAAAGCGAATTCGCTTGGATTATGACATGCTGGATACCAGACCACTGCTCATTGAAACAGACTTTCCTTTTCTCAAGAGGGACTCTCTGGAAACACTCCAGGTCAATCTGGGATACCTGTGCAATCTCAGCTGTACCCATTGTCATGTCAATGCCGGTCCCCGTCGTAAGGAGTTGATGAGCCTGGAAGTGATTGAGCTTGTGCTTGATTTTATTGACAGGAAATCCATAAAAACCCTAGATCTGACCGGTGGGGCTCCTGAGATGAATCCTCATTTTCGTTACCTGGTCAAGGAAGCCAGAGCCAGGGGAGTGGAGGTGATTGACCGCTGTAACCTGATGATCCTTCTGGAGGAGGGTTATGAAGACCTGGCAGAATTCTTAGCCCATAATGAAGTCATCATTACAGCGTCATTACCTTGTTATCTTGAGGAAAATGTTGAAAAACAGCGCGGGAAAGGAATCTATGATGGCAGCATTGAGGCCCTGAAAAAGCTCAATGCCCTGGGTTACGGCATTGACAGCAATCTGCAGCTTAATCTTGTGTACAACCCTGTGGAGCTGAACCTGCCTCCGCCACAGGAACCTCTTGAAGCTGATTACAAACGCATACTTGACGAAAAGTATGGCATTGTTTTTAACCAGCTTTTCACTATTACCAATATGCCAATCAGTCGCTTTGGGGGCATGTTGCTGGCAAAAGGCCTCTATGAAAAATACATGAGAATCCTCAAGGATAATTACAGTGAAGGTAACCTTCAGACAGTGATGTGCAGGACACTACTAAGTGTGGATTACCAGGGCTATGTCTATGACTGTGATTTCAATCAGATGCTGAAGATGTCGTTAGTAGCAACGTCAAGGCTCAAACCTCACCTGCAGGACCTTCTTGATCAGGATCTGGAGGGCGCAATGATTGCAGTTGGTGATCATTGTTATGGCTGCACGGCGGGACAGGGTAGCAGTTGTGGTGGTGCCCTGAGTGACCGATAGCATACAGGCAAAGCCATGAGTAGTGCCAAGGTCAGTATTATTATTCCTGCGCTGAATGATGCGGGTGAACTGAAGCGATTACTTCCTGAGTTGCAGGACTTTCGTACAGAAGGTCATGAGGTCATAGTTGTTGATGGTGGTAGTATAGATGGTACGCTCAGCGTGGCCAGGCCGTTGTCTGATCGTCTGCTGATGACTGGTGCCGGTCGGGGCAGGCAGATGAATCTTGGTGTGGAAAATGCCCGCCATGATCTTGTACTGTTCTTGCATGCAGACAGTCAGTTCCCGGGGAATGGAATCCATGAAATTCTCAGGGTCATGAATGAAGGAGATCATCACTGGGGCCGTTTTGATATTTCCCTGGACGGGAAAGCCGGTATATATCGTCTTATCGCGTTACTGATGAATATTCGCAGTCGCATCACAAAGGTGGCCACCGGTGACCAGGGTATTTTTGTCAGAAAATCCCTGTTTCTTTCCGTGGGGGGCTACGAGGACATACCTCTCATGGAAGATGTCGCTATCAGCAAGACACTGCGAGAGCACTCTTCTCCCTATTGTCTTGATTCAAGAATAATCACTTCCGCACGACGTTGGCAGCAAAATGGCGTCCTTGCGACAATTATCCAGATGTGGGTATTAAGGCTGGCCTATTATCTGGGAGCAGATCCAGCTGTACTGGCACAGCAGTACTATTCTTCGAATACAGATAAGCAATCGATCGATACCCGTGATTAGTAACAAGCGTTGTCTCGTTCTCTTCGCGCGGTCACCCGAACGTGGCAGGGTCAAGACCAGGTTAATGCCGGCACTGGGGGAAGAAAGAACGTTACGACTCTATGAATCACTGCTTTACAGACAATTGAATCTGGTGAACAACTACGTCGACACAGATGCCATCCTGGCTGTTCATGGCGAACCCGATCACCCGGTTTTTTCAGGATTCCGGGGGACAACCATCTTACAGAAAGGTGATGATATAGGTCAGCGTATGTCACATGCCATGGAAATCGCCTTGACTGATTACAAGCAGGTACTCCTTGCAGGTTGTGATTGTCCTGCGATGAATGCCGAATACCTAGATGCGGGTTTCCAGGCTCTGGATCAGGGAAAAAACGCTGTATTTGGCCCGGTCAGGGATGGAGGTTATGTACTGGTTGGATTGAGCGCTGCGCTTCCTGAAATTTTTATCAATATAGACTGGGGTAGTGACAAAGTGATGTCGCAGACTCGTGAGAAATTACATGCCCTGAAAGTCCCGTGGAAGGAATTACCGGTTACAGATGATATCGATGACCCGCAGGACCTGGCATTGCTGGAAGCGTTTCCGGATATCAGTTACTGATCTTCATCAATTTTTTCACTGACATCATTCGCGTTGACTGCTGCGCCATCCATTACGGCGTTGCGCAAGGACAGATTGATCCTGCTGGAACCCGGTTCTTCCTGAACCAGTTTCAGTAATAGATAATCCCAGTCCCGGGCAAACCACATGGTAGTGCTGCGATCACTTCCCGGTGGGCGAATTCGGGCTACTCGAACAGCATCGAAAATGCCAAGAGGTGTTTCAATACTTTCCTCTGCCTGGACTTCATACCGGAACTCTTCCACTTCATCTTTATCGATTCCCTGGAAACGGATTTCTTTTTCACCAGCGACCAGTTGTCTGTGAAGCTCAAGATACGCCGATAAATTGTCGGTTACTTTTCCTTCCAGTGTTATATCCCGCGAGTTCTCTTCTATCAGGACAGTGGCAACGGCGTTGTTCCAGTCGAAACTAATAGCGCGATAGCGCTTGCCCAGGCCGGTCTGTTCAAAGGAATAGGCATCAGGAAAAATAAAACCATTTTCAGCATCAAAAGTTACCTGGCTTTGTTCAGTGATGGCACTGATGGTTTTTCCCAGCAGTCTCAAAGCCAGGTGTGTCGTCATGTGGTACTGGCCAGATTCCTGGATTTCCAGACTGCGCTCTGCTCTGGCCCGAAAGCCGCCATAGCGGGCTTCATACTCTGCGGCAAAGGGCAGGGGAAATGTATCAGCGGCGACAGATTTTCCGGGGAGTAATACTGTCCATATGGTCATGAACAGTATCAGGGACAGTACTGGCCTGGACATGAATGAATGGCTGTAAGCGCATAGGTTTTGCATAATATATTGGAAAACAAAGTGTGATCAGAGTTCCATCATGCACCGGCATGAGGCGGAATACATTAGTTCTCGAAACAGATATCAGTTATGATTCACGTCCATGAAATATGCTGATTTTACAGGAAAAAACTGTTGTGTACGCCGCACGATGACCGGTGTTAATGCGGCGTTCATCTGCATTTTCCTTTCACTGTTTGTCAGCCCGGTTGGTGCAATTGAAGTTGAAGCACTATACCAGGGAACTGTGTCAGTGGAATCAAGGCAGGATGCACGTGAACGGAACAGGGCTTTCGGCAATGCACTCAGACAGGTGTTGTTAAAAGTGACTGGGAACAGTGCTATTTTTTCTAATACAGGGATACGTCGTGCTCTGGCCAATGCTGATGATTATGTAGACACATGGTCTTACAGAACAGTGAGCTTTGACGAAACTGCTGCAGAACTGCCCGTGAGTGAAGACAGCAATAACATTGAACTGGATGTGTCATTTTTCGAACCCCAGATACAGGCCCTTCTTGAAGAGTCTGCTATTCCGTTCTGGCCGGAAAACAGGCCATACACACTGGTTTGGGCAGTTGTGGAAAATGAACTGGGTGACAGGCAACTGGCCGGTGATGGTGTCGGTGAAAGTGAAGAGGTTCAGCGAATCATGGAAGGAGAAGCTGATCGACGCGGATTGCCTTTACTTTTTCCCATCATGGATTTTGAAGACCGCCAGGCCATATCTGTAGACCGTATCTGGGAGCTGGATGTGGAGTCACTTGCCCTGGCATCCCGGCGTTATCAAAGCGAAAGTGTTCTGGCGATGCGAATTTTCAGAACAATAGGTGGAGAGGTGGTTGCTAAAAGCAGCTACCTTTTTCGAGACCAGGTTTTTACTCGTGATGCCTTTGAGGAACCGTTGACTGACTTTATTGGCCAAAGTGTCGATATGGCAGCATATGAACTGGCTGGATACTACGGCATCCTGCTATCCGGTACGCAAAGCAGAATGGAAGTGAATCTTACTGTCAATGGCATCAGAAGTGTCGAGGATTATGCTGGCTTACTGGGTTACGTCAACGAATTAACGGATGTCAGCGAATACCAGGTAGCTTCAGTCAATAATGAAACGATTCAATTGCGACTCTCCACCGGTGGGCAGATTCGACAACTTGTGGAAACGATAGCCCTGAACAGAAGTCTTTCCCCCCTGGGAGACTTGATCAGGGAGAATAACCAGGTTTTCATGAATTACCAGTGGAACAGATAACCAGTACCATGAATTTTTCACCACAACTACCTTTCGATTTCAGCGTGGAAGAGTCTCTTTCATTTGACAACTTTCTGGTCTCTGGAAAAAACCGTGAGCTGGTAAACCTGGTGCAGCATTTTGCGCAGGGGCCGGAACAGATGCTTTTTGCCTGGGGAAATGAAGGCGTTGGTAAAAGTCATTTGCTGCAGGCACTGTGCACTAGAGAAGAGACGCTGGGACAGAATCATGTGCTTTATCTGCCTATGCAGAAAATCAGGATGTTCGGTCCGGATGTTTTCAGAAGTCTTCACCATATGGACCTGATTTGCCTCGATGATTTTGATCATGTAACAGGAAGCCGGGACTGGGAGGAAAGTATTTTTGAATTCTTTAACCGGTCAAGGGAAGAAGGCGTAAAACTACTGGTCACAGCAGCAAAATCACCCAGAGGTATCTCTTTTTCACTACCAGACCTGGCATCCCGAATGAGTTGGGGGATTGTTTACCAACTGCATGAACTCAATGATGATGAAAAGCTGGAAGCGCTTGATAACCGTGCGCGGCAAATGCAAATGCCAATGGAGCGAGAAATCTTGCAGTATATTTATCTTCGGCACCCCCGCGACCTGCAAAGCCTGTTATCGGTACTTGAAAAACTTGATCAGTTATCCCTGGCTGAAAAGCGTCGACTGACCATTCCTTTCATCGGTAAGGTGATGGGTTGGAATTGAGTCAGCCAGTTCCCGGCCCAGTGGTTCTTCCGGGTTTTACCTCAAGACTGCCGCTGAACATTCCTGGCAGTGTAAATACAGATTGTTCGGATCATTGAATTCAAAAATTTTTCCGAGATCTGAACCCAGAACCCTGGAAAATTGAGACAGCATCTTGTCGCTGGAAAGAAATCCTCTTTCTTTACTGGTAAATGAAAACCACTGGCTGCTCATAACGTTATTGGCCAACTCCTGTATCAGTTGCTCACCGGGAGACAGGGTGCGCTTGATAAGGGTTGTCTGGTAAAAGTCGATACCGGCACGCGAAGCGGCTTCCTCAATGGCATCTTCCAGGGTACCCAACCTGTCAACAAGGCCAATTTCCCTGGCATCAAGTCCGGACCAGACCCGCCCACGAGCAATGCGATTCACTGCGTCCAGTGAAAGCTGCCTTGATTCAGCAACGATTTCGATGAAGCGACGATAGCCATCTTCCAGAGTCAATTGCAGTATATTTTCTGCCAGTGGGGAAAGAGCCATGCCAGGCGTCATTGAACCTGCAAGGTCTGTTGTTCCGATGCCATCTGCGGCCAGGCCAAGGGTTTGAAAGCTCTTTTCAAATGTCGGATATAGCCCGAAAATGCCAATTGAGCCGGTTATGGTGCCGGGACTGGCAAAAATTTCATCGGCCGCTGTGGCAATCCAGTAACCACCTGACGCGGCTACACTGCTCATGGAAACAACCAGCGGTTTTCCTGTTTCCCTGAATCTGAGCAGTTCACTACGAATGATTTCAGAGGCAAAGGCGCTTCCACCGCCACTATCAATTCGCAGGACAAGGGCCTTGATTCGTTCATCCTGCCCGGCACGGTGAATGAGTTCCTGCAAGGTATCACCACCAATGTTGCCGGCTTCCTGCCTACCATCATATATAGTGCCGCGGGCGATTATGAGGCCGATGTGATCACTGGCAACTGTGTCCACCGGGTCGGATTGGGCCTGCAGGTAGTTGTGGGTATCCACATAGAGAAAGTCATCAGAATCTGGTGCCGGGGCTATTGCCGAGCGAAGATACCTGGTGGTATCTGGTCGGCTTAGAAGGTTGTCAACCAGACCGTTTGCCAATGCCAGTACAGCAGGATTTCCATCATGTACTGCCAGATGGGTATCCATGTTGTTTATGAAGTCATTAATGAAGTCGGGGGAAAGTTCACGTTCACGGCTGACATCTTCCGTGTACAGGCTCCACAGATCTGCCAGCCATTCACTGTTGGCCTCCCGTGCCTGGCTTGACATATCCATCCGCTCAAATGGTTCAACAGCAGATTTGTATTCACCAACACGAAAGATGTGTACATTGATACCCAGCTTTTCCAGGGCATCCCGATAATAAATCTGGTTTGTGCTGAACCCTTCGAGATCAACGCTACCCATGGTGTTAAGAATGACTTCGTCTGCATGGGCGGCAAGATAGTACTGTGCCTGGGTAAAGTTATCGCCGTAGGCATAAATCGGCTTGCCTGATTTCCTGAAGTCAGTCAGTGCTTTGGCAACATCCCTGAGCTTGGAAAATCCGGAAGGTTGAAGATTATTCAAGACAAGTACGAGTGACGAGATTCTGTCATCTACAGCCGCTTCGCTGATAGCGTCAAGGAGTTCTGCAACCAGTACTTCTCTTGGCCCGGCATTATCCAGTGAGTCAGCGAGAAGGGCCTGCATGGGGTCAACATAGGTGTACTGTTCCACCAGGACCCCATCAGGATTAACCAGGAGAGCACTGCCAGGCTGGATTACAAACGGGGCCTCTCCTATCAATGAGGCGGCAAACAGAATCACAAGCAGAAGAAACAAGCCGTTCAGAATGATTGCACGAAATACCCGGTAAATACGGGAGAGTGCGGAAAAAAATTTCCCCAGAGTGCTGGTGGCACGAGTCATGGTGTCAGGTCCGATTTACGTGAATTAGCTCGATTGGCGCTGCGCCCTGATAAAAATAATAGCGAAAGCGAAGATAAGCAAACACAGCAGGGTTTCAAGGCTACCTGCCAGCAGCCAGTCTGCTGTGAACATGAGTAGCACTCCCTGAACAAAGAAAAACATGATAATGAAGCACAACCACTGGAAAGCACGGGGCTGATGCCTGAACTGTCCGTGCAAGGTCAGAATCAGGGGCAGCAGCTGGAATCCCAAAATGACCGGATTAAATGCAGGTCCAAGCAGGTTAAGTACAACAAGAAACAGCCCAAGTATCAGGGTCAGGACTGAAGTGGCTCCTGCTGCCAGTCGCATTTTCTGGGTTGCAGGCATTAGTTTGCCAGCTTCCGGGCTAGAGTCGCGAGTCGTTTGCCGAGGGCCTGGCACAAGGTGATTTCATCATCAGAAAGTGGATTGTTGCTGTCAGAACCTGCGACATGAGTCGGACCGTAAGGCGTGCCGCCGGTGCTTGTCTGGCTGAGCGCGGGTTCAGAATAGGGCAGTCCGCAGTAAATCATGCCATGGTGAAGTAAAGGCAGGAGCATGGTTAGCAATGTGGTTTCCTGTCCCCCGTGATGACTGGCGGTGGACGTAAAAACCCCGGCGGGCTTGTCAGTCAGGGAGCCGCTTAGCCATTGGGCTGCTGTTCCATCGAGGAAGTATTTCATTGGAGCCGCCATGTTGCCAAAGCGGGTAGGGCTGCCAAGTGCCAGACCGCTGCAGTTCACCAGTTCATCCTCGCTGCAGTAAATCGCCCCTTCTTCAGGGACAGCCGGTGCACTTGCCTCCGTGTCAGGAGACACTCTGGGTACGGTTCGTAACATGGCATGGATGCCGTCAATGCTGTCTACGCCACGGGCTACCTGTTGGGCCATCTGGGCCACTGAGCCGGCATGGGAGTAATAGAGGATCAGGATATAGGGTTCATTCATCTTTTTTTACTGCCTGTTGATCAGAGCAGGGCCAGGACGTTTTCCGGAGGACGACCAATAACGGCTCTATCCCCGGATACAACCACAGGCCTCTGTATAAGTTTTGGTTCTGCAATCATGGCATCAAGGAGTTGGTCATCCGACAGGGATTTATCAGACAGGTTTGCCTGCCTGTAGGCGTCCTCGGAGGTCCGGATCAGGTCCCGGGGGCTTACGCCCAGTTTGGCCAGAAGGTCAGTCAATGCCGATTTTGATGGCGGTGTTTCAAGATAGAGTATGATCTGCGGAGAGATATTGTTTTCTTCCAGTAGCGCGAGGGTTTGCCTGGATTTTGAACATCGCGGATTGTGATAAATGGTAAAGTCGGTCATGGTCAGGTTCCGGCCCTGTTGAAAATATGCAGAGTCTTCTGCGTAAAAAGGGGATAATGGTAGACATCAACCCATGAATAGACAAGGTAGTTTGCGTCAGGACAGTGAAAATATCAGTTCCGAAGCCATTTCGAGTAGCGAAGTGGAGCCAACAGCGGTCCAATGGTTTCAGCCTGACTACCTCTGGCAGTTCATCCGCTTCGTATTTCGGGAATTCCTAAACAATCAGGGACTGGAAAATGCCAAGTCGCTTACCTATATGTCCCTGTTTGCTGTCGTACCTCTGCTAACCCTGCTACTGGCGATTCTCTCTGCCTTCCCCTCTTTCCAGGTATTCGGCAATCAGATCCAGGGAATGATTTTTGATCGCCTTTTGCCTTCGTCCTCAAATGAACTTGAAGTTTATCTGGCCAGTTTTGTTGAGCAGGCCAAGAATCTGACATGGATTGGCGCGGTGATGCTGCTGGCCACGGCTTACCTGATGTTGCGTAATATAGAGAGTAGCTTCAATAGAATTTGGGAAGTGGCCCAGTTGCGCCGGGGAATTTCAAGTTTTCTGCTGTACTGGAGTGTGCTAAGCCTCAGTCCCTTGTTGCTGGGTGTTGGCTTTGCTATCAGCTCCTATATTACCTCCCTGACGCTGTTTGAGAAATTCACCGACCTGTCTGACATCGTAGGCGCCAGAAGTATCGTTCTGAATATTTTTCCGACGGTACTGACCACGTTTGCTTTCACATTGTTGTATGTGGCGGTTCCAAATTGCGGTGTTCGTCTTCGTCATGGATTTGTCGGTGGTCTTGTCGTGGCCCTTATATTCATTATTGTGAAATGGGTTTTCAGCCGTTTTATCGCCACAGCCAGTTATGAATTTGTCTATGGGACTTTTGCCGCAATTCCGATTTTTCTTTTGTGGCTTTATGTGTGTTGGACGGTTATTTTGCTGGGTGCCAATCTTGTGCGGGCCATCCCGGTCTATCGAATCCGGACTGTTGAGAAAAAAGTACACCCCACGTTGCTAATACTGGCTCTGTTATACAAATTCTGGACCCATCACCAGAAAGGCAGTTCTGTAACGATAAGAGAGCTATTGGAGCAGGACTGGGCTTTCCAGGATGACCTGCTGGGAAGGTGCCAGAGGCTGCTTCAGGAAAAACGAATTATCCGGACCTGTGGGGAAGGGGAGTATATTCTCAATCGTGAACTGGACAGTGTGGGTCTGTGGGAGCTGCTTGCCGGTATGCCCTGGAACTCTCCAACAGGGCCTGATCTTCAGGATCCGCTTCCGGAACCGCTTGCCAGTCACCTGCCGGAATACGAGACTATTCGCCAGGCCTTTATTGATGCGGAAAAGATGTCTCAGCAGGTTTTTTCAGCTTCCATAGCGCACTGTTTCAGGACCGGAGAGCTTTCAAGGGCTGGCGGCCAGGATTAGCAGCCGGATTACCTGGCTCTTGATTCAACAATCACTCAGTCAACATTGACCTGGTCAGTCAGAAAGCCCATAACATCTTCAACCGGAATATCCTGGCTGTCTTCTTCTCCCCGCTTTTTGTATTCCACCTGGCCATTTTCCAGTCCCCTGTCCGAAACAACCAGTCTATGAGGAATACCAATAAGCTCCATATCAGCAAACTTGACACCCGGGCTGGTTTTCCTGTCACGGTCATCAAGCAGTACATCAATGCCGGCTTTTTGAAGCTGCTCATACAGGTTTTCACTGACCTGGGTGACCTGCTCGGATTTATGGGCATTGAGGGGAATGATGACGACATGGAAAGGCGCAATATTATCAGGCCATATAATGCCCTTGTCGTCATGACACTGCTCTATGGCCGCAGCAACAATCCGACTGACACCGATACCATAACACCCCATTTCCATGACAGTACTTTTACCATTTTCATCAAGCACAGTGGCATTCATGGCTTCACTGTATTTACTTCCCAGTTGGAAAATATGCCCAACTTCGATCCCGCGTTTCAGTGAAAGTGAACCGTTTCCATCAGGACTCCTGTCTCCCTCCATGACGTTCCGGATGTCTTCTATACGATCGATTCTTGCATCACGTTCCCAGTTAACCCCCGTAAAGTGGTGACTCTGTTGATTTGCTCCACACACAAAGTCAGCGAGGACAGCTGCATCTCTGTCCACGATTACTGTAATCGGGGCCGCGACCGGTCCAATGGAACCGGGTTGGCAATTCAGGCTAGAGCTTATCTGTTCATCGGTAGCGAAGGTCAGTGGAGAGGCTATCCCCGCAATCTTGGCGGCTTTCACTTCGTTGAGCTGGTGATCCCCCCGTAAAACAAGAGCAACCAGAGATTCACCGGATTCCTCATCAGATTCACCATGGACTATCAGGGTTTTTATGGTTTGCTGAGCCGCCACATCCAGTAGCTGACAAACCTCATCTATGGTCTTTACGCCTGGCGTCGCGACGAGAGCTTTTTCTGCTGTCGGTTCTGGTCGATTGAAGCCAGGTGCCAGGGCGCAGGCCATTTCAATATTTGCGGCATAGTTACCCTGGTCGCTGAACACGATTTCATCCTCTCCGGAGTCAGCAAGTACGTGAAATTCGTGTGACTTGCTACCGCCGATGTTGCCAGAGTCAGCTTCCACTGCGCGGAACTTGAATCCGAAACGGGAAAATATTCGACTGTAGGTGTCGTACATCAACTGATAGGTATCGTCGAGAGATTCCTTGTTCAGGTGAAAAGAGTAGGCGTCTTTCATGATGAACTCTCTCGAGCGCATTACGCCAAAACGGGGACGACGTTCGTCCCGGAATTTTGTCTGGATCTGATAAATGTTCATGGGAAGCTGCTTGTAACTGTTGACCTCATTACGAACCAGATCGGTAATGACCTCTTCATGGGTTGGCCCCAGGCAGAAATCCCGCTCATGGCGATCTTTCAGGCGCTGCAACTCATCACCCATAACATCCCAGCGGCCGGATTCCTCCCATAATTCTGCTGGCTGCACGACCGGCATAGATACTTCCAGCGCTCCGGACCGGTCCATCTCCTCACGGATTATGCGGGAAACTTTCTGTAATACCCTGAGCCCAAGGGGAAGCCAGTTATAAAGCCCTGATGCCAGTTTTCGTATCATGCCTGCCTTCAGCATCAGCTGGTGACTGATTACAACGGCATCGGCAGGGGTTTCCTTGGTAGTGGCTAGGAGGTATCTGGAGGTTTGCATGATTTAAGATTTCCATGGGCAATAATAAGGAGCCATTAAAAAAGAAAAGCAGCCCAGGGGCTGCTTTTCCGACCGAATTAACGGTTGCTGTTGCGGGCTTGAATCAAAGAAGCCCGGAAAGCAATTTACAGGGCAAATTCTTTAAGCTTTTTCAGCGGCAGAACCTTGACCCTGGTTGTAGCAGGTTTCTTAGGAATGTCCATGAACTCGCCTGGGCGGAAGGGATTCGGGACATTCTTGCGGGCAGGCCTTGCTGGACGCTTGACAGCCTTGATTTTCAGCAGGCCAGGCATTGTGAACTCACCAACACCTCTTTTCTTGATATGCCTTTCAATCAGGTCGCCCAATTCATCAAGGACGGATCCGACTTCTTTCTTGGTCAGACCTGTGTTCTCGGAGATCGTGTTGAGGATCTGGGTCTTGGTGTATTTTTCCTTGATAGCAGTGGATTTTTTTGCGGGTGCTTTTTTCGCAGCTGGTTTTTTGGCAGCCATACTTAGGTCTCTCTTGAATTCGCTCTTTGCTGGTTTTTGTTACCCCGGTCAGACCGGGAACTTCGACGTTCATAGTGCGATAGACATCAATTTCTGTTCTGAAGAGTGCAGGGAGTAAACCCGATTCTGCTTTCCTGCTCTCCTACTGAAATATCCGGCTGATGCAACTTGCCAGAATCCAGTACCAGGAATGACAAAATTTGATGAAAGCCAGTGCTGTTTTGCACCCTGAAATATCGTACTGAACAGGTGGCCATTTATAACGTAATAGATAAGGGCGGGCAAGGGCTTTAGTGTAACTTTTATCTATTTTTACCACATTTGCGTGATTATTTTTAATTCATCAAACTCAAGACAACTGCAATCTTGGAATTTTAAAAAAAGGCACTATTTTGGGGCTTGAGAACATTGGCATATAAGTCGCATTTGCTATGCCAGACTATTATTAAATGAGTTACAATACGCGGCTTTTTGTGGCTCGAATAACCTGGTTGGTAGGAAAAGATATGCCAATTTATGAATACAGATGTGAGTCATGCGGTGAAGAGCTTGAGAAAATCCAGAAGTTCAGTGACCCGCCTCTGACTGATTGCCCTGCCTGTGGAAAACCGGCATTAAAGAAACTGGTGTCTGCCAGTAGTTTTCGCCTTAAGGGTTCAGGCTGGTACGAAACGGATTTCAAGAACGGCAGCAATAAAACAGCTGCCGGTAACAAAACCGGCGACAACAAGAAGAGCAGTAGCGGCGATAGCGGGAAAAAAGCGACGGATTCCCCGTCCTCTTCTTCGGCTACTTCATCAAAAAAAGGGGTTGCGGCACCAGCTGATTAGGGGGTTTCCCATTTCATTGAGCTTGCCACGTACCAGCTTTAACGGATCGTCAGCAAGAAAGGCTTCCAGCCCCAAGCAATTACTTATTCCATTAATACGATATTTATAGTTAGTCAGACAGGAACAATCCTATGCGAACTCATTACTGTGGCGAACTCAACGAAAGCCACATAGACCAGACTGTTTCCCTTTGTGGGTGGGTCCATCGCCGCCGTGACCATGGTGGCGTCATCTTCCTGGATCTCAGGGATCGGGATGGCATCACGCAGGTTGTCTACGATCCTGATACTGAGGAAAGTTTTGCCCGGGCGGAACAGGTTCGTAATGAATTCGTTGTCAGGGTCCAGGGGCGGGTAAGGGCCCGTCCCGAAGGTACGGATAATACGGATATGCCAACGGGCAAGATTGAGGTACTTGGCAAGGAGCTGGAAATACTCAATGAGGCGGACACACCGCCATTTCAGTTGGATGAACATATGGCGGTACATGAAGATATTCGCCTGCGTAATCGTTTCATTGATCTGCGTCGTCCTGAAATGCTCAATAAGCTAAGGATGCGTTCACAGATAACAAGCAGTATCAGGCGGTATCTGGATGAAAATGGCTTTCTTGATATCGAAACACCGATACTGACGCGCGCAACACCGGAAGGCGCACGAGACTATCTAGTGCCAAGCCGTACCCATGGCGGCAAGTTCTTTGCATTGCCGCAATCCCCCCAGTTATTCAAGCAATTACTGATGGTATCCGGTATGGATCGCTACTATCAGGTGGCCAAGTGCTTCCGTGATGAAGACCTGCGTGCTGATCGTCAGCCTGAATTTACGCAAATCGATATTGAAACCTCGTTCCTGGATGAGGAACAGATCATGACTATTTCCGAAAACATGATTCGCGAGGTATTCAAAACACACCTGGATGTGGATCTACCCGAATTTCCGCGCATGACCCATGCAGAGGCAATTGACAAATATGGTATCGACCGTCCCGACCTGCGTATTCCCATGATACTGGTGGATATTGCTGACCTTATGAAAGACGTCGAATTCAAGGTCTTTAATGCCCCGGCCAATGATCCGGGTAGCAGAGTGGTGGTTCTCAAAGTTGATGGTGGTGCGGAACTGTCCAGGAAACAGATTGATGATTACACCAGTTTTGTAGGCATTTATGGCGCCCGGGGGCTGGCCTGGGTCAAGGTAAATGATGTTGATGCCGGCGTCGAAGGGCTGCAGTCACCTATTCTGAAATTCATGCCCGACGATGTCATCAGTAACGTACTTGAAAGAGTGGATGCAAAAACCGGGGATATCCTGTTCTTTGGTGCGGACAAGGCCAGTATTGTCAATGAAGCCATGGGCGCCCTGCGTGTCAGGCTTGGCGAGGACCTGGGTATGCTTGAGCAGGAATGGGCTCCTCTCTGGGTGGTCGACTTCCCGATGTTTGAATATGATGAAAAGGACGACAGCTATACGTCCGTCCACCACCCGTTCACGGCACCTTCCTGTTCACCGGAAGCACTCCAGGAAAATCCGGGTGAAGCGCTCTCCAGGGCTTATGACATGGTTCTCAATGGTACCGAACTGGGTGGTGGATCTATTCGTATCAACAAGCCGGATATGCAGCAGGCCGTATTCAAGGCATTGGGCATAGGAGCAGAGGAAGCCGAAGAAAAATTCGGGTTTTTGCTGAACGGTCTTCGCTATGGCTGCCCGCCTCATGGGGGTATTGCCTTCGGTCTCGACAGACTGGTCATGATGATGACCGGGTCCCAGTCCATACGTGATGTTATTGCTTTTCCGAAAACACAATCGGCAGGATGCCTGCTCACAGACGCTCCAGGCGAGGTCAACAGCAAGCAACTGCGTGAGCTCAATATCCGTCTCAGGGAGATTCCCGGTGCGGATAAGGCTGTGACAGAAAAATCTGCTGACAAGGATGCCTGAAGACCAGGTTTTTGATAAAAAGTACATTCAGGCAACACCTCATCTCCAGAGGTAAACAGAGGGTATATCGAGAGTAAGCCAGTAAGGAGAAACAATGGCAGGTCACAGTAAATGGGCAAATATCAAGCATCGCAAAGCAGGGCAGGATGCCAAGCGCGGCAAGATTTTTACCAAGATTATTCGTGAGCTAACCGTCGCTGCCCGACAGGGTGGCGGTAATATTGCTGACAACCCGAAACTCAGGGCTGTAGTGGACAAGGCCCTAAGCGCCAATATGACCAAGGACACTATTGAGCGTGCCATTGAGAGAGGGGCGGGAACTGCTGAAAACGACAACCTTGAAGAATTGACCTACGAAGGCTATGGACCGAGCGGTATAGCAGTTCTGGTGGAAACACTGTCTGATAATAAAAACCGGACTGTAGCCGAGGTCAGGCACTGTTTTTCCAAAAATGGCGGCAATCTGGGTACCAATGGCTCTGTGGCGTATCTCTTTAATCGTACCGGTGTTATCTCCTATGAGCCTGGAGTCGATGAGGAAAAACTCATGGAAGTGGCTTTGGAAGCCGGTGCCGAGGACATTATTAATCATGATGACGGCAGTGCGGATGTACATACTGCTTTCGAGACTTTTGGTTCGGTGAAAGATGCCCTTGATGGAGCCGACCTGGAATCTGCCAATGCTGAGGTCACCATGCTGGCCAGCACCGAAGTAGATGTCGATGCTGGCGAAGCGGAAAAACTCATGCGTCTTGTAGAGCAACTGGAAGATCTGGATGATGTCCAGAATGTCTATTCCAACGCCAATATTTCTGATGAGGTCATGCAACAGCTGAATGAAGCCCCCTGAGCGCTCGGTATTCCCCAACAAGGCTGTTAACATTCACCTTTCACAAAGGAGAATGTCGCCACTCCTCTGTAATCCAGTGGTGGTGTGTTACCACTCCTGTAATCCTAACGGGCTTCTTCAGGGAAATTGATGAGTGTCATTCTAGGTATTGACCCCGGTTCCCGACTCTGTGGCTACGGTCTTATCCAAGCCAGGGGGAACGCGCTCTCCTATGTTGCCAGCGGTGTTATAAAGGTAGGAACGCTGGATTTCCCGAAACGACTTCATACTATTTTTACGGATCTGAGTGAAATCATCTCCGAGCATCATCCCGATGCAGCAGCCATTGAAGAGGTGTTTATGGGTAAAAATGCCTCCAGTGCACTCAAGCTGGGACAAGCACGGGGCGCAGCAATCGTTGCCTGCACTGACAAGGGCGTTCCCGTCTCTGAATATGCAGCACGCAAGATCAAGCAGGCGCTGGTAGGAAAAGGACAGGCAGAAAAGAACCAGGTCCAGCACATGGTCAAGTCCATGCTGGCGCTGTCCAGTGTGCCCCAGGAAGATGCGGCAGATGCCCTTGCCGTAGCCATTTGCCATGCGAATACAGAAAATACTCTCATCCGTATGGCAGGGACCCGAAATGGCAGGCGAGGCAGACTCCGGATTGATGAATAATGGAAATAATTGAGATGCAGGCGAATACAGGTGAACATAACATATGATTGGCAGAATTAGCGGGCTACTGCTTGAGAAGGATAATCAGCAGGCATTGATAGATGTTCAGGGTGTCGCCTACGAAGTGGATGTTCCCCTGAATACCTTTTTCGACTTGCCTGAACCAGGGGCACCCGTGACCCTGCATACCCATTTTATTGTGAGGGAGGATGCCCAGTTGCTCTTTGGTTTCCTGAAGGAACAGGAGAGAGGGCTGTTTCGCCTGCTTATCAAAATCAATGGTGTTGGACCGAAACTGGCGCTGGCCATGCTGTCCGGCATGGCGGTGAGTGATTTTGTCCGATGTATCCAGCAGGATGATGTCAATGCACTGGTCAAGATGCCTGGCGTTGGTAAGAAAACAGCGGAAAGACTTATTGTGGAAATCAAGGATAAACTCAAATCCTGGGATGGGATGGCAAGTGAGGACCTGTCAGGTGAGCCGGTGACTGTCTCCGGGGATGACAGAAGCCTGGAGGAGGCGGAGACAGCTTTGATTTCACTGGGTTATAAGCCCCAGGAAGCCAGTAGGGCAGTCATTGCTGCAGCCAAAATACTTGAAGAATCCGGTCAGGTACCTGATAGTGAAAGCTTGATCAGGTCAGCCCTCAAAAACATGAGCTAAGTCACCGGCAGAGTTTCCAGAGTATGCGAGAAGAAGACAGAATTATCAGCGCCGGTGACGCTACCGGTGAAAATCACCATGATCATGCTATTCGGCCAGGTAAACTTGCCGATTACGTGGGCCAGGAGTCGGTCAAGGAGCAGATGGAGATTTTTATCAAGGCTGCCAGGAATCGTGGTGAAGCCCTTGATCACACCCTGATTTTCGGTCCTCCGGGCCTGGGGAAAACAACCCTGTCCCATATTATCGCCAATGAAATGGGCGTTTCCATGAAAAGCACAGCCGGCCCGGTTCTTGAAAAAGCCGGGGACCTGGCGGCCATGCTAACGAATCTCGAAGAAGGAGATGTGCTTTTTATTGATGAAATACATCGCATGAACCCGGCAATCGAGGAGATACTCTATCCCGCGATGGAGGACTATCAGCTTGATATCATGATTGGTGAAGGGCCGTCAGCACGCTCGCTGAAACTGGAACTGCCTGCATTCACGCTTGTTGGTGCCACCACGAGAGCCGGACTACTGACCTCGCCATTGCGGGACCGCTTTGGCATTGTCCAGCGACTTGAGTTTTACACCATGAAAGAACTCGCCAGCATTGTGAGGCGCTCTGCATCCATTCTGGACATTGAATGCGATGATGACGGGGCGGTGGAAATTGCCCGTCGCTCCAGAGGAACTCCTCGCATTGCAAACCGTCTATTACGTAGGGTGCGTGATTATTCCGAAGTGAAAGGAGATGGCAGGATTGCAGGAGAGATTGCTGCAACAGCCCTGGATATGCTCAGTATCGACAAAAACGGGTTTGATCACATGGACCGTCGTCTGTTGATGACCATGATCGAAAAGTTTGAGGGTGGTCCTGTCGGAATAGAAAGTATTGCGGCGGCAATCAGTGAAGAGAGGGGAACCGTTGAAGATATTCTTGAACCTTATCTGATTCAGCAGGGTTTTATTCAGCGTACACCAAGAGGAAGAATGGTCACACAGTTTGCTTACAGGCATTTCGGACTGAAGACAATGGCTGCAAGTGAAGACCTGTTCAATGAGGAAAGTCCGGGAGAAACCGGGTCCGGAGAATAATACGGCGGCTGTTCATCGAAAACTATGGTGAGCGACACCAAAGACTGAGGAGTTTAAGAGGTATCAGATGAATGAATCACTGAGTTTATGGAGCCTGATCATGAATGCCAGTTGGGTGGCCCAACTGGTTATGCTCAGTCTGTTTGTCATTTCAATCATGTCATGGGTGATCATTGGCCAGAAGTGGATCATTATTTCTGATGCGGAGAAGGAAGTTCTCAGCTTTGAAAAAAGGTTCTGGTCAGGGATGGATCTGAGCCAGCTTTACCGTGATGGTTCGGGAAAGCAAAAGGGCAATACGGCGGCAATTGGTATGGAAAACCTGTTCCGTTCCGGATTCAAGGAGTTCACCCGTTTGCGCCAGCAGCCGGGTATAGACTCTGATGCGGTGATGGAGGGTGCACAACGATCGATGCGCGTGGCCCTGGCAAGGGAGGAAAAAGTCCTGGAAAGGCACCTCCCGATTCTGTCCACGGTAGCCTCTGTCTCTGTCTATCTGGGGCTTTTTGGCACGGTGTGGGGGATCATGAATACTTTTGTCGGATTGGCTAACCAGAGCCAGGCCAGTCTGGCGGTAGTTGCACCGGGAATTGCCGATGCCCTGTTGGCGACTGAGATGGGCCTGTTTGCTGCTATACCGGCAGCCATCGCCTATAACCGGTATGCGGCCAAGGTTGACTCAATAATTCATAGTTACATGACATTCACGGATGAGTTTTCCAGCATACTCCACCGCCAGGCCCATACGCGCCGGGTGCAGGAGTGAGTTACATGGACAGGCCCCGCCGTCGAAAACAAATGGCAGAGATCAATGTGGTGCCCTTGATTGACGTTATGCTGGTACTGCTGATTGTATTCATGATCACGGCGCCATTGATTACCCAGGGAGTAAAGGTTGATTTGCCACAGGCAGATGCCGAGCCGGTTGAGGACAATGATCAGCTAACCCTGGTGGTTTCCATCAATGCTGATGCTGAATACTTCATCAGCCTTGGTGAGGAGGAAGACCCCCAGCCGGTATCCCTTGAAAGTATTGCTGATGATGTTGGCAAAATACTGAATCAGAACCCGGCTGTTCCTGTTTTTCTTGAAGCTGATGCATCTATCAATTACGGTCATGTGATGAGCCTGATGTCCACCCTGGCCTCTGCCGGGGCCGACAATGTCCGGCTGATCACTCAGCCGCCCTCTGCCGGGAACTGATACTGGAGCTATTGCACTCCTGGTCATGAAACAAGTCATGAAGAAATTTCATCCGATGGCATTGTTACTAAAATTTGAGGGATACCCTCCTGCAGTGATCGCCTCGCTTTTTCTGCATGGCTGCCTGCTTCTGTTCATTCTGGGCAAGTCTGTGGATGCATCTGATTTTGTGAGCATCGAGGATCCGGTCATTGTTACGGCTACAGCTATCGATGTTAATCCGCAGAGACTCAGGCGTATCGAGCGAATTGAACGGGAGCAGGCCCAGGCTGCAGCAGCCAGGCGTCGTGAAGAGGCTGCCTTAAAAGAGCGCCAGGAGAGAGAGCAGCGGGAAAATGCGGCCCGGGAAGCACGGGAACGCGAGCAGCAGGAAGCCAGGGCACGGGAAGAGGCTGAGCGACGTCGCCAGGAAGAATTGGCCAGGGAGCAGGCTCGCGAGGACGCGGAAAGGGAGCGCCTGGCAGAGCAAGCCAGGGCAAGAGAGGCTGAACAGGCTCGCAGGCAAGAAGCTGAAAGGCAGGCAAGAGAACAGGCCGCCCGGGAAGCGGAGGCAAGCCAGATAGCCAGTGAAAACCTGTTGGTTGCCGAGTATTCTGCCAAAATACGCCAGATTATTACGCAAAGCTGGCTGATCCCGCCCAGTGCCCGCAACGGCATGAGTGCGCTGGTAAGGCTGCAGCTGGTGCCCACGGGTGAAGTGGTTGGGGTGACTGTTGTTCAGGGTAGTGGCAATGCCGCTTTCGACCAGTCGGTGATACAGGCCGTGGAGAGAGCCGAACGGTTCTATGAACTGCAGGATCTCGACACGGCTGTTTTCGAGCGAAATTTCAGAACATTTGATTTGTTATTCAGACCAGAGGATTTATTGCGATGAACAGAAATGTCATGCGGGTTGCAGGCTCGGTCATTTTCTCAGCCTGGTGTCTATTGTCTACCCTGGCTTATGGGCAGCTACAGATCGTGATTACCCAGGGGGTTGATGATCCCGTACAGATCGCCATTGTTCCGTTTGAGTGGACCGGTTTCGGTGTGCTGGATGACAGTATTTCAGATATTGTCGGTAACAACCTGCGCAACAGTGGTGAATTCGCCCCGATTCCTGAAGCTAACATGCTCAGCAATCCCCATGAACAGTCAGAGGTATTCTTCAGAGACTGGCGATTTCTGGCTGCTGATTACCTCCTTGTTGGCAAGATAACTGAATCGTCGAGTGGGGCGATGCAGGTTCAGTATGAATTTTTCGATGTGCTTCGGGAGCAGCGTCTCCTTGGAGAGGTGTTGTCGGGTACACGGAACCAGCTGCGGGATGTTGCCCATGCCATCAGCGATAATATTTTTGAACAGGTAACGGGAGTACGCGGGGCATTTGCGACGAAACTGCTTTATGTGACCTCCCAGCGAATCAATCAGGAGCTGACCAATTATCAGTTAAACATGTCAGACGCCGATGGGGGGCGTCCCCAGGTACTGCTGACATCCCAGGAGCCGATTATGTCACCTTCCTGGTCTCCGGATGGCAATCGGATAGCTTATGTTTCTTTTGAATCGACGCGTCCGAGAATCTATATTCAGGAGGTCAGCACCGGTGCACGCGAGCAGATGACTGATTTCAGGGGAATCAACAGTTCCCCCAAATTCTCACCAGACGGGACCAGGCTCGCCATGGTGTTGTCTAAAGACGGTAATCCGGATATTTATGTGATGGATCTTAGAACCCGCGATCTGCGCCGTGTGACAAACCATTTTGCCATTGATACAGAGCCCAGCTGGACGCCCGATGGAGAATCCCTGATCTTTACATCAGAAAGGGGAGGCAACAACCGGCCCCAGATTTACCAGGTATCACTTGATACTGGGTGGGTTGAGCGGCTGACATTTGAGGGAACGTACAATTCCAAGGGTGCCATGCTTCCTGACGGGGTTAATCTGCTAATGGTTCACCGATATGACACGCGTGATGAGTTTCACCTGGCCATACAGAATATAGAGCGGGGTACAATACGGGTGCTCACGGATACTTCTCTGGATGAATCTCCCAGTATCGCGCCCAATGCCAGTATGGTGATTTATGCCTCAAAAGCCGGTAATCGAGGGATATTAAACGCTGTTTCCATTGACGGACGAGTCAAGTTCCAGCTACCATCCGCGCAGGGTGATGTGAGGGAGCCTGCCTGGTCTCCATTTTTTGAATAAATACATCATATTCACAATAAGTTATTGCCACAAAATATGTTAATGTCGCAATAAGGTATTGTTTTCAAGGCACAAATTATAGAGAATTAGCGGGTTTTTAACCCGGCATATGATCGCATAGTGAACTAGAGGAGTAGGTATGCAAACTCATAACGTATTCAAACTTGGAATGGCCCTGCTGTTAAGCCTGACACTGGCGGCTTGTGCTTCAAACGATACCGATGACATGGGCGGTTCCGATGGAATGGACTCTTCCAGTTCCTCCAGCGGTGGAATGTCCGGTGGGTCTGCTACCAGCCAGGGTGCAGGAGCCAATGATGGCCTGACTCCGGCTCAGATTCGTGAACGCGATAATGCCCTGTCAACAACAGTATTCTATTTTGAGTTTGACCGTTCAGATCTTAGTGCTGAGGCGCGGGCTGCACTGGTTCATCATGCGAATCACCTGAAATCCAACCCTTCCGAGCGTTATCGTCTGGAGGGTCACGCCGATGAACGCGGTACCCGTGAATACAACCTTGCACTTGGTGAACGTCGTGCACAGGCTGTTGAGCGATACCTTCAGGTACAGGGTGTCTCTTCCAACCAGCTTGAAACAATCAGCTACGGTGAAGAAAATCCTGTTGATCCAGGCACTACCGAGTCCGCTTACGCACGAAACCGCCGGGTAGAAATTCACTAATTACCAGAACAGTGAGAAAATAAAGCCGGGTTCGCCCGGCTTATTTTTTTGGGGTAGAAAATGCAAGCAATTGCCAGAAAAGTTTTGCTGATATTCATTCCGCTGATTGCTTTGGCTGTACCAGCTTCAGCTCAGGTGCAGGTTGTCGATGCGGGTGGTTCACAATCAACGGCCCCAGCCCAGGCACCGGCAAATAATTCCCAGAATGACATTCTGGTGAACATGTATCTGCAGCTTGAGGCATTACAGGCAGAAGTGCAGAATCTAAGGGGACTTGTTGAGGAACAGTCCTACCAGATCCGACGTATGCAGACCGAACAGCGTGACCGTTACATTGATACCGATTCCAGAATCAGCGAATTATACAATCAGGTGCAGGGTGGCCAGGTGGTTACCAGTGGTCAGGCACCCACTTCTCCAGCGCAGCCAGGAACAGGCGAAGCACCCCTTACGACCCGTCCTGTTGTTTCCGCAAATAACCGTGGTAATCCAGCCCAGACAACCATTGCCAGTGTAACGGCCCCATCGACGCCACAAAACGAAAGTGAGCTGTATAGAAGTGCGTTAGACCTCCTGCTTGAAGACTCGGATTTTGAACAGTCTATCGCCATGTTCCAGCAATATCTGGATATATATCCCCAGGGCCGGTATCTGACCAATACATTGTACTGGCAGGGGGCTGCCATGGAGCTTGCCGGTCGGCATAACCAGGCTATTGTTGTCCTCCAGCGCGTCATCAATGAATTTCCGGATGATGCGAAGGCACCAACAGCCATGCTGCGCTTGGGAACTGTCTACAGAAAAATGGGCGATAATGCCCAGGCAGCCCAGTTTTGGCGACGAATCAGCGAGCTTTATCCGAATAGCAATTCGGAGATCGAACTGGCCCGTGAATATCTTTCCGAAATCGGCTTCTGATTCGTTCGTTAATATCCGGTAACTTCCACGACATGACCAGTGCCACGCTTCGCATTAGCGAAATCTTCTATTCACTTCAGGGTGAAGCAAGAACAGTCGGTTTGCCGACTGTTTTCATTCGCCTCACTGGCTGTCCTTTACGCTGTCAGTACTGTGATACCGAGTACGCATTCAGTGGTGGTGTGATTTACCAGACTAAAGAGATTATTCAGGAAATCAGGCAATACGACACACCCTATATTACTGTTACCGGTGGTGAACCTCTGGCGCAGCCAGGATGCCTGCATTTGCTTAAAACCCTTTGTGACCTGGGGTATGACGTCTCCCTGGAGACCAGCGGAGCTCTGGATGTTTCTGAAGTAGACTCAAGGGTAGTGAAGGTGATGGACCTGAAGACACCGGGATCCCGGGAGCTCGAGAAAAACCGTCTTGAGAATGTGGACTTTCTGTCATCAGATGACCAGGTCAAATTTGTCATTTGTAATCGTGAAGACTATGTCTGGGCCAAACATACAATTGAGGAATATGATCTTGTCGATAAGGTAAGTGACGTTCTGTTTTCACCCAGTAACAAGGAACTGGAAGCCCGGGATCTGGCAGAATGGATTCTTGCAGATCAGTTGAAAGTGAGAATGCAGGTACAGTTGCATAAATATCTCTGGGGCAATGAAGCGGGGCACTGATGGGCAGTACAGCTTCTCAAAACAAGCAAAAAGCCGTGGTACTTCTTTCTGGGGGACTGGATTCAACAACCTGCCTGGCAATAGCACAGGATCAGGGGTATGACTGTTACGGACTGAGTTTTGATTACGGACAACGACATCGTGTAGAGCTCCACTCGGCAGAGCAGCTTGCAGCTGAAAAAGGGCTTGCCGATTATCGGGTGATCCCTGTAGACATGAGAGGGATTGGCGGCTCAGCATTAACGGATGCGTCAATAGACATCCCTGAAGAGGAAGGTATCGGTATCCCGGTGACATACGTTCCCGCGAGAAATACCGTCTTCCTGGCCTATGCCATGGCCTGGGCAGAAGTGTTGGCAGCAAAGGCAATTTTTATTGGCGTCAATGCGCTTGATTATTCAGGTTATCCGGACTGCCGGCCTGAATTTATTTCCGCTTTCCAGGCGATGGCTAACCTGGCAACAAAAGTTGGTGTGGAGGGGCAAACAATCATCATTGAAACCCCATTGATCCAGATGACGAAAGCGGAAATTATCAGCACCGGGTCTGCCCTGGGTGTGGATTACAGCAAGACAGTGTCCTGTTACCAGGCTAATGAGGCAGGCAGGGCCTGTGGTCGATGTGATAGTTGTCGATTGCGTAGAAAGGGTTTTATGGAAGCAGGGATTGATGACCCCACACTGTATTCAGGATCCTGACCGACAGGGAGGATTCTGAAGGTTGAAGGCTAAAGGCTAAGGTAACAATGTACGGTGATAAGCCGAAAGGTGCACGCTAGACACAACAAAAAACAGGGATTAAATGGTAGAGATAAAAAAAGATAAAAATAGATAAGAAAGATAAAAAAGGCCGCTTGATAGCGGCCTTTTTATTGGAATCTGGTGGGTCGTGATGGATTCGAACCATCGACCAATTGGTTAAAAGCCAACTGCTCTACCACTGAGCTAACGACCCCTGATATTACTGTCTTGCTATTCCTGAACGGTCACCTGAAGGTGGCGCTCAAAAGAAGGCGCACATAGTACTCAAATCCAAAAAAATAGCAAGCCCTTATGACAGCTTATGAATGAAGATCAACGGCTTATGCTATCATTTACCTTTTACAACAAACCTTTTCCGTTATGACCATCCTGAACAAAAACCCTGAATCAGAATTCGCGGCCGAACGTGCTTTTGTCAAATCCTATCTCGACAGGGTACCTGCCCAGTGTGCCATGCCGGATGAGAAAGCAGCACAGTACAGGGATGACATCAAATCACTCCTGCTGGAAAAAGATGCTGTCCTGGTTGCCCACTATTACACCGATGCGACTTTGCAGTCTCTGGCAGAAGAGACCGGTGGTTTTGTTGCAGACTCACTGGAAATGGCTAGGTTTGGTACTCAGACCGGGGCTACTACGCTAGTGGTGGCTGGGGTCAAGTTCATGGGCGAAACGGCAAAGATCCTGAATCCTGAAAAAACAGTATTGATGCCTTCACTGGAGGCTACTTGTTCCCTGGACCTTGGCTGCCAGGCTGACACATTCTCTGCATTTTGTGATGAACATCCGGAGCATGAAGTCGTCGTCTATGCGAACACCTCTGCAGAGGTCAAGGCCCGGGCTGACTGGGTGGTGACTTCTGCTATCGCCCTGGATGTGGTTGATCATCTGACAGCACAGGGCAAGAAAGTCATCTGGGCCCCGGATAAACACTTGGGCAACTATATCCAGAAGAAAACCGGGGCGGAGGATATGCTGATATGGGACGGAGCCTGCATTGTCCATGAAGAATTTAAAACCCGTGCGCTCGATAAAATGCGCCATTTGCATCCTGATGCGGCCATACTTGCGCACCCGGAATCACCCATGGCTATCCTTGAATTGGCTGATGTTGTCGGCTCTACCACCCAGATTATCAAGGCGGCCTGTGAGAGACCAGAGCAAACATTTATCGTCGCCACTGATGCGGGCATTTTTTACAAGATGCAGCAGCTGGCTCCGGAAAAAACGCTGATACTGGCGCCTACGGCTGGGGAAGGGGCCACCTGTCGCAGTTGTGCTCAATGTCCATGGATGGGAATGAACTCCCTGGAATCCCTGTACCAGACATTGCTCAAGGGCGATAACGAGGTCCAGGTTGACCCGCTGCTACGTGAGAAAGCCATGTTGCCACTGCAGCGTATGCTTGATTTCAGGAATTCATTGAACGCTGCCTGACAGTAGGGATCCCTGGTCTAGCGATAATGTCGGTTCTGCAAGTCCCGGATATACTCCAGTCTTTGCTGAATTTTGGCTCTGACTAGTCTGTCCTTTTCCAGGTCCATGGCCAGATTGAACTGGTTGCGGGCCCTGGTGAAATCACCAACGGTAATGAAATATTCCCCGCGAGCCTGGTGGACTTTACTGATGTTGCCAGCCTGTCCCTGGACCTCTGCCAGTTGATACCAGACCTCGGGATCTCCGGGTCGTTCAAGAGAGTGTGTTTCAAGCACCTGGGCTGCCTGGGCATATCGGCCTGCCTCAACGAGGGTTTGGGCATATGACACTGTAAGTGGGTGATTGCCGGGATTGATGCCTATATTGTCTTCCAGAATGGTCAGAGCCTTGTCATAACGGCCAGCCTCGCGGGCGATATCCGCCTCGAGCATCTGGTAGGTAATGCGAGTTGGTTCTTTCCTGATCAATCCGGCGAGGGACTCAGTGGCCTTTGCAAACTGCCCATTTTTCAACTGGCCAAGCGCTATGCCGTATCGAGCCGCATCTTCTTCAACCCCATTGAGCTGTGGCAACGCTCTTTCCAGAGATTCTATCTCGGCGTCCACATTGCCGGTGTAGTGCATGGTTACCCTGTGTTTCATGAGGAGAAACTCGATATTCTGGATGTGGTTGACGGAAGGCAGTGCGTTAGACCGATTCTTGCTATCAGCTATTCGATTTTCATCCAGAGGGTGAGTCGACAGGAATTCAGGCAGGCGCTGTGAAAAACTTTTCATACGCATCATCTGTTCGAACATACCGGCCATGTCATTGGGATCAAATCCGGCATTGTAAAGGGTACGAATTCCTATACGATCAGCTTCCTGTTCATTGCTTCTGCTGTAGCGCAGCTGGTTTTCCTGCCCCAGGGCCTGACTGGTCATCATGGCTGCCTGTCCAGCATCTCCCCCGGCAGTGGCACCAATTACCAGGCTGGCAAGCAGGCCCGCCAGATTAAGGGGGGCATTATTTCTGGCCTGTTGTACTGAACGGGCATAATGACGCTGGCTGATGTGCGCCAGTTCATGTGACAGGACCGAGGCAAACTGGCCTTCATTTTCTGCAAACAGGAAAAGACCGGCATTGACCCCCACGATACCTCCGGGTGCTGCAAAGGCATTGAGGCTTTCGTTATCAATTAAAATAAACTCAAGGCGATGGTCGGTAAGCTCACTGTTCACGGCCAGTTTGTAGGTCAGGCTGACGATGTATTCCATGATCAGCGGATCATCAAGCATGGGGGTTTCCCGCCTGATTTGTCTGAGCAGTTCCCGACCAAATTCATATTCCTGCTGGGTGGATATGGTGCCGGAGACGGAATCACCGAGTACGGGAAGATTGACCTGGGCAGAAGAGGGGGCTGACAGTGTAATCAGGCATGCGCACAGTACTGACCGGAGCAAAAAAGCCGGTTTTTCGGTGCAGTGCATATGTGTCAGTAGATTTTTCATTGTAAATAAAGGAGTTACCCCTTGATTAGACCAATAATGATACACATTATTCCCTATCTTAACTCGGTTTTTTGATGGCCTCTTGCTAGAATGCGTGCATGCCCGATACCGTGAACATAGAACTGGACCTCAGTGGTCTTACCTGTCCTTTGCCACTGCTTAAAACCAAGCAGTCACTCAATAAAATGGGAGTCGGTGAAGTGGTCAAGGTCATTGCTACAGACCCGGGATCTGAAAGGGATTTCCAGGTTTTTACGCAGCAGAGCGGCAACCGGTTGCTGAAATTTACAAAAGAAGACGGCCGTTTTTTATACTGGATAGAAAAGCGCTGAACAGCAAGTCGCACACCATCGTTTCATTCAAACAGCAGATGTAACAGAGGCAGGAATATGTTGAAGGTTTTTCATGGCTTGTATGACCGTTATTTCTCTGAGGAAGAGGCGCTCATTTTTGCCTTATTGCTGGTTGCAAGCATTGTCATCATGGTGACAATGGGTGGGGTTATTGCCCCGCTACTGTGGAGCCTGGTGATAACCTTTATATTGCAGGGGCTGGTAAACTCCCTGGAAAGGCTCAATATGCCGCGCAGTTTTTCGGTATATCTTGTCTACCTTCTGTTTCTGGGAATCACGCTGCTTATCTTTCTCGTCTTTCTGCCGTTCAGCTGGAGCAGAATTACCCTGTTCGTTAATGAATTGCCTTCCATGGTAGACCAGCTCAGAACGCTCCTGCTGCTGTTACCACAAAATTACCCTGAATTGTTCTCTGAGTCCCAGGTGGACCAGTGGCTTTCAGTGATTCAGGGCGAAATGGGTGAACTCGGGCAGTATATTCTTTCCTATTCTGTATCCAGTATTACTCGGGCGGTAACGCTGGTGGTTTACACTGTACTTGTACCTATCCTGGTGTTTTTTATGCTCAAGGATTCAGAAAAACTGCTGAATTTTCTAGAAAGCTGGTTACCGGAAAAACGACCGATCATGGCCCAGGTCTGGCACGAGATGAATGGCCAGCTTGCCAACTACATCCGGGGAAAAGCCGTTGAAATCCTTGTGGTAGGGGTTGCCGCCTACATTCTTTTTGCGTTTTTTGGTATCAACTATCCGCTTATTCTGGCCGTCCTGGTTGGCTTGTCAGTCATCGTCCCCTATGTTGGGGCGACTGTAGTGACCATACCTGTTTTTCTGGTCGGATTTTTCCAGTGGGGAATAACCGGGGACCTTTTCCAGATAATTGTCGCCTATGCCATATTGCAATTAATCGACGGCAATATCCTGGTAGCACTCATTTTTTCCGAAACAGTGAATTTACATCCTATTTCCATCATTACCGCCGTCCTGGTTTTCGGCGGCATTTGGGGTTTCTGGGGAGTATTTTTCGCGATTCCCCTGGCCACATTCATCAAGGCTGTCATCAGGGCCTGGCCTGTCAGTAAGGTGGCTGCTACCTGACATTTCTTGACGCTCTATGGGCCAGACTGTATTAACTTGGCACCGGTTGCGATAAAATTAAATACTTGAAGAAAAATCGCTGTAATGGCACGAACGGACCTGTTTCAAGTCTTTTCAGCTGCCACAAATACATTTTATGGTAACCGGCAAAAACATGATTAAAGGCAGTATCGTAGCAATAGTCACTCCCATGCATCCTGATGGCAGTCTGGATCTGCCAGCCATGACCAGGCTTCTGGATTGGCATGTTGAGCAGGGTACCGATGCCATCGTCGCTGTTGGTACCACCGGTGAGTCAGCTACCCTTAATGTTGATGAACACTGTGAAGTCATCAAGCATGTGGTGAAAGTGGTCGATAAACGCATACCTGTTATTGCAGGTACAGGGGCCAACTCAACATCTGAAGCTATTGAATTAACCGAGAGTGCGAAACAAGCCGGTGTTGATGCCTGTCTTTTGGTGACTCCCTACTACAATAAACCCAGCCAGCGGGGCCTGATCGCCCATCACAAAAAAATTGCGGAAAGCGTCGATATTCCACAGATTCTTTACAATGTACCGGGGCGTACAGCCTGTGATATGTTACCTGAAACCATCCATGCCTTATCCAGTTTGGATAATATCGTTGGTGTCAAGGAAGCTACCGGGGATATCGACAGGGGCAGGCAGATCATGGAACTTTGCGGCAAGGATTTTGCGGTATATTCCGGTGATGATGCCACATCGAGGGAACTCATCCTGGAAGGTGCAGTCGGAAGTATTTCAGTGACGGCGAATGTTGCGCCGGCTGCCCTGCGTGAAATGATTGCCTATGCCCTGGACGGCAACAGGGAAGCCTCAACTGCAGCAGATGCAAAAATTGATTGCCTGCATGAGCTTCTGTTTCTTGAAGCCAATCCAATCCCGGTTAAATGGGCATTGATGGAAATGGGCATGATTGAATCTGGTATCAGGTTGCCACTGGTCGAGCTGGATCCAAAGTATCATCATCAACTGCGTGTAGGCATGCAGAAAGCCGGAGTCCTGTAAGCGAGCATGCAGTTTCCAAAACAAGTAAAAACCTGTCTTCCTGTTGAATCAGCCAGTGGATGGATGAAGCCCCGACTTTTGTTGTTGCCATTGATTGGCTGTCTGTCAGCATGCTCAATGTTCGACAGGGTCCCGATTCCTGGCTTTGACTATATCGCTGGTGAGGAAGGGCTTTTGCGAGACCGCCAGGGGGATTATCTTGAAGCAGAAGTACTGCCTCCTACACGCATACCAGACAAGTATGACAGTTATATTATTGATGACCTCATGGTCATACCGCCTATTCCTGCGAGTAACACGTCCCAGGCATTCCTGAAGGCCCCAAGGCCGATTCCTTTTTCAGGAAGGTCAGAGCGTGGTGTTGTGATTCAGCGTCTGGAAGCCGATAGCTGGATAGTGGTAGACGTGAGTCCGAGTGAAGTGTGGCCAAGAATCCGGGATTACTGGACGAGAAATGGAATCCAGGTGGCCTTTGAAAATCCAACGCGGGGTGTGCTGGATACAAGCTGGTTTGTACTGGAAGGCAATACCCTGACCAAGGAAAAAATGCGGGTAAACATTGAGCCGGGTTTCCAGAATGACAGCGCAGAAATCAGCCTTCTGCACCTGTCCAGTCCACAGGCAGTCCCTGCCATCGAGCAAGTGAACTGGCCTGAATCTTCAAGTGATCCGGATGTAGAATATGATTTCCTGACTGATCTTTCCCAGTATCTTGCTGATGTGGCTGACCTGTACCAGGCATCCTCTGTGTCGTTTCTGGCTGAAAATATAGAAAGTCGTGGTAAGGCCTCCCTTGTTCGTACCCCGGGTGGACGCCAGATTATGCGTCTGGAAACCAATTTTGAGCGCAGCTGGGCTGCCATTGGTCGGGCCCTGGGACGCGCCAATATCGATATTGTTGCTGACAGCAAGGAACAGGGCATTTATGAAGTGGATTATGTGATCGGCGCTGAGCAGGAAGAGGACAAGCCCGGGATATTCAACAGGATTGTCACACTCAATGGTCTTTTCAGCAGGGAAGATCCTGTCGAGTATTTTCCTTTGAAGATCAGGTTGTTGGAAGTGGGTGGTGCAGTTGAAGTCATTATTGAATCGCTGGAGTTGCAGCCACAACAGTCAGAAGGCGTTGATGAAGCCCAGAATTCATTGTTGCGCCTGCTTCGCAGCTACATCGCATGAGAACTCTCCCTGCAAACCCTGCACGAACCTTTCATTTATTTCGGAGATATTGATGGAAAAGCGGGAAGTACTATATTCCGGTAAAGCCAAGTCAGTGTATAAAACAGATGATCCGTCCCTGTTTGTCATGGAATTCAGGAATGATACGTCCGCCTTTGACGGGACGAAGGTGGAAAAACTCGCGGATAAAGGCAAGGTTAACAATATATTCAATGCCTTTATCATGGAGAAACTTGAGGCCGCAGGAATCCACACTCATTTTGTGGAGCGGCTTTCGGAAACAGAGTCTCTGGTCAGAAACCTGGAGATGATTCCAGTGGAATGTGTCGTTCGCAATCTCGCCGCAGGTAGTGTGGTAAAAAGACTCGGGATCAAGGAAGGTACTGAAATTGACCCACCGACCTTTGAGTTTTTTCTTAAAAACGATGAGCTCCATGACCCGATGATCAACGATTACCATATCGCCTCATTTGGTTGGGCTGACCCGGCAGACATCGAGCAGATGAAGGCAATTACATTCAGTGTGAATACTGTCCTGAAATCGCTGTTTCTTGAAGCCGGAATGCTGCTTGTAGACTACAAGCTTGAATTCGGCAAGTATCAGGGCGAAGTTGTGCTTGGGGATGAATTCAGCCCGGATGGTTGCCGAATCTGGGATAGTGAAACACGGAAAAAAATGGACAAGGATCGCTTCAGGCAGGACCTGGGTGATGTGATTGAAACCTACAAGGAAGTCGGTGAAAGACTGGGAATCAGCTTCGACTGATTCTGTCCCTGATCTGTCGTTCAGCCACCGGAGAATTGCATGGGTACAGCAACGCTTGTAATCGTGGCACTCCTGGCAGTGTTGCTGCTGCTTGCGTTGATATCCGTTGTTCTGCTTTTGAAATCCCGCAAACCACCGGAATTAATTGGGGAGTCAACCGATGTCCTCAGGGAACGGCTGCAATCACGTGAACTGGAACTGCAGAAGTTGCATGACCAGTTGCAGCAACTCCAGCAGGAAGCCCGCCTCAGCACAGAAAAGAACACCGAGCTCAGGGAAACTGTTTCTCGCCTGGAGACCCGGCTCGTGGAAGAGCAGCATCAGCATGAGGATAAAATCCAGTTACTTGAAAACGCTCGTGAAAAGATGAGCCTTGAATTCAAGAATCTGGCAAACGAGATTCTGGAGAAGAAGGGAAAGGACTTCACAGAAAGTAACCGCACGAACCTGGAAACAATTCTTAATCCCCTCCGCGAACGGATTCAGCAGTTTGAGAAGAAAGTGGAAGACACCTATGACAGGGAAGCCAAGGAGCGTTTTTCGCTGGCCAGGGAGATCAAAAGTCTCCAGGAACTGAACGTCCGTATCAGCGAAGATGCCATTAACCTTACCAATGCATTGAAAGGCGAGAGTAAAACCCAGGGTGCCTGGGGAGAATTTATTCTGGAAAAGTTGCTGGAACAGTCGGGGTTACGTAAAGGCAGGGAATATGAAATTCAGGTAAACCTGCGATCGGAAGAAGGAAAAAAACTGCAGCCAGATGTCATTATCCATCTTCCTGAGAACAAAGATGTAATTGTAGATTCCAAGGTAAGTCTGACGGCCTATGAACGTTACTATTCCGAATCCGATGAAGACAAAAAAACAGAGGCCTTGAAGCAGCATATCCAGTCGATCCGTACCCATATCAGGACGCTCTCAGACAAGAATTACCAGAACCTGGAAGGCGTGCGCTCACTGGATTTCATCATGATGTTTCTGCCCGTTGAAGCGGCGTTTGCCCTGGCAGTTCAGCATGACCAGACAATTTTCACGGAAGCCTTTGACAGGAACATCGCCGTTGTCGGCCCAACGACTCTCATGGCCACGCTCAGGACTATCCAGAATATCTGGCGCTATGAAGACCAGAACCGTAATGCCATGGATATTGCTGTCAGGGCGGGCCGGCTCTACGACAAGTTCGTTGGATTTGCCGAAGATCTCGAAAAGATTGGTGTGCAGATAGACCAGACCCGGGCAACCTATGACAGCGCACATAAAAAGCTGTCTTCGGGTCATGGCAACCTTGTATCCAATGTCGAGAAGCTTCGCGTACTGGGAGCCAAAGCAAGTAAGAGACTTCCCGAGCGATTAATTGAAGAATCTCCCAACGAGAGAGACAGTGATGACTCGACGGACAACCAGGATGCAGAAACATGACAGATATTGCTGAGATTGAAGCATTTCTGGCATGTCCGACACCACCGGCGTGGATAGACTGGGCGATGGAAAATGAGCCGTTATTGCTTATAGATCACGCAAACTGCGAGAAAAAAGCTGCGGCCAGTGCCATGAACCTGATGTATCGTTACGTCGATAAACCGGACCTATTGAAGAAAATGTCACAGCTGGCCCGTGAAGAATTACTGCATTTCGAACAGGTGGTGAATCTGATGGAAGAGAGAGGGGTGAGCTATCAGCATTTATCACCATCCCGTTACGCATCTTCATTGCGGGATCCTATGCGCACTCATGAACCAGCGCGACTGGTTGATATGCTCATTGTGGGTGCATTCGTAGAAGCACGTTCCTGCGAACGTTTTGCTGCCATTGCTCCAAGGCTTGATCCTCAAATAGGAAAGTTTTACACCTCACTGCTTCGTTCTGAATCCCGTCATTATGCTGATTATCTGTCTCTGGGCCGTCAATACCTTGAAGAAGCAGGGGAGAGTCGTGATGCATTTGATGCGAGGGTAGCAACATTTGCCGAGAGAGAAGCTGCACTGATCTCAGACCCTGATTCTGAGTTCCGATTTCATAGTGGCGTACCTGCAGGCTGATGACAATTATGCCTGGCAGCGTTCAGGTCTGCTCAGGGTTCGTCCGATTTTCTTTTCCAGGGCATCGAGCTGTTTGCAGGGGATGCTGTTATTCCCCTCAAGGGCAATGAAGCGGATAATCGGTAATGCCAGTAATGTGCTAACCGCAGAGATCCTGTTGTTGCGAATACCCAGTACCCGAAGATTAACGAGATCGAGCAATGGGCTCAGATCGCTTATCTCGTTATCGCTAAGCTCCAGTTGTTCCAGATTTGGCAAGGCGCCTATTCCGGCAAGACTCTTGATACCGGCAGCTGGACAAGCCAGTAAAGTTATTTTTTCCGGATCATTCCCGGCATTGGCAAGTAGCTGGTTCAGGCAACCCTGCAAGTCAGGGTCACTGACAAGGGATGGTGTCGCAGGCTTGCCGCCAGGAGTATAAAGGACATTGTTGTTCAGGGTGACCTGATAGCTACTGCAACTGACCAAGAGGATGCCTGTAAAAAAAAGAGCCATTGTGTTTTTACAGCAATTCAGCAGCCTGAACTGGCGTAGAGAGATATTCATTCAGCTGGCCTGGTGTCCTGGAAGGGTTGAGCAACCGTTTGTCAGCTACCGGCTGCTTGAAATGACATTTCCTGTCGATTTTTTCGGGCCCCGTAATCTGGGAACGGAGGTAGTATTTCCGTAGCAGGATCGGTAGTATGCCGTTTCCCGAAGACTGTATTGTCTTTGGAAAAAATTAACGAGTAAAGGAATTTGATATGAAATTTTTACCTCTGGCCGCCAAGGCTGGTGCTATCGCTGCTGCATTTGCAAGCACTTCCCTGATCGCCCAGGATGTTGATCTGACCACTGATAACGGTAGGGCTGGGTACAGCATGGGCGCCAATATTGGCATGAATATCATGACACAGATGCCTCTGGAAGATATCGACCTGAATGCCCTGGTGATGGGAATCAGTGATGCCATTGGTGGCGATCTGCAGATGTCTGAGGAAGAAATGATGGCCAGTATCCAGGCGTTTGCCGCTGAGCAGCAGGCAAAAATGCAGCTGCAGGTAGAAGCGCAGGCGCAGGCCGGACTGGATTTTCTTGCCACCAATGGTGAGCGTCCGGAAGTTACTACCACAGCATCAGGTCTCCAGTATGAAGTTCTCGAGGAAGGTGCGGCCGGTGGTACTAGTCCACTGGCTTCTGACACTGTGTCAGTGCATTACCACGGGACACTCATTGATGGCACCGTCTTTGACAGTTCTGTTCAGCGCGGCACTCCGGCAGAATTTGTCTTGAATCAGGTAATCAGTGGCTGGACTGAAGGTGTACAATTGATGTCGGAAGGAGACAAGTACCGTTTCTATATTCCACCTGAGCTTGCCTATGGGGCTTCAGGAGCCGGCCAGGTCATTGGTCCCAACACCACCTTGATCTTTGATGTGGAACTGCTGGAAGTCAAGTAAATCGGAAAATGAGTCAACAGGAAATCAATAGCGGCCTGGTCAGTTTTATCCAGGCTTCACCGACGCCTTACCATGCAGTTCGTAATCTGGCCGATGATCTTGAGGCGGCCGGTTTTCACGAACTGGATGAAAGAGAGCGATGGACGCTGGAAAAGAATACCGGTTATTTTGTTATCCGCGCGAGTTCTTCCATCGTTGCTTTCAAAACAGGAGGAGATGATCTTGCCGCTTCTGGTTTCCGCATGGTCGGTGCTCACACGGACAGTCCCTGCCTGAAGGTAAAACCGCAACCTGAAATAAGAAAGCATGGATACGTCCAGCTTGGTGTTGAAGTCTACGGGGGCGTTTTGCTCAATCCCTGGTTTGATCGGGATCTTTCCCTCGCGGGGCGTGTCGATTACCGGGATAAAAGCGGTAAGTTGAACCATACGCTCATTGATTTTGTGAAAGCTATAGCGGTTATACCGAGTCTCGCCATTCACCTGGACCGTAATGCTAATGACGACCGCACGATAAATGCGCAAACCTACCTGCCTGTAATCGTCTCACAGCTCGACAAGGATGAAACGTTTGACCTGAAAGCCTTGTTACTCGACATATTGCGCAACACAATGGGGATTGATGAGGCAGAAAAGGTCCTTTCTTTTGATCTGCGTTTTTATGATGTGCAGACAGCGGCGACTATTGGCCTCAATGACGAGTTCATTACAGGAGCAAGGCTGGATAACCTGCTGAGCTGTTATGTCGGTATGCAAAGCCTTATCTCAGGCAGTGATGAACATGCCAGTCTTGTAGTCTGTACAGACCACGAAGAAGTGGGCAGTGTGTCGGCCAATGGAGCAAAAGGTCCCTTTCTAGAAGCGGTTCTCGAGCGCATCGGGGAAGCCCTGGTGGGCAGTGGGGCTGAGTCCAAGCGGCGCATGCTGGAAAATTCCCTGCTTTTCTCCGTGGATAATGCCCATGGCATCCACCCCAATTTTCCTGACAAACATGACGATAAGCATGGGCCACTGTTAAATGCTGGGCCGGTAATCAAGATAAACGGAAACCAGCGTTATGCCACAAGCAGTGAAACATCGGCATGTTTCAGGCAGATTTGTGAAGAACAGGACATTCCTGTCCAGCCATTTGTTGTCCGCAATGATATGGGCTGTGGTTCCACCATTGGGCCAATTGTTGCCGGAGAGCTGGGTGTCAAAACCCTGGATGTTGGGGTTCCTACTTTCGCCATGCACTCCATCAGGGAAATGGCAGGAAGCAGGGACACAGCCTATCTTGCATGTGCTTTGACTGCATTCTTCAATCGTTAGCCCCTTCCTTTTCGTCGGGCAAATCCCCATTCATTAAACTTACCGGGTTTTTACTTCTCCCGCCGGCTTTCATGTGTCCTGCTTTTTCAGATTCCTGATCAGGTATCTGAGTGGGTGTATGGCCGCTATTTCTGAACCACTCAAGGGTAGGGGATCTCCATTGATCAGTGCTGCCAGGTACTCTCCGAGTATTGGGGTACTGGTAATACCGCTTGAGCCATGAGCCGTGTTCAGGTACAGCCCTTTTATATATGCAGGCGAGGCGTTGATATTTTTTCTGGCATTTCTTCGGTATGAAGCGAATAGTGAGAGACAGGCACTGGTATCTTCAACAGGGCCTGCAAGTGGCAGTCTATCGCGACTGGTACAGCGTGTGGCTGTTCGGCTATTCTCTGGCGCTCTGGATTGCTCAAGCAGCTCATCCAGCTCTGGAACAAGAATCCGGGCTAATGTCCGATTTTCTGCAGCGAGGCCATCGACATCACTGGCATCTTCAACGGGTCCCTGTGCAACGCTGCCCCCAATAAGAATGTTTTTTTCACCATTTTCCGTAAAGGGAATGAGGTAGCCTTTTCCGGTTAGTACCATCTCAGCTTCATCCATTGCTGCGCTTCGGGAGCGGTATATATCCACCCGCCCATGATTGGTATTGAAGGGGTAGTCAGGGAGTATACCCAGTGATTTGGCTTTGTGGCTGTTGCAGATAACTACTGCATCAAAAGTAGCTGATGATTTGTCTGGTTCACCGGTGGTCAGTATCCAGTCACTGCCTGTCTGTGCAAGACTCGTCACTTCGGAGCCCAGTTCCAGATCAATATTGTGATGATGGAGCAAAATTCGGCACAGGGATCCGGGGTTCAGGCTGCCGGCCTGGGGGAAAAACAGTCCCTTGTCGAGTGATGGGGAATCATCCAGGATGAGGTGATCATAAAGGCCAGCATCAAGAATATTTTTCTGCAAATTGTCGGCTTCCTTGCTGACAGGTAATTGCAACACACCGGACTTTTTCCAGCCAAAATCGTTTTCCCCTGACAGGCGATCGTAATACGCAATGGCAAATATAAAAGCATTCAACCTGAATCTTGATGAGTGCGTAAGGTTGAGTGCTGGATTAAAATGCACAATTCCCCTGGGATTGCCTGATGCGCCCGCGGCAATATCCTGTGCAGTATCAAAAACTGTGATTGCATAACCACGTTTTGCCAGCGCATGGGCCGTATGGCAACCGGCAAGTCCGGCCCCGATAATGGCGATTTTCTGAACAGATGGACCATTGTCCTGCCAGGGGAAAGTCCATGCGGAGTATTTTTCCTCGTTATTTTTATCGCGTGCTGAAGAATTCAAAGTACCGGAAAGCATGTGTCTCTTGTTTCCGAATCCCGGGCGTTTATCCATGGTAAAGCCCTGCTTCTCCAGACTCCGCCTGACATGTCCTGCCGCAGTATAGGTTGCCAATGTACCCTGGGGTTTCGTCGCCCTGGCGATTGCGTGGCAAAGCCGGGGTGACCATAATTCGGGGTTTCTGTCCGGTGAGAATCCATCCAGAAACCAGGCATCAACACAGCCCTCAGGCAGGCTGGTGTCCTCGATGGCTAATTGGGCATCTGCATATATCAGGTCAAGCCTGATCAGGCGGCCATCCAGCATCAGTTCAAAACGATGAATTCCAGGTCCACACCCGGTGTAATGATCAAGCAGCCATTGTCGGATCCTGTTATCGCTATCTGAACTGTGAAGGTAATAGCGTTCCAGTTCCTGGTATCGAACCGGATGTCGTTCTATGCCAAGATAATGAAGTATGGCTCCGGGCGGTGATTTTTCTACAAATGATTCAGCACAGACAAGGAAGTTCAAACCGAAACCGAAACCACATTCCCCGATAATAAATGGCTCATTGCCCAGAGATTGAAAGCGCAAAGGCAGGTTATTTCCGTCCAGAAAGACATGACGGGACTCTTCTATGGGATTGTCGCCAGAGCTATAGATATCATCATAGGTTGAGGATCGTGGGCGTCCCTCCCGGGTCCAGTCAATACTGGCATTTGCCATAGGCGTCTTGTTTTCCGGGAACATTTTCTAATCCGTGGTTTTGTCGGTATTTGCCGCAGTATAAGTCCTCAACACATAGGCAAGGTAGGGACATTCAGTTAAAATAGCGCCTTTTTTCAGGGCAGAGCCTCATGCTTGAAGTAAATAATTATCTGCAAACCATCAAAGACAGCCAGGAGCGCCTCGGGGTGCTTAGGGGGTACCTTTGACTTTGATGTCAAAGAAGAACGTCTCGCTGAAGTAGAACTTGAACTGGGAGAGTCTGCTGTCTGGGAGAATCCTGAATATGCCCAGGCCCTGGGTAAGGAAAGAGCAGAACTGGAAAAAGTGGTGCTCACTGTCAAGAGCCTGGATACCAGTTTCTCTGATATTCAGGAACTGATTGAGCTGGCCAGGGAAGAGGAAGATGAAAGTCTTCTTGAAGAAGCCCTGAGCGATCTGGAAGGGGCATCAGCCACCCTTGAAAAACTGGAGTTTCGGCGGATGTTTTCCGGAGATATGGATGCCAGTAACGCTTACCTGGATATCCAGGCCGGGTCCGGTGGTACAGAAGCGCAGGACTGGGCAGAAATGCTATTGCGAATGTATCTGCGCTGGGGTGAGCAGAAGGACTTCAAGACAGAACTGGTTGAGGTCTCCGCTGGTGAAGTGGCCGGCATTAAGAGTGCTACCCTCCACTTTGAAGGAGAGTTTGCCTTTGGCTGGCTAAGGACAGAAACCGGTGTGCACAGGCTCGTCCGCAAATCTCCCTTTGACTCAGGGAATCGCCGGCATACCTCTTTTGCCTCGGTTTTTGTGTCCCCGGAAGTGGATGATGATATTGAGATCGACCTGGACATGAGTCAGGTACGTGTTGATACCTATCGTGCCAGTGGTGCCGGTGGACAGCACGTCAATAAAACCGATTCGGCGATTCGTCTGACCCACGAACCTTCCGGTATCGTAGTACAGTGCCAGAGTCAGCGTTCCCAGCACAAGAACAAGGACATGGCAATCAAGCAGTTGAAAGCGAAACTCTATGAACTGGAGGAACTGAAGAAAAAGGAGAGTCTCCAGGAAATCGAGGATGAGAAAGCGGACATAGGGTGGGGTAGCCAGATCAGGTCCTACGTGCTGGACTCATCACGCATTAAGGATCTGCGAACCAATATTGAAACAAGTAATACCGGAGCTGTTCTGGATGGCGATCTTGACAGGTTCATGGAAGCCAGCCTGAAAATGGGTTTATAGCAGTAAACCATCAATGACAGCTAACAACATACAGCATCGATAGAAAATAGTGATATTTATGAGTGAGAATGAACAGCAGGGCAGTGCAGGCAGCGATAATACTGATGACAATCGGTTAATTACCCAGCGCCGTGAAAAGCTCAATGCTATCCGTGAAAAACGCAACCCGTTTCCCAATGACTTCAGGCGCTCTGATTACGCGGCAGATCTGCAGGCTTCTCATGGTGACAAAGACAAGGAGACGCTTGCCGACGCAGGTATTCCTGCGACGGTGGCAGGACGCATCATTCGTCTGCGTGGACCGTTTATTGTAATCCAGGATGTGAGCGGTCAGATTCAACTCTATCTGAACATCAAGGAATTTCCGGATGACGAGCGCAGTGAAATTAAAAGCTGGGACCTTGGCGATATCATCGGCTGTACAGGGAAGGTTATGCGTACTGACAAGGGAGAACTCAGTATCAGGGTTGAAAGAATTCGCTTGCTGACCAAATCCCTTCGTCCACTACCAGATAAATACAAGGGACTCACCGATACTGAAGTCAGATATCGTCAGCGTTATGTTGACTTGATTGCCAATGAGGAGTCACGACAAACCTTTACTATCCGCTCAGCAATCGTCAGTGCCATACGCGCATTTATGAATGAACGGGAATACATGGAAGTGGAAACACCCATGATGCAAGTGATTCCTGGTGGGGCAGTGGCAAGGCCTTTTATCACCTATCACAACTCCCTGGATCAGGATATGTATCTGCGGATTGCCCCGGAGCTTTTCCTGAAGAGGCTGGTGGTTGGCGGTTTTGAGCGTGTATATGAATTAAACCGTAACTTTCGTAACGAAGGCTTGTCCACTCGCCATAATCCCGAATTCACCATGCTTGAATTCTACCAGGCCTATGCAGACTACAATGACCTGATCAATATGACCGAGGAAATGCTGCGATCCATTGCACTGAATGTCCTGGGCAGCGGCCAGGTTATCTATCAGGGCGTCGAACTGGATTTTGAAAAACCATTTGCCCGTGTCAGCCTGACCGGAGCAATCCTGGAGAAGATGACGGACGTCACTGCTGAACAGTTATCAGATTACGAGAGTGTCAAAAAGATAGCCGAGGATATTGGCATTGAGGTCAAACCGAATTGGGGTAAAGGAAAAATCCAGCTGGAAATTTTTGAGGCTCGTGTTGAAGAGTCACTGGAACAACCGACATTCATCACGCAATTCCCCACGGAGGTATCGCCTCTGGCGCGCAGGAATGATGACAATCCGGAGATCAGTGATCGTTTTGAGCTTTTCATTGCTGGTCGGGAAATCGCCAATGGATTTTCCGAGCTTAATGACTCTGAGGACCAGGCAGAACGTTTCCGGGCCCAGGTTGCCGAGAAGGAAGCCGGTGATGATGAAGCCATGCACTTCGACCAGGATTACATCACGGCCCTGGAATATGGCATGCCACCTACAGCCGGTGAGGGTATAGGGATTGATCGACTGGTGATGCTCTTCACGGACTCTCCCTCTATTCGGGACGTGCTGCTTTTCCCCCACATGCGTCCGCAGCAGGATTAATCCTGTCACGGTGATGGGAAAAAGGAGTGTTAGCGGTGAGAACAATATTCAGCTGGAAGCATCCTGGCTGAATCTGCTGAAAGAAGAGTTCGACGCAGATTATATGCGTTCACTCAAGACTTTCCTGCAAAGGGAAAAAGCGGCTGGTAAGGAAATTTATCCGCCGGGTAATCTCATCTTCAATGCCCTTGATTCAACGCCAGTGGATAAGGTCAAAATTGTTATTCTTGGCCAGGACCCCTACCACGGTCCTGGACAGGCCCATGGTCTGTGCTTCTCTGTCCGTCCCGGTGTTGCTGTCCCCCCATCTCTTCAAAATATCTACAAGGAACTGGCGGCTGATCTGGGGATACCTCCAGCGGGTCATGGGTATCTGCAAACCTGGGCAGATCAAGGCGTGTTATTACTCAATGCGGTGCTCACTGTTGAAAAATCCAAAGCTGCCTCGCATCAGGGAAAGGGGTGGGAGAGTTTTACTGGCAGAATCATTTCCCTGCTAAATGAGCGCCGGGAAAATCTGGTATTTATGCTGTGGGGTAGCTACGCGCAGGAAAAAGGCCGGATTATTGACCGCAACAGACATTTGGTACTGCAATCCACCCATCCCTCGCCATTATCGGCGCATCGGGGTTTTCTCGGATGCCGTCACTTTTCACAGGCCAATGCGTATCTGCAGGAGCATGCTTTTGAAACGGTAAATTGGCGATTGCCTAAAACACCGGAAGGGTAAAAAGGCATATACTAAAACAATGCCCGGTCAATGCGCTCCAGGACTAATTCCTGCTTAGCCTTCAACCCAGGGCCTCAATCCCCTTCGTAAATACATCCACTAGTACAGGTTTCACTGATGACCAGCCTGGACAATATCGGTAAATCCTTTTTAAGGCGCTGCCATAACCAGCGTGCAATGTTTTCACTGGTGGGATTTTCCAGCCCTGCAATCTCGTTCAGATAATAATGGTCCAGTTCACGAATGATCGGGTCTACAACGGCCGAAATTTCTGAAAAGTCGACAATCCAGCCCAGATGCGCATCAGGTTCTCCCGAAACATGCACCTCAACACTGTAGGAATGCCCATGTAAACGGGCACACTTGTGACCTTCCGGGACATTGGGAAGACGGTGTGCAGCTTCAAATGTAAATCGCTTGAATATATCCATAATGCCTGGCCTGTATTTCGGCTCGGGATGGTAACGAGAGCCCGGTGTTATGTACAGTGCTTTTGCATATAATAACTGAGCCTTGAAAAGAGAATCTGATGCACCCGACTCAACTAGTCATAAAGTTTCTTAAGAGACTCAAATTTGAGCTGCTCAGGGGTTCGAGGTTGCCAGTCTTTCTGGGCCTGCTGGCAACCATGCTCACCATTATGATGTATGTCAGCAACCAGCCCTTTATCAGTAATTTGCTCACTCGCATGGATAACATGGTGTTTGACCAGCGTTTCGAACTCATGCTTGAGCCCCCCCGGGAAACAGAACACAGTATTGTCGTCATTGATGTCAACCAGCGCAGCCTGGCTGAAATTGGCCAGTGGCCATGGTCCAGGCGTTTGCTGGGCCAGCTGGTTGAAAAGCTCACAGACTATGGCGCGCTAGTGATCGGGTGGGACTTCCTGTTTCCCGAACATGAACGCAATATTACCGGGGAGTTGCGACGGGCTATTGAATCTGGTGATGGCGGTCAGTTCATTGACATAATGCCCAGGCTGAATGAACTGCAGGGAGTCCTTGATGGAGACAGGGTATTTGCGGAAAGTATGCAAATCACAGATGTGGTCCTGGGATTTTCCTTCAAGCCCAATGAGTTTTTGCAGTACGGCACTTTACCTGAGCCTATAATCCCTATTGACGACACACTTGCCAATAGTCTGGCTATTCCCAATATGCAGGGATACGAGGCGAATGTGGATGTTCTGCAATCCGCAGCCAGGGGAGGAGGGTTTATTGATAATCTTCCTGATATTGATGGTGTTATCCGCCGATCCCCGCTGGTTTTCCGTTACCAGAACAATCTTTATCCCTCGCTGGCACTGGACATGGCGCGTCTTTACTACTTTGAGGAAAACTTCAGCCTCGTCACGGAAGAGGTGCCGGGCACTTCACGGCGAGAGATGACCGGTATCAAGATGGGGCAAGTGTTCATCCCCACTGATGGTCTGGGACAGGTAATTGTTCCTTACATAGGTGAGTCCCAGCTCGGACAGGGTGATACCTATCCATATATAAGCGCCATAGATGTGCTTAATGACACGCTCTCGGAAGACGATGAGAATTCATTGTTTAACAGCCTTGTATTTATTGGTTCCACGGCAACAGGATTGTACGATTTGCGCTCGACTCCCATGGAGAATATTTACCCCGGGGTTGAGGTACATGCGAACATACTCAATGCCATCCTCAAATCAGCACCGACATTCACTGTTGACACGATAGAGGAAAATACCGGAGCCAGGTCAGGGCTTGATGCCATGATTTCCGACCTGACTGCTGCCCGTATAGATCCTTTCCCATCCAGACCAGACTGGCAGGAAGGGGCGGTGATACTGGTCCTGTTTGTTTCCGGGTTATTCCTGTCATTTGTTTACCCCTTACTGGGACCAGCACTGTTGATGTTGTTCAGCCTCACATTCATGCTTGGGCTAACAGCCCTGAACTTTAAACTATGGGCAGATTACAACCTGGATGTGTCTCTGGTTATCCTGCTTTTTCTGATTCTGCTGCTGACCGTGATAAACCTTGGCTACGGGTTCCTGAAGGAAGGACTCAACAAAAAGGCCATCAAGGGTATGTTTGACCAGTACGTTCCACCGGCTCATATTGATGCCATGGTTAATGATCCTGACAACTATAATTTCGAAGGTGAAAGCAAGGAACTGAGTGTACTGTTTTCCGATATCAGGAACTTCACGAGTATTTCCGAATCACTGGATGCGGCCCAGCTCAAGACCATGCTCAATGATTTTTTCACTCCAATTACAGGCATCATTTTTGATTATAACGGGACCATCGACAAGTATGTGGGCGATATGGTGATGGCCTTCTGGGGAGCTCCGCTGGATGATCCCAATCATCGACAGCATGCTGTGCTGGCTGCACTGAAAATGCAGGAGTGTGTTGAATCCCTGAAACCGGAATTCAGGGAAAGAGGGCTTCCTGAAGTCAATATTGGGGTCGGTATCAATTCCGGGTTTATGAATGTGGGGGATATGGGATCGACTTACAGGCGTTCCTATACAGTGTTGGGTGATGCCGTAAATTTGGGTTCTCGCCTGGAAGGCATTACCAAGGTCTATGGGGCCAAAATACTTATTGGCGAGGATACCTATGACCATCTTGAAGGATTTCTGTGCCGTCTGGTTGACAAGGTCCAGGTAAAAGGAAAGGAAGAGTCGATACGTATTTACCAGCCTCTGGGTGAAGAAAAACACATGTCCGGGGAGCTGATAGCACTGGTGGATCAATATCACAGGGCCCATGCAAAATATGTTGGGCAGGACTGGGATGAAGCTGAAAAAATGTTCCTTGCACTTAAGGAATGCGATCCGCAAACCATGCTTTATGATGTCTACCTGGAGCGTATCCCTAACCTTAGAGAGCAAATTCTTTCTCCTGACTGGGATGGCACTTTCCGTCATACCTCGAAGTAGGCAGCAGTTGGAAAACAACAACGCTGGAGTTATTGACATGACCGGATAAGTGGGTAAAATGCGCAGCCTTAGCGCTTTGGGTGAATAGCTCAGCTGGGAGAGCGTCGCCCTTACAAGGCGAATGTCGGGGGTTCAAGTCCCTCTTCACCCACCAAAGTGCGCTATTCCAATCATTCTATGGACCGGTAGTTCAGCTGGTTAGAATGCCGGCCTGTCACGCCGGAGGTCGCGGGTTCGAGTCCCGTCCGGTCCGCCATTTATTTTCCTTGCTCCTTACCCTGTTTTACGTCTTACAGCGTTTTCTGATGTGCCCCTGTTTATAGATATCAATCCTCTTCGGCTAGTGTTTGCTGATGAATTAATTCGCCTGCTCCAGTCAACCAGTGACACTGTAGTGCGTTAACTACATGGAGACCTGTGACAGGAGGATGTGATGAATAAAATTATCGCTGTAACAATATTTTTGTCCCTGTTGGTGGCATGCCGACAGGTGGATGAGTTCACCGGTAACAGGCCTATAGTAGATACCAGGGGGGTCAACCCCAAGGCTTATGAAGCTGATCTTGACGACTGCTATGTCCTTGCTGACGATGTCCAGGCCAGTCGTAAAGTAGCAACGGCGACAACCACGGGTGCGGTCGGTGGTGGTGTTATCGGTGCGGCAGCAGGTAACAGTAATACTGCCAGGAAAGGAGCTGGTATTGGTGCAGTTACAGGGGTTTTAAGGGGAGCTGCATCAGTCATTCATGAACGTCAGCAGGTTCTCAGGAACTGCCTTGCTGGCAGGGGGTATATTGTCCTGAATTGAAATATTGATATGAATGACCCTTAATGAACGGGATTGTTTCCTGGTATGCAGACACTTCATAATGGTCATTTTGCCGGGATTCCGTCATGCAGCTGAGTGATTTCACTTATTCCGATATTCCTGTCCAGCCAGTGTATGACCGCTTCCTGGAGGACAATGGCGTAAGGCTCTCAATTCTCAGATTAGACCTGGTGCACCCCCTCATTTCCGGGAACAAGTGGTTCAAGCTCAAATTTAACCTGCAACAGGCCTTGGAATCGGGAAAGAAGACAATCCTGAGTTTCGGAGGAGCCTGGTCCAATCACCTCCATGCCCTAGCGCATGCCGGAGTGCTTTTCGGTTTTAACACCATAGGAATAGTAAGGGGTGAGCTCGATGGCACCCTGACACCCTGTCTGCAGGATGCTGAACGCGCAGGAATGACTCTCCAAGGTATCCCGAGGCAGCGTTATGCACATAAAGAGGATAAGTCACTATTGGCTGACCTGGAGCAGGAACATGGTGATTTTTTCCTTGTGCCGGAGGGAGGTGCTAATAGGGCAGGTGCAGCCGGTTGTAGCGAAATCAATACCCTGTATTCCCATGACGATTTTGACTATATTTGTGTTGCCTGTGGCACTGGTACAACCCTGACGGGTTTGCTGCAAACCGCTACCAGTCCAGTTCTGGGTTTCCAGGTGCTCAAGGGGAGTGGGTATCTGGAAAATGAGGTGCGACGCCAATTGGCCGAGTATGGGTTCGAGGCCAGAACCTCATGGTCTGTTAATGACCAGTTCCATTTTGGTGGTTATGCACGGTCGAATTGCCAGCTTATGAAATTTATCCAGGATTTCAAAGTGTGCACTGGTATAGAACTTGAACCTGTCTATTCAGGCAAAATGGTGTATGGCATTTATGAGCTAATCAAAAAAAGGGATTTTTTCCCACAAAATTGCAGTATACTGTTAATACATGGCGGAGGGTTGCAGGGCTTAAGAGGCTACCTTTAGTTTATTTTATATTTATCATATAGTTGTATTTCATATTTAAAGCTTTTTCGTGATATAGATGATTGTCCATTTGTGGAGACAGGTCGCTAAAAAATTGGTCGGGCAAGCACTTTGCCTGGCTTATTTGCTGGTATGTGCTGTTTTCCCCGCTTTTGGACAGGGTGTCGTCTGGACACTGGATACATCCCTTGCAACACCCACGGGCACCCTGGATGTCGAGGCTCTTCAGACTCTTGAGGATGAGAAAAGCTTTCTGTTGAGTGTGGACGATGTTTCCCAATATACCATCAAAATTGAACAGTCCGCCCTGATGTCCAATGGAGACCGCAGCTGGCATGGTTCGATTGTTGGCACGGGGCTGGATTATGCCTTTGTGTCGACTGTCGGCCAGAAAACCGCTCACTTCATCCTGACGTCACCCTCCGGGATCTTCCAGTTTTTTGGTACCAATACCGGGGGGAATCTCTTTTCCGGCGCCTTTAACCGGCTTGAACATGTCAGGGATGATATTCCTGATGTGGATACGATTGTCTGGGGTGAGGGGGCTCGGGACGTTTTTACGTCAACGCCGCTTTCAATTAATCAATCAGTCTCCAGTGATACAGCTCCTATTGGCTCATGGCTAACTTTTGAGTTGACCTTCGAAAATTTCGGGTCATCGCCTTTGTCTGACCAGAACGTCGATATTTTCTTTGTTCTTGAAAATACGGAGCTTCCGGTTTTGCCTCCTGGCTGCCAGATTGCTGAATCTACCGACCTGCAGCCCGTTCTGCATTGTTTGTTGGGGGAGTTCGCCGCAGGACAGGTCAAGCAGTTGTCGTTTACCGTGAATACCTCGGAAGCATCCTATCCGCTGGTTTACAGTACTGCAGTGGCCGGGGATTTTCGCAGCGATGTCATCGTTGAGATATTCCAGGATGTACGCAGCGACCAGGATGGCGACGGGATTTCGGATTTCAATGAAAACCTTCTTGGCCTGGATGACACGAATGGCCTGGATGCCGAGCAGGAAAAGGAGGCCATTATAGATGTCCTGGTGGCTTACACGCCGGAGGTAGATTCGGTCTATGACGGCGAGGTAACGACCAGGATAAACCAGTTATTCAATGTTGCGAACAGGATTTTTGAAGACAGCCACACAGGCATTGTTTTACGGCCAGTGGGGATTCATAAAATCAATTATACGCCGTCGGCGGCTCTTGAAGATGATCTGTATTCCCTGACCATTGCTGAAGGGGAGGCATTTGCAAACCTTGGACGCCGAAGAGCCCTTTTTGGCGGAGACCTTGTGGTTCTGTTTCGGACAGGGGAGGTCAATGGCCTCTGTGGTCTTGCGAATCTTGTAGGCAAAGGCACCGAGGGAGACTTTTCAGCCCAGTACCATCGCGACTTTGCTTTTTCCGTGATCAATATTGACTGTATGGATGACAGTGTACTGGCCCATGAAGTGGGTCATAACCTTGGGCTCATTCACTCACGTCGTGAAGAATCAGGTGGTGGCACACTGCCTTCTTCCTCTGGATATGGCGTAGACACCCGCTTTGTTACCGTGATGGCGTTTCCGGATGATTTCGATGTGGTTAACAGGCTCTACCGATTTTCAGACCCAAGTCGTTTATGTGGACCCTTTGCCTGTGGTGAGGAGGCCGATATGCCTGACACGGGTGCTGATGCTGTTGCCACGCTGAATCTGGTCAAGCATCAGGCAGCGGCCTTTTATCCATCCCAGGAAAGCAGAATTCGCAACCTGAAAGCGGTTTCCAGTAAGGAAGGCGCGGTGTCGGTCTCGTTGGGTTTGGCAGCTTATACGGGTAACAGCAATGACTTTTCAACACATGTGAACAGTGATGACAGGGTAACCCTGCGCATGAAGATAAGGCCATTACCTAGACAGCTTGGCAAACGCTTTGTGACCCATCTGGTTGCGGTTAGTGGTAATAACAGTTTCTTCCAGATTAATGAAGAGGGAGAATTTTCATCCTGGAATGGCTCATTAAATACGCTAACTCCCATGGGGGGGAGCAGGCGTTTTTCAGGGGCTGAACTGTTCGATGTGGTGGAAGTTTTGAAGCCGGGGTCCGCGAGAATAAGCGACAGTACCCTGAGACTCTTCGTTGCTTACCGTATGGTGGAAACGGGTGAACTGGTCTACGGAGCCACTCCCTACTCACTGACTATCAGTCAATAAGTCTGGTATTTGGAAGAAATGCACCTGTAAAAAGATCCTAGAGGCGACACAGATTCTCACTGATGGGAAACAGGTACTTTACATCAAAAATGACATTGTTCGACCGGGTGTAGGACCTGATCTTTTCCACCCCGGCCTCCCTGAAGCAGTCATGAGATACAGCTATTACCACGGCATCATAGGATTGAGGTGACACTTCCTCAATAAGCTCCAGCCCATATTCGTTAAGGGCACTTTTCGGATCTACCCAGGGGTCATGGATATCCACATTGGCATGGTACTCCCTGAGACCCTGAACCAGTTCCACGACTCTGCTGTTACGAATGTCCGGACAGTTTTCCTTGAATGCAAGCCCAAGGACCAGGATATTGGCGTCTACTACATGAATCCTGTGCCGAGTCATTTCCTTGATAACTCGCTCGCTGATGTAAGTGCCCATTTCATCATTGATACGGCGTCCGGCAAGAATAACTTCAGGATGGTAGCCGATTTCCTGGGATTTGTGCGTCAGGTAGTAGGGGTCGACCCCAATGCAGTGACCACCCACAAGGCCGGGTCTGAAGTTCAGGAAATTCCACTTGGTGCCTGCTGCCTCAAGTACCTCTTCTGTATCAATACCCAAACGGTGGAAAATAATGCTTAATTCGTTGATGAGGGCGATATTGAGATCACGCTGGGTATTCTCGATTACCTTTGAGGCTTCCGCTACCTTGATGCTACTGGCCTTGTGAGTGCCGGCCTCAATAATTCTGCCGTACAGGCTGTCAACAAACGTGGCAGCCTCTGGTGTGGAACCGGAAGTGACCTTGATGACGGTGGACAACCTATGCTTCTTGTCACCGGGGTTGATGCGCTCCGGGCTGTATCCCACATAAAACTGCTGGTTTAACTGAAGCCCGGACTCCTGCTCCAGCAAGGGGACGCAATCTTCCTCTGTGGCGCCTGGATATACAGTTGATTCGAAAATAACGACATCACCTTCGTCGAGGTAGCGCCCTACAAGCAAACAGGCATTTTTAAGCGGAGTCAGGTCAGGACGGTTCTGTTTGTCGACAGGTGTCGGTACCGTGATAATGTAGACATTAAATGCTTTAAGATCTTCAGGGCTTGATGAATAGTGGCCATGAACAGCAGCAGCGAGATCACTGCTATCGAGATCTTTCATGATATCGATGCCGCCAGTGAGTTGATCCACACGGTTTCTGTTGATATCGAAGCCCAAAGCAGGAAAATGCTTTGCGAATTCCACCATCAGTGGCAAGCCTACATAACCGAGGCCGATGACGGCAATCTTGCTGTTATTGATGTCCATTTACCTGCTCCTTCAATGTGGGGGCATTATAAACAAAGCAGCCTGTGAAAGCGCTGAAACTATAGCGCGGAGCATTAGGAAAACAGATGGCGTGATATACTCGCCACCTTCGAAAACTGGCCAAATATTATGACAAAATTCACCAAAGTCGGTATCACCGGAAGACGTAACAGGGAAATTGCTGACTCCCTGCAACTCCTTATAGATTTTCTTCAGTCTACGGTCGACCTGGACGTTATTCTTGATACGGAAATTGAGAGCCTGGTCGATGCCGGTAAAATGCAGGTCTGTGAGATCGACCAGTTGGTGAAATCTTGTGAACTGGTGATCGTAGTGGGAGGCGATGGCAGCCTGTTACAGGTGGCTTCTATATTGGCAGAAAATGATGTACCGGTTATTGGTGTGAATCGGGGCAGGCTTGGATTCCTTACAGACATCCTCCCGGAGCAACTGGAGAGTGTGCTCTCCGACGTGCTGGCCGGGCAGTACAAGATTGAGTCCCGATTTCTGCTGGATGTTGAATCAGCGCGCGACGGCAAGCAGGTTAAATTCCTGGGTTCGGCCCTAAATGATGTCGTACTTCACCCTGGGAAGGCTGTCCAGATGATAGAGTTCTCCCTGTATATCAATGATGAGTTTGTCTATAACCAGGCTTCGGATGGGCTGGTAGTGGCAACTCCAACGGGTTCAACAGCTTACGCGATGTCTGCAGGAGGGCCGATCATGCATCCGAAGCTGGATGCACTAGTGCTTGTTCCTATTAATCCGCATAGCCTGAGCAGCCGTCCTATTGTGGTCGATGGTAGTTGTGAACTAACGCTCATTGTAGGTGACCGGCATCATATTCTGCCCCAGGTAAGTTGTGACGGTTCGATGAGTCACAGTTGTAATCCCGGCGATCGCATTAGCATCCGCAAGAAGGCTAAAGAACTGAAAATACTTCATCCTGCTGATTATAATTATTACGAAACCTGTCGAAGCAAGCTGGGATGGTCTCACCGTCCAACCAACAAGTAAGCGCCTGATAGATGTTCAAAGTTCTTGAAGCTCCCCTTGAAGAAGACCTGAGTCAATTCAGTCGTCTGCTGTGGCAGCAAAAAATCTCCCACCGCATTATCCGCCTTGATCATAGTCAGGTACTGACGGTCACGGGACAGCAAGAGGCCATGACAGCAGTCACGCTTTATAGCCAATGGCAGCGAGGAGAAGTTCTGCCGGACAAGAATGATTCGTCGGACGTAGCGGCTTATTTCAATATTCGGGATGTCGCAATAAAACTGGCTAGCGCATTTCGCCGAGCACCTCTTTCCCTGTTCTTGATTCTGCTCTGTATTGTCCTGGCTGTTCTTGCGCCTCTTGAGTCAATGAATGGTCTGACGCGTTCATTGTTGTATCCTGATTTCAGCTATGGCACATCGATTATTGACCTGGAAAGGGTCATGAATGACTTGCAACTGATGGTGTTCCTGAAAATGCTTAGTCCTGCTATTTTGCACGGGGGACTGGTCCATTTGTCGTTCAATATGCTCTGGCTGTGGGAGTTTGGCCGGAGAATTGAAGCAGTCCAGGCAAGTTGGGTATTGTTATTACTGATTATTATCCTGGCCCTTGTTTCCAATACGGCCCAGTACCTGTATGGCGGGTCAATATATTTTGGAGGCATGTCGGGAGTAGTCTACGGTCTTTTTGGTTACATATGGATGTGGCAGTTGTTTGATCCTGCAAAAGGGCTGGCCTTGCCGTGCGCTCTGGTGTTTTTTTTACTGCTAAGTCTGGTCATCATTACGGCCCTTGATCTGGATTTTATCGCCGATGAAGCCCATATAGGTGGTTTCCTTGCCGGTATTCTATATGGAGCTACCGTTGCCACCGTGTCTAAAGTTTGGCGTAGCAGGAATGCCATCCGATGACGATGATGACAGGAGTAAACATGAACGATAAACCGCAGACCCTGGAAGAACTCGTGAATGCCATGACCCCGGAAATACATGAGCAGCTAAAAAGCGCTGTTGAGTTGGGGCGATGGGAAAACGGGGAGCGATTGACAGATGAACAAAAGGCTAATTGTTTGCAGGCAATTATTGCTTACGATCAGGCAAACCTTTCACCGGAGCAGCGAGTGGGTTTCGTAAAACCGAAAGAGCAGCCCTGTGGTGATCACGAATAATAAATCAGGAATTTTATGACCGAACTTGCGAAAGGCCAGCTTCACAAGATGCGTGCCAGGTTGGATCAGCCTGTCAGTTATTCATTGATCCTGGGTAACGACCAGGTTTCTCTGAATGCATTGATCACAAAAAAAATTCGACTCGTATACCAAAATGAAATCCGCTGTGTTCATTGCGACCGCAAGACCAACAAGAGTTTCAATCAGGGATACTGCTATCCGTGCTTTCAGAAGCTGGCACAATGTGATAGCTGCGTCATCTCCCCGGAAAAGTGCCATTATGATGCCGGTACCTGTCGCGAACCCGTCTGGGGCGATGAGTTCTGTATGCAGGATCATATAGTATATCTGGCGAATTCTTCAGGAATTAAAGTGGGTATTACAAGGGCGTCACAAGTACCCACCCGTTGGATTGACCAGGGGGCTGTGCAAGCACTACCTGTTATGCGTACACGCTCTCGCCAGCAGGCCGGTTTCGTTGAAGCTTTGTTCAGGCAGTACGTCACTGACCGCACCAACTGGCGAAATATGTTGAAAGGTAATATTGAGGCCGTGGATCTTGAAACTGAGCGGGATGGCCTGGTGACTCGATGTGAAAAGGAACTTGATGACCTGGAACAGCGATTTGGTATTCATGCCATTAGCCAGATTAATGGTGTTTCACCGGTAGATATCAGCTACCCGGTGGATACTTATCCGTACAAGGTCAGCTCACTGAATTTTGATAAAACACCAGAGGTTGAAGGCAGCCTGCTTGGTATCAAGGGACAATACCTGATCCTGGATACCGGGGTAATCAACCTCAGGAAATTTTCAGGTTACCTGGTTACCTTACACGAAAACTGAAACATTAATCTTTTTGAATTGAATCTATTGGAATTTTTATGAAAGAGTCTCAGGGCAAGACAGTATATCTCAAGGATTATCAGCCGCCAGCCTATTTAATTGATGAAACCCATCTTACCTTCCAGCTGTTTGAAGATAAAACCCTGGTCTCTTCTGAACTGGTTTTACGCAGAAACCCTGAGGCGCCGTCAGCAGGTTCAAACGACCTTGTACTTGATGGCGTCGACCTGACCCTGCTTTCGGTATCTATTGATGGCCGGGAACTGGGAGAAGCTGAATATTCTGTCAATGATCATGCATTGGTACTCTCGGCACTACCAGATAATTTCACCCTGTCCTGTAATACGCAGATAAAGCCGCATGAAAATACAAGCCTTGAGGGTCTGTATAAATCTCGCACTATGTTCTGCACTCAATGTGAAGCCGAAGGGTTCAGAAAAATTACGTATTTCCTGGATCGTCCTGATGTTCTGTCCAGCTTTACTACCAGGATTGAAGCGGATAAATCCCTTTATCCTGTGTTGCTGTCCAATGGTAATAAAATTGACAGTGGCGACCTTCAGGAAGGTCGCCATTTTGCTACCTGGGAAGATCCATTCAGAAAACCAAGCTACTTATTCGCGCTGGTTGCGGGGAACCTCAAAGCAGTCGATGACAGTTTTACCACCTGTTCGGGGCGTGAAATTGCCTTGAGCATTTTTGTGGAAGAAAAAGATCTCGACAAGTGTGATTTTGCCCTGGCGTCATTGAAACGAGCGATGAAATGGGATGAGGATGTTTATGGCCGGGAATATGATCTGGATATTTTCATGATTGTTGCTGTGGATGATTTCAATATGGGGGCGATGGAAAACAAGGGTCTGAATATATTCAATTCGTCTTGTGTCCTGGCAAACCCGGCAACATCCACAGATCAGGCTTTTGCGCGCATTGAAGCTATTGTTGCCCATGAATATTTTCATAACTGGTCAGGTAACAGGGTGACCTGCCGTGACTGGTTCCAGTTAAGTCTGAAGGAGGGCTTTACGGTTTTTCGGGATTCAGAATTCTCCGCTGACATGGGCTCACGGGCTGTCAAACGAATAGAGGACGTAAGTTTTCTCCGAACTGTCCAGTTTGCCGAAGATGCCGGTCCCATGGCGCATTCTGTTCGTCCTGAGTCCTATATGGAAATCTCCAATTTCTACACGGTTACCATTTATGAAAAAGGAGCTGAAGTAGTCCGAATGCAGGCTAATCTTCTGGGTCCTGAAAGATTCAGGGAAGGCACTGACCGTTATTTTGAACGCTTTGATGGCATGGCCGTTACCACGGAGGATTTTGTAAGTACCATGGAGGAGGTTTCAGGCCTGGACCTGGGGCAGTTTAGACGTTGGTATAGCCAGGCAGGAACACCTGTGCTAGAGGTAAGTGGTGATTATGACAATGAAAACCATTCATACACACTGACGGTCGAACAGCATTGTCCACCGACCCCATCGCAGCCTGAAAAATTGCCTTTCTATATCCCCCTCACAATGGCGCTTCTGGACAAGGATGGCAATGAGCAGGTTCTGAATGTGGAGGGGCAGCAGTCGTCCACGGAACTGGTCCTGCATGTCAGTGAGCAAGCCCAGTCATTTCGCTTCACAGGTCTTAAGTCTGCTCCAGTGCCAGTTTTACTGCGTGGGTTTTCCGCCCCGGTTAAACTGCATTATCCCTATACACGAGATGACCTGATGTTGCTCATGCAACATGAAAAAGATGGCTTTGCCCGGTGGGAAGCCGGGCAGCAACTTTCACTGCAGGTCCTGCCGGATATTCAGGGTGCCATGAATGAAGGTATTGAACCTGAAGTCGATGAACGTCTTGTCAGTGCTTTCGACGGTATTCTTGAGATTGCAGCAAAAGATGATACCCAGGACAGGGCCATGCTTGCACACCTGATGCTCTTGCCCTCAGAGGCCTACCTGGCCGAACTGGCTGAAATTGCAGATGTGGATATTATTCATCATTCCCGCGAATTTTTACGTCGATACCTGGCCGTGAAGCTGGAAAACAAATTCCTGGCAGTCTATGAATCCTGTCTCAGGGATGTTCCCTACAAATACAATGCAAAAGAGGCTGCCTGCAGAAGCCTGAAAAATACGGTACTCAATTATTTATGCTGTCTCGACAAGCCGGAACATTTTGAGCGTGTCCAAAAGCAATATCGTGAAGCCAATAATATGACCGATAGTAGTTCGGCCCTGCGTTCACTGGTTAACAATCCCTCTGAATCCAGTGCGCAATTGCGTGAGAGCCTGCTGGAACATTTCTATGAAAATTGGAAGCATGAAACCCTGGTTGTTGAGCAGTGGTTCTCTATGCAGAGTGCAGCAAGTAATCCGGATAATCTGGGCGACATAAAAAAGCTGATGGAACATCCGGCTTTTGATATCAAGAATCCAAACAAGGTCCGATGTGTAATAGGTGCCTTCTGTCACAACAACGCCGTGGGATTTCACAAACTTGATGGCAGTGGCTATGATTTTCTGGCGGACCAGGTCATCGCATTGAATGCGATCAATCCACAGATCGCATCGAGATTATTGACACCTCTCACCAGGTGGAGAAAGTTCAGTCCTGAACGCCAGGATCTCATGCAGGAGGCACTGCGCCGGGTTATGGCTCTACCTGATATCTCGCCTGATGTATATGAAGTGGTCAGTAAAAGCCTTCAGCCATGAAATGAAGTAATGTCTATGGGGTTGAACCTCCCTGTCACTGCAACTGAATCGTGTTGTAATGGCATATTGCCTGAATTAAGCTTGTCGTCTGTTTCGCTTTCTAAAGCCGCAGTGCCTGTCAGAATTGCGTTGGCGAAAACATATTAACAATAAAAAAACCTGCCACTCCGACGGGCACCAGAGGCAGGATATTTCCATAAACCCTGGGGGAAGCAATGATTACAGATCCACGCCAGATACTTGATCATTCGGCCATGAGTCGACTGCAGTACGTTATTGTTGGTTTAACCGTTGGTCTCAATGCGCTGGATGGATTTGATGTGCTCGCTATCAGCTTCGCCGGGCCGGGTATTGCCATGGAATGGGGCCTTGATAATGCCGGTCTGGGGATAGTGCTCTCCATGGAGCTAATCGGCATGGCTGTTGGCTCGGTTCTTCTGGGAGGGGTTGCTGACCGAATTGGCCGTAAAACCACCATTATGGGGTGCCTGTTTGCCATGGCTATTGGCATGTTCATGGTCACTACCACGTCAAGCCTGATGGAGCTCTCAATCTGGCGCGTCATCACTGGCCTTGGCATTGGCGGCATGCTGGCGGCAATCAATGCTGTAGTGGCAGAGTTTTCCAACCTTAAAAACCGGGCGAAGATGATTGCCATCATGACGATAGGCTATCCGGTTGGGGGAGTTGTAGGCGGGGCAATCGTTTCTGAACTAATGAAATATTTTGACTGGCGAGTCGTGTTTTATTTCGGAACGATTATGACAGTAATTTTTATTCCCCTGATTCACTTTATCATGCCGGAATCAGTACATTGGCTGACCAGAAAGCAGCCAGAAGGGGCATTGGACAGGATTAATGCCACGTTGAAGCGGTTAGGCCATGCCGCGGCTGACCAGTTGCCTGTGATAGAGGAGGCCGCCAGAAAAGTATCTACCTCATTCCTGTTCTCGAGGGTCATGATTGCAACAACACTCCTGGTTACGGCGGCATATTTCCTGCATGTAGTTACGCTTTATTACATCCTTAAATGGACACCGAAGCTGGTCGTTGACATGGGGTTTGCTCCTAATCTTGCTGGTGAGGCTTTAATGTGGGCCAGTATTGGTGGTGCATTGGGCTGTATTTTCTTTGGAGTACTCAGTACACGTTTCAGTCTCAAATCCCTGACCATTTTCACTTTCGCTCTGGCCTGGGTCTTCACTGGGATCTTCGGCTATGCCCCAGCCGAACTGGGAACTATCAAACTTTTTGTCGCCATGGCGGGTTTCTTCGTGAATGCCGGTATTGTCGGTATGTACGCCATCCTGGCGAATGTCTTTCCAACACAGGCCAGAGCATCCGGCACTGGGTTCGCCATTGGTATTGGCAGGGGTGGTTCCGTGCTGTCCCCGATCATTGCGGGATTCCTGCTTGAAGGTGGGCTGGATTTACCCGGGGTGTCGCTGATCATGGGAGCAGGATCAATAATAGCTGCTGTTCTGTTGCTGTTTTTGAAACTGGATGCTGATGGCAGTGCGAAAGGTGCAGGTGGCGAGAAAAAAGATGAAGGCCCCCAGGGCATTGGTAGCCCGGCACCAGTCTGATATTATTTTCTTGATTAAAAAACCGCTGCATTTGCAGCGGTTTTTTTTCGCGTCGTGTCAGGGCTGGTCTACATCACGAACATTTTGCAGGGGAATATTGCTGGCGTTATCTGCCCCTTTCATATACTCCTCGATTTCGTTGAAATTCATGTAGCGATAGATTTCCGCAGACATGGTATCAAGGTTATTCATGTAGGCCATGTATTCTTCCATGTCGGGGAGCTTGCCCAGCGCAGAAGCCACGGCAGCAAGTTCAGCTGAAGCCAGATAAACATTGGCTCCATCACCCAGACGATTGGGAAAGTTTCTTGTTGACGTGGAAACTACCGTTGAACCTGCTTCGACACGCGCCTGATTGCCCATACAGAGTGAACAGCCAGGCATTTCGGTGCGGGCGCCGGCCTTGCCATAGATTGAGTAATAGCCTTCTTCCGTTAACTGGTGCTGATCCATTTTTGTGGGTGGTGCCAGCCAGAGTCTTGTAGGCAGTGAACCCTCAACCTGTTCAAGCACTTTACCTGCAGCGCGGAAATTACCAATATTGAGCATACATGAACCAATAAACACTTCATCGATCTGTGTGCCGGCAACCTCAGACAGGGGTTTTACATCATCCGGATCATTAGGACACGCGAGTAGGGGTTCCTTGATCTCATTGAGGTCAATTTCAATAACTTCCCTGTATTCGGCATCGGCATCCGCTTCAAGAAGTTCAGGATTCGCAAGCCATTCTTCCATCGCAACTGCACGTCGTTCCAGGGTTCTCGGGTCACCATAGCCCTGTGAAATCATCCAGCGCAGCAGGGTAATATTGGACCTGAAGTACTCCTTGATCGGCTCTGGACCAAGTTTGATGGTACAACCAGCTGCTGAGCGTTCGGCGGAGGCATCAGACAGTTCGAATGCCTGTTCTATTTTCAGGTCAGGAAGGCCTTCAATTTCCAGAACACGCCCGGAGAATATGTTCTTCTTGCCTTTCTTTTCGACCGTGAGCAAACCGTTCTGAATGGCCGCGTAAGGGATGGCATTAACCAGGTCACGCAAGGTGATGCCAGGCTGCATGTCTCCCTTGAAACGAACCAGTACCGACTCAGGCATATCCAGAGGCATAACGCCTGTGGCTGCCGCAAAGGCAACGAGGCCTGAACCAGCCGGGAAAGAAATACCGATGGGGAAGCGGGTATGAGAATCACCACCAGTGCCCACTGTGTCAGGAAGAAGCATACGGTTTAGCCAGGAGTGGATAATGCCGTCACCGGGTCGAAGTGAAACCCCGCCACGATTCTGGATGAAATCCGGTAATGAATGCTGTGTATCTATATCGACGGGCTTGGGATAGGCTGCGGTGTGACAGAATGACTGCATAACAAGGTCAGCAGTAAAGCCGAGGCAGGCCAGATCCTTGAGTTCATCCCTGGTCATGGGCCCGGTTGTATCCTGAGAGCCCACAGTGGTCATCCTTGGCTCACAGTATGTGCCAGGCCTGATGCCTTCTACACCGCAGGCCTTACCGACCATTTTTTGTGCCAGGGTGAAGCCCTTGTCACTTTCAATTGGTGCGTTGGGCCGGCGGAATTCATCAGAGGCGCCGAGGCCGAGCTTTTCACGGGCCCTTTCTGTGAGACCACGCCCGATAATCATGGCAATCCTGCCGCCCGCCTGAACTTCGTCGAGTAGCATCTCAGTTTTCAATTCAAAGGTGGATACAACATCATCCGTTCCATGGCGGGTTATTTTGCCCGCGTAAGGATGGATGTCGATCACATCACCCGTTTCAAGATCATCCACGTTGCACTCGATAGGAAAACCACCAGCATCTTCCATGGTATTGTAAAAAATCGGAGCAATAGAGGAACCCAGCACGACACTGCCAATACGTTTGTTGGGTATGTGGGGAATATCATGGCCCATATGCCAGAGTACCGAGTTGGTTGCCGATTTTCGTGATGAGCCGGTACCAACAACATCACCTACCAGGCAGACAGAATGGCCTTTGTGTTTCAATTCCTCAATCTGCTCAACTGCATTAGTGACGCCTTCACGGGGCATTTTGTACATGGCCGTTGCATGCAGGGGAATGTCGGGTCTTGACCAGGCATCAGGGGCAGGGGAGAGATCGTCAGTATTGGTTTCACCGGGCACCTTGAATACGGTGGTAGTGATAACGTCAGGAACACGGGGTTTGTTGGTGAACCATTCAGCATCTGCCCATGACTTAAGGGTTTTTATGGCATTGGCATTTCCGGCGTCAGCTTTTTCGGCGACATCATGGAAAGCATCAAACATCAGCAGGGTGCTGGAAAGCTGTACACCTGCTTCCTCACCCAGTTCAGCATCATCCAGCAGGTCTACCAGGGTGCTGATGTTGTAACCGCCAAGCATGGTGCCCAGCAGTTTGACAGCATCGAGCCTGGAAATGAGAGGTGATTCAGCGTCCCCCTTGGCAACAGCGGAAAGAAAACCCGCTTTGACATAGGCTGCCTCATCAACCCCGGCTGGGACACGGTTACTGATTAAATCCAGCAGGAATTCCTCTTCGCCTGCCGGCGGATTCTTCAGTAGCTCAATGAGAGCGGCAGTCTGTTCAGCGTCGAGGGGTTTGGGAACAATACCCTGTTCAGCACGTTCTTCCACATGGCGGCGATAAGCTTCAAGCACTTCAAATTCCTCACGAAATAGGTGGCTGGGGACTGGTTTCCGGCCATTCCGGATTCCATAAATGCGGGCGCAGATTTTACTTGAAATGGCCTTTAAAGACTAGGTCAGCAGCGGACAGCGCGTTACAATCGACAGCTATGAACTCAGTAAAGACACCCTGTATAGGAATATGCTCTACCACGTCCCTGGGCGACAAGATATGCCGGGGATGTAAGCGATTTGGCTTCGAGGTAGTGAATTGGAACCAGTACTCGGATGAGGAAAAACGGGCGGTGTTGAGCCGGATTGACCAGTTAACCCAGCAGATCATGGCTGAACGGTTCAGGATCCTGTCCGTTGAAAAGCTCATGCAGGCCCTTGATGACTTCCGGTTTTTCTATGATCCGACCATGTCGCCATATTGCTGGTTACACAACCTGCTGCAAAAGCGACTCTATCGTATCAACAGTCTGGATGAAGTTGGGGCAAGTCTTGCTCCATCCCATAATGGACGTGAAGTCAGTGAAGTTATCGCTGAAATCAACCAGGAGCTTTTTACGCTCAGCCTTGCCCATTATGAACGTTATTTTGAAAGCCGCTTTAGCCGAGGAACTGGTCGCTGAAGTCACCATGAAAGCAGGGGGAAAACATGGCTCGATATAAATGCTTTTTACTACTCATTATATGTTTCGTCCATACCGTAACAGCGCAAATGCTTACGGATTATGCGGTTGACACCTCATGGCCCCAGCCCTTACCGGATGCCATGATACTTGGGCAGGTATCAGGTATAGCTGTAGCGCCTGATGATACCGTCTGGGTGCTGCACCGTCCTAAAACCCTTACCCTGAGTGACCTGGGCGCTGTGCTGGATCCTCCGGCTTCAATTTGCTGCCGGGCGGCTCCTTCCGTTCTTCAATTCAGCCCGGAGGGTGAGTTATTGCAGGCCTGGGGTGGACCTGTCTGGGACGTGGATAACCAGCAATGGCGAGAGCAAGACCAGGACTGGCCACTCAATGAACACGGAATTTTTGTGGATGATCAGGGTTATGTCTGGATCGGTGGAAATCAGGACGCCGGGGGGCAGCATATCGTAGTCAAGTATTCGCAGGCCGGTGAACACCTGCTGACACTGGGAACGCCGGGTGAAACAGGAGACAGTAATGATCCTGCCCGTCTTGGACGTCCATCGGATATAGCAGTAGATACCGGGGCTGCTGAAGTCTATGTGGCAGATGGATATAAAAACCGTCGCGTGATCGTCTTTGACAGTATCTCCGGCGACTACAAGCGTCACTGGGGTGCGTATGGAAATCGACCAAATGATGCTCCACTACCTGCCTACAATCCCGATGCCGAACTTTCCGATCAATTTCTCGGGCCTGTTCATGCTGTGGTGCTTGGACCGGATAATCTGCTGTACGTGGCAGACAGGACGGGGAACAGAATCCAGGTGTTTGAAAAGGACGGTACATACATTCGTGAAGCACTGATATCACCGGAAACCCTTGCAAACGGTTCTGCATGGGATATCACCTTTTCACCGGAAGATAACGGTCGCTGGCTCTTCATGGCCGATGGTGCCAATCGTGTTATCTGGAGACTGGATAGTAGTACGCTGTCCGTGTCTGGTTTTTTTGGCGGTGGTGGCAGGCAAGCAGGACAATTCAACTGGGTTCATAATATTGCTGCAGATTCAGCAGGCAACCTTTATACATCCGAGGTGCTCGATGGCCGCCGAATCCAGAAATTCACGCCGGGGGGTAGTGGACGTTAAATGCCTTACCCTGGAAAATTATCCACATAGACATTTGAAAAATTGCAGTTTATTCTCATGGGGAAAAAAAGGGGGGGGTATACGATGTTCAGGTTGCTGGTTCTCTGTAGCATAAGTCTGATCTGTTCCACCACTGTTCTTGCTCAATCTGAAGGACTGCCGCGCAGGGACGATGGCCGGCCGGATATCTCCGGTATCTGGCAAGTGCTCAGTAACGCCAACTGGAACCTGGAAGACCAGCCAGCCGTACAGGGGACTGTTGAAAGCCTGGGGGCAATCGGTGCTGTGACGCCGGGCAAAAGTGTCATTAGGGGAGGCCGTATTCCCTATAAGCCCGAGGCTTTGGCCCAACTGACCAGCAATTATGCCAACCGGCGCACCGAAGATCCCGAAGCCAAATGTTTTATGCCTGGAATACCACGGGCCACCTATATTCCCCAGCCTTTCCAGATTTTTCAGACTGATACCGATATTTTCATGGCCTACCAGTTCGCTGGAGCTGAGAGAACTGTCTTTATGGATAATCATATGGAAGCCCCTATCGACAGTTGGATGGGCTGGTCTAATGGCCACTGGGAGGGCGATACCCTCGTCATCGAGGTAGCCGGCCTTAACCCGAACTGGCTTGACCGGACTGGCAACTACTATACCTCCACTGTCAAGGTGACCGAACGTTATACTCTCAAAAGTCCCTATCACATGGACTATGAGGTAACGATTGAGGATCCAGCGGTATATGAGGACCCATGGACCTTCGGCATGACCCTGTACAAACGTGTGGAGGATAACGCCCGCCTGTTTGAGTTCAAATGTGTCGAATTTGCCGAAGAAATGATGTACAGCTACCTCAGCCGTGAAAATTATTTTCGAAACCTGGGAATCGACATCAGTGGAGATGATGAAGATGAATAGGAATATAAACAGGGCGTATATACCCATTTCATACAGGATGGCGACATTGATCATGTTTTTGCTGTCTGCAGTTAATGCCGTTATGGCACAAGAGGAGTCCTGGGAGATGCCCAGAACCTCCTGGGGAGATCCCCTGATTCAGGGATACTGGTCAAACTCCACAATGGTTCCCCTGCAGCGCCCCGAACACCTGGGTGAGCAGGCCTTTTACACGGAACAGGAATTAAACGATATTCTGCGGGCTGAATTTGATGATGAATATGGGGAAACCCAGGCTGGAACACCGGAAGATGTGCATTACCAGTTTGATGATTACCTGATGAACCGGACTGCTGACAACATCACCCAGAACTTGCGAACGTCTATTATTGTTGACCCACCCAATGGGCGTTATCCGGAGCTGACAGCGGCAGCCAAGCAGGATCTTGAGGATTTTCGTGTCTGGCGGGATAAGTACCAGTGGGACAAGGCACAGAACAGGACCCTCTCAGAACGCTGTCTTATCTGGGACCAGGAAGGTCCACCGATTCTGCCTCTGGGCTACAACAGTACCTATCAATTTATGCAGACTGAAGATTACGTCGTCCTGAAACTGGAAATGATTCATGATGTGCGCATTATTCCCCTGGATGGTGGTGATCCTGCCGAGAATAGTCTGCCACAGTGGCTTGGTAATTCCCGAGGCTACTGGGACGGGGATACTCTGGTTGTAAAAACCACGGGTTATACAGGCAGAACCAATATGCCGGGACTGCGTCGTGCGCCTATGTCGGTAGATGCGGTGGTTGAAGAGAGGTTTACCCGCGTAGATGAAACCACTATCGACTATCAGTTTACCGTGACGGACCCGACAGTCTGGACGCAACCCTGGAGCGGTAATTATCCATTCAATGCGATTGACGGCCCCATGTTCGAGTATGCCTGCCACGAAGGCAATTACGGCATTGTGAATATTCTGAGTGGCAAGCGGACAGAAGAACTGGACAGAATGCGGGCAGCAGAACAGTAAAGGGGAATTAACAAGTGAAAAATAAAATTCTGATTATCCTGGGCCTGACCCTGAATCTGGTACTGACCAATGCCAATGCCCATCATGCATTTTCACAGGAATTCAGCGTGGAACTTCCAGTTAACCTGAAAGGCACTGTGACCAAGGTAGAATTGATCAATCCCCATTCCTGGATCCATATAGCTGTGGTGAATGATCAGGGTGTGGAGGAAAGCTGGATGATCGAAGGAGGCAGTCCCAATTCACTGTTCAGGCAGGGTATTACCAAGAACAGTATTCCCATTGGTGCCGAGTTGGAAGTGTTTGGTTATCAGGCCAGGGATCGGACCCTGAAAGCCGTTGGCAGGGACATTTCCTTTGCTGATGGGACACCACTATTTTTCAGGGGAACCCGGCTACCGGATTAAGGTGCTGTCCTGATCCTGGAGGTCCGTGATTGGCGAGCTTTTCAGATCAAAGCCCTCTGGAGTGAGTTCCAGCCACCAGGCATTTTCATCCCAGTCTCCCAGCACAATCCTTTTTCCTGCCTCCCCATCGAGATCCAGTTGATGGATGTCCGGTCGGTGGGTGTGCCCATGAACCAGCGTGGTTTCACCATATTCCCCCAAAACCCTGTTCACTTCTTCTGGAGTCACATCCATGATGTCATCAGGCTTGTTACTGCTCATGGCTTTACTTTTATCCCGAGCCTGTTCGGCAAAAGCCAGTCGTTCTGATACAGGGCGATTCAGGAATTCCTGTTGCCAAATGGGGTTTCGCACCATGGTTCGAAAGGCCATGTAATCCTCGTCTCTGGTACAGAGGGAATCGCCATGCATTAACAGGTAGTGCTGGTCGAAACAGCTAAGCAAGTGGGGATCTTTGATCAGTGTACTGCCAGTTTCAGCAGCAAAGGACTTGCCCAGAAGAAAGTCGCGATTACCATGCATCAGGAATACTGCTGTTCCCGAATCAGTCAATGACCTGAGTTGTGCCCTGACATCGCTTGCGAGAGTGCCGGGATCATCATCGCCTATCCAGGCATTAAAGAAATCACCCAATATATAGAGGGCCGTTGCATGGCTTGCATGATTATCGAGAAATCGGACAAAGGCCTGAAAGAGATCAGGCCTGTCGTCACTCAAATGAAGATCAGAAATGCAAAGTAGCCGGTCAGCCTTCATCGTCGCTGACTGTCACAGACTCAATGACAATATCTTCTTCCGGTACATCCTGATGCCCCATCTTTGAGCCTGTCCTGCACTCCTTGATGGTGTTAATTACATCCATACCATCAGTGACCCTGCCGAACACGGCGTAGCCCCATCCCTGTGCATCCTTGGATGTGTGATTCAGAAAATTATTGTCATTCACATTGATAAAAAACTGCGCCGTGGCGGAATGGGGGTCCATGGTGCGGGCCATGGCAATAGTTCCTGTATCATTAGCCAGGCCATTGTCTGCCTCATTCTGGATGGGATTACCCGTGGATTTCTGCTTCAGGCCTGGCTCGAATCCACCTCCCTGGATCATGAAATTATTGATAACCCGGTGGAAAATGGTGCCGTCATAATGGCCGGATCTGGCATATTCCAGGAAATTGGCCGCAGAGACCGGTGCTTTCTCATGGTCAAGCTCAAGTGTAATGTCGCCGGCAGTAGTGTGAAGAACGATCATGTAAATTCCTGTATGTTGTTTATTTCAAAGTAATCGTATGTAGTTAAGGGAATCTGAGTCGGGCTATAATACGGCCTTTGTGCCTTATTAGAAAGTCGACACCTTGATGAGTGATCCAACAGCAATACCTTCCAATTTTATTCACCAGATTATTAGGGAAGACCTTAAAAACAACAAGAATGAGGGGAGGGTGCATACCCGTTTTCCTCCGGAACCCAATGGTTATCTGCATCTCGGGCACGCCAAGTCTATTTGCCTGAACTTCTCAACAGCCAATGAATTCAATGGCCAGTGCAACCTGCGCTTTGATGACACCAATCCGGTCAAGGAGGATATGGAATATGTTGATTCCATCCGTGAAAGTATTCGGTGGTTGGGCTTTGACTGGGAAGACCGTGAATTCTATGCCTCCAACTATTTTGATGCCCTGTATGAATTTGCCGTTGACCTGGTCAGGCAGGGAAAGGCCTATGTGTGCAGTCTCAACCAGGAGCAGGCAAGACAGTACCGGGGGACGCTGACGGAGCCAGGGACCAATAGTCCGGACCGGGAAAGATCGATTGATGAAAACCTTACGCTGTTTGAGCGTATGAAAAATGGTGATTTTGAAGATGGTGCCTATACGTTGCGGGCAAAAATCGATATGGCCTCCCCCAATATGAATATGCGGGATCCTGTCATCTACCGTATACGACGCATGCACCACCATCAGACTGGAGACAAATGGTGTATCTACCCGATGTATGACTATACCCATTGTCTGTCAGATGCTCTGGAAAAAATTACGCACTCGCTTTGTACACTTGAATTTGAGGATCACCGCCCCCTGTATGATTGGGTTCTGGATCAGCTTGATGTGCCGTGCCATCCACAGCAGATCGAATTTGCCAGGCTAAATATTAATTACACGGTGATGAGTAAACGCAAACTCAAGCAACTGGTCGATGAAAAACTGGTTGATGGCTGGGATGATCCCAGAATGCCAACGCTCGACGGCATGCGCCGGCGGGGATACACCCCTGCATCAATTCGCAACTTCTGCGATATGGTCGGGGTGACCCGATCAAACAGCGTCGTGGATATGAGCATGCTTGAACACTGTCTGCGGGATGATCTGGACAAAACCTCACCCCGGGCAATGTGCGTGCTCAGACCACTCAAAGTCATTATCGAGAGTTATCCGGAGGGAGAACGGGAGATTCTGGAACTGCCAAGGCATCCTAAAGATGATTCCATGGGGACACGATCCATACCGTTTACCCGGGAAGTATTTATCGACAGGAATGACTTTGAGGAAGTTCCCCCACCGGGATTTAAACGATTGATTGCCGGAGGTGAAGTAAGATTAAGGGGCAGTTATGTCATTAGGTGTGAAGAAGTTGTAAAGGATGATAGGGGTAATATTATTGCCCTGAAATGCTCTCATGATCCGGCTACACTCGGGGCCAAGCCTGAGGGTCGCAAGGTCAAGGGAGTTATCCACTGGGTATCTGCCGAAGATGCGATTGATGCGGAAGTTCGCTTGTATGATCGGCTTTTCAATCATGAAGACCCGGATGGTGCGGAAGGGGATTATCATAATTACCTGAATTCTGATGCGCTCGACATCCTGACAGGTTGCAAGGCAGAACCGACACTGGCAGAAGCTGAAGCAGAAGACCGGTTCCAGTTTGAACGAGAAGGATACTTCTGTGCTGACTGGCGGGACCATTCGTCAACAAAACCGGTTTTCAACCTTACCGTTGGTTTGCGGGATACCTGGGCCAGAAAGCAGCAATAAGCGACAGCATTAATCCATTAATACGACCCTGAGACGTTATCGTGCTACAGATTTACAACACGCTCACCCAGAAGAAAGAAACTTTTACTCCCATAGAGGCTGGCAAAGTCCGTATGTATGTATGTGGGGTCACTACCTATGATTACTGTCATCTCGGTCATGGTCGCATGCTGGTGGTCTTTGACATTATTGTCCGTTTCCTCAGGGCTCGGGGATTTGATGTTACCTATGTCAGGAATGTGACTGATATCGATGACAAAATCATCAACCGGGCAAACGAACTGGGGATTCCCTACGATGAACTGGCGAGAAAGTTCACAGAGATCATGCATGAAGACGAGAAAGCCCTGAATATTCAGTCTCCGGATATTGAACCTCTTGCGACAGGGCACATTGACCAGATAATTGCCATGGTAAAGACCCTGGAGGACAAGGGCTTTGCCTATAAGGCAGATAATGGCGATGTGTATTTCTCCGTGACCCGTTTTCCTGGCTACACCAAGCTCAGTCACAGAAACCTGGATGAATTACTCTCAGGGGTCCGTGTAGACGTTGAGGAGGCCAAGCAGGATGCCCGAGACTTTGCCCTGTGGAAATCGTCAAAGCCGGCAGAACCAGGCTGGGATTCGCCCTGGGGCCGCGGGCGGCCAGGCTGGCATATAGAATGTTCGGCCATGTCTACGCACTGCCTGGGTGATACCTTCGACATTCATGGCGGTGGCAGCGACCTGATTTTCCCCCATCATGAAAATGAAATTGCCCAGTCTGAATGTGCGACGGGGAAGGAATTTGCCCGCTACTGGATTCATAACGGTCCACTGCGCATTGATAATGAAAAGATGTCCAAGTCCCTCAATAATTTTTTCACTATCAGGGACGTACTGACACAATACCCACCTGAAGTCATTCGCTATTTTCTGGCTTCGAGCCATTACCGAAGTGCTATTAATTATTCTTCAGATAACCTGGGACAGGCATCCAGTGCCCTTGAGCGCCTTTACAATGCATTAAAAGGTATAGATTCCAGCAGTACCCCTGTGGCTGAAGACAGTGTTTACGAATCCCGCTTCATGGTTGCAATGGAAGATGACTTCAATACTCCGGAAGCGATCAGTGTCCTTTTTGACCTGGCCAGGGAGGTCAACAGGCTCAAACAGGAAAGTCCGGAATCAGCAGCACCACTTGCGGGTTTGCTGGTCCAGCTCGCAGGCATTCTTGGCTTTTTGCAGTTACCTGTTGAAGAGTTCCTGAAAGGGGGAGGGGAAAATATCAATGCCGAAGAGATAGATTCACTGATCGAACAGCGTAACCAGGCCAGGGCCGAGAAAAACTGGGCTCTGGCGGATGAGATCAGGGACAAGCTCAAGTCATTGAATGTCGTGCTTGAGGACAAGGACGGGGAAACCTCATGGCGCGTAGAGCGGTAGAATATTTCATGCAAGATGCAGATTTTATTGACGATGCCTCACAGCATGAGTATTATGCCGCCTTTTCGCGAATAGCGAGATTTCGGGGTATAGCGCAGTCTGGTAGCGCGCCTGCTTTGGGAGCAGGATGTCGGGAGTTCGAATCTCTCTACCCCGACCATTTTTTTGCCTGTACTGGATAAATCCAGTAATGTAGGACTTGATTAGAGCGCCCGTAGCTCATTTGGATAGAGCATCGGCCTTCTAAGCCGAGGGTAGCAGGTTCGAGTCCTGCCGGGCGTGCCAGATTGCCAGAGCAGCTGGTGTTTCAGGTAAGTATCATGAGATGATACTTATTCTTGAGTTTGATGGTGGCCGTAGCTCAGTTGGTAGAGCCCCTGACTGTGACTCAGGTTGTCGTGGGTTCGAGCCCCATCGGCCACCCCATCCAAGTGGTTTACAACCACAATAAAAAACCCCGCATTAGCGGGGTTTTTTTATTGCCTGGAGTTATTCAGGAAGCCTGGGCTTTGCGCCGTTTTTTGCGGCAGATACTACTGGATGAAATGCCGAGCAATGAGGCCGCCTGAGCCTGGCTGCCCTGACTGATATGGACAGCATGCTCGACAATCAGGTTTTCTATGGTTCCCGTGAGGCTTTTCAAGGAAAGCTGGGCTTCATTTCGTAACGCCTCTTTTGTTTTTGTTGTGCCGGATTCTTCGGTTCTAGCCAATTCCGCGTTGATGATGAACTGTTTAACCTCTGCGGAAATCTGCTTGAGAGATTGTCTTTCTTTCGAAAAGGGAATTTTCATCAGCATGGACAGTAGCGATTCTTCTTTTTCGATATGTGTCAGCATCACAAGGAAATAGCTGATAAATAGTGGAAATGCCATCGATGCATTGATTTTGATACCTGCCTGCATCAATAGGATCAGGCCCATACCAAAGAGGAGGATGGGGGATATGGATATCAGCAGAACCCTGGATTTTGCTGAACTGAGACGGTCACTGGTGTTCACTGTTCCGGAAACAAGAAATGCCAGTGTGGCAAAACAGAGAGAGAACAGGTAAAGCTGAATCAGCACATAGTATTCACCCGGAACCCTGGTATAGGAATAGGAAATTTTTTCGATGCCTGTGACGTAAGCGTCGGTAAACACCATGGTAGCTGTGGTTAAGATACAGAGCGAAAGCAAAACCCCGGGTAGCAGTGAACTTCCGGAAAGCTTGCTACCAGAATTTTTCACAGCCTGGCTCAACAAGCCTGTGAGTCCGATAAAACAGCTTGCGTAAAACAGCTTCATGCTAAGAATGCTTGCAGATATCAGTTGTGTATAGGTTGCAAACTCAATCAGGCTGATACCAAAGAGCGCTGAAAAAAGCATTTGAATTGGCCAGTTGGTTTTAATTGCAAGACGCTTATCCTTTTTAAGAAAAAGCCATAACAGAATAAGCAGGGAAGTCAGGGAAGGGAGAGCAAGCCAGGTATTTTCTGTCATTGTAAATTCCTTTTAATTTTACTACTTACCTTACTTACCAGAGAATGCCGCCTTGAAAACTGGAGAGTCCACTGCCGCCACCCATTAGTAAAATTCTATCACCCCTTGAGGGCTTTGCAATATTTAATCCGAGCGGGATGGTGCAAGTTGCTGTATTTTCGTATTTTTTATAGGTAACAGGTACTTTATTTTCAGGTATTTCTGCTATTTCGCATAGTGAGCCGACTGATTTTTTTCCTACCTGATGGCAAACAAGATAATCTACCATGTCTGGCGTCCATCCCAGATAATGGTAGCAGTTTGATATCATTCCAAGGTGGATTTCATCGATTTTGTCAGTAATACCCTTCATCAGCATCTGTCCTTCAACATCACCATCTTCGGTATATTTGTAATAGCAGTATTGAGCATACTCACCGCGGGAATCGAAAAGCAGGTTTTGTATGCCTGAGTTGCTGTCTTTACGGGTCAATATGATAGCACTGCCAGCGTCACCAACTGTCATGACACCCAGGCGATCACGAAGATAATCATTATCCGCAGTTTTGATTTTTTGAAGGAATTTGCGTACCGATTTACTGGCGAGTTCACCGGAGCACACCAAGGCACTATCAACGGCACCAGAAGCAATAAATGAATTGGCGACAGAAATACCGGAAATAATTCCCTGGCAGGCATTACTGACATCCATGCAGACACCGTTTGACCCGAGTTTATGCTGGACAATATGTGCTGTACCGGGTTCCATGAAGTCTTTCTCAATTCCGCAATAAATGATCATGGCTATGTGTTCAGGTTTGATATTGGCCTGGTCAAGTGCATTGAAAGCGGCCTCTGTCGCCAGGTCTGACGGTTCTGTGCCGGGTTCCGCAAATCGTCTTTTTTCAATGCCTATTTTTTTATCGACCCAGTTAAGCGGAATTCCGAAGCGAGTATCCGCCTGAATTTCTGCCATCAGGCTCTGGGATGTAACTATCTGGGGGGGGGAATTGCTACA
>Ga0255780_10000011_pt1 | contig 213923 bp, 162 predicted proteins | sample 071ome_32_FD_179978 | JGI IMG/M metagenome (GOLD analysis project Ga0255780, IMG submission 179978) | Coastal salt marsh microbial communities from the Groves Creek Marsh, Skidaway Island, Georgia - 071405AT metaG (version 2) | ecosystem: Environmental > Aquatic > Marine > Intertidal zone >... | reverse complement strand
CTCCTGCCATAAAGCCAAGCCTGTGCATGCCTGTGTCCAGTTTGAGGTGGATATTCAAAGCCTTGTTTAACCCTTGCGCACGATCGATTAATTCCTCCAGAAGGGTGATGGAGTAGACTTCTGGCTCAAGCTGATATTCCAATAGTAAATCTATCTGGTCATTATGGACATTAAATACCATCATATCCAATGAGCATCCAGCCTGCCTGATTTCTACGGCTTCATCAATAATAGCGACTGCGAGATAATCAATCTTTTTATGTTCTAGGTATTGAGCCATCCTGACACTGCCTGAGCCATAGGCATCAGCTTTGATAACTGCCATGATACGGGTATCATCCTGTAGGTAGGATTTATATATGTTGAGGTTGTGATCCAGTGCCGAAAAGCTTGTTTCAAGAACGGTTTCATGCACCTTGCTGGATAGTTTGTGAAAAATATTTTCAAGATGAAATCGCCGTGCTCCTTTTATCAGAATACATGAAGATCTCAAGCGGTACAACTCCAAAGTAGATAACAGGGCTTGTGGAGAGGCATAAAACTTAAAATCAAAATCATGAAACAGCTCATGGTACTGGGCGTCTAGACCAATAGCATATGTTTTTGTAATTTTTTTCTCTTTCATGAGTCTTTTCAACTCGGCGAATAGTTCCAGTTTATTAACCTGTTGGTCGAAATCCGAGAGTATCAATATCTTGGCAAGACCCTGAGCATGCAGGTCCTGGAACTCAAGTGCCAGCTGCATAGATGCCATATCCAGGCTGTAGCTGTCATTGATAAGCAAGTTGCCGTTGATGCCATCTCTAAGCTCAAGTCTGTTCTGTACGTGGTCCAATTCATCAACGATGTCTTGAAGTTCTGAATGGCTATAGTCCAGGTATAAGAGACAGGTTATGACATGCATGAGGTTTTCCAGAAATTCCCGGCTCATCAGTTTACAACTCAGTTCAAAGGCTGTGTTTTCAAATTCCAGCTTTAGGCAAGTCGAATCTCCCTTTTTTATGATTTCGTTTAGCTTAACATGAGCTTCACTTTTATGTGACCACGGATAAATCTTACCCGGGTATTTTTTCGTAAGGGCTTGATAAACCAGCTCATGATCTTTGCAGCAAATGATGGTTCCTGAGTCCATAAACAGCTGGATTTTCTCTTCGAGTTTATCTTCCATAGAAGGGAATCCAGAGCTGTGAGCATCTCCCAGATTGGTGAATATCCCAATTTGGGGTTTAATCATTCGCTCCAGGAAGCGCATTTCATGTTTCTTAGAGATCCCGGCTTCTATCAAGGCCAATTCGTCATCCTCTTCTATTTGCAAAAGGGATAGTGCAACGCCGATTTGTGAATTATAGGATTTAGGACTTTTTACGAATTTAAACTTTCTGGAGAGTGCTTTTCCAAGCCACTCTTTGATGATGGTCTTCCCATTGCTTCCGGTAATAGCTATGATACGGCCATTAAACTTGCTACGATGATATTGAGCCAGTTTTTGCAGGGCCTGAAGGCATGAATGTACAAAGATGACATTGGCACCTTTTAAGCTATCGCAGTTTATCATTTTGGAAACAACAAAATTTCGAATACCCTTCCTGTATGCATCTTCAATGTAGTTATGGCCATCGTTTATAGCGCCCTTGAAGGCAAAGAAAATGCTCTTTTCAGGAAAAGATATTTTACGGGTGTCGTAAATGACATTCTGGATCTTTCCGTCTTCACCTTTGCAAAGGGTGTGAGCATTGAGTATTGTTGATATTTCAGAAGCGCTGTAATTCATTGTTTTTTACAAATCGAAACCAATATCCTTCCTGTAGTACATGCCATCAAAATGAACTTTAGCAGCCATGTTGAGGGATTTTTTTACAGCTTCATGGTGATCAATGGCCAACGAACTTATTGCCAGTACACGACCACCTGAGGTTATTACTTTCCCGGATTCGTCCTTTTGTGTTCCAGCATGGAAAATGATGCTTTCTTTTTCACCATTGGGGAAGTTTATTTCCTTTCCTTTGGCATAAGACCCTGGATAACCAGCAGATACCAAAACAACTGTAGCGGCAGACTGAGCAATGCTGGCACTTGTCTTGCTGGCAAGATTTCCTGAGAACACAGCTTCAACAAGTTCAACCAGGTCTGTATCCAATCTGGGCAGGATGACCTGGGTCTCAGGGTCTCCCAAGCGGCAATTGTATTCAATGACATATGGATCACCTCCGACATTTATAAGGCCTAAAAAAATGAATCCCTTATATTCCATGCCTCTTTCTGAAATCCCTTTCATGGTAGGTTCAATAATTCTTGAACGTACTTTAGACATCATTTGTTCGTCTGCAAAGTTAACGGGTGAAACAGCTCCCATACCTCCGGTATTTAAGCCGGTATCTCCTTCACCTATTCGTTTGTAGTCTTTGGCTTCTGGAAGAAGTACATAATCTTTTCCATCGGTCAATATGAAGACAGAAAATTCGATCCCGTCAAGGAATTCTTCAAGAACGACTGTTTTTGAGGCGTCTCCAAATTTCCCGCTGAGCATTTCATTTAATTCCCTTTTGGCTTCCTCCTTATCGTTGAGTATCAGTACACCCTTGCCGGCTGCAAGGCCGTCGGCTTTGAGCACGATGGTCTCATCCTGGGCATCAATAAAATCATAGCCCTGTTCAATAGAATCTGGCCCTACTGTTAAATATCCTGCAGTCGGTATATTGAATTCTGCCATGAAGTCATTGGCAAAAGCTTTCGAACCTTCCAGTTTGGCAGCCTCTGCTGACGGCCCAAGAACTTTTACACTGTGCGATCTAAAGTGATCATAGATGCCGGCAACCAAAGGGGCTTCAGGGCCCACGATAATATAATCGATTCCGGCTTTATCCACAAAATCTTCTATCCGGGAAAAGTCACTTGTGTCGATGGAGATGTTTTCACCTTCCTGACTACTTCCGGCATTGCCGGCTGCGATATACAGTTTACCGCATTTGGCACTTTGAGAGAGTTTCCACGCCAGGCAATGTTCACGTCCTCCTGATCCGATCACCAATATGTTATACATCTGATCTTGTTTTGATTGCAAAAATAGAATTAATGGTCTGAAAGCTCTTTTTACAAAGGATTTATCTTTCCAAGCCGGCTATTATCTGTGGATTGATTTTTGCAAGTGAAGAGAGATAGGTGTGTACGTGTTAACGGCATTACCAATATGGAAAAATATATATGTATAAAACATTGATATAAAGTAAAATACACATCAATAAAATACAATATTTACTAACAGAAGGAATTTATAAATTCACACTCCAATTTCTACAGATATTCTGCGTTTGAAATGCAATATTTGCAGCCGCTAAAAAGTTAATACACATTTAGCGCTTAGCTGAAGAGATTGGAAGCTTAAAATAGAAGAACGTGATCGCTTACCTGGAGGGCAAACTGACATACAAATCACCTACCTGTGTATACCTGGATATTGGAGGTAAAGCTTATGATGTTCAGATAAGTCTTAATACCTACGCGGTAATTGAGCAGATGGACCAGGTGAAATTGTACACTCAACTTATTGTACGTGAGGATGCGCACACTTTGTTTGGATTTGTCAAGGAAGATGAGCGGGATCTTTTCAATCAGCTGATTTCGGTTTCCGGGGTCGGACCCAATACAGCCAGAATGATCTTATCCTATATGACTGCAGCAGAAACGGCTCAGGCCATATTGCATGATGATGTTGTGGCATTCAAAAAAGTAAAGGGCGTTGGCCCTAAAACAGCAAAGCGCATCATTCTGGACTTGAAAGACAAAATGTCAAGCATGGAATTGGAAGCGGATACCGTTCAGGTTTTACCGGGGGAATGGGCTTCTGTGAAAGATCAAGCCGTAAGTGCTCTCGTGGCACTTGGCTTTCAAAAAGCAAGGGTAGTGAAGGAGGTTGAGAAGGTGATGAATGAAAACCCTGAAGAAATACAGGTTGAAAATCTGATAAAATCGGTTTTAAGGCAATTGTCCTAACATAAAACCAAAAATTTTTCGTTTAAAGACAGTAATATCAAAAAGACAGGGCAGAGAATATATTGTTTGATTGGTAATACAATGAGTTTGAGCAGCACGTTGATAAGGGGTATTGTAATACTGGTGGGACTGGTTTTTTACTTTTCCGATTCACACGCCAATGGGATAACCGTCCCGGGATCCATAGAATTTGAAGAGACAGTTACGGATACCTTTCCTATACGGGACAGGTATGGTGACTTTATTACAGATCAGCAGTATAACCCCTTTGACATATATCCCAGTAATGTTGAGCAAACCGTGGAATACGACCCGGTAAGCAACAGCTATGTTGTGTACGAAAAAATAGGGGATGAATATTTCAGAACCCCCATTTCACTGACATTTGAAGAATACCTAGACTGGAAAAGCCGCAAGCAGCAAAGAGATTACTTTGACAAGCTGGCTGGATTTAAGGACGAGTACAGCAAAACCGGTGGGGGTATTATTGACCCGCTCTCCAAAATCAATATTGAACGCAATCTAGCCGACAGGCTATTTGGCGGCAATGAAATTACGATCGAGCCTCAGGGTAATATAGACATGACCTTTGGTTTTGATTACAGGGAAGACAAAAACCCTAATATCGACCTCAACAGGCAAAGGCAAGGGCCATTCATGGATTTTGACATGAATATCCGCATGAATGTTGAAGGTAATATTGGCGATAAGCTCAATCTCGGATTCAATTATGATACACAAGCCAGTTTTGATTTTGATAGGAAAATCAAATTGGCCTATGACTCGGAACAATTTTCTGAAGATGATATCATCAAAACCATCGAGGCCGGTAATGTAAGCTTGCCCTTGAGATCAAACCTCATAAAGGGTAATCAAAGTTTGTTCGGACTGAAAACCGAATTGCAATTTGGACACCTCCGTTTGACAGCAATAGCTTCCCAGCAGCGCTCGCAACAGGAAAGCCAGACCATCCAGAATGGGGCGACGGTGCAGGAATTTGAATTGACCCCGGATGAGTACGATGAGAATAGGCACTTTTTTATCTCCCATTACCACAGGGATATTTTCGAGGATGCCTTGTCTAATCTGCCATATATCAATAATAACCTAAGGGTAACGAATATCGAAGTCTGGATTTCAGATGACAGACAGGATTATCAGCAGAACCAGACCATGATCTGTGGTATTGCCGACCTTGCTGAGCCTAACCCCGACAAGTTTACAAATCCAAACGCTGATTATGCTATTGATCCGGCTATGCTCTCCAGCATTTTCAGAGATACAGAAGGCAGAATTCTCCCGGATAACAGGACCAACAAATTATTTGGAGAGCTTATTGAAGATGAGGAAACAAAGAGGATAGAACGTGCTAACACGCGTCTCGAACAGGTATATAATTTAAGCCAACCCAGAGACTATAACATATTCCAGGGAAGAAAATTGAATCCTTCAGAATTTACTTTTAATGAGCAACTGGGTTTTATATCTCTTAACATAAGATTGAGAACCAACCAGTCACTGGCTATATCCTATGAATATTTTTATACGCAGGCCTGCGATGATGTGTACAAGGTGGGTACCATTACGGATGAGGGAACAGTGCCTAATACAAACAGGCAAGGGGAAGTAGAATCGCAGGGGATTATATTTACAAAACTTCTGAAAGGTAACCAGGAATTCGTCAAGAGCCCAATATGGGATTTGATGATGAAAAATGTTTATCCACTCAGGACCAATAATCTGAGTCAGACCGATTTGAAATTCGATATCTTCTACGAAGACGACTCTGATGGAACGCTTAAAAAGTTTCTTCCGGAAGATGGATTCAGAACTCTTCCTCTTTTGAATGTTTTTGGGCTGGATCAATTGAATTCAAGGAATGATCCTCAGCCCGATGGTGTATTTGACTTTGTTCCTGGTGTTACGGTGGTGCCTCAGAGCAGCAGTATTGTATTTCCTGTGCTTGAACCATTTGGAAGCTCCTTGAACGACTTGCTGGGTGACCCGGCTATTGCTGCCAAATATGCGTTCAACGAATTGTATGATACGACGGTGACAGGGGCCAGAGAAATGATTGTGCAAAATAAGTTCGTGATGGCAGGACAGTTTAAGTCTACCATCTCTTCAGAATATTCTCTGGGATCCTGGAACATACCACCTGGATCGGTACGTGTTACTGCCGGTAGTCAAACCCTGGTTGAAGGTGTAGATTATGAAGTGGATTATGCTGTTGGACGTGTTAGGATCATAAATGAATCCTATCTCCAGCAAGGTACTCCAATCAATATATCTTATGAAGATAATTCTGTATTCAGCCTGCAGCAAAAGACAATGCTGGGCTTAAGGGCTGAATATGAAGTGAGTGATAATTTTCATATCGGAGGTACATACCTCCGGCTTTTTGAAAGGCCATTTACGGAAAAGGTAAACCTGGGCGATGACCCCATCAACAACAGGGTTTATGGTCTGGACATGGATTACAGCTCTGAGATTCCATTCCTGACAAGACTTGTAGATAAGCTACCCTTCTATTCTACAAATGCACCTTCCAATATGAATTTCACGGCTGAAGTAGCGGCATTGAAACCCGGCCATTCAGGAGCTATAAATCTTAACAATGATAATACGGGTGTAGTCAGTATAGATGACTTTGAAGGCGCTGTCAGTGGTTTTCCCTTGAGCAGTCAGGCGGCAAACTTTTGGGTGCTGGCCTCGACGCCGCAAAACGGCGAATTCCCTGAAGCCTATCTTCCAAATGACATACGTTACGGGGCCAACAGGGCCAGGCTGGCTTGGTATGTTTTTGACCAGACCCTTTTATTTGGTCAGAACCGAAATGAGGCCAACCCCGGCAACTCATATACACGTAACATAAATCAGCAAGAATTATTTACCAGGGATATTCCAAGAGGTACTCTAGGTAACTTGCTCACTTTTGATCTGACCTATTTCCCTACTCAAAGGGGACCCTATAATTTTGATGTACCTGGGGGATATCCAGGATATTCTGCTGGTGCAGATGTAGATATTGACGGTAATGTCATTTTGAATGATCCTGAATCACGTTGGGCTGGAGTTATGCGCTATATGCCGAATACTGACTTCGAAGCCAACAATTATGAATTCGTGGAATTCTGGTTGTTGAATCCATTCCTTGAGAAGCCGGATGGTTCCGGGCATGATCCTGATGAAGAGGGATTTTTGACTTTTCACCTGGGTAATGTTTCGGAAGATATCATGTACGATAACCTTCAGTTTTTCGAGAATACGATTCCTGTAGAAGAAGGAAATATTCCTACAAGAGAAACCTCATGGGGCAGGGTCTCGCTGGGTATTCCGAAAAACGATGGATTTGATACAGAAGGCCAAGCACTTCAGGATTTGGGCCTTGATGGATTGGATAACGTAGCAGAGAAAATCAAGTTCCAGTCATACCTTGAGTCTTTCCCTGGCGAGCCCGTAGCGCTCAACCAGGATCCAAGTGCTGATGACTATGCTTACTTCAATGACTTCGATGTTTTTGAAGATTCTGATAATATTCTGACGCGATACTCGCGATTCAATAACCCGGAAGGGAACTCTCCGGATATCAGTGGTGAGCAAAGGTTTACAAGAGGTAATCCTAAGCCAGATAAGGAAGACCTTAACAATAACAGGTCTCTTGATCAGGGTGAAAGTTTTTACGAGTATAAGATAAAGATCTCCAATGCCAATGGAGAAATAGACTTGAATAACAATCAGTTTGTCCGTGATGTGCGAACCATTGAGAACCCAAGCAATGGCGTCATGGAAAAATGGTATCGATTCAGGATTCCTATTCGATCCGGACGACCTGTCAATGATATCCAGGGATTCAGATCAATTCAGTTTTTGAGACTCCTTGTCAGCGGCTTCAGAACACAGAAGACTTTCAGGATGGCTGAATTTGAATTGATTAGAAACCAATGGAGAAAACTGCCTTCAAAGTGTTTGACACCTGATGGTACATTTACAGGTGATTTTAATGTGGATGCAGTGGGTATCGAGGAGAATGATAAAAAATTACCTTTCAATTATGTATTGCCAAGGGGTATTAAGCAGGAAAGGATTTTCAATACTTTTTCAAATGTCCTTCAGGATGAGAAAAGTTTGTCTATCGTATATGAAAACCTTCAGGATGATTGTGAGCTCTCGATATACAGGTTGAAAGAACTGGATTTGAGGCTCTACGATCGCATGCAGATGTTTGTTCATGCTGAAGAAAAGGATGGGGTACAGGAATCCGGTGATGTAGGTGTATTTATTCGTATCGGTAAGGACTTTGACCTGCACTATTACGAATATATGATTCCATTGACCCTTTCGTCGGACAGTACCCTTTCGGGAAGAATTAATGATAGTGAGACAGTCTGGCCTGAAGCAAACATGTTTGACTTCAAGCTCGATTGGCTTGTTCAGGCCAAGAAGATCAGGAACGTACTTGATCAAAACTTCAGCGAAGTATTTACTATAGACCAAGATACCCTTGATGAACTCTTTGCAAGTGGTGTATTGAATCAATACAAGAGTATTGGTTTTGACGGCTTCGTCGATACCCTGAGTAACGACACCTTATTTTTGCCAAGAGGCCATAAGATTTCTGTGATCGGTAACCCGAGTGTAGGAAAGATAAAGGGTATGCAAATTGGTATCCGTAATATATCGGAAGACAGTCCGCCTTCTGGCTATGCAGGTGAGATTTGGGTGAATGAACTCAGGCTTACCGGCCTTGAAGAACGTGGAGGTGTAGCCGGATTGGCTCGGCTCGATTTACAGATTGCAGACCTAGGTAATTTTACGGCGGCTGGTAGTTATTCTAGTATTGGATGGGGAGCCCTTGATCAAAAGGTCCAGGAAAGAGCTATGGAATCTGTAACGGAGTATGATTTCTCGACAAACCTGCAGTTGGGTCAGCTATTTCCGGCCGGATGGAATTTGAGCATTCCTTTTTATGCTCAATATGCTAAATCTATAATTACGCCTGAATTTGATGCGTATGACTTGGATATTACTGTAGAAGACGAATTTGACCTGGCCCAGGATGACCTTGATTTGACGGAGGATGTCAGCAACAGGAACCGGATTGTCAATACGATTAAGACGTTCAACTTTACCAATGTCAAGAAGCAACGTGGTGGATCAGGTGGTGGTGCCAACCAGCAGCGTAAACAGGCCAGTTCCAAAAATGACAAGGACCAACAACAGCAAGACCAGCAGCAACAAGCACAGAAACCGAAAAAACCTAAAAAGCCTATGCCGTGGGATATTGAAAACGTATCTCTCAGCTACGCCTTTACACAGGTTGAATACCGAGACCCTATAATATCATCTGAAGTTTCGAAAGACTATAGGGTAGGCCTTGATTATACATATTCGCGACGCGGCGGATATATTGAACCATTCAAATTTATAAAGACGAAGAGTCTTGGATTGATAAGCAATTTCAATATCAACCCACTTCCAAACTCATTTTCTTTTAGTTCGAACATCAATAGATATGTTTCTGTGCGCCGATTCAGGATTCCACAAACACCAATATTCGAGTTTGATGATCGTCGTTTCGAATGGGAAAGAAGATATGATCTCACCTGGAACCTTACTAAATCTATCAAGATGAACTTTTCGGCTCTTAACGAATCCTATGTGGATGAGTTGCGTCAAAGGGGTATTTCCGAACAGCTTGAAAACAGGCCTTATTACAATGAACGTGGTGATAGTATTGGTTTGAGATCAAGTGCGGAAGTCAAAGAGTATTGGCAGGAAAATTTACGTTCTGGTGGGCGTAATACAAATTACAGTCATAATGCTTCTATCAATTATACATTGCCTTTCAAATACATTCCGGGTATGGAATGGGTGGATGTGAAGGCATCATACAGAACAAATTATTCATGGTCTGCCGGTCCACTTATTGATATCCAGGGCGGCGAGAATATTGGCAATATTATTCAGAATGCACAGAATAGAAGTGTTACGGCCAACTTTAATTTTGACCGTCTCTATGATAAGTTTAATTATCTTAAAAAGCTTGACCGGGTAGGATCAAGCAGTAATACGAGGGGCAGAAGTAGAAGTCGGACACAGACAACACGTGAGAATGAGGATACAGTTGATAAGGATGCGAAAGCGCGTAAGAATAAAGAGAAAAACCCGGGTGCTATTGAAAAGCTAATCCTGAGACCTCTGTTTTTATTGCGCAGCATCCAGCTCAACTATAAGGAAGATTTCACAACCGTAGTTCCCGGATTTATTCCTGCTCCTATATTTATAGGAATGTCAGATGGCTTTGATGCGCCGGGCTATGACTTCGTTTTTGGGGCTCAGCCAAATGTAGAATTTGGAGACCAGAACAACTGGTTGTTTGCTGCTGCCGATAAAGCTTGGATTACCAAAAGTACAGCCCTCAACCAGGAAGTTATACAGACCAAGGCTCAAAACTTAGATGCCAAGATTCGTATTGAACCATGGAAGGATTTCAGGATAAACGTAGATTTCAAGAAGAGTTACAGAACAACTCAACAGCAGGACTTTAAATTTATTGACAAGGACGGATTCCAGGATTTTACCCAACTGGCTTACCGCAATGTAGGTTCATTCGAGATGACCTTCTTTGCACTCAACACCCTTGTTGGTGGTGATATCGATGCCTTGTTTAATACTTTTGAAACCAACAGATCCGTCATCTCATACAGGCTTGATAATTCTGAGAACAGTGGATCTCATGCTGTAGATGGAAGAGAATATGCCAGTGGTTACGGTAAGACCAGCAGCCAGGTGCTGGTCCCTGCATTTTTAGCTGCCTATACCGATCAGGATCCAAATACAGTAAGTCTTGACCTAGAAGGGGACGTACAATCACTTGGATTTATCCCACGGCCTAACTGGACTTTGCGATATGATGGACTCAATAAGCTTCCTTGGTTTAAAGACAAGTTTTCAAGCTTTACCATTGAGCACGGTTATACATCGATGTTAAGGGTGAATAATTTCTACAGCGATGTGGAATACGACCCGGTAAGCCCATATGAGAATATTAAACCAAACGGTAATTATTATTCACGTATCGAAATCCCATTCATCCAGATCCAGGAACAGTTCAATCCTGTCATTGGGTTGAAAATGAAAACTCGAAGTGATTTGAATATCGATTTCGAGTATAAGACGTCAAGGCAGCTTGACCTTTCTGTCAATGTGTCGACGGAGCTATTGGAAAACAAGAAATCTGAGTATGTATTCGGTTTTGGATATACGATTAAGGATTCAAACTTCCTTAAGAAGAAGTCCAAGGGCCGACGCGGTGGCTCCAGAGGTCGTTCTAGAGATGACAGTCAAAATAATGATATCTTATCTAGGGTGAAGGGTGGACGGAATGTAAATTCTTCGAGGGGTAGTGACATGACTTTGATGTTCACTTTCTCATTGATTGATGATGTGTCTCTTGTTCATGAGCTGGATTTTGGAGATATGAGCGAGCGAACGAGGGGAGCCAAAACCCTGGCCTTCAGCCCTTCAGTAGATTATATATTGAACGAGAATCTAACCATAAGAGCCTTCTTCGAATATACCGGAACAAGACCATATGTTTCCAATAATTTCCCATCAACGACCATGAATGGCGGAATTACAATGCGTATGACCTTGAATTAAAAAACCCCGTTTTGGGCTCTTCGAATTATTGCTTTTTTAGGGCATCACGGATTTCCATGAGGATATCCAGTTCGCTTGGACCTGGGTCGGGAGCAGGAGCAGGAGCTTCCTCTTCCTTCTTCTTGGTTTTGTTGTATGCCTTAACGATCATGAAAAGGACAAAACCAACAATGACGAGATTAGTGATAGAATTGATCCATCTTCCGTAGGCGACAACACCTACTCCTGCTTCCTCGGCAGCAGCCAGGGTATCGTAACTGTTGCCATCAAGGGCAATGAATAGATTTTGAAAATCAACGCCAGCTGTAAATTGGCCCACAACAGGCATCACGATGTCGTTAACAAAGCCGTTGACAACAAGTCCAACAGCACCCGCAAGAATGACGGCAACAGCAAAGTCAATGACGTTACCTATCATAATAAAGTCTCTGAATTCCTTCCACATAGCAGTATTGTTTGGTTATTGAAAGCTGATTATCACTTGAAATATAATTAATTATGATTTAGCCTATATCATCATATCTTCAAGAATTTTAAAAATAGGATCATAGTAAATGTTATCACATTGGAGTAATTTGTGGCCTATTACCAGTTAATTAAAGATGTACAGTAAAGAGCAGCAAGCCGAAATGTTCGAACAGTCTAAACGATTTTTGAAGACGCAGCCTAGTCCAAAAGACTATCCCAGACTTGTCGAAATTTTGAATTTTCATGAATGGAAATATTATGTCGATAATAGTCCTCTGCTTTCAGATAAGGAATATGACAACTTATATGAAAAGCTCCTTCAACTGGAAGAAAATAAAGATGTAATTATCCTAACCCATTCACCTTCACAAAGGGTTTCATCGGATTTAAGCAATCAGTTTCAGACCGTACAGCATTACAATCCCATGTTGTCACTGGCGAATTCCTACAATATTGATGACCTCAAGGATTTTGACACCCAGATAAAAAAATTGTGTGTAGGTACGGACAGACCTATTCAATACTTTGTAGAACCCAAGTTGGATGGCGGCAGCATAGCCGTCGTATATGAGAATGACATTTTTGTAAGGGCTGCAACGCGAGGCAATGGTGCGGAAGGTGATGATATCAGCGCCAATGCCAAGACCATATCATCGCTGCCACTCAGGGCAGCCTTTTCAGAATATGGAATATACAGGGCGGAATTAAGAGGGGAAGCTGTTATGTCCAAGACTAATTTTGACAAAAAAAATAAGGAACGGCAGTATGAAGGTCTTGACCTGTTTGCTAACCCCAGGAACGCTGCTACAGGAGGCCTCAGGATGAAGGACCCGATGGAAACAAGGGACAGAGGGCTGGATGTTTTTATTTTTCAGCTGGCATATGCGGTGGATAAGGAAGGGAATGAACTCCTGTCGGGTTTTGAATCCCATGATAAGGCAATGGCCGTTCTCTCACAGTTGGGCTTTAAGCTCACTTATGATAAAAACCCATTGACGCACGATATACATGCCGCACATGCGGCATGTGAGGAGTGGGAAACCAATCGCGACAATTATCAGTATGAAATTGACGGTGCCGTAGTCAAGCTGAATGATTTTTCTTTGCAACAAAGGTGTGGATATACACAACATCACCCGAGGTGGGCAATGGCATTTAAATTTAAAGCCAAACAGGCAACGACAAGCCTTCTAAATGTAGAGTACCAGATCGGTAAGACGGGCGCTATAACGCCTGTAGCAAAAGTAGAACCTGTACAGCTGGCAGGTGTCACAGTCTCATCGATATCTTTACATAATGAAGATTTCATCAAACAAAAGGATATACGATTAGGTGATAAGGTTTTGATTGAAAGAGCGGGTGATGTAATTCCATATGTAGTAAAATCCCTTGCCGATTTAAGGACGGGAGCTGAAGGTGACATTGAGTTTCCTTGCACCTGCCCTTCCTGTAATACACCACTTCTTAAAAGTGAGGAGCAGGCGGCGTGGCGGTGTATGAATCCCAAATGCCCTGAACAGAACTTGCAGAAAATGATTTATCATGTCTCCAAGGAAGCTATGAACATAGATGGCTTTGGTAAATCCCTGGTAGAGCGTTTCAGTGAGGAATCCTGGCTCAATGACATATCGGATATCTATAATCTGGATTATGATAAAATCGCTGCTCTTGAAAAGATGGGAGAAAAATCCGCATCCAACCTAAAAGAGTCTATCGAAAAGGCAAAAGGCAATTCTTTGGCAAGACTCTTATCCAGTTTGAGTATTCATCACCTGGGTAAAAAAGCCAGTAAACTGATAGCTGCGGAGATAAAGAGTGTGTTTGAGTTACAGGACTGGACAGAGGAGAATTTCATAGAAATAAAAGATATCGGACCGGTTGTAGCGCAAAATGTGATGCAGTACTTTTCCCAGAAGGAGCACATTGATATGTTGCGCCGTATGGAGCAGTATGGTGTCAACGTGAAGCAGACCGATGCGGACAGGCCTGTAGAAGTGGCCGATGATGCGCCTTTAAAGGGGAAGACTATTTTATTCACGGGGAGCTTACAAACCATGAGTCGTAAGGAGGCCCAGGCACTTGCTGAACTATATGGTGCCAAAAATATATCTGCAGTGAGTTCGAATCTTAATATGCTAGTTGTAGGAGATAATGCAGGTTCAAAACTGAAAAAGGCTGAAGCTCTCGGTACTGTAGAGATTCTTACCGAGCAGGCGTTCCTTAATCTTATAGAGTCGTAGATTTTTTTAATACCTTTAAGTCAATGAAATTTGAAACATTAGGATTTTCAGATCTGATCCTTGAATCCCTCGGTTACATGGGCTTTAAAGAAGCCACACCCATCCAGGAACAAGCTATTCCACATATTTTTGAAGGCCGGGATATTTTGGCTTCTGCACAGACAGGTACCGGGAAGACGGCCGCATTTATGTTACCTATACTGGATATGATAAGTCTGGATGTGCCGGATTCTACAACAGCATTGATTATAGTCCCAACCCGTGAATTGGCTTTGCAAATTGACCAGGAAATTCAGGCTTTTTCCTATACAACAAATATTTCTTCCATACCGTTGTACGGCGGCGGTGATGGACAGGATTGGGAAACACAAAAGAGAGCCCTGGAAAGCGGAGTGCATGTAGTAGTAGCTACTCCTGGTAAGCTTAAGTCTTTTATTCAAAATAAATACCTTGATTGTGGTTCAATCAAATATCTTATTCTGGACGAGGCAGACCGGATGCTTGATATAGGATTCTATGATGACATAATCTCTATCATTGAGAATCTCCCCAAGAAAAGGCAGAACCTATTGTTCAGCGCTACTATGCCTGACAAGATCATCAAATTGAGCAAGCAGGTATTATCGGATCCTGTCCAGATCAAGATTGCAATTTCAAAGCCTAACGAAAATATTCTACAGGCTTCATTCCTGGTTTACGATACCCAAAAAGTTGAATTGCTGAGGCATCTGATTAAGGATAAACCGAAATACAGCAGCATTATCATATTCAGTTCGACGAAGAAAAACGTATCACGTATAGTATCCGCACTGCGGTCCGAAGGCATGTCGGCTCAGGCGATTTCCTCGGATCTTGCTCAAAAAGACCGGGAGGCCATGCTTAACGATTTCAAGGCCAGAAAAGTGCGTATCCTGGTTGCTACCGATGTGATCAGCAGAGGTATTGATATCAAAGAGATAAGCTTGGTGATCAACTTTGATGTGCCGCGTGATGCCGAAGACTATGTCCACAGGATAGGTAGAACAGCTCGTGCCGAGGCGAGCGGAGTCGCGATCACGCTCATTAATCCTGATGACATGAGGTACTTCCATCAGATTGAACAACTGATTGGTAAAGATGTGATCAAGTTGAATGTACCCAAGGAACTCGGAGAGTCGCCCGCATGGGATGTGAGCAGGAGAAAGAAAAGCGATTCTTTCAATTCCAGAAAAAAATCCGTTAAGTCCAGGAATTTCAAGAAACACAAGAAGAAAAAGGATTGAACAAAAAAAACGGTAACCCAATCGAATTACCGCTTTTTTTATCCTTACGATAGGGTATTACATTCCCAGTTTGGTTTTAACCAGAGTCATGACATTATCTCCATCATTCGCGTGAAGGATGGTTCCATTTGATGCATCAAAGATCATGGTATAGCCGTTGTCCTTTCCAACGGCTTCGATGGCAACTTTTACTTTATCAAGGATGGGTTGATACAGCTCTTCTCTTTTTTTGATAATCTTTTGTTGTACCTCCACCTCGTATTGCTGGATTTTTTGTTGCTCCAGTCCAAGTTCGCCTTCTTTTTCCTGCATTTGCACTTTGGAAAGAAGACCTTCACTCGCTTCTTTGGCATAAGCGTTATACTTAGCCTCGAATGCTTTAACCATGGCCTCTCCGGAAGACATCAATTGCTTTTGATATGTTTCCAGTTCAGAGTCTGCCACTTTTACCTCAGGCAGTTCCGCAAGCAATTGAGCCGAGTTGAGATAACCAAACTTTTGGGCTTGAAGTCCCAAAGTGAGGCATAACATGGTGGCCAGGATAAGGCCGGATTTGAATAGCTTTGATTTCATAATTTCTTAATTGACTGATAAATTCAGGTTTGTTGCATAGTAATTACGGCAAAAGTAAATTTTTGATACAATTATCCATACCATTTAACCTAAGATTAAGTCTTTAAATATCAAATTGTTAAAACTTTAATATGAATTGTTGGCTCTAGTCTGATTCATTAGTCCACCGGTAGGACAGAGCTGCATGAATATGTCTGCCTGCGCCACTTACGCCTGATGAAAAGGCCCTGTAATGTGTGTCAAGGATATTATTAATGCCAGCTGTCAGACTCCAGCTCTCGTTGATTTGCCAATCAAGACCTGTGGAAAGAACTGCAAATGATGGGCTGCCATCTGCTGTAGCCAGTTCGGGATTGTCAACGTTGCCACCATAATCCTCGATGTTTTTCCACCCGTTATACCGCAACATTACCCGAGCTTTTATATTCTCTTTTTTGTATTCAATCCTGGCATGTCCAAAGCTTGGGGGGATATGCCCCAGTGGAGATATCATTCCTTCCTCATCCTTCGATTCTCCGGTTTGTGCATTGAATTGCAGCCGTATTTCCAAATTCTTTGAAGGATACAGGTCCATCTGTACTGAGACTCCTTTGATGCTGCCTGACTCCGCGTTTCGATTAGCTGTCACCAGGAGGCTGTCGCCCTGGGTAATAAAGTACCGGGAGCCATCCGGCAAACTGCTGTTTTGCCGTACAATGACATCATCAAGAAAGCTGTAATACAGGCTTGTTGATAAACGGACCTTGTCATGATTCCAGCTCAGGCTCAACTCATTGTTCCATACAGTTTCTGCTGTCAGATCAGGGTTGGGTATAGTGATCTCGTTATTGTTGATCCGTACCTTCGCCAGGTCGTCAATATTTGGGGAACGAAAAGAGGTCCCTGACGAAAGATTGACCTGAAACGTTCCGAGGGACATTTTCAAAGCTGAAATACCTACGAGAGCAGAATTTCGACTTTCTATGCCTTCATAAAAATACTCGGGCCAGCTGTACGGGTCGCTGCTGAGGTAAGAATAGGTGCTTTCCTGCCAGCTGTAGCGCAGGCCGTTGATCCAGCCGATTTTATCTTTTTTATCCTGCCAGATGTGTTGGATATAAGCCCCTGTATTTAAAAGTGTTGATCCACCGCTAGGATACCTGCTCAACAAAGAGGCAAGTCTGGTTGGATGATCACTGTATGGATTTTCGAGGATAAAGGCTTCCGATTGCAGTTTATTGAATTGCAGATCCACTCCGTAAAGTAGGCGGTTTTGTTTGTTCAATTGCTTTTGGAGATCGATGCTTAGACCATAAACTTGTATGTCTTCAAATTGAAATTCTCTTTGATTGGATTCAAAAATTCTACTCACGCGATCTTCATCTATATCCTGAAAAGAAGCAATGATAATGGCTTTATCTAAGTAAGGGCTTTTGGCAAGGATGTCCAGTTGATGGGCCAGCAGAAAACGGTTTTGAGGTCCATAATACCATTCGGCGAACCTGGGATTGCCATCTCGCCGGGCTATCAGATTATCATACCTGGGTACGTCACCGCTCGTTGAGTACTGGATGTTCCATTCCGAGCTTATGTCTTTGCTTAATTTGAAATTCCATTTTTGCATGAAATCAAATTGGAGGTATGCTGTGCCTAGCTGGATGTCTGGATCATCGTTTAATACAATCCTGTCCACACCGGTATCATCTGTACTGATAAAATCAGGTCGTGTGCCGAACTCGGGATATTTTTCACTTCTATTACGGCCTGTGCGAAGGTCATCGAAGTCTACAAAGCTCAGGCTCGTAAGGACGGCCCAGTTGTTTTTGCCATATCCATAGTCAAGGTGTATCCTCTTTTCATGATTAGAGGAATTATACCTGACATAGCTGTTGAGTTCCTGTCTATGTGAAAGCTGAGGGTCAAAATTCAGCTTTGCAGATTTGCTTTTGAAATGTATGATTCCACCCAATGCTTCACTTCCATAGAGCAGGGATCCGGCCCCAAAGATGATATCCATCTGTTCAAGCATGGCGGGATCTACGGTTACAGCATTTTGTAAATGGCCATTGCGGTAAATCGCATTGTTCATGCGTATGCCGTCAACAACAAGTAATACTTTATTGGCTTCAAAACCCCGCAGGATCGGACTGCCACCACCCATTTGACTTCTCTGAACAAAAGCTCCTCCAGACATTTCGATGGCGTCTGCTGAATTCTGTGCTGCTGTGCTGAATATTTCATCAGAAGCAATACGCTTCAGGGGATTTGGAAAATCCTTTTCAGACGATTGTGTACGACCTATGATAACTATTTCTTCTAGCAGCTCAAGGTCGGGATTAAGTTGAACTCTAAAATTGAGGCCGGAGAGATTCTTGTATAAGAGACTCAATTCCTTATAACCAAGGTATTTAAAGACAAGGAGGCTTTCTGCATTTAGATTTACAGGCAAGACGCACGTCCCGCGTTTATCTGTAGTAAGGATCGTATCGTTGACGGTGATAAATACTGATACCAGGGCTTCATCTTGTTCTGAAACCACCTTTAGAGTCTGTTGACTGATGATCTCAGTTGAAAAAAGCAACAATACCAATACACTAAGCCAATGGCAATTCAATCGTAATTGTAGTTCCTTCATTAGGCTTGGAGCTTTTTACATAGATTTTTCCTTTGTGATAGTTTTCTATTATTCTTTTTGCCAGTGACAATCCCAGACCCCAACCTCTTTTTTTAGTGGTAAATCCCGGTTTGAAGATATTCTTGAAATCACTGGATGGTATTCCTTTTCCTGTATCGCTAATATTTACATGAACCTTATTTGGAGTATTTTCTAGTTCAACGGTTATCTTTCCGTTACCCTGCAAAGCGTCCAGGGCATTACGAAGAATATTTTCTATAACCCAGTCAAAAAGATGGGAATTGATATTGCAATAGACTGCGTCCTGGCTTTGCTCGGCAAATTCAAAATCGACTCTTTTGGAAGCCCTCTTCTGCATGTAGTTCTTACATGATTCCAGTTCAGTAACCAGGTCAATGCGATGAAGATCTGGCCTGGAACCTATTTTCGAAAAGCGATCTGCAATGAGGTCCAGTCGGTCAACATCATTTTTTAGTTCCGTGATGATCTCTTCATATTTCGGATTGTTTTGACTGATATCTTTCAGGTGCTCAATCCAACCCAGTATAGCCGAAGTGGGTGTGCCAAGCTGATGTGCTGTTTCCTTTGCCATTCCGGCCCATATTCTGTTCTCTTCTGCCCGGCGCGAAGCTGCCAAAACAACATAGCCCAAAATGATAAAGGTGCTTATCAACAATATCTGTGCAAGGGGGAAAAGTGAAATCAGGGTATATAGTCTTGAATGCTCATAGTAGATGTAATTTGAGTTTCCAAATCCTTTAATGGGTTCAAATCCTTCATCCAGTAATTTCTGTCGCCTTGTGGCGAGGAACTCCTGGTCATTATTGAGAGATTCCTTCCAGTAATTATAACCAAGCAATTCACCGGATTCATCCTCCAGGATTGTAGGCAGCAGTCCGTTGAATTCCTCCAGAATGAGGTTTTCCATCATGGTATTATCCAGATTGGGGTTATCGGGGCTTGCAACGATACTGATGGCCTGTGTTACCAGGTCCATAGTTGCCTCCTCTCTTGCTTTGAGTTGTCTGGCCAGATACTGGGAATATATCATGGTAGTTACCACAATCACAAGCCCCAGGGTAGCTATGCTTGTCTTTGCAAAAGAGTTATTTTTATAGAAGTCCATAGAGTTGTACAAACAACGGTAAAAAAAGGCAATTTATGACAGGGAAAACTCAATTTCAGGAATTTTACCGGTATTTTGAAGCTTAGTTGGCTTTGGATTAAACAAATGCACTATGTCTGACCAAAAGAGCAATAAACAATCCATGGTTCTGGCGACAGAAAATGAACTTCCTGATTTAGTCAGATGGTATCTTTCTTTGAAACGCCACCCTATCTTATTGCTTAGTGGCGATCTGGGAGCAGGCAAAACGGCTTTTGTAAAAGCCCTGTTAGAGCATCTGGGTACTAGCGATGCTGTGTCAAGTCCCAGCTTTTCGATTGTAAACCAATATGAATTGCTTAACGGTGAGATCATCTATCATATGGATTTATACCGATTGGAAACAATGGAGGAAGCCTTTAATACAGGGCTGGAAGAGTATTTATACAGTGGTGATACCTGTTTGATTGAATGGCCTCAAATAATTTTGGATTATATTGAGGAGCCTTATCATCAAATGGATATTGAAATCCTGAAATATGGCAGTCGAAAATTTACACTGATTTAATGCAGTGATTCTTTTTGATAAGTAAAAACCTAGAACCAATACCATGTCATACGGCGGTAAAAAATTCAGTTTTTCCGATTTTTTTGCAGAAGGGCAATACCAGACCCAAACAGAGACGCTTGAACTCAGCTCAAAGTCCAAAAGCATAAGCATTGGTATCCCAAAAGAAGAAACAAACGATGAAAATCGGATAGCCCTTGTCCCCAATTCAATCCGTACCCTGATTGGATATGGACATAAGGTCAATATAGAGTCAGGTGCCGGAGAGGATTCCAAATATTCTGACCATGACTATTCCGAGGCGGGAGCAATAATTGAATATTCCAAAGAAGAGGTATTCAAATCAGATGTTATCGTCAAGGTAGCACAACCTTCTCTGGAGGAAATAGAGTTATTACATCCCAACCAGATTCTCATTTCTCCCATTCTTCTCCCTAAAATGACGGAAGAATATTTACTGGCGCTGAAAAGGAAAAGGGTCATTGCCATGGCGATGGAGTATCTTCAATCAGAGGACGGGAGCTTTCCTCTTGTCCGTATAATGAGTGAGATAGCCGGCATGGCTTCCATATTTACAGCAGCTGAACTCTTGAGTTACAGCCAGGGTGGACGCGGTGTTTTATTGGGTGGCGTATCAGGTGTGCCTCCAGCCAAAGTGGTCATTTTAGGGGCTGGCGTTGTAGGCGAGTTTGCTACCAAGACGGCCCTGGGATTGGGTGCCTCTGTACGGATTTTTGACAACCAGATATCCAAGTTGATGCGTATCCAGAACATTATTGGCAGGCATTTGCACACATCTACATTCAACCCTGTATACCTCGGTTATCAGCTTGTCAGTGCGGACGTTGTCATTGGTGCAGTTCATTCAAAGACGGGTCGATCACCTATTCTTGTGACCGAGGATATGGTTTCTAAAATGAAAGCGGGTTCAGTGATTATTGATGTGAGTATTGACCAGGGAGGGTGCATAGAAACATCAGAAGTGACGACACATAGTAAACCGATTTCAATCAAGCACGATGTGGTTCACTATGGCGTTCCAAATATTGCCTCAAAGGTGCCACGAACGGCAAGTATGGCCATAAGTAATATTATCACACCACTCTTGATAAAAACGGGTGAATATGGTTCTGTTGAAAACATGCTGTATGACACTAAGGCAATCAGGCATGGCGTCTATTGCTATAAGGGAGCTCTGACGAATGAGTACCTCAGTAAGCGATTTAATATGAAATACCAGGATATCAATCTCCTCCTGGCCAGTAAGTTCTGATCAGGCAGCATTGCCCTTGTCTTTTCGGGCGTCGATAAAACTTTTAATGAAGAATACCATCGCTACCAATGATGTAAGCATCATAAGGCCAACACGTGCAGCAGCCATTGTGTCCGATCGCCCCATGGCAGCAGTAAATGGCTTTACCAGCGCAAGAAGAATAAGCAGCGTCAGAACAACTGCAATATGGGCAACTAATTTATTATGGGATCTGATGCTATTGGTCATAACAAATAAGATAGCACCAAAAGCAACAGGAATAAGAGCTGTTGGAGAAGGGCTGTCTGAACCGAAATAGCCCCAGGCTCCCATGGCTACAAGGACAAGGGCATTTAAAAGATTGGCATTGGCTGCGTTCATATCAGGTAATTTTTTTTAAAGATAGACAAATGGGAAATTAATGAGTTCAAAATTCCTCTATTTATCCCTAAGCACAACTTTACGGAATTTCAGAAAGTACTCCACGAAGGAGATCAGGGCAGCTGCAATGGAAAAATAAAGGATCGGCAAATAGAATGACCAACCCAGGAGCATGACAATGAGTCCGACAAACAAAGCGCCTGTTTTGATTTTTCCCAGTATGCCGGCACTGATCTGGTATTTGTGAAATGAGGTGTAAATTCGCATGCCCATAACAGCTATCTCTCGATATAAGAAGATAAACGTAATCCAGGTAGGTATCATCCCTTCTACGCTGAATACCAACAGGGCGGACAGGACAAACAGCTTGTCTGCTGTAAAGTCATGAATAGCGCCCAGTGTACTTGTTGTATTGTAGGTTCTTGCCACATAACCATCCAGAAAGTCACTGATGCCAGATAGTAAAACCAGTATCAAAAGGAATTCATCCTTGAAATGCCAGTCGGTAAGATACATCAAAGTGAGCGGTGCAAAAATCCACCGGGAAAAACTGATCAATTGTGCCAGGTGTAAATGCTTCATTCTATAGGCTTAACTGCAAGATAGCTCATTTATTATACCTTTGAGCCGCAATCAATGATAGCAATTTTTAAGACGGGTATCTAACAATATCATAATTTTCCTGTTTTATATCTTATAATTTATGAAGGAAGAATTAAAACGATTTGCAAAGATTGCAGGAAAGCTGCTGGATGCAGAGAAGGAAGAGGGCGTTGTCGCACCTGTTCCATATGAAGAGCTTGATGAATATCTGAATCTTGAACTTTCTGATGAAGGCATCAGTGATGATGTATTTGAAGAAGCTCTAACAGCCCTGGTCTTAAGAACTCCTAGGACGCAGACCAAAAGCTTTTTTAACCAGTTATTTGCCGGCAGGAGAGATAAGGCCTACCTGGGCGAACTTCTTGCTGTTCTTCTTAACAACAGTATGTACACCTACAAGGTAGGGGGTCCTATGATCAGAGTCGAAAAGCTTATCCTTAATAAGATATCTGAATTAATAGGATTTGAGGGTGATACAGAAGGGACGATCGCTCCGGGCGGATCGATCACCAATTACATGGCGATGCTTATGGCGCGCGACAGATATGACGAGAATGCCAGACTCACCGGCATCAAGAAAGCTCTTGTTGCCTATACATCTGAAGAGTGCCATTATTCTGTTGCCAAAAATGCCGCGTTTTGTGGTTTGGGAAGAGACAATGTCAGGGTTGTAGAGTCGGATATGCACGGTCGAATGCGCATTGATATTCTGGAAAAGTATATCCAGGAAGATATCGCCTCAGGAAAGAAGCCTTTCCTTATCAATGCCACTGCCGGCACCACCGTTTTAGGATCCTTTGATGACCTGGAAGCCATTGCTGACCTACGCGATAGATATGATGTCTGGATGCATGTCGATGCAGCTTATGGTGGTTCTGTTATATTCTCAGAGAAATACAGACATCTTGTTAGAGGAGCTGACCGGTCTGACTCATTCAGCATCAATGCTCATAAAATGCTGGCCACGCCCGTGAGTTGTTCAATCATTATTACCCAACATAAAGAGTGTTTGTACGATTCATTTTCCAATGAAGCCAGCTACCTCTACCAGGGTGACCAGGACGAGATCAATCCAGGCAAAATTTCGATTCAATGCGGTCGCAGAAATGATGCCCTTAAGTTCTGGGCTTTGTGGAAGTCTATCGGTACGAAGGGGATAGCAGATATTGTTGAGAGGCAATTCGCCATGGCAGATTACGCGCGAAGCTATGTTGAGAAAAACTCGGATTATACACTTTATAGTTTTGAAAATTCGGTTAATATCTGCTTTAATTACAAGGATGTGCCAGCCGAGGAGTTGTGTGCAGAATTGTACAGGAAGGGGCGTATTATGGTAGGCTATGGTCATTTCAAAAATGACAGCTTTGTTCGACTGGTTTCGGTCAATCATGGCACCGACCAAACCGATTATGATGCCTTTTTCAAGCAGCTTGAATTGACTGCTGGGGAAATAATTGCGAATCGCTCATAGCACTGAAATTTTTTCATCAATTCTGAAAGGATGTCAGCTATTCTTATGCTGACAACATAATTTCCGACATATTGTCACCTATTTGGCTGTGGCATTGCCTTTGAAGGTAGTTTGGCAATAGAAATAAATAGATATGGAAAAAGGACAAATCTCAGTACAAACGGAAAATATATTTCCGATAATAAAGAAGTTTTTGTACTCCGATCAGGAAATATTCCTTAGAGAGCTCATTTCTAATGCGATAGATGCCACTAGTAAGATGCAGACACTCTCAAGGCGAGGAGAAGTAGATGGTGATCTTGGTGACCTTACACTTGATATTATTCTTGACGAAGCTAACGGAACGCTGACCATTCGTGACCGCGGGATAGGGATGACCGAGGCTGAAGTGAAGAAATTTCTCAACCAGGTGGCTTTTTCTTCAGCAGAGAGTTTTCTTAAAAAATACAAGGATGATGCAAACATCATCGGTCACTTTGGACTGGGCTTCTACTCAGCCTTTATGGTTGCGGAAAAAGTAGAAGTCGACACGCTTTCTTACAAAAAAACAGCCAAGGCTGTAAAGTGGGAATGTACAGGAAATCCGGAGTACCAGATTTCCTCAGGGGAACGCAAGGAAAGGGGTACTGATGTGATTCTTCATATATCTGATGACAGCAAGGAATTTCTGGATAAGTCCAGGATTCAGCAGCTTCTTGATAAGTACTCCAAGTTTCTTCCTTTCCCAATCCGGTTTGGTAAGAAAACACGAACAGAATACGAAGGTGAAGGAGATGACAAAAAAGCGGTGACTGTTGAAGAAGATAACATCATCAATAACACAGATCCTTTATGGACGAAGAAGCCCAATAAGCTAAAAGATGAGGATTATCTGAACTTTTACAGGGAATTGTATCCAATGAGCCAGGATCCCTTATTCTGGATTCACTTGAATATTGACTTTCCTTTTAAGCTAACGGGTATATTATATTTCCCTAAACTGAATAACAGTCTTGAAGTACAGAGAAATAAAATCCAGCTTTACAGCAACCAGGTTTATGTTACAGATGATGTCAAGGAGATTGTTCCAGAATTTCTGCTTTTGCTTCATGGTGTGATTGATTCACCGGACATTCCGCTGAATGTTTCCAGGTCTTATCTGCAAAGCGACAGCAATGTCAGGAAAATAACATCGTATATTACCAAAAAGGTAGCAGAGAAGCTTAAGTCACTTCATAAGAAGGATAATGATAAGTTTCAGGATAAATGGGATGACCTGGGCACCTTTGTGAAATATGGTATGATAACAGATGAGAAGTTTTACGAGAAAGCTGAAGATTTTTGCTTGTTCAAAAATACGGATGGTGAATTCTCACTATTGAATGACTATATAGAAAAGCTAAAGGCAAGTCAGACAGATAAGTATGACAGGACAGTCATTATTTATGCCAATAATGAAAAAGAACAACATAGCTATATCAGTTCGGCGAAATCCTATGGTTATGATGTGGTCTTGATGAATAATGTTATTGATAACCACTTCATGCAACACCTGGAGAGCAAAAAAGATAAACTAAACTTTGTCCGGGTGGATTCTGATACAGCTGACAAACTGGTTCAGAAAGAGGAGGAAAAAGAGTCTGTACTTTCAGAGCAGCAGCAGGAGAAACTGAAAACAATGTTTGAGAAATCTCTTGGCGAACTGCAGGGTGGACACATTGAGCTGCGTCCATTGTCACCTGACGATCACCCCGTGATGATTACACGTCCGGAATTTATGAGAAGAATGAAGGAGATGCAGATGATGCAAGGTATGAGTATGGGCGACTTTCCTGACAGCCATAATGTAATCATCAATACAAATCATGAGTTGATTGCCAAGAAACTTATGTCAATGAAGAGCGCTGATAAAAAGACGCGCTTCTCAAAATATCTATATGATCTTGCTCGATTGAATCAAAACATGCTCAAGGGGGAAGAGCTCAGTAAGTTCATCAATACAAGCATTGAATTTTTACAATAAAAAAATTAAGGAAGGGCTATCGAGGCCTTTCCTTTTTTATATTAAAAATGTGTTAAGCTGCTTAACTGATTTAGTTTAGGCTTAGGGCAGATATTATTTTTGCTCAGAAATATCTTGAAAAAATTCTAGTAAAAATGCCATAAGATGAATATCAGGATAGAAAATCTAACAAAGAGTTACGGTGACCAGAAAGCTGTAGATTCGATTTCTTTTGAAGTCAAGACAGGAGAGGTTCTGGGATTTCTTGGTCCTAACGGGGCCGGCAAGTCGACCACAATGAAAATGATCACACATTACCTCAATATTGACGCGGGTAATATTACGATAGACGGCCGGTCAGTTAGGAATACCGATATGAAAAAACATATAGGTTATCTTCCAGAGCATAATCCGCTTTACGAAGACATGCCGGTCATTGACTATTTGAGATTTGTAGCTGAATTGCAGGGAGTAGATGCAGTAAAACTGGACGATAGGGTAAAAGACATGGTTCGTCTTTGTGGACTCAACGATGAAAAGCACAAGAAAATAAATGAGCTTTCAAAAGGGTACAGGCAAAGGGTAGGCCTGGCTCAAGCTATGATTCATGATCCAGAAATCCTTATTCTGGATGAACCTACCACAGGCCTTGACCCGAATCAGATTGTAGAGATCAGGGAGTTGATCCGAACTCTGGGTAATTCCAAGACAGTCATTTTGAGTACCCACATACTGCCGGAAGTAGAAGCTACCTGTGACAGGATTCTAATTATCAACAAAGGAAAAATTGTGGCCGACGGAACAGCAGAAACCCTGAGAAAAACAGCTTCGGGCAGTCAGGTTTTAAGAGTTAAAATCCAAGCTCCCAGTCAAGATGAAGTGAAAGAATCGGTCAGTCAATTAGCTGGTGTTGCTTTGGTTGAAAAAGTTGAGGGTAGCGAAAACAGACTTGAAATCCAGAGCCATGTTGATCAGAACGTGAATGAAGCCATCTTCAGGCTTTGTGTGGACAAGAATTGGGTGTTGACCGAGATGGTACCATTTGAAACTAAGTTGGAAGATATATTCCGTGACCTAACTATGAATTGATATGAAGACCAGCAATGCAACATGGATAATAGCCAAACGAGAGTTATCTGCTTTTTTCAACTCACTTGTCGCTTATATACTGCTTATATCTTTTCTTGGCTTTACGGGCTTTTTTACCTGGCTGAGTGGCAACGGCGATGTATTTTTTAGAAAGCAGGCGGATTTAAAAGTATTTTTTATGATAGCCAACTGGACTTTATTCTTTTTTATTCCAGCTGTCACTATGAGACTGCTTGCAGAAGAAAAGCGATCGGGGACCATCGAGTTACTGTTGACAAAGAATGTCAGCGACAGGCAAATGGTGCTCGGCAAATACCTGTCCGCTTTTCTGATGGTTTTAATTGCACTGGCATTTACTATACCATATTATCTAAGCGTTAGTCAGCTGGGCAATTTTGATCATGGAGCTACCCTGTCCGGATACCTGGGTCTGATATTACTCAGTTCAGCATATATCGGCATAGGACTATTTGCCAGCAGTCTGACCAATAATCAGATCGTTGCGTTCCTCCTGGCACTGCTACTGGGAATATGTTTCCAGTTTATATTTGGTGTTCTCGCCAATGGCAGTACAGGGTGGATGTCCGAGTTGTTTAACACACTCAGTCTGACAAGTCATTTTGATAGTATCTCAAGGGGAGTGATAGACTCCAAGGATGTGGTGTATTTTCTATCCATCACTTTCCTGGGCATTTTTCTTTCAGAATATATCATTTCAAAAAGAAAGTAATCATGAGGAAAAGTACCTGGTCTATAGTATTGATCGCGGGGATTATTATAGTATTGAACCTGCTATCCAATGAGTTTTTCTTCCGGTTGGATACAACAGAAGATAAAAGCTATACCTTAAGTAAGGCTACCCGTTCAATTTTGAGTAATCTGTCGGAACCCATAACCCTTAGTTCATATTTTACCGGGGACCTGCCCCCACAGTATTCCAAAAATCTGACAGACTTCAAGGATCTGCTCAAGGAGTATAACAGGCGATCATCAGGAATGGTGAATTTTGAATTTATTGATCCGAATAAGGATCCTTCACTTGAGCAGGAAGCAGCCCAGAATGGTATTCAGCCCCTTCTCATAAATGTGCGGGAAAAGAATGAGGTCATTCAGAAAAAAGCTTTTATGGGAGCCGTTCTGAAGGCAGGAGAATCGCAAGAGGTGTTGCCCTTTATTCAGCCGCAGGGCCCTATGGAGTATCAGCTGACGAAAGCCATTAAAAAGTTATCAAACTCAGCCAAGCCCGTCATAGGCTTGATCAGTGGACACGGAGAAGCCAGCACACAGAATTTGGCAGAGGTATATCAGGAATTGAGTGTACTCTATGATATTGAGGATGTCAATCTTAATCAAGTAAGTGACATTCCTGCCCGGATCAAAACGCTGCTCATGGTCAACCCCCAGGATTCCATTCCAGAGGCACATTTCAATATTCTTGACCGTTATATGTCCCAGGGTGGCAACCTATGTCTTGCAGTCAATACCGTGGCAGGTGATTTCCAATCTGTTCAGGGTTCAGCTTTGAATACAGGCATTCCTTCGTGGTTATACTCAAAGGGCATTGGCCTGTCAGAATCATTTGTTCTCGACGCCCAATGTGGATCTGTTGGTGTTACTCAAAAGCAGGGATTTTTCTCTTTCCAATCCCAGGTTCAGTTTCCCTATTTTCCAAGAGTGATCTCGTTTCCCGAGCATCCAGTTACGAAGGGTATTGAACAGATAACATTTCCTTTTGCAAGTGCTATTACCAATGAAGGAACATCTACTATGATTCCATTGGTATTCAGTTCTGACCAAACGGCGACACAAAATCCTCCAGTATATTTTGATATACAGAAACAATGGCGCGAATCGGATTTCCCTGATGGGCAGCAGGTCCTGGTGGCAGCTTTTGAGGATTTAGGTGTTCCTGGGAAAATGGTCATCTTTTCAGATGCTGACTTTGCTATTTCTCAAGGAAGAAACAGCAGGACGAATGCCGATAATTTTTCTCTGCTTGTCAACAGTGTGGATTGGTTGTCGGATGATACAGGCCTTATCGATCTAAGAACTAAAGGCGTTTCATCAAGACCTATTGAAGACATGGAGGAAGCAAAGGTCAATATGTACAAATGGGGTAACTTTCTTATCCCCATACTTCTTGTTTTGTTTGTTGGATTTTATAGGAATCAACGTAACCGCACGCAGAGACTAAAGCGAATGGCTGCTGATTACAGATAAAAAACCTGCTATGAAACTCAATAATAAAATTCTCGCTATTGTATTATCAGTATTGGTGCTGATACTTATTTATCAGAAGTTTATTCATAAAGCAGATAACAGAAGCTTTAAAGATGTGCTTTTGGAACTTGAGAGTTCAGATATTGATCAATTCAAATTGATCAATAGGGGCATCGTATCGCAATTAGAAAAAACAGAAGGCGGATGGATTCTGAAAGGGGATAATGGAGACGACTATCCTGTCAATTCTTCTGCTGTTGGTCCTTTGCTGGATGCTGCTCGTGGAGTTAAAACGCAACAATTAGTATCAAGGTCTGCGGATAAGCATGCAGAATATGAACTGGATGCTGCTTCTGGCAAGTTGCTGGAGTGTTACAGCAAAGGGAAGCTTTTGGGTGGCCTTTATGCAGGGCGATTCAATTTTGACCAGGCGCGGCGGGCTGCCAAGACCTATGTAAGGGAAGCTGGAGATTCGGACATCTACTCTACCGAAGGATTCCTGGCAATGAGCCTTGATCGAAAGCCTGATGATTTCCGGATCAAAGAACTATTGCCCGGCTTCAAGCCAGATGAATTAAATAAAATTACCCTGATGGAGGGAGGTACAACTCAAACCATTGAAAAGACTTTGGATGCTAGTTGGATGGATGGTGAGTCGGTTATGCTGGACTCTATATCTCTTTCAAATTATATTAATGCGCTTAGTTCAGCTCGGGGATTGGATTTCGTACACAGGGATTCGATAGATGGGGCCTTGCATTCAAAGCTGACGCTGTATTCTACAAGAGCTGAATACAATTTAGAGGTATATAAAAATGAATCTGGATCATTTCTAATCCGCAATGAGAATAATCCGAATCAGAGTTTTAGGTCGGATTCAACCAGTCTTTTCAAAACGGTGTATCTTGACTTAAAAGCCCTGTTATCCGAAGTTTAATCCACATGGATTTTTAACACTTTTCGAACAAGAAAATGAGGCCTGCGTTAGTTTTTAAAGCCCTTTCTTCTATTTGGCGGGATTGATTATTTTTGACGACTAATTTAAAACTCCTAAGGCTATGGCATTTGACATTGACATGATCAGGAAGCATTATGACAGCTTCAAAGAAAGAGTGGACAGGGCAAAATCCGTCCTGAATCGACCGCTTACATTGGCGGAAAAAATATTGTATGCTCATCTTCATCAGGATTCACCTTTGCAGAATTATAATCGTGGAAAAGACTATGTCTTTTTTGCACCCGATCGAGTTGCCATGCAGGATGCTACTGCTCAGATGGCGCTGTTGCAATTTATGATGGCAGGAAAAAACAAGGTGGCAGTTCCTTCTACGGTACACTGCGACCACCTTATCCAGGCCAAAGTCGGAGCAGACCAGGATTTGAAAGTTGCCAATGATATCAATTCTGAGGTGTTCAACTTTCTTGAATCGGTATCCAACAAATACGGTATAGGGTTTTGGGAGCCTGGAGCAGGAATTATTCACCAGGTGGTACTTGAGAATTATGCTTTCCCTGGAGGAATGATGATAGGAACAGATTCGCATACTCCGAATGCTGGAGGTCTGGGCATGGTAGCCATAGGTGTTGGTGGTGCTGATGCGGTAGATGTTATGGCCGGCATGGGATGGGAATTAAAAATGCCTAAGCTTATAGGTGTGAAATTAACAGGTAAGCTGAGTGGATGGGCTACTCCTAAAGATGTGATCTTAAAGGTTGCTGATATACTGACTGTTAAAGGAGGAACCGGTGCGATCGTCGAGTATTTTGGTCCTGGAGCTACAAGTATGTCCTGTACAGGTAAGGGTACGATCTGCAATATGGGTGCTGAAATTGGAGCTACTACCTCTACATTTGGATACGATGAATCAATGGACAGATATCTGCGCGCTACAGGAAGAGCAGAAGTTGCGGATATGGCCAATACGATGATGCCATACTTGACAGGGGATGACGAATGTTACATTGACCCGTCAAGCTATTTCGACCAACTTATCGAAATCGATCTGGAGACCTTGGAACCTATGCTTAACGGACCGTTTACACCAGATCTGGGTACGCCGGTTTCAAAAATGAAGGAGACTGCTGAAAAAAATGGTTGGCCAACAGAATTGGAGTATTGCCTGATTGGCTCGTGCACCAATTCTTCCTATGAAGATATATCACGTGCGGCTTCAATAGCTCGTCAGGCTGTAGCTAAAGGTATTAAAGCCAAGTCGCAATTAACCGTAACGCCAGGGTCTGAACAAGTGCGATTCACAATTGAAAGGGATGGGCTGATAGATGATCTTGAAAGTATGGGAGCAATGGTGTTTGCCAATGCTTGCGGACCCTGTATTGGCCAGTGGGCACGATTTGCTGATCCGACAACCGCACCCAAAAACAGTATTGTGCACTCATTCAACAGAAACTTTTCCAAGCGTGCCGACGGAAGCCCCAACACACATGCCTTTGTGGCGTCCCCTGAACTGGTGACAGCAATAGCCTTATCCGGACGATTGGGCTTTAATCCGATTACGGATACCTTGACAAATGAGCATGGCGAAGAGGTAAAATTGGATCCACCATCAGGTTACGAATTGCCTCCTAAAGGATTTGATGTAGAAGATGCTGGCTACAATGCACCTGCCGAAAACGGATCTGATATCAAAGTGGTTGTAGCACCGGGTTCAGACAGACTTCAATTGCTTGATCCATTTACACCGATAAGCAAAGACGAGGTAAGTAATATGCGTCTTTTGATTAAAGCTAAAGGTAAGTGTACAACGGATCACATCTCCATGGCAGGACCTTGGTTGAAATACAGGGGTCACCTGGAGAATATTTCCAATAACTGTTTTATTGGCGCCATTAATTATTTTAATGACAAGGCTAACAGCGTGGCCAATTATGTTGACAATGATTCAAACGCTGAATTCCTGGCCGTACCAGATTCGGCGAGAAAATATAAAGCTGCTGGAATTGGTACCATCGTTTTCGGAGAAGAAAACTATGGTGAAGGATCCTCCAGGGAACATGCTGCCATGGAGCCGCGCTATCTGGGAGTAAAGGCTGTTGTTGTAAAATCATTTGCACGTATCCACGAGACAAACCTCAAGAAGCAGGGAATGTTGGCTCTGACCTTTGCCAATCCAGCCGATTATGAAAAGCTTAGACAGGATGACAAAGTGAGCATTGAAGGTTTTGAGACGATGGCTCCTGATACGGCGCTGACTATAGTTCTTCATCACGCAGACGGTAGTGAAGAGCGATTTGATGTTAACCATACCTTCAACCACGCTCAGATAGAGTGGGTGAGAGCCGGCTCAGCATTGAATAAGATCAGGGAGGATCTTAAAAGCAAATAAGGACTTATTGGTTTTTAAATGCTTTAGTGCTTTGATGCAATAATGTCTTCTTATCTGAAGGGTTTCTTTGAAGCAACTTGATTACTTAGTTTCAGTTTCATCATTCTTAGGAAAAAGGAATGAAAAAAGAATTGTTTATCAATGAAATTAAGAAGAGGGCAAAGTCACTTGTATTGAAGGTTATTGTCAAATGTAATGGACTATCCAAGGGCATGTCTAACCGAATTATAGCCAATCAGTTAATCAGGTCAGCCTCATCGATAGGAGCGAACTACTTCCTCTTGTTGTGTTGCACGATCAAGGAAGGAGTTTTTCAGTAAGCTGAGCATTGTAATTGAAGAAACCAATGAAACCATTTATTGGCTTGATTTACTTGACTCCCTTCATAAAGATCATACGGAATTTGATGTAAAACCTTTTGTTGAAGAGACAACTGAACTTTTGAAAATATTTGTTTCAGCCAGAAATACTATGTTCAAAAAAAAAGAGTTGACCCATTAAAGCATTAAAGCATTAAAGCATTAAAGCATTAAAGCATTAAAGCATTAAATCACCTCATAACCTTCACGAAAGTATTCAGAAAGAAATTGGACTCAGACTGGATGAGCTTATCGAGAGCTTTATCAGCAGCAGAGGAGATCATATCCAATTCGTAAATCACATTTTTGAATTCTTCAGACTGCCGGTCGCATACTTCAATTTGTGAGATGTCCCGAATCATATCCAGCATGGGATTGAGTTCTTTTGCTTTGCGTTTTTCAAGGGTTTTTCTGAAGACGTTCCAGAAATTTTTCTCGGCAGTAAAATAATCCTTGCGTTCCCCTGGCTTGGAACCGCGGTAGGCCAGACCCCAATCCATAAGTGCTCTCAGGTTCATATTGGCGTTTCCTCGTGAAATTTTTAATTCAGCCATAATTTCTTCTGCCGTGAGTGGGTCAGGACTGATAAGAAGAAGGGCATGGATATGACCCATGGCGCGATTGATGCCCCAATTAATACCCAATTCACCCCATGTTGCTATAAACTGCTTTTTGGCGTCTTCAAATTTCATAATACGAAACTCTGATATATGGGAAATAGAAATTTCAAGGAATGGTTCAGTAAAGCGCGGATTTCTTTTCCACATCGATATGTATAATACCAGCTATCTAATCCCTTAATCCTCCTTTTTGTAAAAAGGAAGTTTCGTCACACGTGCATTAAGAACCTTATTTCGAATCTGTATGCCCAGTTCAGAGCCGGACTTGGCATGGGATTTATTGACATAGCCCAGTCCTATTGGAATTTCAAGGCAAGGAGACATGGTTCCAGAAGTCACTTTTCCAATAACTGCTCCTGTTTCATCAAGGATATCGTACCCATTCCTGGGTACCCTTCTGTCATTCACAATAAAGCCTACTAGTTTTTTAGAAATACCATCGGCTTTCTGTTTTTGGAATATCTTTTTTGAATAGAAATCGTCTTCTTTTTGAAGTTTGGTAATCCATCCCAGGCCTGCTTCGATAGGTGATGTGGTATCGTCAATGTCGTTGCCATAAAGGCAATAACCCATTTCCAACCTCAGGGTATCGCGCGCGCCAAGGCCAATAGGTGAAATGTCAAACTCTTTGCCAGCTTCAAGGATTTCATTCCAAACATGAACGGCATCCTTATTATCCAGGTAAAGCTCAACCCCCCCTGAACCCGTATATCCGGTTGCGGAAATAATGACATCTTCCTTTCCACACACAGTTCCTTTGGCGAAATAGTAGTATGGGATCTGGTCTACTTTTACATCTGTAAGCTTAGCCAGGATATCGGCTGCTTTTGGCCCTTGAAGGGCAAGTAAAGCGAATTCGTCAGATCGATCCGTAAGCTTACAATTGAATGTATTTGCCTTTTGAATCCAGTCGTAGTCCTTTTGAATATTGGCTGCGTTGACAACAAGCATATATTCAAAGTCCGATATTTTATAAGCAATAAAATCGTCTACAATACCTCCTGAGCTGTTGGGAAAACAAGAGTATTGGGCTTGCCCGACTACCAGCTTTGAAGCATCATTCGAACTGATTTTTTGCAATAGCTTAATGGAATCTTCACCGCTCAAAAAGAATTGTCCCATGTGAGAGACATCAAACAAGCCGGCATTGTTTCTAACTCTTAAATGTTCTTCATTGATTGAAGAATAACTTACAGGCATATTATAGCCCGCGAATGACATCATGCGCGCCCCTAGATTGATGTGTTCTTGCGTAAGAGGGGTTTCTTTCATTGGTTTTAGTTTTGCAGATTACTTATAATAACATCTTCGATTGTATCACCAGGATAAATGCTCTGAATGACATCCACTCCTTCTATTACTTTTCCAAAGATCGTATATTTTCCATCGAGATGTGGAGTAGGTGAATGTGTGATAAACCACTGTGCCGATTCTGTATTTTTTCCGGCCGAAGCCATTCCGATATAGGCTGCACCATCATAATATTTAGGACCCAGCTCAGAATTTATAACGTAATCTGTTCCACCGTAGTTGTCAGCTCTTGGGCTTCCTGTCTGTATGACAAAATTGGGAACAACCCTGTGAAATCTTTTGCCATCATAATAGTTTGAAGCGCTCAATTCCAGAAAATTAAGCACGGTACCCGGGCAATCAGCCATGTATAAATCAATTGTGCATGCGCCTCGGTTGGTTTTGATAATCACTTTGGTATTGGTATTGTATCCGTTGAGCAGTTCCCAATCTACAGTTCTTGATTGAGCTATATCAGTGTAATCAGGATTATTAACGCCACGGACAGCAGCAATAGCTCTTTCAATAGCATGTATACTTTCAATATTTCCAGGATTGTCTAGCCTGGATCTGGCATCAAATAGAAATTCGGTGCTATCTATCATTTCACTCAGGTAACTTGAACGAGTAGCAATTATCTCGGCACTCATTCCCAGGATACCCTGATCAGAACTTGCTTCCATTTCGGACTTCAAGAAATCCAGTATTTTGCCTCTATGATAGTTCGAGTAGGACTGGAATGTGCCGTTAAAATTCTCATCAGAAAGTATGTTTCCCAATACCTCAATACCGGCTGTTTTTATACTCTCATCTTCAAGGTCTTTGATATAGCTTATAATCCACTCATAGGCAGCCGGATCATGAGACAGTGCTTTCAGGTAGTTGATTATTATAAGGGGGTCTGTTTCTTCTTTTATAAGTTGCTGTACTTCCCAGCGTACGGAATTGAGTGTATTACTGTAATAGTAAGGCAGCAATTTGGTAGTCGCTTTCAAGATTTCAGCCTGTACTTGCCAGGGTACACCATCACGGCCAATCTGTCGGTAATAGGAAACGTCTTCTTTGATTCCATTAGAATATAAAAACATAGCAGCTTGCCTGGCGACATTGATATCTTCATCTTTAAGCAGCTGAGTTATCAGTTCTGCGGATTCGATATAACTGTAACTGGCGAGTGCTTTAATAATGTTAATCTTAACACGAGAATCTGTTTCATTCTTCAATTCATCAAGTAATGTTTGCTGGATTTCTTCGTTATCTGTATGACGCAGGACGAGGGCCAGGGCCATTTTTACATCCTTGTTATTTTCTTCTGTAAGGGCTTCAGCCAATTGGAATTTTATTTTATCGATATTAAGGTCTGCAATACGTGCCATGCTATGCGCGGCATACAGTCTGGTAATCGGATCAAGTCTTGTGTTTCGTACCGTTTCCAAGAGATAATTGATTACCGATTCATCATGAATACCCCTGAGTGCAAACCGGTAAAGGCTCATCATTTTACCACGGAGTAGTAATGTGTCAGAATCCCTGTAGCCGCGGGATGTTGCCAGAAGGGCAGCAAGTTTATCATTCCCCAGTTTTCCAATAGCTTCAAGGATAGCTCCATTGGCAGAATTATCTACTGACATGGTATCACGTTGGCGAAACGCCCGAATGAGTGCTTCCTCAGATTCTTTTTGTCCTGTTTGCCCAATAGCATAGGCTGCCATCGCACGTACCTTGATGACAGGATCGTCAAGCAGACTGTACAAACTGTCCAAAGCAGCTTCGTCCTGCAAGCTGGCGAAACTCTTACTTGCCAGATAGCGATACGTGGGATCTTCATGTGAGAGGTAGGGTAGCAGGCTGTCTGCGCGTTCGGAATATTCAAAATTCATAATTTTCTGAAAGACAGGGTCATCCACATTGATCTCGACTTTTGTCAGGATTTTTTTGGACTCCGGGACACAGGCTGAACAAAATGCCAGAATAAATATTGATATAACTATTAATATGCGTTTGGGCATGGAATTGAACTTCGATTAAAGCTCAAAAGTATCTTAAATCACAAAAATGTCCTTATTTTACCCTGCATAATTTCCTAACCCGAAAGCTCTTAGCTTCTGCGATTCTTGAGAACTACTACTCTTTTTTTCATTACTATTGTAAGTTACAATACTGTCCAGGCTCAAAAACTGGAGAGTGCCCAATTTATTAATTCATTCAGCAGTCAGGAAATTTCCACATTGGCAGGCATCCCGGTAGCTTATGGCGTTGACTTATACAAAGTCCGTTATTATACCTCGGATGCAAGAGGTGAGGAGCATATTGCGTCTGGCTTGGCGTGCATTCCTCAAGATGACACTGTACGATTTCCTTTAGCCTGTTATCAGCATGGAACCGTGGATGGCAGGGAGGATGTACCTTCCAGGTTGGCTGGTGGATATCAGCTACCCCTCATCCTATCTGCTTTTGGTTATGTCACCTGTGCTGCCGACTTCGTGGGACTGGGAGACTCTCCCGGTATTCACCCTTATGTCCATGCTACGACACAGGCTACAGCAGGCATTGACCTGTTGTTTGCTGTCAGGGAAATGTCGGAGGATGATAACTACCCGCCTTTCTACGTCACCGACCAGCTGTTTATAGGTGGCTACTCTCAAGGTGGCCACGCTTCTATGGCGGCGCATAAGTATCTTGAAACGATGTACCCTGGTGAATTTGATATTGCAGCAGCGGCACATATGTCGGGGCCATATTCCATATCAGAGGTAATGATAGATTTCACTCTGGGTGATCAGCCATACAATACCGTTTCCTATTTGGTATGGGTAGCTCTAGGCTACATGGAAGCCTATCCTGAGTTTCTGGATACTTTTACGCTGGAAAAAGTATTCAAGCCTGAATATCTTGATGATATCAAAGCTTTCAGGGATGAAGCGATTGGACGAGGCGAGTTGAATAGTAGAATTACCAACCGGCTAATGACGGATTATGGTGCTGTTTTGTGTCGAGAAATACTGCTAGAGGATGTATTGAACAGTATATTGTCAGATCCGGAATATCCATTGAATCAAGCATTGATGGACAATGATGTCTATGATTGGGCACCACAAAGTTTGACCAATCTATACTATTGTGAAGGAGACGAACAGGTAAGTTTTGAAAATGCCATATTAGCTGCCAATGTTATGACCCAAAACGGGGCTCCCAATGTCCAGGCATTAAGAATGGACAATACTTTTCCCTTGAATCATGTGCAATGTGTATCGCCTGTAGCTACTTCAGTCGTGTTTTTTTGGGGTTCTATGCAACAGTTGCTGACCTCGGCTAATGATATTGAATTGGATGACGAGGTAGGTATCTATTATGCCAATGATTTACTTATCCTTGATATTCCAGTCTCTTATTCATCATCTGATTTGGAATTGAAGGCTTATAGCCTGGACGGACGACTTATTTCAAGTCGCCCTGTGGCAGCCGGAATGTCTGAACATTTGATGAATCTTGATTCAGAGTCCATGATTGTCATGTCTTTATTTGCAGACGGACGCTTGATAAAAACACAAAAGTTTTTTACACGATAAATAAAAACCGGGATATTTCCATTAATGCGGTAATATCGTTTAAGTGACATATTTATTTTGCAGTCAATCCCATTTAAATGGGGGTTTGTTATTTTTACGCTTCAATCAGCAAAGCATATTAGAAAAAGCATATGAGTTTGAATTATAGCAGTGATAAAGAGGCTGTCGACGGCTTGGCCTCCAAGTATAAAGAGCTAAGAGATGAAATAGCCAAGATTATCGTTGGGCAGGATGAGGTTGTCAAAACAGTATTGATTTCCTTATTCGCTAACGGGCACAGTTTACTTGTAGGTGTTCCAGGTCTGGCGAAAACACTCCTGGTAAGCACCATTGCAGAAGTTCTTGATCTGGACTTTAACAGGATTCAATTTACCCCGGATTTGATGCCATCAGATATTACCGGTGCCGAGATTCTTGATGAAAACAGGACTTTCCGATTTAATGAGGGACCTCTATTTACCAATATTGTGTTGGCTGATGAGATTAACAGGACGCCTCCCAAGACACAAGCAGCTTTGCTTGAAGCTATGCAGGAACGATCCGTAACATTCGGAGGTAAAAAGCATGAACTGCCAAAGCCATTTTTCGTCTTAGCTACTCAAAACCCTATCGAGCAGGAAGGGACATACCCATTACCTGAAGCTCAACTGGACCGTTTCATGTTTAACATTCCACTTGACTATCCTTCCTATGATGAGGAAATCCAGGTCGTCAAAGAAACAACGACTTACAACCAGTCTGAGCTTGGTCATATTTTGACTGGAAATGAAATCATCTATTTCCAGAACCTTATTCGAAAAATACCTATAGCCGATAATGTACTCGAATACGCTGTTTCATTGGCAAGTAAGACCAGGCCAAATACCGAAAGGTCAACAGATGATGTCAATAATTACATAGCCTGGGGCGCCGGTCCGCGTGCTTCTCAATATTTGGTTTTGGGGGCCAAGACACATGCCGCTATTAAGGGCAAATACTCTCCGGACATAGAAGATGTCAAAGCTGTAGCGAATTATGTATTGCGTCACCGTATTGTCAGAAACTATAAGGCCGAAGCGGAAGGCATCAGTGAAGAAAATGTGATTGCAGGACTTCTGTGAATAATGCCTTAATGCCTAATTGCTTTATTGAAAGTTTATTTTTCTACCTTATTAAGCATTAAAGCATTAAAGCATTAAAGCATTAAAGCATTGAAGCATTGAAGCATTGAAGCATTCATTACCCTTCTATCTCATCCATGGAAAACTCGTCGCTGAACTCTTTGATTTTGCGTTCGCGTTCCTTTTCTTCTTTGGAAGGCAGGCGTTGGGCATCGTAAAGCTCGCAGTCCAGGATGATAGGATCCCTTTCAGGTATGGTGAAATGAGCTTTCGTATCAATCAGATTTTTCTCCTCCAGGGATTTCATAAATTCGAAGTAATACGGCCTGGCCATGGCTCCACCCGATCCGTCACCCAATGACAGGAATCGTATCCAGCTGTTCTCTCCGCCCACCCAGGTGCCCACTACCAGGTCTGGACTTATACCGATAAACCAGCCATCAACATAATCATTTGTTGTTCCGGTCTTTCCTCCAAAATTTGAATCCAACCGCCATTCGTGCGCGCTGGTAGCATGTTGAAGGAGATTAACCATGGCATAATTGTATTTAGGGCTCAGGACTCTTCTTTGCTTAGGAATATTGTTGTAAATCAATTTTCCATTGCTGTCTTCAATCTTAAGAATGAAATTTGGCTCATTATAGACCCCATTGTTTGCAAAGCATGCATAAGCTCCTGTCATTTCGAGCACATTCAAATCCGGCGTTCCCAAAATGATGGAAGGAGCACTTGGAATTTTGGATTTATCGATACCCATATTGGCAGCTAGATTGCGGATTAATTCCACGCTGCCCAGTTGTTTGATCAACCAGACCGAAACAGAATTTTTGGAAAGCCTTAAGGCCTCTTTAAGCGTCATCTCTTCTCCGGTATGTTTACCGTCTGCATTATCCGGAGCCCAGGTCTTCATTAATTTGAAGTTGGACTCGCCTGCTGGGATTTCATGCGGTATGTCCCTTACACGCACGCACGGCGACATGGCCTGCTGAGAAATGACTGTGGCATACAGGAACGGCTTAAAAGTTGATCCCACCTGGTTATTTCTTAGCACGTGATCAATCTTAAAGTACTTATTGTCTATTCCGCCAACCCATGATTTTATTTGACCGGTTTTGGGATCCATGGATACTGATGCAAGCTGCATATGCTCCATATGGTACTTAATGGAATCCAGTGGGGTCATGGTCACTTGCTTTTCGCCTTCAGGCGTGTAGGCAAACACCTTCATGGATACAGGGGTGTTAAAAACCTTTCTCGCCTTCATAAGAAGTTCTTTCTTTTTTATTTTAAGATCTTCCCAAAGAGGGTCCTTTAGAATCTGGCGATAGGTCCCCGCCTGGTTCTGACTGATATATTCTTCCCGTATCAGTTGCTGCAAATAACCAGGCTTACCCTCCTCTTTAATCATCCGATCAATATCTGTATCCCATAATCTGGCCTCGGGGTATTTGGATTTTATTTCCTGGGATAGATCACCCATTAAGTGGTTTCTCATTTTCTGATATCGATCCGAATTTTTCATCACTGCGCTCAGAAAGCTCTTCCTGTAAGCGACTTGTTTTTCCTTATTAGCGCCCCTTTCCGTGTAAGTCCAGGGATCCTGTTTCTCCCAGCGATTAAAATATTTGTCCTGAAGCTTGGCCATATGCTTTTTCATGGCCGCTTCGGCTTCTTCCTGAATTTCATAATCCAGGGTGGTGTATATTTTTAGGCCATCATTATAGGGATCGTAAGGCGTGCCGTCAGGTTTCCTGTATTTCTTATCCTCCAGTATTTTTTTCAGGTACTTAGTGAGTGTGGATTTAAAGTATGGAGCGAGACCTTTGTAGTAGACAGGCATTTTGAATTGTGACATGTCAATAGGACGCTCCTTGAGTTTTTCAAATTCCTCAGAATCAATCATTTCATTGCGCATCATTTGGTATAATACCACATTGCGTCTTTTCTGAGCATTTTCAGGAGCTCTTTTCGGATTGTAGTAATATGGATTTTTGAGCATGCCGATCAGCATGGCTGCCTCATCGATGGTGAGTTCGCTCTGATCTTTACCAAAATAATTTTTTGATGCAGCGGCTATTCCGAAAGACTGATAAATGAAATCAAACTTATTAAGATACATCGCAAGGATTTCTTCCTTGGTATACCGCTTTTCAAATTCGACAGCGATGACCCATTCCTGTAGTTTTTGCCATACCCTTTTGACAAATGATTTAGACCCTTTTGTAAAAAACTGTTTAGCCAATTGTTGGGTAATGGTACTACCTCCTCCTTTTCTGCTCAGGTTTACCACTGCCCTCACAGTACCTCGGGCATCAATGCCGCTGTGACCGTAAAAGCGTTCATCTTCAACAGCTATTACAGCATTGACCAAATAGGGGTTGAGGTCTTCGAAGTCAATGATCTCCCTGTTCTTGGTATAAAGGCGACTGATTTCCCTTTGATCCCAGGAATAGATAATCGTAGAGGCTTCAAGGTCGGGGTTTTCCAGTTCACTGGTATCCGGCATTTTGGTTTGCGCAAGCAGAATGAAGAAAGCGGCTCCCAATAAGATAGCTGACACCAAGAGTATCCACAAGCATCTGATCATTGAAGGCAGCTGTTCATTCAGCGCTGTTGCATTGTTTGTTTTCTTAGATCTGGACATAAGTCAGATAAGGCTATTTATAGCATTACAAAATTAAACTAAATATCGTATTAAATAAATTTATAATATGATAAATATTATAAATCAACGAATTAAATTGCCAAAATGTATTTCAATTGAAAATGTGCCAGAAGTGATTGTATAACGAAAGTACTATGCATTACATTATGCACAGGCTATGATTATGTCAATTTTTTCTGCTAATTCTTAAGCTCTTAAAGGTATTTCTTCAAGGGTTTTAAGAAGAAAACGCCAGAATTTCTGGACTGAGCTGATCTGCACTTTTTCATCAGGTGAATGAGCTCCTCGAATATTGGGTCCAAAGGAGATCATATCCATATCGGGATAATTCTGACCCAGAATGCCGCATTCAAGGCCTGCATGGCATGCCATTACATGGGGATCTTCGTTAAATTCCGAGCGATATATTTCAGTCATGAGCATTACGATGTCAGCATCCGGTTTGGGTTGCCAGCCAGGGTAGGCACCACTCGTGTCTGTATGGGCACCTATGTTTTTGAAGCAGGCTTTAATGGCATTGGCAAGATCCTCTTTTTCTGATGCGACAGAACTACGTGTCAGGCAGAGCACTTCGTATTTGCCCTCATTTATAAGAACACGGGCCAGGTTATTGGATGTCTGCACAAGACCTTCCATATCCGGACTCATCCTGTAGATACCATTTGGACAACTGTAAACGGCATTCAGGAATGCCTGGCTAAAGGATTTATCGACAGCTTTGGAAGAATTATTTATACTTTGCATAAGGAGCTTTAATCCAGGATCTGTGCTTTTATGCTCAGCCTTCAAGACTGTTTCCAATTGTGTGATCATTCCTTGAATGCGTTCTTTATCTGAGACATGACACAAGATACGCGCTACCGATTCTCTGGGTATGGCATTGCGCAAGCCTCCTCCATCAACCGAAACAAGTAAAATATCCATCTCTGACGACAGGGTGTACAAGACCCTGTTCATAAGTTTGTTGGCATTTGCACGTCCCTTGTGAATATCCATTCCTGAGTGACCCCCTGTGCAGCCTTTCAGGCAGATCTCCAGTGTCAGGTTATCACGATGTGCATCTATCTGATCATATTCTCCATGAATACTGATGTCGATGCCCCCCGCACATCCAATGGTTAGTTCGTCGTCATCTTCCGTATCCAGGTTGAGCAGAATGGGAGCTGTAAGGTGACCTGCTTGCAACTCGAGGGCTCCTGTCATGCCGGTTTCTTCATCAATGGTGAATAAGGCTTCAAGAGGGGGATGAGGGATATTCTTAGATGATAAAAGTGCCATTATGGTCGCTACCCCAATGCCATTATCGGCTCCAAGTGTGGTGCCTTCGGCTTTAACCCAATCTCCGTCAATAAACATTCGTATGCCCTCCTTATCAAAATCAAAAACGGTATCATTGTTTTTTTGATGGACCATATCAAGATGGCTTTGAAGCGCTACAGTCTGTCTGTTCTCCATACCAGGGCTTGCGGCTTTCTTGATGATGACGTTTCCAATTTCGTCACGATACGTTTCCAATCCCAGGGTATTTCCAAAATCAAGCATGAACTGAATGACACGTTCTTCCTTTTTTGATGGTCTTGGAACAGCATTTAATTCGGCAAAATGATTCCATAATGCCTTTGGTTCAAGTATCTTTATTGCGTCTGACATTTTATCTATTGTGTATAAGCAGGACTGCAAATATCATAAAGTCGTGGCCATAATGAAAATTGAAAGGCAATCAATTCATCAATGTTAAGACAGATCAATGAAGAAAATTTCGGATTGGGTCATGAGACAGTACTTCAAGCGTCGCAAGCGCAGGCTTGATTATTGTGTTTCCAGGCAGGATGAATTGCAGGGCAGAATTCTCCACAAAATCATATCTAACAATAGAAATACAGCTTTTGGAAAGGCACACTCTTTCAAAAGAATAATGGACACAACAAGCTTTAAACATAGTGTGCCTATAAGAAGCTACGAGGATATTTTTCCTTTCATACAAAGGATGATGCAGGGAGAGCAAAATGTGCTTTGTCGAAATTCCGTAAAGTGGTTTGCTAAATCATCAGGGACATCCACAGGCAAGAGTAAATTTATTCCTGTCACGAAGGAATACCTTCAAAAAGGACATTTGGAATGCGCCTGGGACGCGGCATGCTATATATATCATGAAGACCAGCATGCAGCTTTGTTTTCTGATAAAAGTCTGATAATGGGCGGCAGCATTCAATCCATTGGTAAGGGGATTTATACAGGGGATATTTCAGGTATCATTATAAAGCATTTTCCGGCCGTCGGAAGACATTTTTATACGCCGGATTTTGGTACAGCGCTATTAAAGGACTGGGATCAGAAAATAAATAATATGGCCTCGATAACGGCCAAGGAGAATGTAGTCCTGGCTGCAGGAGTGCCTACCTGGCTTCTGGTCTTGTTCAGAAAAATACTTGAACAATCCGGAGCAGAAAATATGAGTCAGGTATGGCCTAATTTGAGATCCTTCCTGCATGGTGGCGTCAATTTTGAACCGTATCGGACACAGTTTGAAGGGCTTTTTCATTCTACAAAAATCCGCTATCGGGAAGTATATAATGCTTCTGAAGGATATTTTGGGTTTCAGGCAGACAGTCAGAGAGAAGGTATGCTGCTTATGTGCCATCATGGAGTGTATTATGAATTTGTTCCCTGGGTGAATGGTGAAGCCCTTTATGAGGATATCTGTGACTTGAAAGGAATTCAGAAGAACCAGGAATATGCTCTTGTGATTAGCAATATCTCAGGCTTATACAGATATCTCATTGGAGACATTGTAAGGATTGTAGATACACATCCTGTCAAGATAAAAGTCTGTGGAAGGGTAGGTGCTATGATCAACGTATTTGGTGAGGAGCTCAGTTCTGAGAATACGGACAGGGGTTTGGCCATCTGCTGTGCAAAGCACGATGTCGTTCCTGTAGATTATACGCTTGCTCCGGTATTTATGGAGAACCTTGGAAGAGGGGGTCACGAATGGTATATAGAATTTGAACATCCACCTGAAGATCAAAAGCTGTTTGCCCGTGACCTAGATAATATTTTACGGGAGTTAAATTCGGATTATGATGCCAAGCGGAGTCACAGCCTTGCTTTGGACAATTTAATAATCAAGGCTCTCAAACCCGGGAGTTTTGAAAAGTGGATGCGCAAAAAAGGAAAATACGGGGGCCAGAATAAAGTGCCCCGACTGAGAAACGATCGTAAAATATTGGAAGAATTGTATGCGCTGGATGAGTCCGGGACAAGCACAAATGAGGCTAATTAGTTAATTTGCATTCATGGAAGAATTAGGCCGTCATATATCCAAAACGATCGCTCAGGACCTTGATTTCGAATTGCCTCAGGAGTTGAGTGATGAAGAAATGATCAGGCATATCTCGTATAGGGTAGAACAACTATTAAAAGGAGATCCTGAGCTTTTGCTCAGTTATTTGTACAGACTTGATGTAGAAGAAAAGCGTATTGCTGAAGCATTGGAAACGAGTATCATGCCGACTCATGTGACATTTGCCAATTTGATATGGGAGCGGCAAAAACAAAGGCTGGCTTCACGTAAAAAGTATAAACAAGATCCCATCGAGGGCTGGGAGTTTTAAATTAAACTTTACGATCTGAGCAATACATTAAAAACAGAAGGGATAGTATTCAGGAGCCTCAAATACTCAGAGACGAGCCTTATACTTGAAATTTATACTCTCGAAAAGGGTTTGATATCATGCATAGTCGGAGGCGTCAGAAAAGCCCGATCCAAGCAGGCCAACGTCTTTCACCCTGTAAACATCATTGACCTGGTGATTTATGAATCAGAAGAGAAATTATCCAGGATAAAGGAATCAGGACTAGCCGCTCAATACCATAAAATCAATTTTGACGTAGCTGTCTCGGCAGTCGCTATGTTTATAATAGACTTGTCCCGCAACGCGATTCGGGAAAGCGAAAGCAATCCTTCCATGTATGCATTTTTGAGATCTTCTTTGCTTTTATTGGATTCTGGATCACAGAATCTCAGGTTTTTTCCTCATCGATTTGCCTTGCAATTGACTGCGCTCCTGGGATTCGAACCTATGGATAATTATTCTGATGTAAACCGGTATTTTGATGTGCTGGAAGGCGATTTTAAAGACAATGATGTAAGGCACCAGCACATCCTGGATGAGTCTTTAAGTTACAGTATGCACCTTCTATTACAAGATGGGAATGTAGAGAATATGACTAAAACGGATAGGGCTGAATTGCTGGATGCATTGTTGGATTTTTATAAACTTCATCTGGAAGGATTCCGTGAATTAAAATGCCTGCCTGTTTTGAGGTCAGTTTTGTCTTAATTTTTTTGCGCTTATGTATAAATGTTGATATTTGTCTCGCCTACACAGGCGAAAAAGAAGGTATATGGAATTTAAAAGGAAAGATCTTTCTGATGAGCTATTAAGAGAGCTTTACACAGCCATGCTCAGGCCACGAATGATAGAGGAAAAAATGCTTTCTCTGTTGAGGCAGGGGAAGATAAGTAAGTGGTTTTCTGGCATCGGGCAAGAGGCTATTGCTGTTTCAGCTGCTATCGTCCTGGAAGAGGATGAATGGATCTTTCCGATGCACAGAAATCTCGGCGTATTCACTGTAAGAGGCATTCCCCTATCAAGCATGTTTTCACAATGGCAGGGTAAAGCAGAGGGCTTTACCAAGGGTCGTGACCGCTCCTTTCACTTTGGCACAAAGGCACATAGAATTTGGGGCATGATTTCACACCTAGGCCCCCAGTTATCCCTGGCATCTGGAATTGCCCTGGCGCACAAACTAGCGGGAGAAAAAAAACTGAGTATTGCTTTTACTGGCGAAGGCGGCACCAGCGAAGGAGAGTTTCACGAAGCACTCAATGTAGCATCTGTTTGGAAGTTGCCGGTGATATTTATCATAGAAAATAATGGATATGGCCTTTCAACTCCTGTGTCAGAACAATATGCATGCAAGTCACTTGCTGATCGGGGATTGGGTTATGGCATGAAATCACACTCTGTTGACGGTAATAACGTATTGGAGATATATGCCATACTTTCAAAGGTGGCAAAAGAGATACGTTCCAATCCTGAACCGGTATTGATAGAGTGTCGCACTTTCAGAATGAGAGGCCATGAAGAAGCTTCCGGAACAAAATATGTGCCTCAGGAGCTTATGGATGAATGGGCTCAAAAGGACCCGATCATGAACTACAGAAATTTCCTGCTTGATGAGAAAGTTTTGGAGAGTGAAGAGATAGATAATATCGAGGATAGCATAAAAAAGGAAATAAAGAAAGAACTTAAAATTGCTGAAAAGGCAACAGATGTGGATATAGAATTGCAATCAGAATTGCGTGATGTATTTGCACCGTATAAGCATATACAAGTCGATGCATCAGGTCCATTGAGGAACCTGCGTTTTGTTGATGCCGTGAGTGAGGGCCTCAATGAGGTCATGAAGAAATGGGACAAGGCTGTGCTGATGGGTCAGGATATTGCAGACTATGGAGGTGTTTTTAAGATTACCGAAGGGTTTATTGACAGATATGGCCTGGACCGGGTGAGAAATACACCTTTATGTGAAAGTGCTGTAATCGGTATTGCCCTTGGTATGAGCATGAAGAGTTATAAGCCCATGGTTGAAATGCAGTTTGCTGATTTTGTGAGTTGTGGTTTCAACCAGATTGTCAATAACCTGGCTAAGATACATTACCGGTGGGGCCACAATGCCGATGTGGTCATTCGAATGCCGACAGGCGGTTCTGTGGGAGCGGGCCCTTTCCACTCACAATCCAATGAAGCCTGGTTTGCACATACGCCAGGTCTTAAGATTGTCTACCCGTCAAACCCCGGCGATGCGAAGGGCTTGTTGATAGCCTCATTCGAAGATCCCAACCCTGTTCTGTTTTTTGAGCACAAGGCTTTGTATAGATCACTGGAAGGTGATGTTGCTGAAGGCTATTACAATACAGAGATTGGAAAGGCAAAATGTCTACGGGAGGGAAATGAACTCAGTATCATCACCTATGGCCTTGGCGTTCATTGGGCTGTGGATGCTGTTAAAAGAAAGAATATAGATGCCGATATCCTTGACCTCCGAACTATTGTTCCCCTGGATTATGAAGCCATTGAATCGAGTGTAAGGAAAACGGGTAAGGCTATCGTTCTGCATGAGGATACCTTATTTGGCGGTATTGGTGCTGAAATTTCTGCTTACATTACAGAACACTTATTTGAAAGCCTTGATGGTCCTGTTATACGGGTGGCCAGTTTGGATACACCCATTCCATTCAATAGTGCTTTGGAAAAACAGTTCCTGGCAAACAACAGGCTTGATGAAGCGTTAGATAAATTAAAAGCTTACTAGCTGAATAAATAAAGACTGCCCTATGGATTATGCCAATATAAAATCAAAAGTTGCCAAGTACAACGAGATACTTGAAAACACCAGAACGTATCGAAAGCAATGGCACAGTGATGTAAAAAAGCTGATTAACAGCACCCTTGGAAAAATAATAAAGCAAAGCAATCTCAATGCTTATGTGGAAGTAAAGGATGAGATTGAAAACCTGGAGGTCATCGGCATGTCTTTGGGTACAGAGATCAGCGGGATAGCTGAAAAATTGCCCGGTAACAAGATCAAAAGACCATTCATTAAAAGTAATGGGTCCCTAATTTTTCAGGAGCTCTTCAATGGCAAGATTATGATTATGATCATGTATCCATACATTGAAGGATACGGTCAGCCCAAACCACCTAAGACGCTTGAAATCTTGAGGCCCCATGAATTGAAGGTGCCTTTTATTATCCGCTATGTAGAGGAGTTTTTACAGGAAATCATTGAGTGGGAAGATTTTGATGATGACGTACCTGAAAAAATGGGTATGAACCCTATTGGCTTTGGAGCTGTCAGGGACCGTGAGTTGGATGATTAATTTTTTCAAGAAGTCTCGATTTCTCGACTTCGCGAATTCTTGATTCTATTATTTCAGATTTATCATATAAGAACTGACTTCTATTTTGGGGCTAGATCAAAAACTTCCCCTTCTCGTAAATCAGTTTTCCATCGGCATAGATTTGGCCACTTTCAGTCATATCGGTAATCATATCCCAGTGGATCGATGATCGGTTTAGTCCACCACACTGCTTATAGGATTGACCGACAGCCATATGGATGGTGCCGCCTATTTTTTCATCGAATAATATATTGCGGGTGGATTGTCGGATATTGTAGTTTGTACCTATCGCAACCTCTCCAAAATAATTGGCGCCGGCAATTGAGAAGACCTGGTCCAGAACGTCTCCACCTTCTTCAGCATCCCATTTAATGATTTTACCGTTTTCAACCCATAAGCTGATACCACTGACATCTCTGCCCATATAGATTGATGGGTAACTGAAATAGACCTTACCGTTGACGCTGTCTTCAACCGGAGCAGAAAAGACCTCACCTGAAGGCATATTGGCCTGCCCATCCGAGTTGATCCATGTTCGCCCCTCGACGGAAAAGCGTATATCGGTTTTATCGGATTTGTATTGCATCTCTTTGACCTTATCGAGGTATTCTTTAATGCGCTGCTGATCCTCACGAATTTTTAACCATTCCGCTTTTGGATTTTCTGCATTAAGGTGGCATGCCTGGTAAACGAAGGCACTGTATTCTTCGAGGGACATATTCGCTTTTTGCGCTGAAGCCTCCGTCGGATACTGACACAGGCACCGTCGCAATGCACCTGGAGCATGTCGGTCAGCAGTCCGTTCGAAATAAATATTATTGATCTCCTGGAGCGCTTCGGATCGCTTCTTTCTTTTTTCAGGATCGATATTGCTTGTTTCGTTCAGATTGTAGGGTGCCCTTATATTGAGGTAGGCATCAAATTCTTCAAGAGCTTTTTTATGAAACAACGGTTCAGAAGTCAATAGCTCATCGGGGGCATTGTCGAAAAACATTTTAGATTTTCCACTGAACTGAAAATCGATTTCGGTTTGCGCACCAAGTTGAGTGGCATAACGATATACTTCCCTTACCAGGGGTTCTGCCAGCATACTTGTCGCAATGTAGAGTTTGTCTCCCGGCTTTATTTCCAGGCAATAGTCCAATAGCAGTTTGGCATAGCGGATTTGGGTATTCTCCATTATCAAGGATTTTGGGATACTAAGATATTAAATGAAAATGGGAATACCTTACAAGTTCGCGGCTTGTGTAAAGCTTGATGATTTAATGATGTAGTCCAGTTGCATCATCATGTTTCTCTTTTCAGAGCCAGGTGCTAGGACAAAGACATCCGCATAAATAAGCTCATTTTTTTCCTCATCCACAATGAGATAAGTAATGAAGGGTCCCCCGGCAAAGCTCTTGGTCATTTCCCAGACACCCCTGAATTCTTTCGCATATCGGCCATCGATATCGAGCGTATATTCATACACAGGCAGGTCATCATTATTCACGACCATATTGTCACCTTCTTCATCGGCTGTCACATAGCTAGCACCGAATTCATTCCTGAGCCGTATAGCATTATCCATACTCAATTGACCGGCATCCCGGTAAGGGACTTTTCTGAAGACGAGATTCATAATGGCTTCAGGTGTATCTTTTCTCAACCACAATAAGTTTTCCTGATTGCGCTCGAGGGCCACCTGGTATTCTCCGGGTACATCTATGTCAAGCCCGTATAACTGGTTGACTTTCGTGCTCAGCCCGTTGTTTATGCGATCAACATAGATAGAAGATTTCAATTGCTTTTCATCATGCTCGTTAACGCGTCGCGCAATAGCAGGAAAATGTTTTTTTATGGATTCAGCCAGCTCATCATGACTTGAACTAAAGAGGTAGAACAAAACCTGGTTACGTGCCCATTTATCTTTACCTACCGAAGAGCTGAGTTCTGATCCGTTTTTAGCCCGATAAAATTTTTCATCACCAAGATCCTTCTTGACCATTTTTGTAGTTGGTGATTCTTCGTCATTGAGGTTGGCAAGAATCACATAGCTGCGAAGTTCTTTTCTCAGAGGTTGTGCCTCTAAATCCTGAACCGTAAAATGACGCAAATCAAACAATGGTTCTGGCGTAGGCAAGATAGGGTAGGCAGATTGGAAATAAAACCTGAAGGTATCACCGACCATTCCTTCCCAAAGGCTTTCATCAGAAATAACAACGATTTCATTCATTTTTCCCAGCGCTACCCCCTTTGCTTCCAGTTGTCGTGTGATGTCATTGTTACACGACAACAATAAGCAGGTTGTCAATAGGAGAAAGAAAAATGATATTCTTGATGTTTCTGTCATAGCGTGACCAAAGTTATAAATATTATACGGCATCTGATTGTATCAATTATCCGTCTCCAAATAGATGCATCACAAGCTATCTTTGGTGCAAACGGCATCAATAACCAAACCCATCTTCAAAGGCACTCAAATGTGCGGGAACACCTTCCTTCATCCAGATCGGCATCTCCTTATCCATCAGGTAGTGGTCAAAAAACTGTTCAAGTCGCTTATTGAAATCCAGTCTGTTTTCCCTTTTCAATGGCCAGTGCGGCTCATTGTTATAATTGAGCATCCAGCATGGCTTGCCCAACCTCCTCAAGGCTACAAAATATTCAATACCCTGATACCATGGCACATGGCCGTCATTGTCATTGTGTAGAATGAGTACAGGGGTTTCTACCTTATCCATTCTGAACAGGGGTGAATTTTCAAGATATAATTCCGGACTATCCCAAAGGGTGGCACCAAGGCGGCTCTGCGTGTGTTCGTATTGAAACATACGACTTCGACCGGTCTCCCAACGTATACCTCCATAAGCACTCGTCATATTAACCACGGGTGCTCCAGACTCGGCACACGCAAATTTATTGGTACGTGTGAGGAGGTCAGCAATCTGGTATCCTCCCCAACTGTGTCCCTGAAGACCAATCTTTTCCTCATCAACAAATCCTTCTTGGATCAAGGCATCGACACCTGACATCACGGCATCGTAACAGCTTTGTCCGGGATATCCGACCTTGTAGCGGACATCAGGGTTGAAGATGACATATCCTTTATTGGCCCAATAGGAATAATTGATCGTGGACCTGCCTGGATATGGCGCACGATGGTTGTGTAATCTGGAAGAACTGCGCTCGTAAAAATTAATTATGACAGGGTATTTTTTTGATGGATCAAAGTTTGGCGGTTTGACCAGCAGTCCATCGGTTTCTACTCCTTCATAATCTGTCCATTCAAACAATTCAATGCTGCCCCAGGCATAGCCTTTCTGTTGCGGATTTGCATCCGATACTGTTCTTTGGTTTTCAAATTGGAGATTGCTGAGAATCAAATCCGGAAAGCGTTTGAAGGACTCTTTTGTAAAAACAAGGGTATTCGAATCCTTCGCTTTTTGGATAGAACTCCTGTAATTGTAAGCAGCTTTTTCCACTACGGATATCCCTCCATCAACTAGGTCCAGGTAGGCGTAGCCTGAGGATTTGTCCCTCTCATCAAATATCCTGACCAGTAGGCTTGTATCTGAAGGATAATGTCTGATATCCCGGTCGATGCTGATGTGATTGTAGCTGATTTTTTCCTCTCTTCCCTGGGTCAGCCTCTGTTTGTCTCCACTTTGGGGATCCAGTTTCCAGATGTCATAATCATCATAGATAAGCATGGCCTCGTCATCTTCAATCCATCCAAGAAAGCCTGAATTGTAGGGGGGCATGGGACGATCATTGAGCTCGTCGTAAAAAGCATTTTTAGTCAGCCTGTTCAGCTTGTCATCAGCTATAGAGTAGCTGTACCAGGAAGTGTCAGGCCGGTTGTACCAATAAACATAGTTTTCAGAAGGAGACATTCTTGGGCGCCCTTCAACCTTTTCCGCAATCATCTTTCTCTCTCCTGTCTTGAGGTTTGTAAGGAAGATGTCTCTGAACGCATAGCCAACCCACGATACAAAACGTTCATACTTTTTCTGGTCGTAAGTGACTATGTAATCTGAAGTATATTCTTCATCAAAAAGTCCCTGCGTGTTTTCAGGACTTGTTAATTGCATGAAATTGTTTTTTTCAAAATCATACAATACCATATAGGAACGCTCCTGTTCTCTTTTGGATGCTACTTTTTGTTGTGTATATAGAAGTTCATCTTTCCAGTTCCAGACCTCAACTTTGGCTCTATCAGAATCAGCCAAGCTGGTATCGATCTCAGGCAACAGTTTATGGATGGGTATGTAGAGTCGGTTTGAATTTTTTGAAAACCAGGGACCCGTGTAGGGGCTTATTCTCCAGCCTTCCCCCAGCCATTCAGAGTTGGATTCAGCCAATGTTTTGAGTTTCTTTTTTTGAGTTTCCCAAAGAGAAAGCCTGACGGGGGCATACGATTTTTCAGTGCTATCTGCAGAATAGCTTAAGGCCATCTTATTGCCTCCCTCATCAAAAGCCATATAATGAAATTCCTCATGATCCAGCAGGATCGTGTCAAGGCTTCCGTTTAGAACATCGGCTAAAAGGACCTGACTGTGATTGACACTGTCCGTACCGGTAGATCTGAATCCCAGTATTCCATTTTTATTGGACCACTCATAATCTAATACATAATGGTATACATCTAACGATTGTCTGTTCATATTATATACGATCATATCGTAGCCATTCTTTTTTCCTTGTTTCTTGACAGCTGTACTGTCCTTTTGGGTGTCCATCAGTACAGCCAGTAAACCGCCTTGCTCTTCAGGCATTTTGAATGATTTCAATGGAGCGAGCTTATCGTACGTGGTTTTTTCAAGATGATATATTCCCAGGGTGTCTGCTGGCATATCTTTTTTTATATCTGCCGCCTTCAATGAGTCCAATATGACTTGTGGAGGAGTTATTTTGAAAGCTAGGGTTATAGACCCGAAATCAAATTCTGCTTCACTGGCTCTTTCAAAGCTGGTTTTTTCTCCGGTTTCTGTATTTACAAGAATGAGTGTCGGGTCTCCTTTTCCGGGCACCAGTTCATAGCTAAGCCATTTTCCATCATTGCTGATATTTACATTTTCGATGGTATTCCATATGTTATAGGTTTCCAAAGTCATTTTCTTATCCTGACTTATGAGGTGATGACTGGCAATTGCAATGAGTATAAATGCAATGAGGATATGTTTCATGAGAAGGATTGTTTGTAATAATAAAATAGCCAATGAAAATAATTGTTTTTAAATGAAATCAATCAGCACATGATCTCGTTTGATTATGGTTGCTGTTAAAGCAGTTGCCAGAGGCAGAATAATTATATTTGAAGAATAATCTATATACATATCAATGACAATCAAGAGGTTTCTTATTCATTTATTGGCTATGGCTGGGGTCATTTTGATCGTTTTACTGGGTGTAATGTTGTGGTTGCGTATCTATACCAATCACGGTCAAAAACTCGAGTTGCCGGATTACAAGAATATCTCAGTCGAAGAAGCGCGCATCGATGCCAGGAAGAAATCCTTCGAATTGATTGTCAATGACTCGCTGTTTAGAGTCGGTACGCCCGGTGGCATTATTTTGAATCAAAACCCGGAAGCGGGTTCCAAAGTAAAGGAAAATCGCAAGGTCTATATCGATATTTCAAGGTATAATGCGACGCAAAACAGGCTGGGAGATCTGCCGTTTATGTATGGACGCGAGTACCAGAGTGTAAAGAGGTCTCTTTCGCACCTCGAGATCAATTCAGAAGTGAAATCCTATAGTTATGATGCTGGCGAACCGGATCATATCCTGGAGGTATGGTACCGCGGAAAACGTATTGATGGCAATGAAGGCAGGCAGGATGACGTCGAAATTGCAACTGGTGATAAACTGGAATTTGTATTGAGTAAAAAAGAGGGAGGGGAGGTTCCGGTTCCTAATCTTGTATGTGAGCGATTAGGTATTGCTCGATGGAAACTTCAAACCTCAAGGCTTAAGCTGGGAAGAATTGAGAAGAGGGGTATTGTGCCAGCCAACTTGGACTCAGCATATATCGTACAACAGATGCCTATATATACCGATAGCAGCAAAATAGCCATGGGCGAGGTCATTCATGTCCTTGTGCAAGGCGAATTGCCTGAAGATTGTCAATAAATACTGCAGGAAAAAGAAGTATTTCTATTTGCATTATTGACCAAAAAACACCTACTTTTGCATTCACTTTAAAAAGATCTTTAAAATGCAGGTGCTTAGGCAGTTTTCGATTCCCTTCAGGGGTTTGAGTGAAGGCAGTCACAAGTTTGAATTTGAGCTTAATAAAGCATTCTTATCAGTCTATGAAGAATCACCTTTGAAGGGTGCTGTTGTGAATGTCATTCTTGATTTAAATAAGAGAATGGATCACATAACGCTTGATTTTCAAGGTGAGGGTAAAATTCAGACTGAATGTGATAGGTGCACAGCTGATATCAAATTGCCTTTTTCATTCGAAAGCCAATTCATTGTGAAGTTTGATGAAGATGAGCGTGAAGAAGAGGAAGTAGTTTATATACATCCCGAAAGCCATCATCTTGAGATTGCTGATCTATTGCATGAGCAATTGATACTCGCGCTTCCAATGATTAAGACCTATGATTGTGAAGATGAAGATCCACAACCCTGCAATACTAAAGTTCTTGAAATACTGAATTCAGAAAGAAAAGCTGAATCTGGTAGTTCACTCGGTGAGGCGTTAAAAAATTTGAAAATTACTAAACAGAAATAAAATGGCACATCCAAAGAGTAGGATATCCAAGCAGAGAAAAAGGAAAAGAAGAACGCATAAGAAAGCGACAATTCCTCAAATAGCTGTTTGCAAGCAAACAGGTGAAGCCCATTTGTATCACCGTGCATACTGGCACGAAGGTGAGATGTATTACAAAGGGAAAGTCCTTATTGAAGCGGCTGAAACAGAGGAATAATCTTGTCCTGAAAATAAATATATTGACCCTTTGTATCCAGGTACAAAGGGTTTTTTAGTTTTATGCCAAAGCATCAGGTATGAATAAAAAAATATTGAACACAAGCGCAGCTCCTTCACCAGTAGGGCCCTACAATCAGGCTGTAAAAGCCGGAAATACATTGTATGTGTCTGGTCAGATAGCCATCAATCCGGCTTCAGGAGAAATTGTTTCAGGTACAATTGAGGACGAGACAAGACAGGTGATGGAAAATCTTAAGGCTATATTGTCAAATGCCGGGATGGGTTTCGAAAATATCGTAAAAGCGTCGGTATTTGTCAGTGATATGCATAACTATTTAAGAATCAATGCTGTTTATGCAGAGTTTTTTGATGAAGAGACGGCTCCGGCACGAGAGCTGGTTGAAGTAGCCAATCTACCTAAATTTGTAAATGTTGAGATTTCGGTGATAGCAGTAGAAAATTAATTTGAAATGAAGAAGCGCGTTTTATCGGCCATCCAGCCGACAGGAGATATGCATTATGGTAATTACTTTGGAGCAGTCCAGAATTGGGTTAAGCTGCAGGAAAAGTATGAATGTTTATATGGTGTCGTTGATTACCACGCCATGACAATGCCTTACAAGCCTAAGAAATTGAGAGAAAATACCTGGGAGTTGATCTTCAATCTGATCGCTCTTGGTGTTAAAGAGGAGAATCTGTTTATCCAGTCACTAATACCGGAACATACAGAGCTGTGCTGGATTTTCAATAACTATGCTGCTATGGGCAGGGTAGAAAATATGACCCAGTTCAAGGATAAGAGCCAGCAGAGCACAGCCAAATCTGAGGGCTTTATCTCAGTGGGCCTCTTTGACTATCCTGTCTTGCAGGCTGCTGATATACTTATCTACAAAGCTGACTATGTACCGGTTGGCGCCGATCAAAAGCAGCATCTTGAATTGACCCGAGAAATTGCACAGCGATTTAACAACCAGGTAGGTACCGAGTACTTTGCATTACCAGAAATTCTTTTCACAGAAACACCCAAGATCAGGTCGACGGCTGATCCAAGCCGTAAAATGAGTAAGTCGGCAGGTGAAAAACACATCATCAGTGTTTTCGCAGATGAACAAGTTATTCGTAAGCGCATCCGATCTGCCGTAACCGATGCCGGTGATACACCCGAAGGAGAGATGAGTGATGGCGTCAAAAATCTTTTTGAGTTGCTTAAGGCCGCAGGAGATATGGATAGTCATGCCAGCTTGATGGAGGATTACGAAAATGGCCAGATGCAATACTCGGTATTGAAAGAGGCCGTGGCAGAGGCTCTTGTCAGTTTGAGTTTGGCTTTTACAGAAAAGAAAAAAGCTGTATTGGCAGAAAAGAAGGATGTCAAATACAGGATAAAACAGTCCAGCGGTAAAATCAGAAAACTCGCTCAGCAAACGGTCAGGGAAGTGAAAGACCTGTGTGGCCTCGTTAACGTTAAATTCTAAAGAAATAAAGCATATGAAAATCCTGTGTATAGGGAGAAACTATATAGAACATGCTGAAGAGTTGAATAATGAGGTGCCGAAAGAGCCCATCATTTTTATGAAGCCTTCGACAGCCATTTTGAAAGGAGCACAGCTAAGTATACCGGCATTCACCACGGATTTGCATTATGAACTGGAATTGGTCCTGAAGATTTCAAAAACAGGTTCACGAATACCTCTTGAAGAGGCAAGTGATTATTTTTCTGAAATCGGCTTGGGCATTGACTTTACGGCAAGGGATATTCAATCGCGATGCAAGGAAAAAGGATTGCCCTGGGAAAAAGCCAAAGCCTTTGATGGATCGGCAACGCTAAGTGGGTTCAAGCCGATCAGAAATTATGACAAGGAAAGCATTCCTTTCAGTCTGAAGAAGAATGGCGAAACCGTTCAGGACAGCCATTCAGGCCTAATGATTTTCAAATTTGACTACCTCGTCCATTACTGTTCGCAGTACTTTAAATTGGAGGCAGGAGACCTTCTATTCACAGGTACGCCCAAGGGAGTAGGAAGGGTTCAGTCTGGAGATTTGCTGGAGGCTTACTTAGGTGAAGAATTATTAGATAAAGTCCATATTAATTGAGATTTTTGCGCAACATTTACTAAATCATATTAAACATACATTTCATGCCTTATTTATTTACATCTGAGTCGGTTTCGGAAGGTCATCCTGATAAGGTTTCAGACCAGATATCAGATGCCTTGGTTGATCATTTTTTAGCTTTTGATACAAACTCGAAAGTAGCTTGTGAGACATTGGTCACCACAGGCCAGGTTATAGTTGCCGGAGAGGTAAAAACAAATACCTACCTTGATATTCCGGACATTGTCAGAGATGTCATTCGCAAAATTGGCTATACCAAGTCTGAGTATATGTTTGATGCAGACTCATGTGGTATACTATCAGCTGTACATGAGCAGTCTCCTGATATTAACCAGGGTGTGGAAAGAAAGGAGAAGAAAATGCAGGGCGCTGGTGACCAGGGTATGATGTTCGGTTATGCAACAAGGGAAACAGACAACTACATGCCTTTGGCGCTCGACCTATCTCATAAAATATTGTTGGAGCTCGCTGCAATCAGAAAGGCAGGAAAGCAAATGAAGTATTTAAGACCAGATGCCAAATCCCAGGTTACCATCAAGTATGATGACAACCACCAAGCACTGGCTATCGATTCAATAGTTGTGAGTACACAACATGATGATTTTGATAAGGAGGCAAATATGCTTGCCCAAATTAAAAAAGACGTCAAGGAATTTGTGATTCCCAGAGTGGTTAAGAACTGTAAGGCATCAGTTAAAAAATTATTTAAAGGCAAAATAAAGTATCACGTCAATCCAACAGGAAAATTTGTGATTGGAGGTCCTCATGGTGATACCGGACTGACAGGCCGTAAGATTATTGTTGATACTTACGGAGGAAGAGGTGCACACGGTGGTGGTGCTTTCTCAGGAAAAGACCCTTCCAAAGTGGACCGCTCTGCAGCTTACGCTACAAGACATATTGCCAAGAATCTTGTTGCAGCAGGTGTATGTGATGAAGTTCTTGTTCAGGTGTCCTATGCTATTGGCGTTGCAGAACCCACCAATATATATGTAAATACATACGGTACGTCCAAGGTGGATATGTCAGATTCAAAGATTGCAGAAATCGTATACAAGGTTTTTGACATGAGACCGTATGCTATCGAACAAAGACTCAAACTTAGAAACCCGATATATTCCGATACGGCTGCTTACGGCCATATGGGTCGTGAACCGGAAATTAAGGAGGTAAGTTTCAAGAACGGAAGTGGTAAGACTATCAAGAAGAAAGTAGAAACATTTACCTGGGAAAAACTGGATTACGTCAACAAACTGAAGAAGGCTTTCAAGCTATAAAGAATCATCCCAAAAACCTTTTTCTGTTTTTTTGATTTAAGCTGTATGGCTTAAAAAAACCTGCTAAACATTATGGTGGACCAATTCAGAAACAGGCATATTGGACCAAGCCAGGAAGAGGCTTTGGAGATGCTAAAAGTTATAGGCGTTGACTCGATTGAAATGCTTATCCAAAAAACCATTCCCTCAGCTATCAGACTTCAAAAAGAACAGGACTTGCCTGAGCACTTGTCTGAGTATGCCTATTTGCGTGAGCTACAGGGTATCGCCTCAAAGAACAAGGTATATCGCTCTTATATCGGACAGGGTTACTATGGTACTGTGACACCTTCTGTGATTAAAAGAAATGTTTTTGAAAATCCCGGATGGTATACGCAATACACTCCTTACCAGGCCGAAATCGCCCAAGGGAGACTGGAAGCTCTCTTAAACTTCCAGACCATGGTAAGCGATTTGACAGGCATGCCTTTGGCAAATGCTTCCCTGCTTGATGAAGCTACGGCTGCTGCTGAGGCCATGATCATGGCTTTCAGTATAAAGAATAAAAGAAAAGTAGATTCACCTCGATTCTTTGTTGATAATGGAGTATATAAGCAAAGTCTTGATGTCATCATCGGTAGAGCAGAGCCATTAGGTATAGAAGTCGTACAGGGAGACTGGCAGTCCTTTGAACCCGATGCTAGTTTCTTTGGCGCATTGGTTCAATATCCTAATGCACAAGGTGCAGTGAATGAATATAAGTCCTTTGTCCAGGTTCTCCGGGAGAGGGATCAAATGCTTATTGTAGCAGCTGATATATTAAGTCTTGCTGTCCTGGAAGCTCCAGGTGAGTGGGGAGCAGATATTGTCGTCGGGTCAACACAGCGATTTGGTGTGCCTCTTGGCGCTGGAGGTCCTCATGCCGCCTATTTTGCTACTGCGGAAAAATACAAAAGACAGATTCCCGGGCGTATCATAGGAGTATCCAAAGACAGACATGGTAATTTTGCTTTGAGGATGGCTCTTCAAACACGTGAGCAACACATCAAGAGGGAAAAGGCAACGTCCAACATCTGTACGGCTCAAGCTCTATTGGCGGTCATGGCATCCATGTATGTCTGTTATCACGGACCTCAAGGTATAAAAGGCATTGCGCAGCAGGTGCATGAGAAGACCAAGGATTTATACCACTTTCTGAAAGGTCGGAAATTTACCGTTTTGAATAATTTCTTCTTTGACACCCTGAGTATCGAGATGGATGAGGCAGACATGCGTAAGCTGCGCGACAGGGCTGAAGAGAAAAAAATCAATTTCTTCTATAATGGTAATACCGTTTCTATCAGTCTGGATGAAACAGTTTTGGATTCAGATTACGAAGACATAAGGTATTGTTTTGAGTTCAGACCTGGTGACAACTACAGCAATGGCATAGAATCGGGTATTCCTTCGGCTTTGATACGAAAGACGCCATACCTGGAGCATCCGGTCTTTAATAAGTATCACACGGAGACAGAGATGATGCGTTATCTCAAGTCTCTTGAGAATAAAGACTTGTCACTGGTGCATTCGATGATAGCTTTGGGTTCTTGTACTATGAAGCTTAATGCTGCGACGGAGTTGATTCCGGTCAGCTGGCCAGAATTTGCCAATATGCATCCTTTTGCACCGCAAAACCAGATGGCTGGTTACAAACAGATTTTTGATGAGTTGAGTGCTTACCTTTCAGAGATTACAGGCTTTGCGGCATGTACCCTACAGCCCAATTCCGGAGCACAAGGGGAGTATGCGGGCTTGATGATGATCCGTGCATACCACCTTGATAAAGGAGATACGCAGAGGGACATTGTTCTCATACCGTCATCTGCACACGGCACCAATCCGGCAAGCGCTGTCATGGCTGGTATGCAGGTTGTTGTTACTGCTTGCGATGACCAGGGGAATATATCTCTGGATGATTTGAGAGAAAAGATTGCTCTTCATAGAGACCGGTTGGCTGGTATCATGATTACCTACCCATCAACACATGGCGTCTTTGAGGAGGATGTGATCGAAATATGTGATGCGATTCATGAAGCAGGTGGCCTCGTGTACATGGATGGAGCCAATATGAATGCCCAGGTAGGCTTGACCAGTCCGGGAGCTATACATGCGGATTGTTGCCACCTTAATTTGCATAAGACTTTTGCCATTCCTCATGGTGGGGGAGGACCTGGTATGGGTCCAGTGTGTGTCAATGAAAAGTTAAAGCCGTTCCTTCCAGGTCATGTCTATGAAGAGAATAGCAGCACAGCCATACCCGCTATATCAGCAGCGGCTTTCGGCAGTGCCAGTATACTGTTGATTTCATATGCTTACATCCGCATGCTTGGAAAAGATGGCGTCCGAGAAGCAACTGAATATGCGATCCTTAATGCCAACTATATCAGGCAGAAACTATCAGGTGTCTATGATATCCTTTATACCAATCACAATGGATACAGTGCTCATGAGTTGATCGTGGATTTGCGCGCCTTCAAGGATCACGGTATATCTGCGGAAGATATTGCCAAGCGATTGATTGATTATGGCTTCCATGCGCCTACATTGAGTTTTCCGGTGCCAGGCACAGTGATGATTGAACCAACAGAAAGTGAGAGCAAGGAAGAGCTGGATCGCTTCATTGAAGCCATGGTAAGCATTCGTGCTGAAATCCAGGAAGTCATGGATGGTGTCGTTGATGCAGAAGATAATGTCCTTATCAATGCTCCGCATCCGATTCATGAGATTACAGATGACGAGTGGACACACATTTACAGCCGTTGTAAGGCTGCTTATCCTGTCGATTACCTGAAAACAGGTACCAAGTTCTGGCCACTGGTAGCCCGCGTGGATAATGCTTTTGGGGATAGGAATTTGGTGTGTACCTGCCCTCCACTCAGTGCCTACGAAGAAGTAGAAGTAACAGAATAGAGCTTCTAATCTATTTTATATCTTTTTCTAGCTACTTTTTCCATTGATGAAAAAGTAGCTAGAAAATCTAGTCCAAAAGAAGGAGCTTTTGCAATCCCAAATTCCTTCAGTTCACTGAGACCTGCTTCCTACGCACTTCGCACCAATAGCCGCAACGATCTCAGTTCGCCGCGCACTAGATTTTGGACAGCAATACATAAGAGTAAGGCTTTATATTTGTAGCTTGGAACCAATATTTCAGATTGTCCGGGACTAATCCTTTGCTTAAGTGTCTAAAATTTAGTGCGTGGCGAAAGAATGCGTTGCGGTTTAGATTACGAAGTAATCGGAAAGCAGCATTCTTGAGTATATGTTTTGCGGGAAGGGATTAAGCACCTAATTTTAGACGGCATTTTTGGTTCTTTTGTTGCTGGACAAAAGAACTATAAAGAAAAGTGATAGAATATATTTACTCCTCTTTATCAATCCATCCCTCCAATCTATTCTCTAAAGAATAGTAAATGAGCTGATACTCATCACCAATCTTTGAGAAGCGGCGGGTAATCAGGAAGGCCCCATTTTTTTCCATAATCGTCTCGGTCATAATGCCGGCAAAATTATCGAATACCCGTTCAAAATTGCCGTCCTGACTGTCAAAGGGTTTATGCATTTGCCAGGTATCTTTTTGCCATTTGGAATCATCTGTTTTTTGGGCCAGTGGGAACACGATATGTTCCAGTTGGTACACAGAATCTATGTGAAACTGCTCATAGAAGGCAATAAAGTCTTCTGGAATTTCGACTATGTTTTCAGCAAAGGAAGTAGTGTCATTTTTTTCCTGTTTGCAGGAATGAAGGCTCATGCTGAAAAGAATAGGTGTTATGAGGTATTTCATTGTTTGGGTTCTGTTGGATTGAGATGCAAACTTAAGAAAGTATAAGCAGATAAATTTTGAACTAGGATTAATAGGATTTTTGGATGGTAGGATTATTGGCTAAGAAATATTAATGATTTCGGTTTTTATTATTTGGGTGATTAAGATTATAAACACGTTTATATTCAAGACTCCTTGAGCCGAAATTGATAAGTAATCCATATGGCAGATTACAGGCTTGGCAGTAATTCAGTGCCTGAGCAAGGTGAACATCATCCAATTGAATTATGGCTTTCAGCTCAACGAGTATTTTATTTTCTACAAAAAAGTCAACTCGACGTGTCCCTATCTGAGTCTTCTTATAATAGATTTTCATTTCCAACTCTCGAACATGATCAATATTGTTGTCTTCCATTTCTATTGATAAAGCTCGTTGATAAATCACTTCTTGAAATTCATTTCCTAGTACAGAATGCACTTTCATTGCACATCCAATGACTTTAAAAGTCAGTTCATCTTTTAATTTTTTTACCAATTACTTTTATAAAGTATCGACCTATTAGAATCCATGTATAATATGAATTATAATACTACAGGTAAACTCAAATTTTGGAAGAATTAAAAATCCTAAAATCCTAGAATCCTAGAATCCAAATAATCCTAATTCTGAGTTTAGTGGTTTAATCTAACTCAATAAGGTGGATTCAACTTTCCAGAATCGCATATACGAGATAATAGTCTTCAGTCCTATCACAGAAGATATCATAGTCCTGGGAGGTGTTGTTTTTCCTGACCCAACCTTTGAGTTCCAATTTGTGCTGGTAGTACTTGAAGGGATAGATGTGCATGTGACTTCTGAAGTCGAGCTGTCGTTTGCCGTAAGCTTTGTACATGGCTTCCTTACCACTCCAGAATAAGTGATAGGAAGCGAGCAGGTGATCAGCATCAATTGCTGCCAGTTCTTCAGGAGAAATATATTTATGATATATTCTGTTCAATTGCTCCGTTTCGAACTGGATGTCTATACCAACCAGTTTTTTGGAGAGGATGACAGCGGCCATATCATTCGAGTGGCTGAGTGATATGAAGTAAGGGCTATTGATCAGGAACGGCTTACCAAAGCTGTCTTTGTAGAGCTTATATTTTTGGTCTTTTATAAGTTCCTTGACCAGCAATCTTGAGCAAAGCCATTCCTGGCGACGATGATCAGGCATGGACTCAATGAAGGCATTTTGTTCGGGTGAGAGATCGAGCTGGCTGTGCATGTCGGCATCCTTTTCCGTCTTCTTCCAAACGGCTACTTCGGTTTGCTGATCTTCTAGTTTTTTGTGGAATATCAAAGGCATAAAAAATACTACATTTGTGCACAGATTGTAAAGATATGATTCTCACGGACCTACAGATACTTGAAGCTATTGAAAAAGGCGATATAGTCATTGAACCTTTCAAACGCATGGACCTGGGCACCAATTCCTATGATGTGCACCTGGGTAAATACTTGGCGGTTTATGCAGTTGAAGAGCTCGATGCACGAAAGCATAACCCGATCCGTGAGATCGAAATCCCGGAAGAAGGCTTCGTCCTTCAGCCGGGTACGCTATACCTGGGCGTAACTGCAGAATACACCGAGACACACACTTGTGTACCTTTTTTGGAAGGTAAGTCTAGTGTAGGTCGGCTGGGTATCGACATTCACGCTACTGCAGGCAAGGGCGATGTCGGATTTTGCAATACCTGGACCCTGGAGATCAGCTGCGTGCACCCCGTACGCGTTTATGCCGGCATGCCAATCGGTCAGCTCATCTATTTCCGCGTCGACGGCGATATCGAAAACTACTATAACAAAAAGGCTAATGCCAAGTACAACCAGCGTACGCAAAAGCCGGTGGAGAGTATGATGTGGAAAAACAGTTTTTAATATTTCTTTTCTTTACAGTGTATTAACAGAATCCCATTTGAGTCTAGATATTTTGATACCTGTATATGAGCCCCATGATGGCTGGGCTGAAGAACTGATCGTACAGTATAGGATCTTGCTGTCTCGTCTTCCAGAAAATATAGAACCGAAACTTATAGTTGTCAATGATGGCAGTAAAAAGCAGTTGGAAAGTGATGGGGAGTATATCAAATCTCTTTTACCTGATACGCAATGGATAAGCTATTCTGAAAATAGAGGTAAAGGCCATGCCTTGCGAACTGCAGCCTCACACGCCAATGCGGATTATATCATGTACACGGACTATGATTTTCCATACACTTATGGTTCGATGGTCAATATGCTCAATACTTTGATGAAAGAGGGGACAGAAGCTGTTGTCGGTCACCGTGATGAAAGTTATTATTCTCATATCTCTCCACGGAGGAAAACAATCTCTCAGATATTAAAGATTGTCAATAAACTCATATTCCGCTTGCCAACCAATGATACACAATGTGGCTTGAAAGCTTTCCGGATCACTCAGCGAGAATTGTTATTAAAGACCAGCACAGATCGCTATCTCATTGATGTTGAATTTCTCAAGAAATTATCCCGCAGTAAAGCTCATGTAGCTGTTGTGCCTGTTAAATTAAGGGAAGGTGTGGTTCTGTCAAAAATCTCAAATCTGAGCCTGGTGAAAGAAATGTTCAATTACTTGAGAATCCTAGTTTTTGGATAAGAGGCAGGTATGATGAAGAAGGGCAAACTCCCAGGATTGGTTTCAGTGCTTCACCTCATCTTATACTTCATTGTCTTTAAGACAGATAATTTTATCCCAATAAAATCATGTTTACCATTGATTTTGATGGGATAAAAAGCTACTCTAACTTCCTCTATTATACCGCCATACAGGATGAGTCCGGCTTTGATTATAATAGCATGGGCTATCCATTCAAAGAAAATATTCTCTTCGCTGATTGTACACCACTATTGGCTTTGCTTAGAGGCAAGAGTATTCTTCTTGCAGTTCAGAATCCAATACAGTTTCTGACAGCTAAGGAGCCACCTGCTTCAAAGGTGACCGAAAGCTTTTAGGATGTTTATAAGAAATGGAATACCAGGTTTGTAATGAATTTCAAAGATGCCAATTACTACATACTGAAATTCTAGTGATTTCTACTCGCTCAGGGCGTCCCAGTATTCTGCTGCCCTCCGTGTGTGCGGGATACAGATAGATCCTCCTACCAGGTTGGCAATGGAGAATACTTCGTAGACTTCCTCAGTGGTGACACCCAACTCATGCGCAGTTCCCAAATGATAAGCTATACAGTCATCACATCGCAAAACCATGGAAGCGACGAGGCCAAGCAGTTCTTTGGTTTTTTTATCCAGAGCACCATCCTGATAGGTCTGGTTATCCAGGCTGAAAAAGCGCTTGAGTACTTTATTATCCTGAGCCATGATGCGCTCATTCATTTTCTGTCTGTAATTGTTGAATTCTTCTACTTTGGACATGTTCTTTTTTTGGGTAAATGTAATCATTATGGTGATGCATTCCCACCCCCTGGCCCCCTCTCAGAGGGGGCCAGGGGGTGGGTGGTGGTCCTTAATCAATTCCCAGCTTTCTCTTTCTGTAGATAGAGCGAATCATTTTGAAAGGGAGCAGGAAATTGCTTATAAAAGCGGCTGACCAGAATAGGATCATTTCGGTCCTGATGAAAACCGCCATTTGATTTTGTTGTTGTGGTGAAAGCTCATCCATAATAGTTCGGATGCCTACTTCATCAAAGAAACGCTGGAAGTCGTAAAAGCTGTCCATCAGGAAAAAGAAGATACCCACCGGTAAAAAAACAAATACCAGTTTGATCCACATCGAATAGGTGAGCCAGTGATGCTTGAGAAAGAAAAGGTAGCGCCCAAAAGTAATAGCGATAAAAATCAATAGAATATTATCCGTATAAAAAGGATAAGCCTCCCCTAGCATAAACCAGATAGGGCTCAGGATCAATGCCATTAATACGATGGTAAACAGGCACCATACCAATTCAAAAACGACTTTCTGTTTCATAGTTTATTCTATTGGTCTTTGGATTTTGCGATAAAGTGATCGCTGATAAAATAGCCATTCTCCAGAGGGATACACACGGCATCCTTCGAAATAGTTATAAGGCTATGATCCACAAACAAATTATCAGCCCTAATGTTCCACTCGATATCCCTGGAACCGGGATCAAGAATAATGTCTTTTTTTATCTGTATCCAATCTTGCAAGACCTCAATCCGCTTGATATCCCGATCCCTGTATTTTATATCCTGGAGGATTTCGTTTTTCTCGTTTCTCGTGATCAACTGAAAGAAAGGGACATTTGACTCTTCAGGCTGTATTTTATACCAAACACTGAATACCAAAGAATCTGATGTAAGGCTATCCAGGGAGGATTTGAATAATTGAAATTGACCATTGATTCTTATTGAACCCTTTGATAATAGTCCCTCATTATCTTCTTCTTTAAATGAATTATAATACAGGACTCCTGATCTTGATTCTGCTGGATTCTCAAGTATGTTTTGCCTGAATAATTTTTCTATAGAGGTGCCACGCACTAAGACTTCTTTCAGTTCTGCTATGGCATATGAACTTTGAATGAAATCTTGGTACAGACTTGTATCTTCTTTGGCGACAAGCACCAGTAAATCCCTGTCATCTTCCAAATCACTTAATAGTTCTTTCTCTATGTTGAATGAAGAGGCCACCTGTGCCTGCTTCAAAATGTTCGGCAATTCAGTACGTGACATATAGGCTCCTGTCAATGGTGTTGCAGTCTGAAACGAGTAGGGAATAGCCAGCATCTTTACAAACCAATTGTCGTAGACATTGAATTTTTCTGCGCCTTCAACGGGAACGGGTAATGGGAGGATAGCCTGAAAGTCTTCAGCTGAATAGCCATTATTACTTAGAGCATCCAAAAGCCTGGTGTCACTTTGCAATAGATTCGGTGCTGTATAAGGCTGGATATGATTGTTGAATGCCCGGGTGTAAGCGCCAGCATCAAGGATCCAGATTACAGAGACAAGAGCTATAAGACTGAACCTTATCGCAGCCGATTTGAGCAGCTTTGTTGAACGGTAAAATAGAATAGACAGAATGATAAACCATGGATAATAGAACGCCCAGGCGAAGCGGCCCAGCGAACGAAACTGCTTAAGAGGACTTAGCCAATCGAGGATGTTGCCACCAGTCAATAGTACATGTATGCCCATAGCAAACAACAAACAAAACAAACCTGCCAGAGTCGCTGATGTTAAGTTTTTTTCGAGCTGTATTTTTCTCTTTATGATTAATAAGCCCAATAATGGAGTCAAAAAAATCAGGGTGCCCAGATAGGTATATCCTTCATGATAACTGCTTCTCAATCCTGGCAGAAATGACAACAAATCGGGGAACCAACCGTAGAATGGCAGCATGTCAGACAACTCCGTTTTGTATTCCCATATTCCAAAAGGGTTAGCTGGCCTTAATGGATAAGGATCAATAAAACTATTGATGAGCATGAATGCAGCAATGGGCAATAAACCACTGAGCAAAGTAGTGTATTGGATTTGCTTTTTAACAAGTATGTTGGATACAAACAATGCCAGAATAAATACAGAGGCCACCAACAGGAGGTATGGGTGGATAAAACCAGCCAGCAAAAGTATCAGGAAACACAGGCTAAAATATTTCCAGGATTGAAGGCCGTTCGAATTATACCTTATAAACAGATACCAGACAAAAGGAATCACAAAGGTGTAGGCCAGGGCATAATGTGAATTGAAACGAAATAATTGGGGACTTAAGGCAAGGCATATTGTTACAGTAATTATGGTCCACCATTGAGGCATGTCATAATGCTTCATAATGAGATGTAGACAGATGCCTGCCGGAACAAGACATAGAACAGGGAGAGCCTGGATAAAGAATAATTCTTTCCCGGCTATATCAAGGCCCAGGTAACGCAATGCTTGCATGATGAAAACCAGAGCCGGTTGTGCATCGGCATAAGCCGCCAGGTCTCCATAGGGGTATTGCATGCCCTCAAACCATAATCCTTTGCCGTGATTATATTGATAGGCAAAACTGAAGTAGTTTTTGAAGCCATCCCCGGAATGGTCAAGCTGAACCGAATTTAATTTAAACAGGATATCACCAAAAAGCCTGTAGCCAATGGCAATACTTGCCAGGCTGTAGGTGATGACTAGTTTGATGAGACGTATTAAAAATCCTGTATTCATAGCCCGCTTAAAAAAAGCTAAGCTATGAATACAATCGGTATTTTTTGCATTCCGGCCGCTTATCCGTCTACATTAAATAACAGGGTAATTTTCAAGTTGGCTCCGCTCGTACAAAACCTGTTGGTAAGATTTTCCCTGATGCTGTTCTCAGAATGCCAGTAGTAGAATGGCTTATTTAGAGCATTCGGCAACACATTGTTTGTACTTGTAGGCGCTGTAGCCAATGGGTTATAATTTGCATCCAAAGCATTGCAGACATACATGTCAATAAGCTCAAATTCGAGATGCCTGTAAATGCTTGGATCGCCTTCGGTTCTATCTGCGGTATGTGATAGTTCAGAAACAGCAAAACTGTATTCTTCAGTCACCGATGAAGTCATATCTTTTCGCCTTCCCTCGAAATCCAATTTGAAAGTTTCACCTGACTTTGATAACCGCGCAATAAAGTGACCTTCATGAAGCTCTCCAAATAATCCTGTTCCGTCAAGATCTACAGGTAGTTTATTGGTGTTTTCATCTATAGATACCTGCCCATCCCTGGAATCTAAATAAATGTTGATGAAATCTGATACATGCTCTAAAACCACACCAGATGGATGTTCACGTGTTATTTCACAATCATTGATTTGAAGCCGGGCTTCCAGGCGAACAAAACCATCAAGCACCCCTTCTTCTACTGGATCATTATCGGTAGTTGTCTCACATGCATACAGCATCAGTCCCGATGCAAACAAGAAAAATAAGCACTTTTTCATATCTCAAATGTTTATTTTCCATCCACTGCTCTACCGATTATAAATCTCAGTCAGACCGGTTTCAGATGCCCTAAGAATGGTCATGCTTTATAATGATTTGCATCAAGTTAAAGCGCATAGACTCAGTATATTTGTCAATGACAAATGACCTGTAGTGGTCATTTGTCTGCTGTAGCCCTTGAATGCCTTTATTTGGTACATTTTTGGCTTTAAAACAAGAATTAGGAACTATTACCAAACTAATTAAGGGATGTATAAGTCCAAAAAAGTGATTGTTGTCTTGCCAGCCTATAATGCTGAGACTACCTTAGAAAAGACGTATGCCGAGATTCCAATGAACATCGTCGATGAGGTCATCCTCTGCGATGATGCCAGCAGTGACAATACAGTTCAGCTGGCTCAAAGTCTTGGCATAAAACACATCATCAAACATGACAAGAACAAGGGATATGGTGGCAATCAAAAGTCATTATACAATAAAGCATTGGATTTAGGTGGTGACATAGTGATCATGCTGCATCCAGACTATCAATACACACCAATGCTGATTCCGTCGATGGTAAATATCATTGCCAATGATCTTTATCCAGTAGTACTTGGGTCACGAATTTTGGGGAAAGGAGCACTCAGGGGAGGCATGCCCATTTACAAGTACATAGCCAACCGATTGCTGACTTTATTTCAGAACATTCTCATTTCCTACAAACTTTCAGAATACCATACTGGTTACAGGGCATTCAGCAAGGAAGTTCTGGAGCGTATAAATTTCAATGCTAATTCTGATGACTTCGTATTTGATAATCAAATGCTTTCACAAATTATTTTCCACGGCTTTGATATAGCCGAAGTCACATGCCCAACCAAATATTTTGAAGAAGCTTCGTCGATCAATTTCAAACGCAGTTCTATTTACGGAATAGGCGTCCTGATGGTATCCCTTCAATATCGTTTGCAAAAAATGGGTATCTTGAAATCACAGATTTACAAATAGTGTGATTGTCAGAACAGTTATTTTCTCGTTTCTTTTTCTCCTTTCATGTTCTCAAAAGCAAACCCTTACGGAACACGACATTCTGGTGCTAGGACATATCTATCAATGGCATACAGAAGGGAATAAAATAGATGAGCGTCTCGAAAACAAAGAATATGCTGCATTCAAAGAATTGTGGCTTTTAGGAGACCTGTGTTCCGAAACAACACGAGAACAAGCCACTTTAGAGTATCTGGACGAAATCTTCGACTTGAGTTCTAACTCAACAAAATGGGCGGTAGGTAATCATGATATCCGAAATGGAAATCTGGATTATATCAGTAATACCACCGGACGTCCATTGTATTATGGGTCCATAGAAGTTAACCTTGCCATTTATGTTCTTAACTCACAAATGCAGCATTATCTATTTAAGGACAGTTGTGCATACAAGCAATTGCAGGACCAGGATTTCAGGTCTTTTCTAGATAAAATTTCTAAGGATAATGATATCAAGCATTTGTTTGTCCTAAGCCATAATCCCATATGGTCCGATGCAGAAGAAAGCCTTCGAGAATATGAATTGATCGGTAATGCCCAAGCTGGCTGGATTGATATGATTTGTGAGTGGAATGGGGAATTCAGAAATCAATACCTGGAGACACTCATAGAGATTCAGCGAAAAGGCGTGGAGGTGCATTGTGTGTCTGGTGATGGCGGGCAATACCAAAAGAGTTTTTATGAAACAGCTGAAAGTGGCATCAATTATTATGTCACTGGCATTAATAACTCCTATGTCACGGGTATTAATGATTCCAATTATACAGTATCCGGCTCACAACTTAAGGATGGTTTTAACACCAATCCGGACTCCATTTTAGTGTTTGATTATGACACGGCATCCAAGAGATACCTCCACAAATTTATCCCTGTAGAGAATTTACGATAAATTAGCACTGATTTAATTTTTGGGTCACATTCAATCGATTTTAATGCTACGATTTGAAGAATATCTTTCCGATTTTACGAATACCGTCAATTTACTTGACTTCATCATCAATCTATTGGTAGCCACCTTGCTCAGCTTGCTGGTCAGGTATTTTTATATCCGTTATGGCAAGGCATTTTCCAACAGGGAGCGTTTCTCTGACATTTTTGTGCCGATGGCACTGGCGACCTTACTGATCATCACCGTGGTACAGGCATCCATTGCCTTATCTCTGGGTCTCGTAGGTGCCTTATCCATAGTTCGATTCAGGGCAGCCATCAAAGAACCTGAAGAGCTGACTTATATATTTCTTGTGATAGGAATCGGTTTGACCTGCGGTGCCAATAAACCTATTTTGGCGATTGCGGCTATACTGCTTATCCTGTTATTGATATTTGTAATCCAAAGCCTGGATAAGTCCAAAATCATACACTCAAGGGGTAAGATTTTGGTCAATCTCGTATCAAAATCCTTGAGCATTGATGATATGGCATCGATTGTGAACAGCCATTTTGATATGGTTGAATTAAAGAGATACCAGGATGATTCCAAAGGGCTCAATGCTACCTTTCTTGTGATTGGAGCCAGCCTTGAGGCAGTCTCTGCCTTGAATGCTGAAGCAAGGAAAAAGGATGAGGACGCCGTTATCCATATTATGGACCAGACTGAAATGGTTATATGATCCTGAAAGGAGAGAAAAACCGTAATTCCATTGCTTTCAGCCCCTTTTTGTTGATCCTGCTGATTCTGGTCATCTTGTTTTCAGTACGCATATATGATCAGTATTCAGAAAATTTAAAAACTCGCCCCGAATTTTATTTCAAGTGTGGCATGGAAAATATCAAAAGGGGTATGATTGATGCTTCCGGGATTGCTCTTGATTCTTCCAAATACAGAATCAGAAAGGATGCGTTTTCTGGGCGGTATTCTTATCTACTTAACCAGAAGCGAAAAAGAGCTTTGAGATACGTCTTTTATAATGTTACTGCCGGAGACAGATACAGGGTGACAGCATGGACTAAAAACCCTCACCCGGCTGATGTATGGATCGTAGCAAGTGCTGCTGACAGCAATCTTTTCTATAAAAAGTCAAACGAATTCGAGCAACGGAGCGAAGACTACTGGGATAAACGCCATTTGAGTTTCCAGGTACCCATGTCTATGCAAGGCGATTCTATTGTCATATACTTTGAAAAGGATGACGGCCCCAACGAAGTGTATGTTGATGAGCTTGAAATACGACAACTTGAAAGACTGGAACCAGGCCTTGGTGATACCGGCTTTGAGGCTAAATTCCTGGATCTATATATTGACAACCAGGGTTTGGATTACCTGGAAGAGGTCAAGAAAAAATCGATCTCGCAAGGTGTTATCTATCATGGTGGTAAAGACATTGAAGTCAGAATATCTGACCAGAGCAAGCCAAAAATGGCATCGCTGAGAATCAAGGGAGACTGGTTGGACCATATTTCATCCTTTCCTTCTTACCGCATTGAAATGAACGCTACTGAAAGTTGGCTCGGTATGCAGAGCTTTTCTGTCCAGGAACCCATGACGCGAGGTATGCTGCGAAACTGGGTCTTTGCAAAAGTTATGGAGCATATAGACATTCTGCATCCCAGAACGGACTTCATTCTGATGAAGCAGAATAATAATGACAGATTTGTCTTTTCCTTTGAAGAGCATTTTACCAAGAATCTATTGGAGTCACAGGAAAGAAGGGAGGGGCCTATTCTGAAGTTTGAAGAGACACGATTGTGGGATATCACAAAAAGACATATTAAATATTTCAATGGACAGTTGCCTGAACTGGAAGAGAAAGAGAAAAGTTATTGGGCTTCAGGTATAACTGCTTTCAAGGAGAAGAAGACATTGAATAATCCGGTTTTACAGGAACAATATGAGCAGGCTCAGAATCTGATGCTTCAATATAAGTATGGGCTGGCGAAACCCAAAGATATATTTGACCTGGATCGCATGGCACGTTATCTGGCTATGACAGATATATGCCTGGCACATCACGCCATTACCTGGCACAACCAACGCTTTTATTATAACCCGGTGACAGCTGTTTTGGAACCGATAGGTTTTGATGCCTATTCGCATGAAGACCCCGACAATTATGCTTCAGCTATTTGGAGTGAAGAGGTATATGCTAAAAACAAGAACACTTATGAGCCTCTTGAAAAGTTGTTTGAGGATGATGATTTTATTTTCCTCTATTTCAGGTATCTCTACATGTATTCAAAACCTGGATTTATAGGAAGGATTCTGGATGAACTTGAAGAAGGTATTGCATTGAGAGAAAAATTTCTCAGGACGCGTTTTGAGGGTTACAGTTATGACAGAAAGGAGATATTGAATAAAGCAAAACGCATTCAGAGGAATTTCATACCCCACGAGGATGCATTGGAAGTATATAGACACTCCATATCAGGATTGCAATGTATCAACAGACATAGTTTCCCTTTGGTCATCTATGGTGCTTCAAGGCAGGATAGTCTGATTGTATTGCCGGGCAACCCTGCCTTTCCTTCAAGTTATTATACCCTTGATAAAGGATTTGACCTTGCCAAGATAAACTATGCTGTTCCGGGTCTTGACAGTTTATTTACAGCAGGCGTAGTCAATATGCCTGTACCTGGAAGCAAAGTAACCCGGCAGGATATTCTTGCTGATAATACATCCTGGCCGGATGAAGTCATTTCCAGGAATGACTCCATAATTCTTCCTAAGGCGAAAATCAATATCGATAAGCCATTGGTATTTCCTGCAGGAAAAAAGATCGTTGTTAGGGGGGGAGCACACATAACATTTTCTAATAATGGAATGATCCTTTCATACAGTTCACTGGATATGAAAGGCACTGAAAAAGAACCCATCATTGTCAAGTCTGTTGATGGCGTTTCGGGCAGTATTTCCGTAATTAATGCCAGGGATAAATCAAACTGGTCGTACACAGTGCTGGGTGGAATGAACACACTTGACGTAAACGGTTGGAATTTGACTGGTGCTGTCAGCTTTTATGAAAGTGATGTCGATATGCAATATGTACAGTTTGATGGCAATGTCTGTGAAGATGCATTGAATATTATTAAATCACGGTTCAAACTCGAGGCCTGCACATTTCGGGATACATATGGAGATGCCTTTGATGCCGATTTTTGCACGGGTGAAATAGTGAATTCAACATTTATAAATTGCGGGAATGATGGCTTGGATTTTTCTCGCAGCAAGATTGAAGGGCGGAATATAAGTATATCTGTTGCCGGTGATAAAGGTGTCAGTGTTGGTGAGGAAAGCACCGTGTCATTGGATAGTATCTGGGTGGAAAATGCAGTTATTGGTATTGCTTCCAAAGACAGATCTGTAGTCTATGCTAAAAATATAGAAATAGAAAGTGCGGAAACCGCTTTTGCCGCCTATCAGAAAAAGCCGGAATTTGGACCATCGACATTTATACTGGGAGCCTACCAGGTTGCTGACGTTAAAAGGGAGTTCATGATTGAAGAAAATTCAATACTTCAGCATGTCTACCAGTGAATTTAAATACCGTTATGAACTGAAATATCCAGTTGATCCTGACAGGATTGATTCTCTATACTGGACACTTAAAACACATTCAGCGGGATTCAGGCTCAAGCATCCGGACAGAAAAATCAATAACATCTATTTTGATAATGTGATGTTTAATTATGCGACGGATAACTTATTTGGAATATCTGATCGTATTAAATATCGATACAGGTGGTATAATGGTATAGAGAATTTCTCCAAAGGTATCCTTGAGAAGAAGATAAAAAAGAATGCTTTGGGAAGTAAAGCATATCATGATCCGGGAGCATTTGATAATCCTGTAAGTCTGGCGGAGTGGGTTAAGGACAATATTCCTGACAAGGTCTTGAATCCAAGCCTTGTCAATAGTTATCTTCGGTCATATTATTTAGACTATACGGGCAGGTTTCGCCTGACACTGGACAGGGAATTACGGTATGTTTTACCTTCAGAGGACGGAAATTTTGACAGTAACAGGATGATCAGCGATAAGCGTATTATTGTTGAAATTAAATTTGATCAGGCACACGCCGATCAGTTTGATGCAATAATGCATGATTGGCCATTCCGCTTATCCAAGCATTCCAAATATGTGACAGGTCTTGTATCTCTGCTTTACTAAAATGTCCTTTTCAGAGAATTCATAGTCTTTTCTAAACTCAGAGTTAAAAAAATATGTTAAGATTTATGTGAGCTATTGCCTCATTGGGCCTAAAAAATTAACTTCGAGTAAAGAAAATGAATTATGGAAACATCAATTAAGCAAACAGACAAACTCAAAGGATCAGAATTTCTTTTGAAGGAATCCACGGAAGCACAAAGCTTCATCCCTGCTGATTTTACAGAAGAGCACAAAATGATCAAGCAGACTGTTGATGATTTTGTGGAAGACAGAATACGACCTAATGCGGATCGTATCGATAAGCAGGAAGAGGGTCTGAGTGCTGGCTTGATGGAAGAGATTGGTGAGCTGGGTATTCTGTCAGCTCATATGCCTGAAGCCTATGGCGGTATGCATATGGATTTTATAAGCAATTCACTGATTGCAGAGGGTATGGGTTCGGCAGGAGCGTTTTCTGTCAGCTATAATGCGCATACAGGAATTGGTATGCTGCCCATTCTCTATTTTGGCACTGAGGAGCAGAAGCAGGAATATCTCCCAAAGCTCGGAACAGGTGAACTTAAGGCCGCGTATTGCCTTACAGAACCGTCTTCTGGTTCTGATGCGCTAGCAGCAAAAACAAGAGCTGACTTGAACGATGCAGGCACGCATTATATCCTTAACGGGCAAAAGATGTGGATATCAAATGCAGGTTTTGCTGATCTATTTATTGTCTTTGCTAAAATTGATGGTGAAAAATTTACTGGATTTATAGTTGATAGAAATACAAAGGGATTAACGCTTGGGGAAGAAGAAGATAAATTGGGTATCAAAGGATCATCAACACGCCAGGTCTTTTTTGAAAATGCTGAAATACCTGTAGAAAATGTATTAGGTGAAATTGGAAAAGGGCACCTTATTGCGTTTAATGTTTTAAATATTGGAAGATATAAGTTAGGCGCAAGTTGCCTTGGTGGTGCTAAGGGACTTTCCACAACTTCTGTACAGTATGCCAATGAAAGGCATCAATTTGGAAAGCCTATTTCATCATTTGGCGCTATAAAAGAAAAACTTGCAGAGCAGGCTGTCAGAATATATGCTTTGGACTCATCGGTATATCGTGTAGCGGGACTGATGGACGATCACATTAGTGACTTGAGCGCATCCGGCGAATCTTACGGAGAAGCTAAATTGAAGGCTGCAGAAGAATATGCTCTCGAATGTTCAATCATCAAGATCTTGGGTTCCGAAGTATTGGATTATGTGGTCGATGAAGCCGTACAGGTACATGGTGGTATGGGCTATTCAGAGGAAGGCGTTGTGGCAAGGGCCTACAGGGATTCGCGTATCAACAGGATTTTTGAAGGCACCAATGAAATCAACAGGCTTCTTATGCTCAACTTGTTATTTAAAAAAGCCATGAAAGGTCAGTTTGATATTGCTACTAAAGCAATGGCCGTACAGTCTGAACTGATGCAGGGGAGTGGCGCCGATTCATTTGATGATTTTAAATTCAAGGATGAACGTAAAAGCCTTGCCGGATTCAAGAAGGTATTTTATATGCTGATGGGCTATGCGGGCCAATTGGCTATGAATAAGAGTATTGATCTTAAAGAATCCCAAGAGCCCATGATGCGTATCGCGGATATCATAGTAGACATATTCACGGCCGAATCTATTTTATTAAGGGCAGAGGACAAGCGCAGCACCTCTTCTGATGAGCAAATCATGAAATCTTTTTTCAATGATGCGGCTTTCAGAATATACAAGAATGCGATGGAAGTGACAGGTGCTATAGTGGACGAAAATATGTATCCAGCTTTCATATCAGGGATCAAAAAGCTGACACGATATCCATTGCAAAACAGTATGAAAATTAAACGTGAGATTGCTGAGGTATTGATTGAAAAGAATGCGTACGCTTTCTAGAATTTAATCCTCGAGACGTTCGTTCTTGCGTGACCTCTTGCGCTCATATTTTCTGTATACGGCGTTCCAATAGACGATGGCAAGAAGTATTGGTATGACGAAAATGTATATCACTATAAAAGTATGTGACCAATCGACATAGCCTTTCATCTCCAGGAGCGAAGCTCCCGTCAGTAAAATAAAGTAACCCAATACGAGCATACCGTAAGTCTTAAGCCTTTGACGGTAAGCGCTCGGCTTCGACTTCATATTGAAAAGCCTAATCAGGAAGCCTGATATCTGAGCTATACCGACGACAAGAAGTAATATGTAGAAGTAAAAAAGCATGACATTACAAATTAATGAAATGCTTCGGGTATTCTTCTATGTTTGCTCAGATTTTCATACACAGCAGCAAGACTGTAAAGCCTTTTTTCTTCTCCGGAGGACCCCACAAAAGTCAATCCTGCAGGTTCTCCATCCTCCCGGTATCCCATCGGAACAGTCAAGCAAGGAAAATGGGCCACAGCAGCCTGACCGGCATGCGCGTTATTGATTGATAATACAGCTTCTGCCATAGATTTTCCAATAAGTTCATCAAAATACGCCTTCCCTCTTTTCAATAATTCAGCTCTTACCAGTTGAAAACTATCATTCGTTGTGGAATCCTGGAGGATAGCATCAAACCTGCCCTGGCCGTAAGGCATGAAGGCACTGCTATCTTTTTTATTGTACTCTGCAAGTTCTTGAATAGTCCTGGCCTGGACATCAGCAGAAGCAAAGTGTTCCATATATACAGGGATATCTTCTTTCATATCCAGGTTAAGCAATGTTAGAAATCCATCCCAATTGAAATCAGGACGATCCCTGAATATTATATCTGCTCCGTTTTCTATCAACAAATCTACGGCTTGCTTGTATAAACTGTCATTTTCATAAAAGCCATTGATGGCAATAAGTTTCCTTGCGCGTATAGAAGCTTCATTGACTGCATTGAGATATTCTTTTCCTGTAGACTTACTTGATTCCATAGCCGACAAGAGGATGGCATTATCTGTTACAGAGCGTGTCATAGGTCCTGCCGTGTCAAGTGTTTTGGAAATGGGAACAATGCCGTTGCCACTAAGCAGTCCGACAGTGGGCTTGAGACCGACTACTGAATTGATAGCAGATGGATAGAGTATGGAACCGGAAGTTTCAGTACCAACGGCAGCTGTTGCATAATTCGCAGCAATGGTAGTACCTGATCCCGAACTACTGCCTCCTGATTCATATTTCATTCTGCCGTAAGGATTAAGGCTCTGGCCACCCATTGCACTATAACCTACCGGGCAACCATCACAAAAGTAGTAGGCCCACTCGCTGAGATTAACCTTGCCGAGAATAATGGCTCCATTTGACTTCAGGTTTTTAACGATATCCGCATCCGGAGCGTTGTTGTCTTTCATAGCATGAGCTCCCGCGGTTGTAGGCATACCATCAGTACTGATGTTATCCTTCAGAAGTACAGGCATGCCATAGATCGGATGATTTTTATCACCCTTGTTTTTATCCATCTGTTTTGCTGTCTCAACGGCAACAGGGTTGATACTGATTATGCTATGCAAAGTCTTTGTCGAGTCATTTTCAAAGAGCATAATTCTGTAGAGATACCATTGTGTCAATTGAGTATAGCTGAGTTTCCCATCATCTACTGATTCCTGGATTTCAGGTATGGTTCTTTCAAGGATGAAAGGTTTGAGTTCTGCATATTTTTCAGATGTAAATCCTGAAAGCTGATCTGATATCGTATTCCATATATCTTGCTTATCAAGAAATTTCGATTGAATGAGTTTATAGCGCATGCGCCTGTTGGGATGATCTTTGTTAGCATCCAAAAAAGCTGCATCATCATATTTTTGCCATAGAGGGGCTTCAAAGGGTTTTCCGGGTTGACAGGCAATGGCAATCGAGAGTATAAAAAATGCTGTTATTTTTTTCATAATACTAAAATTGGTGAATGAGCTATATCCTTTCCAGGATTAGTTTGACGGCATATACAGCTACCGGTATTGAAATGAGCCATAGCCATACTGTGCGATTCATTTTTAATTTTTGAACAAGCACATACGAAAACACCAAAATACATATTACAATGATGATCTGTGCCAGTTCCACCCCTATATTAAATGAAAGCAAGGGTAAGATTATATCATCCTTGCCGAGGATAGACCTGAAAAAATTTGAAAATCCCAGACCATGAATAAGTCCAAAAATGGAAGCTGTTGCATATCGGGGCAACATCTTTTGAGAGCCTGTGTCCAGGATATTGATCAATGCCGTAATAACAATACTTGCAGCTATAAGTATTTCAACAAGCTGCGCGTTTATTACGATTACATTCATTACTGCCAGGGCCAGGGTAACAGAATGACCAGTGGTAAACGCTGTGACTAGTATCAGAACTTTTTTCCAGTCTTTGATAAGAAAGGGTGCTGTCAATACTGCAATAAAGAGTACATGATCTAATCCCCCAGGATCCAGTATATGTTCAAAACCTAATGTGAGATAGGATAAAAACATGCGGTTTCTTTGACTCTAATATCAGCATATCCCTGATTCAGTCAAAATGAGCTCATGAACTATTTTTCGAAGATTGCTTACAGCGCAACGGTCATTTTCTCAAGCTCTTTGATAGACTCTGTTTTCAGAATGACATTGTAGACGCTTGTTAAAAAATAAAGTAATTTTTTTAATTCGCTTGTACAGGAATTTATAATTAAGGACTTTCAGGTTTGAGGTCCTTCATGTAACTAATAAAAAAGAGAACCCACATGGCCAAGTGTGTAAGGCATGCCTGCATGTGTACAGGAATGATTTCTGCAGGTGCTGAAAAGCATATCATAGCAACTGCTGCATGGAAAAACAACATAGCCAATACAGCATTTTTCCATATCGCTGTATCAGGTCCCAACTTATAGCAACTGAAGTTAAATATGGCAATGGTAATGGCTGCAACTGCATAAAGTTTATTGGCAACCAGGGGAGGATTTTCGAAAATTAGTCCTGGATAGAGGTAGAACACCAGGCCACCAACCAATTCCAGTATCGCAGAAATTAAAAATGCCCATCTCATCATAGTGCGCAGAGTTTGTGTTAATATAAGTATTTTAGAGTGTTACAAGTTACAACGAACCCATGAGGGATTCCAAGAAAAGCCTGAAGGAACAGAAAATAATAGAAGCCGCAGAGAAAATATTTGCGAAGGTGGGTTTTGCCAATGCAAAGGTAGAGGATATTGCCCGGGAAGCTGGAATCACCAAGGTTACGCTCTATTCTTATTTTAAGAGCAAGGAAAATCTCCAAATGGCTGTCACCTATAAGGCACTTCAGCTCCTCATAGAAAAGTACTACAAAACGATCAGCGAATATAAATCGCACAACGGCTTCGAGTGTTGCATGGCCTTGTTTAAGTTGTTCATAGAGTTCTGCGAGGAATACTTTTTATACTCGGAAGCCTTGCTCAACTATTTTGCTTTGATTCGGTCGACAGACTTTGGAGATAATGAAGAGAAAATGACCGATAGTACGAAGGAAAGCCTCTACTTTAAAAAACTTCAGGATATACAGAATTTACCATTCAAACTTACGGTACAAGAGATTCAGCGTGGCATGGAAGATGGATCCATTCGAAAAGATATCGATCCCATGTTAGCAACACTGACAGCTTGGGCTTCATCATTGGGTTATATAAAAGTCATATCCGCTGCAGGCAAAAACCTAAGACCACTGTTTAATGTCGATCTTGAAAAGATGAAAGATCTTCAGCTCAGAACCGTCAGTGAACTGGTCAGGTTAAATCCTGAAGAAGTTTTTTAAAATAATCGTCAAGGGCGTTTTGAACCTCCGCAGGAATTTCCTTTTCAATGATCCAGTTGTGAAGATGACCCGTATAATACATGCCCAGATATTCTGCAGATAATTTAACCGGTATTTCGAAAGCTGTATTTACTTCCGAATCGTTGCATACACTCAAGAGGCCTATATGTTTTCCCCTGAGCAATCTTCCGATAGGTTTATGCCACTTCAACAAATCTGAAATTCTGTCTAGAAAAATTTTCATTTGGGAGCTCATGGTATACCAATAAACCGGGGTGGTAAAAACCAATGCTTTTGATTGTTTGGCGATCTTTGTAATCAGGGGAAGGAAATCATCATTCTCAAACCTGTTCTCGTAATCAAAGGCATGAATATTAAAATCGCACAGGTTTAGAACCGTCACTTCGAATTTTGATTCCACCCAAGCAGATAATATGGCTGTATCTCCATTATTCCTGGCACTGCACTGTAACAGCACAATATCTTTTATGGCTTTATTTTTCATAGTGCAAGTATAGTTTAAACTTTAATACTATAATCAGGTTATTTAGTTGGCATTCTAAACGGCTGTCGTGGTTTTAATGACCAAGGCATATACTTATAGAACTGCGGGGGAAATCCCTCAGTGATTCAATATTCTGGATATGTTATTATTAACTGTATTTCTTGTTCTTTTTGTTTCTGGCGAACCATCGACAGAAAGAGAATGGGTGCTTTTAAAGAAGCATGATAATTTTACTGTCTATTACAGGAATATGGAGAACAGCAAGTTGCAGGAGTTGAAGATATTGGCTCATACACGATCAAGCATGATGGAAGTGCTAGCAGCTCTTGAAACAGTTGAGAAACATAAGCAATGGGTCTATGGTACTAATGAATCCTATATTTTAACGAAAAGGAACTATCATGACTTTGATTACTATGTAAGTATAGATATGCCCTTTCCTATCAAGGACAGGGATATCGTAATCAACTATCAAAGAGAATTAGGTGATGGACCCCATGAAGTGCACACATACTCTAAAGCGGTATCAAATGTCAAAGACTTACGAGAAGGTTATGTGCGTATTGAGAGATTCAATTCCCATTACCATATTTTGGAGACGGAGGATGGTCTTACTCAAATTGAGTATACAGTAAGCGCAGATCCGGGAGGCATACTACCAGCCTGGCTGGTTAATTTGTTAAAGGCCCATGGGCCAACCCGGACAATTAATACCCTGTTGAATCAATTGGAATCGGGCATCTATAAGGATATCCAATTTGAAGGCTTGTAGCAATACTATGCCAATTCAAACAATTCAAATTCTTCCTGTGATAATACAGCATCTATCCTATCAAAAATACCACTTTTAGCATTGCGTTGGGCTACCGAAAGAAGTAATTGAGAATTTGCCTTGAATACATATTCAGCTGCATCTTCTAATAGGACGCCATAAATTGCATGCCCAATTTTTTTGCTATTTTCACAAATCCAGTCGAATCGGATATTTTCTTCCAGTAATAAATGTGCAATGCGCTTGGCCTTTCTACCTGCCCCCCACAACACCAGGCTTTTGTCCGGGTTATAGTCAGTGCGAGTGAAGTGAAACATCTTTAAATTCAAAAAACTGTTATCTGCGTAGTTGGGATCATTTCTCGAACTCCTGTTTTGGTGATCACGCCAGTAATGAACTATTTGAGGTACAGTGGTTAGCATCAGACCACAGTTTCTGAACCTGAAACAAAGATCATAGTCTTCGGGATACAGATTTGAATTAAAGGCTCCTGCTTTGTCAAGGTCATGCCGATGCACCAACCAACATGGACTCGGAATAACGCACTCCTTATAGATGTCGGTGTAGTTGGATTCTTCCAGACTTAGCGCATTCAACCATTGCTCATATTTCTTATATCCTTCACCCAGTCCGGCATCTGAGAAATATTCCACCAGGCCAATGGCTACATAGCCTTTCCCTTGTTGACTCAATGTATTCTTTAGCAATGATATTTTATCACTATGCATAATATCATCAGCATCCATCCGACTGATATATTCACCATCTGATTTGATGTAGGCGCACCGCATCGCGTGGATGATACCCTTTTCTTGATTTGAGAAACAAAGGATACGAGCATCCCTCTCTGACCATTTTTTTAATATGGACAAGCTGTTGTCATCAGAGAAATCATCAACTGCAATCAGTTGCCAATTCTTATAACTTTGATCAACAATGGATTGAATGGTCACATCCAAGAATTTTGCCGCATTGTAGACAGGCATTAATATGCTTACCATATGTTCTGAATACTGACCAGTGTACAATTTATCTCGATGCATCAGAACAAAAGCGGAATGATGAGACGGGTAAATACGAGTAGCAAGCAGATAGCCAGGATATTGAGAATGAATCCAACGCGTGCCATCTGATAAACCTTAATGTATCCACTGGCAAAAACGATAGCATTTGGTGGAGTCGCCATAGGCAGCATAAAGGCACAACTCGATGCCATAGCTACAGGAATACACATATGAAGGATAGACACATCAAGGCCTAAAGCTATCCCTGCAACTACCGGAACAAAAATGGCTACAAGGGCTACGTTACTCATAAGTTCTGTCATAAATAACATAACAGTAATCAATGCCACGGCAACAAGGAATACAGAGATACCATCTGCATTAGCAATACCCCGACCTATCATATCTATAATTCCGGCATCCGACAAAGCGCCTGCCAAGGCAAGCCCTCCCCCGAAGAGTATCAATATTCCCCAAGGCAATCGGCTTGTATCATCCCAGTCGATTATGAAATCACCATTTTTATAATCATGGGAAAGGACAAACATAGCAATAGCACCTATCATACTTATACTTGTATCGCTTAGCCCTAATCCCGGAATCAGCTTGTTTATTTGAGCGCGGGTAATCCATAATAATATGGTCACTGCGAATACCGATAACACAATTTTCTCTTTTATATCCAGGGGCCCTAGTTTGGCGATCTCTTCTTCAATTGTTTTTTCAGTATCGTTCATGGAACTTAAGTGGCTGGGATAGATCCATTTAACAATGACTGCAAAGAGGATAAACAACATGATGATGGCAAATGGTACACCCATAAGCATCCAGTTGAGAAAGGATATCTGCATGTTGTATTCATTTTCAAGGATACCCACTAGTATTACATTTGGCGGCGTGCCGATGATGGTACTTATGCCTCCTATATTGGCAGCAAAAGCTATACCCAGCATGATGCTAAGTGCGAAATTGCTGTCTTTGGCGCTGAAACCATCATCATCTTCTGTGAGAAGCTTAATAACCTGAAGGGCTATGGGCAGCATGACAATGGTACTGGCCGTATTGCTGATCCACATGCTTAGAAGTGCTGTTGAAAGCATAAAACCTAAGATGACCCGGTCAGCGCTTGTGCCGGTCTTTTTAATAATATTGAGTGCGATCCGCTTATGCAGATTGACCTTTTCCAGTGCGAGGGCCATAACGAAACCACCAAAGAACAAGAAGACAATATGGCTGCCATAAAAGGCAGAAACAGACTTTATATCCTGGATTCCAATCAAGGGGAAAAGAAGCAATGGAAGTAAGGCCGCAACTGATATTGAAACAGCTTCTGTTATCCACCAACAAATCATCCAGGCCGCTACGGCAAATACTTTTTGTGCCAGCACTGAAATGATGCAAACAGGGCAGAACAAGATGAGCAAGAACAAGAGAGGCCCAAGAAATAAGCCAATGCGCTTATATAAAGGATAGCTGTTATCCATCCTTAATATTAATTAAAATTTATTATCAGTTGTCAATAAGAATCTTCTTCGTTGTACTTAGACCATTTGAACGAAGTCTGAGTAAATAACCGCCTGTATTGAAACCGGAAACATCAATCGAAGCACGATCGCCCTTGACTGTTTGTCTGAATAATAGCTTACCTGATAGATCAAGTATTGAAATATATTTCTCTGTATCAAGCTGATTTTTACTGAAATCTATAATTAAATGCTCTGAACTGGGGTTAGGCCATACAGATATTTGAGTTCCAAACAAGATATCTTCAGTACTTGTGGTTTCACCAACTTGTATTTTGTTCAGCTTATTTAATATCCTGTTGGTGTACCAGACGCTACCGTCAGGACCAACTTTGATACCCGTAAGCCCAACTGCAGCTGTTTCTATACGACCCACTTCACTAAAATCTGAGTTCATATCATAGGCTATAATTTCTCCGGTATTGTATTCACCAATAAGAAGTATATTATCAATAAGTTCAATGCCGCATGGTCTGTCAAGTCCTTCAATGATTACCTCCCAGGTGTAACCGTTAACCCGTGAGTGTTCAGCCAATTGTTCGTTAATAAGTGCCAATGGCGTTGTTGAAGAACCGCTGATTGTATTCAAACGGACGACCCGGTCATTACCATTATCTACAAAGTATAGCCACCCAGAATTTTTATCAAGTATCATATGATTGGGAATATCTGTATCGGCATTTATACCCATATTGCTGTACCTTCTGACGATACCATCTGAGTGGTCATCATTACCCGGTCCATGATCTTCTACGAAATCATAGTAAACAATATCCTTGTTGTAATTATCATATATCCAAAAAGCATTGCCATTGTCATGGGCAATACCCATGCTGTATGGACTCCCATGCAACATATCCAGGTGACTGCCATTGCCACCCGAAGGTTGAGCATAGATGGCCGGGTCACTTGAGAACAGAGCTGGACCTGTAAACGTACCACCTGAGTGATTAGCATCCAGGACACCTGGGGAAACAGCAAAATTGTAATTATCATCACTGAAAGCAATGCCCGTAGGAAGTGACATGAAATGCCATGCGTTTCCATCAACACGCAGCCACATATTGTCAGGGTTTGAACTGGCATTGGATATGGTTAGTGTACTTCCTCCATCACTTTCAGTTCTTTGGTTGACAACCCACAGTTCATCCTTTCCCAGGATGGGGAAGAAGTCCAGGTCGGTTGGCCTGTTGAGCTGATTGCTGGCATCGGCAATGGTTTGTATATCCGGGCTTGAATTCAGGATATCCTGGATAATATTTTTCCTTTCAAGTTTTTCGAGGATTTCGACACTGAATGAAAGATTATTATCAGATGCATCAACGTCAGCTTGGCCATTTACGGAAACAATACTTACTTCAACCGTAAAATTCCCAGTCATTTCAGGAATCCAGGCTTCCGTAAATCTGAAAGGTTCGCTTTCCAAGGCCTGTATGTTTACATTGTCAAATTGTTCTGTGGCCTCAACCATTCCATTAATGGCATAAGCCATTTCCAATTGTTGGATAGTCTCTGCTCCGTTATTGTTGATTACGCCTTCAATGTTGATAGGGTTGCCTGTCTCAGCATAAGAGGTGCTTGATATTTTGTCCAATTCAACATCAAGCGCTTCGGGGACATTAACTGAAATATTGTCCAAGGCAAAGCCAAACAACCACCCCCCACCATCATTGTACAGGAAGCTTATATATATTTCAGCTTGTCCGGCATAATCTGTCAGATTGACAAAATGTGTTTGCCAGGATGCATTCCCTTTAAGATCGTACACATCTACCCAGCTGTTTTTATCTGTTGACACCTGAACACGCGCATCTTCAAAAAGACCCTGGTATCCGCTGTCGATATAGAATGCATCGAAACTTAGAACAGCAGCTTGAACCGACCTTAAGTCGATGGAAGGACTTATCAAGCGATCGTTGGATTTATTGCAGTTACATTGATCATCATTTGTCCCCGCAAAAAATGAGGAGTTGTTGCTTTGAATCGGGAAATAGCCGCTTGACAGAGATTGTGAATTCCCAACGCGCCAGCCACCATCAGTAGCCAGTGTCTGTACTTCCCAGTTAGATGGCAAAGCACCGCTTTCAAAATTTTCAGAGAATAAAGCCTGGCCCGACACATGGAGTCCTAGCGAACAAAGTAAAAGGCAGACGAGGTATCTTAGATTGTGCATGATTCTAATGTATTCTTATTTATTGGTGATGTCCATAAGCATTGTCAGTGCAAAAGCAAGTGAATATGCTTATAATATTTAAGGAAATTTTCCTCTTTTCGTTCAAATTTTTGTCTTATAAAAAGGATTTATTTAAAAATGTCTCTCTGTACACATAAGCCTAAGATTGTCCTCAATCATTTTATAAAGCATTATAAAACTTAATCTAATTATAAATACCTATCACATCTAATGAGGTATTTAAATTTATCCCAAATAAAAAAAGCAGCCATCATTAGATAGCTGCCTTTTTTATAAGCTTAAGAAGTCTTTTCTAGAGTGATACCATAGCGCCTATTACAAAACCAAATGTGTTTGCTTCATTGCTACTGTGTGTAATGCCAGGATCATCAAAGTTTCCGCCGCTGATCCAATTAAGTGGCACATATCCTTCTGTTCTAACAAATTCAACGAACAATCGTGTTGTCTGTTGAACCTCACCATTGATACCAATCACAATCTGGTTTTGTCTTTCCCATGGTGATCCTTCAGGACCAGCAACGAAGTTTGAAAATTCTCCGGAAAGCGAATAAAGAATATCACCTGTAGTATTTATGCGGTATACGGCACCATAATCCAGTGACGAAACTTTTGAAGCTGCAAATTCATTGAGCGGAGGAGCCGGGTTAAATGTACCTGGCCATACATCTTCCGTTTCAGCAAATCCTCCTTTCAAGTAAAGACGGTTATTGATCATAATGCTTCCATAGAATGTATATGCACCATTTGTTTCTTCACATGGCATGAAGTGTACAACAGGCCATGGCTGACAGTAGGCCGTACCTTTTAAATAGGATCCTCCTATTCTGACTTCTACGTTTTGAATCGGTGAGAATGAATAATTCAAATCAGCAGCAAAGTTGTTCAATCTTGAAGGAACAGATGTACCTTGAACAGGCGCATTGATTGCTCTAAACTGCGCGCCACCCTGTATCAATGAAATATTGGCATTCAATCCGTACTTGTTGAAACCGACAATGGCAGAATAAGCAAGACCGCCGAATACGTGCCACATCATTGAATTTGTAAATGGGCTCACACTGTTGGTCTGGCCGAATGGAATATCCATTTTACCAATCGAAACGTATAGTGGAAATTTAGCTGTATTACCAAGTACTACAAAACCTTTTCTCAATTGAACCTGGTTACGTGTCAAGGTGGTAATGGTTCCGGCACCGAAGCTTTGTTGTGGATCATAGAGAAGTTCTCCATAGGCGGTAATCCAGGAATTTATGGATGCCGTCATGGACAATTGTGCGGAGTGTAAGACGGCCTCTGAGACCACATCTCCAATCTGGTTGTTGGATGTCGGGTGACGCATCAGGTAGCCAAACTTATCGTCTATATTTGATTTTTGGTAGTCTGCTATGCCAATTAAAGAGAAGCCAAAAGTTAAAGAACGATCAGGAATTAAGCCTTTTTCTTTGGACTCCATCAATACCTTAAGCTTTCTAAGGTTTTGATTGGGCTCCATCATAAGATAGCTGTGATAAGAGTTCAAGCCTATGTCATAGCCTTTAGATGGGGCATTGTTGGAAGGGGCGTTTTGTGATTGTATGCTGCCAATGCTACAAAAGAGGGCGCATATGAATAATACTACGTGATTTTTCATGTGAGTGTTTTTGTTTTGAATTTAAATAATTGTAATGGACTAACTTTAAATGTTCTTTAAGAATGAAGCTCGAAAATAAAATATTTTTCAAAGAAAAAATAAAGCTTGCTTTTTATTTCTAAATAAAAAAATTGACAATGACAATGATCGATAAATCAAAACCGTTATTGCTTACCGGTGCAACAGGATATGTTGCAGGAGCTCTTGTAGAAAAGTTTTTAGCGGAGGGATTCACTATTCATGCGCCTATCCGTAATCCTGACAACAAAGAAAAAACTCAATACTTGGATGCATTGGCAGAAAGACTTGAGGGGACCATAAGATATTATAAAGCCGATCTTCTAGATTATGGCTCTTATGATGAAGCCATGGATGGCTGTGAGCTGGTCTTTCATACGGCATCTCCCTTTAGCTTGAATGTCAACGATCCCCAAAAAGAGCTGGTTGACCCCGCATTGAAAGGGACACAAAATGTTCTGGAGTCTGCCAACAAATGTCCATCGGTCAAGCGCATTGTTTTGACAAGCAGTGTAGCCGCTATATATGGTGATAACGCAGATCTGGAGGATATAGAGGAAGAGGCTTTTACCGAAGACCATTGGAATACAAGCAGTTCACTAAAACATCAGCCCTATGCCTATTCAAAAACACTTGCTGAGAAGGAGGCCTGGCGCTTGGCTGCCTTGCAGGATCGTTGGGATTTAGTAGTTATTAATCCATCTTTGGTTATCGGGCCTGCGGTCAATCCCTATGCGCGTTCAGAGAGTTTTAATATTGTCAGGCAAATCGGTGATGGAAATATGCGTCTAGGTGCCCCGGCATACAGTCTTGGTGTAGTGGATGTGCGTGACCTTTCTGAAGCACATTACAGGGCCGGGTTTTATCCTGAAGCAGAGGGGAGGCACATTATTTCTCACAAGACGGAGGACTTTCTCAGTCTGGCCACTTACCTCCAGGATGAATTTGGATGCAGTCACCATTTACCAAAAAAGCATTCGCCAAAGTTTTTGGTCTGGTTATTTGGGCCACTGAAAGGTATCTCCAGAAAAATGGTCTCCCGGAATTTAGCTTATACCTGGAAAGCAGACAATACAAAAAGCAAGGAAAAATTAGATATCCATTACCGTCCGGTTAAGGAATCCATAAGTGATATGTTCAGGCAAATGGTGCAATACAAGCGGCTTTAAATCTACTTTAGTTAAGTTTAGCTTTCCATGGTATCTTTCTTAAGATCAAAACCAGATATTGGGCAATGCCCAGGAGGGAAAGACTAAAGCGATGCGTCAAATGCGTTTTGATGATGATCATATTCCTGACTTAAATATTCTTAAATCCTATGTCGATAAAGCTGAAGAAGCCGAGGAACTTACTGATGGAAGTGAAGAAGACTGGAATGATGAATTTGATGGTTATAAAGGAATTATAGCTGTGGCTTTACATATTGAACTCAATTAATTATTTGATTCAATTTAGAAGCTTACTCTTCGCCTAATAGATTTTTTTCCAAAGCTATACGAACAAGCCCTGCTGTATTCCTGGCATTGAGTTTGGCAAGGAGGTTGGAACGATGTGATTCCACGGTTTTCAAAGAGATAAAGAGTTCGTCAGCAATTTCCTGGGTGGTATATTCTTTAATGATCAACTCCAGGACCTCCTTCTCGCGCCGGGATATTTTTGGCAGTTCCGGTTCTTTCTTTTTGGATGCCGTCCTGTGCTTCATAAGACCCTTCATGATGGTCTGGGTTACATCATCACTGAAATAGGATTTGCCACCAAGAACAGTATTGATGGCCTTCATCAGTTCATCACGGCCGGTATTCTTCAGAATATAACCCATTGCTCCATTATTGAGAATCTCTGTGACAAAGCTCTCTTCGTTAAACATGGATATGGCCAGTACTTTTGTGTCTCTAAACTTTATGCTTACCTCTTTACACACTTCGATGCCACTCATGCCGGGAAGGTTAACGTCGAGAAGAAGGATATCCACCGGATTTGATTTAAGATATTCTAAGACAGAAGGACCATCAAGGCAGCGTCCCACTACCTCCATTGAGTCTTCATTATTAAGGATGGAGGCGATACCATCGGCAAACATGGCATGGTCATCTGCTATCAATATTCTAATCATTGGACAGGCTTGGAATTATAGGTATAAAGATAGATTAACTCAAGCTATAAAAAATTGGGGGTAATCCCCTATAAAAAATTGGGTGAAACCAACGACGATTTGACGCAGGAACTGATTGATCTTTATGAAGTGATTGATTTGATACTCACTTATGATGGAAGCATCATAAAAATTGACCAGAATAGTTTTAGTTGGTTTTCAGAATTCTAGGTTAGTTAATACGTTTGGAACCGGTCATCTCAAGCTCAGCGAATACAGACTTAGTTTTTCCCACGGCCCAGGATAACAGTGCCGGTTCCTTTTTGAATTGAATTACCCTTCGGGGTGTCAAGTATAAACTCATTGGGATTGACTATTGCAAAATTGAAGAAGAGTTCTCATAACGATGAGAGCTCTTTTTTTATGTCCCGCATAGAAGTTCGGATAATTGATTTGAAATTGATGAAGGCAAGGATTAATTTGCTGTTGATTATATGATTGTGAATTGTAGGAATATTATCGGTTTAGTGTTTATGAGTATCGCTTTGTCTTTTGTGCAACCGCATCATCTTGTGGCACAATCCCGACTTTCCTATGATGCTATTATCCAAAACCTGAATGATGCACGTGAGGCCAGTGATTTTTCGGGACTGGCAAGGTCATATTTCCATTTGGCCCTCTTTGAAGAGCGTATACGTAAAAACTCTGAACGATCGTTTGATTACTTGTCCAGGTCATTGGATTATTATAAAGTGGTGAAGGACAGTTCTGGCATTCAGAATATCCGGTATCACATTGCCAGGCAGATGATAGAAAACGCTATGTTCGAGGATGCATATGATGAACTCGTTCAGTTGGCGGGATATTATAAACGCTCTGGTGATGCCAAGAGATCCGCGGAAATTGAATTGCAGCTTTTCAAAATTGATTTCGAAAATCTTGATGTAAAAGCAGCAGTTGAGTCACTGGATAAAGCGGGGGCATATATTGATCAAATCGATAACCCGGAACTGGAAATTAATTACCTGATAGAAAAGATCAGGTATTTTGATCTTGTCCAGGACCTGGATACAGCTATGGTTCTGGCCAATATCTGTATTGAGAAGAGCCATCACTTAAACTCAGCTATTAACAAGGCATTATGCCTGGCTGCCCGGGGGAATATAAATTTTCAGAATTCTGAATTTTTAAAGGCCATATTGGATTTTGAAGAAAGCCTGTCATTACTCTACAGTATTCCTTACAATAAGGATCGCCTGGGGGTGTACAATAAATTGGCAGCTGCTTATGACAGTTTATCTGATTTTGGGAACGCCTATCGCTATGTCAAGCTTTACTCCAGCTTGCAAGACAGCATTTTGAATGAAAACAGGATTATTGCCGTCAGCACCATTACAAACAAGTTTGAAACCCGGCAAAAGAGTACTGAGATCAAACTCAAGGAACTGGAAATTGAATTTGCCCACGAATCAAATCAGCAGCAGAAAAGAGCTCTTATAGTTCTTATCATCGCTTTGGGCGGACTGCTACTTGGCATATACTACATAGTCCGCTTTTATAAAGAAAAGATAGAGACTGCACGCATTATTGAAAAGCAAAACGATGAAATCAACAGGCAGAAAATTAACGAGTTGCAGGATAAAATCCAGATTAACTCCATGCAGTCGATGATCAATGGACAGGAAATTGAGCGGGAACGTATAGCCAAGGACTTACACGACAGCCTGGGCGGACTCTTGTCCACAATTAAATTGAAAGTCGATAATCTTGACTTGGACTCGACTGGTAAGATGGATGATGAACGCAAGAGCACAACCGACCTGATTGATGTAGCTGTTTCAGAAGTAAGAAGCATTTCTCAAAACCTTCAACCGGGGGCCCTGAGCAGGCTGGGTTTGATTCCAGCCATAAATGACCTGGTCAACCGCTATGAAATAGAAGGAGGACCGGAAATTACTTTTCAGCATTTTGATATTCCTACAAAAATGGATCAGCAGGTAGCACTTGGTATCTATCGCATTGTACAGGAAATATTGAATAATGCTATCAAGCATGCCAGGGCATCCGAAATCCTAGTCCAGCTTAATATGGAACACGATAATATTGTGATACACGTGGAGGATGATGGTGTTGGCTTCGATACGAGTGAAAGTTATGCGGGTATGGGCATGGGAAACATCAAGTCACGTGTAAACTATTTAAAGGGGAGTATGGAAATTGACTCTCGAAAAGATCAGGGCACATCATACCTGATCCACGTAAAATCTTTTATTCGACAATCCATATGAGGCCTCAAGTTCCCAGTCCGATACAGTTCCTTGACCAATTTGAAGATGGTATAAAGGTCTTTGTTAAGCGTGAAGATATGATCCATCCCGGCTACGGTGGCAATAAATGGCGTAAGCTGAAATACAATGCCGCACATTTTTTGAATGGTTCCTATTCTCAACTTGTCAGCTATGGCGGTGCCTTCTCCAATCATATCCATGCCTTGGCCTTATTATGCAAAGACTATAATATTCCCGTTACGGCTATAGTCAGGGGAGAGGTTGATGATCCCGACAACCCTACACTAAATGATGCACGTGAGGCAGGTATGCGATTGATTCCTGTTTCCAGATCTGCCTATCGGTTGAAGGAAAAGAGTGAAGAGATTCAAAAGATTCTGGATTCATTTGAAAAGCCTTTTATCGTGCCGGAAGGAGGTTCCAATACGATGGCCAAACAAGGCGTTATGGAAATAGTAGCAGAGCTGGAAGACCATTATGATTATATTTTTTTATCCGCTGGTACCGGCATGACAGCGAGCGGTATAATTGAAGTGTCCTCTCCTGAAACCAAGGTTTGTGTGGTGAATGCACTAAGGAATACAGAACTTGAAATTACCATAAGGTACAGCCTGGATAGTGAAAAACCAAATTGGTCTGTATTGAACAACTATCATTTTGGTGGCTTTGCAAAAGTTCCTGAAGCTCTAGTTGAATGGTATAAGGTTTTTTTTGATAAGTATGCAGTACCTTTAGATCCGGTATATAACCTAAAGACTATGTATGCTCTTTTGGATTGTATAAAGTCAGGAACACTGAAATCCAATTCTCGCGTTCTTTACCTGCATACAGGAGGCTTACAGGGTATCCGGGCTTTTGAATACCTGAATAAAATGATTTGGCCTTTATAAATTAAAATATAATACTTTGAATGATCTCGGTGTAAGCATCTTTTCTGATATAATTGTCAGGTAAGTCTACATCCTGTGGTAATGTTCCCATCTTGGAACTTAGCCATAGGGTATCCATCTTCAAAGTATCTTTTTTACTAAATCTAATTTCAATACTGTCCTGTGTAAAACCCAGCAGGTCGACATAGAAGATATTTTCTGATTGATTATTTACCAATGCCGGGTAACCATTTAATTCGAGGCTCTTGATATTGGAGGTGTTTTGTATCAGCATTCTTGATTTAAAGACTTCATCTTCTGATTTTATAAAGATACGAGTTCCAGAGCTGTCGCTTGCTACAATCGGTATTGATACAGCGGGTTGTACAGTGGTTTTTACAGCGAGCTTTTTTCTTATTGGTAATGGCAGTTCTATTTTTTCAGCTTCAGCCATTATTGATCTGTTGCCCTCATTTATATCCGGGTCATTCGTAATCCAATAAGCATTTTTACTATCGACATTGTATTGATAGTAAAGACTGGATGGCAGAGGTTTTTCAGGCGTCGGTGATGAATACCAATGTGCGGCTCCCAGACCGGAAAGCAGGAATAGTATGCCGAGGTAAATATAATGTTTGCCTTCCCATGTTTCCGGAAACAGAATAACTGATGCCAATAGGATCAATATTGCCATAAGGGCAGGTACAAATAATAATTTGATACTGAAAGCTAGGAATAATGTAATAATAACCGGTCCCCATACACCAAGTACAACTGTACTTAAAAGGTATCTGAGATAGTTTTTATTGAGGAGCTTATCCTTGAGGGGATAGTGTGAAGCATAGTAATAAAGGCTGAGTCCTAACCCAGGGATTGCTATCAAATACGAGGCGGTCGGCAAGACAAGGTAGCTGAGTACAGCAATAAGGCATAATAAAGTCAGTCCAGCTGATTGCAGAGCTTTCAAATTCTCCAGGTCTGAATTCAGGAGCTTTAAAAAAATAATGGCGATTCCGATGGCTGCCAGGATATACCATTTGTGATTGTAAAACTGTCCCGTATAAAAGTGTGCATACTGCGGATATATATCAAACAGTAAAAAACTCAGGCCTATGCAGCTCACGACGGAAAGTATACTGCAAATGATGATGATAAAGAGATGATACAGGATGCTCTTGATTGACAGGCCGGTCTTGAGGTCTCGATAAAAACATAATCCGGTAACAGCAAGCAGTAGAAGTAGAATTATAAAATCAAGGCTTGCAGGATAGATCACCAGGAGTCCGAAGAAATTAAAAAACGATGCGTTGGTGTCTGTTGGAATATCACTGATGTCGGCATTGCCAAAATGCATGGCCATGCGCCACATGTTTTCACCTGTGTGTTGTACGGATCGCATGTTGATTCGCTCAGGTGTATCTGCCGGGTTGTGATAAAAACTGAAGCCGTCAATGAAAGCATGGTTAATGCCTTTAAGGCCTGCTGTCTTGAAGTGCGTGAAGTCAGTATCGTTGGGTAGCTTATTATATATTTCATAGGCCATTGAGCTGGCAACGGGATTGCTTGCTGCTTTGCGCATCTCTTTTGCCAGCCAGGCATTGCCTTCGGACCATTCAAAGAATATTCCGGCACCACTGTTTCCGCGGGCTTCGTAATTAAGCACCATGCCGATACTGCTGAGGTCTTTGCTTTCAACAAAGGCCTTGGCTCCCAATAAGCCCTGTTCTTCACCATCCGTAATCAGGAATACAAGATCATTTTTGAGATTTTCATCTTTCAGTAAGCGGGCCGTTTCTATCATACAGGCTACAGCATGCACGTCATCTGCAGCCCCAGGGGCGCTCAATACACTGTCGTAGTGTCCGGCCAAAACAAGGCTTTTACCTGTGCCGCTTCCTTTTATGGTGGCTATTATATTCTCGGTTTTTGCGATTTGTTTGTAGGAGCCATAGGCTTGCTCACAGTAACCGGTGAATACTTCTGTAGGAATATTCAGCTTTTCAAATTCACCAAGGATATAGTCTCTGACCTTCCGGTTTTCTTCTGTTCCCATGAAATGACATTCTGAAGCCATTATATCCATATGCTTCTTTGCATTCAGGGCTGAAAAACCTTCATAATCATGTGGCTTTACCGGAATAGGTGATTCCAATATGATGCTCAGGAATATAAGCAAAAGCATCCATAGGATAGGGATAAGGTTTTTCATACAACATCTTTCCCTAAAAGATAGTCAATTAGGATGGAATGAGGCTAAGACTTGTCCTGGTTTTCATGCAGTGCCTTCCTGAAGGCATCTACCTGCTCCAGATACTGGCTTTTCAGATCTTCGTCAAGGATACCATCATTATCGGAAAAGTTTTGGGAGAATTCCGGCAAGGAGAAATGGGCAACTACATTACCGCCACGCCAGGGCATGATATCACGTGTCAGCTTCATGGCGCCGGCTCCTCCACGCTTACCATTGGATGTTGATAATAAAAACACCTTGCGATCTCTCCAAGTAGACCCTTCAAAACGAGAGGCCCAGTCTTCAAGATTTTTATAGGCAGCTGTGACATTTGAATTGTGTTCTGCCAGTGATATAATGATGCCATCATGATTTTTGATAAGCTCATGAAACCGTCGGGCATTTTCGGGAAATCCTTTGTCGTTTTCATAGTCTTCGCTGTATAATGGAAGTTCATAGTCACGAAGATCTATTGCTGTCACTTCAAAATCATTGAAAAGACCTGCAGTGTAATGGGCCAGTCTTTTGTTGATAGACTTGCTGCTCGTACTTGCCCCGAATGCCAGAATTTTCATCATTTAAAATTTATACCATAAATAATCCCGGAATGTGAATTTTGTTCACATTAAGATTCAACAGGGCATGTGTTTTGTGTTTTTACCATCGCAAGCTGAGTTGAACTTTGGCGAAAAAGGGAACGCCTGGGGTAAAGTGGATTTCTTCTACAGGCGCTGCTTCATCAGCTAATCGGGATAGTGTGGCAAACTGAGCTTCATTCCAAGCTGTATTGAAGAGATTGTCAACAGCGATGCCCATACTGAAATGATGACTGATGGCATAATTCAGATTGAGATCACTCACAATGAAGCCCTGGGCATGGATGCTGTTATCCTCATTAGCCGGACGATCTTTAATGTACCTTGTCCGCAATCCTGCACTCAGTTTCTTGCCCGAATCATAGTATATACCGGCCAGAGCCGTGAGGTCAGGTGCCAGGGGTATAAAGTTTTGTCCCTCGGGCTCACCAACAGACCGGGCTATTGTATAGTTAAGATCAGTATTGATATACCAATGCTTGTTGTATTGGTATCTGAGGCCCAAATCAATGCCATAGCGACGCGATTGACCCGAAGGCTCAACGATCCCGGCATCGCCAACGTATACAAACTCCTGGTCGAGTTCAAGGTACCAGCCGGCCATATTAATCCACATAGAAGGTATGGGTTTCCAGATACTTCCCAGGTCAACTGAATAAGCGGCTGGCAGAATTTCTTCAGCGTTTTCAAGCAGAATGACCCGCGTGTCATTGCTGTGGAATCCTATGCCTGATTTTAGATATAATTGCCAGCTCAAATTAGGATTATAGAACAGGTTGATCTTTGGTGAGATGATAGATCGGCTGGTAGCCTGTGAGTCATAATTTATGCTTAACTGATTGACATAATTGAAATTAAAATAATCAACCCTTATCGATGGGTTAAACGTAAAATAACCAAAGCTAATACTTGGGTTTACAAAAGCAAATATGTTTGTCTCATTGATATCCCCATAGATCATCCTTTCAAGAATTTCCGTTCTGTTTCGCGTATGGGATAATTCACTGTCATTTATGTCATCATATCTGAGTCCGGCGCCTGCTGAAAATTCAATTTCCCTGTCACCTAGGTAGAGCTTCGTAAATACTTTGTCCTGGATGCCGATTATATGTCTGCCTTCACTCTGCCTTATCTGGTCTCCATTTTCAGGATCCTCGAGAAAAAAAGTAAAATTCGACCACAGTCTGAAATCATAGTGGCTGTAGTACAAATTCAGCTTGTTATAGGTCTCTTGACCCAAGTCATTCGTGATGCTTAGTGTGGCATTAGTGCGAGAGGTGTTTCCTCCTTCGGTATCATCTACTGCTCCAAATCGAGTTATTGTGCCATTGTCAACCAATCTCTGTGGAATCTGTCCTGAAGCGTCCCAGTTGCTTGTGAAATGTGAAAGCTGGAGTTCAAGGAAGTCCGAACTGCTATAATTGTGCTTGTATTTTCCCATCACATTGGTCCGTCGAAAATTTTGAGGTGATTCGAATGGTCCGTCGCTTGAAATAAACTCCGAGGCCAGATACAGATTATCGTTTTCCTGAGAAATGAGATCCAGCATAGCAAGCATCCTGAAGCTATTGAATCGACCCGCTTCCATACTGACAAGACTTCCATCCAGTGATGATTTTGTTTTGAAGTCTACATAGCCGGCAGTATTCAAGTTGCCTTTGTCGGCATAATATGGGCCCTTTCCAAAATCAATATTGGCAATGGTTTCAGGAATGACAAAATGAAGATCTGAATAACCCTGACCATGGGCGTGTGAGACCATATTGACCGGCATGCCATCGACAGTCAAGGCGATATCTGTACCATGGTCGATATCGAAACCTCTGAGGAATATTTGTTCGGCTTTACCACCTCCTGCATGCTGGGCAATAAAAAGCCCGGGGACCTGCTGCAAAATTTCCTGTGAGGAATTGACGGGATTTTTTTTCAGATCGATATTACTTACAGTATTGAATGACTTGAGGCTGTTGTCAATATAAACTTGGTCAAGTAAAAAATCCGCTTCTTCGAGAATTATGGCAATAACATTTTCAAAATCAGTATCAGCCAATATGTATTGGTGCTTTTTGTAACCCAGGTATTGAATATTTAGGGTGTCACCGGAGGCCAAGCCACCCAGTTTGAAATAGCCATCTAAATTGCTGTGTGTATGGTTTTTCAAACTACCGGTATATACGATAGCATCCATAACAGCTTCCCCGCTGGTGTTCTTAATATATCCCTCCACATTTTGTCCAGAGACAGATACTGACAGCATCAGTATCAATAGGTTCATGATGATTTTCATGATATCAAATTTAAAAGTGATTAATTCTGAAACCGGTTTTTGTCCTTAGACAAAAAGTGGAGGCGGAACAGGAATGTCCTTTATTTCAGAATTCAAGATTAAGTCGTAGATATTCAAGGGTCTCTTATAAAATATGGAACACCTTATCGCATTGGATTGCGAAGGCTTTATCAACTGCAGCTTTATTGGATTATTAGTCTCATTAAGTTGATCCTCGGAACCCTGATCCGTGTGTTGAGCCATCCAGCGGTGTGTATGGTCTTGATGGCTATGCGAACGATCGTGCACAGTTACAAACTGGCTCAAATAATCCGGAATATGCAATATTTGATGGCACAGTTCGACGGAAATACTTGAAGAAGCTGAGGCCAAAAATACCACAAGGACCAGCCAGGCATAGAGCCTGAATCTTAGACTTTGAAATGTGTTTTTTGAGGTCATTTTATTAAGTAACAGCTTTTTTGCCACTATGTTCCTATTCTGCAGGCCAATAATTTCTCAGCTAAGTCATCGAAGACAGCTTTCGGCTTAAAGTAGTAAGCATTTTCATACATTCCTCCAATTGAGAAATGGCGATGAATTCATCCGCACGGTGGGCTTGTTCAATATTGCCGGGACCACAAATAATTGAAGGAATCCCTGCTTCAGCAAATTGTCCGGCTTCCGCCGCGTATGAAACAACCTTCAAGGCATCGAAGGACCCTAGGCTGTGCATAAAGCCAATAAGACCATCTTCATGGAATGCATCTAGACCGGGGACGGGTTTTATCACGGCTTTGTTTCCAATTTTAAAACCTGGAAATCTTTTTGAAACAATTTTTTCGCGTGACCTGCAATAGTCTTCAAATTGATCAATAATATTATAGGCATCCTGCCCCGGGATCACGCGTATATCCCATTCAAATCGACAGGAATCGGCAATAACATTTGGCGCTACGCCTCCTTTGACTTTTCCGATATGTATAGAGCAATGATTGGGATCAAAAGCTTCTTTAGTCAGGCCTTCTTTTGAAAGTGTATCCATATAGTCTTCCAGCCAGCATATAAGTCTAGCTGCTTCATGTATGGCGCTGACTTCCTGTTTGATACGGCTGCTGTGTCCGGCAGATCCATTCACATGTGTTTCCATGACACAAATACCCTTTTGGCCAGCTACAAGCTCCATCATGGTGGGTTCGCCGATGATGGCATAGGCAGGAGTCTCATCGTAGTAGTCAAGTATATCATTGATCAGGTCAGGGGCACCCAGGCAGCCAATTTCTTCATCATGGGAAAAGGCAAAATATACGGGCTTTTCCAAGGGCATATTTTTGAATTGATCTACACTCGCCAGGCAGCAGGCCAGGAATCCCTTCATGTCACATGAACCTCTTCCGTACAGGCGATTATTTTTTAAAATCAGATCGAATGGCTTTGTGGACCAGTCTTGGCCTTCAACAGGTACGACATCTGTATGACCGGATAAGATTATACCTCCGTTCTGAGCTGGTCCTATACGGCAATGAATAGATGCTTTAGTTTTATCGTCATTATATACACATCTGGTTTTTATGCCTTTTTCGTGAAGGAATTCATGTATCCAGCCGATGATTTCCAGGTTGGTCTCTCCTCCCAGGCAAGGAAAGGAGACCAGCTTTTCAAGTATTGATTGTACGTCCATAGTTTATTGATATCCTATTGCAACAGCTAAGATAAGTCCTGCCAGTGCGAAAGCCAATATGATAAAAGTAAGTGGCAGGATAAATCTTAACCATCTGTCAAAGGGCACGCGACACATACCCAGCATAGCAATCAATCCGCCGAGGCTCGGGTTAAAGAGATTCGTAACGCCATCGCCTATTTGAAAAGCCAGTATACTGACCTGTGGACTGAGCCCCAGTACCTGCCCGAGAGGTATCATGACCGGGAGGGTGGCAAGAGCCTGACCGCTTCCAGATGGAATGAAAAGATTTAATACACACTGCGACAAACACATACTGACGGCCGAAAGATAAATGGGCAGCTCTTGCAAGGCCAATGAAAGGCCGTGTGAAATAGTATCTGCAATTTGCGAGGATTCCATAATGACCCGGATGGCGCTGGCATAGCCTACCATGAATGCTCCCGGAGCTACAAATGCGACACCTTCCAGCACAGATTCGCTGATTTGGCTCATACTCAATCCTGATACGATAGCACAAAAAACACCAACCATGATGAACACAGCTGACAATTCATTGAACAGCCAGGACCAGTTGAAAATGCCATGGATTGAAACGCCCATTCCTGTTATAAAAATTAAAAGACATAGCCAGTTCCTCCATGTCATTTTATACGATTCAATGGGTTTTACCAGGGTCAGTCCTTCGGTATTCAAATGCATGCCCAGACTCTTGGACGGGTCATTGCTTATTTTTTTGAGATAGCGCAGATTATACCAGCTGATAACTAGCAATCCAATTATGCAGAGTGCCAATCTTAATTCCCATCCGGAAAACAAGTCTATTTCAGCTATCCTGTGGCCTGTTCCTACTGTAAACGGATTTATGGGTGAAAGTCCGAAGCCTACCGTCATGGCTCCAACTGACATGCCAGCCGCAAGTATGAGATCTCCTCCAATGGCCAGACTCAGAACTGCTGCAAGAGGAACCAGCGCAATGTTGGTTTCATAGCCCACGGTGGTGCCCAGGAGCCAGAACAAGATGCTTGTGACTATGACAATGGCATATCTCCTTTTCAAACCTATGGTGAAAAGAATCTGACCAACCATATTTTCAATCGTCTTGGTCTTTTCGAGAAGGCCAAACATAATGCCCCCGGCAAAAACAACAAAAATGATTTCAACAGCCAGTTTAAAGCCTAAAGGAATGGAAAGGAATATGTCCAAGAGGCTGGCAGGATTGGAATCAATCTGTGCATATGATCCGGCTACGACCTGCATGCGCCCATCTACTTCAATACGCTCATAACTACCGGCAGGCAGTATATGTGACATAAAGCTGACGAGTAGAATAAAGAAGAAAAGTATGACCACTGAATGAGGGATGTAGTCATACCATCTTTTGATGTATACTTCCTTTTGCATACTAGAAATACTCGCTGATTTAGAATGAGTAAATAAGCCTTAATGATAATGAATTATTTTTGGTGTGAGCAAGGCGGCTTAGCAGGAACCAGGTGTTTTAAAACCGAATTAATAAACACCGGCTAAGAATGAGCTATGAAAGTAGACCAGGCATATTTACCGTTGGATGATGCTTTTTAGGCAAGCATGATTGAATTGATGGGCGATGAAGCACATGAGCTGTTTGATGCTTTGGATCAAAAGCCTACAACAAGCATCCGATTGAATTCATGCAAATCTTAATCGGTCGACACATCCGGCTTCGAACCAATTCCCTGGCATCCTGAAGCTTATTACCTGTAGGATAGACCCTGGTAAATCTCAAATCAAAAAAGGAAAGGAGAGAAAGCCCAATGATTAAATTCCGGAACCCGGATGGGATGGAACTCGGTACGATTGAGCCTATAAAGCCATGGAGTATTTTTAGTCGGGATGAAAGCTGTTCCGGGTCGAATCAATAATTACTACCCTAAATCCATGCGTATTCAAAAGAATATAAATTTCGATAATCTTGATTAGCGGCTTTCTCTCTCGGAGATATACGATTCTATAATTTGAGGATAATGCTTGTGCTCTAATTTAAGAACCTTTGCAGCGATATCTTCGGCGCTGTCATTCACCAGGATTTCTACTTCTGCCTGGAACAGAATACGCCCTTTATCATATTGCTCGTTCACAAGATGGATAGTCATGCCTGAAATCTTTTCACCATTGATTTTCACGGCTTCATGAACATGATGTCCATACATGCCTTTGCCACCATATTTAGGAAGTAGAGCCGGATGGATATTCAGTATCCTGTTCATATAGGCCTGGGTAAGAATAGACGGAATGAGCATGAGGAAGCCAGCCAGGATGATATAGTCAATCTCCTTTTCTTTCAATAATTTCAAGAGTTTGGTTTCATCGTTAAGATCTTCACGCGTAAATGAGTCGTGATCGATGTTATGATTTTTCGCTCTCTCCAGGACATAGGCATTTTTCCTGTTGCTTAGCACCATAGCTACCTCTATGCTATTATGCGATTTGAAGTACCCTATTATAGCTTCTGCATTTGAGCCTCCTCCTGATGCTAGTATGGCAATGCGAATCATTCTATTTTATACCGCTGTACCTGGATGCCTGGGACGGATCAAGCTTAACCATGATATCGTAAACTTTTGATTGCTCACCACGACCGGCACCCTTGAATATTTCAATAATCTCTTCTCTTTTGGCATTGACAAACATCTGCATAAAGGCACTGTTTGGATAGGAACGGTGAACATCTTTGGCTGTTGTTAATGCAGAGACCATTACAGCCCGGGACCTGGCGGCGTCTTCATGCATCTTGTCAAGACCATTTATATTGTAGTCATATAGTGCCTGTCTAATTGGTCGTATACGTGCATTACGTATGTTTTCCATTATCCAGTACTTATTCCTCGTATCTCCCTGGGAGCCCCATTCGCCTACCAGGCTTTGATTACTCGTGGGAATACTGTTTACAATATTTTGTGCTGTCTCGAAATAGGGGTCTCCTCCAAGCAGTGAATAGGTGTCATAATCTGATCCAATAATCAAGTAGACATAGAAAGTCAGAAGTGACGACAGAGGATCGTAGAAAGCATTATAACTGTTTTGTATGGGCTGGAATTCCCGGTAGGTGAAGGTAACCTTATCCAGGAAGTTGATGACTTGTGTTTTGTAATTGCTGTTGAATACCGGCCGTATCGATTGCACATAAATATCTGCAGCGAAGCTTGTCGCCGAAAGTTCGGCCGTTATAGTAATATTGATATTTCCTTCTATCTTCTCAAATTCTTCAAATTCATCATCAGTCCATTTTGTCTTGTTGATGAAATCTGAAATCTGGCTTTCCATGGTCTCAAAGACCTTAGGGTCTACAAGGTTTAAGCGTGGCGCAGAAATATCTACATTGATATTCAGTTCCTGTGATCTGACCAGTGTACTGAAAAATATTAAGCTGAATACAATTAGGTATCTCATTATCCTTTAGTCCTTTTTATTAGGATTTAACGTAGAATTCAACAAAAGTATTGATTATATCACCAGCTAGTTCGCTTTTGGGTTTCAGTTTGATGTCAATAACATCATGTTTTGTTCCATATATCCTCACCTTATTGGTGTCATGCCCGAAGCCGGCACCTTCATCATTAAGAGAGTTCAGAACAATCATGTCGAAGTTTTTACGATTCAATTTTGATAGAGCATTTTCCTCTTCATGTTCAGTCTCCAGGGCAAATCCAATATGGGTTTGTTCTTCTGATTTAAGAGTGCCCAGCTCGTTAGCAATATCCGGAGTTCTTTGCAGGGAAATTTGAAAAGCTTCCTCTGATTTTTTGATCTTTCGGGATGCTGGATTTTGTGGTTTATAGTCAGCTACCGCTGCAGAAAATATACACAGTGTACAGCTGTGATGATGCTTTTGAGCCGACGCATACATTTCCTCAGCCGTTACGACACGTTCTATAGCAATATTAGCTGTATTTGTGTCGAGACTTGAAGGACCCAGAATCAAAACCACTTCGGCACCTCTACGGGCACACTCTTCAGCCAGGGCCATGCCCATTTTCCCGGAGCTTCTGTTTCCAATATATCTTACCGGATCTATTCGTTCGTGCGTAGGTCCTGCTGTGATCAGGACTTTCTTACCCGTAAGGTCTTTTTTTTTATCAAAAGCTTCTGACAGGAAAGCCATGATATTTTCCGGTTCTGCCATCCTGCCCTTGCCATGCAAGCCGCTGGCCAGTTCACCAACTTCCGGGTCTATTATCTGATTCCCGCAGCTTAACAGCTTTTTGATATTCTCTTGTGTCGAGGGGTGTTCCCACATGTCAAGATCCATTGCCGGGGCGATATAGACAGGACATCTTGCTGAGAGATATACGGCGGTCACGATATTTTCGCAGAGGCCATTTGCCATGCGTGCTATCGTATTGGCGGTGGCTGGAGCTACGATCATGGCATCAGCCCATAGGCCGAGCTCTACGTGGTTGCTCCAACTGTCTTCATCGATCAGATCGGAGTATACCTTGTTTTTTGAAAGTGTGGATAGTGTAAGCGGGGAGATAAATTCTTTGGCAGATTCAGTCATTAAGACCTTCACTTCTGCTCCCGCTATCACAAGAAGCCTGATGAGTGAAGCCGATTTGTAAGCGGCAATGCTGCCGCTTACAGCGATCAGTATTTTCTTATTTTTCAAGCCACAGAAGATTTAGTCTTCCTGTTCCTCTTCTTCCTCTTCAGAGCTGTTCCTGTCCCTGTACTCAAGCTTTCCCTCAAGAAACTCTTCAGTAGCAATAATGGTAGGATTAGGAAGCTTTTCATAGAATTTTGAAATCTCTATTTGCTCCTTGTTTTCCTGGATCTCTTCGATAGTTTCAGAAGTGATGGCAAACTCATCCAGCTTGGCATGCAACTCTTGCTTGATGTCAACAGAGAGTTGTTTAGCACGTTTTGTTATGACGGCCAGTGCTTCATAGATATTGTTTGAATCCTCGATAAACTCATGGATATTTCTAGCCTTGGAGTTTGGATCGATGTTTTGAACCTGGTTTTTAATATCTGTCATTGTTCAAATCTTTTTAACTCATTTTTAGAATAGGCCATAATCTTATTGACCTCGTTGATATATTTTGAATCCGAATACTTATCCAAGAAGTACTCACATTTTTCCAATCCGCTGAGAAGACGCTCTTTTTTCTTTTCAAAAATCGAATTGCGTGCCAATTCGTAGTTTGATTTAATGCTTAAGTAGCGAATCTCCTCTTTTCTTTTTGTTTCAGGAAAGTCTTTTATCAAGGTTTCAAAGCCTACTACTGCAGACTGGAAATTACCCAAATCGTAATACAGCTTAGCGGATTCAAATGCCTTGACTTCCAGCTTCAATCTCATTTCATCAATCAGCTCATTGCACTCATCGACGCGCGTACTGTTCGGGAACAGGTTTGCGAAGCTTTGAAGTTCCTCAATAGCTGCGTATGTCGGTTGCTGATCCAATTTATAATTAGGCGACATCAGGTAATTAGAATAGGCGGACAAGAAGGCTATCTCCTCCTTTTTGGTACTGTTATAGAATGTCTTGGTGAAATTCTTGAAATAGTGTGCCGCCAGGATATACTGACCCGAATTATAATAGGTGTATGAGTACTTATAGAATAAGTCCTCCGCTTCTTCCTTGCCCCTGTAAAAAGGAATGACCAGTTCATAAAGAGACTGGGCTTTCAGATAGTCTTCCTTTTCGTAATATTCATTGGCTGACTTCAGAATGAGCTCTGGGTCATTACTTGTACGCACCTGCTCATAGCTTGACTTGCATGACTGGGTCAGGATTATCACAACAGCTAAAATGAATATTATACCAGGATTTTTCATAAGGGGTACAAAAGTAGCGCTTTTAGATGGTATTCACAATATGAATTATCTGAGGCAAAACGCTTTTATCACCAGACAAATTGTGGTGATTTTCAGTGGGTTTACGAAAAAAAACTTAGTAGTCTTCATTACTGACATTAATAAGCTTTAAACATAGATCTATAAGCTTCTTAAATATTCCATCATTTTTAAGAACCTTGCGGTCCTCACAGTGAAGACATGTATTTTACATTTTACTCCTATGCGAAATGTCGATTATTTTAAATTTTCTGAAATTTCGATCAGTCGATCTGCTATTTCACGGTCATTGGTGAGTCTTGGAACCTTGTTTTGTCCTCCCAGTTTACCCTTTTCCTTCATGTATTGTACAAAACTGCCTTCTGATAGAAGCCTGATCTTCAGGGTTTGCAGGATGCTACCCTCGATAAGATCCCTGTAATATATGTTTTGCCTTATCATCTCTTCATCAAGTTTATGCGCCAGTATGTCTGTTTGTGATACATTCCCGGCACACTCTATGAGCCACTCATGGTAGGGGAGGCCTCCTTCCGGCGGATTGACCTGGGGTGCCACCGTAAACTCTTTTACCTTGAGATCATAATCCCGACTGACGATATCCATGGCTTCTTCTACTTCCTTGGCTATAACATGTTCACCAAAAGCGGAGATAAAATGCTTTATTCTTCCTGAAACAACCAGGCGGTATGGATTCAGGCTCGTAAATCTAATTGTATCACCAATATTATAAGCCCAAAGCCCGGCATTGCTGCTTATGATGAGGGCATAATCCTTTCCGGTCTCGACTTCTGATAAGTTCAGCCTTGGCGGCTCATCATCGAAGAATTGATCTACGGGGATAAATTCAAAAAACATCCCCGCATAGGTATTCAGCAATAAGGATTCGTCGCCTATGGTATCCTGGAATGCGATGAATCCTTCCGAAGCAGGATACGTCTCCAAGGTATGAATACCTGCACCTGCGAGTTTTTCGAGATGGGCTTTATAGGGCTTATAGTTGACTCCTCCATGAATAAAGAGCTGGAAGTTGGGAAAAATATCCTTGACGGTTTCCTTTCCTGTCTGATCGAGAAGACGTTCATAATACATTTGCACCCATGGCGGGATCCCGCTGATCAGACTCAGGTCAGAATGGAGGCTGATCGCGACAATGCGATCCAGTTTTTCTTCCCAGTCTTCTATGCAGTTGGTGCTATAGTCGGGAATTTGATTGCTTCGAGCCCATCCGGGTACCTCATGGTTGACTATCCCTGACAGCCGCCCTGTTTTTATGCCTCCTTTATCCTCAAGAACAGGAGAGCCGGACAGAAAAATAAGCTGATGGGCAAATATGTCTCTTTTCGACTGTGCCAGGTAATTGAGTATGGCATTGCGGGCAGTATTGATATGGAAGGGCATGCTTTCCTTGCTTATAGGAATGTACTTCACACCAGAAGTGGTCCCGCTGGTTTTGGCAAAGTATTTAGGCCTTCCTGGCCAAAGAACATCTTTATCACCATCAATAATGCTCTGAATTTCATCACGCATGTCTTCATATCCTCTGACTGGGATTGCCTGCTTGAAATCTTCATAATCCTTTATATCGAGGAAATGGTATTTCTTGCCGATGGCGCAATGGGAAGCTTTTCGAAGGATGGATCGCATGATAGCTTCCTGGTCATGAAGGGCATTATCCGCCATTTTGCGAATATCGCGGCGCAACTTGCGGGCAAAAAGATTTGTTAAACTGGATTTTAGAGACATACGATCATATTTCCCGTATGTAATTACCCCATACCCATCCTTCCTGGCCCGCATATACGATGTGAGCCCACTTGCCCGACTCACCTTCTATGTAATAGGTATTGGTATCGTAATACATCAGCCGGACCTCGGAGTTTGCAGGGATTTTTTGGATGATATTGCTTTCAAGAGAAGGGCCTTGGCGCATGTTCAAGGTTTCGCTGTTGATGATGACCAGGGCCCGGCGACTTATTCCATTGCCTTCATAGGCTGCAAGCCGACTTTCCAGTTCTGCTATGATTGAATCCTTTTCCGCCAGCTGGTCCTGCAAGCTGAGGGTCGAATTGTCACTGAGTTTTGAAAATCCTCCTTTAAGAATTTTTAGGGGATTTTCTTTTTTAATGATGCTAATGACAAACCAGCCTACCACCAGTATGAAGAGTGTGGTGTAGATAATTCTTAAATTCTTTTTACCCTGATCTTTTGCCCCTCTTTTTCTCATCTTATAAATCTGCAGTCTTTGGTTATTTAAAATTATAAAAATGTAAACAAAGCCATTAGCTCAGCTTTTTTTAATACCTAATAATAGAATGCCGATATAATTAAATCTTTCGAACATAAATTTCCGTGCTGTGCTTGGCCGGCAAGACTATTTTGGTTTTGCCTCCGACCTGAATTTCCATGGAGTAGTCGAAATCAAACCGCCGGGTGACTTCAATCTGGCTTCCTATTGTCATCCCGGAGCTGCTCAGATATCGTAAAAAATCGGGGCTATGATTTCTGACACCTACCACCACGGCACGGTCATATTTGCTGAGGCTCACCAATGAGCTTTGATTGCGTAAGGTGAAGCGCCCGGCAGAATTGGGTATGGCTTCTCCATGGGGATCAAACTTAGGATTTCTAAGAAAATCATCCAGGGCTTCTATCATCTCTTCAGATTTGACATGTTTCAGTTGGTCGGCTATCCTTTCCAGTTTATCCCAGCTGAGCCCCAGTTTTTCAGACAGGAATACTTTCCACAGGCGTTCTCGGCGTATTATCCTGTTGGCATGCTTCATGCCTGTTTGGCTGAGTTTAACGCCTTTGTATTTTTCGTAGACGAGCAGGTCTTTGGAGGCCATACGTCTAATCATATCTGTCACTGACGCAGCAGAGGTATGCAAAACGGCAGCAATGTCATTGGTGCCGGCCGAACCGCGGTTCCGTTCAGTTAAATCAAAAACCGTTCGCAGGTAATTTTCTTCTGTATGGCTGAGCATATTTTTAGCTTAACTTAAAATCAAATTTAATATATTATAAATATTTATCATATGTTTTATAATTGAATTGATATTCAGGCAGGATTACAGCCTCAATAAAGCCCATATTTATTGCTCCATATAATCGAAATTCTTTTACTTTTGCAGCCTGAACTAAAAACGCTAAAAATTAATTACATGGGACAGACAATAACTTATGCCTTACCAATATTCGGTTTAGTAGCATTGCTCTACACCTTTTGGAAATCTTCTTGGGTATCCAAACAGGATATGGGTACAGATAAAATGGCGTCTATCGCCAAAAATATTGCTGAAGGAGCAATGGCTTTCTTGAAAGCTGAATACAGGGTTCTTGCTGTATTCGTTCTTGTGGTAGCAGTATTAATGGGATGGGGTGGAATGCAAGAAGGATCAAGTCCTTTGGTAGCAGCCTCATTTATTTTAGGAGCTATTTGTTCTGCATTGGCAGGATTCATAGGAATGCGTGTAGCCACAAAGGCGAACGTAAGAACAACAAATGCCGCCAGAACAAGCCTTGGTAAAGCACTGGAAGTTGCCTTTGCGGGCGGTGCCGTTATGGGACTTGGTGTGGTAGGACTTGGTGTTCTTGGATTGGGAACTCTATTTCTTATTTATTCAGAAATGGGTTGGGACATTGCCAAGGTCATCACAGTCCTTACAGGATTCTCATTCGGTGCTTCATCTATCGCTCTTTTCGCGAGAGTAGGCGGTGGCATTTACACTAAAGCGGCCGACGTAGGAGCTGACCTTGTAGGAAAGGTTGAAGCAGGTATCCCTGAAGATCACCCACTCAACCCGGCTACAATTGCAGATAACGTAGGAGATAATGTAGGTGATGTCGCAGGTATGGGTGCCGATTTGTTTGAATCCTATGTAGGATCTATTATAGGTACAATGGTACTTGGTGCTGTATTCTTGGGATCAGGTGGATTTGAAGACACAAATGACTTTGGTGGATTGAATGCTGTTCTCCTGCCTTTGGTATTGGCTTCTGTAGGTATCATTACTTCTATCATTGGAACATTCTTCGTAAAAGTTAAAGAAGGTGGTGATCCTCAAAAAGCATTGAACAGGGGTGAATTTATTGCTGCGTTCCTTATGCTTGTAGCAACTTTCGCTGTTGTAAAGTGGATGCTTCCTGAAACATGGAGCAACTCTGGAATGGATTACACATCTATGGGTGTATTCTGGGCGGTATTGATTGGTCTTGTCGCCGGATTGTTGATTGGCTTGGTTACTGAGCATTATACAGGTACAGGAACAAAGCCGGTCCTTTCTATCGTAAGACAATCTATAACAGGTTCAGCTACAAATATCATTTCTGGTCTTGGTGTAGGAATGATTTCTACAGCCATTCCAATTATCATCCTGGCAGCTGCCATCATGGGTGCTTACTATTTCGCAGGCCTATATGGTATTGCTATTGCCGCTGTTGGCATGCTTTCAAACACAGGTATCCAGTTGGCTGTGGATGCATACGGTCCGGTATCTGACAACGCTGGTGGTATTGCTGAAATGGCTGACCTTCCAAAAGAAGTTAGACAAAGAACAGATAAACTAGATGCTGTAGGTAATACAACCGCTGCGATTGGTAAAGGATTCGCTATCGGATCTGCTGCATTGACTGCATTGGCTTTGTTTGCAGCATATATGGCGACTGCAGGTATTGATTCAATCAACATTGCAAATCCTAAGGTTATGGCAGGTCTTCTTGTAGGAGGTATGCTTCCATTCCTTTTCTCAGCACTTTCTATGAATGCTGTAGGACGTGCAGCTATGGATATGATTCATGAAGTACGTCGTCAGTTTAAAGAAATTCCAGCTTTGAATGCGGCACTTTCCGTGATGAAAAAGAACGAAGGAAAAGAGATGACTGAGTGGTCACAAGCTGACATTGATACTTTCAACGCTGCTGACGGAACTGCCGATTACAGCAAGTGTGTTGAAATTTCTACCAAAGCATCTATCAGAGAAATGGTTATTCCTGGACTTATTGCTGTTGTAACACCGGTAATTGTAGGTTTCGGATTTGGTGCTGAAACACTGGGAGGTCTTCTTGCTGGTGTTACAGTGTGTGGTGTTCTTATGGCCATCTTCCAGTCTAATGCTGGTGGCGCATGGGACAACGCCAAGAAGATGTTTGAAGAAGGTGTTGAGATCAATGGTCAGATGTACTACAAAGGTTCTGATCCTCACAAAGCAACTGTTGTAGGTGACACAGTGGGTGATCCGTTTAAAGATACTTCAGGTCCTTCATTGAACATTCTGCTTAAATTGATGTCTGTAGTGGCATTGGTTTTGGCACCGTTCCTTGCATAGCCCCTTAGTTTCACAATCGATATATAAAGCGGCTACATCTTGTAGCCGCTTTTTTTTGTGCCAGATCGTCCTTCTAAGATGAGGTCTTTTTTTATATTCACTCCTCAAAATTTATATTCATGAATAAGGCATTGCTTAGCATTTTGTGTGTTTTTATATCCTTTTTAGCGTATTCTCAGAGTACCAGTGTTCAGACCTTTACCTATGAATCAACAACGAGGGATACTGTTATTAGCTTTCCTGACGGGGATCATAATAATTACGAGCGTATAATTATGTATTATTCAATGCGATGCAAGGACGCCTTGGTATCCACAGGATCTGATCGAAACAGGGGATGCGGTGAATGGGATTACAGTTGCAATACCTATATCGAAGATTCAACCCGGGTAGACAGTGTAAAAGCATCTTCTCCGGAGTATGCCATGCCGGGCTATGACGCAGATATATTCAGTTATACGAATTCAAACACCTATGATTTTTATCAAGCCATTCACAAGAAGGTAAGCATCAATGATATCCTCAAGGAAGATGTATATTCATTCTCGGCTTCTGCGAATGCCGACAGCAATGAATTTTATACTGGCGGCCAGGGTAAATTGATCTATTTTATGATCGACGCTGACTGGATGGTCGCTGAAGGTCTTGATCGGATCAATGCTTTTAATTGGGACTCAGGCGCGAATGCTTCGTTCAAGAACCTGATCATAAATATGGCAGAAACCCAGGATACAAGCATTGACGATGCATTATCGAATGGTGGTCTGGATTGGGTGAATTATTTCATAAGCGATATTTCTGTATCAGATTATGCAGGACGGATACCTTTTCATGATGATTACAGATGGGATGATGCATCTAACCTGATTGTAGCTATGAGTTATGATCAATTGAATGCTAACCTTGAATCATTGATGACTGATAGTGTAGATCCATCAAAGATTCTGGTCTACAACAATGATAATTCCAGGTATATGCGTTGCGGCTCCAGTGGCAAAATACGCATAGCGGAGGGACTGGAAGAGTTGTCTGACGCGGTTACAATTGCCTTTTGGCAAAAAGGATCCGACAGGCTACCTGTTAATTCTACGATAATGGAAGGCGTTGATGATCAGAACAGAAGACAAATAAATATCCACCTTCCATGGGGAAATAGCCAGGTATACTGGGATTGTGGTAACGACGGGGGAGCATATGACAGAATAAATAAAACCGCACAGGCAGAAGATTTTAGGGGGCAATGGAATCACTGGGCATTCACCAAGGACGCGACAACAGGTATCATGGAGATATACCTCAATGGTGAGATGTGGCATTCCGGAACCGGCAAAACACATTCTATTGATCTTAGAGATCTCAGCATTGGTGGCAATCATGTATCAAGCCTTTATTATTATGGTGACATGGATGACCTGAGTATCTGGAACAGGGCACTGGATGCCACGGAAATACAAAATCTGATGTACCGATCAGGGATTGTTGCGATGGAACAAACTGATGACTTATTGCTCTTCTATAATTTTAATAGCGCATCAATGGATTCTGAACCAACAGACCTTTCCAGATATAAAAGAACCTCGGAGCAGGAAGGACGCCTTGTTTACCCCAAAATGAAGTCAGCAGAACTTTTGGCTGATGCGACAAATCATGCTTCTTTGCCTGCACTTAGTTTGATAAATGGGGTTTATTTGAGTTCAGATTCTGATTCAATAGTTATTGATTCTGTTCCTGTTCTACCTCAAAGGATTGACCATTATGGTTTGGACGGTACCGATCTGTCTCTTCAGTGGACAGATTACTTTTATCAGGCAGGTTCATACCCGGTGTATGACTCAGAAGGTAATGTAGTGGATGAGGTCAATTATCCGGCTGATGGCGAGTATGAAAAAGGGGAGCTGATCTATTACAACAAGACGCCAATGAGATACGAAATCATGAGTTTTGTTACACCATATGGCATTGGTATTGACTTTGGTGAAGAGGGCTTAACCTGGACTTTTGATGTGACTGATTTCGGTCCGATCCTGAAGGGCGACAAGCGTATATTCCTTTCACGTGGAGGGCAATGGCAGGAGGATATGGATATCCGTTTTGAATTTATTGAAGGCATACCTGACAGGGATGTCATTGATATCCAGCAAATCTGGCGCGTCGATCAGATTCCTTATGGTAACATACTGAATGACTGGCGTTTCGAACCGGTTACATTCACCTATGATCCTTCTGTAAGCAGGTATGTTATAAAGACAGCAATCACGGGACACGGCCAGGAAGGAGAGTTTATACCAAGAAATCACAGCATCAATGTAGGTGGCTTTATAGATTCTTGGTCCGTATGGAAAGAGTGTGCTGAAAACCCTGTATACCCCCAAGGTGGAACATGGGTATATGACCGCGCGGGCTGGTGTCCCGGCATGGCAACTGATGTGCGAGAATTCGATGTGACGGAATATTTCCAGTTTTTGCAGGAGGCTGAGGTTGACTATACGGTTCAAACAGCCTCGGGGGACAGCCGATACATTGTGAACAGTCAGTTGATTAAATACGGTGCTCCAAATAAAATGCATGATGCAGCGATTGTGGACATGATCAATCCAAGTCAAAAAATTGAGTATGGCCGCTTCAATCCTTCATGCCATGCTCCTGAGCTGATCCTCAAAAACAGGGGTTCAGAAACCTTGCGCGAGGCGACTATCTATTATGGCATACGAGGAAAGACAGAAAAATCCTACGCGTGGCAAGGATCATTGCCGTTCCTTATTGAGACAAGCATTACACTGCCATACGATCCGCAATTGGCTGTAGCTGAAGATGGCGATATATTTTATGCACGCGTCGAGTTGAATGCAGGAACGGATGAAAATACATCCAACAACGAATATGAAACGGAGATAATGATGGCGGATCATTATGATGGTCCTTTCGTTATTGAATGGCGCACCAACTTTACACCACAGGAGACTTCCTACAGGGTAGAAGACGAGGCCGGAAATGTCTTACTGCAGAAACTGGGAGGAGGCCTCAACAGGAATGCCATTTACCGTGATACATTGTTTGACCTCAATGGCTGCTACCGTCTGTATATCAGCGATACCGATAATGATGGCATCAGCTGGTGGGCAAACAATGACGGGAATGGATACATCAGAGTCAAGCAAGAGGGAGGCAGCTGGAAAGAAGTGGCTACAGATTTTGGTGCCTTCATCCAGTATGATTTTACAGTGGGCAGTATTTCGTCTTCCGAAGATCTCTATTTTGACGAGGCAGTGTACAGTTATCCAAATCCTGCAACTGAGGAAGTTTTCGTAACTGGTCTGGCTTCCTGGAATGAAAAATTAATGCTTCACATCAATGATGAATTGGGACGCCTAATTTTTTCAGGCCAGATCAACAGGTCTGGGCAAAACACGCTGAATCTGACAGAGTATACAGCAGGCCAGAGCGGAATACTGTTTATATCCATCCGTGATGATAAAAACTACAGCAGCCTGAGGCATTTGCTTATCGATTAAGCAGGTGCCCAGCAGAGGCTGATATTGTCAATCATAACGTCAGTACGGCGTGGTTTGATTTCTTTGGTGCTTATGCCAGATTCGACAGCTATCCACTCCCGGCGTATATCATCAAGCTTTGTTTCCAGTTCTTGCCGCAGGTCATTAAGATCCATTTCCAGGTCCTGGATGTCTTCATGAATTTTTTCCACCCGTGCGTCTGCTCTTCTGGCCATACGTCTTTTGGTTGGTAGGTAAAAAACCTGGGCTTATTGGAAAAGCAAACCTTCAAATCCTGGACATTAATGACATGTATGATCATTATAACCGGCTTCCTTGTGGTGCTGTCCTTGCCTGTTATATTCTAATTCACTTATTGATTGATTCCTTTGAATCAGTCCGTTTACCTTTTTTATATTTTTTCATTTAATGCTGACAGCTGTTCAGCAGCAATATTTATTTCGGTAAAATTAAATACAACAATGAGTTCAGTACGAAATTCAGTTCAACTGGTAGGTAACCTCGGAAAAGATGTAGAAATAAAGGAATTTGATTCGGGTTCTGTAATGGTCAGTTTTACGCTGGCAACAAATGAATATTATAAAAACAGCAAAGGAGAAAAAGTTCAGGAGACGCAGTGGCACAAGGTTGTAGCTTGGGGTAAGCTTGGAGAATTGATGCATAAGTATCTTGCCAAGGGTTCGGAAGTTCTGGTCAAGGGCAGGTTAGTTTCAAGAACATATAATGACAAGGAGGGTAATACACGATATGTTACCGAAGTGATTGCCAACGACTTTATCGTATTTAGCAGGAAACAGGAATTGGCAGCCTGAATAAGTTTTCGGTATTCTTAAGCCTAAACATCTCAGCCGATTTTCTGTTATCGCTTTGATGTTGTTTAATATTAGCTATTCCAGTAAGAAAACTGAGGGCGAAATCAATGCGCTTATGGGGGATCCCTTTTCCTTCATTCAAAGGATAAAAATGGGTGGGGTCGGCACCTCAAAGTTGCAAATTGTAGAGGCCTCCCAGAATATAGCCGATTTGATCCAGGACAGAAGTGCCAGCCACTACTGTTACCTTGAATTAAGACCTAAAGGGTTGATGGTTGGCTTTCAATCCCATCTGAGGAGTTTTGTTCTTTGTATCCCTTTTTATGAATTGAGCATTTATTATAATGGAGGCCTTTTGAGTATTTATGGTAAATCAGGATCCTTTAAATTGGAAGCACCATTTAACTCAAGGGTTGACAAAAAGTATCTGAGTAAGGTACTGTCCATGAAAGCAGAATTTCTATCTGGTCAAAACTTTAATGCATAGCATGGAAAATATTTTAATTGTCGGCGGTAGCAGAGGAATTGGAGCATCTGTTTTAAAGCAAAACCTGGATAGGTATAACTGCATTAATATAAGCAGAACTGAGCCAGAGATTGATCACTCTAGACTTCAAACTTATGCCTGTGACGTACTCACAGATGAATTGCCGGATATTTCAGAATTATCAGGTCTCGTGTATTGTCCGGGTTCAATAAACCTGAAGCCTATCACTTCTTTGAAAGAAGAAGATTTTATCAAGGATTTCAGCATTAATGTACTGGGAGCTGTAAGAGTAATAAAAAAATATCATAAGGTTTTGAAAGAAGATGAGGGTGCATCGATTGTTTTTTTTAGTACAGTTGCAGTTTCGCAAGGCATGCCCTTTCATAGTTCCGTGTCTGCTGCCAAGGCCGGTGTTGAAGGCCTCGTTCGATCCCTCGCTGCAGAGTTTGCACCCAAAATAAGGGTCAACTGTATTGCCCCAAGTATCACGGAAACGCCTTTGTCCTCTGCCATACTGAGATCTGAAAAAAGCAGAGAACGAATTTCAGAAAACCATCCCTTGAAGCGCATTCTGGAAGCTGAAGAAGTGGCATCACTGGCCAGTTACCTGATCTCCCCGGCAGGGAAGGGTATAACAGGACAGGTGATTGGAATAGATGGAGGAATGTCTACATTAAGAACTTAAATACATACAATGTTTGGATTATTTAAATCGAAATCGGAGAAAGAAAAACTTATGGACAAATACAAGAAACTTCAGGAAGAGGCCTTCAGATTGTCCAAGTCAGATCGTAAATCAGCAGACCTCAAATATGCTGAAGCTGAGGAATTGATGAAGCAAATAGAAAAAATGTAATCTTGATTTATCGGGTGAGTATCTATTTGATTACTGCAAGGCTCGCAAAAAAAAGACCAATACAAATCCAAAAGCGTATAATCCCAGGATTATGCCGGCAAGGCAACTTAAAACGTGTATTGCTTTTGTAAGAAATCAAATCCTGAATTAAAAAATTTAAGGTCATTGGAATGCAAAGCGCTCTTAGTCTTTGTTGCGAACCTAAAAGGATATAACAACGATAAGAAGTATACCATATCCATCAAGAGGTATATAGGAGTAAACAAATCACTGCTCATTTCTACCCACGCTAATGTTATAAGCTGATTCAAATGAATAGTCTAAAGAGGCTCATTAAGCTTCCAAGAGCAAGCGTGAAAAGCACCATTAAGCCAATTCCAATAAAACCCTATAACAGTGAGAAATCTATCCCATTTACAGAGCTCAAGCAAAATCTATTCGTTTTTTTGATCTATGACTGATTCTGTGCCGGTATAATTATCACCGTTCAAGTCAAGCATATTTGAAGTTTTTTAATGAAATATGATAATAAGCTGTTTTTCTTCAGCATTAAATTATTACATCTTTGTTAGATTGTAATTTAAATCATTTACCATATCCAAATGGTAATTGTGTCATTTTCGGATGATGTCAGAAACGGACAAAGAACATATTGCCATATTTGATTCGGGAATCGGAGGCCTTACAGTTTTGTATGAGGCACGCAAGCTATTACCATCAGAGTCATTTTTATATTACGCCGATTCTCATAATCTTCCCTATGGCCCCAAATCTTCTTTAGAGATTGCTTCATATGTCAAGAATGCTGTCGAATATTTACAGCAATTTAATCTCAAGGCATTAGTTCTAGCCTGCAATACGGCGACAAGTGTGGTCGTACAGGAGCTTCGAAATGAATATTCTTTTCCAATTATAGGAATGGAGCCAGCTGTCAAACCTGCAGCTGAAATTGCGGATGGAAAGAAGATTCTTGTCTGCGCTACCGAAAGGACTCTTTCAGAGGAGAAGCTGAGTCAGTTGATTTCAGGTCTTGATGCCGAAGATAAAGTAGAGAAGATGGCCTTATCTGAACTGGTGTGTTTTTCAGAAAATGAACAGTTTGAAGGGGCGAAACCCAAAAACTATTGCAAAGAACAATTCAATGGAATCAACTGGGAGGAGTTTGGAGCCCTGGTTTTGGGTTGTACCCATTTTATATTTTTCAGGAATCTTATCCAGTCTGTTATTCCGCAACATGTGCAAGTTGTTGATGGAAATTTGGGTACCGTGAAAAGGTTGGCCTCACTTATTGAAACGACAGCTTTGGATTACTCTCGTGGGATTGTATATCATGAATCGAAGGCAATGGCAGATGCTGGCAGATTTGAGAGGTATTTAAAATACCTTCAAGAGCTTGATCAATAATATCATCCTGACAGGATTTTATAGCGATAAAGCAGAACGCTAGAAGCAGTAAGGATAATTTTTTCATTGAAAAAATTAAGATTAACGAAGCTGTGCATACCATTATGACTCGAGACCTTACAACTGTAACACCAGGTGTTACTTTGAATAAAGTACGGTCGATATTTATGGAGCATAGTATCCATCATTTGCCCGTAGTGGAAGGCGGGAGTTTGGTTGGTATTTTAACAACGTATGATCTGTGGAAGAATGAGATTGCTCCTAAAGATTATGGGAAGACCAGGGTCGATGAAGTTATGACTACTGGTGTTGTTCGGATTAGTCCAATAGATAAGATTGGTACAGCAGCTGAACTGTTTCTTGATAATCGCTTTCATGCTCTCCCTGTAGTCGCTGAAGAGAATCGATTACTGGGTATCGTCACATCTTTTGATATATTGCTTTATGAATTCAAAAAGGAGTATCCTAGACCGATCTTGTTCGACCATTTATATGATCAACATTCTCAAGACACTGCTAGTGTTTATGCCTAATCGAGCAGCAATGTTACCCCGGTCTGCACTTTAGAATAACGCTTCAGAATTCGGATCGGGGTAACCCCTTAAAATTAATACCGTGTTTTGCCTGAGGTGATTGAATTGTAAGCCCTATAATTTGTACTTACAATCTGATCCTATGAAGAGCCTGTTATTCCTATCACCAGTTTTAATTATTGCTTTGTATTCGTGTGCCCCGGGCACTTCGGTTGAGAGTACCATGCGCATCATGGATGGTTATATCTTCAAAGAATCAAAAACTAAAGTATTCTACCTTCAGGATATGGAACCAGCGGCCCTGACACGGCTGGATTTTATAAATGAAATGGACCAAGACCTCTCATTCGATGACTTCGGACATGTCGAAGTTATAGGCAAGTACAATACAAAATGTGAGTGCCTTATCGTTGAGCAGATATTGCCAATACGGAAATTGCTGGTGTTAGAGCCTTCAAAGGACTGATGAGCTAACTTAATATAGCTTGATTAATGCAGAATCTGAATTCTGTGGCTTTCCGTTTTTGTTTTGCTTCTGAAAACAAGAATATAGAGACCTGCCTCATAAGAAGATACATCAATCGTACTTGACTTATCCAGTTTTTGCATCATCAATAGCTTGCCTTCGATGCTCAAGAAATGCAGCATAACATCCTCATTTGCCGATGAACTATTCAGGATATAAATCCTGTTGCTTGCAGGATTAGGAAACAGCTTGAAGTTGAAGCCCGATTCGAACTCTTCTGTTGATGAAGTAAATTCATCACCAATCATAATATCGAAATCCGTTAAATCCAGCCAGCCGCCTTCGCCATCGATGACAGTAAATAAGAAATGATCTGAGCCTTCTTCTCCACTTTGATGGCTATATCTTAGATTGCCAAGGTCAATATCCGATTGTGAAAACTGGTCGCCAACGCTTAATGCTATATCGTTGAGAAGTAAATCTCCCAAAGAAGGTGCCTCCACAAGGGTGAATATCAATTCTTCCGGTCCGTTATTATCATCTCCGACAAGCAGAAAATCGCTGCTGAGCCTAGGCGCTAAATCAGTAGGGACCTCGAAAACATTGTTGTTTACCAGATAAGGGGCATCAACTTCGAAAGAGGCACATATTTCAAGTTCAAATGCTGTAAACTGGCCACCATCCCCACTTTCAGTATCGACAATTCTGAATATCCAGTCGCCATCTATTTGCTGCCCTTCAAAAATGCCGAGGTCGTCTATATTAGGCTTAACAGTCAGTCCGGAACTAAGTGGACAAGTGAAATCAGTTGGTGAGTCACTGTCAAATCCAATATTGAAATCTGTAGAAGCAAAGCAGTTGTTATCGAACATGACAGCTTCGGTTCCACTTGGATTGATTAAGCTTCCTTTAAGCTGGAATACATCAGAATGCTGACCTTTGATATTTGTAATATTCACATCGGCAACTTCTCCTATGTCAAAGACGCTGATAGTTCCGTCAACGGTAAGCTGACCTGAGAAAGATATATTTGTTGGAAGATTATCTGCGATATAATCTTTGCAATCCAGACTCACCGTGCCAAAGGTTCTTATCTCACTCGCAGTGGTGGCACATCCATTTGTAGCGAGCACTCTCCAATAGTACAGCTCGCTGTTGTCAAGGACAACCTGCGGAATGAATGAGGTATCTGGCAAAAGGCTCTCTGTTATAATATTACTGCTGCCAAATTCTGGGCTTTTCGAAATTTCGAGAGTATAGCTTTCTGCATTTTTACTCTTGGTCCATCGAAAGACAGAAATTTGTTTAACCTTGTCGATACCACTGGCAGGCTCCTGGAGGACCATATCATCAAAGTTGGTCCCGGTTAGATGCACGGTAATGTTTTGACTTATAGTGTCCGCATTTTCAGAGCTGCCTCGAACAGTAGCTGTAAATGACTGTGTCGTATTGATACCGTCAAAATCCATGATCAGCCTTGAATTGCCTGAAGGAGTCATCGGGTTGTCAGTGAATGTAAAGCTTACACCAGCGGGAGCACCAATTACTTCAAGTTGCACAGGTGTGTCAAAACCCTGGAAGGCCGTTCCGTTCACTTCAACTTCAAGCTTCTCAGGTAAACAGATGTCAAATTCCGATTGGGCAAGGTCAATATAGAATCCGGGTTCAGAAGGTTCTCTCACTAGGATATTGGAACGATTGAACTGAAAAAAGATATTATTGCTGGCCTTAATCTTGATTTTACCTTCGTCCGTCAGTATGTTGGGTAGAGTTATTGTTTCGCTGCCATCATTGGGTGTATTACTGGCCAATAGATGAGGAAAACTCTCACCATTATCAGTAGAAAAGTAAATATCTACAGCCTGGCAGTCTATTATCTCATTGTCTGTATTGGCCACGTCCCACTCAATATTTAGTTCTTGACCTACGGTGGCAAAAGTCAGTGAATTTGGGCTCGTCACTCTGAATGGTCCCGCTGACTCATCAGCTCTAAATGCAATTTCCTCCCATGCAATGGCACCAGCACCAGGATGGTTGTCTCTGACAACAAACCGAAATGTAAGGTCTCTGCTATAAAGAGGTAAAACTTCAACATTTGAACCAATACCGCCTATGATAGCGGGCAGTCTTGGAAACAATCTATTTGGATTTGTGCTGGGAGGAAAGGATCTGAAACTTGGTGAATTGCCTTCCGGTTGGCCAAGCTGGCTTGTTGGTCCTAGATCCAACTGATCCCAGTTGTAGGTCAATATATCACCATCAGCATCTTCTGCTGATGCTTCCAACTCGAAGGGTGTTGCAATAGGGATGGTTAATCCATCACCAATGCCCATAGTGATTTCAGGAATCTGATTACCGCTAGGTACTTCTTCTGCGCAAGATCCGGTTGTATTGATGAAGTTGAGCATCTGATCGATATTTCCTACATGGAAATAATCATCATTGGTGCCAGCCAGGTTTTGACTACCGCAAACACCTGCATAGGATAGTATAGTAGAACCACTTCCAGGCTCCCAGGCAGAACCAGGTGAGAGTTGCCCCATTGAGCTGGGGCAATTAGACCAGGAATGGCTTCCCCTGAACTGATGACCGATTTCATGCGCAGTGGTACTCACCATAAAAAATGAAATATTACTGCCACCTACACAGCTCACACCATTGCCTTTATTGTTGAGGCAGACTGAGCCTAGAGCCGCTATACCCGCTACACCATCACTGCATTGGATAGTAAATATGTGACCTATATCATAGGCAGCTGAACCAACAATATTATTTATAGCTATGGAATTTTGACCTATGAGGCTTCTACCCAGATTCGCATTTTCAAAGGGGTCTGTTTCCGGATCAAGAAATATCAACTCGTCGTTGCGATCGATCAACTCAAAAGTGGTAGCCATCTCATTTTCAAAAATCATATTGAGACGGTTAACACCTGTTACAATACGGGAAAGGACATTTTCAACTGTCCCAAAACTTTGGCCCCATTCACCAGTTGTCGTTACCGCCAACCTGTATTGGCGTTTAATCTGTTCCGCTTGACCACTTTTTTCTCTTGCATATGGAACTTGACTATGGATCTTTTCCTTGGCCATAGCATCTTCATAAGAATCCAGACCACAGCCAAGGTCGTATTGGTCTGTGCTGACTATGTGATCGCGGACATAATAACTGATATAGTTTTCATCCGGGTTTCTGAAATAAGGATCAACATATACAGTGCCTTCCGGCCCCTTTATAACAGCATGGAAGCCCATGGGCCCATAATCTATCCTGGCGTAATAGGATTTATCGTCTTTTGATACACCTGAAAAGGATTTGATGTTCGGGTATTTCGCCGCGAGCACCGGACTCATACATGAATTCTCTTGAAATAAAAAGTTTTTCTGACTGCCATCAGGCAGGGGAATTGGCATGGTCACAGACACCGCAGAATTTTCCTTACCCGCTTTGGATAAAAGCTGCTGCATGTGATTGAACTGCAGCTTGAAACTTGCAAATTTTTCAGGTATGATTTCGCGTTCTTTGGCGCTTTTGCGCAATTCTGAATTATCAGGAATAGTCGTCCATAGAGATTGACCATAGAATGAATGCAGTTGTAAAAATATAGCCAATAGTATGCAAGCAAATTTCATCAATTAGAATTTCCTGCAAATATAGAAAGCTTCACCTTATAATGCCTCTGATCAGTGTTGTCGAGCGGACACATTTAAATAAGTAAAAAAAGAAAAATCAAAAAAATCAGAGAAATCAGAAAAATATAAAATAACTGATTATATTTGAGCCGAAAATAAATTTCTTGAGTCAGACAAAATTTTCAATAGAAGCCATTATCAGTTGTGATGACAGAGGGCAGCTTGTACTTCCGAAGGATGTACGTAATAATCTTGGTATTCTGCCAGGGGATAAGCTTGCGCTTTTGAAATGCTCAAGTCCTGATGATGCTCAGAATTGTCTGACAATAATCAAATCAAGCTCATTGGAAGTACTGGTAAGGGATTATCTGGGTCCAATGTTGAGCGACGTAGTCAAATAATAAGCCGGGATTGAGTTTATTAAACTGAGGAGGCACTTTTTGTAGCCTCCTTTTTTTAGAATATGGCTCTCATTTGCATGGTGGCTGTATTTACGGTTCTGCTGTCCTTGGATTTTATGCCAATGTAATTCTGGATCAAGTCAATGCTGCTGTATATTCTTTTGATATAACCGAATCGCTAAAGCATATTCTGTCCATTTCTCAATCCTTGCAGCATCTCAAATTCAATAGGACTATTGCTTTTTCCAGCAAACTTAAAATTGACCAATTCGAATCCCAGTTCAAGATTTGAATAGTTACTGTTTCGCCAACTTATATCCAGACTTAATTCTGTTTTCTTGGTAAATTCCATTAGGCCGTTTGCTTCCAGCATCAGATTTGTATGTCCAATGGGTTTCAAACCAGTATTCATTAATCTGAAGAGGCAATACCATGCCCTTATTGCATCTCATTCACATTATGACAAGCACGAGACATTTTTCAGACATTCTTGTCTCTAAAGCCTCATTTTTTCTCAAGCTAAATACAATTTAGATTTGTTAAAAACAAGATTCTTTGGCACGGTTTTTACTATTGATTTACTGTATTAATTATTTATAAATAACTGATCTAGATTAATATATGCATTAAATAAATAATTAATATGTTAAAAAGCACTAAAACTCAGTAAATTGAAACTCACTGCAAATACTCAATTAAACACAAAGCATGGTCCGGGCGACAAGAATCTTTGTGTGAAAGCTTTGTTTTATAGCTTTTTTATAACCACTTTTAAGCTGGCTTTTAATATATTTGAAGTTCAATTTTTCGGACCCAATTTGAGAACTATAAACCCAGAACATAAATCCGCTGCTGTCATGCCTTTGCGTATGCTTTTGGTATCTTGCCTGGTATTCCTTGGCTATTCCCTTGATGCGCAGGAAAACAGGACCTTTTCGGGTTATGGTAATAATCTCGAAAACAGGGATTGGGGTTCGGCACACTCCGGTGTGGTCAGGATGAGTTCGGTCAACTATAAGGACGGTGTGTCTTCCATTAACGACTCTGAGCTTCCAGATCCGAGACTTATCAGTAACAGACTGTTCGATCAACAGGAATTCATTTGGGATGACTACAACTTGTCGGATTACGTATGGTTATTTGGACAGTTTATTGATCATGACCTTAGCTTGATTGAAAACAATCCTCTTGAAACGGTTCTATTGAGCATACCGCCAGATGATCAACACTTCTCACCTTCTGACTTTATTATTACAGCCCGTAACAAGTCAATGCCTGGCACTGGAACTTCTTCCGATAACCCAAGACAATTTGTTAATGAAATATCTTCCTTTATAGATGGTTCAGCTGTTTATGGCAGCAATGAGGAAAGAGCCCAATGGCTCAGAACTTTCGAGAATGGAAAATTGAAGACATCCCAGGGTAATATGCTTCCCTGGAACACCTACACTGGAGAATTTGACGACGAAATCGATCCTGATGCGCCATTTATGGCGGACGATACGCGATTACTTTCAAGGTACTTTGTAGCTGGAGATATCAGGGCTAATGAGAACCCGCTACTTATAGGTATGCATACTATTTTTGTTCGTGAGCACAACAGGCTTTGCGATCAGTTAAAAGAAAGGTATCCTCACTGGACTGATGATCAGTTGTATCAGCGTGCCAGGAAATTGGTAGGCGCATATATTCAGAATATTTGTTTCAATGAGTGGTTACCTGCCATGGGTGTCCATCTTCCAGAATACCGCTATTATAATGAAGAAATGAACCCGGGAATACTGAATGTATTTTCTGGTGCCGCTTTCAGGATAGGGCATACCCTCATTAACAGTCAGCTGATAAGGATGGATAACGAGGGAGAAGAGCTGGCAGAAGGCAGTGTGAGGTTAAAAGATGCTTTTTTCAATCCATTCGCAGTTATGGCCTCAGGTGGTATTGATCCTTTCTTTAAAGGGATGGGTACCCAGGTAATGCAAAAACTGGACTGTAAGGTCATAGATGATTTGCGTAATTTCCTTTTCGGTCCACCGGGGTCGGGAGGCCTTGATCTTGCATCAATCAACATTTTCAGGGGCCGTGACAGAGGAATAGCTGATTATAATCAATTGAGATTTGATTTTGGATTACCCCTTGTTAAATCATTCGAAGACTTTACTGCCAGTCCGGAAGACGCTCAAGCCCTGGAAAGCCTCTATGGCTCAGTTGACAAGGTTGATCCTTGGGTGGGTATGCTAGCAGAGAGACATATAGACGGTGCCATATTCGGTGACTTGGTCATGCGCGTTATGGAAACACAATTCCAGCTTCTGCGTGACGGTGATAGATTTTACTTTGAAAATGATCCCGCCTTTACCGATGACCAGATTGAAGAAATAAAGAGTATCCGACTGTATGATGTTGTGATGAGAAATACAGATTTATCTGTCATGCAAAAGAATCTTTTCTTTGCCATGCCTCATGAAAACATTCCTGATGGTCCTGAGCTTACCCAAGATCCTCTATCAGCAGCTATCTTTCCTAACCCGGTATTTGACAGGACCACGATCAAGCTTAATGCAGATGAGGAGGGTCAGGTGCTTATCAGTCTTTTCAACGCTGATGGCCAACTGTTAAGCCAGGAAACAAGAAATGTGCTGGAAGGCAAAAACTTCCTCAAGATTCATGTCGAAGAAACATGGCCAAGAGGCTTGTATAATATATTGCTTCAATCAGGTGAGCAGTATACTGTCATCAAAATGGTCAAGGAGTAAGTTGATCATTCCCTTCCAAGTTTAGACTTTTTCCTAATTTACAGACCAAGTAACTCAAATTTAATGATCAGCAGAAGGCGGTTTAGCCAAATTTCAGCAGCCATGGGGCTATCATTAATGAATTCTGTCAATGCCCTCAGTATAAAGACCCAGAATTCTTCCCCTATCGTTGTTTCTACCTGGAATAATCAGAAGGCCAATCAAATTGCCTATGATGCTTTAATTGAAGAACCAGGCGCACTGCTTGACGCCATTGAATCAGCCGTAAACAGTGTGGAAGAGAATGAAAAGGATCTTTCCGTTGGGTATGGAGGCCTTCCTGATAATTCGGGAAAAGTCAGTCTGGACGCCTGTATTATGGATCATAAGCATAATGCCGGTTCTGTCTGCTTCCTAAGAGATATCGTTCATGCCGTATCGGTTGCGCGAAAAGTCATGGAAGAAAGCCCGCATGTAATGCTGGCCGGTCAAGGGGCCCAGGATTTTGCTTTGGAACATGGCTTTGAAAAAACCAATATGCTGAGTGAGCAGGCAGAAAAAGCCTACCTAAAATGGAAAAAGAATCCTGTTTTTTCACCGGAGATTAATGGTGAGCGGCATGATACGATCGGATTGCTCGCCATGGATTCTGCCTCGGATCTGAGCGGGGCATGCTCTACCAGCGGCCTTTCCTATAAGACACCCGGAAGAGTAGGGGATTCGCCGATTATCGGATCCGGATTGTACGTGGATAACAAGGTAGGTGCCGCCACTGCTACAGGCCTTGGTGAATTGATCATGAAATGCTGCAGCACGTTTTTGGTGGTTGAGAAGATGAAGCAAGGCTTGAGCCCTGAAAATGCTTGCCGTTACGCCATTGAAATGATTGTCGAGACTCAGGATTATTCGGGAAAGCAAGCTGGTCTCATTGCCATAAACAAGCAGGGTGAGGTAGGCGCTTATGCCATTCAAAAAGGATTCATTTACACCGTAGCAGATGCAGATGGAATTCGAGTGCTTGAATCCAATTACTATCTTTAAATAAGCAATTTTGAAGCATATACCCTAAATTTGGTACATATACCACTTTCATGGTATATTATCTCTCGAACAAACTTGGCATTAGTTTTGTACTTAAGGCTTTGTATTGGTGCCGGTAGTGGGCCGATTAAGTAAGGAATTTTACAAAGAGATAAACCAAATGGCTTTAGTAAACAGTGTAATAGCGGACATTCAAAGCATTTTCAAAGCAGGGCTGAAATCCTATTTTGACAATCATAAAAATCTAAATGTCAATGTTTTAGGTGATGTAGACACTGCTGAAGACCTCATGCTTTTTCTCCACAAAAACCTCAAGACCGAACTTGTTATCCTGGATCTCAATTTGCCGGATGAAGATGGTCTTGAGCTGATTCCCAAAATTCGTAAGCAATTCAAACACGTCAAAATTTTGGTTTTGACGGCATATGGTGACTATAAATTTGTAGGGCAGGCTCTAAAAAATGGAGCTGATGGTTATATACTGAAATCTAATTCTACCTCTGATCTTGATGAAGCGATTCTTCAAGTGATGGAAGATCAAACCTATCTCGCGCCAGGATTACATATTACGCCACCTAACGGAAAAAGGCTCACAGGCAAATTAAAGACGCCTTATGAAGATCGGTTTGTAATCAAGCAGAAATTAACTTCCAGAGAACATGAAGTGCTGGAGTTGATCACTCAAGCCAAGAATAATAAAGAGATCGCCAGGGAATTGTTCATAAGTGATCAGACAGTAGGCGTTCACAGAAAGAACATTATGCGAAAATTAGGTGTGAGAAACACCATTAACCTTATAAAATTCGCTTTGGAAAATCAACTTGTATAGAAGAAGCCAATCCCAAACAACAGGAGATCCCCTCTCGCTGATAGTCTGAACAACGAACTTTAATACGAAAACAGTTTGGCTTTGCCAAAAACCGATTTACTTATGAGTACACATTTATGTATCAGTAATCTGGGGAAAATCCTAAAAACCTTAATCGTTTTTATGATTCTCGTGTTGAACTTTGAAGTATCAGCACAATGCCCCCAGTCCTTGGGATGTAATGATAATATACAGATTTCACTTGATTATGAGTGTTTCGCTGTTATTACACCCGATTTGGTTCTGGAAGACGAAAGGACTGGTTGTGATTATACCGTTACAATTCTTACCGCCAACGATGTGATCATTGACCAGACCCATTATGACATGTATAACGAAGCCCATCACCCGGTGATCGATGGTTCTTTTATAGGTGCTCCCTATAAGGCCAGCGTATCATTTATGGATAACAACGGTACAATCATTTCGTGCTGGGGCTGGTTTAACGTCGAAGATAAATTACCTCCAGAGCTTACATGTATCGATGACCTAACCGTCGATTGCTCGGATGATTTATCGGAGCTTTATACCAGTATGGGACTGGCTCGCTATTGTTCGGATTTTGCACCAGCCGATGCTGATACGGACCCCAATACGATTACCATTGACTTATTCCCGGTCACAGACCCTGGTTCTACCATGCCCTGGGAGCTCATTGACTATATAGATGTAAACGTACCTCTTGTGCCGTGTACCGGTTCAGGCACAGGCCTCATTGTTTCGAATGGAGGCAGCTATGAATTTGACGAAGACCCGGTTGATCCGGATATTTACCGCGGTGATATTTCTGGTGTACAGGCAACTGATGACAATCTCTCTGACCTGTCACTTGTTATTTGGGATACGCCGGCAAACAGGGCTGCCATAGCACAGGGCCTTTGCATAGATATCAACACAGTCTCATTTTACAAATACCAGGAGTCCGATAATTGCGACCCTGATGTAGAAGTCATCATCAACAGGGATGATACCGAAACACTGGAATGTTCACAAGGGCGATTTACTGCCAGAAGAGATATTGAATATTATACAAGAGATCACGTTGGATTGAGTGCGGAGGTATGCGCATTCTCCATCTATTTTGAGAAAAAATCTCTTACAGATCTCGAATTCCCTGATAATGTGGTCTTCTATTGTGATGACCCCACTATTATTGATGATGGTGAATTGAATCTTGATCCTGAAAATACCGGGCAACCAACTGTTGATGGATTCCCACTGACAGATACAAACAACTTCTGTCATATCAATGTGACTTTCAGAGATGATACATTTAGTGTTTGCGGAATTAACACCGTAAAAATTCTAAGAAGATGGACTGCATTGGATTGGTGTGAAGGGGAATATGCACAATCATATCAGACGATTAAGGTGGTGGATGAACATGGTCCCGATATCGAATGTCCGGAAGATGGTTTGATTTTCTATACTATTGAGGACTGTGAGGCAGTGGTTGATTTCAGACCTTTTGATGCAAATGATGTGACTGGATTAAGATCAGTTTTTGATTGCGCCAGTATGGATGTAAGGGTGGAATACCTGCGTGAAGATCAGATCAATCCTTTATTGTCCGAACAGGTGTTTACCCCGGCGACGCGAATCTCCTCCGGGGTATACAGGGCTTCCGGGCTGCAACACGGAAAGAACTATATCAGGTACATTGTTACCGACGAGTGCGGCAATGAAAGTGAATGTGAATTTGAAATATATGTCCGGGATAACTTGGCTCCATATGCCATATGTGATCAATATACTGTGGTGTCATTAGCAGATAACGGTTGGGGCCGACTATATCCCCAGTCGGTAGATGATGGCTCATACGATAATTGCGGAGGACCGGTTACACTATCCATACGGCGGGACATGACTGCTTGTTCTCATCTACCGGAATATGAAGGTAACGACCTCGAATTTGGCGAATACATACAGTTCTGTTGTCAGGAAGCAGGTCAAACCGTTCCAGTTATCATGCGGGTTGTGGATGAAAGTGGAAGAAGCAATACCTGTCAGGTTCAGGTCATCGTACAGGATAAAACCGGCGTTGAAATTGAATCCTGCCCAAAACAACTCGTATTTAATTTTGAATGTGAGACAACAGATCAAATCGATCCATCAATTACCGGTATGCCGGTCATAAATGGCGATTGTGGTATCGGAACACTTAGATATGAGGATTCAGGAACGGTTAATGAACTTTGTGGAGAGGGAACCATCATGAGGAGATGGTATGTGGATCTTCCTGACAGAACTATAGAACTTGAATCATGCCAGCAGGAGTTTAACTTCAGTTCAGACTTGCTACTGAATCAACACAGCTTTACATGGCCTGCAGACAGAGATGACGCAACATGTGAAAACTATACCACAGATCTTGGGGATGCCGTCTTGTATCAAGGCGTGCCCGTGAGTGAGGCTGCGATATGTGCCAATCTGGGATACTCATATAAGGATAGGGTATTCAGAGATATTGAAGGATATTGTCTTAAGGTTATCAGAACCTGGCGTGTATACAATTGGTGTCATTATCAACAGGGTAACAACTCTGGCAATGGATTCTGGGAGAGCACTCAGGTTATCAAGGTTATCGAAAATGAAGGTCCGCTGTTAATAGATTGTCCGGTTGATCTAAGCCTGTCGGTTGCACCTGAAAGCTGTAGTCAGTTCGTAAGTTTCCAGCCACCCAAAGCCCTGGATGAATGTGAGAAAGCATTCCTGCATCCTCTGCAACTTGACTATGAGATAACTGAAAATGGGCAGCTCGTCGCAGAAGGATCAGGGCCTATAGTAGATCTTGAATTGAGCACGGGTTCCTATACAGTCACATGGTATGCCGAGGGTATTTGTTCGAGTGTAAGCACATGCAGTCATGATATTCTTATCCGGGATGATAAGGCTCCTTCCCCATATTGCAGGGCAGGCTTGACGACATCATTGACAACACCGGCCAACCCGCAGTTGGATCCTTATGTTGAAATATGGGCCAGTGACTTTGACCTGGGAAGCAGCGATAATTGTGACCCTTCAGTTGAACTGTCCTTTGACAAAGATGATCTTTCAATAAAATCCAAGCTCTTTACCTGCTCTGACCTGGGCATCAACTCGGTGACGGTATGGGTAACTGATGATATGGGCAACCAGGACTTTTGTATAACAACAATTAGCATACAGGATAATTTGGGCGTTTGCCCGGATACTGCCGGTATGATGATAGGAGGTCATATACAAACCGAATTTAATGAGATGGTTGAGAATGTAGAGGTGGGTCTACAGGCTATGATTGATGAATCCATGCGTTTTGACAGAACAGATGTTAAGGGTGAATTCGCTTTCAACAATGTAGGGTCATACCAAGATTACCAATTGAAAGTCAACAGTCCGGATGACTACCTTAACGGGGTATCAACACTTGACCTTATTATAATTCAGAGGCATATACTAGGTATGGAGAATCTGGAATCTCCTTATCAGTTGATCGCATCGGATGTGAATAACAGCCAGGATATTACTGCCCTGGATTTGATCGAATTGCGTAAACTCATTCTGGGAATATATGATGAGCTACCTAATAATACTTCATGGCAATATGTCGATAAGTCATATAATTTTCTCGACATCAATAACCCATGGCCATACAGGGACAACATCGATATTTATGATGTTGAAGACGACATGATGAACAATGACTTCATTGCGGTGAAGATTGGAGATGTCAATGGTTCTGCATCTTTGCAGCCTGAATCTATAAGGATAGATCATGTTGACAGTTTTACTGATCCAGTGGTTATTTCTCATGACATGCTAGAGCTTGATGGCTCTGATGAATACCTTGTCCCATTCTATTTCAACAGTGGAAAGGATATCATGGGACTCCAGGCACATATTGAATTTGATAATAAGAAAGTCGAAGTACTTGACCTGGAATCAGGACGATTGTCCGTTGAGAATGACAACTTCTTTATTCATGATGGTAGGGTTTCGCTGGTATGGCATAATGATCGTGCGATTGAATCTGCACCTGACGATGCTTTGTTTTATCTTGTTGTTAGGGTAAGTGCTTACCACGGTGATGCGTTGTTTACTATCGCAAAAAACCAATTGCTGGCTTCAGAAATAGTTGATAATTCATTCAGCACACATTCTATAATTGTTGAGAAGCAGAAAGGGGAATTTGAAAATGTTCTTTATCAGAACATACCTAACCCGTTCTCTGGTTTGACAAGTATCGATTTTGAACTTTCAAAAACCTCCACGGTAAGAATAAATGTTTTTGATCCAGGTGGAAGACTGGTTCTTTCAAGAAGCGGTGATTACCCAAAAGGAAGGAGCAGTATGATTATTCGAAGTGATGATTTGAAAGGTAATGGAATCTATTACTATCAAATGGAGACAGAGACATTCTCATCAACACGTAAGATGATTGTCATTGAATAAGAAATAAATGTACTCGGTAATTTTAAAGGGGCCGTGCAGAAAGCACGAGCCCCCTTTATTATTTTAGGATGGATCTTTTCTTAAGGCTAATAGATCAGGTGCGTCATTATTGTTAGCCACAAGCAGAGAAGGTTTACCATCAATAAGAATGGATTCCATGCGCTTGACATCTTTAGAGCAGAATATGCCTGATTCCGGCACGCTTAATGCTTCGAACAAGTGATTGCCTTTATTGATAAGGAGCAGCCCGTTGCCGGCGTCCAGGCGAGGCGTTTCATATTCGGTATTGTAATCGTTCCCCGCAAGAACTATATCAGTCAATCCATCATTATTCACATCCATTGTTACAGAAGCGTTAACCGGAAAAGCCTGTGCCAGGACAGGTAGTTTTTTGTATTCCAGCTTAGTGCTGTTATTCCATAAAATGTAAGAATAAAAGTCATTGGCTTCCAGTGAAATACCGCCTTCAATTTTGTCTTGGCCATATATATCAACAATACTGGCAGAGGCAAAGTCTCTGTAGGTTTTAAACTTCTCACTTACAAAAGGCATTTGCTCCGTGGAACATTCCTTCCCTCGTGCCGGAACCACTTTTCCCTTATATGGTTTGGCAAGGACACAATCCAATGTGCCGTTGTCATCAAAATCGTTAGAGTATAGATATAGTGGGTATTCTTTAGTGGCTTTCTGTTTAAAGTTCTTACCCACGTTCCCTACAATCAAATCCTGGTCACCGTCGTTGTCAAGGTCAGCCGCAGTGATGGAACGCCACCATCCATTTTTACTTGAGCCTAACCATTGCTTTGATTGTTTTTTGAAACGGGTTCCATCATATTCATAGACATGAATTTCCTGCCATTCACCTACAGTAATAATTTCAGATTGTCCATCCATGTTAAGATCAACAAATACGGCATCGCGTATCAGCCCCTGGTCGTCGTTCAGTTGCGGGATTATCTTATCTGTGATGTCCTGGAAGGATTTATCAACATAATCGTATAAAACGGATCTTTCTGTAAGAGGGTATTTGCCAGGCTTTGCTGCGCCAAGAATCATAATTTCAAGCTCAGGGTCAGAGTCAATATTTCCGCTCACAATGGAATAGCTCGCGCTAGGGCTGTCAGGTAATACATTAGCGATGCGGAAGAAGTTGCCCGTGCCATCACCAGCATAGAACCTATCTACCAGTCCTGCTTCTTGTCCTAAAAAGTCACCGCTGCCACCACTTAGGATAAAGAGGTCCAGATTTCCATCTTGATTGACATCAATAAACTGAGCATCAACGTCCTCACTGTAGCTCTCATTCGTCCAGGGTTGGTTTGTGAATTTTTCAAATGATCCCCCTGAAACCTGGAGATAAAGCGCTCCAGCCTGGGCTTTGGCTCCTCCAATAAAGAAATCCTCAAGGCCGTCATTATTTACATCACCTGTTGCTAATGCTGGACCAAATGCTGTCTGTTTTTGCGGCAGCAGAATTTCTGTAGCGAAATCATCAAAGGGGTTTTCTCTGTGTTCGAAGTCTATCCCTGCGGATTGGCAGTCTATTTGATCAAATACGCCTGTTGCTTTTTCAGGTATCTTAAATTGTCCTGTTGGAGCATAATCAATAATTAGAATTTGATTGGCTTGTACATTCATCAACTCTTGCGTTGTGTTGTCAGGCCATATGATTGTTATTTTATCAATCGTACTATAGTCGTCCAATCCAAAAAACAGACATTCCTCCATACACGATTCGTAACCCCTTACGAAATAGTACTCCTGCAGTTGATCTATATCGCCTGTTTCCACGTACACTTTTGACGTTAATTCAAGTGCAGGGTTATCGGCATTCAGTTTTATTTTAATGTAGTTCCTGGATGTATTTTCAAGAATTGTATTTTTTAAGAGCAATGCTTCCTGGTCTATATTATTGACAATTAAATCAATATCTCCGTCGTTATCAAAGTCACCCTGGGCAACGCCGTACGAGTAACTGTCGTATTCAGGATGTGTGAAGTTGCCATCGTCGTCGCTAAAGTGAAGATTCTTGTCATTGATATAAAGTTTGTTTTTAAGTTTGACTTCTGGCATTAAGGCATACATTTCATTTCTCAGCTGTAACGGGATGGTCCCGCCGTGCTGTCGTCGTACTTCTTCCATTCTGATCATGAAATCATTATCACGCGCATATCTTCTGTATCCGTTACTTACATAATAATCTTTGTAGCCATCGTAATTGAAGTCGCTGAAGAAGGCAGCCCAACTCCAATCAGACTTAAGGACTCCGGCCATAGCTGCAATGTTAGAAAAGCTGTTGTTGCCATTGTTAAGCTGGAGGCTGTTGAACATATATTGTAATTGATAGCCTTTCTGATTGAAATAGTATTTGAAAGCTTCCACATCCATCCCCGCCATAAGTGTTTTGTCACGGAAATGGTCTTCAGCAGCCATGTCCACTACTCCTATGTCTACAAGTCCATCATTGTTGATATCAGCGACATCGCAACCCATACCAAAATAGGATATCTGCCTCGTGTATTCTTTGATTGATTCTTTGAATGTTCCATCTTTCTGATTGATATAGAGAAAGTCTGGCACAGTGTAGTCATTGGCAACATAGATGTCAGGCCAGTTGTCGCCATTGAAGTCTGATACATTTAGCCCCAGGCCGTAACCATAATTCAGGACATTGGCCTGCTTGGTAACATCCTTGAATTTGAGATTACCGGTATTTTCGAAGAGCTTGCCGCTGGCAGCTACCATATTTTCCTCCTTCTCAAGATCTTCATATATCGCCCGTAGAATGACTCGGGCATATTTTGATTCGTTCATCACATAACAGTCGAGGTCTCCATCTTTGTCATAATCGAAAAAACAGGCTTGGGTAGAGTAGTTTCCGTCATCCAATCCCATTTCAGCGGCACTTTCTGTGAAAGTTAAATCTCCATTGTTGATGAAAAAGAGGTTTTTCCTCTGATCTTCCTCATAAGGGCCCTGTTGACATACATAAATGTCATCATAACCATCAGCATTAATGTCTACAATGCTCACGCCGGATGCCCATACTTTATTTGTGTTTATGCCTGCTTCGGTACCCAGTTTTTCAAATTTCATTTCTCCTTTATTGATGTATATCGCATTGGGCACTTCATTTCCTGCGAAAAATATATCCTGCAGGCCATCATTATTGAAATCGCCAACACCTACTCCGGCACCATTGAAATAATGGGGATAGGAAAGGACATTTTTGTCCGATAGGGGGTCGTCTTCAAGAGCATTTATAAAATCAATTCCTGAGTTACCGGAATCAACGATCTCAAAACCAGCTTCATGTGAAGCACTCGAATCAGAGGTTTTTGATTGATTGCATGATGCAAAGCTGAATAGCATGATGATAAGGACTGATTTTTGTACCATCTGTTTAGCTTTTTTGATGCAAATATAAACGAACTGATTTTAGTTTTTTCTTGACATTTAGAATGTAGAACAGCATATGGTTGGGTGCTGGCGTTATATGTCTGACTTTCAATGGCGGAAAAAAGGGTAGTGCTCTGCTTAATCGCTTGTAAATGGCGCATTTCCGCTGTATTTTTGACTGCTGATTCATATTTTTAATCACTTTGCCAAATATCTCTGCCTGAAGGTTGTCAAGACCAAGATATTATTAACTTTGTATACTGATTTAAACCCTTGTTTATGATTAAGAGGTACATATTCATTTTATTTTCACTTCTTTTGGTTCAATCGGCATTTGGACAGCAAGATCCATTGCAGCTAAATTTCGAAGCCAATGGCACTCCGGAAGAAGGATCGACATTTGACGTGGATGTAAGAGTGGCTGACTTTGATCAGCTTGTTGGTATGCAATTAGTTGTCGGATGGGATTCACTGATTCTAGAGATAGATACACTTCCATTTATCAGCACGGATCTTCAGGATTTCGACATCAATGCATTCAGTCTTCCTGCACAGACAGCCAATATGACCAGAGGTCAATTAAGATTATTATGGTTTAGCTTCAGTCCCCAAAGCCTGCCCGACGACCACTTGTTGTTTACAATGCGGTTCAATGTGCTTGGTGGGCCCTGTGATTCCACTACGATCGGCGTGGTCGAATTTCCACCCAACCTTGTAACAGAGATTACAGATCAGAATTTTCAAAATATAGGAGCGGTTTCAACAGACGCTGATGCCATGATCCCTGGATCTAACTGTAGTGGTGGCGGCCCAGTGATTGGAGATGACGAAGTGGGCTTGATCTTTTCAAATACATCAGCAGATCCGGGCACAAACATTTGTCTGCCTTTCACAACGGTTAATTTTGATTCTATAGAGACTTTCCAGGGAAGCATTATGTGGGACCCTGCGATTCTTGAATTCACAGGCGTTCAGAACTTTGCCTTGCCAGGTTTAAGTGCTGGATCGTTCAATACAAATAATGCGGCTAATGGAACAGCCGCTTTTGTATGGTTTGACAATACTGGGGTGACACCGGCATCAATACCGGATAACGGCAGCATATTCGAGATTTGTTTTGATGTGATTGGTGATCTGGGCACCAAGAGTACAGTAAAAGCCTTTGATGGCAGCGCCAGTATCCAAATTTCCAGCCCGGCACCAGTTGGCATACGGGATTTTGTGGTTGTTGAAGGATGTGTCACTGTGGGAGAAGAGATTGAGCCTCAGTTATTTGGAATAAAAGCAGACTCTGTTTTGGTTGATATAATCAATTCAGAAGTATGTGTCGATTTCAGCACGAACAACTTTGATGATATTGTAGGAATGCAATATACGCTTCAATGGGACCCTTCAGTGCTGGCATACAACAGGGTAGAAGCTGAAATACCTGAATTTTCGAGTACGTTTAATGCTCCAGGTAATGACAGATTGAGATACAGTTGGACTAATCCTCCGGGCGTGGGATTGACTCTGCCCGATGAAACAGTAATTTATAGAGTGTGTTTTGATATTGTAGGTGACTGTGAAGATTCCACGCCTCTGTCTTTTATAGGTGAGACAGGAAGACCAATAGAAATAACGGATGGTTCATTTATGTCCCTGCCAGACAGCGAAGTTATGATGATTGATGGCCGGGTGGAGATTATTTGTGGTATCAATCTCAGCACAACAATCAATAACGTTCGATGCAATGGTGAAAGCAATGGCTCCATAAACCTGATGATTACAGGCGGAGATGCACCATATACTGTGGAATGGGAGTGGGATAACGGAAATGGCAGCCAGATTGATAATGGCATTACAATAAACTCCTTGATCGTAGGTCAGGGTGCAGATACATACTGCGTAACCGTCACGGATGGGGTTGGAGATACAGCCACCGCTTGCTATGATATTGCCGAGCCAGATCCAATAGTGATTAATGTAGACGTAATGGGAAATGCTGTAAGTATTGACTATTCAGGCGGTAATGGTATGCTGACGGATCAGATCAGTCCTGCAATTGCGGATTTAAATAATGTTCCTGACGGTACATATACAGTGACTGTTACTGATTCAAGAGGTTGTACTGAAAGCGAAGTCTTTGTGATAGGCCCTGATTGTCCGAATCCTGTCGAATTGAGCACTGTTGTCTTTTCAGCAGTTTGTGGCGGTGACGGTAGAATCGAAGTCAATTGTTCGGGAGGTTCAGGTGACTATTCTATAAGTTCTGACCCGATTCTTTTCTTTGCCAATGGCGCATTTACTGATGTTCCTGCAGGAACATACGCCATAACATGTTTGGATAATCAAAATTCAGCGTGTACAGAAACAGTAACAATAGAAGTGCTGCAAGGCACACCAGAAGATTTGATAGTCACTGATATTGCTGTCAGCGATTCTCCATGTACAGGAATGAATGGTCAGGCAAGCTTTATGCTTTCAGGTCTTTGCGGAAGTCTTTCATGTGAAGTTCTTGTCAATGGCACCAATACTCAGGCATGCAGCCTGACGGATAATGGCGATGGCAGTTATTCCGGCAGTTTTCCTGTAGGCACACACACGATTACCCTAACGGATGATCTTACAGGTATGGAGCTAAGCAGCTCATTTACAATTGCCTTATCTCCGAATGTCTTACGGGCAACAGTTCAGAGCGCCATGGATGGTGCAATTGACATCAATGTCCTGGGCGGAACGGCTCCATACAGCTTTTTCTGGATGGATCCGGATGGTAACCTCATTGGAAATGTGAATACTGAGGATTTAAGCGGCTTGACGGTCACAGGCGTGTACAGCGTTACAATTATTGATGCCCTGGGATGCAGCTTTGCATTATCCATTAATCTACAGGGCGATGAAGAGCTTGATTTGCTTGTTGATGATGTCGATCAACCTTTTGGTGGATTTGCGACACCATGTCTTGATGAATGCATGGGGGCAATAAGTGGAAACATATCAGGAGGGGATGCTCCTTACACAGTGATATTGACAAATGAGAATGCCCAGGATCAAAGCTTCGAGATTTCAGGAGAGGGTTTATTTGATCTAGACAATTTATGTGCAGGAAGCTATATGGTGGAATTGATGGATAATAGTGGCAATGCGCTTACTTGGCCTAATACAGTTATTATAAGTGCTCCAGGACCCATAATTATTGCAGAAGATGAAATCAATTGTCCGGATATGGGACAGAGCAATGGATCTATATCAACTGCTGTAAGCGGTGGTACTGGTTTGGGATATGTATACAGCTGGATTCCTGAGAACAACGATCCTATTCCAGGCCCGACTAATGAAAACCTGGCCGCAGGAAACTATACCTTAATTGTAGAGGACTCTAACGGATGTCAGGGTCAGGCTAGTTTTGATCTTTTGACTGACTGCATGGAAGCTAGTGAATGTTTCGAAGCCAGAAGGCTTATAACACCGAATGAAGATGGTGCCAATGATTTCTTTGTTATCCGCTGTGTCAATAATATGGGATATAGCCTGAGCATTTTTGACAGATGGTCGGAGCTGGTGTATTCCAGCAGCAATTATCAGAATAACTGGGCCGGAATTGACCTTGATGGTGACGAATTGCCGGAAGGTGCTTATTACTGGGTGCTTGAGACGGGCAGCCAGGTATACAGAGGAACAGTTACACTTTTGAGAAATTGATTGCCCTGACAGAAATTTGATTAGACAGATGAAAATTATCATGAAAAATATAATTGCTATTTCGATTCTCTGCTGCATCGCCCTTGGTCTTCAGGCTCAGAATCAGCGCTATTTTGATGAAAGATATATCTCGGGGCTGGCCTTCTTAAACCCGGTTATTGTTAACCCAGGGGCTACAGGTTTTGGAGGTTCTCATAATATCTTCATGAGCTATAAGAACAACTGGGCGTCATTCGAGGATTCTCCAAAATCCTTGATTCTAAGTTATGATGGCCCCGTTGCAGACCGATTGTCATTCGGTGCTATGGTGTTGACTGACAGTAACGGAGATCTGGAGACCAGCAAATTCCAGGGCTCATTGTCTTATGGCATCGAAACGCCAACCAATAAATTAGGCTTTGGCCTTTCGGCTGAATACATACAGCATGGCCTTTCTTCAGATGTCTTTTCTGATCCTCTATTGGAATCAGGAGATCCTCTTGTAAATGACAGGATAGCTGGAAGCAACTTTTTTGATGTTTCCTTCGGGATATTTGGTTTATATGATGGAAAACTGATCTATGGCCTTGCATTGCCTTCATTGGTAAGTTCACGAATTGATGACGGGGATAGAAGTATGGACAGGGAGATTGGGTATCTCTTTAATCTTGGTTATAAGATTACCAATCTTGATTCGGACCTTGTATTGGAGCCATCCGTATTTGTAAAGAAGTTGATGAATGTTCCTTTTCATGCAGACTTCAATATACTGGCTCGTTTTCTGGAAGATAGTTTCAGAGGAGGTATTACTTATACTGTGGGAGGTGACGAAAAGTTGGGTTTTGTAATTGGCACTAATTTGAATGGCTTTCAGTTCACCTATGCCTACAGTGCCAGTCGCAATGCTTTTCAGACCTATAATAATGGAGCACATGAATTATCGCTGCGATTTGACATTGGTTCAATGGACAATGGTCAGTAGCGTGAATTTTATATAAAAGACATGGAAGATAGTCTATCAGTCAAGATGTTTAAAATGGGGAATTTACGTATTATAAAAATTATATATATGAAATATACCTATGCGCCGGTACTAAATCCCTGAACTGAAAAACTATCTTTGTAAAGATTAAGAGTTTGCTATAGGCAGACTTGACCTTATTTGTATTGTAGTAAGGCGGAACTTTGAAAAAGACGAAATCATCAAAGATTCCACTTTAAAGTTTTTTTAGAAAACCGAGATATCAGTTGTGCTGGTATCTATTTATAGTATTATTTGATTATTAAAATTTATTTAAACTCAATCTCATGAAAAAGACGTACAACGTTTGTTCTAAGAGCCATGGTCTGAAGTTCCTTTCAGTCATGTTCTTTTTTACTCTCTTTTTCTTTGGAATGTCTTCTTCTGCAACTGCTCAATTAGCAACCTCCAGGGCTGCTGCTGGGTCTGCTGTGGAGGCAGATTACTCTATTACAATGAAAGCTCAGATAGGTGTTACTGTTGAGGTGGCCGTTGAAATATTGGAGTCTGAATTCCAGGACATTCGCAAAGACTTAACTAAAGACCTTGCTCCTATGGAGGAAGCTGGTGTCTCAGCTCATCACAGATTCCTTTCAGTTGCACTTGAAGCAATTAACTTCAAGAATGTTGCTGTTAAGGATGCTCTGATTATGGCGCACATGGAGACAGCCAAGCAAGTAGCTAATTATAATACTCAGGCTCAGAATATTGTCAGCGCTGATGATATTGCCCGTGAGTATGTCGAGCGATTGAAATGATTACTCAATTATATTTTATTTTAATTCGATTATAACAAACTCAATCTTATCCTATTATGAAAAAGATTTATAACCTATTATCTAACATAGTGCCATGTCTTGTCGTCATGATGCTTGTGGTTACTGTGGCTTCGGCTCAGTGTCCAGTAGGTCAGACGAAAGTCGATGTCACTTACACTACGGGTGGATTCAATGGTGAGAACGGATGGTCTCTCTATGATGCAACTGCTGGTGTAGAATTACTATGCGAGGATACCGGTGGTTCAGGTCCACCAGCTGGTACCCAGTCAGTATGTGTTACTGATAACAACACTATTGAGTTGCGAGGATTCGAAACATTCGGTGACGGATGGTGTCCTCCTGCTAATATTGTTGTCGCAGTTAATGAAACAGGTGCTGTAAGCGGTTGCGGCATGCCTAACGGTGGCGCTCCTGGTGTTCCACAAGTTATTTACGATGGAAACACAGGTGCATCAGGTACAGGAGGATATTCTTGTAATGGTAGCCCAGGTGGTACTACAGCTGTAGCTTTCAACACTTTCTGTCCATCATGCCTAGTTACTTGTCCACCAAGTACTATCGAAGTTGGAACGGAAGATGGTGTCTGTGAAGCAACTGTTGATATTCCTAACCCAACATTGCCTGAAGGTTGCGAGCTTTTAGGAGCTCCTGGTGACTTTGTTACTGCTATCGGTCAGAGAGTACCTTATAACTATGGTCCTCTAGGTCTGATTGATACACCTTTCGATATTCAGGGTGTGTCTCCGGTACCTGCTAGCGCAACATGTGTTACGGAAGTATGCTTCGATATGGAAGCAAACGGTGACCACTCATTCTTTACTGAAAATGCGCCTATCTTCTTGGAAGGAACGCAGATCGGTGAAGTGCCATTTGGTGGTGGTGACTGTGTTCAAAGAGATTTCCAAATCTGTGTAGACGTAGCTTTATTTAACACTGCTGCTGCTGATGGTACTTTGGATTTCGTTCTTGGAGAAGATCCTGATGTGGATAGCTTCTGTGGTGCTGTTGTAGTTGGTGCGGATGTTTCTTATCCAACTGCTTGTGTAGACTTCCTTAACAGCTACACTGGATTAGCTAATGCTCCTGCTGCTTACCCACTAGGTGAAACTTGTGTTAACATCACAGGTACTGGCTCTGGTAACGGCATGGCTTTCCCAATCAACTGTGAAGTATGTATTACTGTAGTTGATGACGAAGCGCCAGTATTGGATTGTCCAAGAGATTTTACATTCAACCTTCAAGGTGGAGAGTGTGAAGTTATATATGATTATGAAGTTAATGTAACCGATAACTGCCCGTCTGGTGAGATTGAGTTGCCGGGTGCTACTTTCGGTTCTATTGGAAACTGTCCTGGTCAGGGATCTACTCTTTCTTGTGGTGCTACCCAAACATCTCAAGTACAAGAGCTTGATATTTCAGCGTTCCCTCCAACAGCTCCAGTACAAATCAACGAAGGTTGTTTCATATTTGATAACACTGCATGGGGTCAGACAATGGCCACTGTGAATTTCTATATTGCTCCTGCTGGTGCGACAGCTGCTCAGGCTCCAATGCCTTGTGTTATGACAGCTACTCCAGTTGCAACTTCTGGACTTGTTGATGTAACAATGTTCGCTAGTTCTCCAGGAGAGGAAGCTTGTATTCCAGTATTCACTCCAGCTGGTGAGCCATTTGTAATTCAGCCTGGTGCTCCTGGTCTATACATGGAGGTTCTTACAGTAGGTGGTGCTATTTCATGGAATGGTCCAATGTGTAACGGTATCGTATCTAATGGTACTAACACATATCTATGTTCTCCACTTTGTGGAAGCGGATACTTTGCTCAATTCGGATTTACAGGTATTGATGCATTCTTCTCATTCACTGGTGCGGTTGTTGCGCCTCCGCCGCCAATGGCTCCAGGTTTGAACGAGTATGCTTCAGGTGACGCTCTTCCAATTGGTGAGCACTGCTTCTCATCCGTTGCTGTTGATTTTGCAGGTAACGAAAGTTCGTGTGAGTGGTGTGTGACTGTTAATCCAATTCCAGCTGATCAGGTTGTTACTTCTCTAGCATGTAACGATTTGGTTAATGTTTCACTAGCAGAGGACTGTACAGCGTTTATTTCGGCTGACATGTTTCTTGAAGGTGGACCATATGCTTGTTACTTTACTGATTACGAAGTGTACATCTCTGGTGTTAACGGTGGTGCTGATGTTAATGGTCAGACACTTGAGTTGGCTCCTGGTGTATATACTGTAACAGTCTATGATTTTGTAAGAGATAACTCTTGTTGGGGTGAGATGTTAGTTGAGGATAAATTGCCTCCTGCTATGCCTCCAATCGAGGATATCAATATAAGATGTTTGGATGAAATTCCAGGTCTACTTTCTGCTGGTAAAGAATTCCCAGCTGTATGGCCAATTACGGATATCGTAGGTGAAGAAATTACTTCATCTGAGCCAGAGCAATTCCTTGATTTCGAGGTTGAGTCTGAGTGTGATGTCACTGACGTAGATGTAGCTGTTGATCTTGAGCACACTTGGATGGGTGATGTTGAATTAAACATCATTTCCCCATCAGGAACAAACGTAAGCTTGTTCGACAATATGTGTTCTCTTGCTGATGACATGAATGTAGTATTCGATGATGAAGGAGCTAACTTCTCATGTGGTCAAGCTGTTCCTGGTTCAGGATTGAACTTGACACTTGCTAACAACAATGGCTCTCAACTTTCTGATTTCGATGGTGAGCCAATGGGCGGAACATGGACTTTCAGATGGGATGACACTGTTGGTGGTGACGATGGAGAATTCCTTAACGTTACTGTAATCTTCAATGATGGTGTTGTTGAGTGCGGTGAAACAGTTACTGTAAGTGATTACCTGTCTTCTAGTGTAGGTGGTTGTGCAGTTGTTGATATTGAAATTGTACAAGAAGAAGTTGTTGGTAATGATTGTGATGGTACAACTACATTGAGAACATGGGTTGCTACGGATGCATCTGGTAATACTACATCTAAAGTTCAGGCTATTAACCAAGAAAGAATTGGTTTAGCACAACTTAATGAAGAGTGGTTCTGGCCAGAAGGTATCGTAGAATTGACTTGTGGTGCTGACACTGAACCTGATGCTGTCTATGATTACTATCGAGCTCAGTGGGAAGCTGCTAACCCTTGTCCGTTTCCAACATGTGATCCTACAGATGAAGGATACGATGCTGGATTCGTATCTGTCTGGGAATGCAACGCTAATGCTGCTGGTGTTAGATATGCATATCCAATGTACTTTAATGCTAAAGGTCTACAAGAGAGTTTCTTGAATAACTCTTGTAATGTATTCTTTACTTACTCTGATCAAGTACTACCTGCTTGTGGTGCTGGATGTTCTGGAAATAATAAGGTAATCAGAACGTGGACAGCTCTTGACTGGTGTACTGGTGAGACAGCTAATGCTGTTCAGGTAATTCATGCTAAGGATAACGAAGGTCCTTCTGGAAGCCCTCTTGCTCCAATGACTGTAAGTGCTAATCCTTGGGGTTGTGCTGCGAGCTTCCAGCTTCCAGTTCCTGAGCACCTAAGCGACAACTGTTCAAGCACTGTTACATACAGAGTTTACGGACAGCCGGGCACTATAACTGAATACCTAGCTGGGCCTAGAATTCTTCTTGATGGAGATGACAACGTAGTATACGATGCTAACGGTTATCCTGTATGGGTTGTTGAAGGTCTTCCTAAGGCTGATACTCCTTATACTTATACTTATGAATTGAGCGATTGCTGTGGTAATGTATCATACATCACTCTACAGGTAACTGTAGTGGATGGTGCTGCGCCAGTTGCTATTGCTAAGCAAAACATTGTGATCAGCTTGACAAGCTCACCTACTGATCCAGAAGGTGGCTCTGCTAAGCTATATGTACACAGTGTTGATAATGGATCTCACGATGGTGATTGTGGTCCAGTAAGAGTGGCTATCAGAAGAACTGATGATGCTGCATGTGGAAGCTATGGTCTTGACGATCATGAGAATAATTCTACATTCTTCAACTTCAGTGATCTTCCTAACTCTCAGCAGCCTACAGATCACGACAGAGATGATACTGATGAAGGTCAGTTCGTTAAGTTCTGTTGCCAGGATCTAGTAGATGGTGATGGTGAAGACCTTGATGGTGACGGTATCAATGATTACGTTCTTATCGAAGTTGAACTAGGTGTTTGGGATGATGCCAATATGGATGGTATCCCAGGTACTCCGGGAGATCTATTCGGTTTGACATGGGCTACTGTAAGAGTTGAAGCTAAACTTCAGCCTACAATTACTTGTCCTCCAGATGTCACTATTACATGTGATATGGATGAGAAAGACTTGTCAGTAACAGGTGGTTCTGCTCATGCAAGTTCAACTTGTGGTGCTCTATCTGTTTCTTACACTGATGCATATGATGCTACATTCAATCAAGCTTGTCACTATGGTCCTATAGTAAGAACTTGGACTATCGATGGTACTAGCATTAGCTGTCAGCAAACTATTATGGTTGCAGAACCACTCACTTCACAAAGGTTTGATGGTAGTGTTTCTATCGACTGGCCTTATTCTGAGGATGATTTCATCAGATTAGCTGATAATGATGGCGACGACTGTGGTCTAATGGATGTAAGTGGTAGTGATATTGAGCAGGTTGATACTAATGATGATGGTGTTCCTGATTATGCTGAAGTAAGATTGAGCTGTGTTGATGGTCTTTGTGATGAGCCAGCATGGGTAAATGCTACATGCGCACTTATTGGGTGGACTCTTGATTCTGATACTTTCTACTTCGAAGGTGATGCTTGTAGAAAAATCATCAATACTTATACTGTGATTGACTGGTGTCAGTACAATCCTAACGATCCATCTAGTGGTGGTATCTGGTCTTGGACTGTAATCGGTAAATTGATTGATACTTATGCTCCAACTGTGGAAGCTGAAAATGATATGTTCGAAGCTGTTCCTGGTTCAGGAGGATCTGGTACTTCTATAGATGAAAGAGCTTGTGTTGGCGTTGGCATTCAAATGTCAGCTACAGCTAGCGATACTAATGTAGACGCAGATGGTAATGTAATCGAAAATGCATGTCCTTCTGAGTGGTTGAAGTGGAATGTATATGTTGACCTTTATAATGACTGGACGTACGACAGAGAGTGGAGTTCATTCGTTGCTGAGGACAGAAATACTTCTACAGATCCACTATGGTCTGAGGATAACCCAGCTGACAACATGGCTCAGTACGGGTACATGATCCCAGATGTGAGAGTCGGTAACAGAGGTGGTGTTGATAATAACGAAGGTGATTTAGCAACTCCTCCAGGATTCGAGTACACTATTAATATTCCTGATCAGATTCCAGCTGACTGTGGTGAGACTACTCACAGAGTTGTATGGAAAGTATACGATGGTTGTGGTAACGTAACTTCAACTACATCATACTTCACTGTACAGGATAAGAAGGCTCCTACACCTTACTGTATCAACCTAAGTACTGCACTTATGGCTGATCCTGATGGTGACGGTCCTCTTCCATCAATGGTTGAACTATGGGCTATTGACTTTGATTATGGTTCATTCGACAACTGTGTTGCTTACGAAGACTTGAGATTCACATTCTCTGACACTCAACCAGAACTTGATCCTGATTACAATGCTGATCTAAGATCTTCTGCTAGAGTATTCACTTGTGATGACCTATCAGGTACTTCTGATGCTACATTGACTATACCAGTCTATGTTTGGGATCTTTGTGGAAACTATGATTTCTGTCAGGTTAACCTAAGATTGGTAGATAACAACCCAGATGGTTGTACTGATACAACTGGTACTGGAAGCATTGCCGGTGTAATCGAAACTGAATTCGGACAAAGCGTAGAAAATGTTGAAGTTAAGAACGAAAACATGTTCTATGAGTTCGAAACTACAGATATGACCCATAATGATGGTTCTTACGCATTCGTTGCTAATCTATTGAACATGGATTACCAAGTGAACGCAGCTAAGAATGATGATTATCTAAATGGTGTAAGTACGCTTGACCTTGTATTGATTCAGAGACACATCCTTGGATTGGAGACTCTCGACAGTCCGTATAAGATGATCGCTGCTGACGTTAACAACGATGGAAACGTTACTGCTATCGATCTTATCGAGTTGAGAAAACTAATCTTAGGTATCTATGAAGAACTACCAAGTAACTCAAGCTGGAGATTTGTTGATGCTGCTCAAACTCTAGATATCAACAGCCCATGGAACTTTGACGAATCTATCGACATCTACAACTTGTCAACTGACATGATGGATGAGAACTTCGTAGGTATCAAAGTGGGTGATGTTAACCAGAGTGTAGTAGCTAACACATCTGCTACTTCAGGTGAAGACAGATCTTCTGCTGCTATAAGCATCGAGTTTGAAGATATGCAAATCGAAGCTGGTCAGACATTTGATTTGACTGTTGCTGGAGATGCCTTCAACAATGTTTATGGTTACCAGTTTACTCTTGAAACTAAAGGACTTGAGCTTGTTACTGTACAGTCAGGTGCTGTAAATGTAGGCGAAGAGAACTTTGGAGTTCACGGTAATGCTGTAACTACATCATGGAACAGTGATCAGCCGGTAAATGCTACAGGAACATTGTTTACAATGACATTCAAAGCAAATACTTCTGGTCTTGTATCTGAATTACTTGACGTTAACAGCGAAATTACAAGAGCTGAAGCTTATGTAGGTTCTAATCTTGACATCGTTGATATCGATCTAGCTAAAGGTGCTGATGCTGATGTAGAGTTCGCTCTATACCAGAACGAGCCTAACCCATTCACTACTAATACTGTGATTGGATTCGAAATGCCTCAAGCTTCAGATGCAACATTAACTGTACTTGACGTTACTGGTAAAGTTATCACTACTATTAATGGTAACTATGCTAAAGGATATAATGAAATAGAATTGAGTAAATCCGATCTAGGTGCTGCTGGAGTATACTACTATCAATTAGATAGCGGTGATTTCACAGCTACTAAGAAGATGATTATAATCGAATAGTACTAGAATAAAATCGGTTTTTGGGATGGCCTCTCTCCATGAATTTGGAGGGGGGCTTTTTTATATTAAAAAAAACATATATGAAAAATATCTAATATGAGGTACTATTACATATTAGATAATTCCTACATTTGTTTATTGATTTGAATGAAGTAAACTATCATTCAGAGATTTCTGAGATAACCTACCCGAGTATTTAATAGATCCTGTTGAAGAAGTAAACTATTTGTTAAAGGGGGATCAACCATTTCCCAAACAGTAAAATTTTAAAAGAGGATCTCATGAAGTACTTTGAATTGACCATTCAAAAATGGTCTTACGTATCAAGTATTGTACTGGTATTATTTATATCAGTCTGTCCACAAGCGTATTCCCAAACTAACAATTCTTGCTCCCTTGCCTGCAATGGTCATCTGAATGTTACTATGGATGAAAATTGCGAAGCCTTAATTACAGCTGATGAAGTATTGAACGGGCAAATGACTTCTTGCCCCAATTATGATATAAATACTTTTTTAGTCACTGTTTCTAATCAGTATGGAAGCATTCCCAACCCTGTACCTTCTGATTATGTGGGTCAGGATCTATATGTACAGGTACAGGAGCCAATTACTGGTAATTCTTGTTGGGGAACAATCACTATCAAGGATGAATTAGGGCCACAGGTCGATGGTGGTTGTCCTGATGCTAATACTGTGCTAGAAATTTCATGCTTTGAATTAGGCGTATATGAAGGTCCTGTTTTCGTTGATGCTTGTGAAGGCATTAAAGAAACAGTACTTGTTACAGAGAATATTGATCCTTACGATTGTCATGATGACTATATAAAGTATGTAGAACTTACTTACACAGCATATGATAGCAATAATACAAGAGGACAAGATTGTACTTTCCGATTCAATGTATTACGAATTGATACAAATGCGATAGTATGTCCTCCCGATTATACTGAATACCCTCTGTTTGACGGTTGTGACAACAATTTGGGAACCTTATCATGCGATGGCTACTGGAAGCCTGGTCAGGACAGAGGCATTCCTGATACTGATACAGATGGTGATGGTGAGCTGGATGCTGATTTGATGTGGGATGATGATGGTGACGAATATCCGGATCCTGAGGAAATCGGTGTACCTAGTATCGTTATTGGTGCTATGGAGTCACTTGATCTTTACCCATATCCAGATATCTATTGCAATGCCGCTATCTACTACAGTGATATTGAATATCCTGTGATTGACTGTAAGAAAAAAGTAACACGACTATGGACTATCAATGAATGGCATTGTAATGATAATGTACCATTCACCATTAAACAGGTTATCGAGATCAATGATGACGAAAAACCTGAGATAGTTTGTGATGAACTTGTAAGAGTTACAACAAATGCAATTACTGGTGCTACTAATAGCAGTTATGGTTCAGTGAATTGCGCAGCCAGTATAAGCCTTGATTTACCTTCAGCAAGTGATAACTGCAGTTCTGAATTTCGCTATGATATTTCGTATCCAGGTTTCAGTCTTAGTTATTATGATGGTCAGCAGAGTGTGCTGCTGCCAATGGGTGAAACTGAGGTTACTTTTAAGGTATGGGATATGTGCTATAACTATCAGACCTGTGTGACTACTGTTGTTGTTGAAGATAGAACACCACCGGTTGCTGTTTGTGACCAATACACGGCAGTGAGTTTAACGACTGGTGGTGAAGCAGTAGTTAATGCGACAAGTTTTGATGACGGTTCTTACGATGATTGTAAGCTGCACTGTATGTTAGTGAAGAGGATGCCAGTCAATGATGATAATTACCAGGCATGTGATTGCAGAATACCTAGCTTTTGTGGCCTTGATTATATAGGAGAGTATAATGGTAGTTATTACTACCTGTCTGATTATAATGTCAATGCTGATATTGCTAAGCAACGGGCTTTTGCCTATGAAGGTAGTCTTGCTGTATTTGAAACTGAGGCAGAAGAGGATTGGTTGATTGATGAGTTGAGAGAATCATATGGTGGTTCTTTCTGGATTGGCATGAAACGATTGGGAAGTACGTATCTATGGGATGATCATCAGGCATTGAGCTATAGCAATTGGGTTGACTATGGACCATCCGGTTATGATTGTGTGCTTATGAACTCATATAATGAATGGGAAGATGTTTCTTGTTTATATGAGAACAAATATGTTCTTGAGATAAAAGACATATGTGGATTCAGCCAGACAGCCACGTTTTGCTGTTCCGATCTGGACCAGGATGATTTGATGGTAACATTCAGAGTGGTTGATATTTTTGGAAACTTCAATGATTGTATGGTCAGTGTTGATGTTCAGAATAAAGTAGGTCCTACACTTACTTGTCCGGATGACCAAACTATCAATTGTGACGCTCCATTTGATCTCCAGGATTTGGCTTTAATCTATGGTGAAGCAGAGCTTAGTATGGAATGCTCAACACCAATGAATATTGAAGAGACCTATATTGACGATATGACGGAGTGTAATATGGGTACGTTTACAAGAATATTTACAGTATTTGAAGGAGAGGAGGATGAGTCTACTTGCAAACAGGTATTGACTTTCGTTAATCCATATCCAACGACAAACCCGGATAATGTACAATGTCCTGAAGATGTGTTGATTGTTGACTGTATGACTCCAGAGGACTTTAGTCCGGATATTTACGGATATCCTGAATTTGTAGCTGAGCCATGCGGTTTGATTGGTACCGATTGGGAAGATGAAGTATATACTTTCAATTCTTCCAACACAGGACCTACATGCTTTAAAATACTCAGAAACTGGGAGATAATCGATTGGTGTCAACCACACCTGCCTGTTAATTCATGTGTTCAGGTGATTAAGGTTACCAATGGAGACAGACCGGTAATAAGTGGTGTAAGTGATTTGGAGGAATGTATAACTGATTCTGATTGTTACGAAGGATATATAGAATTGAACGTCTCAGCATTTGATGAGTGTGATTCTACAAACCTGTCATGGCGATATGAAGTTTTTGCTGGAGCTCTCGGCGAGGGACCTAAAAGCTATTCTCAGCCTGTGGCCTATGGATCTGGAAATGGTCCGGAAGCTGATGCTTCTGGTACTTACCCTATAGGGTCTCACGTAGTGCGATGGACATTCTTTGATCGATGCGGAAATGCTACTACTTCTGACCAGAGTTTTACAATTTACAACTGTAAGGCCCCAACAGCTTACTGTTATAATGGTCTTGCCGTTAATCTAATGCCGGTAGATTCTTCTGCGAGCGCACCGGGAAATGATCTTGCCATGGTGGAATTATGGGCCAGTGATTTTGATGCGGGAAGCTTTCACCCATGCGGTTATGAAGTGACCTTGTCTTTCAGTGATTCTTTATATGTGCCAAATATAGTTTTTGATTGTGCGGATATAAGCCAGGACTCGATACAGGAAGTCAGGGTGTACGCATCTGTCACGGCATATAATGGCAGTATTTATCAATCGTCATGTATTGCAACTATACACATACAGGACAACAATAATGCTTGTGAAGGCAGTAAGGATGTACCTGTCACTGTAGGTGGTAACATCTTTACAGAGGACCTTGAAAATATGGGAGATGTGGAAGTACGTCTTGAAGGCAGTGAGCTCGTAGGAATGACAAATATGGATGGATCGTATGCATTCCCTGATATGCCTACTGGCGGCGACTATATCATTAAGCCATATTCCAATAATGACCCAATGAATGGGGTATCAACACTGGATATCATAGAAATACAAAGACACGTACTCGGCCTGGAACCGATTACCAGTCCATACAAGTTGATTGCGGCTGATATCAATCGTGACTTCAGGATTTCGGCTCAGGATTTACTTGAACTAAGAAAACTCATTTTGGGTATCTATGATGAATTCCCGAATAATACTTCATGGAGATTTATTGATAATGGATATGACTTCCTTGATCCACTGAATCCTTTCTATGAAGATTTCAAAGAAGACTACCTGATCAGCAAATTGTCTGAGGACATGTATGTCGACTTTGTGGCTGTCAAGGTAGGTGACGTTAACGACAATGCTCATGGCACATCGCGTATTGCTAATGAGAGAGAATTGACAGCAGGCGTAACTGAGATTCAGTTGGATGAAAAGGATTTCACAGCCGGTGAATTTATCTATATACCAGTGAAAGTGAACCGTGATGATATACGAGGTATGCAGTTTACACTTGAAATCAACAATGACGCCATCGATATACAATCCATCGAATCCAGTTTGAATGGTTTCAATGCCAGCAACTACAGGATCAGCGGTAATATTGTTGCTATCAGCTGGAATACGGCTGAAAGACTAACCGACAGGGAATTGTTTACAATCCATGCTATAGCCAATACAGACGGTAAAATGTCAGAAGTCTTTAACCTCGGATCAAGCCTTGTAAATGCAGAGGTATATGATCTGGATGGTAATATCAGTAAGCCAGTCATATCAAGCAGCAATGACGCAAGCAGTGCATTTAAACTGTATCAGAATACGCCTAACCCGTTCACCAATGATACAGAGGTACGATTCTCCCTTGAAAATTCAGGTAATGTGAAGATTACTGTTTCGGATGTGCAGGGCAGGGTTGTTCATAATGTACAGCAAGTATATGCGAAAGGAATGCAAGTATACAATATTAATGCTAACGAATTGAATGGTGCAGGCGTGTACTACCTGACTGTGAGTACGCCGGATCATTCGGCAACCATTAAAATGGTTGTCATAAGATAATTAAGATTTACTGTTTTTGGGATGGGGCCCCTCTCCATGTAAATGGAGGGGGTCTTTTTATTTTAGTGAACTTTAATGCGGGATTAGACATTCTCTTAGTATGGCAAGAATACTCGGTATTGATTATGGTATCAAAAGAACAGGATTGGCTGTCACTGATCCTGAACAGATCATAGTCAATTCCTTGAAAACAGTAAATACCCAAAGTCTGTTATTATTCTTGAAGTCATACCTCCAAGAAGAGGAGGTTGAAAAGCTTGTTTTTGGATATCCTACGCATAAGGACGGCAACCCTACCTATGTGGTGGATGAGATAGAAAGGTTCAAAGACAAATTAAAAAAGGATTTCCCCGATTTAGAATTTGATTATCAAAATGAGAATTTTACATCTGCTGAGGCAATGGAGATCATGATTCAGTCAGGGCTTTCCAGGAAGCAAAGAAAAGACAAAGCACGACTTGATAAAATCAGTGCTGTACTAATATTACAAAGATATCTCAGACATATATGATACTACCGATCTATGCATATGGACAAAGGGTTCTTAAAAAGAGTGCCAAGGATATTGACAAGGATTACGAAGATCTTGATCAGCTTATAGAGGATATGTGGGAGACTATGTATAATGCCAGGGGTGTAGGATTGGCAGCACCTCAGATAGGTAAATCAATACGCTTATTCCTTGTGGATACAGAACAGGTAAAGGATGATGACGAACAAACCATTCCAATAAAAAAAGCCTTTATCAATGCCGAGATGATCGAAGAGCTGGGCAAGGAAGTTTCCTATGAAGAAGGATGCCTGAGCATTCCTGACATAAGGGGTGATGTTCAGCGTAATGAAATCATACGCATTCGCTATATGGATGAAGACTTCAATGAACATGAAGAATTATTTAGCGGATTCACGGCACGGGTTATCCAGCATGAATACGATCACATCGAAGGGAGGCTGTTTACAGAGAAGCTCTCACCCCTCAAGAAAAGATTGATAAAGAGGAAATTGGAAAATATACGGAAAGGGAATATTACTACAGACTATCGCATGCGCTTTTCAAAAGTTTAGCTATTATTATTTCCGACCGAAATCAGCCGGGATCTCTCCCCATCGATCCGTATCCCACTTGATAATTTTAGAATTGACAGGATTGTTTATTATCCAGTCCTCTGCTCGTGAAAGCAGGTAAAAAACTTTAGCATTATGTTTAGTGGGCTTGAGGGTTGTTTTTACTTTTCTATTCCTTACCCAGCTCATAGCCGTCCTTGAATCGGTATAGATAACTGTGACTGTATCAGAATTTTTGTTGAGTATGGCAAGGGCATGCACCAGTGCCAGGAACTCGCCGATATTGTTGGTACCTCCCTGGTAGGGACCCATATGGAATATTTCTTGACCAGTGTATGTATCCACAGCCCTGTATTCCATGACACCGGGATTGCCACTGCATGCAGCGTCGACAGAGATGCTCTTTTTTAAAATGCCGGAACCCTCCAATCTGAAATCTTCAATACGGGCACTCTTCTTTACTTTATTGCTTCGGCCTATATGTTCTTCCACCGAATCGTAGAAAGCGGCTTCTGCCTCCTCTTTTGTCTTGAATGACTTGTATCGTGCATTCGGGAAGGCCTTGATCTGGGCCTGGCAATCTGTCCAGTTGTCATAGATGCCTGGGTTTTGACCTACCCAAACAACATAATATTTACCTTTGCTCTTTTTAGCCATTAAAATGAATCAATGTTTGTAGATACGCATGCTCACCTTTACCTCGATAAATTCGATGAGGATATCGATGATGTCATTGCTCATGCCAAAAATATGAATGTTCGCAAGATATTTCTCCCAAATATTGATTTAGCTAGTCTTGAGGATGTACTATCTCTCTCACGCAATCATGAAGATATTTGTTTTCCTATGGTTGGCCTGCACCCCTGCTCTGTAAAAGATGATTACCGTGAGCAGCTCGAGTCCATGTTCGCTACAATGGCTGATACCCGGTATTATGGAATCGGCGAAACCGGTATTGATTTGTATTGGGATAAATCCACACGCGGCATTCAGATTGACAGCTTTGAAATTCAGATTCAGATGGCCAAGGAAACCGGCTTGCCGGTTATTATACATTCCAGGGAGGCACTTGATTTATGTATAGAAATTATTTCGCGCCACCAGGACGGTAATCTGAAAGGTATCTTCCATTGCTTCAATGGCACTGTTGAGCAGTGTAAACAGATTGCTGATCTTGATTTCATGATGGGATTGGGGGGCGTTGTGACCTATAAGAATGCCGGTCTGGATGATATGGTCAGAGCGATGCCATTAAATTATATGGTTCTTGAAACCGATGCGCCCTATCTCTCTCCGGTGCCACACAGGGGCAAGCGTAATGAAAGCAGTTATATTCCTATCGTGGCGGGCAAGATTTCAGAGTTGCGTGGCACAGCACTTTCTGAGATCATGGAACTTACCACTATAAATGCGCTTAATTTATTTGGAATAGAAGCCTAATCGCTGCATTTTTGCAGTCACGGAGAATTGGCCGAGTGGCTGAAGGCGCACGCTTGGAAAGCGTGTATACCCCAAAAGGGTATCGGGGGTTCGAATCCCTCATTCTCCGCTTTCCTTTATACATGTCTTGGCAGTTACTTTGTCGGATATGTATACAAATCCCCTTATTTCTACACACACCACAAGCCTGAATTTTTTCATCTTCATTTAGTTGTGAAAGAATAATAATTGCAGGCTTATTCAGGACAAAGCCGTATAAATTTGATGGGTATAATTACCCTACTAAATCAAATATTTATATTTTAGGGCTTCAATCCATTTTAGTAATTAAACTAATCTTTTAAGAAAAATATTTACCATGCAAAAAATCGTTCTAGTATGTTTTGTAATGCTAGGTGTATCATTCCTAGGATTCTCTGATTTAGTTGCGCAAGATGCTGCATCTGGTGAAGGTGGAGGTGTATTTCAGATGTTGAAGGAGAAATTCATCGAAGGAGACTGGTTCTTCATGAGTTTTGTACTTGTTACGCTGATACTAGGTCTTGCATTTTGTATTGAAAGAATTATTACTCTCAATATTGCAACAACCAACACGTCAAAACTTATTTCTAACATCGACGAGCGCCTTGCTGAAGGTGACCTCGAAGGAGCAAAAGATGTAGCTAAAGCTACACCTGGTCCAACTGCCAGCGTTCTTTATGAAGGTCTTCGTAATGCAGGTGATGGTCCTGAAGCTGTAGAGAAAGCTATCGTTTCTTTTGGATCAGTTCAAATGGGTCTTCTGGAAAGAGGACTAGTCTGGATTTCACTGTTTATCGCTATTGCCCCGATGCTCGGGTTCATGGGTACGGTAATCGGTATGATTCAAGCCTTTGATAGAATTGAAGCTGTAGGTGACCTTTCTCCTTCAGTTGTTGCAGGGGGTATCAAAGTAGCCCTTTTGACTACAGTATTCGGTCTTATTGTGGCGATTATTCTTCAGATATTTTATAATTACATCGTATCCAAAATTGATGGCATCGTTAACAAAATGGAAGAGGCTTCCATCGGTCTTGTTGACGTTATGGCCAAGAACGGGTTATTCAAGTAATTATAATTATATAATAATACTGTCAATGCAGTAAGCATGCCAGTATAAAAGAAAGATATATTATGAAGTCTTTATTTAATTTTTTAACAGGCAAGGGCCAGCTGATAGCACTATTGACAGCTATCGTTTGCATCGCCATCGTAATGGGAAGCATATTCTCAGGTATCGGTAGCGCAGGCTATGATGTGGGAACAGACCTTGTCTCTATATTAAAGGACAAGGACAGTACACAAACCTTTGACTTCTTTAATGCTGCGATAGCTATTCCGATTGCTTTGATTATAGTCGCTGTGGCTGCGTTGGTGATTTTTGGAGTGCTTTCAATAGTTTCAGATCCCAAGGGATCTTTGAAAGTTATTGTAAGTGGTGCCGTTGTCCTGGTTGTTTTCTTCGTGTTTTACGCAGCTTCTGAAAGTGAAACTACAGGTAAAATATTCGCCTTGCTTCAAAGAGAAGCGATTGGAGAGGGTACCAGTAAGTTTATCAGCGGCGGCATCAAAACCACCATACTTCTAATTGGCTTATCTATTGTCAGCGCTGTAGGAGGAGAAGTTTACAACCTATTCAAATAATAACATTATGGCCAGGAAACGAGCAAAGGACAGGATGAAAAATGAGGTGAATGCAGGATCCATGGCGGATATTGCTTTCCTACTTCTCATTTTTTTCCTTGTAACCACAACCATTGATGTTGATAAAGGGGTATTGGTAAAATTACCACCATGGTCTGATGAGCCACCAGAAGATCTTAAAATGACCTCAAGAAACATTTACAGCGTGCTTGTAAATGCAAACAATGAGCTCTTGGTCCGGGGGGAACCGTCTAAGCTCAGTGATCTCAGAAGTGATACGAAGGAATTTATTATGAATCCTCGTAAAATGGATGACATGGCTGAGGACCCTAGAAAGGCCATTATATCACTAAAAAATGACAGGGGTACGAGTTACGAAACTTACCTTGAAGTGTATAACGAGCTTAAAGCAGCCTATAACGAGTTGAGAGAGGAAGAAGCTCTTAAGCGTCATGGAAAGTCATTTGAGTTCCTTTCTGCTGATCAACAAAGAGAGATCAGGTCAAGGATACCTCTTGTAATTTCAGAAGCAGAACCTACTAACTTCGGTGATGAAGGTTAAAACATAATTTAATTATGGCAAAATTTACAAAGAAGAGAGGAATGTCCAGCCCTGAAGTGTCTACAGCTTCATTGCCGGATATCATATTCATGCTTTTATTCTTCTTCATGGTGGTTACAGTGCTCCGTGATGCAGAAATAAAAGTTACCAACAATGTACCATACGCTACTGAGCTTACCAAGTTGGAGAAAAAATCGTTGGTAAATTATTTATATATCGGTAAGCCTCTTGAGCGTTTTCAAGTTACCTATGGTACCAAGCCCAGGTTGCAGTTGGGGGATAAGTTTTCAGAGATAAATGAGATTCCATTGTTTCTTGAAAAGCATAGAAGTACAGTGCCTGAAGTACAAAGACCTGCGATCAGTAGCTCTTTACGTGTAGACGGTAAGGTGACAATGGGTATTGTGACTGATGTAAAAACCCAATTGAGAAAAGCGGGACAGCTGAAAATCAATTACTCAGCTAAGAAACGAGTTGACTAAGTTTAACAGTATTATATACCAAAAAAGCGCTATCATGGAATGATGGCGCTTTTTTTATCGCAATCTGTCCATTGACCGGACTTTCTTTTCGTCTTTTCCAATAAACCGGTTGGCAAGTCCATAAAATACCAGAATGGCTATAGAAATGTAAATGCCTGGTCCATAATTGATTTCAAGAGATTCGGACCATTCATTGGAGTTGCTGTAGATAAGCCATACCGCTAAAAGGGCCATAAAGAATGCCAGGATAATGCCTGCAATACCCAGACGCACTTGCAGCAGTCGATTATTGTATTTAAATATGGCAAATATGCTGAGCAATATGCCTATAATGGCAATACCAAGCATCACTGAATGATCTGTAGTTGAAAATGTCTTGTCATCGAAATAGGGCATTTCGGCCGTCGTACTCGTGGCAAATGGTAATTTGAGTAAGCTGGCAAAGCCTAAGGCAGCCAACAGTAGAAATACGGATTGTATTCTTTGTAACATAGTCTGAATGTTTATGCTACAAATTTATCATATTAGGAAGATATTTAAGTCTAGAGGAAACAGGAATGATAAGCTACTGGGAAAGAGAATATTGGTACCCAAAATTTGATACCGTCATCGTCGGATCCGGGATAGTAGGATTAACGGCAGCCCTTAGTCTGGTAAAGGCGGCGCCAAATATGAAAGTAGCACTTATTGAACGGGCCGAGTTACCCATGGGAGCCAGCACGAAAAACGCTGGTTTTGCCTGCTTTGGCACCATTGGTGAATTACTGGATGATTTAAAGGAGCAGAGCAGGGATGACGTAGTCGAAACGGTGAGGATGAGGTGGACTGGGCTTGAATTGCTCAAGTCTAATGTTCCTGTAGAGGCCATGGATTACATCAACCAGGGAGGCTATGAAATGCTGGCTGATGAGAGTCAATTCCTTAGCTACCTTGATCAGCTTGATCGTATCAACGGTATACTGGAAGAAGCTACAGGTCATGCTGATACAATAAAAGATATGGCTTACAGCTCGCCCCCATGTTTTTATCATAAGGCCTTCTTTAATCCATATGAGTCGCAGCTTAATCCTGCCAAGATGATTGCCTTCCTCCTGAATAAGCTTAAATCTGCCGGTGTCACCCTCATTAATGGTATGGAAATCCTTGACTTCGAACCCGGGCCGGCCATTCATATTATAGGACGGTCAGGTATGCATATAAAAACCTCAAAACTTCTTTTATGCACGAATGCTTTTACCAACCGATTGCTTGATATGGCTGATATCGTTCCGGCACGTAATCAGGTCTTGGTAAGCAACAAATTGAAAGAATTGCCCTGGAAGGGATGCTTTCATTATGACAGGGGCTACGTTTATTTCAGGGATATTGATGGTCGGATATTGTTGGGAGGCGCCCGTAATATTGATCTTGAAGCCGAAACGACAGATAATTTTGGTTCCAATAAGAAAGTTGAAGACCATCTTGAGGGATTACTCAGAAATATTTGTCCTGATCATGAAATCTTTGTCGAATACCGATGGAGTGGCATTATAGCAAGCGGAAAGTCTAAAAAACCCATTATTCGTAAAGTGGATGACAATATAGTTGCTGCTGTGCGGCTTGGAGGCATGGGGGTAGCTATCGGGTCCCACGTAGGAGAAAGGGGTGCAGGACTGATTTTGTCCTGATCATATTATAAATCTCTTTTATTAGTAAAATAAAATTGCATTAATTACCTACAGTAATTTTCTTTTTACTGTGTATTGCTACTTAGATTTGTTCCAGATTTTCCCACATTAGATATTCCCATCTAATTTTCTGAACAGGCTCCCCGAGTGGGGGGAGTATCGTTTACTTAATTTATTAACCAAAACTTTATCCCATGTCGAGGACCGATTTTTGCGGCAGGGGTAGTGGCGTACCTATATGGGTATTTTGCTACTTTCTGCTGTTTTTCAGTCAAATGAGCTCTGTTCAAGCTTATGATGGAGCCAAGTTCGCTACTCTCGTCTGTGATGACCAAATCAATGTAGCATTGAATGGTTATTGTGAGAGTGAGATTACGGTGGACATGATTTTGGAGGGAGAATCTGCTATTCCAAATTTTGATCCATCGGATTACAGCATCGAGATTGAAGGCCCTTACGGCCCGATCAACGGTGTTATTCTTGATGAAGTAGGGCTTTACACCGTAACAGTTTCAGAGGCTGCTGGTGGAGCCAACAATCTTCAACCGCCTTACAACAGTTGTTGGGGGCACCTACTTGTGGAGGATAAACTGCCCCCGCGATTGGTAAGTTGTCCTTGCCCTCAAGGCAATAATGATCCTGATTGTGTCTTACCACTGCTTTGCGAAGATCTGGGAGACATCAATGCGATCCTTGTTGATCCTCCTGTGGCAGTTGACAACTGTAACAACGATTTTTCAATTAGTTTTTCGGATGAAATCGATGGTGTCGATTGTTCAACTAGTGTTGTAACACGTACCTGGACACTCTCTGATGATGATGGCAACTATGTCACCTGTGTCAGTGAGTACCGCATCGATCCGCTTGCGCTCAATGCTTCCATTCAGGGACCAAATCAGAGTGTAGAGCTGGATTGTGGCATTGGTACCTCACCCGAAGAGATTTATGAATATTATGCCGCAGAGTACAGGACAAATAATCCTTGCGGTGGTCCATACTATTCATGCGATCCAAACAGCTATTACTATGACGAAGCTACGGCTGAAGCTTACGAAGAAGCGGTTCATGCTTATGCATTGATGTTTTCGTATCCAAGCTTCAATGGTATCAAACTATCAGGAAATATTTGCAGCACGGTAACAACATACACAGATACTGTATTGCCTATTTGCAGCTCTGCTCCTGGTTGTGATGGTAACGCTAAAGTGATCAGGACCTGGACCATATATGACTGGTGTGATCCAAGCTTGATACCTGCTAGGTTTTCTCAGGTTATTAAAGCATCTGATACGACCGAGCCATATATTGAAGCTCACAGCTTTTCGGCATCCGTAGACCCTTGGGGATGTACAGCTACAGTTTATTTTCCTGAACCTGAGCACCTGTCAGATAATTGTGCTCAATATGTGAGCTATACGGTCACCGGTTCGGGATCAAGCAGTATTACTGTCAAGTACAGCCCGGATTTAGGCTACTATGCTGAGAACCTACCGGTGGGTGATCATATATTCTACTACAATGCCTTTGATTGTTGTGATAACACATCTTCTGATGGTATCGTAGTTACGGTATATGATGCAACACCGCCAGTAGCCATTACCAAAAAAGATATTGTTGTATCGCTGATTCCCAACCCGGGAAATTTGCTTGAGCCGGGTTTGACCAAGATTTATGCAGAGAATGTAGACAATGGATCATTCGATGGATGCGGACCGGTTAAACTGGAAATCAGACGAGAAGTAGAGTCTTGTGGCTACGCCAACTCTGTAACTTATAATAACGATGGTCATCCGTTCGATCACAACAGTGACCCAGATGACGGCCGTCATGTGACTTTTTGTTGTAATGACCTTGCCCAGTTTGGTGTTGATGAGAACGGCGATGGCAATGTGGACTATGCAGAAATCAAAGTATGGTTGCGTGTATGGGATGATGGTGATAACGATGGTTACTTCGGTACTGCTGGTGATAACTTCAGTGAAGTATGGGCATTCGTAAGACTGGAAGACAAATCAAGACCTACGATTCTGTGTCCTCCGGACAAGACGATAGATTGTGATTCTGACTCGAACAATTTAAGTATTACGGGTGAGGCTACAGCATTTGGCTCTTGTGGCCCTGTAGGTACCTATTTTGTGGATATCCACAGAGACTTGACAAGTTGTAATGAAGGTGTTATTACCAGAAGATGGTATGTAGAAGGGTTCAATGACATTTTCTGTGATCAGAAAATTTATCTAAGTGGCAGCCTTATCGGCGGTCCGATTGTAGTTAATTTCCCAGAGGACACAATCATTACATGCGCTGATTATGTTGATCTACATCCTACATGGGTATCCGGACCTTGCGATCAGATGGCCTACAGCGTTGAAAGAGATACTTTCCACTTTGCTGAAGGAGCTTGTTATAAAGTGCTTAACTACTGGACCGTTATCAACTGGTGTACCTACGATCCAACAGATCCTCTTACAGAGGGTATCTGGTCGCATGTACAAGTGGTTAAGATCATTGATGAGACTCCTCCTCAGCTTATTGCGTGTCAAGACACAAGTTTTAATGTCAACGCTAACTGCGAAAGTGATGGTATCATGCTGTTCAATACAGCTGAAGACATTGGACTGTGTGCCAGCAACAAACTGAATTGGACAGTCTATGTTGATATTAACAGTGACTGGAACATAGATTATACTTTCTCGACCACATCTCCTCCATCCAGTGGTTTTTATATTCCTCCAAGTAATTCTGGAGAAGAAATAAAAATAACATTGCCTGAAGGAGTTCTTGGAAGTATGTCCAACCACACGGTAACCTGGAAAGTTTCTGACGGATGTGGAAACATTACAAGCTGTACGACCAGCTTCATGGTTATCGATAATATTCCCCCTACGCCTTACTGTGTAAATTTGAGTACTGCATTGATGGAAAATGGACAGGTAGAACTATGGGCCTGTGACTTTGACCTTGGTGCATTTGATAACTGTTCTGACGCTTCAGATTTGAGATTTACATTTTCAAATGTAAGACCGGATGATGATCCATCTTATAATCCTTTGACCAACTGTTCATCAAGAATATTTACTTGTGATGATCTTGTTGCGGCCAATGGTGAACCCGTTGAACTGGATGTTTATGTATGGGATGAGAAGGACAATGCGGACTTCTGTAAAGTATTCCTTACGCTGGTTGATAACAATGAATCTTGCAACGGTGGGCCATCACCAATGGCTCAAATCGGAGGATATATTTCAGGGGTAGGAGGTGAGCCTCTTGAAAATGTAGAAGTTGAAGTAATAAGTCCTCAACCAGAGTATCCTGTATCTAAAATGACGGATGCAAGTGGACATTTTATGTTTGATAACAACAGGATGTATAATTCCTATGAACTGTCAGGACATAATAATTCGGATCCGCTTAATGGGGTGAGCACACTGGACTTGGTTCTTATCCAAAGACATATTCTTGGATTGGAAGAACTTGACAGTCCATTCAAGTTAATTGCTGCGGACATCAATAACGACGAGAATATCTCATCTTTGGATTTATTGGAATTGAGAAAATTGATTTTGGGTATCTACAATGAATTTCCAAATAACGAAAGCTGGAGATTTGTTAACGAATCCAGAATCATTGATGCCAATAATCCTTGGCCGGTTCCTGATTCCAGGTTTATTGAAGACTTGGGCAATAACATGATGCAGGAAAATTTTGTGGGCCTCAAGGTAGGTGATGTCAATGGCTCTGCTTCATTCAGTAATTCAGGACAGGGTAATGACAGCCATTCTGCCAATACTCTTATAATGGAGTTTGACGACCAGGTTTTTGAAAAAGGCGAAATCGTCGAACTCGTACTCAGGATGAAAAATACCAGTCAAGTAGCTGGTATGCAGTTTACCCTTGAGAGCAATGCACTTGAACTGATTGATATGGAAGGTATTGATGTTGATCTTGGTGAAAGCAACTTTGCACCGATCAATGAGAACATGACTGCCATATCATGGAGTAAAGGAAAACTGCAGGAAGCATCCGAACTTATAAGGATAAGGTTTATAGCTCAACAAAATGGTATCTTAAGTGAGTCTCTTGCAATAAGCTCAGCAGCACTGCGCTCTGAGGCCTATGTAGGAAATGCACTGGATATCGTCCCCATAAAACTAACCGGCCGCAATAATACTGAACAAACTTTTGAGTTGTATCAAAATAAACCGAATCCATTTAACGGTTCCACTACTGTAAGCTTTGATTTACCACAAGCAAGTAAAGCCACATTAACCATTACGGATGTAACGGGTAGGGTGGTATGGAAATATACAGACGAATTTGATAAGGGCACTCAATCAATTGTTATCTCCGAAAGGGATATCAATGCCACTGGTTTACTGTACTACACTCTTGAAGCAGGAGATTTTTCTGCGGTCAAGAAGATGATTATCATCGAGTAAATACAGTCAGCGAACCAAATCGTAGAGGCCACCATATTTGTTTATGGTGGCTTTTTTTATTGAACATAGCCTGTGGGTTGTTGTTTATTGAGTTATGAAGAAAGCTGATTTGCCGGAAAAAATTTGTGTCGTTTGCGGTTTCCCCTTTAAATGGCGCAAGAAGTGGGCAAGACACTGGGATGAGCTAAAGTACTGCAGCGAGAAATGCAGGCGTAACAAGAATCAAAAGAAATAAATTCATGCCTAAGGTGCTTAGATTAATATTGGGGGATCAGCTGAATGAAAAGCACAGCTGGTTCTCTAAGGTCCAAGACGACGTGATGTATTGCATGATGGAGCTTAAGCAGGAGACTGGATACGTTCGGCATCATATACAGAAGATTATGGCATTTTTTGATGCCATGCGAAATTTTTCATGCATCCTTGAGGAGAGAGGCCATCAGGTGAAATATATAAAGATTTCTGACTCCTCATCCAATAAATCTTTTGGCGACAACTTAAATCAGCTCATTACGAAGTACAATATTGAACGCTTTGAGTATATGCTGCCGGATGAATACAGGCTGGATATGCAATTAAGTGAATATTGTAAGGGATTGAACATCACATCAAGTGCTTTTGATACAGAACATTTTATGTGTACCAGAGAACAGCTCAAGGAGTTTTTTGCAACGCGTAAGACCTATATTTTGGAGGCATTTTACAGGGACATCAGACGTCGGCATGATATCCTGATGGATGATGGCGAGCCGATGGGGGGTAAATGGAATTATGATCATCAGAATAGAGAATCACTAAAGAGGGGAGAACAGCTTGAAGAACTGGAGCTTGCAGACCGCAATCTAGAAAGTCTGTTCAAAGAGATTAAAGATTCAGGAATCGAGTATATAGGGCGTGTCGAAGCTGAAAAATTCAAGTGGATTAGCAGACGTGATGAAGGATTGGAATGGCTTGACTATTGGCTTGATAAGGGTCTGCCGAAATTTGGAAAGTACCAGGATGCCATGCATAATGAGTACAAATTCCTATTTCACTCCAGGCTATCTTTTCTTTTGAATGCCAAGTTGATTTCGCCTAAAGAAATTGTTGAAAGAACCCTGGAACATTGGGATAAGAATAAGCATATCGAGATAGCCTCTGTCGAGGGCTTCGTAAGGCAAATCATTGGCTGGCGGGAATATATGCGAGGAATCTATTGGGCTCATATGCCGAACTACAGCAGTTTGAATTTTTTTAATCACAGGAGAAATTTACCGGCTTGGTTTTGGACTGGACAGACAAAAATGAATTGTATGCACCATGCCATTTCTCAGTCTCTTGATGATGCATACGCCCATCATATCCAACGGCTTATGGTTACAGGAAACTTTGCGCTGTTGGCCGGTGTGAATCCTGATGAGATCGATGCATGGTACCTGGGGATATACATTGATGCTATCGAGTGGGTAGAGATTACCAATACGCGTGGGATGAGCCAATTTGCTGATGGGGGCATTGTAGGCACCAAACCCTATGTGTCATCAGCAGCTTACATCCATAAAATGAGTAACTATTGTAGCGACTGTCACTACAATCACAAGGAAAAAACAGGTGAGAGAGCCTGCCCATTCAATTCCATGTACTGGCGATTCTATGAACTCAACAGGGACAAATTGGCAAAGAATCCGCGGATCTCTATGATGTACAGGACCTGGGACAAAATGGATGATGCTAAAAAGCAAGCCTACCTGGATCAGGCTGAATCCTATCTTGAGTTGATCGAGGAGCTGTAAGCCGAATTGTCCTATATTCATGGCATTAATTATGTATACATATTGAATTTTTCAGACAAAATAATTGAGTTTTATCATTCACTGCCATCTGATTTACCCTTGCCGGAAGGTGTTTCTTTGATTTATCCTTTTGGTGATGAAGAAGTTCGGAAAACCCTCGAAGCATTTTATACGAAGTATTTCAGTGATTCAAATTACAGATATTATCTATTTGGTATTAATCCAGGCAGGTTTGGTGCAGGCATTACCGGTATTCCATTCACAGATCCTAAAATCCTTGAGGATTATTGTGGTATAAGGAACAATTGGGATAAAAAAAATGAATTGTCCAGCCTTTTCGTATATGATTTTATAGAAGGCCTTGGTGGACCAAAATCATTTTATAAGAATTTCATCATCAGTTCGGCATGTCCCCTGGGTTTTATCAAGGATGGTAAGAATTATAACTACTATGATGATCTCGATTTAGAACGATCCGTAGAGCCATTCATTCTGGAATCAATCGAAAAGCAGTTGAATATCTACTGTCGAAGAGATAAAGCCTTCAGCCTTGGCAAAGGAAAGAACTATAAATATCTGAAGCAATTAAATGATCAGCACAAGTGGTTTGACGAAATCATTGCATTACCACACCCCAGATGGGTCATGCAGTATCAAAGAAAAAATTATGATAAGCATATGGATGATATCCTTTGCTTGTTAAGTGGTAAGATTTAGAATTCTCCACCACCGCCACCACCGTAGTCTCCACCACCGCCACGGTTTCCACCTTTGTTTTTCTTTTGGTTGATGCGGTAAGAAATAGTAGCAGATGCAGTTCTTGCCCGCCATTGCCATTCAGACTCCTGGAAGAAATTATCCAAAACTGTGAATCCATTTCTGCGGCGGCTGTTGAAAAGATCTCTAACACTTATAGTTACAGTTAGATTTTTGTCCTTGAGTAAATCTTTACTCCATCCAAGGTCTACGGTCGCTACCGCATTGGAATTACCCTGAGAAGTTTGTTGACCACCACGATAGTTGGTTCTGATCTGGAGATCTGAATCCCACACAGTTATTCGTGCTGTTATTCGTCCATTCCAGGTTATGTTATCCGTCTCATTAAGATTGTAATCATAGACCGACCTGAAATCTTCAGGGGATCCTTCATAGTTTCTTGCTGTAGTATAGTAATTATAGATCTCCTGATCTGTTTCTTCTTGTGTCAGGTTCAGCTGATTGCGGAATATATTGCAGTTACCATCAAGTCTCAACCATTCAAGACCAGAAAAATTGACTGAAATATCCAGCCCATAGTCATTAATGGTACCAATATTAATAGGCACTCTGAGCGTAGTGGCTTCAACTTTATCTGCTATTAATACGCGTTGAATTGACGCATCAGTATGTCTCATGAAAAAGCTTCCTGAGAAGCTCAGATTATCGAGATAGAATATTTGGCCAATTTCATATGAATCAGTGTATTCCGGATCGATGTTCGGGTTGCCCGAAAAGAAGTTCCTGTTGTCTGAAAAAGTAAAAAAGGGATTAAGTGTCCAGAATCCAGGCCTGTTGATACGTCGGCTATAACTTGCTTGCAAAGCAAATTCTTCGCTGAAGTTATAGTTAAGGAATCCGGAAGGAAACAGATTGGAATATTCTCTTTTATTTTCAGCACCATTTTCTGATTGAAGTAATCGTGTGTTGATCAAGGAATATTCGTAACGCAAACCCATTTGGTAACTGAATTTACCAAATGTATTTCCATAGATACCATAGGCTGCTTGGATATCTTCATCGTAGACAAAGTTATTTGTGAACGCTGCTAAAGGAATATAGCTGCCATTAACTTCCTCTTCAACGATATAATCGTTTTGTATGGTTCTGAATGAGCTTCGCAATCCAGCTTCCCACTTATGGTCCTTACCCAATGGGTGGACATAGTCGACCTGGAACAACCAGTTTTCCTGTCCTTCAGTGTTATTGGACCTTTGTTTGAGTGGGTCACCCGCACCAGGGAGATCATCTCTGAATTGACTCACCAGTTCAGAGCCTTCTGTCTCTGTACTTTCACGGAATTGAAGACTGGCATTCAGATTATGTTCTCTCGAACTGAACTCTTTTCGGTAATTCAGATTGTACTCGAAATCGAGTTCATCTTCAAATTCATTGTCTGTTCTGTTGGTAACAGAATACAATAGATCATCACTGATTGTATTGGCAATATCTCGACCTTCGCCACGCACAAGATCAGAAATATCCCTGTCCCAAAGTGGCGCAAAATCGAAATCACCGGCTTCTGCAATATAATCTTCGAAAATCAGGGTCGATTCATTTTCATCGTCAGATTTCCTGTACAACAATGATCCGGTTAATTGATCCTTCTCTGTAAAGAATACATCAAGTCCAAGTCTAAGGCTGTTTGAAAGTCCCGACCTTAGCCTGCTTCTGTCCAGTTCTGTAAACCTGCGGAGTTCTGACATGCTTGTCTCGTCGATGAAGGATTGATCCTGCACATTGTATCCGCCTCCCGGATTTTCATTATGGTTTACGCCATAATTAACGAACCAGTTTATATTGTTTTTGCGGTAATTCAGGTTGGCGCTTGCCCCATTTCGGCTTGGATACCCACCCGTCAGATCAAATGAACCATTGAAGCCACTGTTTTCATTTTTCTTGAGGATGATGTTTATAATACCGGCCATACCTTCTGCCTCATAACGCGCAGATGGATTGGTGATGACTTCAACTTTTTCAATCATGTTGGCAGCGATATTCCTCAGACCATTGGCATTACCCAATCCGGCAAGGCCAGATGGACGCCCGTTGATAAGGATTCTGACACCTGAACTTCCTCTCAAAGCAACATTCCCGTCAATATCGACGGTTACTGAAGGTACATTATCAAGGATATCTTCAGCTGAGCCACCTCTATTTGCCAGATCTTTACCGACTGTGAATACGCGTTTATCAAGAGCAAAAACGGTCTCACTGCGATCGGCTGTGATGACAACATCTTCCAGTACTGTGCTTTCAGGTACCAGGCGTATCGTGCCCAGATTAACGTCTGAGCCATCTTCAGGAAATAGTATTGTTTCCAGTATAATGGTCTGATAGGAAATAAACTCCACCCTTGCAAAGTAGTCACCAGGTACCAGTGAAGTGCTAAACATACCGGATGGTCCTGTCAGGGCTCCGTCTATTATTGAAGTATCTTTTTTGCTTAATATAGTCACCGTGGCGAACTCCAGCCCTGAACCCGTATCACCATCTACTACAGTAGCACTCAGTTCTACTTTGCTGGCCGTACCAGGTCTCTGCGCCGATACTGTTAAATCTAACAGCAGAGTACAAAGCATTAGTGCGAATTTGATTTTCATTCAGTTGAATTTGATTCAAAAATCAGTGCAGGATAGGACATTTACAAGAATCTATCTGGCATTGACAAGAGATTAACAAATCTTCAAGAACAATGTTTAAACATTGAATGATCTAATTACAAGATTTTAAGTTGATTGGGTGTTATTATATGTATATCAGTAAATGAGCCGTTTTAAGCATAAAAGAGCTATTATTCTTCAGAATTATTTCATACTTCTTCTATTGAGCTTATATTTCCATGAGAATTTGGCAGGAATGATTGCTTTTTTATCTTTTAAAAGTTTAAGAGAGGGTAATTATTAATAAACGTTAGCTGTACTGCTATGGTATTTAAATACACAAAAAGAGATTTTTCTTTTATAAAATACATATCGCAAAATGGGCTGTTTTTAACAATAGCCTCAACCGTTTGGATGATACTCGGTGCCTGTGCACCATCAAAGTATTTTGATCCGGATTACGCTTTGCAAAAAGTGAATGAAATCAGGTCTCAAGGTTGTTATTGTGGTTCTGAATATATGGCACCTGTCAACCCATTGGAATGGAATAATGTATTGGAAGGCACAGCCTATGGGCATGCGCTGGAAATGTCCAGGTACAATTACTTTTCCCACAAATCCAGAGATGGCAAGGATATAGGTCAAAGACTGGATGCAGCTGGGTACAAATGGCAATTTGCCGGCGAAAACCTTGCCGAGGGACAAAAAAGCTTTAATGAGACGATATTGGATTGGCTTGAGAGTAAAACGCATTGCAAGATGCTGATGAATCCACGCATGAAGGAAACGGGTATGGCCAGATATGGTAAGTATTGGGTGCAGCATTTTGGGACCCATATGCCACCCAATACCGTGCGCAAGAAAGTCTACTACAAGGAAGGTTAATTGAATGGGGTTTTCAACAGTCATACGCATTCCACAAATTTTACTTACAAGCTTGATCTGCATCTGGAGCCTGGGTCTTGCAGCGCAGGAAAGTAAAGACACGACATCTGAGTCAAGGGTACTTATAGAAAATGCTGACAAATCCATCAATGAGATCAAGGACAAAAAAAATAGGCAATATCTGAAAGGGAATGTTCGGGTTATTCACGATAGCATTTTTATGTTTTGTGATTCAGCAATCTTATATGAAAATCAACTACAGGCAATAGGTGATGTTATTATTATCCAGGATGATACCATCCGTATATTTTCAGATTCATTATACTATGATGGAGACAGCAAGTACGCGGAACTGTTTTATGGCGTCGTACTTGAGAACAAGGAAAAGAAGATGTTTACCGAGAGACTATACTATGATCTTGAAAATAAGTTTGCCATATTTCCAGATACCTGCCTTCTTATAAATCGGGATCTGAAGCTCAGTAGCCTTCGCGCGAGGTATAATGTCCGAAATAACACAGCATACTTTTACGAAGAGGTGACAGCTATCGATGGCCAGACAAGCTTCAAGTCGGATTCATTACTTTATGATACAGATATTGACAGAGCCTATTTTATTACATCCACGTATATACAGCAAGAAGACAAGCGTATTTACTGTGAGGAAGGCTTTTATGACTTGCTGGATAAGCGCGCCTATTTTTCAGGGAATCCAGTGTACTTCAGCAAAGATCAACTGGCGCGGTCTAAGCACATGAGCTTCTCGGGTGCTGATAGTCTGACAATTTTATATGGGGACGCATATGTAAAAGATAGTGTCAGTGAGGCCAGAGCCGAAAAGATAAGTCTTGATGAAAAAACAAATGACATCATACTGGAAGGTGATGCCAGCTACGCAGAGGCTGATAAATTCATAGAAGGAGAAATTATTAGCTACAACCAGGAAACAGGCGATGTAAGAATTGGCGGTGAAGCAAAAATCGAAATGGAAGAAGGTATACTCTCTGGCGATTCTCTTGATTATATCAATTTATCAGACCTGGGAAAGGTTATGGGTGGTGCCATCTGGCGTGACACCATTGACAACAGGGAAATAGAATCGGATGTATTCTTATACAGGGAGAAGGATGAGTATTTTAAGGCCATAGCCGAATCTAGAAGACCTTTGGTAAAGCAATTGGTAGATAAGGATACGCTCTATTTCAGTGCCGATACGCTTATAAGTGCCAAAGATAGTTTGGATGGCACCCAATTCATGGAGGCCGTCAGGTATGTTAAAATATTCAAATCCGATTTGCAGGCGGTGTGTGATTCCATGTTTTTTTCGGAAAGGGACTCCATTATTTTTCTGCATGGGAGTCCCATTGTCTGGTCAGATACTACCCAGTTTACGGCCGATACGATCAAACTTGTGCTAAAGGATGATGAAATCAAGGAGATTATAGCCAGTTCCAATGCCTTTATTATTTCTAATGAAGTAGATGAATATTACAATCAGATTAAGGGTTCATACATTCATGCTTACCTCGACAGTAATCGACTTCAAAAGATGATAGTGCGGGGCAACTCCGAGAGTTTATATTTTATTAGAGACGAAGAAGATGCAATGCTGGGACCTACAAGGACAATATGCGGCCACATGGCTTTTTATTTTAATGCCAGTGACCTGCTTACGGTCAGGTATTATGCAGAACCTGATTCGGAGCTGATTCCAATCCAAAAAGCAAGTGCAGATGAATTGAGACTAAAAGACTTTAAATGGTCGGAACAGCTGAAACCAAAGCGATGGCAGGACGTTCTAAAAGTGAGCAGAAGTCTGGCAGGAACAGATGTTTCCAGAAAACCGCAGGATGAATACGAAAAAGATGTCAATGAAATAATAAAAAAGGCAAATGCGATAAAAGGAGGAAAGAAATGAAAACGCTGTCTCAATACATACTGATTTTATTATTGATTCCCTTTGCGATGGATGGCTCACAGCCATCAGCTGAAGCACTCATGAAAGAAGGCCTAAAGGCCATTGAAAAGGGCGATTATCAATGGGCCATCAATGTATATGATCAACTGGAGTCTCGGTCCGCTTATTCCAAAGCCTTATATATGAACCGCTCACTGGCTCACTATAAAAATTCAGAGATGGTTCTTGCCATCTATTATCTCGAGAAGGCTAGGAAACTATATCCATATGACTCGGGTATAAACAGGGCTTTATCAGGTTTACGGATTGAAGCCGGCATTGATATATTTGAAGTACCCGATTTCTTTCTCTCGGTCTATTGGAAAAAGCTGAGCTTGAGTATAAGTCCTGTCAGCTGGTTTATTATCCAGCTTATTGCAGGCATTCTTTTTCTATATATGCTATATCGCTGGCAGTTGGGGCGTGAGCGTCATCTCAAGCTGAGGGACTTTCTGCGTGCTCTTGCTTTGCTTTGCTTGTTTTTATTTGCTCTTGCGCTGGGCTATTCATCAGACGCTTACTACCACGATGATGCTCATGCCCTTGTGATGCTGCCTGAAGTGCTTTATGGAGCTGCAGATGCGAGGTCTGAAGCTATACGGGATTTGGTCCCCGGAACGCATGTCCAAATTCTGGATAGTCTTTCTGACTGGCACAAGGTGATATTGGAGAACAAAGAGGAGGGTTGGGTGATTTCCACAGTTCTGAGCGGCATATAAAAAAACGCCCGGGAGAATCCCAGGCGTTTGATATATTGCTTTATTCAGTCTTACACGTAGTAATTATCCTTCATCACCGGAGGCGTCATCGGATTTTAAAACGCCATTCTCGATTCGGGCTTGAAGATCTTTCAACTCATCCCATTTGGCTGCAGCAGCAAGATCAGCTTGCATTGGCCAGGTTGATGGGTTACGCGATGCGTATCTTGAACCAGCTGCATCCAAAACTTCCTGTAGTTTTGAAACTTCAGACTTAGCCAGATCAGCGAAAGAGGCGATACCTGCTTCAGCTAGTTTTTCAGCTATTTTAGGTCCTATGCCTTCAATTTTTCTCATATCGTCTCCTTTAACTTTAGCTGCTTTTGCAGGAGCTTCCTTTTTGGCTTCAGCTTTAGGAGCTGCAGGTGCAGCTTCTGCTTTCTTTGCAACAGTCTTCTTAACTGCAGGTGCAGTTGTCACTTCTTCACCCTTAGGAATGATATTGACAAAAGTTCTGCCCAATCGTTTCTTACGGAAGTTTACAGTACCGTCAACGCCAGCATGGATGGTAAAATCTTTACCCATGTAAACATTCAAACCTGGATGGAATTTTGTTCCTCTCTGTCTGATGATGATATTTCCAGCTTTGGCTTCCTGACCTCCAAATAGTTTGACACCAAGACGTTTACTATTACTGTCCCGTCCGTTATCCGTACTACCTACACCTTTTTTATGAGCCATTGTTTGAGATTTTCTTTTCTAAAATTAATTACGCTTTGATCTTTTCGATCTTGATTTTAGTGAAAGGTTGTCTGTGTCCGTTCTTTACACGATATCCTTTTCTTCTTTTCTTCTTGAAAACGATCACTTTATCACCTTTGACATGTTCAACGATGGTGGCATCCACTTTGGCACCCTTGATTGAAGGGGTTCCAACTTTGGTTTCTTTGTCTCCACCAGCCAAGAGTACATTGTCAAAACTCAGCTTGTCACCGGCTTCTCCATTCAGTTGATTGACAAAGTATTCCTTTTCTGCCTCAACTTTTATTTGTTTACCTGCTATTTCTACTATCGCAAACATGTCATATTATTTAGCTTCCGAAAAATGGACTGCAAAGATATGCTTATTTTATACTACTTTCAATAGTATAGTGTCATTTATTTTTAGCTTTTTTTAGCTTTTTCGGAGAGAGAAAATCATTTAGAATTAAGTTTGTTCTGAAACTGCGTCCATTTCTCTCCAGCTTCATTCTGATCTTTTTGCCTTCTCGCCCTTTTAATTTGTTGAGAATGTGTCTCAGGGAATAGAAATTAATGGGCCAAATTCCGAGTGATTTTATCATGTCTCCGGATCGGATTCCCGCATTCCAGGCGGGTGAACCTTCGATAACTTCTTTTACATAATAGTCATTGAGTTCAGGTCCAAAAGCATAGATGACGAGACCGCTTTTATCGTATTTAAAATCCTTGTTGTAATTTTTTCGTGCTTTGAGATACATGATGCCATTGACATTATCCAGGATAATGTGAAATCGCTCAAGAATGGGATTTCCTATCAGGCCGTTTCGTCCTTTGTAAACCTCAGGATTTATAAGCGTGTCTAATTTTTGAAAACTTGTAATGATATTATTGAAACTGAAATGTTCAGTGAATTGTAATTCCCGCATTTTGCTCAGGTAGCCCATGAGGTCGCCACCAAGTCCTTTTCCCAGATTGCCTTTGACAAAATAATCCGGCAGGGTCAATGAAGGATGGGTGTCTACAAAGAGCATGAATGGCAATGCAGCACCTGTATCTATTAATAATTTCAGATCGAGTTCAAGTCCATCGGCACGCTTCATCTTGCTTCTGACATAGGGTTTGTATTTGTCAATTTCAATAGAGATTTTTTTGAAATCCGGTTCAGTTGGTGGCCTAAAACTGTCTGCACTGTGCAGCGTCAACTTGCCTTTTTTATAGTCGATTCCCATAATCAGATTCCTGAAAAAGCGGGTTCCCAAAATGCCATGTATGGCTTCTCCAGTGAGCTCTTCGAGATGGAGGAAGTCTTCTTCCAAAACGATTATATCCCTGCTGACGGTTTGAGTTTTTTCAAGCTGCAAGGCCACATTACGGCAAATAAATGCATAGACCTCCCTTTCCAGATCGGAACCTACCAGATTGATGCGCTTTTCATATTCAATACCTAAGATGTCTGTTATCTCGCGGCGAAATAAAATGACATGTTCAGCGCCGGTGTCCAGGATAAATTTTAAAGGCAATGCTTTGCTGAAGCGCAGATTCAGGATGATAAAACCCTGTGAATATTCAAAATCAATCTCTGCCGGCTCTTTATCTTTGAGTATTTCGGGGCCCAGTACCTGGGAAATCGCAATTTGGCCGGTCATCACCAAAATGAAACCTATCATTGTTATAATCCTGCCAATTCCTGATTTTATCATTGTACCTCGACCTTGTGGCTCATTTATATAGATGAGTGTCTAAGTGTATAGTAACTATAAAGAAATAACAATTGTATATTTTATGACGATCCTTATGGAGAATAACACAAGATTAATTGAATATAAAGGCTAAAAGCAAGAGACACAGCACTGAAAAAACAAGATATTGTGCGAAGCGTAAGATTGAGCTGTAATTGAATTTCAGGTCACTTCTCGCAATCATAAAATGCCTGAAGCAGTCGGCAAATATGAGTTTGAAGAGTGCGGAACTCTTAGAGGGCTCAATACTTTTTGATGATTCAATCCATTGATTGAATTGCTTCCTGCCTATTACGTCAGGAATAAGTCTGGTAGCCAGGTTCATCGATAAGGCTGTCGAGCGAACGCTAGATTTATTCAAGCTGTTTCTTTCACCGGATGAATTCATAGCTGCCCATATATAATTTACGCTTTTGGATTTCTTACTATCCAGTAAGACGCGATAGAGCGCCTGCCTTATTGCATCAATGTATATGCCGGCAATAGTATGAATGTCTTCCGGGGCTGTATCGAGATATTCTGCGGCATCAATGATTGTATTCTTGAATGATTCTCTTGCTGCTGTATTCAAATTTTAATGTTCATGCTTTCAGTGTAAAGAGATTTGTTGGCACATAAAATTGGTCTTTCTTCTTGTCTAAGATCGCAGAAAAATCGCCAACTAGGGATTCCTTTTAAGCTTATTTACTATTATTAATGAATATCTGATATTGTGACATAATTCAATCAGTGGATATCCAGAAGCTAAAAGAAATAGAGGCAGCACTTTTAAAGATGGAAGATAATGCTGACGGGGGGAATTTACAGCTGGAAAAGATTCTCCATTTGTTCAGCTTTTTCTTCGAGTGCATTACTGAAAACAGGAATGTTGCTTTTGCCAGCCTGTTTTCAAGGATGGTTTATACGTCAGTGCATTTTAATTATAATCGCACCCTTACCGGATTAAATCACTATTTCAGGAGGCTTTCAGAAAAAAGGGAGGATCACAGCTTTTCAAATAGAGATATGGAGGAGCTTGGTAAAACGCTCTTATGGCACAACCTTCGGCATTTTTACAAACTCAATATTCCCAAGGCCTATTCAATACTTCCCGAATTCAAACAAAATAAAAGCCAGAGCTGGGAATACCGGCGTGTGGTCAGAGCATATATTATCGATATTTCAGAACATCAGCACCATGGATTGCAGCTAAAATTCATTGAAGAGTTTGAAGAGCAGCATGAGCAAATGGCCTATGTCAATAATGATCAGTTTTCAAGGCAATTACTGAAAGCAAAACAGTTTTTGGAATTACCCTTTTCAGCGAGTCTTATTGACCTGAGAAAAAAAGAGTCTTATTGGGAGGCATCCGGCATTGTCCTGGAGCCTGATTTCCTTGTTGGCGTAACAAGTATTTCTGAATGCTTTCAAGGCAATGACGCACATGCTATAAATGCAGTAGCAAGCAAGTTGATACCTGTGGAAGCCAATCATCACTTGCTGATGGGTAATGTAGTCAATTACATTTTTGATGAATTGATCCACAAGCCTGTTACACCTTATGATGAGTTGGTCAAACAAGTTTTCAACACTACGGCAGTTTCTTTTGCACTTATGCATGATGAGGATTTAAGACGATTTCTTGCGAAGCTTAAACAACATTATACCCACTTGGTCCGCATTGTCAGCAATGAATTGCCAGAAACGGCTATGGCTCCTGACCGGTCTTTTCTTGAACCCAGTTTTTATTCTTGTGAATATGGCTTGCAGGGTAGACTGGATCTCTATCATTTTAATCAGGATGATGAGCAGTCCGATATTGTTGAACTTAAGAGCGGTAAGCTCTTCAGACCTAACAGTTACGGACTCAATGAAAACCATTTCATTCAAACCCTCTTATATGATCTCTTGCTGGAGTCTGTTCACGAGGGCAAGGTAAGATCAAATAACTACATATTGTATTCCTATCTGGATGAAGGGAATCTTAAATATGCGCCAAGAGTTCGCGACAGGCAGATGAATGCGCTCTATCTAAGGAATGATATTATATTGTCTGAATGGATTTTGTCAGGAGATAATGATGACATTCTTAAGAGCCTGTTATCCTATCTCGATCCTGAAAAAATTCCTGAGGGTTTTAATTTTCTGATTCGGGATGCCAGGCACTTTAAATCCGTTTACGATGCATTGACCGATCTCGAAAAACTGTATTACAGGAAATTTGTTTCTTTCATAAACCGGGAATATCATCTTTCGAAAAAAGGGCAGCACGGTCTATATACGAATAGCGGGCTTGCCTCACTTTGGCTTGACACCATAGATAACAAAAAGGAGAAGTTCATGATCCTTTCGGATATGGTTATTGAAAGCAATGAGGCGGCCAACGATAATCCGACCATTAGTCTTAAATTTTCAGAAAAGTCTTCACGGCTGAGCAGATTCAGGAAAGGTGATATTGCCGTGCTCTATCCTGAAACGAATTCCTACCGAGCTGTATTAAGGCATCAGATTTTTAAATGCACTATCATCGACATCTCACAAGAGGGCCTTACTGTTCGACTGAGAGCCCGTCAGAAGAATCATGATTCTTTCAGGAAATATAAATTCTGGCATATTGAATCGGACACTCTGGATAGTGGTTTTCTTAAACAGTTTCACGGTCTCTTCGGCTTTATCTCCTCAAGTCCTGACTTCAGAAGACTCTTGTTGGGACTTGAAGCTCCCGGTAAAAAAGAAGTCAATCTGCAGAGATATGAGAATTCAATATTAAGTCCATACCAAAGTGAAGTTATCAATAAAGCGATAGCAGCTGAAGATTATTTTTTGCTGTGGGGTCCGCCGGGAACAGGAAAGACAAGCATCATGCTGCGATGCTTTTTGGATCATTATTTCAATAATTCGAATTATAACATTTTACTTCTGGCATATACGAACAAGGCTGTTGATGAAATCTGCGCATCGATTGACAAGCTATTGGAAGGCCGGTATATAAGGCTAGGTTCACGGTATTCTTGTTCAGAGAAGTTTACCGACAAGCTTCTATCAGCACGCATGGAGGGCATTCACACCAGGGAGGAAGTACTGTCCTTGCTACAGTCTCACCGCGTATTCGTATCTACGGTGAGCTCTTTTCAGGGACGTGAAGAGATTGGGAAGATTAAGAACTTTGATCTGGTCATTATTGATGAGGCAAGTCAGATTCTTGAGCCTATGTTGGTCGGGATGTTGGCGCGCTTTGAAAAGTTTATCCTGATCGGTGATCACAAACAGTTGCCTGCTGTTGTTGTCCAGGATAGTGCTTTGTGTGTTGTCGCTGATGAGGAATTATCAGATAGAACAGGACTTAGGAATTTATCAAATTCCTTATTTGAGAGGCTGTATGCGCGCTGCTGCGCCATGAATTGGGATTGGGCTTATGCAGCTCTTGACCGACAAGGGCGTATGCATAAAGATATCCTTGCATTCGTCAGTCCTCAGTTTTATGAAGGCAAGTTGGATATTATTGATGGAATCGCTAGATTGAGTTCAGAATTATCATTGAAAGACTTTGATAGATTATCCCAAATTCTGATCCAAAACAGGATGATCTTTGTGGATACGCCCCTGGATGAAACGCTCACTCACAAGACGAATGAAACGGAAGCCGATCTTGTTTCCATTATTATAGATCACTGGACGAAAATATACGATTATAATAATAAGCCATTAACGCCAGGCTCAATAGGTATTATAACACCATTCCGTTCACAAATCGCAGTTATAAGAAATAGGCTTGGGTCCAGGCTAACACAGGATCTAAGCATTGATACGGTAGAACGATATCAGGGGGGAGCGCGAGATCATATTCTTATATCGCTGGCTGTTTCCAAGGTACAGGCCCTTGAGTCTATAAGTAATGTATCATCGGAAGGTATTGATCGTAAACTGAATGTAGCGCTAACCAGGGCAAGAGAGAATGTTATTATATTTGGAACCAAGGAATTACTTGTCAAAAATCGGATTTACAAGGACTTGATTGAACACTGCTATAACCTTACGCATTTAGAAATATTAAGGAGTTTGGAATGAAAATACTGATGGTATGCCTGGGAAATATCTGTAGATCTCCAATGGCTGAAGGCATTTTAAAACATAAAATTCATGTCCTGGGCCTGAATTGGCAGGTGGATAGTGCAGGTACCGGAAGCTGGCATGTAGGAGAGGCACCGGATCCAAGATCTATCAGTACATCCAGCGAAAATGGTATTGACATCAGTGATCAGAGAGCACGGCAATTCAAGCAAAGGGATTTTGATGCATTCGATCTGATCCTTGCTATGGATAGCTCCAATTATAATAATATAGTCCAGCTGGCTCGCGAAGATTCTGACCGGCAAAAAGTAAATTTGTTGCTCAACTACAGTCATCCTGGACAAAACAGGGCGGTGCCTGACCCGTATTTTGAAGGTGGTTTTCAAGCTGTATTCGAAATGATAGAGGCGGCAGTCGACGGACTCATCCGTGACACTGCAAGCGATGAATGAGGACGCTTACCATATTATAGTGACAGGCAGAGTCCAGGGGGTCGGGTTCAGGTATTATACCAAGAAAAAGGCGGATAAACTATTCCTTAAGGGATGGGTGCAGAACCTGGGTGACGGCTCCGTTGAAATATTTGTAGAGGGTGCAGTTGAAGGCATCAACGCTTTTATGGAATGGTGTCATTACGGGCCTTCCAGTGCAGAGGTAAAAAAACTGGATTACAGCAAATCAAATCCCGAGGAATTCACGGACTTCCTGATAAGGCGCTGAATTCAATCATCAATTTTATAGTACGACTGTAGCAATTGACTCAAAGACTCAATGCCAAGATCCTTCATCTTAAGGATATTCATACTGGGTACAGAGGCTATGTCAGGATGCGATTTTATTGTCCTTCTGACATCATCCACATACAGAATATGAATTAGAGGGTAGGGCGAGCGATTTGTATAGTGAGTGGGAGCCGAAATTTTTTCCTCATTAAAAAGATATGCAGGGTGGAAGCCAGCTAATTGAAAAGTGTTGCTCAATCCAGATTCTTCCAGCAGGCTTTCTGCTTTTTCAAATACCTCAAGGTAGCTTTCAAAATCTTCTGGAGCATTTGGAAGGATAAGAATTGAAGTGGAGAAATCCTTATTCTTTTCCAGTTGTTGCAGGGTATTCCAAAATGCAATCAATTGCATATGTGCATCATCAGAAAGCTCCAGGCTGAAGAGTATATAGCCGCTATCGAATACGGATTTAGCAAAAGGGCATAGATGAAATCCGATTACGAATTCTGCAATCCACTTTTTTGTAGCACTGATATAGTGCTCCTCACTATTCATCGATTTCTCCAAAGACCGAACTTACAATCTCCCCATTCAAAAATTCCAGGGCTGGTATCTGACTTTGAAATACAGGCCCTTTAAGTTTATTTTCGAGAAGCATAAGTGCCATCTGGCAAAGAGGTGCCGCTGTGGTTGTCTGTATCGCCCGCAGTTTTATACCATTTATTTTTGAGGGATTGACAAAAATGCTTTTTTCCAATGATCTAAGCTGCCCGCCACTGTCTTGTCCTTTTACCGATGCAAATACAACAACAACATCATCTTCGACGGCTGGTATTTGTGATTGCATGGTTCTGTTAAGGAAGGCAACTTTATCTTCCCCTTCCGGTGTTTCTTTAAGAACTGATCTGACCCATTTATAGTGACCTGGATATCTAAGGGTTTTATACCTGAGATTCTTCGTTTTACCAGCTAAGGCTTTTGGAAGATCAGCGGCACCTCCCGAAGTGTAATCGTCTTCATAGGCTACACCATCGATGAGGATCATTTCCGTTTTAGAAAGGGATGGTATGTATTTGGTCTCGTAGTCATCCACAACAATGGCCTGCTTTACATATTCTGTGGCTACACCAATAGGACTCCATGTATATGCGTAGAAATACGGTTCAGGAGCGTGCTTTGACAGCGCACCCACTTTCATCTCAATGGTATCTACTTTATCTACTTTATATTTCTCTGTAAATCTTTGAAACAGGTGATTGGCGAGGACATTGATGTATCCGGGTGCCAGGCCGGTTTGCAGGACAAATCCCGTGTCACATGACTCGGCTATTTCAGTTACCATATCCGTTTCCCTTACATATTCGGTGAGGTTGGCATAATGGCAGTTGTATTTTTTTGCCAGTTCAGCTAATCTTGGCGCCTGACTGCCGGGCAGGCAATCAAGAATGACATCTGTTCTTTCCAAAAATTTTGAGAGATCATCATTTTCCCCTTCTTCAGGGAAAAGAAAAGGACTGCACACTGATTGGCCCGTTTTTGAATTGATTTCCGAAGCTGATTTTTCAGCATTTTCAAGGAATCTATCGCCAATAAATATATCGAGGTCTTCTGCTTTGTAGTTGCTCAGAATTACAGCTGCAGCGTGGCCAATGCCACCGGCTCCAGCAATCATAATGCTATGTTTATTCATTCTTCAGGGTTTGGCGCAAAATTAAAATAATAGGCAGGATGGGCAAAAATAATTATTACATATTGTATAATATTATAATGCGTATACTTATTGATTAATAATAAAAAACATATGATATATTTTTATAATATGAAATATACGTCTATATTCGCAAAGTAATTGTTAATCTCAATCCCGGATCCTGATGGCTAAGAAAAAAACAAAAAGCGCTAGGAAAAAATCAACTGGTTCATTCAATTTAAAGGATGAGCGTATATTCAAGATATTGGGAATTCTGTGTTTCTTCCTTGCCCTTTATTTAAGCATTGCATTCATATCGTATTTCTTCACCTGGAAATCTGATCAGGATAAGGTTCTCCTGCTGTCCAGTGAGCTCCTTTTTGCTCCTAATATTACTGTAGAGAATTGGCTTGGACGACTTGGTGCATACACTGCTCATCTGTTTTTCTACTGGGGGTTCGGCTTAAGTTCTATCGTCTGTCTATTTCTATTGGTCAGATTGGGATTATGTCTTGTTCTGAAAGGATCATTTGCCAGCTTTATAAATCTAAGTTGTAAGGCCATTCTTGTGATGAGCTTTTTTTCATTGGTACTTGAATTTATTTTCAGAAGTTCGGAATTCAGTTGGGGAGGTGTGATGGGTTTTGCCATGTATTCATATCTGGCAAGCTTTCTTGGTCAGATCGGTGTGGTTTTGCTCATGCTTTTATTAATCAGTGGAAGCTTCATTTGGATAATCAATCCGATGATGCAGTTGGAACGGCTTCGATTTGCTACAGACCTGGGCAACTATTCCATATCCCGACTCAATTTTGTAGGCACACTGGAATCTATTTTTCCTGTCAAGGCAGGCAGCAGCACTAAATCAAAAAAGAAACAAACCACAGCTTCTTTATTATTTGATGACATAGAAGGATTGCAACCAACAACTGCAGGAAGTAGTGATTTTCCTGCTGAAGATAAATCTGAGGAAAGCCATTCAAACATGTTGGACTTCTCAGTCGATCAGGAGCAAGAGACTGCTCCCAAGCCTTCCTCCAAGACAGACAAGAATGAGCAACCAGAGCTTGAACTTGAGCTGGAGGAGCCTGAAGCAACTGCAGCATCCCAATCTCCAGGGGGTAGTAACACCTTGAATAAGAGTAATGTGCCGGATATGGACAGCGAGAAATTGTATGTCGAAGAAGAGAATCCGGATGACTTTGAGCCATATGATCCTACAAAAGAGCTATCAAACTATAGTTTTCCTGACTTTGATATGCTTGAAGATTACAGCGAATACAAAAAGTCTATCAACAGGGAAGAGCTGGAGGAAAATAAAAACCAGATTATCAAGACCCTGCTGAATTACAACATAAAAATCACAAAGATCAGGGCTACCATTGGTCCTACAGTAACCCTCTACGAGATTGTACCGGCACCGGGCGTTAAAATATCTTCTATCAAAAAACTGGAAGATGATATAGCTCTGAGCCTCGCAGCTTTGGGGATCCGTATCATTGCGCCTATCCCGGGGAAAGGTACGGTTGGTATAGAAGTGCCGAATAAGAACAAGCAGATTGTTTCATTCAAAGAAGTAGCCAGTTCAGATAAATTTCAGCATGCCAAAATGGATCTTCCAATCGTTCTTGGCAAGACCATTTCCAATGAAGTTTTTGTGGCAGACCTGGCTAAGATGCCGCACCTTCTCATAGCAGGTGCCACCGGACAGGGTAAATCTGTTGGTATCAATACCATATTGATGTCTTTGCTGTATAAGAAGCACCCTTCCCAGGTCAAACTGGTTATGATTGATCCTAAAAAAGTAGAATTGTTTCCATACAGCTACCTGGACAAACATTTTCTTGGCTTCTTACCTGAAGAGGAGGAGGAGACGATAATCACGGATACCAAGAAGGCGATCAAGACTTTAACCTCACTTACCATCGAAATGGATGAGCGGTATGATCTTCTTAAAAAAGCCAGAGCAAGGAATATAAAGGAATACAATGAAAAATATATCAACAGGAAAATAAGTCCGAAAGATGGACACAGATTCCTTCCATTCATTGTTCTTGTCGTTGATGAGTTTGCAGACCTGATTATGACAGCAGGTAAGGAAATAGAATTGCCGATCGCACGACTGGCGCAGCTGGCTAGAGCCATAGGTATACACCTTATCATCGCCACTCAAAGGCCATCTGTCAAAATTATCACAGGTATGATTAAAGCCAATTTCCCGGCAAGGATTGCTTACAAGGTTACCTCCCAGATCGATTCGCGAACTATTCTGGATCACAAGGGGGCCGAGCAATTGATTGGAAAAGGGGATATGCTCTTATCTGTAGGCAGTGATATTATCAGACTGCAATGTGCTTTCGTTGATACACCTGAAGTAGAAGAGGTCATAAAACATATCAGCGATCAGAGAGGATTTGCAGAACCATTTTACCTGCCGGAAGTAGCAGATGAAAACGGTGAGATGGGCGACAGCAATCTCAAATGGTCTGATCTGGATCCTATGTTCGAAGAGGCATCAAGACTGATTGTTGCCAACCAGCATGGATCCACATCCATGATACAAAGAAAGCTCCAGTTAGGATATAACCGCGCCGGAAGGATTATGGACCAGATGGAAGCTCTTGGCATTGTTGGCGAATCCAATGGCAGCAAGCCAAGGGATGTGCTATTCTCAACGGAGGCAGAATTGCTTAATTATATTGAGCACCTTCGCGGAAATAACGCAGTCTAATCCTGGGGTTTGTCTTCAGTACCAGGCATCGTCATTTCATTCCCGTGTTCTTTAATATCATCCATGGTATCCATGAATGCCGTCCAGAACTCCTGGAATACAGGTTTCAGGTTATGACCTGTCCTGGCAGTCATTTCAGGAAGAGGATCCAGGAAAGGGTAACTTAATGAACTTTGTTTTTGAAGTTCGCTGACCAGATCCATTCTGTCCATGAAATGCAAGCCGTAGCTGATAATTACAGCATAGAGCAAACCGAGGACAGAAGCTCCCATGATTTTATTGAATAAGGTGATATTAAGATCCTTGAAGACAGATTCTATTTTCTTTCCAAGGAAACGGATGAGAGCCATGACAATAATAAATGTCAGTATAAACCCAATGACAAAAAGTACCGCAGGATTGAAATCCAGATTGTTCTGTAGGAGACGAATCAGGATAGGTGACAACTTAAGGGCTGCTACAATGGCAATTACAAGTGATAAGACGGCAAAGACAGTTTTGATGAGTCCCTGGTTAAAGCCCTGGTAAATTCCTATTGCCACAAGTATGCCTGCAATTATATCGATTATCATATATTGGATTTCTTATCTGAAATTATTTAAATATGTATGTATTTGAAAGCTCTTTATACCAAAGGCCTGAATTTTTGTACATATTGCATGGATTTACGTTTTAATTGATCTTATGAACCCGAAAGAAAGCTTCCTGTCTTTAATCTCTTTGTTCTCAGTCATTTCAGTAGTCCAGCTACAACCAAGCTCTCTGGACACGCTTCCCAGGGTCTTTACTGTGGGAGAATAAAGCCGGCAGTGTGAAGAGCTGGTTTCTGAACGTGAATTGCCTTTACTGCAAATTACAGCCATGTCTATGGACAATGTCAGTGAACCCTGGTTAAGCCTTATGAGAGAATTTGAAGTGCATGCCGAATCCGCAAGTTTTCAAACCCATGCTGAATTCCTGGCTGATAAGCCCTATGACATTTAACAGGCTTTTAAATGAATTAAATTGTTACTAAACATAAATTTGTGTTTCGTAGAACTTAGACTTATATGAAGATATTACCCCTATTAAGTATGATGCTGTGCCTGAGCCATGGCCTTATTGGGCAATCTTCTGGGGATAGCAATGAGCTTTCAGACCAGCAAGCCCTTGATATTCTGGAGAAAATCATGGATGACTATGAGTCTCATAATTCACATCACATAAGCTTTGATTTAAAAATTGAACTCCCAGGAGAAGCTCCCCAGACGAAAGAGGGAAGCCTCATCCAGTCAGGTGAGAAATTTGAATTGGATATCGATGATAAACTTATTATTTCGGATGATGAAACTGTCTGGCTTTATCTTAAAAACGATAATGAAGTACAAATAAATGATGCGGATTTTGGTCAAGATGGCGAGTATATGTCACCTAATACGATTTTCAATTTGTACAAGTCCGATGAATTTGTCTTTGCGATATTCCAACAAAGCTATGAAAATGGCAAGGCCATCACTCAAATCGAATGCAAGCCCCGTGACCCTGATTCAGAATATTCAAAGATGCGGTTGACTGTTGAAGACCACATCAATGCAGTCAAAAGATTCAAGATCTTTGCAAAAGATGGCAGTCGTTTTACCATGATCCTGAATTTTCATAAAAAGGATGTAAAACTGGAAGAAGGTACATTTCGCTTTGACCCTGAACAGTACGAAGATATTATTATAGAAGACCTTAGGTTTTAATCTTCTATTTTAAGGTAATTAAGAGTTTGGAGGTCCCAGTCTATAACCAAGCCTTCCGCCAGGCGTTCGGCAATTTTCTTGCCATAAAGATGTTCACAGAGATATAAAGCTGCCTCAAAAGACCTGGCACCACCCACGGAGGTAATAAACTTGCCATCATGTACAAAGAGTATGCTATCCCTTACATCCAATGCGGGAAACATTTGTTTGTATGCCCCTATATCTGATGGAAATGTGGTAGATGCTATTCCGTTCAGCAAACCCGCTTTAGCGAGTACGAAGGCTCCATCACAATGAGAGGTAACATATTCTGCTTCCATGGCTTCCTTTCTCAGCCAATTAATCATTTCATGATTGTCAAGGTCACTGTCCAGGTGGTGCTCTGCACTGGGTACCACCAAAATATCAGGTTTTGGGTAATTGCCTTTATAGCTGTAATCGGGTAATATTTTCAATCCTTCAAAGCTTCTGACCGGGTCCAGGCTTTGAGCAATGGTATAAACATTCATGGCCTTGATACCATCCCGGTACTGTGTATGCTGGAATATATCATACGGAGCGGTGAGTTCTGTATTATATACACCATCCATTATCAGGAAGGCTACATTGTATCTATCAGAACTTAAATCTTTATTCATTTGATTGGGCTCAGCTTTGCAAGCCATAAAGAGGAGCACTACATAAAAAAGGAATACGCAGAGGGCCTTCATCTTTTTCATGGAAAGATAAAAAAATAGCCCTCGGCTGAGGGCTATTTTTTTATAAGTTAATATCAGATAGTATGTCTTCCAATTGACCACTCAGCAATTCTGTGGCGCTGGCCAGAATTTCAGGGTCAGATGGAAAGGGCAGTGATACATCTTTAAGCCTGCCTATATCGTTGGCGCATATTGCTCTCCGATCCCCTCTGAACCTGACTGCTACATCCTCGAATTTAGATTCGGTAAAGAGTTTTTCATTGATGACCTGCTCCCCTGTCCGGCTGTCCTTTATGATCAGCTGAGAACGGATGAATCCCGATTTTTCTCTGAATACCTCCGTGATATGAGCTCGTATATTCCTGTAAACATCTCTTTTCAGTTTGTTACCAAGACTATCGGTTTTTATTTCACCATTGGCTTTTTTAACATACTCCCAGCCATCCTTGATTTTTTTAGTATCGGTATGCCTGTTTACATACTGTCTTTCAGGACTGGTAGAGGCGTCTTTGATACGAATTATTGCCGTAAAGTCATCATTTTCTATATCTGTAGTGTAAAACCTTTGCCAGAATCGCGAAGGCATCGACTCCAGTAAGTCTGACAAAATTCGCTTTGTCCATGCCGCTTCGCGATATTCTATCTTGTTTGAGGCCAGACGTATTTCTATGTCACTTATGCCGGCTTCACGCGCTTCAGCTAAAAGCCTTGCTGTATTTCTGTAGTTTCTCCTGTAAAAGGAAACTTTCTCCAGTTCGTAAAAAGCTTTTCGTGCCAGGTACATATCACCATCTAATCTGACCTGGTCCATCCAGGCTAAAGAGCGATCGTAATGATATCCGGCGGCGCCATCCAATGCTTCATTTTTAATATCTGCTGTCCTGACGAACTTGAATTTAGCCTGGTAACCATCCTTACTAATTAATGGTAAAAATGATTCAATACGGTTTTGCCTTCTTTCTATTTTTTCAATGATAGATACCACATCCTTCCAATAGTAAGGATTGTCTTTCGCTTTCAAACTTGCTATTATTCTCAGGTCACTTTCATTGATCTTTTCAAAGGCTCTTTCCAGAGCTTTGACATGTTTAGTCTTCTTGTGCTTTTTGCCAGACAGGCGGTCGGCAGCAAGAAATATGGCTTCATCATATTGACCTTTGTCTACAAGTTTTTCTACAGACTTGCAGGAACTTATCAAGACCAGTAAGCTAAAAAAGTAGAGTAGTTTTTTCATAATCAGCTGTTTTTGAATTTAGAATCAAACCAAACTTTTCAGTAGAACTATGTCACTAGGGAGATGGGTAGATTATGGGTTAAAGTTACTACGGAGCTGGCATTTAATAGCTTTTTAACGGATTTCTTAAAATTCTTGAAATCACTTGTTTAATTCGCTGGTCAGCTCATCAACATTTTTGATAGCCGAGAATCGCCGTTGAATTTCAAATCGAGTGAATTCCTGATCCGCTTTAAAGCCAAATCCGAAGCTGGTATCGCCCTGGGCGGGTTGCGCAATTTTGACGGCTTTGCTGGTATACAGTTCTTCGGCATTTTCATCCCAGATCAATTCGCTGGTCATCAATTGGTCGTTTCTTTTATTGTAGAGCACCACATTATCTTCAACGAATATTTTTTTTGCGTTTTCCTTCCTGATGGCGTAATCGGCTTTGAGCCAGCTTTTCGGTTTTTTACGATCATCCAAAAACTCAACAAGCAGACCTTGCGGAAACTCATCGTAATTTTCACCTCTTGATTCGTAACGCTTCAGAGCAGGGCTTGTAATTCTGACGCGTACGATGGCAGAATCGCTGTAAAGGATCGTAACATCTTCAGCGATTTCTATTTTCATATCATGCTTAGGCAATACAGCCCTTAATTCCTTGGGCTCATTGGTACAGGCTAGGACAAAGAGTATGCTTGATATGAAGAAAAGGCTACGCATTATTTCAGTACAGTTAGATCTCCAGAATAGGTGATGACTTCATCATCAATAAAGCGTATTCTTGCCAGCCAGACAAATACACCAGGGTCAACCAGTTCGTCTGTATTACCACATCTTCCGAATCGACCATCCCAACCCACTCCTGTATCCGTAGGTGATATACCTTCACAGATAAATATCTGGTTACCCCAACGGTCATATATACTCAGCTCTTCGACAAGCTCAACCTGCCTTCCAAGACCCAGTGTGAAAACACTATTGCCATCTTGAGTTGTAGGTGTGATGACATTTGGAAAATACAGTTCACGTATGATCTCTGTGGTTACTGTTACAAAGTCCTGGGCGCTGCATCCATTTTCGTCTATGACAGTAAAGGCATATGTCGTTGTCCCCGGAGATACCACTTCAGGGTTGAGGCAATCTGTACAGCTCAAGCCATCCGGCGGTGTCCAGAAGATACTGTCTCCCGGGTTGACAGGACTGTATTGTGCATTAAGGTTGCCTGAGTAACCGAGATTTACGGTTATATCCGGACCTGCATCAGGCAGGATGGGCTCTGGTTCTTCTATGACAACTGTTGTTGTGACCTCGCACCCTTTAATATCCTGTACCGTTAGTTCGTAAGTGCCTGGATCAAGAGAGTTGAATAGGCTATTGGGAACAAATTCACCTCCGTTCAGGCTATAGTTGTATTCTGGCGCTCCCATGAGGCCATTGACAGTAGCTGATCCATCGCCTTCTCCAAAACATGAAACGTCTGTCGCACTGGCGATGATATCCAGTGTTGATGTATCCATGCAACAGGCAGCGACATCGACATCCAGTATCTTGGTTACTATGCAGCCCATGGTTGTCTCTACTGTCAATGCAATCGATTTGGTCCCGAAGGACTCATAGATTATGGTATGAGGTCCTTCTCCGGCAGCAACCTGAGGCTCGGCACCCACACCGAAATTCCAGGCATAGTTGATTATAGGGTCAGCCAGGGATTGTGAGCTATTTGTTATCTCTATCCGTTTATCGCATTCGAATGCATCAATGGCAAAAAGATCAAAATCTGGTTCGGGGCCCAGGAAAGTTCCTGTCCCGCCAAATTCAATAGAAAATCCCAGTCCCGATGTAGAGAAGTTCATGACCACTAAAGCATACGATTTACCCGCTTCCATGACTATTTCCGAAGCAAAATTATTGTTGCCGGGCTGACAGCCGGGGAGTTCAGATAAATCTCCATCCGTTGGCGATAATCCGGTCGGTCCGTTGCATATTTCCCAGGTAGGGAAGGGATCCGTCACCCCATTTTGTCCGTTGGCGCCAGAAGCCATACACCGGATAAGCTCCTTATTGGCGCAGTCGTCCAGTCCATTGGGTAATTCAAACAAGGCGAAGTCTATATCATCGGATTCAAAGCCAGGTACGTAGTTGTTGGGTGTCAGTATAAAGTTGAGTGTTCCTGGCTGGTCACATGTCCATTTATACCAGGACGAATTGAATTCGCTGGTCAGGCAAGCACCAGGGAAGCCATTGAGCTCTGTGGCATCATTACCTGCCGTTGTAAGGCTCTCAACCTGGAATGGTGATTTGTCACAAAGAATCACAGCATCAGGGCAATCGGATTCAGGGGAAGGAGGCGCAATAAAATCATTGATGCATAATTTGAATGTGCCTTCGAAGCCAACGCCCGATTCAACCAATAGATAATAACGTTGACCTATAGTCAAACCCGATACGGTAAATTCATCTTCGAAGCGCGCACGGCCCGGTGAACACGATATATACTGTAGGTTATTACAATCACCGGTAAAAAGAGCCATTTTGGGATCTTCCAATGTTCCGAAGGCTCCGCCGCTCAAGAGACGAACTATTATGGCCGGTTCGCTTGGAACAAAAGAAAACCACACAGCATTCTGATAGTTGATAAAGCAAATATCATTGAATGGTGGGTCAATTGTTCCGCCCAGATTGGAGTATTCCGCATCGTCAGAACAGTAATTATCTACAGATGCAATATTGATACTGCTTACACAATCATCATTGCTGGGCGTTTGGCTGTAGCCAAACACACAAAAAAAGATGATCGGAATGCATAAATATTTATTCATACAGTTGATTAAAAGGACTGCTACAGTTTAATGTTTACAGTATCCATTTTGTTTAACGTCCACAAGGTATTGTAAAGTCCTTAATTGTATTAATTAAGATACTTTTAATAGGTTTATTGTCCAGCAAAAGGGCGGTAAGACCAACTTTTTGTCTTGAAGACATATTTTTAGGCTTTAAAGCCATTAAAATTAAGTCATAATTATGCTTTACCTGGTTCCGGTACCTATAGGCAATTTAGAAGATATAAGCTACAGGGCTGTCAGGCTGCTCTCCGAGGCCGATATCATCCTGGCTGAAGACACGAGAGTGACGGCCAAACTTCTCAATCATTACGGCATCAAGAATACGATGCGTTCATTTCATGCACACAACGAACATGGCAAATTATCTGCGGTTATGCATGAATTGGAAGCTGGAAAGAATATTATCCTAGTTAGTGATGCAGGGACTCCGGGCATATCGGATCCAGGATTTTTATTGGTCCGGGAAGCTATTGAAAAGCAAATAGAGTTGACATGCCTTCCGGGAGCAACGGCTTTTGTGCCGGCTCTTGTAATGAGTGGCTTGCCATGTGATCGTTTTTATTTTGAAGGCTTTTTACCACACAAAAAGGGCCGAATGACCAGGATTAATGCTCTGCTTGAGATGCCGTGTACTGTAGTGATGTACGAATCACCACACCGTATTGGTAAGTTACTGCAGCAGTTGTCGGAGGCAGGAGCGGGAGAACGGCGCATATGTATCAGCAGGGAGATTTCAAAAGTGTATGAAGAAAACATACGTGGGACAGTTCAGGAAGTCCTGAAACAACTTGAGGAAAGAAACCAATCGAAAGGAGAGATTGTCGTATGCCTTGAGGCATCCGGAAGCTGAACCAAAAAATAGGATTACAAGCTCATAGCCAAGTCCAAATGTAAACTGATAAAATTTTCTTAAACTTGCCTTTGATTCGGGTACAAGAAAAAATCCCTCCTATAGAAGGACAAAATTTTCAGCTTAAGAATAATTGATGGATAATACTCCGGCAAGCAAGCCTAATCATATTGTTTTCATTGTTGCAGATAGTTTGCGTTATGATTCAGTTTATTCTGGTGATGGGGTAGGGGCGAATTACCTCGAGGAGAATGCTATCCAATTTTTAAATGCCAGTTCTCCGGCCTGCTGGACGCTGCCATCTACAGCGAGCTTGTTTACAGGCTGCCTGCCTCATGAGCACAAGGCGACTACACAGACGCGAGCATTAAAAGACAGTGCCCTGACGCTGGCGCAGGTCCTCAAACAACAGGGATACAGCACATATCAGCTGAGCTCAAACATTGCCACCACTGAAATATTTGGTCTTCACAAAGGCTTTGACAAAGTGATCAAGACTTGGGACCTGGCTGAGCAAAAGGGATTGAAAATATCTCAGCTCTTTGTACTTCTTGGGAAGCGTAGAATCCGAAAAAAATTATTCTCCCAGGATGCTATCAAAGAGAGTTTGTCTTCCGATATCCGTGCCGGAAGTGTGTGGTTCAGATCGTATTACCAGATCATATTTGATCATGCACGGACCATAATGGCCGAACATGATAAGAAGAATGAAAAGGCTTTCCTGTTTTTAAACCTTATGGAAACGCATTTTCCGTATCACATAGATCACGCGTTTAGCTTATCAAGCTCCAATCCATTTAAAAACATCTCGGAGCTAAAGACTATGTTTAATATAGTGAACCAGACTTTTTTGACTAAAGAAAATTCATTGCCACCACAAAAGGCATTAAAAAAGGTGAAGTCCCGTCAGCGGAAGAGCTGGGAATTGATCAGACAGGACCTCGATGAATTTATACGGTCCATACATGAGGATAAAAACAATCTCGTCGTCTTCACCTCTGATCATGGTGAAAATTTTGGAGACCAGAACTGGGTATACCATTTTTCCAATGTTACAGACGCTTGTACGAGAGTTCCGATTTTCTGGCTTGACAATGATACGCATCAAAGTGGCGTCAAAAATCATTTGACCAGTTCAAGGTTGCTGTTCCATTCCCTGGCCAAGAAAGCAGGTTATGATCAACTTAATGGTCAGGATTTATTTGCCGAAAATATTTTCAGCATTCCGATTTCTCAATCCTATTGGTACAACAATCATGGTAAAACCCTCGATAAGTACAAATACAACCAGTTTTGTTTTCATTATAACGGAACCCGTTATCTGAAAAAGAATGGAAGCTGGGCTTCTGCGCCAACTACGCAATATGACGATAATGGTGTTGAGGAGAGTTTCAAAAGCTATGACCAGGGAAGTATCGACCCTTTGATTGATTTTGTCGATGATACTGAAGTACGCAACTATATCAGCAAACATTTGAAGGAATACTCCGAATTTGAATCCAAAATCAAACGATAAGCCCTCGCTTATCTAGCTGATGCCCTATTCTCAACAATTTGGTTTTCAGATTTTACGTAGATGCAAAATTGAATCTCCAGTCTTATTGATTGATTTAAGGGTATTTTTCTAGAGGCTATTATTCAATAAGTCATGACTTATTTCCTTAGTAGGAATTTTGCGTATACTCGACGTAAAAATCCCGCCGTTCATCTTATCGTTGTAACTCTCCCTGAAAAGTTCTCGTTTTAAAACTGAACATTCGAAACTAATTCTTCAAAAAAAAGAAAAATGAATACACGAAAATCCTGCTTGTTGAGTCTGATACTTTTTGCCTTTGTTTCTTCAGCCACATTTGCTGTAGAATCGGTTGCAAAGGACCCTGCTTCTGTCAATGAACAAATCTATAAGCTTCTTAAAGGTATGGACATAGAGAACCTGGACGAAGGCATGATCTATATCGATTTTATGCTTAATGATAAATCTGAAATTATTGTTTTATCAACGTCCAACGAAAATCTTGATTTGACACTCAAGTCTGTGTTGAATTACAAAACACTTAAGTCCAGTGAGTTGGATTATTATAAGAAATATACCGTTCCTGTAAGGATCGTCAAGAAATAAAAGAATGATTTGTATTTAGTAAGTTAAGCCGGCCTTTCGAAAGCTGAAAGGCCGGCTTTTTTATCAAATGCTGAGAGAGTTATTGATCTCTGTTCTTATCAATCGATCAGACCGATACTAGATTCGGTATTAACAGGAGAATATGCGTGCGAGGAGTATCCTCTTTTTTATGTCCTGATTATTTAGCACCAGATGATCAAAATATTGTTTTAATCGCTTTCTAAGCTATAGGTGTTATTTTAAGTTGAACAGCCTAAGCATGATTGGTAAGTCTTGAATGGGCTAGTAGTTGTCTCAATGGCCAATTAAACTCAATATGTCATCTATCTGTTCAGAATAGAAATCTTCGTTGCAGGCTTCAGCCAGGGCATAAAAAAACCGTGCAGTCAAAAACTGCACGATTTATATGATTAGTCGGTTTCTAATTCAATTATTCAGGAACAGCTGTAGGGTCAAGAAGATCGTAGAACTGACCCAATTTAGGCAGAATGATCATTCTTGTTCTTCTGTTCATAGATCTTCCTTCAGCATCATCGTTTGAAGCTACAGGGTTGTATTCAGATCTGCCAGCAGCAATAATTCTAGCAGGATCTACATCGAACTCATCAACAAGAACTCTAACAACGGCTGTTGCTCTTTTTACACTCAAATCCCAGTTATCCTGGACGGCATCGGTACTGATAGGCACGTTATCGGTGTTACCTTCAACCATAACTTCAAGATCAGGTCTGTCCTGGATGATCTGAGCTACTTTTCCAAGAACTTCTTTAGCTCTCTTAGTCAGGTTAGAACTACCGCTATAGTATAGCATCTTATCAGACAAGTTGATGAAAACTGCTGTTTTGTCAACCTGCACATTAACATCTTCATCAGCGATGCCATTAGCCAGGGCACCTTTTAGGTTAACCGCCAAGGCTAGGTTGATTGAATCGGCTTTAGACTTGGCAGCCTGGAGCATTTGAATGTATTCATCTTTGCCTTTCAATTGAGCTAAAGTTTTGTTGATATTCTCATTGGCAGACTTTGAAAGAACTGTCAATTCACCAACTTGCTCAAGTTGCTTGTCTCTCTGAGCTTTAACATCTTCCAGTTGACTTCTTAGGTCAGACATTTGCTCTTCTCTAAGGTCAAGTGTTGTACTGTTTGTTTTAAGGTCAGATTTCAATTTGCCGTTTTCATCCATCAACTCATTGATTTTCTCACCAGCTTCACCCAATTGCTCGTTGGCTAGATCAAGTTCAGCCTGCACGGGGACCAAGGCTTCTTCTATTTTCTTATTGGTTGCGCATGAAGCGAAAAGAATAAGAGAGAATAATAAGACACTGTATTTCATAACTTATGTTTTAACTTTTTTAAAGGGTATAAAATCTTAGGAATTATCCTTTTTTCTTAGTGATGCAATATTAACAGATTTTTGCAATCTATTAAAGAATATCAAGCGATTATTAAACTGATTACCAGTGAATTTTCAAAATTCCTGTATAATTACTTATGCTATTAAAATTAATCATAATATAATATCTCCTATCATTTTTCGATTGTGATTATTTTACCTGGGCTATTTGTCCAGTATTTGCAGGCGCGCATAATTGAGCATTATGCGTTTTTCAGCGTTGTCATCGAGGTCTTTGAAGAGGATTGTAGCCACTCTGCGTTCGTCAATAGACTTTACTTCTCCTACTCCAAATTTCATGTGCAGCACTTTATGCCCTGCCTCTATGCTGCTGCTCGGATCGGGTTTAAAATCTTTAGGGTCAATAGCTAAGGCTTTTGGCTTGGCTGCTGCGACAGGTTTGAAGCGACCCAATATTTTTGGTGGACCGAATTCGACCTTTTTCTTGAGGCTGATCGTGTTTTCAATATTGTCATTTGAAATCTCATCAAGGAATCTGCTTGGATCATTGAAGCGCATCTGACCATATTGATAGCGGCTGTTGGCATAACTCAGAGAAAGGTGTTCTTCTGCTCTTGTGATAGCTACGTAAAACAGCCTCCTTTCTTCATCGAGTTGATCCGGTGAAGAAAGAGAAAGGTATGAAGGAAAAAGGTTTTCTTCCAGCCCTACAACAAATACGGATCTGAATTCCAGGCCTTTCGCTGAATGCACAGAGAGAAGCGTTACAGAATCTGCATCTGTACTGTCTTCATCCTGGTCCGTCATCAATGAAATGGTTTGCAGGAAATTGGCCAGTGTTCGTTCCTGTCTGTTGATATCTTCCCCTTCATCAAGCACATCGTCTTCGACAAATTCCTGGATACCGTCAAGCAAGGCATTGATGTTTTCAATCCTGTTCTGTGCCTCCATACTGTTTTCAGCTTTCAGGAGGTCGACTATGCCACTCTTCTTCACTACATGAAGAGCTGTTTTGTAGGCATCTTCCGTAGCGGCTTTCTGTTGGGCAGACTTTATGATATCGACAAACTTACCGACGGAAGTCTTAGCCCGTGCTGACAGATGAATCTGTGCCAAGCACTGCCACATAGATATTTCATTGTCATCAGCCAGCTGTGACAACTTAGCAATTGTTGTTTGTCCAATCCCTCTCTTGGGATAATTAATCACTCTTTTAAGCGCTTCATCATCGCGAGTATTGACTGCCAGTCTAAGATATGCCAGCACGTCTTTGACTTCCTTCCGCTGATAGAATGACAGACCTCCGTAAATCCTGTAAGCTATATTGAAGCGACGCAGGTGCTCTTCAAAAACTCTGGATTGCGCATTGATCCGGTAGAGGATAGCTATATCGCTGTTAGCCAGGGAGAATCTGTTTTTTTGTTCTATGATGGCATTGGCTACTATCCGCCCTTCTTCCGTATCGGACATCGCCTTTAGAAGTTTTATTTTATTGCCTTCTATCCTGTCTGTCCAGATCTCTTTTTTGATCTGTTTTTTATTGTATGTGATGACATCATTGGCGGCTTGTACGATATGATGTGTCGACCTGTAATTTTGTTCGAGCTTGAAGGTTTGAACTTCAGGGAAATCATGTTCAAACTGGAGAATATTTTCTATGGTGGCACCCCGGAAAGAATAGATCGACTGGGCATCATCTCCAACAATGCAGATGTTGTTGGGGCTTCCATTATATATTGACATGAGTTTGAGGATCTCGTACTGAAGGAAGTTGGTGTCCTGAAACTCGTCGACCATGAGATAGGAAAACTGGCGCTGGTATTTTTCGCGTACCTGGTCGGGGTTTTGATACAGCAGCCTGAACATCTGAAGCAAGAGGTCATCAAAATCCATAGCGCCTGAACGTTGACAGCGAGCTACATATTTATCATAAACCTTGTAGATCATGGGCCGTCTGTTCATCTTATCCTGTTCCATCAACTCGGCATTTACACCATACATTTTTGGTGTGATCAGATTTGACTTGGCCCCAGAAATGCGTGCTCTGACAGCACCTACATTGTAAGCCTTTGAATCCAGATTCATGGATTTAATGATCTCTTTAATCAGACTTTTGGAATCATCGGTATCATAGATTGAAAAGTCGTTGGGAAAGCCTATGCGATGCGCTTCGACTCTCAGAATCCTTGCAAAAATAGAGTGGAATGTACCCGCCCATACCTTGTGTGCGTCCGGTCCTGCAACTTTTTCAATCCGCTCCTTCATTTCGCGGGCTGCTTTATTTGTAAAGGTGAGAGCCAATATTTGATATGGGGGGACACCAGACCTCAGCAGATGAGCAATCCGGTATGTCAGCACACGGGTTTTGCCCGAGCCTGGTCCGGCGATAACCATGACAGGCCCATCAAGGTTGGTGACTGCCTGCCTTTGGACATCATTCAGTTCATTCAGGTAAGATTCTCCCAGTTTCATCTTTCGCATGGCGTAAAGATCGTATTAAAAATTAAAATATATCAATTCCTGTCCGGTCTATCAAAAGCTCCTATGATAGAAGTTTTCGTGAAGGCTATTTGCATGCTCAGCTATAATAGTATATTGCAATAAAATCATTGTTCTGGAACGGGTTATCAGGGATTTTATTCAATTTTTTATTTATCCAAGGATTGATTTTCGAAGGGATCATCCAGAGAGGATAGCACATCTCATTTCCTTGTTCTTCATCGTTTTTTTTGCTGAAATTATCATTGCTGGTCTGTTGTTTAATCTTATTGGCCTTGATACCGATCAGCATAAGATGAATGTTTTGCTTGACCAATTTGATAAGTGGCAGATACTTTTGATTGCGGTCATCATCGCGCCTATTGTAGAGGAATTTATTTTCCGTTACTATATAACCAAGCCCCTTTTATTCCTCCTGGGTGTGCCAATGTTATTGGCTGTCATTCCATTGGTCAATGCTTTCGGAGGCGTATTGCACTGGTATCTTGCATTACCGATTTCCTTGATTGCGATTGCGGTTTTTCTCCTGATCAGTTTTCAAAGTGAACTCAGAAATCTCTTGCTGATGCAGTACCTGGTGTATTTCCCATACATCGTTTATTTCAGTGCTGCACTATTCGCCTTTATACACATTTTTAATTTTGGGGGTGAGCTTGAATGGTATAGCACCCCTATCCTTGTGTTTCCACAATTTGTTGTAGGCCTTTTCCTTGCTTATGTGAGGGTGCGCAATGGCATATTTCATTGTGTGCTTATTCATGCCATCAATAACCTGATACCTATACTGGCTATTTTTTTGGTTCCCAATTCTGCATTGCAAGGATATTAGGACAGCTTGGCAATTATGCGGGCTGTCACTATGGAAACTAAATTTTCGCAATTCTTGTATTGAAAATGTAATATATATGGGGCAATGGCGGTTTTATACCACTTGAGTAGTGAGTTGAGGGCGCTTAGAATTTCTTATTCAAGGAATTTGTAAAAGCGTTTATCTTTGGCCTCAGAATTATTTATGCTGAGAGCACGATCAATTTATATTTCATTAGTAGTCCATTAAAACGGGAATTCTATGGAAGAGAAAACAAGGTATTCCGATGATGAACTCAAGGAGTTTGAGGCCATTATCGACCAAAAACTCGCCAAGGCAGAAGAAGAGCTAAACTACTATCTGAACCAGATCAAGGAGCTGGCAGAAAATGACGGCACCAAGGTAAAAGGCCTTGATGATGGTCAGGGCACAATCGAGTCAACGCGTTTACAACAAATGGCATCACGCCAGACCAAGTTGATACAGCATCTTAATAATGCTAAAATGCGGATCAGTAACAAGGTATATGGCATATGCAGGGAAACCGGCAAACTGATATCAAAAGCCAGACTTAAAGCTGTTCCACATGCTACGCTAAGTATAGAGGCGAAACAAAAACAAGCTCCCAGAGTATAGGGAGCCATAATCCTGTATTATTGAAGAGATCGAATATACTTATAATAATTATCGTATTGATACTTTTTCTGGATCAATGGCTCAAGATATATATTAAGATGAATTATACCATAGGCGGAGGATTTGACATCCTTGGTGCGAGTTGGGCTAAAATCCATTTTGTAGAAAATGAAGGAATGGCCTTTGGACTTAGCTTTGGTGGAGAAACAGGCAAGTACATCCTCAGCATCTTTCGTATTGTGATGGTGCTTTTCCTGATCTATTTTCTCAGGATGCTTATGAAAACCAATGAATCCTTCGGTTTGCAATTCAGCTTTGCACTCATTATTGCTGGTGCAGTTGGGAATATCATCGACAGTATGTTTTATGGTCTTGTGTTTTCAGAGTCCTGCTACCATTGCGGTATTGCAGAGTTTTTACCAGAGGCAGGCGGGTATGCCGGCTTTTTACAGGGGTCTGTGGTGGATATGTTTTATTTCCCGATGATAGACACCCATCTACCATCGTGGATACCATTTTTTGGTGGAGACAGATTTGCTTTCTTCAAACCAGTATTCAATATTGCAGACTCGGCAATATCTATAGGCGTTGCCTTGATCCTGATATTTTACAGATCGTATTTCCTAAATTCGGGTAAAGAGAAAAAAGCTGGAAATGGCTATAGCTATTGAAGATATAGCAAAAGATAATTTCTAGATTAAAGAAATCAAGCTTTTCCCAGGAAACGGTTTACCGCTCTCTCAGCTTTTGACAGCACATCATAATTGATATTATAATGTACATATTTACCTTCTTTCCTGGCATTGACAACACCGGCCAATCTCAACAAACGCAAATGCTGTGATGTGACGGATTGTTCGATTTGCAAGGTATTGTAAATCTTGTTGACGTTTATAACGCCTTTCATATCAATATATTCCAGGATTTTTAATCGGAGAGGGTGTGCTAAAGCTTTCATCAAAACGGTGGAATACTGTAGCTTCTGATGATCAAAGCTAACCTTAGTCTTCTTCATTAGTTTACTTAGTTTTCTTATTTATTATAGACCCTTATTACAAAGATGTAAAAACAGAATGAAGAAAAAAAATAATATTAAAGGTTTTTTTAAACTGTTAATCACTATATGTGACTGGTATACATATAAAAAAAGTTGTTAATCTGATTATGACTAACAACTTTTACCAGAGAAATATTACCCTGTTAAGATATATTACCCTGCCAAATCCTCAACTAGTTTGGAAATTTGGTTTAATCTGTCTTTATCCAAAGAATAATAAATAAACTTACCCTGCCTTTCGGTGATCACTACTCCAGCTCTTCTCAGGATAGCCAGATGCTGAGATGCAACAGATTGTTCCAATCTCAATTTGATATAAATGTCAGTTACAGTCATGGTCTGGCTGGAATCCAACAAATCAATGATTCGTTGTCTCAACTTATGATTAACAGCCCTGAGGACCAATACCGCTTTCCTGAGGTCAGCATAGTCCAACTGTATATCACTAGCACCTTTTTTCAGGGTAACAGTTTCGTTCTTCTTATTTCTCATAGGTAAGTTTTAATAAAGTTGATTTAATACGTTTAGCATTATTACCAAAACTGTACCAAAATGAAGACAGCTTGTTAATGTCATTGAAAATCAATGACTTATGACTAAATAAACTCATCTATTTGTAGAATAGTTGCTAAAAAGGCGCTTTTTTCGACTTGGTTATATTGGGGGACTTAAGGTAGAATGGCCTGAAATAGGCGGTATCCTCTATGTAATTATTATCCAACCGGTCTTGCGACAAAGAACACATCCAGTAGGCATCAGGTCTCGAATCTTCATATGAAAAGGCAGTTGATCCCATAATCCTCTCCGCTTTAACAGCAGCATCACCACAAACAATGTTCTTTTTGCAGGCTAATTCTTCGAGGCTATCAGACTTCAAGACCAGGTTAGACGCATTATTAAGCGCGTTTAATTCGGCATCATAAAGCTGATAGTAGACTTCATCACGCCGTGCATCTATGACTGGAATTATAATGCTTTTTTCTTCCAATGCTTGTTTATGGTATGGTGCAGCTATGAGTTTGAGGGTTTCTACAGCAAGTAAGGGTATTTCCAGGGCAAAGGCCATAGCCTTCGCTGCCGATGTACCGACCCTCAATCCTGTATAAGACCCCGGACCACTGCTTACAGCCACAGCAGAAAGCTGATCGAATTTCAATCCTGCATCTTTGATTGTCTGTTCGATGAGTAAAGTGATTTCCCTAGAATGTTTCCATTCACCCTTGGACTTACGCGTTCCCAGGCATTCACCGTTTTTACCCAATGCGATACTGCAATCTTTGGCAGAGGTTTCTAGATTTAAGATGAAGGTATCGGTCAACTTTGCGTGCTTATTTTGCCATTAAGATGGATTGATATCTGGCTGGATCATTCAGAAGTTTAACAGCCTCGTCAATCTCTGCATCGTTTTTAAGCCGCTGAAATGCCTTGCCTCTTTGATAGGCCAATCGAGTAGCAATTTCTATTTCAATGGCATCAATGATAGCAGACTTATTGGCTTCATAGGCCGTCATCTTCATTTGATTAAGGCTTTGGTCAATGATTTTGAGTTGTTGATCCAGTTTAGAAACATCTACCGCTCTTATCTGGGAACGTAATTCATTGAGTAGTTCTTCAGCTTCGGTTTCATATGAGAATTTCTGATCTTCTAAAAAGCTGATGAAGGTATTAAATTCATCAAACACGATTTCATTGTTGGCCATGCTGGTATCAACATTTTCTATATAGGCATTGGTAAACATAAAAATCATATAGTCCTTTTTCAAAGCGGAAAGAAGCTCTGAGGATTGAGGAAGATCAAGTTTGACATCCGGAGAGATACCTCCGCCATCCAGGACAATCCGCCCATTGGAAGTTTTAAACTTAGACCTCTTGTCATCGGGAATGTCAACAGGCTCCCCATCTTCGTACATAACACTTTGAATACAGCGACCACTAGGGATATAGTATTTAGAGGTGGTCAACTTAATTCTAGAATTGTATCCTACCTCCCTTGTATTCTGAACAAGCCCTTTGCCGTAGCTGCGTTGGCCCATTAAAACACCCCGGTCATAATCCTGGATGACGCCGGATACAATTTCAGATGCCGAGGCAGAATTTTTATTTATCAAAATGACCAAAGGAATTTCAGTATCATCGGGCGTTGTCATGGTCCTGTAGGTTTCATCCCTTTCCCTGACTTTGGATTTAACGCTGACCACTTCCTTGTCTTTAGGGATGAAGATGTTTGATATATTGATGGCTTCCCTGAGCAATCCACCTCCATTGTCTCTTAGGTCCAGGATAAGTCCTTTGATATTACTGTTTTCTTCTTTTAGGTCTTTGAGTGCTTTTTTGATGTTTTTTGAAGCATCAGCCGTAAACACGGATAATGCAATGTAGCCTATATCTTCGCTGACAAAACCGGAATAGGGTACATTGGGAGTGCTCACCTCAGATCGTTCAACATCTACATCTTTGATTTCACCTTTAGGTGTTTGAATCTTTAACCTGACTTTAGTGCCTGGCACCCCTCTGTAAAAAGAGGTAACTTCTTCGCGTGATTTGCCAAGAGTCGACTGACCTTCAATACCTATAATCATATCTCCTGCCTTTAGGCCGACTTCAAGTACAGGGCTTCCTTCGTAGGGCTCCACGATAGTTACATAATCACCTATTTTTTCGACTATGGCTCCGATGCCTTCATAGCGGCCTTCTGTATTGATCATGTAACTGGCCACCTGGGATTCAGATATATAATTTGTGTATGGATCAAGTGAAGCAACCATAGCATCCAGGCCGACACGCATCAGTTGATTAGGATCCAGGTCATCGACATAATTCGCATTAAGTTCTTTATAGACATTGATGAAGATTTCAATATTTTTAGAAATTTCGTAGAGCTTGTCTTGTTGTATGCTTGTCGCAGAAACACCCAGGAGGGCTACTATGGATATCAATATAATCTTAAAATGCATTGGCTTACTTTAGGAATTAAACGTAATTGCAAAGAATTATTGTAAACAAAAATAGGCTTTTCATCAGTTCAGGTATTGCCTGACAATATTCAATAGTTCGTCCTTACTGTCGGCATGTACCCAATGGCCAGCATTTTTTATAGTTTCGAACTTTGCAAAAGGAAAAATATCTAACAGGGACTCTTTGTCTTCTTCCCGGATGTATTTTGACTTGCCGCCCTTCACAAAAAGAATATCACTATTGACAGGAGCATTGACATCAATTGCTTTTATGATATTTGGATAGTTCGTATACAGTGCTTTAATATTGGCTTTCCATTCGTAATAACCTTCAGGGTTACGACTCAGGTTTTTCATCAAAAAGAGAACCACACCCAGATCATTAATGGATACCATTAGGCTATCCTGAACCTCCTTTCTTGAACTGACCTTATTAATATCAATAGCCAAAAGCGCTTTGAAAATATCTTCATGTCCACCTTTGTAGGCTTTCGCCCCTATATCTACAATGATACTCTTAAGTGATTTTTCTGGAAATAAATCCAGGAAATGCATCACCGTTTTTCCGCCCATGGAATGCCCAATTAAGTGAGCTTCCAAGATATTCTGTTGATCTAAAAACGCGGCAAGATCTGTGGCAAGCAGCTCGTAGGTGAATTCCACCGATTTAAAAGATCGACCGTGATTACGCTGATCGATGCATATGACCCTATAATTTTCTGATAGTGCCTTTGCAAAGCTGTGCCAGTTATCCAGCATACCCAGCAGCCCATGTAATATTATTACATAGTCGCCATGCTCTCCGTAAATCCTGTAATTCAAATAAGACATACCAAGCTAACGCAAGATTGTATTATTGGTTTCGGGTAAATGATTGAAAGATAAAGTCGTAGGTGAGGAATAGGCTAACTGACATAAACCGGCTATCCACAACATTGTCCCCCTCGAAACTAAAAAGGTTTTCAGAGGTGACATCTTCAAAATTGGCAAGTTGCCGGCCCTCTTTTCCAGCGCCGTACGCGACATCAATTCCGATAGCGAAATTTGATTGTTTAGCCCTGAAGGAGCCTCCGCCAGACAGGTGAAAAATGTCAGGGGTTGTCCTCAGGTATTGGGCCTCGTCACTGCTTAAAGTCATTTCGGGAGAAAGATCTGTTCTGAATCCTGCGAGCCATGTCACATTTTCATTCTTGATAAATTGTACTCCAAAAGCAAAATTCGTGACTGCTGATAATTCAGTGTAGAGCTCCAAGTCGAGTAACTCCGGATTTAAAGAAGTACCGTCAAATGGGTCATCACTGTCACGCCCAATCAGGTAGCGGTCTACAGGCCTGAAATGTTCGGCCGAAATGGAAAGACATGTGGCATTCATATGCCATTCTAAACCTATACCGAAGGATGCCGGTGTTTTATAATTGATCAAATCTTTTTTATTTCGGTTTGAAAAGACCTCAGCTGCCTCTCCGGACTGGATTATTTTTTGATCATCGATGGCGTAATCTAAAGAGCGTTGAACGGTATTGTACATCGGACTGGTGAAAGTCAATCCGATATTGAATTCATCGGTTGCAAAAGAAGTTCCAATTTTGGATATAAAGCCTCCGTAATAATTCAGGGAATAGCTGAAATCATGTCTCCAGGAGGATTGCACGGTATTTACATCAAAGCTCGGGAAGACCTCTTTGCGTAAATTGAATTCCAGGTCCTGGCCACCCCACACAGAGAATTGAGAAATACCTATTCCCACATTGTTGGTTATATTATAGGATACAGCAAAGCCATACCAGTTTTCTGATCTGTGTTGAGCAACATCAATATCTGCCCTCAGTATAAACCCACCGGTTTCGTTGATTGATGAAACAGCACGCTGATTGAAATTTATGCTGGTTTTGAAACGTTCGAAGGAAGCTACGCCGATTGTCAGTTTTTCCGTTTTAAAAGGTTTGTATCTCACGGCCAGGAAGCCCGGGCTAAAGCCAAAGCCTTCATCGGTAACATCATTGTTGTTGCCTACGAAATTTTCCAGGCGGTAATTGGAATAGCTTGGAGAAAGAAAACTGAAACTAAATCCCAGGTCTGAATCCAGACCTATGGCACCCGGGTTATAGAATATATTGGTTTCATCATCAGAAGATGATATGACTGCGCCGTTTAATAGAAGTCCCTTGGAACCAAATTGATGTGACCAGTAGTGGCCTTCAAACTGAGACCAGGAAATGCTTACGTAAAAACACAGTAATATGGCTAGGACTATTCTCATAGGCACGTTTACATTCACACCCTTAATCTAATGTATATTATATAAATGTGTGTCTCTATTTGAACAAGATTATTTGAGCTATGTCTTCTAATTGCTTAGATTGTAAGTTTTATTCAATGTGAATCGAGAGAAATAATGTCATTTAAGCTGACGTCAAAATATGAACCTACCGGAGACCAACCCCAAGCTATTGATCAGTTGGTGGCTGGGCTGGAAGGTGGTGAATCCGCGCAGGTACTTCTGGGGGTCACCGGTTCGGGTAAGACATTCACCATTGCCAATGTTATCAATCGGGTTGACAGGCCTACATTAGTTCTTACGCATAACAAAACACTTACGGCGCAACTGTATGCCGAGCTGCAGGAGTTTTTTCCGGATAATGCGGTAGAGTACTTTGTGTCCTATTACGATTACTACCAGCCGGAAGCTTACATATCCCATAGCGACACCTATATTGAAAAAGATTTGTCCATCAATGAACAGGTTGACAAATTAAGACTCAGGGCCACGACCTCATTATTGTCAGGCCGTAGGGATGTAATTATTGTAGCGTCGGTATCGTGCATTTTCGGTATGGGAAATCCTGAAGATTACAAGTCAAGTATTATCAGGCTTGAAAAGGGTATGCGTATTTCACGAAATCAATTTCTTCACAAACTTGTGGACTCGCTGTATTCCAGGACGGTAGCTGATTTTAAGAGGGGGACCTTTCGCGTAAAAGGGGATACCGTTGATATTAACCTCCCATATCTTGATTACGGCTACAGGGTTACTTTTTTTGGTGATGAAATAGAAAATATAGAGTCACTTGAAATCGAGACCGGAAAGCGCATTATATCCCTGGATCATGCTGCTGTCTTTCCTGCCAACCTGTATGTAGCTCCCAAAGATCGATTTAACAGTATCATCCGTGAGATAGAGGATGAGTTGACAGCGCATGAAAAGTTTTTTGAAGCGGAAGGTCGATTTATTGAAGCCAAGCGTATTCGCGAGCGCGTGACTTTTGATCTTGAAATGATGCGCGAACTGGGCTATTGCAATGGCATTGAAAACTATTCACGATTTTTTGACGGCCGAAAACAGGGAACACGACCTTTCTGTCTGCTGGATTATTTTCCGGAAGACTACCTGATGGTGATCGATGAATCTCACGTAACCCTTCCGCAAGTACGAGGTATGTGGGGTGGTGACAGGGCTCGAAAACTTAACCTGGTGAATTTTGGATTCAGGCTGCCTTCGGCTCTTGATAACAGGCCACTTAATTTCAATGAGTTTGAAGAAATCACAAACCAGGTTATTTATGTAAGCGCAACACCAGGTGAATACGAATTGGAGCAAACAGAAGGGCTGGTGGTAGAGCAGATAGTAAGACCTACAGGATTGCTTGATCCGCCAATCGAGGTGAGACCAAGTCTGAACCAGATCGATGATTTGCTTGAAGAAATAAACAAACGGATTGACAGGGAAGAAAGGGTTCTGGTAACAACGCTTACCAAGAGAATGGCAGAGGAGCTTAGCAAATACCTGGTCAAGCTGAATATAAAGGTGAGGTATATACATTCTGAAGTGGATACCCTCGACAGGGTTGAAATCATAAGGGATTTACGCCTGGGAGGATTTGATGTTTTGGTGGGTGTCAACTTGCTTCGAGAAGGGCTCGATCTCCCGGAAGTATCCCTTGTCGCGGTGATAGATGCAGATAAGGAGGGCTTCCTTCGGAATCAGCGCTCTCTGACACAAACTGCAGGAAGGGCTGCACGGAATGCCAATGGCATTGTCATTTTCTATGCGGATGAAATAACCTCGTCCATGCAGGATACCATCGATGAGACGAACAGGAGGAGAGCCGTCCAAATGGCCTTTAATAAAAAGCATGGTATTACGCCGAGAACAATTTCAAAGACCAAGGAAGAAATTTTGGCTCAGAAATCAGTTCTGGATATCCGTGGTGTCAGCTCAAAAGCATACATAGAACCAGAAGAACATGATATAGCAGCCGATCCAGTTATTGGTTATATGAATCGTGACCAGATTGAAGCTCTGATCAGCGAAACGGAATCCAAGATGAAAAAGGCCGCTAAAGAACTGGATTTTATAACAGCTGCCCAATACAGGGATGAATTGTTTGCACTGAAGAAAAAACTGAAATCCAGTTAAGCCAGACTTTCTACTCTAAACGAGTTTTAGCCCTGAATCGAATTTCTTAAATGGGCGTCATGGCTTCACAGCTGTCATCGAAAAAATGTTCAATGTCGATCAGCTTCAGACCCGTTACTGGATGTGGCTGGTTTTCCAGCTTTTCATGCCATTGATAGAACTAATCTTGATGAGACTGAAAAATTCTCAGGTAGAAGACCAACTCACCCTCCCAAATACATGCTACATCGCCGGAGCAACGCTGGTCGATGATTTGCTCAATGCTGAACTCAAGAGTCTGGTCCACACAAAACCGATCCGACTCCTAAAATTCAAGACTAGAATCGATAGCGATATTCAAACATACATTTTCATTTGAACAGGATGCCAAACAAATGATATTGAGGATAAGGAAGATGGAAATGCGGAGTCTATTCATAACACGATTTATAAATATAGACATATAAAGAGTCTCAAAGTGTTGCCGATTAAATGGATTTATTTGTGTTCGTAGACATAAACCGTTAATATTTCTATAATAAAGCGTCGGAAAGAAACATTTATTCTAAGTTTTCCTTTATTTAAATTGTGAATATGTGTACAGTGTAGATCTATGAAGACGAAAATCACTTTGTTTTTACTGCTTTTTATCAATCTGTATTTTTTAAAAGCTCAGGATGTTAAAATTGTCAATGGCGGTTTTGAAGACAGACCTCATTTTGGCAGAACGGATATTTACGATCCTATAGACGGTTGGTTTGATTGCGGACGCATTGAATTTCCCAATGAAAGTCCTCCTGATATCCACCAAGGCGTGAATCGCGATACGGCGTTTTGGCAGAATACACAAGGCTCTGCCCAGGGCAGAACTTATTTAGGTATGGTGGTCAGGGAGAGTGAAACCTATGAGTCCCTGTCCCAGAGACTGGCTATGCCGCTGCAAGAAGGAAGGTGTTACAGCTTCAGTGTTTCCCTGTCTAGGTCTGAAACCTATATCAGCCAGGTTGCCAACAAGAATGGAGAGAAAAACTTCACTACACCCACCGTATTCAGGTTGTGGGGAGGCAATGGATATTGCGGTCAATCTGAATTGCTTATGGAGTCCCCTCCTGTAGATCATGCCGAATGGAGAGAGTACAACTTCAAGATAGAACCCTCAGATACCTATAGATATATAAGGATAGAAGCATTCTACAAAACACCTGTTTTATTTCCTTACAATGGACATATTCTTATTGATGGCGCATCTGATTTCAAGCTTATCGACTGTGAAGATGACGTCGAGTTATATGTAGCCAATAAAGTAGACAAGCCTGAAAAGAAAATGCTTGTGATGCCTGCCCACAAAGCGAAGAAGAGAAATCAGACGGTATTCAACAGGGGCAGTAAAGATTTAAAGGTCGATACTATTGTCTATGAAAGGCCTCAAAAAGACAAAATTCTGGCGCTTGAGAGAGAAAATATTGTAAAAGGCCAGAATATTCCGATAGATCAGCTCTTTTTTGAAGCCGATACAAGTGCGATCGATTTTGAATCTTTCGAGGTTCTGAACGAGCTTTATGATTTCCTTAAAAACAATGAAGATATCATTGTGGAAATTGGCGGACATACCAACAATATACCTTCGCATGATTATTGCAACCAACTTTCAACAGCAAGAGCTAAGGCTGTTGCGGATTACCTGATTGCAAAAGGCATTGTTGAAGAACGCATAAGCTACAAGGGCTATGGCAAAAGGAAGCCTATCGCTTCGAATGCAACTGAAGAGGGAAGAAAGAAAAATCAAAGGGTAGAGATTAAAATCGTCAGTATAGGCTGATGCATAGGGATAAATTGATCTGAAAATATTTTAAAACCTGGAAAATCTAATCACGCGTATGAAATTGAAGGGACTGCTTTTAACGCTTATCGTATCATCGGGATTGCTTATAAGTGCTGTTGTGCCGGGAATAAACCCTGCCAAAGAAAGGCTTATTCTTAATGCTGTCATAAATTATCTTGATGCCCTGCATCTTGATCCTGTAAAACTGGATGATGAGTTTTCAGCGATGGCATTTGATAATTGCATCAAGCTGATGGATTCTGGGAAGAGGTTTTACATCCAGGACGAAGTCAACTACCTAAATAAATACAAAAAAAGTCTTGACGAACAGGTAAGCAGCCGGACCTTCGATTTTTTTAATGAAGCCGAAACAATTATAAACCACGCACGCGAACGGGCTGAAAATATATTCTATGAAATTATAGATTCTGATCTTTCAGAAATCAGTGCTGAAAACCTGGAGATGGACGTCGATAAGAGAAACTTTGCAAAGGATGAAGAAGACCTGCGTTTACTTTGGAAAAAAATAATCAAGTATGATTTTAATGTCAGGTTGAAGTCAAAAATCGAAAGCCAGGATAAAAAAATAGAAGAGTTTGAATCCAGTCAAGAGGAAAGTCTTGAAAAACCCGAGCTAAAATCCCGTGAAGAACTTGAAGCAGAAGTGATTGAAGCCATCAAGAAGTCTTATAAAAACTTATTTGATAATCTAGGAAAACTGAGAAGGTCCGATTACTTTGAATCATACATTAACGCCATCACACATACCTACGATCCCCATTCAGATTATATGACACCTAAGTCCAAGGAGGACTTTGATATTCAGATGGGAGGTAAACTGGAAGGTATCGGAGCAAGACTCTCTACCCAGGATGAATTGACAAAAGTCGTTTCCATTGTTCCGGGTGGACCCGCCTGGAAGGGTAAAGAACTTGAGGTCGATGATTTAATTACAGCAGTGACTCAAGAAGGGGAGGAGCCTCTCAATATTATGGGTATGCGTCTTGATGATGTTGTGCAGAAAATAAGGGGTAAGAAAGGAACACGAGTTACCCTTACCGTCAAGAAGGCAGATGGAACAATGAAAGATATTGAAATCGAGCGTGATGAAGTTATTATCGACGAATCATTTGCGCGCTCGCTGATTCTTGATCTTGAGGGGTCCCTGAATAATGTTGGATATATACGACTGCCTAAGTTTTACAGCACTTTTGAAAAAGAAGATGGAAACAGCTGTGCCAAAGATGTCAAGATAGAAATTGAAAAACTTAAGGAGCAAGATGTTCCAGGGATCATTCTTGACCTCAGAAACAATGGCGGGGGATCCTTGAGAGATGTTATCGATATGACGGGTCTGTTTATTGAAGATGGTCCTATCGTCCAGGTTAAGCCAAGAGAAAAAGAAGCGTATGTCTACGAAGATGAAGATGCTGAAGTACACTTCACAGGACCGCTCATCGTACTGGTCAATCAATTCAGTGCTTCGGCTTCTGAAATATTGGCAGCCGCTTTACAGGATTATAACAGGGCAGTGATCATTGGCAGTAACTCTACATTTGGTAAAGGAACAGTCCAGAGGTTTATTGACCTTGACAGGGCATACAGGGATTATGAAGAGATAAAGCCATTGGGTAATTTGAAGATCACCATGCAGAAATTCTACAGGATTGATGGAGGATCCACCCAACTTAAAGGCGTTATCCCTGATGTAATTCTACCTGACAGCTATCATTACATAGAAACGGGCGAAAAGGATTTTGATAATGCAGTAGAATGGACAGAGATACCCTCTGTAGAATTTGAACAGGACATCTACCAGGTTGCCAACAAGCAAAGTCTTGTGCAAATGAGCCAGGAAAGAATTACCAAGGATGAAAATTTCAAATTGATTCTTGAAAATGCTGAGCGGTTAAAAAGAAATCAGGATCAATCCGTTTATCCTCTTGACTACGAGCGTTTCAGCAAGCTTAAAAATGACAGAGATGCTGAAGCCAAAAAGTATGAGGGGATTTATGAAAATGATATTGAAGCCCTTGTAGCACGCAACCTTGAGGTTGATATGGATTACATTAATCTGGATGAATCACGTGTTGCCAGGAATGAAGAATGGATAAAGTCGATCAAAAAGGATATTTACCTTGAAGAAGCTCTCCTGGTTTTAAGAGACATGCTGCAACAGGAAAAAGACCTAGTCCATATTAAAAAATAAATCATTTTGAAATACATCTAAAGGGCATTTTGCATCAGCAGGATGCCCTTTTTTATATTGACTTCCATGCCAGGAATAAGCCGAA